>Ga0160448_100047_pt1 | contig 97047 bp, 91 predicted proteins | sample HID1973M_E1MG_FD_108269 | JGI IMG/M metagenome (GOLD analysis project Ga0160448, IMG submission 108269) | Enriched mosquito-associated microbial communities from UW Madison campus, WI, USA - HID1973M_E1 MG | ecosystem: Host-associated > Arthropoda: Insects > Digestive system > Unclassified ...
CCGCGAGGCCACGCCGGAGGAGCTGGCCAAGGAAATGGACATGCCCGAGGACAAGATCCGCAAGGTGATGAAGATCGCCAAGGAGCCGATCTCGATGGAGACCCCGATCGGCGACGACGAGGATTCCCACCTGGGCGACTTCATCGAGGACACCAACGTGGAGTCCCCGATCGAGAACACCACCAACATCAACCTGTCCGAGACCGTGCGCGACGTGCTCGCCGGCCTGACCCCGCGCGAGGCCAAGGTCCTGCGCATGCGCTTCGGCATCGACATGAATACCGACCACACCCTCGAGGAAGTCGGCAAGCAGTTCGACGTCACCCGCGAGCGCATCCGCCAGATCGAGGCCAAGGCGCTGCGCAAGCTGCGCCACCCGTCGCGTTCGGAGCAGCTGCGCAGCTTCCTCGACATCGACTGACCGGTCCTGCAATGCCTGCATCGGAAGGCCCCGCATGCGGGGCCTTCTTTTTTCCGGCAGGGTCGCCTCCCTGCTCCCGCCCCCGCTCCACTACACTTCCGTCCCGCGACGGGCCTATAGCTCAACGGTTAGAGCAGGGGACTCATAATCCCTTGGTTCCAGGTTCGAATCCTGGTGGGCCCACCACATTGAAGTTCGCCGCCGTCCGCCCCAGTCCGCAGACGCCCGGAAATCCCACGAAATAGGCCGCAGACCTGTCCGCAGGCGTTCGTTGGCATCCGCTTGCATCCGGCCAAGAAGTGAGTAAGAGTGTGAGTACGGGCCCGGCAGGGTCCCGCGATTACTCACAGAGCCTCTACTCACCATGCTGACGGACACCAAGCTTCGCTCGCTCAAGCCCAAGGCCAGCGTCTACCGCGTGGCTGACAGCAACGGCTTGGCCATCGAAGTCCGGCCCACTGGGTCCAAGCAGTGGCGCTACCGGTATCGCTTCGCCGGCAAGGCGAACATGGCCGCCCTCGGTGAGTACCCGTCCCTGTCGCTGCAGCAGGCGCGCGCTGAGCGCGATCGCCTCCGCGCCCTGCTCAAGGGTGGCGCCGACCCAGCGCAGGTCACCAAGGCCGAGAAGGTGGCCCTGGTGGACCGCGCGGCCAACACCTTCGGGTTCGTGGCCAATGAGCTGCTCGACAAGCGTGCCAAGGAAGGGCTCAGCCCAGGATCGGTCAAGCGCGAGCGCCGGCTGATCGAAAAGGATCTGGCCGCCATTGCGGACCTCCCTGTCGCCGACATTGCGGCCCCGGTGCTGCTGGGTGCCTTACGCAAGATCGAGAAGCGGGGGATCTTGGAGACGGCCCACCGGGCACGCTCCCTGTCCGGCCGCGTCTTCCGGTACGCCATTGCGACCGGACGTACCGCATACAACCCAGCCACAGACCTCGTCGGGGCGCTGGAACAGCCCCAGACCCGACACTTCGCCAGCGTGACCGAGCCAGCGAAGATCGGTGAACTGTTGCGCGCGTTGTACTCCTATACCGGCTCCCCCGTGACGCAGGCCGCCCTCAAGCTGGCGCCGATGACTTTCGTCCGTCCGGGTGAGCTGAGAAAGGCCCGCTGGTCAGATATCGACCTGGACGCGGCCGAGTGGCGATTCACTGCCAGCAAGACCGGCACGCCGCACATCGTTCCCCTCTCCACTCAGGCAGTGGACCTCTTCCGGGAACTGCACCCCCTGACCAAACGAAGCGAGTACGTGTTCCCCAGCGTTCGGGGTGCGTCTCGGCCCATGTCCGAGAACACTGTCAACGCCGCCCTGCGCAATCTGGGGTTCGATCGGGACACGATCACCGGCCACGGTTTCCGCGCGATGGCCAGGACCGTTCTGGATGAGGTGCTTGGCTTCCGGCCGGATTTCATCGAGCACCAGCTGGCGCATGCCGTGCGTGATCCGCTCGGAAGGGCGTACAACCGGGCCACCCATCTACCTGAACGCCGCAAGATGATGCAGGCGTGGGCGGATTACCTGGACAAGCTGCGGACCGAGAAGAAGGTGGTCCCGCTCCACAAGAAGACAGCCTAGGGCGCAGTGCGCCGCAACTTAGAGGAGGGAAGGGAACATCTAGAGTCGAAGCAGTAAGCCGCTCTATAAAGCGGCGGAACCGGGTGCGCTAACACCCGGCCCGCCTACCACAACCGTCTAGTTGGAGACGACCATGGCAACCGGAAATTCTACCGGCAAGCGTCGGGCGCGTGTAATCGTGCGCCTGAGCAGCTACCTCACCTCGGCCCGGCAACGCATGCGGGCTGCACCCCAGGCGACCGTCAACTGGCTCGCCCGCCGCGGCACCCTCCCTCGCATTCTTGCGGCCATCCTGGCCCTTGGGGCAGTCCTGATCCCAACGGGGATAAGGGCGGATGCAGGCCACCCGCTGCACCGGCTCTTCGCTGAGGAGGGCCGCCACGATGGCTAAGTCCAGCACTCCTTCCACGGAATTCCTTGATCAATTGGTCAGTGCCGGCGTTCCGCTCAACTCTCTTGTCGAGCATGGGGCGCTCAACCTGCACTGGCTGGAGGCGCACAAGGCTGATCGGTTCCGGCTCTCTTACAGGGACGAGCACGGGACATTGGTCTGCGAGCCTGTGACCGCCTCACGACTAATCATTCGTGCAGCGGAGTTCGGCTGGACGCCCATGCCCGGGGAGGATGAGGGGCAGGTTTTGTGTTTTGAGGATGCCGCCTACTACCGGTATAGAGGTGTGCACTGGCACTCCACCGAGTTCGAAGAGAACACCGGCATGCCACTGGCTCTTCCCGCGCAGGTTCTTGAAAGGGCTCGGCAGCGTCAAGCGGCATACGGAGAACGGCTGGTGCGAAGGGTCGCTGCCCAGACGCGCGCGACGGAGCGTGATATGGCTCAGCGCTGCCGGCAGAGAGACGCGGAACTGATAGCCAGCCTGGCAGACGATGAGCAAAGATTGGCGATCAAGCGGGGCTGCCCGATATCCCGGAGAACCGCGATCAGGCGCGGACGGAAGCTCTGGCGAGACATCGTGGTGGGCTTCGAGAAAGCCGTTGAGAAGATCGGCGCCGGCCAAAGAGCAGGGTCGCCGCAGTGACAGGGCCGCACTACTGGTCATCGCCACGGTCATGGCAGTCGGCAGCTCGACTTGCCAGACTGGCGATGGTCAAGCCAGTACCTTGTGGAGCGGCGCGCGTGAGATTCATGGGAAAGTGGGGTCAATCGGAAGAAACCGACCGTAACGGGGGCCGTCATGGCGATACCTAAGGCAGAAGACTTCGCGGAGCTCTTCAAAGAGAAGTACCGAGCGCGCGAACCTTCACCACTCCTGGCCGGGTGCTGGGACGGTGTTTTCGGCCCACACGAAGAACTGTCGCATGCCTACGTCTTGCAGGTGGTGACGGAGTGCCGTGCGGAGAACGAGCGGCAACTGGCGGAAACGTCAAAAATGGCAGCTCTGGAGTGGCTAGATAAGAACTCAACGAGTAGTCGCGCCTGGTCTGCACTTTGGGGGAGCAGGAATAAAAGAGAATACAGCGTGCAGGATCATGCGGAACGGATCTTGGCGAGCGTTAACGAGGCACGGACGCCGGAGTACTACTCCGGAAATGCGTGGAGAAATCTCACTCCGGAGGCGTTGGCGGAGCGGATGGCGCATGACAACGGCACCACTGGAAGAATCAACCGTCTCCGCCGCGCACTGTCTAGGGTTGCCCAGTTCGATCCCCTTAGCAGCGCCCGGGTGGTCGCATTGGCCTTCCACGGGTACTTCTACGGAGACTCCTACCGCAAGTATTACGGCCGGGCCGATGAGCGCAAGGGGGAGGCACGGGAGCTAATGGCTGCCATAAAGCGGATAGAGGATCCGGAACGGTGGCGTAGGTGTGGCCTAGAGATTCCATCACTTCGAATTTCAAGAACCGCCCTACTTGATCTGGAGGATGTGGTCGCGAACAAGGTTAATCCGGCGATCAAAAAAATGGACGAAACGGCCCCGGAACGTGCCTTGGCTTTTGAGCTTTGGTCGCACTTCCAGCGTACGTACAGGGCAAACAAGACCACGGCCATCTACAATTTTCTTCAGTTTGAGGGGGTCAAGAACCCCCCGGATCCCCGCGGGGTTGAGCGCTGGATAAAGGACTGGAAGGATCGGGGCGTCCGCCTCGCCCCGACACCAAAGCCGGATGACCTCTAAGGAATCTGTCGGTATAGAAGTGGCGTGTCGTACCGCAAGGACGTGACCCCCAGAAATGCAACAGGAAGTTGCTATCGAAGTACCGTGTGCGGGCCTTCGACCCGTGCGTAACTTCCATTGCCGAACCCCACGGTGCCCGTGGGGACTCGGATGGAAAGATGTTCAACACAAGCAGGGAGTTCGGGCCCTTCATTCCCGAATGCAGGAAGCGGGGCCTATCTAAGACCGTTGCCTATGAATTGCTCAAGGGTGGCCTGCTTGAAACCTTTACCTTGGGGTCCAGGCGCTACGTCTACCTCGATAGCCTCCTCACGCTTCCGCAGCGTGTCGGCCGCACCCAGCAGAGGGCGGCCTAATGCACCCCCTCCAGCAAGCGCTGAGCCAGCCATACCGGCTAGACGGCCTCCCTGTCGTCCGGCATGTGGTCTTCCACTGCCAAGCCCGCGTCCTGGTCTGGCCGGTCAAAGGAGTCATCTACGGCAAGGCAGGTGTGGCTATCGGTGGCGCCTGCGCGGACGGCTATGTCCGTCTCGGTGGCGGCCGAGGGCTGCACCAATACGCACATCGCGTCGTCTGGGACGCTGCGAACGGCCCGATCCCCCAGGGGCTGGAGATCAACCACGTCAACGGGCGGAAGGCGGACAACCGGCTCTCCAACCTGGAGCTAGTCACGCGACGCCAAAATGCCCAGCACGCCATGGAGATGGGCCTGATCGCCATCGGGTCCGAGTGCAGGATCTCCAAGCTGACAGAAGACCTGGTTTGTGAGATCCGGGCGTCCGATCGCCCGGCTAGCCACTGGGCTCGAGAGTTGGGCGTGGACGCCTCCAGCGTCAGAGATGCCCGCAGGGGCACTACCTGGCGCCATGTCGTCTGCCGTGGCCGACGCGCCGTGCGGGGACGCAGGAAGCGCCATGCAGGACTCAGGAAGGCCACGCCGGGAGCTGCGTCGTGAGGCCGCCCCTGTTTACCCCGCGGGCGCTGGAGATCCTCGCAGAACGAGCTGAGGGCCGTGTGGAGCTCCAACGCCAGCGAGCGCGTGCGGAGACGCAGCGCCGGCACGCGCGATCAGAATTGGAGCTGCAGGCCGCCCGGCTCGCCGATCTGGAGGAACTGATCCGCGGCATTGATCAACTGATCGGTGGCCCACTTGCCAAGCGCGTTCCCCGTACTCCGCCGCCGGGCCTACCCGGCCGCCTGCTCTAGCCGCCGGGGGGGCGAAATGGGAAATAGAAATCGAGCCTCGAAGCCAGGCCGCGACCGGTGGTCAGACATCCGGGGCGGCATGGCCTTCATCGTGCCTGTGCCGCTTACTCGCCACGAGAGCTGGCGTCTGATGTCGCCATGGGCCCACAAGCTCGTTGCCGATCTCTCCACTCAGTACACGGGCTACAACAACGGCTACCTCTGCGCGGCCTGGACGCTGATGAAGGACCGCGGCTGGAACTCGCGCACGACGCTTGCCAAGGCCGTCGCGGAGCTTGAGCACTTCCGGATCATTGAGCGGACTCAGCAGGGCGGGAGAAACCGCCCGAACCTCTTCGCCTTCTCGTTCCGGCGGGTTGACCGGATCGAGGGTCGCCACCTAGACGTGCCCGCGTCACTCAAACCGAGCGACGCTTGGGACAACACAATTCCTCCCTTCAACGGTGCTTTGCCTTGCCCACTCAGTGGGCCAATCGGCGCAGTACAGGCCCAGCAGGTGGACTCAGTGTGTCCATCTCGTGGGCTTGAAAGGGAGGACTAGCCCATGTGGTGGGCTTGTAGTGCCTCCAAAGCACGTTCGCCTTGCCCAGCAGGTGGACACCTAATAATTGTTACCAGTACAGGTGCCAATTCCTGTTCTGCTCTTCGGCGCTCTCCAGAGATCCAAGGGCACCTCATCGGCTGCGAGCTGCGGGGATGCCGATGACTCGCGCCCAGTCCTCCGAGAACGACGAGCTCCAGGAAGCTCCCGCTTCCAGCCACTTCTGCAGCGACGCGCCCGAGGTCGAAATAACTGCCCGCCGGACCGACCACGACCAGGTCCGGTTCTCGTTGAACCGCGCCACCTCGCGAACCGGCATCCCCATGTCCCTCATGGCAGGGCCAAACAGCCGGGCAGCAGGCGGATCCAGCAGGCGGACCGGGGAGGGGCGTTCACCCTCTGACTGCACTCTCAGCGGTGGGGCTATGGGCTTCGCGAACTTCAGTCCTGGCGGCGCGGAGCTGCTTCGCTGGTATCGAAGCCACGGGACCGAATGCGACTGGCATGCTAGGACGTGGCTTGGCCGGCGGGTGTGGACGGCCGGATTGGCGTCGACCCCGACCGATGCTTGGTGGCTGGTTGACCGGGCCATGATGCGGGTACGTCGCGGGACCAGGCGGACCGTCCACTTCCCACCTGCGGGGATGGGCCGGAAACGGTTTGACGATGCCTTGGCCGAAGCGTCTGCCCGACTGAGGTTCGGGATCATGGATGCCGAGCACGCCTACCTGCAGGCCGCTGCCGGCGAAACACCCGCATCTAGGCATACTGGAAATAGAGGTTCGCGCGAAGTGCATTACCCGACGCGCCCGAACTGCATCCTTCGGAAGGCGCCTAAGCCGGCGGCCCCGACTCTCGACTGCCCAGACAAAGCCGCATAGGCGGCCCGATCGTGTTCGCCCCCCCGGCAACCGCGTGGCCCCGGCGATACGGGGCAGCCATCCAAGGCCTCCGTAGGACATGCTAAAAAGGTGCTACGCCGCTCAGGGGGAGTGGCCTGCTAAGAAAAAAGGGGGCGGTATGCGGATTCTTATCGGGGTGGCACTACTTCTGGTGGCTGGCGTAGCGAGCGCGCAGCGTTTTGGCGACTGGGCCATAAATGCAAACGAAGACGGAAGCGTAATTACGGCCGAAACCAGGAACGAAAGCGGCGCGTCGTTCGGGCTGATCTGCTTTACAGATAGCTCCGATTGCATGTGGTCCGTTTCCAATGGAAACGAATGCACCGACGGCGAGCTTTACCCTGTTATGGCGAATGCATCCTCCGGCGCAGCTTCCTTCAACCAGCTGTGCAGCAAGATCGGGAGCGGCAATCTCCTGACCTTTACCGACTACGATGGCGTCATGACGATGGTCACAAAGAACGGGCGGATCGGATTTGCCGTTCCTATGGCGGACGGAATGTTCACGGTCACCCGATTCAGTCTCAGGGGAGCAAATGAGGCGATCGACAAAGCCCAGGAGCTGGTGCTCCACTTGAAGAAGTCGTCGACCCGAGATGTAAGTCTCTAGCATGCCTCGCCAACTGCAAGCTAAAACCCCGCCGGAGCGGGGTTTTTCTTTTGGACCGGAATTAACAGACGCAATGCGCGCGCGTATGAGTTAGGTGCGGGCGCCCTCTCCACTTAGGCCGGATAGGAGGCCACGATGACTGACGGCTACCTTTCCCGGGACCGGGAGCACCTGGCCGAGCTGCAGCGAAAGAGGCGAGAACGGGTCACGCGGATCGACTACATGCCCAGCGACCAGGCACTACTTGCCGTGGGTCGTGTCCGCGATTGCAACCCCAGACTGCAGACCAACAGCGCGCTTATCGACGCCATCATTCTCGAATGGGCCAACCTGACCGGAATTAAGTACGGCGAAATAGAGGGGCCCATGAGTTTGGCGAAAGCTCCTCTACGTGTCGCGGCCATGACTTCGGCGCCTCATACGAGCACTAAATTATCCCGAGTCCGATGTGGAGCTAGACGGCATCGTGATGGTCAGCCATGCCGAGGGTTGAGTGAGCCCGGGAAGCGTCGTTGCAAGTTCCATGGCGGCCGAAGCACCGGACCGCGAACGCCAGAAGGCAAAGCCAAGGTGGCGCAAAACCTGGCCGCCAAGCCCGAGGTTCTCCCATGACTCGCAGCGATATGGCAGAGAGGCAGGCTGTGGCCTGCGCCCAGATTTCAGAGCCAATTCGGAACTGGCTGATAGTGCACGAGGATGGGTGCGCCCAGGCGCCCTGCACGTGCAACGGCCTAGCCCTGTTCTTCGGGCTGAGCTCAGGAGCGGTGGTTAACGCAGAGCTCCACTTCGAGCTGTTTCCGATCCACTAATCCCGAACTCGGCCCGGACTGGCCAATCCCACTGAAGCACCCATGGCAGCAGGCCTGCCGTGGCGGGCTCGCTTGATCAATCAACTTCGTAGAGAGGAATTTCCATGGCTGCCATTCAGGGTCTTCTGTCCCCCGCGATCCTCGCCGCGATGCAGGGCGCGCAGGCGCCGCCCGAGCAGGGCATGCTGTCGCCCGGCTTCTTCAGCCGCATGGGTGATGGCCTCGTAGGGGCCGAGAACACAGGCGCAGATCGTCGAGGGCTGATCGGCCAGGCTCTCTTGGGTGCCGCTGCTGGCATGGCGCAGACGGGCGGGCAGGGCTTCATGGGCGCACTTGGCAACGGGCTGCAGTCAGGCCTGCTGGCGATGAATCAAGGGCGCGAGAATCTGGCGAACGAGCGCTATAAGGGCGCCTTGATCGCGAACCAAGGCGGTGACCCGGCGGGCTATCGCGAGACGCACCTGAGTGCTATTGCGGCCGGCTACGAGCCGGGCACGCAGGGTTACAAGGACTTCTTCCGGCGCAAGAACCGCGAGATTGCTGGCCAGTCCAGCGCCGCAATCAGCTATCAGAAGGTGAAAGGCCCTGACGGCCGCGAGTACCTGGTCGCGCTGGATCCTCGTGCGGTCGGTGCGCAGACCATCGGCGAGGACACTGGATACGGTTCTTTTGCGCCGCAGGGACAGGGCAAGTCGACCGTCTTCCGCAATGCGGCAGGCGAACAGATGGACGTGAGCCAAGTGCCGGACCAGCACCTGCGTATGGAGATCATGCGCAATCCGGAAGGGTTCGGCCTGGTTCCGGACGGAGGCAGCGTTGAGCTTCCCGGCACCTACGTTCCTGCACCGGCGTACCCGCGTCCGTCGCCCACTGCCGGTCAGAATCCCTTCGCTAGCCGCAGGCCCGAGGACGAGGCAGCGGCGACCCGTGCCGCCGAAGTCGGGGTGGATCTTGCCTACGCAGGAGCACGAGCCGAAGCAGATGCCCAGGCTGCCGCCGCCAAGGAGCAGGCCATCACCGGTGTGAAGCCGACGAAGGCGCAGGAGGCCGTCGATACCGAGTATGGCAAGGAGTACGTGGCCTTCATGCAGGGCGGCGCCGCTGATGCGGACAAGGCGCTTACGGAACTCGATGGCGCGCTGTCGGCCTTGGGTAGCGAGAAAGGCCTGACCGGCCCGTGGATCTCGACTCTGCCCATGGCGGTGCGAGCCAGGACCAATCCTCGCAGCGTCGATGTGCAGGAGACCGTGGAGTCAACTGTCCAGCGCAGCTTGCGCGCGATCCTTGGCGCCCAGTTCACGGAGAAGGAGGGCGAACGCATCATTGCCCGGGCGTACAACCCCGCCTTGGATGAGGCGCAGAACGCCGAGCGTGTCAGCCGTCTGGCGAAGCAGCTGCGGGAGGGCCTGCGCAACAAGGCGGCCATGGCGGCCTACTACGAGCAGAACGGAAGCCTGCGGGGGTTTCAGGGGAAGATCCCCTCTCTGGCGGAGTTCAACTTCGACGATGAGCAGGTGCCGTCGCGCCCTGCTGCATCTGCGCCTACGTCGTCTGATGACATTGACGCGCTTCTGGAGATCTACCGCTGATGGCCACGATCGAACAGCTAGAGGATGGTCTGCGCAAGGCGCATGCCGCCGGGAATGCCGACCATGCGCGCCGTTTCGCCGACGAGATCCGACGCATGCGTGCGGAGGCGCCTGCTGCGGACCCGTTCCGGCACCCCGATGGCCGCCTGACCGAGCAAGGATGGGAGAACGAGCGGGCGCAGCTCCGGCGGGATCAGCAGCAAGAGATCGACGACCAAGGCTTCTGGCAGAACTTCGTGGCCGGCTATGGTCGCGCCCTGCCGGTGATGTGGTCCGGGATCAAGCAGGCAGGGACGGAGGCAGCGGCCCGATCGGTGCGCAACTCCGTACTGACCGCCAATACCTTGGGTGCTGAGACGGTCGGCGCCGCTTTGGCCCGCCATGCCGGCGTTCCCCTGCAGGACAGCTTGGCGAGTCAGCAGCGGGAGATCGACTCCGAACGTGCCGCGACCGCGGACCTGATGGACACCGGCGGCGGCCTGCTCGGCAACATCACCGGCAATGTGGTCCCGATGGCCGTTGCCGGGTTGGCCGGCACGGCGACCAAGGCCCCGGCGGTGTCGCAGGCCCTGTTGCCCAACACGATGGCTGGCAACGTGGCTCAGGGCGTGAGCATGGGATTCCTGCAGCCGACGGCAACCGGGGAGAGCCGCGCAGCCAACGCCACACTGGGTGGCGCTGCAGGCGGCGCTGCCCACGGCCTTACCCAGGCGCCCGGTCTGCTCGCCAAGGTGCTCCCCGGCGTGCGCAGGGGAGCACAGGAGACCAAGGCCGCTGCGGTGCTCGATGGCTTCGCCTCCGACGCGGGAGCCGTGCGCGCCGCTCTGGGAGCCAATCAGTCGCTGCTACCGGGTTCACTGCCGACCACGGCCGAGGCTACGGGCGACGTTGGCCTGGCCCAGCTCCAGCGCGTACTGCAGGGGAACAATGCCGGCGGCTTCAACGCAGGCGTCACCCTGCGCCAAGAGGCCAACAACGCGGCCCGGGTGGGCGCGGTCCGCGATGCGTTTGGCGGAGCCGAGGACGCAGGCGCCGAGGCGATCCGGGAGGCTCGCGACCTGGCAGCCCGCCAGACCCTGCGACCGATCGAAGGCGTCCCCGTAGACATGGCGCCGGTGAAGTCCGCGGTCACCAAGCTTGCTCAGAAGCACGGCTCGTCGAAGGTGGTGCGGGAGGCACTGGCGGACGTGCAGGAGGAGCTGGGTACGATCAAGACGGTGCAGGACGCCCACAACGTCCGCCAATACATCGGACAGCTCCTGTCCGGGCGCTTGGATGGCAAGGCGGGTGCGCAGTTCGCCAAGAAGCAGCTCCTAGCGGTGCGCGACCACCTCGACCGGACAGTGCGGCAGGCCGTGCCCGAGTGGGGCGACTTTCTGCGCAACTACCGCAGCTCCTCTCGAGAAGCTGACCAAGTCGCTTTCGGGGCGCGTCTGCTGGACAAGAGCAATGCAGCCCGAGATGTTGGCGGGAATCCGGTCCTGAACTCGATGACGCTTCGGGCGATGGCCAGGCCGGACTCGGTTGCACGCGCAGCCAATCCCGGCTTCCGTGGAGCCTCGGCAGATTCCATGCTGACCCAGCCGCAGCAGGAGGTGGTCGACGCCGTGCGTCGTGACTTAGAGCGACAGGTCAACACCTGGTCACGTGGCCGGGTGACCGGCGGTTCGGACACTTTCCAGAAGCTTGCCGGCGGCGCCCAGCTGCAGCAGGAGTATGGCCAGTGGGTGCTGCCCATGGTCGGCGCGATCGATCCTACGGGCGGTGTGGCTACGGGAGCGATCAACAGCGCGCGCACCCGCGGCGGGGACAAGGTGGCTTCCCTGGTTGCCGAGGCGATGCTGGACCCACAACGTGCGGCCGAGATCCTGGCCCGTGCTCCCACCAAGCAGCGAAAGATGGCGACCGCGATTGTGGCCAATGCCTTCAGGCAGACTGTTCAAGGAGCCGAACGCACACGTCAGAGCCAGCGCCCCCTTGAGATCGATATCATCGGCGGACGCCGAGAGGCAGAGGCGGGCGTTCCGGCCTATTAGCGCCGGCCAGCGGGAGGGAGCATGGGAGCCGTCACGCGAGCTTGTGGAGTACTGCTGTGGGCACTGGCATCGACCAGTGCCCAAGGCATGGACTTCACCCATGGAGGCAGCAAGGAAGCCTGTCGCGATCCGGATGCCTGCAAGGCTTGGATCGAGGGGGCGGGCGATATCACGGAGGACACGCCTGCCGCGCTGGCTCGTTACCTTGAGGCGAACCCGTACTCGCCGCGGATCCTTCGGCTGAACTCCCCAGGCGGATCGCTAACGGCTGGCCTTGAGCTGGGTGTCATGCTTCGAAAGGCAGGCTTCGATACCGAGGCGCAGCTTTGCGCATCTGCCTGCCTCTACGCGTTCCTTGGCGGCGAGAAGAGAACCATAGTCGGCATTGAGCCCCAGCTCGGAATCCATCGGTTCTACCGGGAGGAAGCCGCGGCAATGCCTGACGTTGCTGCCTATACGGGTCGCGACTTGGACAGCACCCAGCGTGCGATGGCAGGCCTGCTCCTCTACACACTCGCCATGGGGGTGGACCCCGGTTTGATCGTGCTCTCAGCTGATGCGGGGCCGGAAGAGATGCGCTGGCTTGACCTGAAGGAGGCCGTCGACCTCAAGGTCATCTTCGAGCCCAATCGATGGAAGCCGTGGGAAATCGAAGGGGGCGAGACGGGGCGACCTGTTTCGGCAGTGTCGAGCACTCAGGACGGCACGAAGGTTATGCAACTGTCCTGCATGAGCGGCGTCAGGGTATTGCGCCTGTTCGACACCGAACAAGATCCCCGCTGGTTTGAGCAATGCCGGGTCGGCACCTTCAATGGCACCCATCAAATCCTTGGGCTGCCGGTAACAACCGCTAACGCCCTGTCGCGAGATGTTCCAGGGGGCGGTGCGATGGTCGCATTCATCCTACCGCCGGGCCGTATCGATCCGAACCAGACCAGCATCTTTGAGCGGATGGATGACTATCCGATGTCATGCATTGATCTCAACGGAACGTACGCTGGCACCTCAGCGAGGCTCCAGGCGATGGCGAGCCTCATAGATGCGACTTGCCGTTGAGGCGTATCGGACAAATGACATGCCCGTTAGAGTGCTGGTTGTCCGGTTGATACTTCTACGACTCCCAAAGGACCAGAACATGGGTATCGAGAAGTTGTGCGAACGAAGCAGTGACTGTGGTGATACTGAATATGGGATCGGCCGGGCCACTCCGCGCCAAAGCGCCGCGATGCCCTAGGCAGGCGCTGACAGTGCGCTGCTACAGCCCGCCGAATTTAGTGGAACATAAAGGGTGGGGTACGCAACGCGCAGTTTTCGGCACTAAGCCTCTAATCCTGAAACGGAAGTTGTGTACCCCATCAAGGCGTTGGGTGGGGTACGAATGGGGGACACTTTTTGGCCGATCCGACAGCGCGCTGTCGAGGCGTTTAGCTCTCGACTACACATTGTGTTGAGTCAGAGCGCCGTAACTCTCCGTTACGGATTTATGCCTATCGGAATAGCTTTGCTATCCATAGCGCGCGTTAGCGTGACGCTCGTTGCGAAGTGACAATGCAATAGGCGAACTGACCAAAGGCGGCACGCATACTCCGCGCCTCCTCGATCGTCAGGGCAGGGCATGCACCGGTTTGAAGGGTTCGTGGATGCAAGGAGGGGCGACCTGCGCCGCATCGCCTACGCGACGCAGGGGGAGTTGGAGGTCGACGACCTGATCCAGGAGGCGTGGGTCGTTGCAGTGGAGATCGGAGAGGGCATGGACGAGCCCTTCGACTTCTCCAACGTCGAGCACCAGGAGCACCTGCTGGCGAAGCTCTACGTCCGGTTCGTGAAGTACGCCGACAAGACCGTCCGCTTCGCCGTGAAGCTGGACCGGGGGTGGGATGCGCCCGAGGAAGAGTCAGCCGGCGCGATGTTGGCCAACGCCATCGCCAGCCCAGAGACTGACAACCCGTTGACCCGGGCGGTCCTGGAAGACCAGGCGACCGAGTTCATGGAGACGGTCCGGCGCAGCTACTCCCAGGCAGCGGCCTACGTGATCCTGCTCGGCAGGGTTGAGTGGGACCTGGGCCACCTAGCGGACCTGCTCTGGGTGGGCCGGGATACGGTCCGGCGTCGTTTGGGACGGGTGTCTGGCCTGGTGGCGGTCCAGCCATCCTGCTTCGATGGGGTGGAGACGATCCCAGAGGACTTCGAGCCCTGGCGCCGCCGTTGGTTGGCGGGGCTGAGGTACGTGACACCTGACGGCCAGCAGCTGATCTGGCCAATCAGCAAGGAGCCCTTGGATGCTGTTAAGCCATCCACATGCGAAAATGAATATGCGGTAGGATCGCTCCGGCTATAGCGTCGGCCCTCCTCCTGTCGCTTTGGAGTGAATTATGGCGTTTAACGAGTTGAAGGCAGCCCAAGCGGCGGCCTGGTTCTTATCTCAGTCTCAGGGGTCGATGACGATCCTCAAACTGATGAAGCTCCTGTATCTGGCCGAGCGTCAGGCACTACGAGATCTCGAGCGAACCCTCACAGGAGACCGCATGGTCTCCATGCCGCACGGGCCAGTGCTTTCGCAGACATTGGAATTGGCGAACGGCCAGATCCAAGCGGCTGCGGGCGGTTGGGATGCGTGGATGCGTGATCGTGAGAACCGAACCATCTCGTTGCGCGATGACGTGGCCCCAACTCCAGAGCAATTGGATTGTCTTTCGGACGCTGAGCTGCATGTTCTGCAGACTGTGCAGGACCAGTTTGGCCAATGGGACGCCATCAGATTGCGCGACTACACGCATCAGCGCTGCGCAGAGTGGCAAGATCCAAATGGCTCAAGCCTGAGAATTACGTACCGGACTGCTCTTCAGGCAGTTGGAAAGACCCCGGAACAGGCGCAGCGGATCGAGGCTCAGATTCGTACGGATGAAGAGGTGGATGGGTTCTTCGCTGCTTTATGAATGCACGGATCTGGTTTGCATGGCCGAGAGCGACGCTGCTGATTGCTTCTGGACCCGACCACGATCCGGGCAGGAAACATCTTTTCGTTCTACTCACGTCCGGACTGGGTGAGCAAGAAGAAGTCCTGCTGGTCAATCTGCAATCGATCGATCCGGAAGTTGCGCATGATGGCGCCTGCACGCTGCAGGTTGGCGACCACCCATTCGTGCGGCATCCGAGTTTCATGAGATACGACCAGTGCCGGAAGGTGGCTGCCGAGAAACTGACTGCTGCAGTTGCAGATGGCCGGATGGTCGCTCGGGATCCTATGTCTCCTGAGGTCTACGATCGAATCTGCGCAGGCCTGCATGATTCTGCTCACACGCCCACATGGGCCAAGACGATGTTGCTTTGGCACCAGAACCTCGCATGAAGAAGCGAGACGAGTTCTGCCACTCACGCAGCCAAAGATACTTCTGTTTGTGAGTAACATTGAGAGTAACGTATCCTGTAAGAGATACACCACCCAACGTAAATCAATTAGTTACATAACTTATTCGGTTGCTGGTGGGCATCAGGGACGATCATCGACAAACGGGCCGCGGCCGCTGCCGTCAGAGTTTTCCTACCCCTTGATGCGGGGTTTCCCGATAGCGGCTCCGGTAAAAAAGGTCGAGGCTGGCCGCTCCAGCAACGCGCCGCGCCGACCGATGGTCCAGGCCCATATCCCGGTGCGTGTCCCGCAAGGACGCGGGACGGCTGGCTTCACAGGGGCCCTTCGCACGAGAGACGACCATGCAAGAGACCGTCCTGTCCCTGCGCGAGTGCACCGACGGCTGGCGCGTGTTCGATGGCCAGCGACCCCTGTTCTGGTTTCCGGACTATCCCGAGGCGATCGCCACGGCGCGCATGGTCGCGGCCGTGCACGTGGACATCCGCGAGGTGACCGCCTCCATCCAGATGCAGCTGCTCGGCGAAGAGCCGGTCCACGTCACCACGTTGGCGCCGTGACGGCGCAGGTACGGCGACGGTTACTTCATCTACCTGCCGGCAATCCCGAGACCGCGGTCGCGGTCGATCTGGGCCGATGACATGCATGCCCATGAAGCGGACCGATGGGCCTGAAGATCTGCGGTCGCATCGATCCGGGCCAAGTCATGGGCGAGGATAGCGTCGCTACTTGTTCGTCGGGGATGTGCGCAAGGTCCGCATGACCGACGCCGCACCGGCTCGGCCGCAGGTTTCCGGTGGTAGGGTAGGGTGGACGACCCGCCATGGATGCCTTCGCCCAGCCGCCGGGTCGCGTGCAGCGGTATCCCCAAACAACATCAGGAGTGGAACCATGAACCGCAATGCCGGCAAGGCCGCACTGGTTTCGATCGTTGTGGCTGCGGCCGCGATTTCAGGGTGCGCGAGCACTCCCAGGGACGCCAGTACCTTCGGGCGGGGCGTCTCGGGAGAGGTGCAAAGCGTCGAATGGGGCACCATCCAGGCGCTGCGCGCGGTGGCGATCGAGAGTGGCCGCAGGCTCACCAGCGATACCGATGCGGTCGAATTCACCGTGACCCTGGATTCCGGGAAGTCCATCGTGGTCGTGCAGCCGGGTTCGGTGGGCGACTACCGGGTCGGCGATCGCGTCCGCGTCACCAACGACGGTTCGCAGACCCGCGTGGCCCGCTGAGACGTACCCGCGCAATGGCAGTGGCCCAGTCGCGTGGCGGGCTCCCGCAGCCGCCATGCGACTGGCGGTTCCAGTGCCGGATGATGCAGGCGCAGCCCGCTAGAACCACCAGCGCACGCCGGCGACCCAGCGCGTGCCGTCGACCGGATCGCCGGCCAGGCGGCGATGATCGGCGGTACCGCCGAAGGCGCGTTCGCGCGCCACGCCCAGGTAGGGCGCGAACCGGCGGGTGACCTCGTAGCGCAGCCGCACGCCCGCTTCGGCCGTCGCCAGGCCCGGGCCGGTGCCGCGTTGCGGATCGTCGCGGCCGTACAGTTCGACTTCGACCAGCGGCTGCAGCACCAGGCGGCTGCCCAGCAGCAGTTCGTACTCCACTTCCGCGCGCAGTGCGCTGTGGCCGCCGTCGCCCAGGTAGGCGGTGGCCGCGACTTCGAACTTGTACGGTGCCAGTCCCTGCACGCCGATGGCGGCCCAGTTCCGCGACGGGCCGGGATTGAAGTCGTGGCGGACGCCGGCCAGCAGGTCCCACCAGGGACTGATCCCATGGCCGTAGAGCACTTCCAGGTCGGCGGAAGCGGTGCGGCCGTGCTCGCGTTCGCCTTCGCTGCGCAGCCACAGGCGCTGTACGTCGCCGCCGATCCAGGCGCGGCCTTCCCAGGCTTGTCCGCTGCCTGGATCGGCGTCCCAGGCCTCGAACCGGTTGAAGCGCACCAGGCTGTTGATCGTGTCTTCGTGCAGGTGCGCATGACCCAGCGGGGCGAAGGCGGCGGCGCGGTCGGCATCGGTCGGTACCGGGATGGGTTCGCGCGGTGCCTGCGCTTCGCTGTCGCGGGGCGCGCAGCGGCCCATCGCGGCATGGCCGGACGGGCAGGCGGCGCCGCTGGCTGCCGCCGCGGCGGGCCCTGGTTCCGGAGTGGAGGTGCAGTGACCCATGGCCGCATGTCCAGTCGTGCAGCTGGATACGGACGCGGGTTTGCCCGCGGGCAGGGTGCAATGGCCCATCGCCGCGTGCTCTGCGGTGCAACCGGCCTGCGCCTGGGCGAGCGCGGGCGTGCAGGCGAGGATGGCGGCCGCGGCGACCATGTGCAGCGCATGGCTCATGCGCGTTCCTCCACGCGCACCTCGCGCATCATCCCGCTCTCCATGTGGTAGAGCAGGTGGCAGTGGTAGGCCCAGCGGCCGAGCGCGTCGGCGCGCACGCGGTAGCTGCGGCGCGTGCCGGGCGGCATGTCGATGGTGTGCTTGCGCACCTGGAAGGCGCCGCCGGCGTCCTCCAGGTCGCTCCACATCCCGTGCAGGTGGATCGGATGCTGCATCATCGTGTCGTTGACCAGCACGATGCGCATGCGCTCGCCGTAGTTCAGCCGCAGCGGTGCGGCGCCGGAGAACGGGATGCCGTCGAACGACCAGGCGAACTTCTCCATGTGCCCGGTGAGGTGCAGCTGGATCTCGCGCCCGGGTTCGCGGCCGTCGGGGTCGCCGGACAGGCTCTTCAGGTCGGCGTAGGCGAGCACGCGCCGGCCGTTGCCGCGCAGGCCGATGCCCGGATCGTCCAGGCGCGGGCCGGTGGGCGAGGACTGCATGTCCACCAGTGGATTGCACTGCTCGCTGGCGGGGTGCACGACGGGCGAGGCGGCCTGGACGGCATGGGCGGCGTGGGGACTCCCGTGCGTACCGTGCATGGCCGCGCCGCAGCCGCCCTCCGCCATCGCCGCGCCGCAGCCGCCTTCCGTCGGCATGGCCGCGTGGCCGGCATGCGCGCCGTGGCCCATGTCCTCCATCGTCAGCAGCGGGCGCGGATCGTTCGCCGGTACCGGCGCGGCCAGGCCATGGCGTACCGCCAGCGTGCCGCGGGCCCAGCCGGTGCGGCCCATGTCCTGGGCGAAGAGGGTGTACGCGTCCTGGCCGGACGGTTCGACGATCACGTCGTAGGTTTCGGCCGCGGCGATGCGCAGCTCGTCCACCGTCACCGGATGCACGTACTGGCCGTCGGCGGCGACCACGGTCATCTTGAGGCCGGGGATGCGCACGTCGAAGTAGGTCATCGCGCCGGCATTGATGAGCCGCAGCAGCACCTTTTCGCCGGGACGGAACAGGCCGGTCCAGTTGGCCGCCGGCGGCAGGCCGTTGAGCAGGTACGTGTAGGTGTGGGCGTTGACGTCGGACAGGTCGCTGGGCGTCATCCGCATCCGCCCCCACATGCCGCGGTCGGCCAGCGTGGCGGCCATGCCTTCGCGCCGCGCGTCGCGGACGAAGTCGCCGACGGTGCGCTTGTAGTGGTTGTCATAGGACGGGGCCTTCTTCAGCCGGCGCAGCAGCGCGGCCGGTTCCAGGTCGGTCCAGTCCGAAAGCAGCAGCACGTGTTCGCGGTCGTAGTGGAACGGCGGCGGCTGCAGCGGATCGACCACGATGGCGCCGTACAGGCCGGCCTGTTCCTGCATCAGCGAATGGCTGTGGTACCAGTAGGTGCCCGACTGCTTCAGGGTGAAGCGGTACAGGTACGCCTCGCCGGGCGCGATGCCGTCGAAGCTCATGCCCGGCACGCCGTCCATGTCGGCCGGCAGCAGGATGCCGTGCCAGTGGACCGAGGTCGGCGCGTCGCGCAGGTGGTTGGCCACGCGCACGGTGACGGTGTCGCCTTCGCGCCAGCGCAGGAGCGGAGCCGGCAGGCAGCCGTTGACGGTGATCGCCGGGCGCGGCCGGCCGGTGATGTCGACGGTACCGGTGCCGATGGCCAGGTCGAAGGCGGTGCCGCGCAGTTCCTGCGGCACGCTGGCGGTGGCGGCCCATGCGGTGGGCAGTCGCAGCAGGCCGGTGCCGCCGGCCAGGCCGGCGAAGGCCAGGCCCTGGACGAAGCGGCGACGCGAAGGCGAGGGGAAATCGTGGGACGGAGGGAGGCGGCGGGGACCGGTCATGGGATTCCGATGGCAGGCATGCGCAGCTCGCTGCGCGATGCGGACAGACGGCGGCGCGCAGGCATGGCGTGCGCGGCGGAAGCTCGGGGTGCGTCTGTCAGGCGATCGGAGGGCGCCGGGGCGGGGCGTGGCCGGGGCCGGTGTGGCCGGCGAAGCGGAGCACGTACCAATGGTGCCCCGGGATCGCGGCGCGCAGCGTCGGCAGTGGCGGGGGCAAGGCGGTGGCAGTGGCGGGCGGGCAGGCGCAACCGTCGCCGCAGTGGTGTCCGCCGTCGGCATCGCCGCAGCAATCGGGCGTATGCATCGTGCGATCGGCATCCGCCGCCATCGACCCGGTCACTGCCGGAGCGGCCATCGCCTCGTGGCAATCTGACCGGGCATCGGCATCGGCATCGGCGAGGGTTGGCGCGATCGCGCCAGCCGGCGCGGTTTTCTCCATCCCCGCCGCCATCGCCATGTGCGCCTGCACGGGCGCGCCTGGCAACAGCGCCAGGGCAAGCAGGCAGAGGCAGAGGCGGCGGAACAGCATCGTCGGCAGGATCGGGGAGGCGGTGCCACGGTAAGCCAGGTGCGCCGCCGGTTCAACGCGGCATGGCGAAGGCGCCGTGCATTGCACACCCTGGAGCCGGTCCAGGGTCAAGCCTGCGATCCGCGCCTCGACAGGTCCCTGCTCAGGCGTCGGCGCGTTCGCTGTTGCCCACCTGCGCCGCCAGCCACGCCCGCAGCGAGGCCGGCTTCACCGGCTTGGTCAGCAACCGGTAGCCGCGCAGCCGCGCCTGGCGCTTGAGTTCGTCGCGGCCATCGGCGGTGAGCAGCGCGCCTGGGATGCGGCCACCGGCCGCGCGCAGCGCGTCCAGCGTGTCCAGCCCGTCGAGGCGGTCGTGCAGGTGGTAGTCGACCAGCATCGCCTGCGGCGCGCTGTCGGCCATCCGCGCCAGTGCCTCGTCCACGGTGGTGGCGGTGATCGCGGTGGCCTGCCAGCGCGACAGCAGCGCGCGCATGCCGTCGAGGATCTCGTGGTCGTTGTCCACGCACAACACCCGCAGGCCGGCCAGCGAGCCGGACGCGGGCAGGGCCGGTGGGCGCGTGGCCGCGGCCGGCAACGCCGCCGCGCGCGGGACCAGGATCGAGAACATGCTGCCGTGGCCGACTCCGCTGCGTGCGTCCAGCGCGTGGCCGAGCAGGCGCGAGATGCGCTGGCAGATCGACAGGCCCAGGCCCAGGCCGCGCTCGCCCCAGTCGAAGGGTTGCTGGTAGCGGTGGAATTCGTCGTAGATCTGGCGCATGTGCTGTGGCGGGATGCCCGGCCCGGTGTCCCAGACCTGCAGCGAGACCGCATCCCCCTGCACGCGCATGCCCAGCACGATCCGGCCCTGGCGCGTGTAGCGCAGCGCATTGGCGATGAAGTTCTGCAGCACCCGGCGCAGCAGGCGGCGGTCGCTGCGCACCGGGCAACGGTGCGCGTGCACGCGCAGGTCCAGGCCGCGGCCGGCGGCCACCGGCACGTACTGCGCGGCCAGTTCGCGCAGCAGCTCGCCGGCATCGAACTCGGCCACGTCGGCCTGCAGTGCGCCGGTGTCCAGGCGCGACACGTCGAGCAGGCCGTCGAGCAGCTCCTCGGCCGCGCGCAGCGAAGCGTCGACCCGCTCGGCCAGGTGCTGCTGTTCCTCCGGCTGGCCGCTGTCGCGCAGGGCCGAGGCGAACAGGCGCGCGGCGTTGAGCGGCTGCAGCACGTCGTGGCTGATCGCGGCCAGGAAGCGGGTGCGCGACTGCTGCGCATGCTCGGCTTCGCGGGTGCGGTCGGCCACGCGCTGCTCCAGGTTCTCGTTGGCTTCGCGCAGCGCCTGCTCGGCGTGCTTGTAGGCGGTGATGTCGTTGTAGCTGGTGACGTAGCCGCCGCCGGGCAGGGCCTGCCCGCGCATCTCGATCACGCTGCCGTCGCTGCGCACGCGTTCGAACACGTGCGGGTTGCCGGCGCGCATGTGCTCGATGCGCTTGCGCACCTGCTCGCCGGTGTCGCCTTCGCCCAGTTCGCCGCGCTCGGCGTTGTAGCGGATCAGGTCGGCGACCGGGCGGCCGACGTAGAGCATCCCGGCCGGGTAGCCGAACATCTTCTGGTAGCGGCGGTTCCAGGCGACCAGGCGCATCTCCGGGTCGACCACGCTGACCCCGGCGCTGATGTTTTCCAGGGTGGTGGAGAGGATCTCGCGGTTGAAGCGCAGCTCCTGGCCGGCTTCGTCCAGCAGCGCCATCACCTCGCTCAGGTGCATGCCCGAGCCGCGCAGCACGCTGGTCAGCACCAGGCGCGCGGAGGCGGCGCCGATGGAGGCGGCCAGCAGGCGCTCGGTGAACTGGATCCACACCCGGTCGGCGGCGGCGGCCGGCTGCAGTTCGCGGCCCAGGGCGATGGCCTGTTCGGAGAACGCGCGCCGCGCGTGCCGCTCGCCGACGATGCGCACCGCCAGCGCCTGCAGGTCGCCGACGCCGACGTTGCCCGGCCAGTCGCCATGCGACAGGGTCTGGCGTTCGGCGTACGGATCCAGGAACGGAGCGATGCGCAGGCGCTCGTCCACGCCGGGGCGCCAGCGCGCCGACACCAGCATCATCACCGCGCCGTTGACCAGCAGCGACCAGAACGTGCCGTGGGTCAGCGCATCCCAGCCGCTGAGCCCGAACAGCTGCTGCGGGCGCAGCCAGTGCAGGCCGAACGGACCGGCGTGCACCCACGAGGCGTCGAACAGGCCGGATTCCGACAGCGCCGGCAGCAGCAGCGTGTAGATCCAGGTGGCGAAACCGGCCAGCAGGCCGAACTCCACGCCGCGGCGGCTGGCGCCGCGCCAGTACAGGCCGCCGATCAGGCCCGGCGCGAACTGCGCCACCGCGGCGAAGGCCATCAGCCCGTAGGCGGCCAGGGTGGTATCGCCGCCGATGCGGCGGTAGTACACGTAGGCGCACAGCGACAGCAGCAGGATCGCGGCCCGGCGCACCCACAGCACCAGCGAGGCCACGTCGGCGGCGGCATGGCGCTCGCCCCAGCCGCGGCGCAGCAGCACCGGCATCACCAGGTCGTTGCTGACCATGGTCGCCAGGGCAATGCTGGCCACGATCACCATGCCGGTGGCCGCGGAGAAGCCGCCGACATAGGCCGCCAGCGCCAGCGCATCGCGGCCCTCGGCCAGCGGCAGGGCGAGCACGAAGGTGTCGCTGGGCACCTGCCCGGTGTCGCCGAACAGCGCCAGGCCGGCCGTCGCGATGGGCACGACCATCAGCGAGATCAGCAGCAGGTAGGCGCCGAACAGCCAGCGCGCCCTGCGGATGTCGGCCACGTCGCCGCATTCGACCACCGCCACCTGGAACTGGCGCGGCAGGCAGACGATGGCCAGGAAGCCGAGCAGGGTCTGGGCGACGAAGCCCACCGGCGGCGCTTGCTGGAACAGCGTGCGCGCCGATTCGGTGACGCGCAGCTGGTGCCCGCCCAGCCAGGTCCAGGCGAACACGCCCACCGCGATCATCGCCATCAGCTTGACCAGCGACTCCAGCGCGATGGCCAGCATCATGCCGTGGTGGTGCTCGGTGGCGTCCACCTGGCGGGTGCCGAACAGCGCGGCGAACAGCGCCATCAGCAGGGCCACGTACAGCGCCGGATCGGTGAACACGCCGACCCGCCCGGCATCCTGCCCGGACAGCACGGCCAGGCTCATCGCCACTGCCTTGTACTGCAGCGCCACGTACGGCACCACGCCGACCAGGGCGATGACCGTGACCAGCGCCGCCAGCCGCCGCGAGCGGCCATAGCGCGCGGAAATGAAGTCGGCGATGGACACCGTGTTCTGGCTGCGCGCGATCAGCGCCAGGCGCTCGATGATCCGCCAGCCGAACAGGAACAGCAGCAGCGGCCCCAGGTAGATCGGCAGGTAGCCGATGCCGTTGCGCACCGCGCTGCCGACCGCGCCGTAGAACGTCCACGAGGAGCAGTACACCGCCAGCGCCAGGCTGTAGACCACCGGCCGCAGCCAGGGCCGGTCCGGATACATCGGGCGACGGTCGCCCCACCACGCCACCGCGAACAGCAGCGCGGCGTAGCCGACCGACACCAGCAGCAGGGTCCAGCTCGGGACCAAGGCGATCCTCCCTCCCCTCGAGCCTGCGAGTGTACTGCGGCGCATCGCGGCCCCGCCGGCCGCGCTTGCCGGCGCGGCGTTATCCCGGCAAGCTCGGCAACGCTGTCAACCAGGCGTCGCGCCGAGGTGGCCTGGTGGTCGCGCGGGCGCATGCCGCTTCCGGAGCGAGGGCATGCAGCAGGACGACAACACGCAGCGGACCAACGGGCCGGTATCCGTCGCGCGCACGGCGCCGGATGCGCGCCTGCCGCTGCGCGAGAAGGTCGGCTACGGGATCGGCGATTTCGGCTTCAACCTCTACTGGGCCAACATCTCGGCGTTCCTGCTGATCTTCTACACCGACGTGATGGGCCTGGCCGCCGGCGCGGTGGGCACGATGATGCTGGTCACCAAGCTGGTCGATGCGGCGACCGACCCGCTGATGGGGGCGCTCGCCGACCGCACCCGCAGCCGCTGGGGCCGGTTCCGCCCGTGGATGCTGTATGGCGCCTTGCCGCTGGCGCTCACCGGCGTGCTGACCTGGACCGTGCCGGATCTGGGCGCGGGCGGCAGGTTGCTGTGGGCCTATGCCACTTTCACCCTGATGATGCTGGCCTACACCGTGCTGGCCATGCCCTATTCGGCGCTGTCGGGGGTGATGACCGCCGACAGCCAGCAACGCACCACGCTGATCAGCTTCCGCTTCATCGCCGCCTTCGCCGGCACTACGGTGGTCAACTGGCTGACCCTGGACCTGGTGCGCTGGCTCGGCCGCGGCGACGAGCCGCTGGGCTGGCAACTCACCCTGGGCCTGTACGGCGTGGTCGCGGTGGCGTGCTTCGCGATCGTGTTCGGGTCCACCCGCGAGCGGATCGCGCCGCCGGCGCAGCAGCGCAGCCCGATCCGCCGGGACGTGGCCGACCTGCTGAACAACCGGCCGTGGCTGGTGCTGTTCGCGCTGGCGCTGGTGATCATGGTGACGATCGTGATGCGCAGCGGTTCGCTGGTGTACTACCTCAAGTACCACGTGCAGCGGCCGGAACTGACCGGGCTGTTCCTGGGCAGCTACTCGGTGGCGCTGGCGCTGGGTGCGGCAGCCACGCCGCTGCTGACCCGGCATCTGGACAAGAAGCGGCTGCTGATGGGATTGATGGCGGCGGTCGGTGCGATCAGCTGCGCGATGTACTTCGTGCCGGACGAGGCGGTGTGGACGATGCTCGCGCTCAACACCGCCGTCGGCCTGCTGCTCGGACCGAAGTCGCCGCTGGCCTTCTCGATGTACGCCGACTGCGCCGACTACACCGAGTGGAAGACCGGGCGCCGCGCCACGGCGATGACCTTCGCCGCGGCGACGTTCTCGCAGAAGCTCGGCGGCGCGCTGGCCTCGGCGGCCATCGCCTGGGTGCTGGCGGCGATGGGCTACGTCGCCAACCAGGCGCAGTCGGAGGCCTCGCGGCTGGGCATCGTGCTGCTGCTGACCGTGATTCCTGGCGCGATCGCGCTGCTGGCGGCGTGGGTTATGCGCTTCTATCCGCTGGACGATGCGGAACTGGCCCGCGTGCAGGCCGACCTGCACGCGCGGCGGGAGGCGACCGCGTGAGCGGGGCTGCCGTACAGGGCGGCCCTTGCCGCTTCGAACAGCAGGGCCGGCGCCTGGTCCTGGACAGCCCCGTGGCCATGCCGCAGTCGTCCACCTTCCTGTGGAACCGGCGCCTGCTGCTCCAGCTCAACTGCCGCGGCTACGCCACCGCGCAGTTCATGCAGCCGGAGCCGGCCAAGTACGCGCACGCGCCGATGCTGGAGGCGAAGACCTTCATGCAGCCGGAGCAGCCGTACTACGCGCACCATCCCGGCCGCTTCTGCTACGTCAGGGACGAGGACAGCGGCCTGCTGTTCTCCGCGCCGCATGCACCGGTGAACCGCGTGCCGGACCGCTTCGAGTTCTCCGTCGGCACCGGTGACGTGGCCTGGACGGTGCAGTGCGACGGCATCGAGGTGCAGCTGGGCGTATCCCTGCCGCTCGACGATGCGGCCGAGCTGTGGTCGCTGCGCGTGCGCAACCGCTCCGGGCGCGCGCGCCGGATCAGCCTGTACCCGTACTTCCCGGTCGGCTACATGTCGTGGATGAACCAGTCCGGGGCCTACCGCGCCGACCTCGGCGGCATCGTCTGCAGCAGCGTCACGCCCTACCAGAAGGTCGCCGACTGGTTCCGGCAGCGCGAGTTCAAGGACCGCACCGTGCTGCTGCACGAACGCATGCCCGATGCCTGGGAGGCGAACCAGGCCGCGTTCGAGGGCGAAGGCGGCCTGCACGCGCCGGACGCGGTGGTCGCGCGCGAACGGCTGGCCTGCGGCGACGCGCTGTACGAGACGCCGGTGGCCGCGTTGCAGTACCGCATCGGGCTGCCAGCGGATGCAGGGGAGGAATACCGTTTCCTGTTCGCCCCGGCGCACGACGATGCGGAGATCGCCGCATTGCGCGCGCGCCATCTGTCCGCGCCGGGCTTCGCCGCCGCCAGCACCGCGTATGCGTCCTACCTGGACGACGGCCGCGGCTGCCTGCGGATCGAGACGCCGGATCCGTGGCTGGACGCGTTCGCCAACCACTGGCTGCCGCGGCAGGTCTATTACCACGGCGACAGCAACCGCCTGACCACCGATCCGCAGACGCGCAACTACCTGCAGGACCACATGGGCATGGCGTACATCGCGCCGCGCACGGCGCGGACCGCGTTCCTGCACGCGCTGTCGCAGCAGGAAGGCAACGGCGCGATGCCCGACGGCATCCTGCTGGTGGAAGGCGCCGAGCTGAAGTACATCAACCAGGTGCCGCACACCGACCATTGCGTGTGGCTGCCGCTGTGCCTGGAGGCCTACCTGGACGAGACCGGGGACGACGACCTGCTCGATGAACAGGTCGCCGACCGGGAAGGACGCAGCGCCAGCGTTGCGGTGCGGATCGACCGCGCCATGCGCTGGCTGCTGGCCCAGCGCGACGCACGCGGCCTGGGCTGGATCGCCCAGGGCGACTGGTGCGATCCGATGAACATGGTCGGCTGGAAAGGACGCGGCGTGTCCGGCTGGCTGTCGCTGGCCAGTGCGCATGCGCTGAAGGTGTGGGCGCAGGTCTGCCGGCGCCGCGGGCGTGCGGACCAGGCGCAGGAATTCGGCGCGGGCGCGGCGGCCTTCAACGATGCGGTCAATGCCCACCTGTGGGATGGCGACTGGTACGGCCGCGGGATCACCGACGACGGCGTGGCCTTCGGCGTGCGCACCGACGACGAGGGCCGCATCTACCTCAATCCGCAGGGCTGGGCGCTGCTCAGCGGTGCGGCGGACGCGGACCGGCGCGCACGCCTGCTGGCGTCGGTGGAGGCGCAGCTGGTCTCGCCCTACGGCGTGGTCATGCTCGATCCGCCCTACACCGGCATGCGCGAGGACGTGGGCCGGCTGACCCAGAAATTCCCCGGCTCGGCCGAGAACGGCGCGGTCTACAACCACGCCGCGGCCTTCTACCTGCACGGCCTGTATGCGGTCGGCGAATCCGACCGGGCCTGGCGCGTGCTGCGCGCGATGCTGCCGGCGCCGGACATGGAGGATTGCCTGCAGCGCGGCCAGCTGCCGGTGTTCGTGCCCAACTACTACCGCGGTGCGTGGCGGCTGCATCCGCGCACGGCCGGCCGATCCAGCCAGCTGTTCAACACCGGCACCGCGGCGTGGCTGTACCGCTGCCTGGTCGAGTCGCTGTTCGGACTGCGCGGCGACGGCGACGGCCTGCGCATCGCCCCGCAGCTGCCGTCGCACTGGCCGCGCGCAAAGGCCGTGCGCCGGTTCCGCGGCGCCGAACTGGCGGTGGAGATAGCGCGGAACGCCGGCGCGGATCGCGCACGGGTGACCGTGGACGGCCGCGTGCTGGACGACGGGCGCTTGCCCGGGGTGGAGGCCGGGCGCCGCTACGCGGTGCGCGTGGAATTGCCGGCATGAGCGGGAATGCCAGCGGGGTAGACACGCCGCGCGGCGGCGGACTGGCCGCTTCCGCGGCCGCGGGCATCGCCGTCGTTGCGGTGATGGGCGTGTCCGGCAGCGGCAAGACCACGCTGGCACGCGCGCTGGCCGATGCGTGGCCGGCCGCCTTCCTGGATGCCGACGACTTCCACAGCATGGCGGCGAAGGAGCGCATGGCCGCGGGCCAGCCGCTGACCGACCGCATGCGCGCGCCGTGGGTGCGGCGCATCGCCGGCGACCTGCAGCGGCGCGTGGCCGCCGGCGAGCGCGTGGCGCTGGCGTTCTCGGGCCTGCGCCGGCGACACCGCGACGCGTTGCGGGCGGCGCGGCTTCCGTTGCGCTTCCTGTTCCTGCAGGGCGAGGCGGGTGTGATCGCCGCACGGATGCGCGCGCGCAGCGGCCACTACATGCCGGTATCGCTGCTCGACAGCCAGTTCGCCACGCTGGAGGACCCGCGCGGCGAGGCCGACGTGGTCGTGCTGCCCGTGGATCTGCCGCCGGAGGCCCAGCTGCAGCGCGCGCTGTCCGTCCTGTTGTAGGAGCCCGTCTTGCGGGCGACACGGGCGTCGGGAAAACGAGGCCGTCGCCTGTGCCGATGTGGCGCGTCGCCCGCAAGACGGGCTCCTACAACAGGGAGCGATCAGGCGGGGCCTGGATCCTTGCCCAGCCACTGGCCGGCTATGGCTTCGGCCTGCAGCCGCAGGTCCGGTACCGCGATGCTCTCCCAGGCCTCGCCGATGCGCAGGCTGCCGATCGCGCGCAGGTCGTCCTGTGCCTGTCCCGCGGCGTCGAGCAGGCGCCCGCCCGCATCGGTCGCCAGGCCGATGCCGTGCGCGCCGGGCAGCGCGTGGCCCTCGCCGAGCAGCTGCTCGAGCAGGGGATTGCGCATGGCCTGCACGCGCAGCTCCACGCCGGTGGCGTTGATGACGTGGTCCACGTCCAGGACCAGGCTGCGGCCGTCGCGCGCGTGCGCAGTGAGCTGTATGCAGCGCTGCCCGGCCACGGCCATGTCCAGGCGCGCGCGGTGCACGCGCAGGCGGCCGCTGTCGCGCAGTTCCCGCAGTACGTCGTGGACGGCCGGCGCCACGCGATGCCGGTGGATGTCCCAGTGGCGCAGCGCGTGGCGCAGGAACCGGCGCTGCTCGGCCGGCGGCAGCGAGCGCCACAGCGCGACGACGTGCGGCCGCAGCCGCTCCATCACCGCCTGCCAGGGCAGGCCACGCGTGGCCGCATCGCGCACCTGCCGGCGCAGGCGCCGCAGCCGCGCACGCACGCCGAGGCCATGCAGGTCCTCGACCCTCAATGTTCCGTCGACCTGGTGCGTCGTCGCGTGCGCCAACGGCAGCAGGGCGTGGCGCGAGAGCAGGTGGACGCGGCCACGGTGGCCGCCGGCGGCCAGCGTCAGCACCGCATCGGCCATGCTCAGGCCGGTACCGACGATGCAGACTTCCGCATCGGCGCCGATCGCCGCGACGCCGGCGTAGTCCCAGGCATCGACCAGGCGCGGCCGCGCCAGCGCGCCGGAGCCGCGCACCGGCAGCGGCCTGGGCGCGTTGCCCACCGCCAGCAGCACGCGCCGCGCGCGGGCCTGTCCGTCGGCCCAGGCCAGCCGCCAGCCGTCGCCGTCGCGCTGCAGTCCGGCGACCTTGCGCGGAATCACTTCCAGCGTCGCCGGGCTGGCCTCGCCGGCCTGCCGCAGGCGGGCGCGCAGGTAGTGCGCGTACTCGCGCCGCGGCGCGTAACCGCGTGCCAGCGCTTCGCGCGCGGCGTCCCCATGCCCGGGCCGGGTGGTGAGCCAGTCGAGGAAGTCGTCGGGGCGGTCCGGGAACGCGCTCATCCCGCCGCTGGGCACGTTGAGCACGTGCTCGGCACGGCTGGTCGCATAGGCCACGCCCTCGCCCGTCCGCGGCGCCGGTTCGAACAGCGCGATGCGCAACGGCGCGCGGGCCTGGCGCAGGCACTGGATCACCGCCAGCGTACCCGCGGCGCCGCCGCCGACGATGGCGATGTCGAAACCGGACTGCATGGCGGCAATTCTACCCGGCCGGCAGCGCCGGGCCGGCACTCACATGAACGAATCGGCCAGCCGCGACAGGCCTTCCAGGCTGCGCTTCCAGGAGGGCCGCCGGCGCCACTGCTCCAGCGTCAGCACTTCCGAATGGGCCAGGTAGTCGGCCTCGATCTCGTGCATGCGCGCGACCACGCCGCGGTCGTAGCACAGCAGCCCGATCTCGGCGTTGAGCGCGAACGAGCGGATGTCCAGGTTGATCGAGCTGACCAGGGCGACCGAATCGTCCACGCTCAGGTGCTTGGCGTGGATGAAGTGCGGTTTGTACAGGGCGATCCTGACCCCGGCCAGGAGCAGTTCCTCGTAGTAGGACTGCTGGGCCAGGCGCACGATGGCCTTGTTGTTGGTCGCCGACAGCACCAGCTGCACGTCCACGCCCGACAGCGCGGCGATGCGCAGCGCGCTCATGGTGGCGTCGTCGGGCACGAAGTACGGCGTGGTCAGGACCAGCCGGTGCTGGGCCAGGTGGATCAGCGAATTGACCGTCTCGCCGGCGTTGCCGAACGGATAGGCCGGCCCGCTGGGCAGCAGCTGCGCGGCCACGTCCTGCTCGTGTACCGGGCGCACCGGCGACACCGTCAGCGTTTCGCCGGTCTCCAGGTACCAGTCGCTGGCGAACACCGCCTCCATGTGCGAGACGATCGGCCCGCGCGCGCGCGCGACCAGCTCGCGGTTCGGATGGCCCGGCACGAACACCGCGCCGGCCAGGTTCTGCGAGCCGACGTAGCCGACGTGGTCGTCGATCACCGCGATCTTGCGGTGGTTGCGCAGGTCCATGCGGCTGCTGCGGCGCCAGCGCAGGCCGCCGGGCATCATCCGCTCCACGTGCACGCCGGCCGCGCGCAGCGGGCCGGCGAAGGCGCGGTAGCCGTGCTTGGCGCCGACCGCGTCGAGCAGCAGCCGGCAGTGCACGCCGCGCCCGGCCGCCCGTACCAGCGCATCGGCTACCGCCGCGCCGACCGCGTCGTCGAACATCAGGTAGTACAGCAGGTGCACGCGCTCGCGCGCCGCGTCGATGTCGGCGACCAGCGCGGCGATGGAGCCGTCGTAGTCGTCGAGCAGTTCGACCGCGTTGCCGCGCACCGGCATGAAGTCGCCCATGCGCTCGACCAGCGGCGCGGTCTCGGCGGCCGGCCCGGTGGCCGGCGGCTGCCAGCGCAGCGCCTGCTGCGGGACCTGGCCTTCGCGGATGGCGTCCGAGGCGTGGCCCTGGCGGCGCACGCGCTGCCGCGACAGCCATGGCTGGCCGAGCAGCAGGTACAGCGGCAGGCCCAGCAGCGGCAGGAAGAACACCAGCAGCAGCCAGCTGCGAGCGGCGGCGGGGACCGAGCGGCTGGGGATCCACCACAGCGCCGCCAGGCGGATGGTCCAGTCCAGGGCCAGCAGGGTGGTGCCGATCGTCCAGTAGCTCATGGGCGGACCTGGTCCTTGGCGGGCATGGCCACGATTCTGCTTGGCCGGGGCGCTGCAACGCAAAGACGCGCCGGGTGGCGGGTCCAGGGACGGGGGAACGGGCGCGTGGCGGAAACGAAGAAGCCCGCCTTGCGGCGGGCTTCTTCATCAAGTCGCTGTATCCCCGCCTGCGCGGGGATGACGCAGCGGCAAAGGCGTTCGCTGGCGAACGCGCCATTGCGTCACTTGATCTTGCCTTCCTTGTAGATCACGTGCTTCCGGACGACGGGATCGTACTTCTTGATCTCCATCTTGTTCGGCGTGTTCTTCTTGTTCTTGTCGGTGGTGTAGAAGTGGCCGGTGTTGGCCGAGGAGATCAGGCGGATCTTGTCGCGCTTGGATGCCATGGTCGATTACTCCTCAGATCTTCTCGCCGCGCGCGCGCAGCTCGGCCAGGACGGCATCAATGCCGTTCTTGTCGATGGTGCGCAGGGCAGCGGTGGAAACACGCAGCTTCACCCAACGGTTCTCGGAGGCCACCCAGAAGCGGCGCTCGTGCAGGTTGGGGAGGAAACGGCGGCGGGTCTTGTTGTTGGCATGCGAGACGTTGTTGCCGGTCTGCACGCCCTTGCCGGTGACTTGGCATACGCGGGACATACGCACCTCGAAAGGTCTGGTGTCGCCCATAGCCCGGGAGACGGCGGCCCCGCGGCGGGTCCCTGCCTGAAAGGCGGGGGTCGGCCGTACGCGATGCGGGAAGGAGGTTCGACTGCCGTGGCGGCCCCGGATCGCGCTCCCGGGCCGCCGATCCGGACATGCCGGACGCAGCGAGCCGCGCATTATGCCGGCCCAAGTGGCTGATTGCAACCGGGTTTGGGGCGGGACCTTCGCGCCCGGCCTTCTGTAGGAGCCGGTCTTGCCGGCGACACGGGCGTCGGAACCACGGGACAGTCGCCTGTGCCGACTGTGGCGGTCGCCGGCAAGACCGGCTCCTACAGAGGAAGCCAGGCACCCGTGTCGCCGGCAAGACCGGCTCCTACAGCGCCCGGTCGCGCCGCCAGCCGCGGTGGCGGATGTCCAGGATCAGGTTGTAGAGGGCCACGAAGGTGGGGAACAGGTTCTGCAGCACCCCCACCGAGTCCTGCTTGGCCGAGAACACGAAGTAGCTCAGGGTCATCAGGCTGCCCAGCACGCTCATGTACCAGAACAGGCGCGGGATCACCGGCTTGCCGGCGCGGCGGGTGGCAACGAACTGGACCAGCCAGCGGCCGCCGAACATCAGCGCGCCGGTATAGCCGATCAGTTTCCAGCCGGTGACGTGCAGGCCGGACCAGAACAGCCATTCGATCGGCCGGTCGAGCAGGGGCAGTTCCACCATCTCAGCGCTCCTCCACGGCCGTGCGCCGGCTGCGGGCGATCAGCCAGGCCACCCCGCGCAGGTCGCGGATGCCGACCAGGGCCCGGCCCAGGTTGTTGTATTTGGAGATCCCGGCGGTGCGCGGCCGGTGCGCCACCGGCACGCTGACCGTCTTCCAGCCCGCGCGCTGGACCAGCGCCGGCAGGTAGCGGTGCATGTGGTCGAAATAGGGCAGGTCCAGGAACACGGCGCGCTCGAACAGCTTGATCCCGCAGCCGGTGTCGGGGGTGTCGTCGCGCAGCATCCGCGAGCGGATGCGGTTGGCCCAGCGGCTGGCCCAGCGCTTGGAGCCGGAGTCGCGGCGGTCCACCCGCCAGCCGGCGAACAGCCTGACCTCCGGCGCGGCGGCCGCGCGCGCGGCCAGCATTTTCGGGATGTCGGCCGGGTCGTTCTGGCCGTCGCCGTCGAGGGTGGCGATCCACGCGCCGCGCGCGGCCTTGACCCCGTTGCGCACCGCGGTGCTCTGGCCGCTCTGGCTGGCGTGGTGCAGCACGCGCAGTTCCGGCACCTGCGCCTTGAGCGACTGCAGCACCGCCAGCGAGTCGTCGCCGGAGTGGTCGTCGACGTAGACGATCTCGAACGGCAGGCGGCCGCGCAGGGCCGCGACGATCTCGCCGACCAGGACCGGGATGTTGTCGCGTTCGTTGAACACCGGGACGACGACGGAAAGCTCGGGTGGGGTCATGGCGTCGTTCGCATGGGAAGGGAATGGGGTCGCGCGCCTCAGGCCGCATCCCCGAAATAGCCGCGGCACCAGTCCACCACCGGCGGCAGGCCGGTCTCGAGGGGAGTGTGCGGCTCGAAACCGAAGGCGGCCCGCGCCCGCGTCGTGTCGGCCATGGTCTCGACCATGTCGCCCGGTTGCATCGGCAGGTAGCGCTTGCGTGCCGGGCGGCCGGCGGCGCCTTCGATCACCGCGATGAACCGCTCAAGTTCCACCGGCGTGTGGTTGCCCAGGTTGAACACCCGGTGCGGTACCGTCTCGCCGGACGGATGGTCCAGCGCGCCGAGGATGCCGGACACGATGTCGGAAACATGGGTGAAATCCCGGCGCATGCGCCCGTGGTTGAACACCTCGATTCCGCGCCCGGCCAGCACCGCCCGCGAGAACAGCAGCGGCGCCATGTCCGGTCGGCCCCACGGACCGTACACGGTGAAGAAGCGCAGGCCGGTGGCGTGCAGGCCATAGAGCTGGGCGTAGGTATAGGCCATCAGCTCGTTGGCCGCCTTGGTCGCCGCGTACAGCGAGCGCGGCCTGTCGATGCGCTGGTCCTCGGAGAACGGCGGGGTGGCCGAGTCGCCGTAGACCGAGCTGCTGGACGCGTAGACCAGGTGCGCCACGCCACGATGCCGGCACAGTTCCAGGATGTTGACGAAGCCGTCCAGGTTGCTGGCCACGTAGGCGTGCGGGTTCTGCAGCGAATAGCGCACGCCGGCCTGCGCGGCCAAGTGCACGACGCGGTCCGGCCGCACCTGCTCGAACAGCGTGGCCAGGCCGTCGCGGTCGACCAGGTCCAGCTCGCGGATGTCGACGTCCGGGCACAGCGCGGCAACCCGGTCGCGCTTGAGCGCCGGGTCGTAGTAGTCGTTGTAGTTGTCGAGGCCGACGACATCCTCGCCGCGAGCAGCCAGCGCCTGGCAGGTATAGGCGCCGATGAAGCCGGCGGCGCCGGTGACGAGGACGGTCATGGGGGGGCCCGTGTCAGCTGGCGGCATTGTCGCAAGCGGCGGGTGAACAGGGAATCGCCGGCGCCGAAGCGGTAGCAGGACCGGCCCGGGCCGGGAAACGCATCACCGGCTGTAGGAGCCCGTCTTGCGGGCGACCCGATGCCGTAGGCCCAGGCGACGTCCCCGTGGTTCCGACGCCCGGGTCGCCCGCAAGACGGGCTCCTACAAGGGCCGGGTGCGCAGCCGTTCGAGCACGCCGTCCAGCGTGTCCAGGTCGGTGTAGTGGATCACCAGCCGGCCCTTGCCGCCGCGGCCGTGGGCGATGGCGACTTTGGCGCCCAGCGATTCGGACAGCTCGGTTTCCAGCGAGGCGATGTCCGGCTGCTGCACGCGCGCGGTCTTGGCCTTGCGCGCGCCGGTGACCGGCACCTTGCCGGCGGCGAACTGCTGGGCGCGGTGCTCGACCTCGCGCACCGACCACTCGTTCTCGGCGGCCTCGTGGGCCAGCTTGCTGGCCAGCTCCGGCGACAGCGTCAGCAGTGCGCGCGCATGGCCCATCTCCAGCCGGCGGGCCTCGAGCAGGGCGCGGATCGCCGGCGGCAGGTCGAGCAGGCGCAGCAGGTTGGACACCGCCGCGCGCGAACGGCCGACCGCGGCGGCGGCCTCGGCATGGGTCAGGGCGAACTCGTCGATCAGCCTTTGCAGGGCCTGGGCCTCTTCCAGCGGGTTGAGGTCCTCGCGCTGGATGTTCTCGATCAGCGCCATGGCGATGACGGTACGGTCGTCCAGGTCGCGCAGGACCACCGGCACCTCGGCCAGGCCGGCCAGCTGCGAGGCGCGCCAGCGACGTTCGCCGGCGACGATCTCGTACTGGCCCGGGGCCAGTTCGCGCACCACGATCGGCTGGATCACGCCCTGGGCGCGGATCGAGGCCGACAACTCCTCGAGCTTGTCCGGATCCATGTCGCGGCGCGGCTGGTAGCGGCCGGGCTGGAGCTGGGCCACCGGCAGGGTGCGCATCACGTCGCCGGGTTGCGGCTGCTCGACCTGCGCGGGCGTGGCGGCCGCACCTTTGGGACCGAGCAGCGCATCCAGTCCGCGGCCCAGGCCGCGCTTCTTCGCCGTGCTCATCAGGCAGCCTCCACCGGGACCGGGCGGGTGCGGGCGCGTTCGCGTTCGGCCTGGCGGCGGATCACTTCGCCGGCCAGGCCCAGGTAGGCCACGCCGCCGCGCGAGGTACGGTCGTAGCCGACGATGCTCTGGCCGTGGCTGGGCGCCTCGGCCAGGCGCACGTTGCGCGGCACGATGGTGCGGAACACCTTGTCGCCGAAGTGGTTGGTCAGTTCCGCCGACACCGCGTTGGCCAGGTTGTTGCGCACGTCGAACATGGTGCGCAGCACGCCTTCGACCTCCAGCGCCGGGTTCAGCCGCTGGCGTAGCGCTTCGATGGTCTCCATCAGCGCGCTCAGGCCTTCCAGCGCGTAGTACTCGCACTGCATCGGCACGATCACCGAATCGGCGGCGGTCAGCGCGTTGAGGGTCAGCAGCGACAATGCCGGCGGGCAGTCGATGAGGATGAAGTCGTAGTCGCCGCGCAGCGGCTCCAGCGCGTCCTTGAGCTTCTGCTCGCGGCCATCGATGTCCATCAGCTGGATCTCGGCGGCGGTCAGGTCGATGTTGCCGGGCAGCAGGTCGAAGCCCTCGGCGGTGGCGACCGCGATCGAGCGCGCGTCGCGCTCGCCCAGCAGCACGTCGCAGGTCGAGGCTTCCAGCTCGCGCTTGTCCACCCCGCTGCCCATCGTCGCGTTGCCCTGCGCGTCCAGGTCCACCAGCAGCACGCGCTTGGGCGCGCGCGCCAGCGCGGCGGCCAGGTTGACGGCCGTGGTGGTCTTGCCGACGCCGCCCTTCTGGTTGGCGATGGCGATGATGCGGGCCATGCGGGTACTGCCTTGGTTGCGGGACGCCTAGGGTCCGGAACGGGCCATTATGCGGATTTCACGCCGCCCGGCCCACCTCGACCAGGTGCCGTTCGGCGTCCAGGCCCGGCACGGACAGCGGATGCACCGCCAGCGCGGCCCAGCCGGCCGGCAGGGCCGCGATTTCCTCGACCGGGTTCACGCCCTTCATCGCCAGCAGGCGTCCGCGCGGGGCCAGCAGGTGGCCGCCGACCGCGAGGATCCCGGCCAGGGTATCCAGCGCGCGGGCGGTGATCTGGGCGTAGGCGCCGGGTTCGGCGACCGCCTCGGCGCGCGCTTCGGCCACCCGCGCATTGCCCAGTCCGAGGTGCCGCACCGCTTCGCGCAGGAAGCGCGCCTTCTTGCCGTTGCTCTCGACCAGGGTCACCTGCAGGTCCGGGCGCACGATCGCCAGCGGGATGCCGGGCAGGCCCGGGCCGGTGCCCAGGTCGGCCAGCGCGCCGGGCCGCACGTACGCATGCATGGCCAGCGAATCGAGCAGGTGGCGGGTGACCATCTCCTCCGGGTCGCGGATGGCGGTGAGGTTGTAGGTGCGGTTCCAGCGCAGCAGCAGGGCCAGGTAGTCGAACAGGGGCGCGGCCAGGGCGCGGTCCAGGCCCAATGTGTCCAGGCCATCGTCCAGGCGCTGGCGCAGGGCGGGAGGGAAGGGGGTGTCCATGGGCCAAGTATCGCCGATGCCAGCGCCGGGATTTTTTTGTAGGAGCCCGTCTTGCGGGCGACGCGAGGAAGTCGGCAGGGGCGATGGCATCGCGATTCCGATGGCCTCGGGTCGCCCGCAAGACGGGCTCCTACGCCGGCCCGCGTGGGCGCCAGGCGAGGGCGGCGAGGTAGCCGGGCTGCGGCGTCCATTCGTGCAGCCGCCACTGCGCCGGATCGCCCAGTTCCGGGTCGCAGGCCAGCAGCCGCAGCGGCGCATCCGCGGCTTCACCGTCGACGCCGAACTCCAGCCGGTGCAGGCCGAAGGCCAGGCCGCGGCCGTGCGCCTTCAGCAGCGCTTCCTTGGCGCACCACAGGCGCACGAAGGCCGCTTCGCGCAGGTCCGGATCGATAGCCCGCAGGCGCGCGGTTTCGGCCGGGGCGAAATAGCGTGCGGCCAGTTCGAGCGCGCGCGGGCGCGGGCGCAGCCGCTCCAGGTCCACGCCCAGGGTGACGTCGCGTCCCAGCGCCAGCAGCAGGCGTTCGCCGCTGTGGCTCCAGCTGGCGTCCCGGTCCTGGTACGGCGCGGGCAGGTGCGGGCGGCCCCAGCCGTCGCGCGCCAGGAGCGGCAGGGCGACGGCGTCGCCGAGCCAGCGGGCGATCAGGCCGCGCACCTGCGGTTCGCCGCGCAGGCCGGGCACGTGCGGCAACGCCTGCACCTGCACCGGCCCGAACCGCCATTGCGCCGGCGCAGCGTTCACCGGCGTCCCCCGCCGGGGGGGTATACGGCCGCTTCACGCCGCGGCGCGTCTGATGGCGCCGACCACCCCGCGGACCGGGGTGACCTTCGCGGACCTGAGGAGACGGACAGCATGGGCATCATCATCTGGTTGATCGTGGGCGGCATCGTCGGCTGGCTGGCCAGCCTGATCATGAGGCGCGATGGCCAGCAGGGCATCCTGCTGAACATCATCGTGGGCATCGTCGGCGCGCTGCTGGCCGGCTGGATCTTCGGTGGCGGCATCAACGAGGCCATCACTATCCGCACCTTCCTGTTCTCGATCATCGGCGCGGTCATCCTGCTGGCGATCGTGAACCTGTTCACCCGCGGCAAGGTGCGCTGAGGCGCCATCCCCGGCAAGGCGACGAAGGCCCGGTTCCGCCGGGCCTTCGTCGTTTGTAGGGGCCGGTGTGCGGGCCGGTACGCAGGCGGGCGTGCGGGACCGTGCGTGCGCCGACGGGCGCGCCGCCGCATCGGACCGCGCGCGTCAGCCGGCCAGTTCGATCCAGGCCGGGGCATGGTCGCTGGGCCGGTCCCAGGTGCGCGGCTCGCGGTCGATGCCGGCGGCGGACACCCGCGGGCGCAAAGCCTCCGACACCAGGGTCAGGTCGATGCGCAGGCCCAGGTCGCGGCGGAACGCGGCCTGGCGGTAGTCCCACCAGCTGAACGCGCCGCCGTCCTGGTGCAGCAGGCGGTAGCCGTCGTGCAGGCCGGTGGCGAGCAGGTCGCGCAACGCCGCGCGCTCGGGCGCCGAAGTCAGGATGTGGGCGTCGTTCCATACTGCCGGGTCGTGCACGTCGCGCTCGTCGGGGGCGATGTTGAAGTCGCCCAGCACCACCAGCCGCGGATGCGCGCGCGCTTCCTGTTCGAGCCAGTCGCGCACCGCCGCCAGCCACGCCAGCTTGAGTTCGTACTTCTCGGTGCCGATGTCCTGGCCGTTGACCACGTACAGATTGACGATGCGCAGCTCCTGCCCGGGAGCGCCGACCGTGGTGCTGATCGCGCGCCGGTGTTCGTGCTCGAAGCCGGGCACGCCGATCAGCACGTCGCGCGGTTCCTCGCGGGCCAGGATCGCCACGCCGTTGTAGGTCTTCTGCCCGGAGAACACGCTGCGGTAGCCGAGCCCGGCCAGCGCCGCGTCCGGGAACCTGTGGTCCTCCAGCTTGGTTTCCTGCAGCCCGACCACGTCCGGAGCGAAGGCGCGCAGCCACTGTTCCAGGTGCGGCAGGCGCACGTTGAGCGAGTTGACGTTCCAGCTGGCGATCTTCATGGCGGCGATTCTAGGCGACGGAACGCCGGATGGCGCCTCTCACCCCGCCTCCCGCCAGCGCAGCAGGCCGTCCAGCGCCGGGCACAGCGCCTGGCCCCACGCGGTGAGGCGGTAGTCCACCCGCGGCGGTACTTCCGTGTAGGCGGTGCGCGCCACCAGTCCGTCGGCTTCCAGCTGGCGCAGCTGCTGGGCCAGCATCTTCTGCGAGATCGCCGGGATCAGCCGCTCCAGGTCCGAATAGCGCTGCACCTTGCCGTCGAACAGGTGGAACAGGATCAGCAGCTTCCAGCGGCCGTCCAGCAGGCCGATCGCGGCCTCCGCTTCCTGCGCGGCCGATTCGGGGGTGTACCGCCTGCGGCTTGCCGGCGCGTCAGTCACTTACTTTCCCGTGCGTTCTTGCCCGTCGCCGAGCCTAGGACGACCATGCCTGCCCTGCAATCGCACCCGGAAAGGAGCATCGCGATGGAAAGGGAACTGCCGGCACCGGTATGGCTGTACCTGCAACAGGAGAACATGGATGGCGCGGGAAATGTCGAAGACATCTTCGCGCCGGATGCGGAGGTCCGCGACGAAGGCCGCACCATCCACGGCCTGGACGCGATCCGCGCCTGGAAGCTGTCGGCCAAGGCGCGCTATCGCTATCGCGTCGAACCGTTGTCCGCCGAATGGCAGGGTGCCGACCGCCTGCGGCTGCGCGTACGCGTCGCCGGCGACTTCCCGGGCAGTCCGGTCGTGCTGGAGCATGCCATCGCGCTTGCCGACGGCCGCATCGCCTCGCTGGAAATCGGGTGACGGCGGGATCGGATCCGGTGCGGCCGCCGGCAGCAGTTGCTCCGGTCGAAGGCGGCACCGTGCCGGTGGCACGACGCCCCGCGTGCGGTGGCGCGGGCGTCGTCCTTCGTCCGCGAGGGCCGGCCTACAATGACGCATGACCACGCCCGCCATTCCTCCTTCGCTGCGCCCCTACCTGGACAAGCGCCCGCTGCTGGGCGCGCGCGTCTATGTCGATCCGGCCGCGACCGTCATCGGCGACGTCGAGCTGGGCGACGACGCCTCGATCTGGCCCGGCTGCGTGCTGCGCGGCGACGTCAACTTCATCCGCGTCGGCGCGCGCAGCAACGTGCAGGATGGCACCATCGTCCACGTCAGCCACCACAGCCCGTTCAACCAGGCCGGGTACCCGACGCTGATCGGCGCGGACGTGACCCTCGGTCACGGCGCCATCGTCCACGCCTGCACCCTCGAGGACCTGTGCCTGGTCGGCATGGGCGCGCGCATCCTCGACGGCGCCACGGTGCGCAAGTACGGCTTCGTCGGCGCCGGCGCGGTGGTCGGGCCGGGCAAGGTGGTGGGCGAGGCCGAGCTGTGGCTGGGCAATCCCGCGCGCTTCGTGCGCCGCCTGAGCGATCGCGAGATCGAGAGCCTGCACTACTCGGCCGCGCACTACGTGCGGCTCAAGGACCGTTATCTCGGCATCGGTGGCTGAGCCGCGGGCGGGACCTGGCTGCCAGGAGCAGCGGACACGCCACGGAGGCGGCGACGGGTTCGGTCGTGTCGCTGGCCGTTCCGTGGCTGGCCGGGTGGTGCGGCGGGAGTCGCAGGGCAGACCCGCGTTACAGGGAACGACGCGGTTGCGGCTTGGTCGCCGCTTCCAGGGCAGCCAGGGTCGCCATTGCTTCACCGCGGCTGCCACCACACATGTCCGGGCCCGGCCGCAGCGAGGCGCAGAACGCCGGCCGTTCGGGCCGGCCGAACAGGCGGCAGCGCAGCGCGTGGTCCAGCTGCACGCAGGGCACGCCGGCCGGCTTGCCCTGCGGCATGCCCGGGATCGGCGAGGTGATCGACGGCGCGGTGCAGCAGGCGCCGCAGCCGGCGCGGCAGGCGAACGGGGAATCCATGCGCGCAGTGTAGGCCCGGCGCTGGGCAAGCCCGCGCACGGCCGCTACAGTCGGTGCGGGGAATCGACGAGGACCGCATGCCGCCACAGGCAGTCGCCGCGCAGCCGCGCCCGGCCGGAACCGGCACCGCGCCCGTGCCCATGCTCGACACCTACCGCGAGGTGCTCACGCCCGAAGGCGTAGCCCTGCACCTGCCCGCCGCCGGGCCGGTGCCGCGCGCGCTGGCGTGGCTGGTGGACCTGGCCGCACGCGGCGGCCTGATGCTGGCGCTGGGAATGGTGCTGGGCCTGCTCGGCGGCCTGGGCCAGGGCCTGTACATGGTCGCCCTGTTCCTGGTGTTCTGGGCCTATCCCATCGTGTTCGAGGCGGCATGGCACGGGCAGACTCCCGGCAAGCGCGCGCTGGGGCTGCGCGTGGTCGCCGGCGACGGCGCGCCGGTGGGCTGGCTGCCGGCGGTGGTACGCAACCTGATGCGCACGGTCGACATGCTGCCGTTCGGCTACGCCGCCGGCCTGCTCGCCTGCCTGTGCGACCGCCACGGCCGCCGCCTCGGCGACCAGGTCGCCGACACCCTGGTCGTGCACGTGCTGCCGCGGCGGATCGAACCGCGGCTGCCCGCGGCCGCGGCGATGGCGCCGCCGCAGGCGCTGCAACCGGACGAGCAGGCGGCGCTCGTCGCCTTCGGCGAACGCGCGCCGCGGCTGTCGCCCGGACGCCAGGCCGAACTGGCCGCGCTGCTGCAGCCGCTCACCGGAACCGCCGGCGGCGAAGGCGTGCGCCGGCTGTACGGCATGGCCAACTGGCTGCTGGGGCGGCGCTGACGTGGGAGCGATGCGGCAGGAGCAGTTCGTCGAGCGCCACAAGGTCGAGTGGGATGCGTTCGAGCGCTGGCTGCACGCGCGCGGCGAGAACCCGCGCGCCGCGCGCAAGGGCGCCGTACCGGTCGGCCTGGACGACGGCGAGGTCCCGGCGCGCTACCGCCGCCTGTGCCAGCAGCTGGCGCTGGCGCGGCGGCGCGGCTACAGCGCGCCGCTGCTGGAGCGGCTGCAGGCACTGATGCAGCGCGGCCACGCCGTGCTCTACCGCGCGCCGCCGCCGCGCTGGCATCGCGCCGTCGAATTCCTGGTCGCCGGCTTCCCGCAGCTGGTGCGCAGCCAGGCCGGCTGCATGTGGGCGTCGCTGTTCCTGTTCGCGGTGCCGCTGGTGGGGCTGTTCGTGCTGCTGCAGTTCAAACCCGAACTGGTCCACCAGCTGCTCGACCCGCGGCAGATCGCCCAGGCCGAGGCGATGTTCGATCCGGCCGACCCGCGCCAGGCGCTGGGCCGCGACAGCGGCAGCGACTGGCAGATGTTCGGCCATTACGTGATGAACAACATCAGCATCGGCCTGCGCACCTTCGCCGGCGGGCTGCTGGCCGGGGTGGGCACGATCCTGGCGCTGGTCGCCAACGGCCTGAGCATCGGCGCGGTGGCCGGGCACCTGCAGGCGATCGGGCACGGCGATCCGTTCTGGCGCTTCGTCGCGGGGCACGCGCCGCTGGAACTGACCGCCATCGTCATCGCCGGTGGCGCGGGCTTGCGCCTGGGCCTGGACCTGGTCGCGCCCGGCCGCCGACGGCGCCGCGACGCGCTGGTCCACGCCGGCCGCATCGGCGCGCGGCTGTGCCTGGGCGTGGCGGCGATGCTGCTGCTGGCCGCGTTCGTCGAGGCGTTCTGGTCCTCGACCCAGTCGCTGCCGGCCTGGCTCAAGTACGCGGTGTCGGCGGCGCTGTGGCTGCTGGTGCTGGGCTGGCTGTGGCGCGGCGGCCACGGCCAGGCGGCGGAGGACGGCGATGCGTCCTGAGGACCTGGACGTGGCCCTGCGCCCGCGCTCGTCGTGGGAGGCGATGGAGCTGGGCACCGCGCTGCTGCGCCGCCACGCCGGCGCGACCTGGCGGCCCTGGCTGCTGGCGACGCTGCCGCTGTTCGCGCTGTGCAATGCCGCGGCCTGGATGCTGGGCCGGCAGTGGCTGGCGGCGCTGCTGATGTGGTGGCTCAAGCCGCTGTTCGAGCGGATCGCGCTGTACGTGCTGTCGCGCGGCGTGTTCGGCCGCGCGCCGGGCGTCGCCGAAACGCTGCGCGCGCAGTGGCGCTTCGGCGCCGGCGCGATGCCCGGTTACCTGCTGTGGCGCCGGTTCTCGCCGGCGCGCTCGTTGCTGATGCCGGTGGACCTGCTGGAAGGCAGCGCGGCGGCGCAGCGGCGCGCGCGCCGGCGGGTGATCGGCGGGCCGGCCTATGCGCAGGCGGCGCTGCTGACCTGGACCTGCTGGCTGTTCGAACTGGGCCTGGCGCTGGGCGCGGTGTCCACGGTATTCCTGGCGATCCCGGTGGACCTGCTGCCCGATTCGCTGCGTTCGTTCTGGACGATGCTGCGCGCCGGCACGCCGCTGCCGGTGCAGCTGGGTTTCAACGCCGCGCTGTGGCTGGCGGCGACGGTGGTCGGTCCGTTCTACGTGGCCGCCGGTTTCGGCCTGTACCTCAACCGGCGCACCGAAACCGAGGCGTGGGACGTGGAGCTGGCGTTCCGCCGCCTGCGCGAGCGCTTGCTGGCGCGGGCGGCCGCACCGCTGGCCGTGGCCGTGCTGCTGGCCGGCGCGGGATGGCTGCCGCTGCCGGCGCGCGCGCAGGCGCAGGTGGCCGATGAACAGGCGCCCGCCACCCTGGAACAGGCATTCGGCGCGCCGCTGGCCGACGACGCCCGCTTCCGCGACGCGGCCACGCGCGCCTACCGCGACCCGCTGCTGTCCGGCAAACGCACCCTGGTGGAGTGGCGGCCGAAGTCGGAAAAGGAACGCAGGCCGCGCAACCGCCCGGACCTGTCCGGCCTGGCCGCGCTGCTGGCGCGGCTGGGCGAATGGGGCCTGTGGATCGTGGCCGGCGTGCTGCTGGTGGTGGTCATCGTCACCGCGCCGCGCTGGTTGCGCTGGCTGCGCGGTTCGGTGCGGGCGCCGCGCGCGCCGGCCGCGACCGTGGCGACGGTGCCGGTGGCGATGCCGGACGTGTTGCCCGACGACATCGCCGCCGCCGCGCGGCGGCTGTGGCAGGCCGGACGCCCGCGCGATGCGCTGGCGCTGCTGTACCGGGCCAGCGTGGAATCGATGGCCGCGCAGGCGCAGGTGGAACTGCCGCCGGGCGCGACCGAGGCGCAATGCCTGCGCGCGGCGCGGCGCCTGCCGCTGGCCGCCGCGCGCGAACTGTTCGCGCGGGTGGTGCGGGTCTGGCAGTACGCCGCCTACGCCGGGCGGCTGCCGGCACAGGACGAATTCGACGCGCTGCTGGACGACGCGCGCGCGCACTGGGGCTGGCGCGGATGAGCCCGGGCGCGCGCAATGTCCTGGCCGGGCTGGGCATCGCCGTCGCCGTCGCGGCGGTGATCGCCGCGGCCACGGCCTGGTTCCTGCACACGCATGAACGGATCGAGCGCGAACTGCCGCTGCCGCCGCGCGGCGAGGCGGCGTGGAATCCGCTGTACGCGCTGCGCGAGACCCTGCGTGCCGACGGAGTGCGCGCGGAAACCCGGCAGCGGCTGCGGCCGGAGGCGTTCTCCGCCGCCCCGGGCGACACCGTGCTGCTGGATGCCGATCCGTCGCTGTTGCGTGCCGGCGAGGTCGAGGCGCTGCTGGACTGGGTATCGCGCGGCGGCCACCTGCTGCTGCGCGCGCCGTCCGAGCGGCCCTTCGAGGACGGCGAACCGCCGGTGCCGCCGCTGCTGCGGAAGCTGGGCGTGGCGGAACTGTTGCCCTCCGCCTGCATGCCGCTGCAGGTGTGCGGCGAGCAATCGCACGTGGAGTTCTGCGACGGACCGCGGCTGCGGCTGGATGGCGTATCGCCGCGGCACGCGTGGGGCGACGCGGAGGCGGGCTTCGTCTTCATCCGCCTCGCCCACGGCCGCGGCACGGTGGACCTGGTCGCCGATTTCGGCGCCTTCGACAACGCCGCGCTGGACGAGGCCACCCACCAGGCCATGGCCCGGCAGCTGCTGGCGCCCAACTACGGCCGCGGCACGATGCACCTGGTGTATGCCACCCGGACCGGTTCGCTGTGGTGGCGCCTGTTCAAGCGCGGCTGGCCGCTGTGGGTGCCGCTGGCGCTGCTGCTGGCCGGCTGGCTGTGGCGCCGCGGGCAACGCTTCGGACCGTGGCTGCCGTCGCCGGTGGCCGCGCGCCGTTCGCTGCGCGAGCACGTGCGCGCCAGCGGCGCGCTGCTGCTGCGCCACGGCCAGGCGCCGCTGCTGTACGAGGCCGTGCGCGAGGCCTTCCTGGCACGCCTGCGCCGCCGCGACCCGGCCATCGCCTCGTTGTCCGGCGACGCGCGCGTGCACGCGCTGGCCGAACGCCTGCACCTGCCGCACCTCACCGTCCGCGAGGCGCTGAGCCGCACCGGCGTGGAAGACCGGCACACCTATTTCGCGCGCGTGCGCACCCTGCTCCAGATGAGGAACCGCCTATGAACGACTCCGTCCCCGACATGCCCGACGCGCCCGAGGCGGCGATCACCGGGCCGGCCCTGTGCGAACGCATCGAGGCCGTGCGCGCCGAGGTGGCCAAGGCCTTCATCGGCCAGGACGAGGCGCTGGACCAGGTGCTGGTCGCGCTGCTGGCCGGCGGCCACGTGCTGATCGAAGGCGTGCCCGGGCTGGGCAAGACCCTGCTGGTGCGCGCGCTGGGCCAGGCGCTGGAACTGGACTGGGCGCGGGTGCAGTTCACCCCCGACCTGATGCCCAGCGACGTCAGCGGCCACGCGGTCTACGACCCGAAGACCGAAAGCTTCAGGATCCGCCGCGGCCCGGTGTTCACCCACCTGCTGCTGGCCGATGAGATCAACCGCGCCCCGGCCAAGACCCAGTCGGCGCTGCTGGAGGTGATGCAGGAAGGGCAGGTGACCATCGAAGGCCGCTCGTTCGCGCTGGCGCCGCCGTTCATGGCCCTGGCCACGCAGAACCCGGTCGAGCAGGAAGGCACCTATCCGCTGCCGGAGGCGCAGCTGGACCGCTTCCTGCTGAAGGTGCTGATCGGCTACCCGAAGCTGGAGGACGAGAAGCGCCTGGTCGAGGCCACCACCGGCGGTCGCAGCGGCGGCGACTTCGACCTGTCGCGGGTGCGGCGCGTGCTCGGCGCCGGCGAGGTGCGGGCGATGCAGCAGGGCACCGCGCAGGTGGCGCTGGATCCGGCGGTGCTGGACTACGCGGTGCGGATAGTGGCTGCCACGCGCAAGTGGCCGGGCATCGCGCTGGGCGCCGGTCCGCGCGGCAGCATCGCCCTGGTCCGCGCGGCGCGCGCGCAGGCGGTGCTGGGCGGACGCGATTTCGCCACGCCCGACGACGTGCGCGCCATCGCCACGCCGGCGCTGCGGCACCGGATCACGCTGGCGCCGGAACTGCAGATCGACGGCCAGTCGGTCGACGACGTGCTGCACGCGCTGCTGGCGCGGGTCGAGGCGCCGCGGCAATGACGCGCGGCGACGGCCTCCCGCCGGCCAGCGCATGGATGCACCGATGAGGCCGGCCCCGCCGCTGCTGGCGTTGCTGCTGGCCTGGGCGATGGCTGGCGCGCTGCTGCTCGCCGGCTGGTTGCCGATGTCCGCCTGGTGGAGCGTGGCCGCCGCGATCGCGCTGCTGGCGCTGGTCGACGGCCTGCGCCTGCGCGCGCGGCCGCTGCCGCAGGTGGAACGGCAGCTGCCGGATGCGTTGCCGGTCGGCCACCGCCGCGAGGTCGAGCTGCGCATCACCGCGCCGCGGCGGCAGTGGCTGGAGGTGTTCGACCTGCATCCGTCCGGCTGGCCGGCCGAAGGCCTGCCGCGGCGGCTGCGGGCCGGGCCAGGCGAAGCGACCGTGCTGCGCTACCGCCTCACCGCCGCCGCGCGCGGCCTGGCGGAGTTTCCCGGCACCCAGCTGCGGCTGGCCTCGCCCTGGCGGCTGTGGACGCGGTCGTGCGTGGCCGGCGCGCCGCAGCAGGTGCGCGTGTATCCGGATTTCGCGCCGCTGGCCAGGCTGGCGCTGTTCAGCGCCGAACAGGCCTCGCGCCTGGTCGGTGCGCATCTGCGCCGCCGCCGCGGCGAGGGCACCGATTTCCAGCAGATGCGCGAGTACCGCGTCGGCGACAGCCTGCGCCGGATCGACTGGAAGGCCACCGCCCGCGCGCGCAAGCTGGTCTCGCGCGAATACCAGGAGGAGCGCAACCAGCAGCTGCTGCTGGTGGTCGACACCGGTCGCCGGATGCTGGCCAGCGAGGGCGGGCTGTCGCACTTCGACCACGCGCTCAACGCAGCGCTGGTGGTGGCCTGGCTGGGCCTGCGCCAGGGCGATGCGGTCGGGTTCATGGCCGCGGGCGGGCCGTCGCGCTGGGTGCCACCCAGGCGCGGCATGGGCGCGCTGGACCGGCTGCTGCGCGCCAGCTACGACCTGCAGCCCGAAGCGGTGGCCACCGACTACCTCGCCCTGGCCGCGCAGCTGGCCGTGCGCCAGCCGCGGCGCGCGCTGGTGATGCTGGCGACCAACGTGCGCGACGAGGACAGCGAGGAACTGCTGGCCGCCGTGCGCCTGCTGCAGCGGCGCCACCTGGTGTGCGTGGCCAGCCTGCGCGAGCAGGTGCTGGATGCGGCGCTGGACGCGGACGTCGCCGACCTGGACGGCGCGGTCACCGCCGGCGCGGCGGCGCACTACCTGCAGCAGCGCGCCGCCGCGCACGAGGCGCTGCGCCGGCACCGGGTGATGACCCTGGACGTCGCCCCCGCCGACCTGCCCGCCGCGCTGGTCGAGCGCTACCTGGCGGTCAAGCGCGACGGACTGCTGTAGCCTGTCATTCCTTCCACGACATGGCGGAACAGGCGATGGCCCAGGGTTCGACCGGCAACGTGATTGCCGCGCTGTGCAGTTTCTTCGTGCCCGGACTGGGGCAGCTCATCCAGGGCCGGCTGGGATCGGCGATCCTGTGGTTCCTCGGCGCGTGCATCGCGTTCGCGGTGACCTGGCTGATCACCTTCTCGCTGTTGCCGTTCGGCTGGTTCCTGGTCAGCGTGTTTTCCTGCATCAACGCCGCGCTCTACAAGCGCCCGGTGGCCTGACGCTGGCGACAGCGCGCTAGCGTCCGCGCGGCGCGCGGCGGGGCATCGAGTCCCTTGCCGGTGGCGGCCCACCACAGGCCGCCATACAGGTGCTCCAGGTACAGCCGGTCCTCGTACAGCGCCGGCGTGTGCCCGAGCGCGGTGACGAACACGCGGCCGCCGTCGTAGGCGTGGTACCAGGCCACCGGATGGTCCGCGCCCATGCCATGGGCGGTCTGCCCGGGCCCAGGCGCGCGACGCCTCGCGCTCCGGACCGGCTCTTCGGCCAAGGCGGGGTCGACGAAAGGTCCGTATTGACAGGTCTAATATTTCCAATATTCTGGAAATATGGAAACGATTGCCGCACTCAGGTCCCTCTCCGCACTCAGCCACGAATCGCGGCTGGCCGCCTTTCGCATCCTCGTCCAGGCCGGCCATGACGGGCTGCCGGTGGGCGAGCTGCGCGAACGGCTCGACATCCCCGCCGCGACCCTGACCGCGCACCTGAACATCCTGCGCGCCGCGGCCCTGGTCCACGACCAGCGCGAGGGCCGCGTCATCCGCGTCCGCGCCAGCTACCCGCAGATGAACGGTCTGGTCGACTACCTGACCGAGAACTGCTGCGGCGGCGCGACCGCCTGCGGCCCCACGCAGTCCTGCACTCCCACGGAGAAGGCATCCGCATGAACCGCTTCCACGTGCACCTCAACGTCGCCGACCTCGACGCCAGCGTCCGCTTCTACACGCATCTGTTCGGCGGCGGGCCCGCCGTGGCCAAGCCCGACTACGCCAAGTGGATGCTCGAGGATCCGCGGGTCAACTTCGCCATTTCCAGTACCGGCCGCGCGCCGGGCATCGACCATCTGGGCCTGCAGGCGGACGACGACGCGGGCCTGCAGGAACTGGGCAGGCGCCTGGATGCCGCCGGCGGCACCGTCGTTCCCGAGGAAGCGGCGACCTGCTGCTACGCGCACTCGGACAAGTACTGGACCGAGGATCCGCAGCGCACCCGCTGGGAGACGTTCCACACCCTCGGCGATGCGACGACCTATCACGCTGCCGGGGCCGCCTGCGCGATGGACGGGGCTTCCTGTGCGCCGGCGCCGCCGGATCCCGCCCGCGCCGGTGCCGCCGCCAGCGGCGGTGCGTGCTGCGCGTCGGCGTCCGGTTGCTGCTGAGGCCGCCATGGATCCGCATCGCATCCGCGTCCTGTTCCTGTGCACCGGCAATTCCGCACGCAGCATCCTCGCGGAAGCCACGCTGCGCGCCTGGGCCGGCCACCGCTTCGAGGTGTCCAGCGCCGGCAGCCAGCCCACGGGCCGGGTCGATCCGTTCGCGCTCGGGCGGCTCGCGGAGGAAGGCATTCCCACCGCCGGCCTGCGCAGCAAATCCTGGGACGAATTCGCCGCCGCGGCCGCCGCACCGCTCGACCTGGTGGTCACCGTGTGCGATTCGGCCGCCGCCGAAACCTGCCCGGTGGTGTTCGGCGACTTCCTGCGCACGCACTGGGGCCTGCCCGATCCGGCGGCCGTCGAGGGCAGCGATGAAGAGCGGCGCGAGGCGTTCCGCCAGGCGCACCGCATCGTCGAGGCGCGCCTGCTGGCACTGCTGGCGCTGCCGGTGGAGGTCTGGAGCGATCGTGCCGCGCTCAAGGAAGCGCTGGACGCAATCGGATTCATCGAGCCCGACGACGACGTGGCAGCCCATGATTGAGGCGGCACCCCGCATGGGCCTGTTCGAACGCTACCTGACCGTGTGGGTGGCCCTGTGCATCGTCGTCGGCACCGCGCTGGGCCATCTGTTTCCGGCTGCGTTCGCGCGCCTGGGCGCCATGGAGGCCGCGAAGGTCAACCTGCCGGTGGCGCTGCTGATCTGGCTGATGATCGTGCCGATGCTGCTGCGGGTCGATTTCGGCGCGATGCGCCAGGTCGGCCGGCACTGGCGCGGCATCGGCGTGACGCTGTTGGTGAACTGGGCGGTCAAGCCGTTCTCGATGGCGGTGCTGGGGTGGTTCTTCCTGCGGCATGTGTTCGCCGACTGGCTGCCCGCGGACCAGATCGACTCGTACATGGCCGGCCTGATCCTGCTGGCGGCCGCGCCGTGCACGGCGATGGTGTTCGTGTGGAGCCACCTGTGCCGCGGCGACGCCAATTTCACCCTCAGCCAGGTGGCGCTCAACGACGCGATCATGGTGGTGGCCTTCGCGCCGCTGGTCGCGCTGCTGCTCGGCCTGTCCTCGATCGTGGTGCCGTGGGACACGCTGGCCCTGTCGGTCGCGTTGTACATCGTCGTGCCGCTGGTCGTGGCGATGCTGCTGCGTCGCTGGATCCTGGCAGACGGTTGCCTGGCGCGGCTGGACCGGGTGCTGGCCATGCTGTCGCCGTGGTCGCTGGGAGCGCTGCTGGCCATGCTCGTCCTGCTGTTCGGTTTCCAGGGCCGCCAGATCGTCGCGCAGCCGCTGGTCATCGCCATCCTGGCGGTGCCGATCCTGATCCAGGTCTACTTCAATTCCGGACTGGCGTACCTGCTCAATCGCCGGCTGGGCGTGGCCCATGAGGTCGCCGGCCCTTCGGCACTGATCGGCGCCAGCAATTTCTTCGAGCTGGCCGTGGCCGCGGCGGTCGGGCTGTTCGGCATCCGCTCCGGCGCGGCGCTGGCCACCGTCGTCGGCGTGCTGATCGAAGTGCCGGTGATGCTGTCGGTGGTCGCGATCGTCAATGCCACGCGTGCGTGGTATCTCGCAGGCGCCCGCCGCGCGATCCGGACGAACTGAGCGCGCTCCGGCTCCAGGTACGTCCCGAAGACGACGATGGCATGCCTGCCGCGCGCCGGGACCGCGGGTCGCGCGTACCGGAACGCCGCCGCGCTAGGGTGCCGTCCGCGCCCCGGCCGCATCCAGCGCGCGCAGCAGGGGTTCGAGCGGCAAGGCCGGCGCGGTGCCGCGGTGGCCTTCGACCGTGCGCGCGCGCAGCAGCGAGTTGAGGATCGCCTCCTCGGTCGCCTCGGCGGTGGCCTGGAACAGCGGGGTCATCGCGTCGTTGGCGACGCTGGCGGCCGGCTGCACGGCGACGCCGGGCCGGCGCCGGTTGCCTTCGGCGGTGGAGAAGGCGATCACGTAGTCGCCCGAGCCGTTGGACATGTCCGAGCCGGTGCGCGCCAGGCCGGTGAGCGCGCGGTTGGCCACGCGCCGCAGCGCAGCCGGATCCAGCGGCGCGTCGGTGGCGACCACGATCATGATGCTGCCGTCGCCCCGCCACGGCGGCGGTTCGCGCGAGGACAGCCGCGCCAGCGCCTCCGGATCGGGCAGGGATTTCCACACCGGCACGCCGGCCACGGTGAGGTGGCCGCCGAAATTGCTCTGCACCAGCACGCCCACGGTCCAGCCGCCGTCGGCGGCGGCCAGCACGCGCGAACTGGTGCCGATGCCGCCTTTCCAGCCGAACGCCACGGTGCCGGCGCCGGCACCGACCGCGCCTTCCTCCACGTCGCCGTACGACAGCCGGGTGAGCGCCTGTTCGACCTGGGCCGGGCCGATGGGCCGGGCGCGGATGTCGCTGAGGTATCCGTCGTTGGTTTCGCCGACCACCGGATTGATCGATCGCACCTGCTCCATGCCCGGCTGCGCCAGCAGCCGGCCGGCCAGCGCATCGGCCGCGTTCCACACGCTCAGCGTGCCGGTCAGCAGCACCGGCGTCTCCAGCTCGCCCAGCTCCTGCACCTGGGTGACGCCGAGCAGCTTGCCGAAACCGTTGCCGACCACGATCGCGGCCGGCACCCGCTCCTTGAACAGGTCGCCGCGGTGCGGAACGATCGCGGTCACGCCGGTGTGCAGTTCGCGCCCGCGCACCAGGGTGGCGTGGCCGACGCCGACGCCGTCCACGTCGGTGATCGCGTTGTGCGCGCCAGGTGCCAGCGTGCCGATCACGATGCCGGCGTCGCGCGCGCGCGGGCGCGGTTCCTCGCCGGCGGCGGCCAGTGGCATCAGCGCCAGCATGGACCACAGTGCGATCGCCGTGCGCCAGCCAGGCGACGCCGCAGGTCCCGACGCATCGGCGCGCCGCACCGCCTTCAGTCCGCCGTCACCAGCACGCTGTCGCGGTCGCGCAGTGCGGCGTAGACCGCGTCGGTCTGCGGACGCACGCCATGCCACTGCTCGAAGGCTTCGGCGGCCTGCTCCACCAGCATGCCCAGGCCGTCGACCACGTCGTGGCAACCGGCGGCGCGGGCCCAGGCGAGGAAGTCGATCGCCGCTTCGCCGTAGTTGATGTCCACCGCCAGGGTGCGGCCGTTGACCAGCGGCATCGGCGCGCTGAAGCCGGACTCGCCGCCGGCGCGGCCGGCGGAGGTAGCATTGACGATCAGTTCGAAGTTGCCGAGCTCGCGCAGGTCCTTCCAGTAGCGCGAATGCGCGCGCGCCGGCTCGCCGAGCGCATCGGCCAGGGCGTCGGCGCGCTCGGGGGTGCGGTTGACGATGACCAGCTCGCCGATGCCGGCGTCCAGCAGCGCCGGGGCGACCCCGCGCGCGGCGCCGCCGGCACCCAGCAGCAGCGCGCGACGGGCGCGCAGGTCCAGGCCGCGGCGGCCGGTGAGGTCGCGGACCAGGCCGGCGCCGTCGGTATTGTCGCCGCGCCACTGGCCGTCGTTGCGGGTGAGCGTGTTGACCGCGCCGGCGCGGCGCGCGCGTTCGCTGACCTGCGCGCACAGGGCGTAGGCGGCTTCCTTCAACGGCAGGGTGACGTTGGCGCCGCGGCCGCCGGCGGCGGCGAACCGTTCCAGCGCGGCGGCGAATTCGTGCGGCGGCGCGTCGATGGCGGTGTATTCCAGCGCGATGCCGGACTGGCGGGCGAAGGCGGCGTGGATGCGGGGCGAAAGCGAATGCGCGATGGGATGACCGAAGACGGCGTATCGGGCGATGGACATGGCGTGGTATGAATCCGCGTTGGGTATCCGACCGGGAGCGAGCACCATGAAGCGCGGGATGGGCGTCGCCTTCGCCTGCAGTCTACTCCCGGCCACGGCGCTGGCGCAGCTGGCCGAGTACGGCATCGAGGGCATCTGGACCGTGTCCACCCGCGATGCGGAGGTGCGCGACAGCGTGTCGCCGGATGGTCGCCGCATCGTGTGGGGCAGCGACCGCGCCGGCGGTCCCGGCGGTGGCGACCTGTGGCAGGCGCGTAACGAGGACGGCCGCTGGCTCGATCCCGAACCGGTGCCGTTCAACACCATGGCCGAAGAGGCCGAGCCGATGTTCGGCGCCGACGGGCGCTGGCTGTACTTCGTCTCCGATCGCGCTGGCGGCGCCGGCGGGCGCGACCTCTACCGCGTGGCGGTGTTGCCCGACGGCGGGTACGGCGAACCCGAATCGCTCGGTCGCGGGGTCAATACCCGCGGCGATGAGCGTTCGCCCACGCCCAGCGCCGATGGTCGCTGGCTGGTCTTCGCGAGCAACGGATGGAACGGCGCGGGCGGCTTCGACCTGTCCCTGGCGCGCTGGGACGGCGAAGCCTTCGCGACGCGGCAGCCGGTGCCCGGCGTCAACACGGTGGCCGACGAGATCGACGCGGCCTGGCTGGACGGCGGCCGCGTGCTGCTGTTCTCGCGTGGCGGGGAGAAGGCGGGGATGTCGCGCCTGTATGTGGCCGCCTGTGATGGCCATGCCTACGCCGGCGCGCAGCCGTGGGCGCTCTCGTTCAACGGCGAGGGCGGCTACACCCGCGCGCCGGTGGCCGATCCGTCGCGGCCGGGCGAGGGCACGGTCACCGGATCGGCGCGTTCGCCGAAGGCCGGGAAGACCGACATCTACCGCATCGTGCTGCCGACGGTGCGCGGCCAGGGCGGTTGCCTGCCGCCGGCGTGATCGTTTACCGGCTGCATCCGGCGGCGGATCGCGGCGGGGCTCCACTAGCCGGCGGACCGCTTCCGCGGAACGTGCCTTCAGCCTTCGCGCAGCCAGCGCGCCGCGTCCAGTGCGTAGTAGGTCAGCACGCCGTCGGCGCCAGCGCGCCTGAACGCCAGCAGCGCTTCCAGTGCGCACGCCTTCTCGTCGAGCCAGCCGTTGGCCGAGGCGGCCTTGAGCATCGCGTACTCGCCGCTGACCTGGTAGGCGAAGGTCGGCACGCCGAATGCGTCCTTCACCCGCCGGATCACGTCCAGGTATGGCAGGCCCGGCTTGACCATGACCATGTCCGCGCCTTCGGCGATGTCCAGCTCGACCTCGCGCAGTGCCTCGTCGGCGTTGGCCGGGTCCATCTGGTAGGTGAACTTGTTGCCCTTGCCGAGGTTGCCGGCGCTGCCGACCGCGCTGCGGAACGGGCCGTAGAACGCCGAGGCGTACTTGGCCGCGTACGACATGATCCGGGTGTTGATGAAGCCGGCCGATTCCAGCGCCTCGCGGATGGCGCCGATGCGTCCGTCCATCATGTCGCTCGGCGAGAGGATGTCGACGCCGGCGGCGGCGTGGGCCAGCGACTGCTTGACCAGTGCTTCGATGGTGGCGTCGTTGAGGATGTAGCCGGACTCGTCGATCAGCCCGTCCTGGCCGTGAGTGGTGTACGGGTCCAGTGCCTGGTCGCTCATCACGCCCAGTTCCGGGAAGCGCGACTTCAGCGCGCGGATCGCGCGCGGGACGATCCCGTCCTCGTCCCAGGCGATGCGGCCGTCGGCGGTCTTGGTCGCCGGATCGGGCACGCCGAACAGGTCCAGCACCGGCACGCCCAGTTCCAGCGCCTGCTCGCCCACGCGCAGCAGCTCGTCGATCGACAGCCGCTCCACGCCCGGCATCGACGGCACCGGCGCGCGTCCGGCCGCCTCGTGCACGAAGACCGGATAGATCAGGTCGTTGGCGGTGAGCACGTGCTCGCGCATCAGCCGGCGGGAGAACTCGTCGCGGCGCATGCGCCGCAGGCGGACGTGGGGAAAGCTCATCGTGGACTCCGCTCGAACAGGCGCCCATGATACGCCCCGCCTCCGGCGCGCCTGAGCGATTCAGGCCGCGCCCAGGGTGCGGCGGCGGATTTGCGGCCGATTCACACCCGTCGGGAGATGATCCAGTCCGACACACCACCTTCACCTCCCGGAGCCGCCGCCATGCGTGCGCACATTGCCGTCCTGACCGCCGTACTGCTCCTGTCCGGTTGCGCCGGATCGTCCAAGGTCATGGTCGGCCAGGCGCGGCCGGCCATCGATCCGTCCCAGGTCCGGATCTATACCGTGGTGCCGCCGGGTTCGCAGGAAATCGCGCAGATCGAATCCAGCAGCGCCATCGGCTTCGGCACGCAAGGCCAGACCGACGCCGCCGTGACCCGGCTCAAGGCCGAGGCGGCGGCGCTGGGCGCCAACGGCGTGGTGTTGATGGGCGTGGGCGCATCCGGCTCGTCGGGCGGTGGCGTTTCGGTGGGCGGCGGCAGCTGGGGCAGCAGTTCCTACGGGGGCGTCGGCATCGGCATCCCGACCCAGCAGAAGAAGGCCTATGGCGTGGCCATCTGGGTGCCGCCGGGCGCGGTGCCGCCGATGCCGGCGCCGGAACCGCCCGCCACCCCGCCAACCCCGCCTTTGTAGGAGCCCGTCTTGCGGGCGACGCGAGGATGTCGGAATAACGAGGGCGTCGCCTGCGCCGACGTCCTCGCGTCGCCCGCAAGACGGGCTCCTACACAGAAGAACGCGGCGCTGGCTGCGCACCACGCGCCACCAGGCGCGCGCCGTCAGCTCCCCGGCCGCAGGCAGCGCCCGAAGAAATCGGCGGCCAGCCGGTAACGGTGCAATGCATCCTTGCCCGACAGTCCGTGCTTGGCGCCCGGGTAGGCCATCAGTTCGAACGGCTGGCCGCGCTGCTGCAGCGCGCTCATCACCGCCGTGGAATTGGTGAACAGCACGTTGTCGTCGGCCATGCCGTGGATCAGCAGCAGCTTCGGCGCGTCCACGCCGACCAGTCCGTCGATGTGCTCCAGCACGCGCGCGTCGCGGTAGCCGTCCGGATTGGCGGCCGGCAGGCCCATGTAGCGTTCGGTGTAGTGGGTGTCGTAGAGCGCCCAGTCGCTGACCGGCGCGCCGGCCACGCCGCAGGCGTAGGCGTCGGTGCGCGCCAGCAGCATCAGGGTCATGTAACCGCCGTTGGACCAGCCGTGCACGCCGATCCGCGCCGGGTCGACCCACGGTTGCGACCTGAGCCATTCGACCCCGCTTAGCTGGTCGTCCACCTCCACCGTGCCCTGCCTGCCGTACAGCGCGCCGCCGAAATCGCGGCCGCGGCGCGGCGTGCCGCGATTGTCCAGCGAGAACACCACGAAGCCCTGCTGCGCCAGGTACTGGTTGAACAGCGCGTCGGCGCGCGCCGGCCAGGCACGGGTCACCGTCTGCGCGGCCGGGCCGCCGTACACGAACACCACCACCGGGTACCGCTTCGCCGGGTCGAAACCTTCGGGCCGGATCAGGCTGTAGTGCAGCGGCGTGGTGCCGTCGGCCGCGGTGATCGTGCCGAATGCCACCGGGCGCTGGGCATCCCGGTACTTCGCATAGGGATGGTCCGGGTCGGCCAGGTCGTTGCGCAGCAGCGTGGCCAGCTTCGTACCGTCGTTGCCGAACAGCTCGATCTGCGGCGGCATGTCCGGCGCCGACCAGCTGTCGACGTAGACGCTGGCGTTGCCGGCGAAGCTGGCCGCGTGCATGCCGGCCGGCGCGGACAGCCGTTCCACCGCTCCGCCAGCCAGCGGTACGCGATAGACATGCTTCTCCAGCGGTGAATCCCGGGTGCCGGCGAACCAGACGTAGCCGGCCTTCGGATCCACCGCCAGCACCTCGTCCACGATCCATTCGCCCGAAGTCAGCGGCGCCAGCGTCGCGCCGTCCTCCGAGGCCAGGTACAGGTGCTGGAATCCGCTGCGCTCGGACGACCACAGGAAGCGGCCGTCGGGCAGGAAGCGCAGGCTGTTGTGCAGCGGCACCCAGGTTTCCGAGGTTTCGGTGGCCAGGGTGCGCTGCTTGCCCGTGGCGAGCGTGGTCTCGACCAGCTCGAGCGTCTTCTGGTCGCGCGCCTGGCGCTGGAAGGTGAGGCGCTGCGGATCGCGCCAGTCGACCCGGGCCAGGTAGATGTCCTGTTCGCGGCCGAGGTCGATCCATGACGGTTTCGCGCCGGCCTTCGGCGCGATCACGCCGAGCCGCACGGCCACGTTGCGGTCGCCGGCGGCGGGGTAGCGCTGCTCGACCACGTCGGTGCGGTCGGCATAGACCTCGTAGCGCTTCTGCACCGGCACCGCTGATTCGTCGATGCGGGCGAAGGCGATCGCGCTGTCGTCCGGCGCCCACCAGTAACCGGTGTGGCGGTCCATCTCCTCGTCGGCGACGAACTCGGCGACGCCGTTGCCGATGGTGTCGCCGCCGTCGGCGGTGAGCTGGACCTCCTTGCCGGTGGCCAGCTCGATCGCCCACAGGTTGCGCCCGCGCACGAAACTGACGAAGCGACCCCTGGGCGAAATCTTCGGATCGGTGGCGAAACCGCCGCCATCGGTGAGCCGGCGCACCGCATCGGCGCCGGTCTTGCCCAGGTCGTAGAAATAGAGCTCGCCGCCGAGCGGAAACAGCAACGCGCGGCCGTCCGGCGCCCACTGGTAGTCGACAATGCCCGAGTAGGCGGCGATGCGCTGGCGTTCGCGCCGCGCCTTCTCCGCGTCGCTCAGTGTCTCGTTGCCGGGCAGGACCACGCCGGAATCGACCAGCAGGCGGGTCTGGCCGCTGGCCACGTCGTACTCCCAAAGGTCCAGCCGGTTGCGGTCGTCGTCCTTGCCGCGCAGGAAGGTCACCCGCTTGCCGTCGGGCGAGACCTGCGGCTTCATCAGGGTCGGGCCCGAGAGCGGGGCGGTCCCGGTGATCGCTTCGAGGGTGAGGCGGTTGGCGTGGACGGGGGCGGTGGCGAGCATCGACATCAGCAGGACGGGCAGGGCGAAGCGCATTCGGTGTTCCGGGCGGCAGGCATCGCGCATTGTAGGGACCCGTCACGACGGCGCCGATCGGTCCGCCAAGTGATGTCCTGCGCTGTCTTGCGTGTGTCCGATGCTGTCCTGCGACATGACAGCGTTGCCCGGACGGAATTGACGCCTTGGATGGAAATTCCGCCTATTTGCCATCAAACAGCCAATTAATCCGGCATTCCCCCCAAAATGTCGGATAACCCAACTCCTGCGGCCAGTGGAAACGGGTCGGACATGCCGGCGCATCGAATTTTCGTTCCATCAGAAACATGTTGTGATAGCGGTAACATTGGTTCACTAATGAAACAAAAATTTATATTGAAAAATCAACAATATAGCCCTCTTTGCCTTGGGAGTTTGCGCATGACAGCGCTGTAATCTGTTGCCATGCAACATCAAAACAAGGCGGTTTTTGCGATTTTTTAGCAATTTGGAGCCTGGATTCCCCTCCAGTTTGACAACGCTGTCAGGCGCCGCCTCTAATCCGCCCCGTCGGCGCCTGTCCGGGGACAGAGACCGGCCACACAACTCAAATCTATTCGTGCGATCCGGGAGGGAAGATCCATGAAACACATGCAAGCCATGCCAAAGAAGCGGCTGCTCACGACCGCCATGCTGCTGGCGCTGGCGCCGGCGGGCCAGGTGTTCGCGCAGGAGCAGGCAGCGCAGACCACGCAAACCGCCAATGCCAACGCCGACGCCGATCCGACCGAGCTCGACACCATCGTCGTGACCGGCATCCGGGCGAGCCTGACCTCGTCGATGAACCTCAAGCGCGATGCGCAGGGCATCGTCGATGGCATCGTCGCCGAGGACATCGGCAAGTTCCCTGACACCAACCTGGCCGAGGCGCTGCAGCGCATCAGCGGCGTGTCGATCGACCGCACGTCCAGCGGCGAAGGCTCCAAGGTCACCGTCCGCGGTGTCGGCCCGGACTTCAACCTGGTCCTGCTCAACGGCCGCCAGATGCCGGCCTCCAACCTCGGCCCGGGCGGTGGCGGCACGTCCAACTCGCGTTCCTTCGACTTCTCCAACATCGCCGCCGAAGCGATCTCCGCGATCGAGGTGCACAAGACCGGCCGCGCCGAACTGCCCACCGGCGGCATCGGTGCCACGCTCAACGTCAAGACCGCACGGCCGCTGGAGCTCGGCGAGCAACTGGCCAGCGTCGGCTTCAAGGCCGTCCACGACACCTCGGCCCGCAACCTGCCGCAGAGCTACCCGGGTGCGATCGTCACTCCGGAAGTCTCGGGCATCTTCAGCAACACGTACGCCGACGGGAAGTTCGGCATCATGATCAGCGGCTCCTACCAGGAGCGCGAGTCGGGCTTCAGCCAGGCCACCGTGGCCGACGGCTGGATCACCTTCCCGGGCGACTCCAACAGCTGGAACGCACTGCCGCTGCCCGGCGAGGGCTATTCGGACCGCATCACCAACCGTCCGGGCCTGGACGACATCTACGCGCGTCCGCAGAACACCGGCTACACGGTCAACGGCGTGCAGCGCCAGCGCACCAACGGCATGCTGACCCTGCAGTGGGCACCGTCCGACAACGTCACCGCGACGCTTGACTACGCCTACATGGAGAACAAGGTCCAGCAGCAGCGCAGCGAACTGTCGGTGTGGTTCAACCAGACCCCGGGCGACAGCTCCTGGACCGACGGTCCGGTCGCCGCGCCGATCATCTACCAAGAGGACTACACCAACGCCGACCTGTCGATGGGCGGCATGCAGCTGGCGACCAAGAACAGCGGCGACTCGCTGGGCTTCAACGTCGAGTGGGAAGTCAACGACGCGCTGAGCCTGGAGTTCGACTACCACAACTCCAGCGCCGAATCGCGCCCGGACAGCCACCTCGGCTCGGCCGGCGTGCTGGGCGTGGCCGCCTACGTCCGCGGCAACACCACGGTCGACTACAGCGGCGACATCCCGATCGTCAACGTGCAGCTGCCTGCCGGCATGACCGCGGTGCAGGCCGCCGATGCGCTGGTCACCGGCTCGGTGTTCCAGAACAGCTACAACAAGTCCGAGGTCGAGCAGTTCCAGGCCGACGGCCGCTTCAAGTTCGGCGACTACTCCGGCCTGGACTTCGGCGTCGCCGCGACCGAGGTCAACAACCGCACCGCCGCCGCAGTGATGCAGCGCGACACGTGGGGCGGCGTTGGCACGCCGGCCGACTACGACGACAGCATCTGGACCGCGGACAACATGGCCAACTACTTCCGGAGCTTCAACACCGGAAGCAGCGTGGACTGGACCGACGATTTCCTGGTGTTCGACTTCGAGAAGCTGCGCCAGGCCGCCATTGCCGTCTCCGGCTGCGCGTCCTGCTACGAGATGCCGACCGAGTTCACCGACGACCTGCGCACCACCGAGAAGTCCAAGAGCGCGTACCTTCAGTACACCACCAGCTTCGACTGGTCGATGCCGCTGGACGTGGCGGTGGGCGTCCGCTACGAGAAGACCGATGTCGATTCGTCGGCGCTGGTGCGCATCGCCAACGGCATTTCGTGGGATTCGGCCAACGAGCTGTACGTGACCTACGAGCCGGGCCAGGGGTTCACCGAGCTGCAGGGCGACTACGACTACTTCCTGCCCAATCTGGACACGGCGCTGCACCTGAACGACGACCTCGTCCTGCGCGGCAGCTACAGCGAGACCATCGGCCGGCCGGGCTGGCAGCAGATCCAGGGCGGCCAGCGCCTGGCCAACATCGTGCGCGTGGACGGCGGCGACGGCAGCAGCGGCAACCCGGCATTGGAGCCGTTGCTGTCGCGCAACTTCGACCTGTCGCTGGAGTGGTACTACGGCGAATCCAGCTACGCGTCGATCGGCTACTTCCGCAAGAACATCAAGAACTTCATCAGCGACACGATCGTGCGCGAAACGCCGTTCGACCTGCATACGCCGGTGGGGGGTGCGTACTGGAATGCGGCGCTGGCCAACGGCGGCTGTTCGGCCGGCGACATGGTCTGCATCCGCGACTACATCTTCACCAACTATGCCGGCTCGCCCGGTGTGACCGTCACCGGCACCGACTCGTCCGGCGCGCTGACCGGCAGCATCGTCGGCCAGCCGGGCGATCCGATCGCCGGGTTCGACATCACCACCCCGGCCAACCAGCGTTCCGACCACCTCGACGGCTTCGAGTTCAACGTCCAGCACGTGTTCGGCGATTCGGGCTTCGGCCTGGCGGCGAACTACACCAAGGTGGATTCGGGCCTGACCTTCGACAACACCGACCTGGGTACGCAGTACCCGATGGTGGGCCTGAGCGATTCCGCCAACCTGGTGGCGTTCTACGACAAGAACAGGTGGCAGGTGCGTGCGGCCTACAACTGGCGCGACGAGTTCCTCAACGGCATCGGCGGCGGCGGCACGCCCGCCAATCCCAACTGGACCGAGGCCTACGGGCAGCTGGATGCGATCGTCAGCTACGAGATCTACGAGAACCTGACGCTGAGCCTGGAAGGCATCAACCTCACCGACGAGACCCAGCGGATCCACGCCCGCCACGAGAACATGGTGCGGTTTGCCACCCAGACCGGGCCGCGCTACATGTTCGGGGTGCGCTACCGGTTCTGACGCGGGGCAACACGGCCGCGCGACGCCTCCCAGGTCGCGTGGCCGGAAGGGGCCGCTGGAACTCCAGTGGCCCCTTCTTTCTCCGGATCCGAACTTTATCCGCGCCAATGGATCGGGCACGATGCCACGGGATGCGGCATTCGCCCGTGGAACCACAGTACCGATGAGCAATCATGTCCTGCTGAACAACGTCGACCACCGCGACCTGCGGGTGGAGGCCGGCCACGGCGCTGCGCTCGGCGACGACATCATGTATGCACCCACGTTCCCGGGCGAGTTCCGCAACGTGCAGGCGCATTATCCGATCGTGTTCCACCGCGACGCCTCCGGCGGCTTCCATCCGCTGGTCCTGTTCGGTTTGCAGGAGGGCGCCAACCTGTTCCTGGAAGGCGACCGCTGGGACGCGACCTACGTTCCGCTGTCGGTGCAAAGGCAGCCGTTCCTGATCGGGATCGCCGGCGGGGAACGCCACATCCACATCGACCTGGACCATCCCCGCGTGCGCGGCGACGGCGGCCAGGCCCTGTTCCGCGATTTCGGCGGCAACACCGAGTACCTCGAACAGGTCAAGTCGGTCCTGCTGGCGCTGCATGACGGCATCGTCGCCACGCCGGCGTTCATCGAGGCGCTGGTGCGCCACCAGTTGCTGGAATCCTTCGCCTTGGACATCAAGCTCGACGATGGCTCGCACAACCGCCTGGCCGGGTTCCACACCATCGACGAAGCGCGGCTGCAGGGGCTGGACGGCGCGGCGCTGGAACGGCTGGCGCGCGAGGGCCACCTGTTGCCCATCTACATGGTGCTGGCTTCCATGTCGCGGTTCCGCGACCTGATCGAGCGGATGAACCGTCGCCGTAGCGCCGGTCGCTGAACCCATCGAGAGACCCGCGTCCGCCACCTGCGCGCGCTGCAACTGCTGTGTCTTAATCGCCTGAACCGTTGAGTACCCATTCCATGCATGCGTCCGACCCGATCGTCTCCCCCCGTCCCGTCAAGCGCGTGGTCATCGCCGGCGGCGGCACCGCCGGCTGGATGGCCGCCGCGGCGCTGTCCAAGACCCTGGGCAAGGTGCTCGACATCGTCCTGGTGGAGTCCGAGGAGATCGGCACCGTCGGCGTCGGCGAGGCCACGATCCCGACCCTGGTGACCTTCCACCGCCTGCTCGACATCAAGGAGCAGGAATACATGGCCGCGGTGCAGGGCACGGTGAAGCTGGGCATCTCCTTCGAGAACTGGAAGGATGTGGGCCACCGTTACATCCATTCCTTCGGCATCAGCGGCAAGGACCACTGGTCGGCCGGGTTCCAGAATTTCTGGCTGCGCGGGCGCAAGGAAGGGCTGGCCAGCGAGTACAGCGACTACTGCATCGAGCTGCAGGCGGCGCTGCAGGAGAAGTTCTCGCACCTGCCGCGCTACCACGTGAACTACGCCTACCACATGGACGCGGCGCTGTACGCGCGCTACCTGCGCGGCTTCAGCGAACGCTTCGGCTGCAAGCGGGTGGAGGGCAAGATCGTCGACGTCGTCACCGACGACGAGGGCTGCATCTCGGCGCTCAAGCTCGAGCGCGGCGAGGTGATCGAGGGCGACCTGTTCATCGATTGCACCGGCTTCCGCGCGCTGCTGATCGGCAAGACCCTGGGCGTGGGCTACACCGACTGGTCGCAGTGGCTGTTCAACGACAGCGCGCTGGCCACCCAGACCACGGCGGTGCGCGATGCGGTGCCCTACACCCGGGCCATCGCCGGCAAGTCGGGCTGGCAGTGGCGGATCCCGCTGCAGCACCGGGTCGGCAACGGCATCGTCTATTCCAGCCGGCACATGGGCGACGACGAGGCGCGCGAGGAGTTCCTGTCCAGCGTCGAGGGCGAAATCATCAAGCAGCCGTGGCCGGTGCGCTTCAAGCCCGGCCAGCGCCAGCAGTGCTGGGCGAAGAACTGTGTGGCGCTGGGCCTGGCCGGCAGCTTCATCGAGCCGCTGGAGTCGACCACGATCCACCTGATCCAGCGCGGCATCGTGCGCCTGCTGCAGACCTTCCCGCACACGATCACCCAGCCGGCGATCGACGAGTACAACGCGCGGCTCAACGAGGAACTGCAGCACGTGCGCGACTTCGTGGTGATGCACTACCACATCAGCGACCGCCGCGACACGCCTTACTGGCAGGAGATCGCGGAGATGAAGATCCCGGACACGCTGCGCCACCGGATCGAGCTGTTCCGCGAGACCGGCAACGTGTTCCACGTGCCGGGCGAACTGTTCGGCGAGAATTCCTGGGTCCAGGTGATGCTGGGACAGGGCATCGAGCCCAAGGCCTACCACCCGACCGCCGACGTGATGAGCCAGGCCGACCTGGCCCGGTTCCTGGGGGACATCCGCCACAACGTACTCGACACGGTGCGGCAGATGCCGATGCACATGGACTACATGCGCAGCTACGCGCCGGCACCGGTGCCCGAGGCGGTGCGGCAGGCCGGATGATCCGTCAGCGGCCGAACAGCTGCCTGCGTTCCTCTTCGCTCAGCGGCTTGCCCGCATCCGGATTGACCTGCGCGGTCAGCGCATAGGCGCGCTGCGTGGCCGGGCGCGCGGCGATGGCCGCATGCCAGCGCCGCAGTTCCGGATAAGGCCCCAGGTCCAGCGGCGCCTTCGTGTACGGGTTGATCCACGGGTAGGCGGCCATGTCGGCGATGGTGTACCCGTCGCCGGCGATGAACGCGCGTCCGGCCAGCCGCCGGTCGAGCACGCCGAGCAGGCGCTGCACCTCGCGTGCGTAGCGGTCGATGGCGTAGGGGATCGGTTCGGGCGCATAGACACTGAAATGGCCGTACTGGCCGGTCATCGGCCCCAGCCCGGCCATCTGCCACATCAGCCACTGGTTCACTTCCACCTTCTGCCGCACGTCCGCGCCGAAGAAGCGGCCGGTCTTGTTGGCCAGGTACAGCAGGATGGCGCCGGACTCGAACACGCCCAGCGGCGCGGCGCCGTCGGCCGGGGCGTGGTCGATGATCGCCGGCATCTTGTTGTTGGGCGAGAAGGCCAGGAACTCCGGCTGGAACTGGTCGCCCTTGCCGATGTTGACCGGGTGGATCGTGTAGTCCAGTCCGGCTTCCTCGAGGAACAGGGTGATCTTGTGGCCGTTCGGGGTGGGCCAGTAGTACAGGTCGATCATGGCGCGGGCTCCGGGGAAGGAGCCTGCGAGTGTAGCCGGCCGCGCTTGGCAGCCGTCATCGCGGCGGCTAATCTGCGGCGTCCTTTTCGCAACGCAGCATCCCATGTCGCCTCCACAGACCACCGGCGCGCCGCGCCTGAGCCCGCTGTCCACCATGATCTTCGCCTCGCGCTGGCTGCAGCTGCCGCTGTACCTGGGCCTGATCGTGGCCCAGTGCGTGTACGTGTTCCTGTTCGGCAAGGAACTGTGGCACCTGATCCACGAGGCGCCCTCGATGGGCGAGCAGCAGATCATGCTGCTGGTGCTGGGCCTGATCGACGTGGTGATGATCTCCAACCTGCTGGTGATGGTCATCGTCGGCGGCTACGAGACCTTCGTCTCGCGCCTGGGCCTGGAGGGGCACCCGGACCAGCCGGAATGGCTGAGCCACGTCAACGCCTCGGTGCTGAAGGTGAAGCTGGCGATGGCGATCATCGGCATCTCCTCGATCCACCTGCTCAAGACCTTCATCGCCGCCGGCACCCTGAACGGCCTGCCGTTCTGCCCGCCGGAGCTGCTGGCCACCGCCGCCTCCAACATCGGGACCACCCGTTGCAGCACGCTGACCACGGATGGCGTGCTGTGGCAGACCATCATCCATGTGGTGTTCATCCTGTCGGCCATCGGCATCGCCTGGACCGACAAGCTGATGACCAACACCAGCGCCAAGCGCGAGCACGCCGCGCATTGAGCCGCGGGAGCCGCCCGGCGCGGCTCCGTCCACTCCGGGAGGGCCGCCGCTGGCGGCCTTTTCTTTCCAGATTCTTTGCCCGACTCCGGGAGGGTGCTTGCGCTCGATCGCTTGCGTCAACGCGATCGGACGGGCACGGCCGCGACCTGCAGGCCACGTCGGGGCTGTCGAGCGGCCGGCGTATGCCAAAAGCGAAGCGCAAAATTCTCGGGTTTCCGCTTCTGGAACCACTGCAACGTTGGAACGCCGGGCGTGAAGGCCCTTGGGTGCGAAATAAAGGAGGAGGCATCCGCCACAGGCGGATGCCGGGGGACATTCGCACCCAAGGGCCTTCGCGCCCGGCGCCCCAGCCACGGTGCAGACGCAGCGCTTCACCCCAGCCGCGAAAGAACCTTTTCGGTCGAGCCACCGATAAAGCCCCGCGTCTCACGGCCTGGACCGCCCGACCCCGTAAAATGGCCGCATGGATGTCTCCCACCTGCTCGACGACCTCAACGCCGCCCAGCGCGAAGCCGTATCCGCCCCGCCCGGGCACTACCTGGTGCTGGCCGGCGCCGGCTCCGGCAAGACCCGGGTCCTGACCCACCGCATCGCCTGGCTCAACGAGGTCCAGGGCGTGCCGGCGCACGGCATCCTCGCCGTCACCTTCACCAACAAGGCCGCCGGCGAAATGCGCGCGCGCGCCGACACGCAGCTGCGCCATGGCGCCCGCGGCATGTGGATCGGCACCTTCCACGGCATCGCCCACCGCCTGCTGCGCCTGCACTGGAACGAAGCCAAGCTGCCCGAATCCTTCCAGGTGCTCGACAGCGACGACCAGCTGCGCCTGGTCAAGCGCGTGGCCCAGCAGCTGGAACTGGACGATGGCCGCTTCCCGCCGCGGCAGATCGCCTGGTGGATCAACGCGCAGAAGGACGAGGGCCGGCGCCCGCAGCACATCCAGCCCGGCGACGATCCGTGGACCGACGCGCTGCGCCGCGCCTACGCGCTGTACCAGGAGCGCTGCGACCGCGCCGGCCTGGTCGACTTCGCCGAGCTGCTGCTGCGCGCCCACGAACTGCTGCGCGACAATCCCGCGCTGCTGGCCCACTACCGCACCCGCTTCCGCGACCTGCTGGTCGACGAGTTCCAGGACACCAACGCGATCCAGTACGCCTTCGTGCGCGTGCTGGCCGGCGACACGGGCCGGGTGTTCGTGGTCGGCGACGACGACCAGGCCATCTACGGCTGGCGCGGGGCCAAGGTCGAGAACGTGCAGCAGTTCCTGCGCGATTTCCCCGGCGCGCAGACCATCCGCCTGGAGCAGAACTACCGTTCCAGCGCCAACATCCTCAACGCCGCCAACGCGGTGATCTCGCACAACCCCGACCGCATCGGCAAGCAGCTGTGGACCGACAGCGGCGAAGGCGAGCCGGTGGACGTCTACGCGGCCTACAACGAGATGGACGAGGCGCGCTTCGTGGTCGAGCGCATCCGCCAGTGGGTGCGCGACGGCGGCAGCTGGCGCGAGGCGGCGGTGCTCTACCGCAGCAATGCGCAGTCGCGCGCGCTGGAAGAGGTGCTGCTGGCCGAGCAGGTGCCGTACCGGGTGTACGGCGGCATGCGCTTCTTCGAGCGTGCCGAGGTCAAGGACACCCTGGCCTACCTGCGCCTGGTCGCCAGCCGCGCCGACGATGCGGCGTTCGAGCGCACGGTCAACACCCCGGCGCGTGGCATCGGCGACCGCACCCTGGACGAAGTGCGCCGGCGCGCGCGCGAAGCCTCGGTGTCGCTGTGGCAGGCGGCCACCACGCTGGTCGCGGAGAACGCGCTGGCCGCGCGCGCGCGCAACGCGGTGGCCGGCTTCCTCAACCTGGTCGAGGCGCTGGACGCGGAGACCACCGACCTGGCACTGAAGGACCGGGTCGACCACGTGCTGGCCCGCTCGGGCCTGCGCGAGCACTGGTCGAGCGAGGCGCGCGGCCAGCTCGACGCCGAATCGCGGCTGGAGAACCTGGACGAACTGGTCTCGGTGGCCTCGCGCTTCTCGCGTGCCGAACTGGACGAGGAACAGGAAAGCATGAGCGAGCTCGTCGCCTTCCTCTCCTACGCGGCGCTGGAGGCCGGCGAAGGCCAGGCCCAGGCCGACGAGGATGGAGTGCAGCTGATGACCCTGCATTCGGCCAAGGGCCTGGAATTCCCGCTGGTGTTCCTGGTCGGCGTGGAGGAGGGCGTGTTCCCGAGCTCGCGCTCGCTGGAGGAGAGCGGGCGGCTGGAAGAGGAGCGGCGCCTGGCCTATGTCGGCATCACACGCGCGCGGCAGAAGCTGGTGCTGACCTACGCCGAGAGCCGGCGCATCCATGGCATGGACATGTACGGCATGCCGTCGCGCTTCCTGCGCGAGATTCCCGGCCACCTGCTCAACGAGGTGCGGCCGCGGGTGCAGGTGGCGCGGCCGATGGCCGCTCCGCCGCGGGCCGCCCATCCGGTGCTGGAAACCCCGACGTTGAAGCTGGGCCAGGGCGTGATGCACGCCAGCTTCGGCCGCGGCGTGGTCACCGACTACGAGGGCAGCGGCGCGCACGCGCGCGTGCAGGTCAACTTCGACGACGCCGGCAGCAAATGGCTGGTGCTGGCCTTCGCCAAACTGCAGCCGCTGTGACCACGCCGGGCTGCGGCTCGGCCCGCCAGAGCGGCGTGCCATCGCATGCGCCCCGTGCGCACGAGCGTTGCCGCCCTTTGTAGGAGCCGGTCTTGCCGGCGACCCGGCGTCGGATCCATGAGGGAGTCACCTGTGCCGACGTCCTCGGGTCGCCGGCAAGACCGGCTCCTACAGAAAAGGCGGATGCCGTTGCCTGGGGGCGGCGCAGGGTGTGCAATGCGCTACCCGCCCCGCAGGAGCCCGCCATGTACGACCGTATCCTGATCTCCACCGACGGTTCCGAACTGGCCTCCAAGGGCCTGCGCCACGGCCTGGCGCTGGCCGCCGCGCTGCGCGTGCCGGTGGTGGTGATCACCGTGACCGAACCGTGGATGCCGGCCTTCGACGATGCGCTGGCGCTGTCGGCCGACCCGGCGATGCAGGCCGAATACCGCGAGGGCTGCGCGCTGTCGGCGCAGCGGATCCTGGAGGATGCGGTGGGCCACGCGTCGGCCGCCGGGGTGGCGTGCGAGACGGTGCACGTACCCGACGGCTTCCCGTCCGACGCCATCGTCAAGGCCGCCGCCGACCACAAGGTCGGATTGGTGGTGATGGCTTCGCATGGCCGCCGCGGGCTGGGCCGGGTTCTGCTGGGCAGCCAGACCCAGGCGGTACTGGCGCATTCGCCGGTGCCGGTACTGGTCGTGCGCTGACCGCGGGGATCCCGGGGCGACGCGCTCTCCCTGCAGGAGCCCGTCTTGCGGGCGACCCGACGCCGTCGGCACGGACGACGGCGTTGTGGTTCCAATGACGTCGGGTCGCCCGCAAGGCGGGCTCCTGCACACACACAGCGCTCAGGCCGCGCCGCTCAGGTGCTCGTAGAGGATCACCGCGCCGATCGCGATCAGGATCACGCCGCCGATGATTTCGGCGCGCTTGCCGGCGAGCGCGCCCAGCACCCGGCCGAGCATGATCCCGGTGGTGACCATGACCAGCGTGCACAGGCCGATCACCACGGCGACGATGCCGATCGGCACGTCCAGGAACGCCAGGCTCACGCCCACGGCCATAGCGTCGATGCTGGTGCCCAGGCCGGTGGCGGCCAGGCTCCAGAAACCGTGCCGGCGGCCATCGGCCGCGTCGCCGTCGCCGCCATCGGGCCTGAAGCCGTTCCAGATCATGTGCAGACCGAGCAGGCCGAGCACGGAAAAGGCGATCCAGTGGTCCCAGGCGGTGATGTAACGCGACGCGGCGGTGCCGAGCAGCCAGCCGATCACCGGGGTGACGGCTTCGATCGCGCCGAAGATCAGGCCGGCGCGCAGCGCCTCGCGGAAGCGCGGGCGCCGCATGGCCGCGCCCTTGCCCACCGCCGCGGCGAAGGCGTCGGTCGACATGGCCAGGCCGACCAGGAGGATGGAGAGGGGATTCATCGGCGATACCGGGCTGGAGAGGCGGCCACGGCCCACCGGCGTCCAACCACAGACGCGCCGACAGGCCGTTGGTCTCGCCAGACCCGGTGGTACTCCGACCACGGGTGTCCGCGCCACGGCCGCAACGGGCCGAGTGTGTTGACGCGGACGCTCCGGCATTGCGCGCGGAGCAGGCTACTCCCCAAGGGAAGGCGCGCAGGATAGCACGGGGGTCCGCACGCTCCGCTGACCGCCCGAAGAACACAGATTTGGGCGGACGTACACAGGCGGCCATCGCGTGCGGCGGTAGGATCGGATCCGGCCGCTCCGTGCCGCTGCCCCGGGAGTTTCCGCCATGTACTCGCACTCGCGCCGCAGGTTCCTGGCCCGTTCGACCCTCGCCCTGTCGGCCCTCGGACTGGGCGCCGTGGCCGGTCCCGGCCGCCTGGCCGCCGCGCCCGTTGCCGCCGGTCCGCTGCTGACCCGTCCCATCCCTTCCAGCGGCGAGCTGTTGCCGGTGATCGGCGCCGGCACCTCGGGCAGCTATGACGTGGCCTTCGACTCGCCCGAATACGCCCAGCTGCGGCAGGTGGTGAAGATCTTCCTCGAAGGTGGCGGCCGGCTCATCGATACCTCGCCCAACTACGGCCGTTCCGACGAGGTGGTCGGTCGGCTGCTGGAGGAAGGTGGCTGGCGCGACAAGGCCTTCATCGCCACCAAGATCGCCGCCGACAGCCGCCAGGAGGCCGAAGCGCAGTGGGCCGACTCGCAGCGCCGGCTGCGCGCCGGCAAGGTCGAACTGCTGCAGGTCCACAACCTGCGCGACTGGCAGCGGCAGCTGCCGTTCGCCCGCGAGCTGAAGGCGCAGGGCAGTACGAAGTACGTGGGCGTCACCCATTACACCGACGCGGGACTGCCGGAACTGGAGCGCATCCTGCGCAGCGAGACCTTGGACTTCATCCAGATCCACTACTCGGTCAACTCGACCGGGGCGGCCGGAACGGTGCTGCCGCTGGCCAAGGACAAGGGCGTGGCGGTGATCATCAATCGCGCCTTCGACGACGGCAAACTGTTCGCCATGGTCAAGGATGCGCCGCTGCCCGGCTGGGCCGCGGAGGCCGGGGTGAGTTCGTGGGCGCAGATGTTCCTGAAGTTCGCGATCAGCCATCCGGCGGTGACTGTGGTGATTCCGGCCACCGGCAAGCCCGAGCGCCAGCTCGACCAGCTCAAGGCCGGTACCGGGCCCTTGCTGAGCCAGGCGCAGCAGCAGGAACTGGTCCGCCGGTTCGCGGGCTGAGCGCGGCGGCATGGGCGCGATGGATCCCCGCGGCGAACGGCGCACGCCCTGGCTGTCGCGCCTGTTCGGCGTGCGTCCGCACGAGGCGCCGGCGGTCGCCGCGGGGCTGGCGATGTTCTTCCTGCTGTTCACCGGCTATTTCATGCTGCGGCCGGTGCGCGAGACCATGGGCGTGGCCGGCGGCGTGGACAACCTGCAGTGGCTGTTCACCGGCACCTTTCTGGCCACGCTGGCGGTGCTGCCGCTGTTCGGCTGGATCGCCTCGAAGGTGTCGCGACGGCGGATCGTACCGTGGGTGTTCGGCGCGGTGGTCGCCACCCTGCTCGGCTTCGGCGCCGGCCTGCTGCTGAGGCCGGACAGCGTCTGGGCCGGGCGCGCGTTCTACATCTGGGTGTCGGTGATCAACCTGCTGCTGATCTCGCTGGCGTGGAGCGTGCTGGCCGACGTGTTCGCCAGCAGCGAGGCCAGGCGCCTGTTCGCGCTGATCGCCGGTGGCGCCAGCGCCGGCGGGCTCACCGGGCCGATCCTGGCGACCTGGCTGGTGCAGCCATTGGGCCATGGCGGCCTGCTGGTGCTGTCGTCGCTGTTCATCGCCGCCAGCGCGGCGGCGGCGCTGTGGCTGCACCGCTGGCGCGATGCGCATCCGTTCGCGGCCGGCGAAGCCCCGGCGCAGCGGCGGCAACCGCTCGGCGGCAATCCCTTCGCCGGCGCCACCGCGGTGTTACGTTCGCCGTACCTGCTCGGCATCGCGTTGTTCGTGGTGCTGCTGGCCACGGTGACCACGTTCCTGTATTTCGAGCAGGCCCGGCTGGTGGCCGAGCTGTTCCCGGACCGCGCGCGGCAGACCCAGGTGTTCGGCCTGATCGACACGGTGGTGCAGACCCTGGCGATCCTGACCCAGCTGTTCGTCACCGGCCGCATCGTGCAGAAGCTGGGCGTGGGCGTGCTGCTGGTGGTAGTGCCGCTGGTGATGGCCTTCGGCTTCCTGTGGCTGGCGCTGGCGCCCGTGTTCGCGGTGTTCGTGGTGGTGATGGTGGTGCGCCGCGCCGGCGAGTACGCGTTCGTGCGCCCGGGCCGGGAGATGCTCTACACCGTCGTGCCGGCCGAGCAGAAGTACAAGGCCAAGAACTTCATCGACACGGTGGTCTACCGCGGCGGCGACGCGCTCAGTGCCTGGGTCAAGCGGGTGCTGGACCTGTTCGGCGAGCATCCGGCGCTGGCGATGGTCATCGGCGCCGGCGTAGCGCTGGCATGGGCGGGCACGGGCCTGGCCCTGGGCCGCGCCCAGCGCCGCCGCGAAACCGCCTTGTAGGAGCCCGTCTTGCGGGCGACCCGATGCTGTCCGGTGGTAACCGCGTTCGAAAGCGGATCCTTGGATTCCGACGCAGGGCCGCATGCCGGGGATCGCTGCGTTCCCTGACGGCGTCGGGTCGCCCGCAAGACGGGCTCCTACAAAAGCAGGCGCAGCGCGGGGGGCGGATCATCCGGCGTCCGACGGCTCCGTCTCTGCTTCCAGTTCCAGGAAACCGCCCGACTGCCGCTGCCACAGCTGCGCGTACAGTCCGCCGCGTGCGAGCAGCTGCTCGTGCGTGCCCTGTTCGGAGATGCGGCCCTGGTCCATCACCACCAGCCGGTCCATCGCCGCGATCGTGGACAGGCGGTGGGCGATCGCGATCACCGTCTTGTCCTGCATCAGCCGGTACAGGTTCTCCTGGATCACCGCCTCGACTTCCGAGTCCAGCGCCGAGGTCGCCTCGTCCAGCACAAGTATCGGCGCGTTCTTCAGCAGCACCCGGGCGATGGCGATGCGCTGGCGCTGGCCGCCCGACAGCTTGACCCCGCGCTCGCCGACCTGCGCGTCATAGCCGCGCCGGCCCTTGCCGTCGACCAGTTCCTGGATGAAGCCGTCGGCATTGGCCTGGCGCGCGGCCTCCACCATTTCCGCCCCGGTCGCGTCCGGGCGGCCGTAGAGGATGTTGTCGCGCACCGGGCGGTGCAGCAGCGAGGTGTCCTGGGTGACCACGCCGATCGCAGCGCGCAGCGAATCCTGGGTGACCGTGGCGATGTCGGTGCCATCGATGCGGATCGAGCCGCCCTCGCGGTCGTAGAAGCGCAGCAGCAGGTTGACCAGGGTCGACTTGCCGGCGCCGGAGCGCCCGACCAGGCCGACCTTCTCGCCCGGGCGGACGTGCAGGTCCAGGCCTTCGATCACGCCGCCCTGCTTGCCGTAGTGGAAGGTGACATGCTCGAAGCGGATGTCGCCGCGTACCGGGCCGATGGCCTGCGCGTCCGGCGCGTCGTCCACCGTGGCCGGCAGCGCGATCGAGTTGATCCCGTCCTGCACCGTGCCGATGTTCTCGAACAGCGCGGACATCTCCCACATGATCCACTGCGACATGCCCATCAGCCGCAGCACGAAGGCGATGGCCACGGCGATCGCGCCCACGCTGACCGCGTCGTGCATCCACAGGCCGATGCCGGTGGCCGCCACCGCGAACAGCAGCAGCATGTTCAGCGTGTCGTTGCTGACGTTGACGATGGTGGCCAGGCGCATCTGCCGGTGCACCGTGTCGAGGAACTCGCCCATAGATTCGCGCGCGTAGTCCTCCTCGCGGTGCGAGTGCGAGAACAGCTTGACCGTGGCGATGTTGGTGTAGCTGTCGACGATCCGCCCGGTCATGGTCGAACGCGCATCGGCCTGGGCCTGGGCGACCTTGTTCAGGCGCGGGATCGCCCAGCGCAGCAGCACCGCGTAGGCGACGATCCACCCGGCGAACGGCAGCATCAGCCGCCAGTCGGCCGAAGCGGCCACGATCAGCGCGCCGCCAAAGTACACGACGACGTAGTTGCCCACGTCCAGCAGCTTGATCACCGTCTCGCGCACCGCCAGCGAGGTCTGCATCAGCTTGGTGGAGATGCGCCCGGCGAACTCGTCCTGGAAGTAGCCCATCGACTGCCGCAGCAGGTAACGATGCACCTGCCAGCGGATCCGCATCGGGAAGTTGCCGAGCAGGGTCTGGTGGATGACCAGCGCGCTGAGCAGGTTCAGGGTGGGCATCGCCACCAGCACCACCAGCGCCATCAGCACGAAGTTCCAGCCCTCGGCCTGCAGGAAGTCGGCCGGGGTGTGGCTGGACAGGCGGTCGACGATCGAACCGGTGAACGCGTACAGCGACACCTCGGTGATGGCGATGGCCGTGGTCAGCACCGCCATCAACGCCAGCCACGGTTCGGTGCCGCGCGTGTAGTGGCGGCAGAACGCATACAGCGTGCGTGGCGGCTGGGTGGCGGGGGCGGCCGGATACGGGTCCAGCCGGGTTTCGAACCAGCGCAGCATGGGGGAAATCCTGTTTCCGCCGGGTCGCGGGCGGCAGCTTCATTGTCGCCGATGGCGGTGGACGACGCACGGCAGGCCGTCCCGCCACGGCTGATGTAGGAGCCCGTCTTGCGGGCGACACGGGCGTCGGAACCATTGGAGGCGTCGCCTGTGCCGACGTGGCGTGTCGCCCGCAAGACGGGCTCCTACAAGAGCGGCTTCCGTCGCGCGGCGGCAGTTCCCCGGCACGGTTCCACGACAGGGCGCCGTGGAAAGCCGGTCGGCCTTTCAGCCCTCGAGATCGACCTTGAAATGGAACGAGACGATCCGCAGCCGCTCGCGCAGGTAGAAGGCGTGGGCGTCGATGCGCTGGGTCCCGGAATCCAGCTGCAGGCTGGCGCAGCCCAGCTGCCGCGCCCGGTCCTTCAGCCAGTCCAGCAGCGCCTTGCCATGGCCGCCGCCGCGTGCGCCGGTGTCGGTGACCAGGTCGTCGACGTAGAGGGAACGCCCGTTGGCAAGCATCTCCTGCACCCGCCAGCCGGCAAAGGCGCGGGCCACGCCGTCCGCGTACAGGACCGTGGCCTGCCAGCCGTCGCCCCGCTGGCGCAGAGCCTGGGCGACGAACGCGTCCTCGTCCAGGTGCGGACGCAGTTGCGCGACCACCGGCCAGGCGGAGCGCAGGACGGATTCATCTACGGCGTCGCGGATGTCGGTCGCAGGCGCCTTCACCACGAGAACAGCTTCCAGTAGGTCTGCGGCAGCTTGTCGGCGTCGTCGCGGTCCAGCGCGCCGTCGCCGTCGCGGTCGTACAGGTAGTACGGCGCGCCACGCACCGGGGTGATCTTGACCATGCGCAGCTGGCCGGCGACGCGGTATTCCTCGAAGGTATCACCGTTGGCCAGGGTGCGGGTGGCGACATCGGCGCCGCTGACATCGACCGGCGCGCCGCCGGTGCTGGCGCAGCCGGCCACGGACAGCAGCGCGGCCAGCACGGTGGCGGACAGGATCGGCAAGCGCATGGCGGTACTCTCCTCGGACAGGCCGGCATTATGCGCCAGCGTGCGTGCACGCGAGGGCGCTTCGGACCCCATGCGTGCCTGGCGAAGACGGGGAAGGAGCTTCTGGTTATGCGCGATCGCGTTGCTTGGCTGCGGTCACGTCGGTGCTGCCGGATTGCGGGCTGTGCTGAAAAGCGAAGCGGAAAATCCCTGGGGTTTCTGCTTCTGGAACCACCGCCGTGTCGGAACGCCGGGTGCGAGTGCCCTTGGGTGCGAAATAATGGAGGAGGCGTCGGCTGCAGGCCGGCGACGGGGGACATTCGCACCCAAGGGCACTCGCACCCGGCGCCCCGGCCATCTTGCGGCCGCGGCGCTTTTCCTCTCGCCCGGGAAAAGAGCCTGAAATGAGCACCAAGGCACCCACCAGCACCGGCCGCTAGAATGCGCCGATGACACGCCTAGTCCTGATCGACGGTTCCAGTTACCTGTACCGCGCCTTCCACGCGCTGCCGCCGCTGACCAACAGCACCGGCGAGCCGACCGGCGCGCTGTTCGGCGTGGTCAACATGCTGCGCGCCACGCTGAAGGAGAAACCCGACTGCGTGGCCTTCGTGGTCGACGCCCCCGGCAAGACCTTCCGCGACGACCTGTACCCCGACTACAAGGCCAACCGCCCACCCATGCCCGACGACCTGCGTGCGCAGGTGCAGCCGATGTGCGAGATCGTGCACGCGCTGGGCATCGACATCCTGCGCATCGACGGCGTCGAGGCCGACGACGTGATCGGCACCCTGGCGCTGCAGGGCGCCGGCGCCGGCATGGAGGTGACCATCTCCACCGGCGACAAGGATTTCGCCCAGCTGGTGCGCGCACCGGGCGTGGACGGCGGCTCGATCGCGCTGGTCAACACCATGAGCGGCAGCCGCATGGATTCGGACGCGGCGGTGCTGGAGAAGTTCGGCGTCCACGCCGGCCAGATCGTCGACCTGCTGGCGCTGATGGGCGATGCGGTCGACAACGTGCCCGGGGTGGAGAAATGCGGGCCGAAGACCGCGGCCAAGTGGTTGGGCGAATACGGATCGCTGGACGGCGTCATCGCCCATGCCGGCGGCATCAAGGGCAAGATCGGCGACAACCTGCGCGCGGCGCTGGAACGCCTGCCGCTGAACCGCCAGCTGGTGACGATCAAGACCGACGTGGCGCTGGAGCAGGCGCCCGGGGCGCTGCGCCTGCGCGAGCCGCACGTGGAGCAGTTGCGGGAGCTGTACCGGCGCTACGGCTTCAACCAGGCGCTCAGGGAGCTGGAGGCGGGCATGGTGGCCGCCGACGGCGGCAGCGGCCCGGTCGTGGCCGTGGCGGAGAAGGAGCCCGGCCGCGCGCGCGGCGCCGGGTTCGCGATCGCCGCGCCGGCGCCCGCCGCCGACCTGGATCCGGCGCTGGCCGCGCCCGGCGAGTACGCCACGGTCACCACGGACGAACAGTTGCAGGCGTGGATCGTGCGGCTGCGCGCCGCCGGCCAGTTCGCCTTCGACACCGAGACCGACAGCCTGGACCCGATGCGTGCCAATCTCGTCGGCCTCAGCTTCGCCGCCGAAGCCGGCAAGGCGGCCTACGTGCCGCTGGCCCACGACTATCCCGGCGCGCCGGCGCAGCTGGACCGCGCGCAGGCGCTGGAGACGCTGCGCCCGCTGCTGGAGGACGCGTCCGTGCGCAAGCTCGGCCAGCACGGCAAGTACGACCTGCACGTGATGCGCCGCCACGGCGTCGCCCTGGCCGGCTACGACGACGACACGCTGCTGGAGAGCTTCGTGCTCAGCTCCGGCAGCGCCCGCCACGACATGGACAGCCTGGCCCGGCGTTACCTGGGCTACGAGACGGTCAAGTACGAGGACGTGTGCGGCAAGGGCGCCAGGCAGATCCCGTTCTCGCAGTGCGCGCTGGACGACGCCACCCGCTACGCCGCCGAGGACGCCGACATCACCCTGCGCCTGCACCGGGTCTTGGCGCCGAAGCTGGCCGCCGAGCCGGGCCTGGAGGCGGTGTACCGCGGCATCGAGATGCCGCTGGTGCCGGTGCTGGAGCGCATCGAGGCCAACGGCGTGAAGATCGACATGGACGAACTGCGCCGGCAGAGCGCGGACCTGTCCAAGCGCATGCTCGCCGCCCAGCAGAAGGCCACCGAACTGGCCGGGCGCAGCTTCAACCTGGATTCGCCCAAGCAGCTGCAGGCGCTGCTGTTCGACGAGCTGGGCCTGCCGGCGCTGGTGAAGACGCCCAAGGGCCAGCCCTCGACCAACGAAGAGGCACTGGAGGCCATCGCCGACCAGCACGAGCTGCCGCGGGTGATCCTCGAATACCGCGGCCTGGCCAAGCTGCGCAGCACCTACACCGACAAGCTGCCGGAGATGGTCAACCCGGACACCGGCCGGGTCCACACCAGCTACCACCAGGCCGGCGCGGCGACCGGGCGGCTGTCCTCGTCCGATCCGAATCTGCAGAACATCCCGATCCGCACCGACGACGGCCGCCGCATCCGCCGCGCCTTCGTCGCCCCGCCGGGCAGGAAGCTGGTGGCCTGCGACTACTCGCAGATCGAACTGCGGATCATGGCCCACCTGTCCCAGGACCCGGGGCTGGTGCGCGCGTTCGAATCCGGCGCCGACGTGCACCGCGCCACTGCCGCCGAGGTGTTCGGCCGCAGGCTCGAGGAGGTCACCGGCAACGAGCGCCGCGCGGCCAAGGCGATCAACTTCGGCCTGATGTACGGCATGAGCGCGTTCGGCCTGGCCCGCCAGCTGGGCATCGGCCGCGGCGAGGCGCAGGACTACATCGCCCTGTACTTCAACCGTTATCCCGGCGTGCGCGACTACATGGAGCGCACCCGCGAGCAGGCGCGCGAACAGGGCTACGTGGAGACCGTGTTCGGCCGCCGCCTGTACCTGGAGTACATCCGCGCCGGCAACCAGGCCCAGCGCGCCGGCGCCGAGCGCGCCGCGATCAACGCGCCGATGCAGGGCACCGCGGCCGACATCATCAAGCGGGCGATGATCGCCGTGGACGGCTGGCTGGCCGGGCACCGCGACCGCGCACTGATGATCCTGCAGGTCCACGACGAACTGGTGTTCGAGGCCGACGAGGCCTTCGTTGCGACTTTGGTCGAAGCCGCCGGCCGGCTGATGGCGTCAGCCGCGCAACTGAGCGTCCCGCTGGTGGTCGAAAGCGGCGTCGGCAACAACTGGGACGAGGCGCACTGAGTCGGATCAAGCACTTCCGTGACCGAGCGATCCCGTTACATCGCGTTCCACAAAATATGAATGAATCAGTGCTAAATCCAGCGGTTTCTTAACCGGTTTCTTCACGGTCCATCCATGTTCGGAATGCTGATATAGCCCTCGACAGGTGCAACGCCTGTCGCGGATCTCTCCCTTCCCCTGGAGCAGATCTACCTGGAACGGGACTCCTCCCCAAGTCCCGCTCCCCGGCCCCGTCAACCTCCCCCTGGTTGGCGGGGCTTTTTACTTTTCCGGCCGGTCTTCACGCCTGCAGCCAGTCGCGGGGGATCAGGTAGTCCTGCAGGCGGGCCTCGGCGCTGCCGGGGTCGGGCTGGAAGCCGTATTCCCAACGCGCCCGCGGCGGCAGGCTCATCAGGATCGACTCGGTGCGGCCGCCGCTCTGCAGGCCGAACAGGGTGCCGCGGTCGTAGACCAGGTTGAACTCGACGTAGCGGCCGCGCCGGTACAGCTGGAACTCGCGTTCCCGCTCGCCGTACGGCGTGTCCCGACGCCGGGACACGATCGGCAGGTAGGCATCCAGGAACCCGTCGCCGACCGCCTGCAGGTAGGCGAAGTCGCGCGCGAAGTCGCCGTGCAGGTCATCGAAGAACAGCCCGCCCACGCCGCGGGTCTCGTTGCGGTGGCGCAGGAAGAAGTATTCGTCGCACCAGCGCTTGTGTTCGGCGTAGCGATCGGGCCCGAACGGCGCGCACAGGCCGGCCGCGGTGCGGTGCCAGTGCGCCACGTCCTCGTCGAACGGATAGAACGGGGTCAGGTCGAAGCCGCCGCCGAACCACCAGGCCACCGTTTCGCCGTCGCGCTCGGCGCGGAAGTGGCGCACGTTGGCGTGGGTGGTGGGCAGGTAGGGATTGCGCGGGTGGAACACCAGCGAGACCCCGGCCGCGCGCCAGGAGGCGCCGGCCAGCTCCGGCCGGGCAGCGCTGGCGGAGGGCGGCAGGCGGGTGCCGGACACATCGGAAAAGCCGATCCCGGCCTGCTCGAACACCGCGCCCTCGCGCAACACCCGGGTGCGGCCGCCACCGGCCGCGGCGCCGCCGTTTTCCGGGGTCCGGGTCCAGAGGTCCTCGGCGAAGCGGGCCTGGCCGTCGGCGGCCTCGATGGCGCTGCAGATCCGGTCCTGCAGACCGGTCAGGTAGTTCCGTACGGCGTCGAAGTTCGGGTCCATGCGGCGCATTCTAGCGGCGGCCCCGCGGTCGCCCTTGATCGCGATCAAGGCCCGGTGGGCCCGGGCGGGACGCGCTCAGTCCGGCACGCGCCCGAATTCCGCGCGCACCGGCGTGGTGCACAGCTTCCATGCGATCCAGCCGTGCAGGGCGGCGATGCCCAGCGCGCCGAGCAGGCTGGTGACGAAGGCGACCTGGCGGTTGAACTGCATCTGGGCGAGGAACTGGCGGCCGTCCGGGCTGTCGAGCATCTGCGCCGGGAACATCCCCTGCAGGCCGTCGAAGAACGGACCGATCAGCGCCAGTCCGGCGAAGTTGGCGGCGGCCGCGGCGAGCAGCAGGCCGATAAAGGCCAGCCGCGCCCATTCCCGGCGCCTGAGCAGGCCCCAGGCCACGGCGAGGAACAGCAGCGACAGCAGCAGCGACGCCAGGGTCAGCGCGTGCCGATGGCGCAGCAGCCAGGTCACCGCGGACGGAATTTCCGGCTGCACCGCCGCCCGGGCCACGGCCGCGTCCGGCAGCAGCAGTGCCAGGACCATCTGCGCCAGCGATCCGGCCACGCCCAGGATGGCGAGGAACAGCGAGATCCGGGCCAGGACGGTCACGAATCCGGCGGCGGGCAGCGGCGGCGGCTGGGTGCTCATGGAGGGCCTGGCGCAGGAGATGGGCCATTGTGCCGGCGCCGGCTGCCGCAGGCGAAGCACCACAGCTCTTGTAGGAGCCGGCCTTGCCGGCGACCCGACGCCCCCGGCACGGGCGACGGCCGCATGGTTCCGACGCCCCCGGCACGGGCGGCGTCCGCATGGTTCCTACGCCCCCGGCACAGGCGGCGTCCGCATGGTTCCGACGCCCCCGGCACAGGCGGCGTCCGCATGTTTTCGACGCCCTCGCGTCGCCGGCAAGGCCGGCTCCTACAAGAGCGTGCGGGCCGGAGCCGGTGTCGCGGCCCGGGCCAGGGCCGGTGGCGTGGCCGCCGCGACGGGGCGGCTCACTTCAGCCGGCGCTCGAACAGCCGCAGGATTCGCTTGTACTCGTCCAGCCAGGAATCGGCGCGGGTGAAGCCGTGCCGCTCCAGCGGGTAGGGGGCGATCTCCCAGTTGTCCTTGTGCAGTTCGATCAGCTTCTGGGTCAGCACCACCGAATCGCGGAAGAACACGTTGTCGTCGATCATGCCGTGGGCGATCAGCAGCTCGTCCTGCAGGCCGTCGACGTATTCGATCGGCGAGGAGACGCGGTACGCCTCCGGGTCCAGTTCCGGCGTATTGAGGATGTTGGACGTGTACTCGTGGTTGTACTGGGTCCAGTCCAGCACCGGGCGCAGCGCGGCACCGGCCTTGAACGTGCCCGGCGCACGGAACAGCGCCATGTAGGTCATGAATCCGCCGTAGCTGCCGCCGTAGATGCCGGCGCGGTCGCGGTCGCCCTGCTTCTTCGCCACCAGCCAGTCCAGCCCGTCGAGGTAGTCCTCCAGCTCCGGGTGGCCCATGTTGCGGTAGATGGCGGTGCGCCAGTCGCGGCCGTAGCCCTCGCTGCCGCGGTAGTCCAGGTCCAGCACCAGGTAGCCGCGTTCGACCAGCAACTGATGGAACATCTGCTCGCGGAAGTAGTTCGGGTAGCGCGCGGAGACGTTCTGCAGGTAGCCGGCACCGTGCACGAACATCACCACCGGGTACCTGCGGCCGGGCTCGTAGGTCGTCGGCCCATAGAACTTGCCCCACACCGCGCCGGCGCCGTGCTTCGACGGCACCTGCACGTACTCGGGCTGGATCCACTCGCGCGCCTTGAATGCGGGCTTGCGGGTGTCGGTGAGCACGCGCGCCGGGCCGCCGGCCACCGGCGCCACCGCCAGCTGCGGCGGCAGGTAGCTGCCGGACCAGCGCACCAGGACCTCGCGGCCATCGGGCGAGAGGCTGAAGTCCTCCACGCCGTCCAGCGCGGTGACCTCGCGGACCTGGCCACCGGCCAGGTCCAGCGCGCAGACCTCGTAGTCGCCCGGCCGCTGCCGGTTGCACACGAACAGGAAGCCGCTGCCGTCGGCGTTCAGCACTGGCGCGGAGGCCTCCCACTGGCCCGAGGTGCGCTGGCGCGGCCGCTCGCTGCCAGTCTGGGTGTACAGCTGCGACCAGCCCGATTCCTCGGACAGGAACCACAGCGTGCGGTTGTCCGGCAGCCAGCCGAAGTCGTTGAAGTTCCAGTTGATCCAGGCGGCGTCGGTGAGCCGGTGGCGCGACTGCAGCCTGGCGTTGTCCAGGTCGACGCCGGCGATCCAGCGGTCCTTGTTGTCGACCGCGCGGATCATCACCGCGGCCTGGCTACCGTCGGCGCTCCACTGGATCTTCGGCTCGCTGCCGTTGTCGCCGCTGGTGCTCACCTGGACGGCGCGGTTCCCCTTCAGCGGCTCTTTGCCGGCGGCCCTGCGCAACGCAGCCAGCGGGTCGGTCCCGATGCCGGGCAGGGCGTCGAACTTCAGCTCGCGCACGTTGCCGTCGCGCGCGTCGACCAGCCACAGCGCGTGCGGCAGCGGATCGTTGCGGCCGACGCGGGTGCGGGCGTCCTCGAATTCCTCATAGCCGGACTCGGTGACGTAGGTCGGCAGCTTGCCCTCGCGGCCTTCGTCGGCGCCTTTCTCCTTCGTCACCACCAGCAGGTGGCGGCCGTCGGGCGAGAGGCTGCTGTCGACGATCTCGACCTTGTCGCCCAGGTACGCCGGGCCCGGCATGCGGGTGGGATCGGCCTTGCGCCAGGCTTCCTCCTGCGCGCGCTGCGCCTCGCGCTGCTCCTTGTCGCGGCGCAGGGTGTCGATCGTGCGCAGCTGCTGCTCGCGCAGCGCGTCGGGCCTGGGCGCGGCGGCCGGATCGTTCTCGGCCTTGAGCGAGGCGACCTGGACGGCGCCGGCGCCGGCGCTCCAGTGGAACCAGTCGTTGCCGGCGCGCCAGATCACCCCGCCGTCGGCGGCGAAGCGCGGTTGCGATTCGGCCGCCGCGGTGCGGGTGAGCTGGACCAGCGCGCCGTTGCCGAGGTCGCGCAGGAACACGTCGCCGTTGCGCACGAAGGCCATGCGCCGGCGCTGCGCGTCGTAGACCGGGTCCGGGGCGTCCAGGCCGGCGCGCTCGGCGTCGGCCACCTTCTGCAGCGCGCCGCCGGCGGTGGGCTGGCGCCAGGTGTCGCGGACCGGACTGCCGTCGCGCTTGAGCTGCAGCTGCGCCTCGCGCCCGTCCCAGCTCCACCAGGCGCGCTCGACCGGCGGTCCGATCCAGTCCGGGTCGGCCATGGCCTGTTCGATGGTCAGCGGGGTGGCGTCGGCGGCCTGCGCCAGCGCGGGCCGGGCCGCCGGCAGGGCGGCGGCGAGCAGAACCAGGGGCAGGACGCGCAGCAGCGGTCGGGTCATGGGCGTGCGGTATCGGCGGTATGAAGCCATCCAGCCTAGCAGTCCGGTCCGTGGCGGCCACTGTGGAAGGTCATGCCCGCGGCGACCGGGCGCACGCTTGCGGCCGGGAGAGGGGGCGGCGCCCTTGCCGGCGCCGGCTGCTGCGGCCAAGCTACCCGGCATTGCAGGGCGGGCCGGGGCTTGCCGCACAGGGGAACGGGTCAGCCACCGATGTCGGCCGTCATCCAGACACAGCTTCCGCCTTCCGGGCGCCTGCCGCTGGCGGTGGGCGATCCGGAGCGGCCGCTCGTATTCGGCGCGGATGGAACGGTGACCCTCGGGGCCTTCATGGCCCGGGCGCGGGCCTTGGCCGAGGCGCTGCCCCAGGCCCGCCACGTCGTGCACCTGGCCGAGGACCGGCACGCCTTCCTGCTCGGGTTCTGCGCGGCGGCGCTGCGTGGACAGGTGGCGTTGCTGCCGCCGTCGGGCGCCCCGGGCACGGTGGCCGAGATCCTGGAGGCGCACGCCGGCGGCGGCGCGTACCGGCTGGAAGAGGCGCTGGCCAAGGCGGCCGCGTCCAATGCGACGGGAATGCCGGAGGTGGTGCCGGCGGCAGTCCCGGAGGTCGACGCCGCCGCGCTGGCCGCGATCGGCTACACCTCCGGCAGCACCGGACGGCCGCAGGCCCATGCCAAGACCTGGTCCGCATTCGCCACCAGCACCGCGCAGAACCTGGCGGCGCTGCGCGACCTGTGGGGCGAAGAACCGCCGCAGATCGTGGCCACGGTGCCGCCGCAGCACATGTACGGCATGGAGATGTCGGTACTGCTGCCGCTGCTGGGCGGCGCGGCGGTGCACGCCGGCCGGCCGCTGCTGCCGGCCGACGTGGCCCGCGCGCTGCACCAGGCACAAGCGCCGCGGCTGCTGGTCACCACGCCGGTCCACCTGCGCGCGCTGCTGCAGGCGGGCGTCGAACTGCCGCCGCTGGCGGGCATCGTCTCGGCCACCGCGCCGCTGGCGCCGGAGCTGGCCGCGGCGGCCGAGGCGCGTTTCGGCGCCGAGGTGCGCGAGGTGTTCGGATCCACCGAGACCTGCGTGATCGCGCGCCGCCGCCCCGCGCGCGATGCCGCTTGGACGCCGCTGCCGGGCGTGCGGCTGGCGCCGCAGCCCGATGGCACGCTGGTGCAGGCGGCGCACCTGCCGGCACCGGTCGTGCTGGCCGACCTGGTCGAACTGGGGGCCGATGGCCGTTTCCGCCTGTGCGGCCGCCAGGCCGACCTGCTGGAGATCGCCGGCAAGCGCGCCTCGCTGGGCGACCTCACCCGGCGCCTGCTGGCCGTGCCCGGGGTGGAGGACGGAGTGGTGCTGCAGCTGGCGCCGGACGCGGCCGGCGGGGTGGGCCGCATCGCCGCGCTGGCGGTGGCGCCGGGCCTGTCGGCGGCCGAGGTCCTTGCCGGCCTGCGCGGCTCGGTCGATCCGGTGTTCCTGCCGCGCCGGCTGCGCCTGCTGCCGCGGCTGCCGCGCAACGGGACCGGCAAGCTGCGCCGCGACGTGCTGCTGGCGCTGCTGGACGCCGCGTCCTAGTCGGCGACAGGCGTGGCGCATTCATCCGCCATCGCGGAAGCCGGTGCCGGCGCGCCCTAGAATCACGCCGCCGCATGCCGCGGCGCCCTGCATCTTCCCCTCGTGACATTCACGCCCGTCCCGCGCCCGTCTTCGTACCGCCCATGGCTGCCGGCCGTGGCCGCGTTGCTGCTCGCCGCCTGCGGCGGCACGCGTCCGGAGGCGCCGTCGCAGGTGGCGGTCGTCCCGGCCGCGCCGACGCTGCCCGACCCGGTGCTGCCGCCGGTGCGCATCGGTCTCGCACTGGGCGGTGGCGCGGCCAAGGGCTTCGCCCACATCGGCGTGATCAAGATGCTGGAGGCCAACGGCTTCAAGCCCGACGTCGTGTCCGGGACCAGCGCCGGCAGCGTGGTCGGCGCGCTGTACGCCAGCGGCATGGATCCGTTCCGGCTGCAGGAGCGGGCGGTGGCGCTGGACGAGTCCAGCATCCGCGACGTGCGCCTGTTCTCCGGCGGGCTGGTGCAGGGGCTGGCGCTGCAGGACTACGTGAACCGGAGCGTGGACAACAAGCCGATCGAACGCATGCGCAAACCATTCGCCGCGGTGGCCACGCGACTGGAAACCGGCGAGCGCGCGGTGTTCGTGCGCGGCAACACCGGCCAGGCGGTGCGCGCTTCCAGCAGCGTGCCGGGCGTGTTCGAGCCGGTGACCATCGGCGACTACCAGTACGTGGACGGCGGCGTCGTCAGCCCGGTGCCGGTGGACGCGGCGCGCCAGCTGGGCGCGGACTTCGTCATCGCCGTGGACATCTCCAGCAAGGCCGCCGGCCGCCGGCCGGACGGCATGCTCGGCATCGTCAACCAGTCCATCGCGATCATGGGCCAGCGCCTGGGCGAGCAGGAGCTGGCGCGCGCGGACGTGGTGATCCGGCCGAAGGTGCTGGAGATCGGCGCGGCCGATTTCACCCGGCGCAACCAGGCGATCCTGGAAGGCGAGAAGGCCGCGCTGGCGGCGCTGCCGCAGATCCGCGCGGCGCTCGAGCAGTTGCAGGCGCAGCGCCTGGTCCAGGCACGCGAGCAGCAGGCCCGCGCCGCCGCGCAGCGCGAGGCCGCGCTGGCGCCGGCGGGCAGGCCCGACTGCAAGGACGAGAGCTGGCGCTGGAATCCGCTGCGGCGCAAGGACGCCGGTTGCCCGACCTCCAACTGATGCGGTCGAGGCCGGTCGCCGTGGCCGCCATTCCGCCGGAGTCCCGTCGTTCCCGCGCAGGCGGGAAGCCGGTGACTTTCGCCTCTGCCGGGTTCATCGCCATGGCGGAAGAGGGTTCTTCTCCGAACTGAGGGGAACACGCGAACCGCAGGAGCGGGAGCAAAGGCGTTGGGTGGTGTCGGCTCCGGCGGGAGCCGCGGCAGTGCGGGGGTATGGCGCATCGGTTGGCTCCGGCGTCCTGCCTCCGACAGCCGACCGCAGGCCATCCATGGCCTGCTTGCGCCAGACCCCCAGGGCACGGCGGCCCCCGCCGAAGCCGACGCTCTTGCGCTTGGGCTTGGAGCCGGAAGTCCCTGGCAGGGCAGGCGGCCCCATCCGAAGCCGACGCTTTTCAGCTTTCCGCTCTCGATCAAATACATGGCCGCTGCGTCCAGAGTGCACCCGGTGCCGGCCAACATGCAGAGGTGACCCTTGCACCTGCTTCCCGCAATCGGGAGAAGAACCGGGATTGGATGTACTGGGCAGGCGGGAGTGCGACGTCAAAGAACCAGTCAGCGCGCGGTCAATCCCGCGGCGCCGCCGCCGAACTGTCGTCGGCGTAGACCGCGTCGCGGAACGCCTTGTGCAGCGGTACCTTGCCGAACGGCAGCCACTGCGCGAACAGCACCGCGGCGATGTCGTTGACCGGATCGACCCAGAACAGGGTGTTGGCCGCCCCGTCCCAGAAGAACTCGCCGACCTCGCCGGAGGCCTCCGCGGCGCTGGCCGGCGGCGCGGTGCGCACCGCGAAGTCGATGCCGAAGCCGACCTGGCCCTTGCCCGGCAGCCACGACCGGTCCTGGATCGCGATGCCGGCCGGCATCGCGTCGCTCGCCATCAGCCGCACGGTGGCCGGCTGCAGGATGCGCACGCCGTCGAGCTGGCCGCCGCCAAGCAGCATCCGCGCGAAGCGCATGTAGTCGTCCAGGGTCGAAGTCAGGCCCCAGCTGCCGGGCTTGAGCGCGGTGTCGCGGCCGTTGATCTTCAGCGCCTCGACGTCGGGAATGCGGGTCATCGCGCCGTCGTCGCTGCGCCGGTACAGCGCGGCCAGGCGGCCGCGGTCGGCCTCGCGCACCACGTAACGGGTGTCCTTCATCTTCAGCGGCGCGAACACGTGCTGCTGCAGGTACGCGTCGAAGGGCTGCCCGGACAGCACTTCGACCAGGCGCGCCTGCACCTCCACCGCTGGCGAATACAGCCAGCGCGTGCCCGGCTGGTACAGCAGCGGCACCGTGGCCAGGCGCCGCACTTCCTCGGCCAGGGTGTGGTCGAGGCTGTCGGGGTCGGCCTGGCGGTACAGCGCGCCGACCGGGCCGGTGTCGTCGCCGCCGCCGACGAAACCGGCGGTGTGGCGCATCAGGTCGCGGATGGTGATCGGCCGGTGCGGCGCCTCCAGCAGCGGCTGGCCATGCACGTCGGTGCCGGCGTAGACGCGGGTGCCGGCGAATTCGGGCAGGTACTTGGCCACTGGATCGTCGAGCCGGAACCTGCCCTGTTCGTACAGCCGCATCAGCGCCACGCCGGTGACCGGCTTGGTCATCGAGAAGATCTGCACGAGGGTGTCGCGCGCCATCGGCCGGTTGGCCTCGCGGTCGGCCAGGCCGAAGGCGCCGTGGTAGGCCTCCTTGCCGTCCTGCCAGACCAGCGCGGACACGCCGGGTACCTGGCCGGAATCGACCAGGCCGGCGAGCGTCGCGTCGATGCGTGCCTTGTCGATGCGGGCCACGCCGGCGTGGCCGTCATGGGCCGGTGCGGCTGGCGCGGCCATCGCGGGAACCAGCGCGGCAAGCAGGAGCGCTGCTGCGCGCGCCATCAGGTGCGGGTATCCCATCGTTCCCCTCCAGGAGCGTGACGGTGGCCGGTCGCGGCCACACTGCCGCCCGAGTATGGCAAACCCCTGTAGGAGCCCGTCTTGCGGGCGACCCCCGCGCATCGAAACCACGAAGCAGTCGCCCGCGCCGACGCATTGCGCCGCTGCCCCTGCGACCGGGGCCGCCGCCTGCCTCAGCCAGCCAGCCGTACCAGCTCCTCGCGCACCAGCCCGCGCAGCTGCGCGCGCGGTATGCGCGGCAACTGCGCCAGCGGCATGTCGGCACCGATCGCGCGGGCCACGTGCAGGCCGACCAGGTAGCCGCCGCGGGCCGGGCCCGGCCCGTTGTAGCCGGCGCTGAAGAACCGCGTCATGTCGTCGTCCGCGGTCGAGTCCAGCGCCGCGAGCATCGCGGCGGCCAGCCCACGCAGCATCGCCGCGTCGGCGGCGGCCAGCGCCGGGTCGTCGAGCAGCACGTGCAGCAGCGGCGCGCCGGGATTGAGGCGCTCGCTCACCCAGGTGGCGGCGCCTTCGATCCACAGGCCGGCGTAGACCGGCGGCGCCTCGTCCAGGCTCAGGTCCGGGTTCACCTGCGCCTGGTAGAGGTGGAAGGACTCGTGGTCCAGGAACACCGACAGGTCGGCGCCGGCGCCGTGGTAGCGGACGATGCCGTCCGGGCCGATGAACAGCGGCAGGCGGCCGCCGGCCGGCTGCAGGTGGCCGTCGAAGGCGAACAGCGACGGCAGCAGGTAGACCGGCGCGAGCGCGCGGTCGAAGTCGGGGAAATGTTCGCGGAAGTGCCGGGCGTGGCGCGCGTAACTGGCCGGGAACGTGGTGCCCAGGCGGCGCACGTCGCCGGCGATCGCGTCGAACGCCGGCAGCCAGCGGGCGATGCGTTCGCGGGTCGGGTCCAGGCCGGCGTCGCGGTAGAGCGCGCGGTGCGGGGCGAAGAAACCGGCTTCCAGCGCCGCGACGCGATCGTTCGAGGTGGCCGCGGAATCGTAGGCGGCCCAGAACGCCGGCATCAGGTCGTGCGGTTCCGCATCGGCGGCGTGGACCAGGCGCGGGAGCAGGCCGGCCAAGGGCGCGCACAGGCCGCCCAGCAGCAGGGTGCGTCGTCGCATGTCGGCATGTCCTTGGCGCGTCGAGGGGCCGGCCAGTCTACCCGGCGCGTCCGCCCGGCGAACTCCAGCACGCCTCGGCGCGCGCGTCAGCGTTGCACGCCTTCGATCTCGACCCGCAGTTCGCGCCGGCACACCGCCGCGTGCAGCAGCAGGCAGGGCACGCCGTCGCCGAGGCGCGCGCGCAGCAGTCCGCGCACCAGCGGCGCGGCCTCGCGGTCGCGCACGTAGACCTTCAGCGCGCTGTCGTGGCCGAACGCCGCCGGCAGCTGCGGCTGCCGCCGCCGCGCCACCTCGAGCAGGCTGTCGAGGTTGGCGAAGGTCTCCTCCAGCTGCGCCGGCAGCGAATCGACGTGCCGCGAGGCGTGGCCGACGATGGCCGCAGTGCCGGAGATCAGCAGCGGCAGCGCGTCGCCTTCGGCCGGCAACATCGCGCGCGCGAAGCTGGGCGATTGCGGTCCGTACTGGCGCGGGTAGCGGTAGGCGCTGACCTGGCGCGGATTCTCCAGCGGGATGCCCGGGCGCCGGCTGGCCAGCCAGTACACCTGCAGCCGGCGCACGCCGTCGCAGCGGCCGATCGCGGTGGCGGCCGGCAGGTGCGCCGGATCGTAGGCGCCCATGCCGGCCACGCGGCCGACGCAGAAGCGGCGGTAGCGTTCGTCGTCGCCTTCGCCGGCGATGATCGCGTCCAGGTAGTTCCAGACGCGCAGCAGGTGCGGCTGTTCGCAGCGGGCCTGGAACGCGGCCAGGCCCGCATAGGCGGCTTCGGCGGCGGCCTCGATCCCGCCCTCGGCCTCGTCGATCTCCAGCGCGCCGAACAGCAGCTGGCCGTCGCTGGCCCAGGCCACGCCGTCGTCGCGGCCATGCGCCACCGGCGCGCCCGCGCGCCACACCTCGACCAGGGGCGCGTCCTCGCCCAGCGGCTGCAGCGGCACGCGCAGCCAGCGCGGGTCGTCCAGCACCGGCGCATCGGCACCGAAGCCGAATACCGCCAGCACGCGCGGATCGGCCAGCTGCCGCGCCAGGCTGTCGGCCGGCGCGTAGCCGATGTCCAGCTGCGCGCCGGCGCCGGAGAACGGCTGTGGCCGGCTCACGGATTGCCGCCCTGCAGCGTGTCGCCGTTGAAGTCCTGGCCGACCTGGCGCCGCCGCCGCAGCCAGCCGCGCAGCGCCTGCGGCGCCAGCTGCAACGCGGTCAGCGCATAGACCAGGCGGAACACGCGCAGGCGCCATCGCACCGCCCGGTTGTCGAACACGTCGCCGGCCAGCATCGAGATCACCGCCTGCTCCAGCTGCAGCGTATTGCGCGGCTGCGCGAACAGCGCTTCCATCACCGGCGTGGTGAAGCGATAGATGAACCAGGAGAAGTGGCGCAGGCCACGGCGCAGGCGCCGGTCCATCGCCCTTTGCTCGGCGGGCTCGCGCGCCGGGTCGCGCAGGATCGCGTCGACGGTCCTGGCCGCCTGCTCGCCGCCGTTCATGCCCAGGTAGACGCCGGAGGAAAAAACGGGATCGACGAAGGCGAAGGCGTCGCCGGCCATCACCCAGCCCGGGCCGTGCATGCGCTCGCAGGTGTAGGAGTAGTTGCCGGTGGCGTGGACCGGGGCGATGCGCTCGGCCTGCTGCATGCGCGTCCACACCGAGGGTGTGTCGCGCAGGGTCTGCATCAGGAACGACTCGTTGTCGCCGGTGCGGGTCTTGAGGTATTCGGGGAAGCACACCGCGCCCACGCTCATCACGTCGCCGCGCAGCGGGATCAGCCACATCCAGCCGTGGGTGAAGCGCTCGACGGTGATGTTGCCGGCTTCCTCGCCCGGGCGCCGGGCGACGCCGCGGAAGTGGCTGAAGATCGCCGCCGACTGGTGCGCGGGGTTCTTCTTCTTCAGCTTCAGCCGGCTGCCGAGGAAGGTGTCGCGGCCGCTGGCATCGACCAGGTAGCGTGGGCGGAAGGCCAGCGCGTCGCCCTCGCCGTCGCGCGCATGCACCGCCGCCGGGCGGCCATCGCCACCGAAGTCCACGCGCTCGACCTTGACCTGCTGGCGTGCATCCACGCCGCTGGCCAGCGCGTTGTCGAACAGCAGTTCGTCGAATTCCGCGCGCTTGACCTGGAAGGCGTAGCCGAATTCCGGATCGAGCGCGCGGTCGAAGCGGAACACGTTGACGCTGTCGCGGTCGCCGCGCATCGGGAAGTCGGCGCCGGGCTTGTGCACGCCGATGGCGCGGACCTGCTCCAGCACGCCCAGGCGCTCGAGGATCGGCAGGTTCATCGGCAGCAGCGATTCGCCGATGTGGAAGCGCGGATGCCGGTCCTTTTCCAGCAGGACCACCTGCCAGCCGCGGCGTGCCAGGAAGGTCGCGGTGGTGGTCCCGGCCGGGCCGCCGCCGATCACCAGGACATCGACCGGTACGCCGGCGTTTCCGGGCGCGGTGGGCGCGACGATGGCATTGGCCTCCGTTGCCGCCGGGTCCGTGCGCGCCGCCGGCGCGGACGGGGAGTTCGGCGGATCGGCGGGGTTCATGCGGGAGACGGCGGGCGGGTCGCGTGTGGAGGCCGGGATGATAGCGCGGGCGCCCGCCGCTGCGTTCACCTCGGGCTTGCGTCGTGGCGGCCGATGCCGGATCGTGGCCGGCCTTGCGTGGAACACCGGAACGAAGATGTCGCAACAGACCGCCGCCGAACGCGAACTGGCCGAACTCCTGGTCCAGAGCCTGAACCTGGACGGGGTGGACCCGCACGCGATCGACCCGGAGGCGCCGCTGTTCAACGAGGGCCTGGGCCTGGACTCGATCGACGCGCTGGAACTGTCGCTGGCGGTGGGCAAGCGCTACGGCGTGCAGCTGCGCGCCGACGGCGAGGACGACCGGCGCGCCTTCGCCTCGCTGCGCGCGCTGTCGGCGCATGTCCAGTCGCAAAGCGCAGGCTGAGGTGCAGGCCACGGTGGACGCACCGGGCCGCGGCGACCGGGTCGCGGCGCTGGCCCTGCCGGTCCAGTTCGCGCTGGGCCTGGCCTATCCCTTCCTGGCGCACATGGCCGGTACTCGCGGCGGGATCTGGTCGGCGCTGGCGCTGGCCGACCTGGCCCTGCTGCTGCTGGCGGGCCCGCTGCTGCGCCGCCGCTGGTGGGCGCTGGGGCTGCTGGCGGCGTTGCTGGCCGGCCTGGCCGGGTTGGCCGGCTCGGTGTGGCTGGACCTGCTGCTGCTCGCGCCGCCGGTGCTGTTCACCGCCTGGCTGGCGTGGTGGTTCGCGCGCAGCCTGCGCGGCGGTCGCACGCCGCTGGTCACCCGGATCGTGTCGGCGCTGTACGCGCAGTCCGGCTGGACGCTGCCGGAGGGCCTGCCGGCCTATGCGCGCGGGCTGACCGCGGCCTGGGCGGCGCTGCTGGCGTTCCTGTCGGTGGCCAACGCCGCGCTCGCGCTGTGCGCGGTGCCCGGCGGGGTGCTGTATTCGCTCGGGTTCAGGCCTTGGATCGCGGTTTCGCATTCGGCCTGGTCGTGGTTCGCCAACCTGCTCAACTACGGGCTGGTCGGCGGGTTCATGCTCGCCGAGTTCCAGTACCGCAAGCGGCGCTTCCCGCAGCGCCCCTACCGCAACGGCGCCGAGTTCGCGCGGCGGATGGCGGCACTGGGCCCGGGGTTCTGGCGCGGCCTGCTGCGCTGAATCCGTGCCGCCGCGCCCGCGCGGCGACACCGCGACTATCCTTGGCCGATGCGCTTCGCCATCCCGCACGACGATCCCTGCCTGGCCGGACATTTCCCGGACCGCCCGCTGGTGCCGGGCGTGGTGCTGCTGGAGCGCGTGCTGGCGGCGGTCGAATCCGCCCATGGCCCGCTTGGGCCGCTGCGGCTGCCGCAGGTGAAGTTCCTGCGCCCGCTGTCGCCGGGGCAGACGGCGGAGGTCGTGCTCGAAGGCGCCGCGCCCCACTGGCGCTTCGAAGTACGCGGCGAAGCCGGCGTGCTGGCGCGCGGCGAAATACAGGCGGTCGCGCATGACTGAGCGCAGCGCTCCGGCATCGCCGCCATGGAAGCGCCGGCCCGAAGGCGGCACGCGCGCTTCGCTGGCGCTGATCTTGGCCATCGCCCGGCATGGCGGACGCGGCCTGGCGCGGCTGTGCCTGTATCCGATCACCGTGTATTTCCTGCTGGTGCGCGGACCGGAACGGCGCGCCTCGCGCGCGTGGCTGGCGCGGGCCACCGGGCGCCGCGCCGGGCCGTGGGCGGTGGCGCGGCACGTCCACACCTTCGCCGCGACCATCCTCGATCGCGTCTACCTGCTCGGCGGGCAGACCGGCCGCTTCGACATCCGCGTGCATGGCTTGGCGCCGCTGGAGGCGCTGGTCGACGCCGGTCGCGGCGCGCTGCTGTTCGGCTCGCACCTGGGCAGCTTCGACGCGTTGCGGGTGCTGTCGCGGCGGCGGCCGGGGCTGGCGGTGAGGATCGTGCTCGACCGCGCGCAGAACCCGGTGCTGACGGAGATCTTCGATTCGCTCGATCCGGCGCTGGCGCTGGGCGTGATCGACGGCGGCCAGCCGGGCCCGGTGATCGCCCTGGAGATCCAGCGGGCGCTGCAGGCCGGCGCGCTGGTGGCGCTGCTGGTCGACCGCGCGCAGCCGCACGAGGACACGGCGACGGTGCCGTTCCTCGGCCGCCCGGCGCGCTTCCCGCTCACCCCATGGAAGCTGGCCGCCGCGCTGCAGGCGCCGGTGCTGCTGTGCTTCGGCCTGTACCGCGGCGGCAAGCGCTATGCGCTGCATTTCGAACCCTTCGCCAACATGCCGGTCGAAGGCGGCGTGGCCGACGGCCCGCCGCCGCGTGCCGAGCGCGCCGCGTGGCTGCGGCGGCAGGTGGCCGCGTATGCGGCGCGGCTCGAACACCACGCGCGGCGGGCGCCGTTGAACTGGTTCAACTTCTACGATTTCTGGAGCGAAAGCAGCGATGAATCCACGTCCGAGCAGCCGTCCGGGCATGCGCCTGCGCCTGGCGATCGCGCTGTGCGCGACCGCGCTGCCCTGCGCCGCGGCGCCTGAGCCGGCCGGCCCGGTCGACGCCGCCTGGATCCTGCAGGCGGTGGCACGGCCGGCGCCGAGCCGCACCGTGTTCGTCGAACTGCGCGATTCGCCCATGCTCAGGCAGCCGCTGCGGCTGCAGGGCGAATACCGGCGCGAAACCGACGGCCGCCTGGTCCGGCGGGTGGACACGCCCTATGCCGAGACCACGACCCTGGCCGACGGCGAGGCGCTGGTCGAGCGCGCCGGCCGCGCACCGCGCCGGATCGCGCTGGCGCTGGTGCCGGAACTGGCGGCGGTGCAGGCCGGCTTCGGCGCGCTGCTGGCCGGCGACCACGAGCTGCTGCAGAAGACCTACGCGGTGCAGGCCAGCGGGGTACGCGAACGCTGGACCTTGCGCCTGGTGCCGCGCGATCCGCGCCTGGCCGCGTCGCTGCAGCGCATCGACCTCCACGGTCGCGGCGCCGAACTGCGTTGCGTGGAAAGCCATCCGGCCAAGGGCGAGCCGCAGCGCACGCTGATGGCCGGTGCCGCGGCGGCGGCGGCCGGTGTGGAGGATCCGGCCGCGCTGGCGGCGCTGTGCCACGGCGACGGCGGGTGAGCGCCACCCCGCCGCGCGCCGGCGCGCGCATCGCCCTGTTGCTGGCCTGGCTGGCGCTGCTGGCCGTGGCCGGCTGGGCGCTGGGCCGCGGCCTGCGCATGGAGGAGGACCTGCGCCGCTTCCTGCCCACGCCGCGCACGCCGGCGCAGGTGCTGCTGGTGGACGAACTGGGCGAAGGCCCGGGTTCACGGGTGCTGCTGCTGGCGCTGTCGGGCGCGCCGCCCGAGGCGTTGGCACTGCGTTCGCAGGCGTTGCGCGCAGCGCTGGCCGCGCGGCCGCAGATCGCGCTGGCCGCCAACGGCGACCACGGCGGCATCGATGCGGTGCCCGAACATCTGCGTCCGTACCGTTACCTGCTGTCGCCGACGCTGGACACGCAGCCGCTGGATACGGCGTTCCTGCGCGACGAGCTGCGGCAGCGCGTGCAGGACCTGGGCTCGCCGGCGGCCGACCTGGTCGAACCGCTGCTGCCGTCCGACCCGACCCTGGAGACGCTGCGCCTGGCCGAGCTGTGGCAACCGGCGAACGCGCCGCAGCGACGCCACGGGGTGTGGTTCGATCGCGCCGGCACGCAGGCGCTGCTGATGGTGCAGACGCGTGCACCGGGCTTCGACAGTGCCGGGCAACAGGCGGCGCTCGCCGCGATCCAGGACGCCTTCGCCGCCACCGCGACCGGAGCCACCGCCGGAGCGACCCTGGAAATCTCCGGCCCCGGCGCCTTCGCCGTCGCCATCCGCGACCGCACCGAGCGCGAGATGCGCTGGATCGGCACCGCCGACACCCTGGGCCTGCTGCTGCTGCTGGGCCTGGCCTACCGGCGCTGGAGCATGCCGCTGTTCGGCGCGCTGCCGCTGGCCAGTGGCGGGCTGGCAGGACTGGGTGCGGTGGCGCTGCTGTTCGACGGGGTGCACGGCATCACCATCGCCTTTGGCTTCACTCTCATCGGCGTGGCCCAGGACTATCCGATCCATTTCTTCAGCCACCTGCGCCCGGGCCAGTCGCCGCGCGCCAGCGTGCGCGCGCTGTGGCCGACGCTGGTCACCGGCGTGGCCTCCACTTGCATTGCCTATGCCACCTTCCTGTTCTCCGGGGTGGAAGGACTCAAGCAGCTGGCGGTGTTCACCATCGCCGGCCTCGGCGTGGCCGCCGCCTGCACCCGCTGGCTGCTGCCGCGGCTGGTGACCCCGGCGCGGCGCGACCCTGCCGACTCGCGCGTGCTGGCGCGGCTGTGGCGCGGTGTGGAGCGGCTGCCGCGGCCAAGATGGACGCTGGCCGCGATCGCGCTGCTGGCGCTGGGCGTGGTCGCGTTCGCGCCCGGTGCGTTCTGGCAGAACGACCTGTCGCGCCTGACCCCGGTGCCCCCGGCCGACCTGCTGCGCGATGCGCAACTGCGCGCCGAACTGGGCGCGCCGGACGTGCGCTACGTGCTGGCCGTGCAGGGCGCCGATGCCGAGGCGGCGTTGCGGACGTCCGAACGGTTGCCGCCGGTGCTGCAGCGCCTGCGGGCCGACGGCGTGCTCGACGGCTACGACCTGGCCGCGCGCTACCTGCCCAGCGCGGCGACCCAGCGCGCGCGCCAGCGGGAACTCCCCGACACGCCCACGCTGCAGCGGTCGCTGGCCGAGGCGCTGGCCGACCTGCCGTTCCGCGACGATGCCTTCGCGCCGTTCGTGGACGACGTGGCCGTCGCACGCGCCGCCGCGCCGCTGACCGCGGGTGACCTGGCCGGCACGCCGCTGGAACTGGCGGTATCCGGGCTGTTGTTGCAAGGGCCGGGTCATGCGACCGCGCTGGTCTCACTGACCGGCCTGCACGATCCGGGTGCACTGTCCGCCGCGGTCGCGCCGCTGGGCGCGCAGCTGCTGGACCTCAAGCAGGCCTCCGAGTCGCTGGTCGCGCAATGGCGCGTGCGCCTGCTCGCCGCACTGGCGGTGGCCGCGCTGCTGCTGGCCGGCACGGTGTGGCTGGCGCTGCGCGCGCCGCGCCGGGTGTTGCGCGTGCTGGCGCCGATGGCGCTGGCCACGCTGCTGATCCTGGCGGTGCTGCGCGGCCTGGGCGTGGAGCTGAACCTGTTCCACCTGGTCGCGCTGATCCTCGCTGCCGGCCTGGGCCTGGACTACGCGCTGTTCTTCGACCACGCCGGCGATGACCGCCAGGAACAGCTGCGCACGCTGCATGCGCTGATCGTGTGCAGCCTGACCACGCTGCTGGTGTTCAGCCTGCTGGCGCTGTCCTCGATCCCGGTGCTGCGCGCGATCGGCGGCACGGTCGCGCTGGGGGTGCTGTTCAACTTCGTGCTGGCGCTGCTGATCGCCCGCGCGCGGGCGGCGGAGCGCGCCGCATGACCGGGGCGGTCGACCGCGCCGGCATCCTCGCCCTGGTCCCGCACCAGGGCCCGATGTGCCTGTGGGACGAAGTGGTCGCCTGGGATGCGCAGCGCATCCAACTTCGGGCCCGCAACCAGTGCGATCCTTCGCATCCGCTGCGTGCGCGCGGCCGGCTGCACGCGCTGGCGTTGTGCGAATACGGTGCGCAGGCGATGGCGGTGCACGGCGGCCTGCTTGCACGCGGGCAGGGCGGCCGCGCCAGGGCCGGCATGTTGGTGGCATTGCGCGACATCGAACTGGCGGTGGCGCGCATCGACGACCTGCCCGGTGTGCTCGAAGGCGAAGCCGAACTCCTGGCCGCCGGCGAGGCCAGCCAGCAGTACGTGTTCCGCATCGCGCACGATGGACGCCTGCTGGCCAGCGGGCGTGCAGTGGCGATGCTCGAAGCCGCCGGATAAAAGTTCTTCTCCGAATCGGGGAGAGGTGCGCAACCGCAATCGCGGGAGCAAAGGCGTTGGGCGTTGGGTGGCGCCGGCTTCGGCGGGAGCCGCGGCAGTACGGGGGTATGGCGCATCGGCTGGCTCCGGCGTCCTGCCTCCGACAGCCGAGCGCAGGCCATCCCTGGCCTGCTTGCGCCATACCCCCGCACTGCCGCGTCTTGCCGGCGCGTTGAGTGCGTGGCTTCGTTCAACCCGCTCAACCGTCGTCCCCGTGCGGGCAGTTGTAGGAGCCCGTCTTGCGGGCGACGCGACGCCATTGGCACAGGCGATGCCTTCATGATTCCGGCGGGTGCCGTCGGCACAGGCGACGCGCCCATGACTCCGACGCCCTTGTCGCCC
>Ga0160448_100049_pt1 | contig 96359 bp, 96 predicted proteins | sample HID1973M_E1MG_FD_108269 | JGI IMG/M metagenome (GOLD analysis project Ga0160448, IMG submission 108269) | Enriched mosquito-associated microbial communities from UW Madison campus, WI, USA - HID1973M_E1 MG | ecosystem: Host-associated > Arthropoda: Insects > Digestive system > Unclassified ...
AGGAATTCCTCGACCAGGTAATCGATGACGCGCTTGTCGAAGTCTTCGCCACCCAGGAAGGTGTCGCCGTTGGTGGCCAGCACTTCGAACTGCTTTTCGCCGTCAACGTTGGCGATCTCGATGATCGACACGTCAAAGGTGCCGCCGCCCAGGTCGTATACCGCGATCTTGCGATCGGCGCCGTCGGCCTTGTCCAGGCCATAGGCCAGTGCAGCCGCGGTGGGCTCGTTGATGATGCGCTTGACGTCCAGACCGGCGATGCGGCCGGCGTCCTTGGTCGCCTGACGCTGGCTGTCGTTGAAGTAGGCCGGCACGGTGATGACGGCTTCGGTGACGGTCTCGCCGAGGAAGGCTTCGGCCGTCTTCTTCATCTTTTCCAGCACGCGCGCGGAAATTTCCTGCGGCGCCATGTTCTTGCCGTCGGCGGTGGCCACCCAGGCGTCGCCGTTCTCATGGGCCACGATGCCGTACGGCACCAGGTCCATGTCTTTCTGCACTTCGGCGTCAGTGAACTTGCGGCCAATCAGGCGCTTCACCGCGAAGAAGGTGTTCTTGGGGTTGGTGACGGCCTGGCGCTTGGCCGAGGCGCCCACCAGGACTTCGCCGTCCTTGGTGTAGGCGACGATGGACGGCGTGGTGCGATCGCCTTCGGAGTTCTCGATGACGCGCGCCTTGCCGCCTTCCATGATCGCCACGCACGAATTGGTCGTGCCCAGGTCGATGCCGATGATCTTGCCCATGTGGGGTCTCTCCCTCGTAAGTCTGTGTTGCTAAAGTCGATAAGGTCCGGCGCTGCGCCGGGGATGAACCGAATGTGGGGGTGGGCCGGCGCGGTTCAAGCGCTGGCCGCGGCCGGATTCAGTCGTGGCGCGCCACGACCACCAGGGCCGGACGCAGCAAGCGGTCATTGAGCAGGTAGCCCTTCTGGAACACCTGCACCACGCTGCCCGGTGCCGCACCCGGCACATCGGCCTGGCTGATGGCCTGATGGTGTTCGGGATTGAAGGGCGCGCCGACCGGATCGACCACGCTCAGGCCGTTGTCGTTGGCCACCTTGAGCAATTGCTTGTAGGTCAGCTCCAGGCCGTCGCGCAGCGGGCCCGGTTCCGGACCGGCCGCGGCCAGGCCGCCATCCAGGCTGTCGAAAACCGGCAGCAGCTCACCCAGCAGGCGCTCGTTGGCGAATTTGCGCGCCATCTCGATGTCGCGCTGCACGCGCTTGCGCTGGTTTTCCAGGTCGGCCCGTTCAATCAGGCTGCTGGCGCGCAACTGGTCCAGCTCGTTGCGCAGGGTCTCCAGTTCGGCATGCAGGGGGCTGTCGGCCGCTGGCTGGTCGGGCGTCTGGCCCGGGTCAAGGTCGTGTTCGTTCTGGCTCATTTGGGGTCCCGTCGCGGCTAATCCGGCCGCGCAAAGCCCACTTATTGGGTCGGGCTGTCGGGATTCAAGGCGGCGCCGAGCGCATCGGCGGCAGCCTGGACCACCGGGATGACCCGGTCATAGGCCATGCGCGTGGGCCCGATCACCCCCAGCACGCCCAGCACCTGCCCACCGGCCATGTACGGCGCGGTCACCACCGAGACGCTGTCATGCCGGGCCAGGCCGGTGTCTTCGCCAATAAAGATGCGTACGCCCGGCGCGCGCAAGGTGCGTTCGAGCAGCTGCAGGATCTCGCGCTTGCGGGCGAAGGCTTCAAACAATTCGCGCAGGCGCTCCAGATCGGACAGGTCATGCACGCTCATCAACCGGGTCTGCCCGGCCAGCACCACGTCGTCGCTGGGCGGTGCCAGCGCCTGCTCGGCCAGGTCCACCGCCTGCGCCAGCAGGCCTTCCATCTCGGCACGCGCCTGACGCAGATCGCGCAACAAGGTGGCGCGGATTTCCGACACCGGCCGGCCAGCGAAGTGGGTGTTGAGGAAGTTGGCGATCTTTTCCAGCTCGGAACGGTCGTACACCCGGCGTGGCTCGATCACCCGGTTCTGCACGTCGTTGTCGGCAAACACCAGGATGGCCATCACCCGCCGCCCATCCAGCGGCACGAAGTCGATGTAGCGGAAGGCGAACTGCTCGCGCTTGGGCGCACTGACCACGCCGACGAAATGGGTCATGGCCGACAGCAGCTCCGAGGCGTTGCCCAGCAAGGCCTGGGTACCGGCGCCGGCCGGCAGCTCATGGCGCAGCCGGCTGATCTCCGGTTCGCCCAATGACTGCACCTGCACCAGGCTGTCGACGAACACCCGGTAGCCCTGCGCCGTGGGGATGCGCCCGGCCGAGGTGTGCGGCGAACTGAGCAGACCCACTTCTTCCAGCTCGGCCAGGATGTTGCGGATGGTCGCGGCGCTGACATCCAGCCCGGCGTGCCTGGCCAAGGTCTGCGAACCCACCGGCTCGCCGTCGTGGATGTAGCGCGAGATCAGGGTCCGCAAGAGCTGGCGGGCACGCGGGTCGAGCGGGGCGTCGGCGGAAGAGGACATCATCTGTGGGCATTGATACCGGCTAGGCCGGTCCATCGCAAGGGTGGGCGCGGCCACGGGTCGCGATTCCTGCGACCAGACGCCGACAGACTCCGCGCGCCATGAAGGGGTCATGGCCCCGCATACAATAGGCCCATGCTCAGACATCTCTCGATCAAGGATTTCGCCGTCGTCCGCGCCACCGAGCTGGAATTTGGCGAAGGCATGACCGTCATTTCCGGCGAAACCGGCGCCGGCAAGTCGTTGTTGGTGGACGCGCTGGGCTTTCTGTCCGGCCTGCGTGCCGACAGCGGCGTGGTCCGGCATGGCGCCGAACGCGCCGAGTTGTCAGCCGAGTTCGAATTGTCCAGCAACGCCAGCGCGCAGGCCTGGCTGGGCGAGAATGAACTGGACGACGACGGCGCCTGCCAGTTGCGTCGGGTGATTCGCGCCGACGGTGGATCGCGCTCTTGGATCAATGGCCGCAGCGTGACCTTGGGTCAACTGGGCGAGCTGGCCGGTCGCCTGGTCGAAATCCATGGCCAGCACGAACACCAGGCGCTGATGGACAAGTCCAGCCAGCGCGAACTGCTCGATGGCTATGCGCGCAATGGCAAGGAGCGCGAGGCGGTGGCGGCAGCGGCTGCGCAGTGGTCGGCCCTGCTCGCCGAGCGCGAACAGTTGTCGCGGCAAGGCGATGTGTCGGATCGCCTGAACTATCTGCAGCATCAGATGACCGAGCTGGCACGCGAAGATCTGGCGCCGTCGGCCATCGAACAACTCAACGCGTCTCATCGCCGCCACGCCAACGCGGCCGGGCTGATCCAGGCCTGCGATACCGCGCTGTCCCGGCTGGGCGATGACGAGGGCCAGTCGCTGTCGCGTCAGCTGCAGCAAACCCGCGCCGAGCTGTCGCGCATGCTCAGCCTGGAGCCGCGTCTGGGCGACGTCGACGGTCTGCTCGAGAGCGCGCACATCCAACTGGATGAAGCGCTGGCCCTGCTGGGTCAGTTGCGCGAAGACCTGGACGCCGATCCGGAGCAGTTCGAAGAACTGGAACACAAGCTCAGCCGCATCCATGACCTGGCCCGCAAGCACCGCACCAGCCCCGACGATTTGGCGCGCGTGCGCGACGCCATGGGCGAAGAGCTGGAAGCCCTGCGCGGGGCTGGCGAGCGCCTGCTGGTGCTCAACGATCTGATCGACGCCGCCCGCCAGCAATGGAAGGACGCGGCCGCCCGCCTGAGTCGAAGCCGCCAACGCGCCGCCAAGGAACTGGGCAAGGCCACCACCCAATTGATTGCCGAACTGGGCATGGGCGGCGGCCGTTTCGAGATCAGCCTGGAACCGCAGGACGGCGACCGCCCCGACGCCGGTGGCGCCGAACGGGTCGAATTCCTGGTGGCCGCCAACGCCGGCCAACCACCGCGTCCGCTGCGCAAGGTTGCCTCCGGTGGCGAACTGTCACGCGTATCGCTGGCCATCGAGGTGGCCGCTCTGGGCGTGGATGCCGTGCCGACCATGATCTTTGACGAAGTGGATTCCGGTATTGGCGGCGCAGTGGCCGACATCGTCGGCAAGAAACTGCGCGCCCTCGGCGCGCAACGGCAGGTGCTGTGCGTGACCCACCTGCCGCAGGTGGCCGCCCAGGGCCATGCCCATTACCGGGTCAGCAAGGCGCCCGTGGACGGCATGACGCAGAGCGCGGTCGAGCTGCTGTCCGCCAAGCAACGGCAGGAAGAACTGGCGCGCATGCTCGGCGGAGTGGAAGTCAGCAAGGAAGCGCATGCAGCCGCCAAACGCCTGCTCGCCGACGTCGGCTGAGCGAGAGGACCTGTAGGAGGGGCTTCAGCCCCGACCAAGATCTCGGCGTTTGCGGGTAACTGTCGGCACTGAAGTGCCTCCCACAGGTGGGCCCGCTGTGGCTTCAGCGCTTCTTGCGCACGTACAGCACCAGCGAATGCTCTTCCAGGATGTACCCGTGTTTGGCGGCGATGTCGCGCTGCAGCTTTTCGATCTCGGCGCTTTCGAACTCGATGATCTTGCCGGTGTCCACGTCGACCATGTGGTCGTGGTGGCCGCCGCGATCCAGTTCATAGACGGCCTGGCCGCCTTCGAAATTGTGCTTGAGCACCAGCCCCGCGGCCTCGAACTGGGTCAGCACGCGGTAGACCGTGGCCAAGCCGATTTCGTCGCCGTGCTCCAGCAACTGGCGATAGATGTCTTCCGCACTGAAGTGGTGCTGGGTATTGCGCTGCTCCAGCAACTCCAGGATGCGCATACGGGGGTGGGTGACCTTGAGGCCGACCTTGCGAAGATCTTGGGATTCCATGGCGTCTCCATTTACTACCGGTTTAGTGCCGGCTGCCTGGTCCTAGGTTGCGGCGGTCGCCGGGAGTGTATCATCGGCATGTTTTCCATCCCTAGACGTCCCATGCGCAAATTCCTGCTGATTGCCGCCCTCGCCTCCCTGACCGCTGGCTGCGGCATCCTGTACAAGCAGCCGATCTACCAGGGCAACCTGCTGGACAAGGCGGCCGTGGATCAATTGGCCGTGGGCCAGAGCAAGCAGCAGGTGCAGGCGCTGATTGGCAGTCCGTCGATTGCCGATCCCTTCCACTCCCAGCGCTGGGACTACGCCGCCACCGAACGCACCAACCGCCGCGGCACCACCGAGATCAAGAACCTGACCCTGCATTTCCAGGGCGACACCCTGGCCAGCTGGGAAGGCGAGTACTTCCCCGAGAACGACCTGCAGCTCTCGCGCGATATGGGTCGCTTCGGCAACCTGGCCAAGGACAAGAAGAAGGGCGGTCGCCGCTGACCGCTACTTGCGCGCCCGCCTGCGGCGCGCTTCCTTGGGGTCCAGCGTCAACGGCCTCAACAGCTCCACCCTGTCCCCGTCCGCCAGCAGACTATCGGGCTGGCTGATCACGCCAAACACGGCGTAACCGCTGATTTCCGCGTCCTGATCCCAGCCTGCGGCCCGCACGGCATCCGCCACCCGGGCGCCTTCGGGCAATTCGACACGCACCGAGTCGAAACGGTGCAGCCACGCGCGTATGACCTCGACGCGCATCTATCCGCCGCGATCGGCCACACGGACAAAATCATCCACCATCCGGTCCGCCAGCGTCTGGAAGCCCAGCGCCAACGCCGGCACCAGCAGCTTGCTGGCCGGCTCGAATGACAGCGTCAAGGTGACCTTGCAGGCGCTCTCATCCAGGGCGTGGAAGTCCCACTGCCCATGCAACTTCTTGAAGGGTCCGTCGACCAGCTTCATGTCGATCCGATGCGGCCGCTCCAGGGTGTTCTCGGTGGTGAACCAGGTCGTCAGCGATCCCAGCCCCAGATCCAGGCGGGCCACCAGGCGATTCTCGGCGGTTTCGATGATCTCCGCCCCGCTGCACCAGTCAAAGCGGCGGGGATAGGCGGCGACGTCGTTGACCAGGTCAAACATCCGGCTGGCGGCGTGTTCGACCAGGGCGCTGCGGCGGATGGTCTGCATGTGGCTCGCTTGTGGTTCCGCCTTCGGCGACAATGTTCGGATGGGAAAGAAACCGGACAAGAATAAAGCAACTGGCACCATCGCGTTGAACAAGCGCGCCCGCCACGAGTACCACCTGGAAGATCGCTTCGAGGCGGGCCTTGCACTGCAGGGCTGGGAACTCAAGGCCATCCGCGCCGGCCGCGCCAACATCACCGAGAGCTACGCGACCATCCGCAATGGCGAGATCTTCCTGTTCGGCGCCCAGATCACTCCGCTGATCCAGGCCTCCAGCCACGTGGTGACCGATGACCGCCGCACCCGCAAGATGCTGCTGCATCGCCGCGAGATCGACACGCTGATTGGCAAGGTCGAGCGTGACGGCTACACCCTCATCACCACCTCGCTGTATTGGAAAGCCAACAAGGTCAAAGCCGAGCTGGCCCTGGCCAAGGGCAAGCAAAGCCACGACAAGCGCGCCACGAGCAAGGAGCGCGACTGGGAACGCGAGAAGGCGCGGGTCATGCGCGCGCACAATAAAAATGCGTGAACCGGTCTGAAGCGCATTGCTTGTGAATCCCTGCCCCCGCCCCTACACTGACTGAGTCAGGTTGGTTTTGACGTCTCCCGGGGGTGCACTGGCTTCGACGGGGGTTGCGAAATTACTTGGTGCATGCCGAGGGGGCAGCTTTCCTCGTTAATCCAGCGGCAAAACTCTAGTTGCCAACGACGACAACTACGCTCTCGCCGCTTAAGGCGTAAGCCCCGAAACTACTTGTGTCCGTGTTCGTAGCGTAGGGTCATTATCACGGAATCGCCGGGAGTGGTTGCCTGTCAGCTCCCGGTCAACCTAAAGCAGGCTGGTTCCAAGGTGCGCTTTGCTCGCCGTGCTGCCTGGGGACGAGATCCAACGGTGGGATAAGCATGTAGTACCGGGGATGGAGTGCCTTCGGACGGGGGTTCAATTCCCCCCACCTCCACCAATACTGAAGCCCCAACTGTTATCAGTTGGGGCTTTTTCTTGTCTATTTGCGCCAGTTCCCGCGTGTTGTTGGGGGTTCCTGCGGAAGCCTGCGGACTTCGCCAGCCGCCCGAATTGGCCGTTCCGGGCCACATTCCACTCTCTCCTGGCCATTCCTCGCTCCGACCTCGCTCCCTGGAACTGGCCCGAAGTCCGCAAAGGCCGCAACGCAGGCCCATACAGATCAAAGGGTTGCGCGCGGACGAATCAAGCGGCTGGATTGCAGCATTGGCTACCGGAGTGGGCAAACGTCCCTAGCGCAAAGCCAGCAGTCTTACCGTGCGTTCTATTCGATCTGGTCAAACAGTTTCTGCGCAGCGAGCCTGGCAGCGGCGTCTTGCGCCGGAGCAAGCGGTTCAAGATCTACCCCGGCACGACCTGCGACATAGGCTGGACCGCCGACGTCATCGTCGTAGTCCGAACCGTCCTCGTTGATGGCGTAGTGCGCGTCCCGAGTCAGATCCGTTCCGACCAACTGCGAGAGATACACCCACGTCCAGCATCGCTGTAGGTCACCTTGATCGTGTTCCTCAATGAGCTGGAGCATGGCGTCCGTATCTCCCCTCTCGGCAGCCAGCGTCAGCCAATGCTTGGCGTCTGAAGTGCGGCCCATGCGTTCTGCGATCGCCGCAATCGCTGCTGGGTCAGCATCGACGCCGTGGCGCGACTGCTCGAAGAAGGACGGATCGTCAAATCGATCCGCCAAGTCGAGAAGTGCATCCTGATTCCCCAGTCGACTGGCCTCCCTCAGGTGCCGCGAGTACTTCTCGGCTTGAGCGAGACGAGCCTCGTGGGCTTCGGCCCACTCCTTTTCCACCCCCGTCAGGACACGGCCCTGCTGCCCCTGGGAGTACCAATAGGAACTTCCAGCGTCCGGGTCGTCTTCATCGTCAGGGGCGTGTATCAGCGCCAGCGCGTAGTGAGCCAGGGCATTGCCCTTACTAGCCGCCGCAGCCAATCCATCTAGAAGGATCGGTCCGAACGCCTCGTCGGTAGGGTCGAATAGCTCATCCTCGTCGTATTCGAGCTCTTCGTCTTGGCTGGACGACTCCCCTCTCAGGCGACTGACCAATGACGAGATGCTGGCGACACCGATCTGGCGCTCTGCCAAGAAAGATTCCAACGCCGACGACGCCAGAATCACAGTGTCAGGTTGATACCCAAGCTCGATGCAACGCCGCTTGATGAGCGCACTTTGCGGGACCACCCGCCGGTCGTTCTGGCGAAGTTCCGTGAGCACAGTGTCAACGCCAAACGCGGCGTGAGAGTTGAAGCCGAAGGAAGCTGCCAACAGCTCGTAGACGTGGGCTCGCTTGAATGAGCCACCAGTGCTGGCCTGAAGGTGCTGCTGCGCGGAATACGCGAGTTCTTTGATTGTCATGACAAACCTTTCCTCAATGCCACGCCGATTTCGGGTCAGGCGCACACGTTTAAGTCCCCGACGACGAGGCTCAAAGAGAGGTTTTCAGTGACAGTGAGGCAACGCCTTTTTTTACTCGTGTGCAAGTAAGGTGGGCACCTGAGGCAATTTTACCCCTGTGCCCCCGCTCGGTCTACATGAGCCTGGCCCGCTGCTCATCCCACAGCGCTGGCGGATCAACCGCCAGATCAAACAGCGTGACGTGGTTCGGCAATGCGTCGTCCAGGATGGCCGCCACGATGTCGGGTGCCAGCGTGGTCAGGTTGACCATCCGGCTGACGTAGCTGTTGTCGATTCCTTCCCGCGTGGCGATCTCCTTCAAGGACTTCGCCTCTCCTGACTCCAGCATCGCCAGCCAGCGGTGGCCCCTGGCCAGCGCCAGTTGGATGGAGGTTGGTGCTACGTCCCACGGTCTAACCGGCGCGGTTTCGCCGTTTGGCAAAGTGACCAGCTTGCGGCCGCTGCGGCGTTTGATCTGGATCGGCACGGACAAGGTCAACCTGCCGTCGCTGGTCTGCAGGATGTCGGGCTCGCCGGTCTTCTGGATGCGGATGTCGCTCATGCCAGTGCTTCCACTTGTTGCTCGACCGGCTCGGGGCGCAGCTCCAGCACCAGGCGTTCGATGCCGTTGGCGCGCAGCCGCACTTCGAGGTCGTTGGGTGACACGATGACTTTCTCGACCAGCAGTTTCACGATCCGGGTCTGCTCGGCCGGGAAAAGTTGATCCCAAATCGCGTCGAGCCGGGTCATGGCCACGGTGATCTTCGCCTCGTCCAAGGTTGGATCGAGCTTGATCGCCTGCGGCAGCATGTCGCCGAGTAGATTCGGGGCACGCAGGATCGCGCGCAGTTGGTCGAGTACCGCCGACTCGAGTTCGGCGGCCGGCAAGCGCGGCAGGCCTGAGGCGCCCGCGTGCTCCTTGGCGTCACGCTGAGGCACGTAGTACCGGTACCGACGGCCATTCTTCTTGGTCGTGTGCCACGGCGACAGTGCTCGACCATCGTTGCCGAACACGATGCCCTTGAGCAGATACGCCACGGTTGCCCGAGTCGCGTTGCCTCGCACCCGGCCATTGGTGGCCAGGATCGCGTGGACGCTATCCCACAGTTCGCGGCTGATGATGGGCGGGTGCTCCGCCTGGTACCACTGGTCCTTGTGCCGCAACTCGCCAAGGTAGGTCCGGTTGCTGAGGAGCTTGTAGATGTGGCCCTTGTCGATCGGCCTGCCCTCGCGGGTCTTGCCGTCTTGCGTGGTCCACGCCTTCGACGTCACGCCATCCAGTTTCAGCTCCTTGACCAGCGCCGTACTGGAGCCGAGTTCAACGAAGCGCTGGAATATGTGCCGGATCAGTTTGGCCTCGCGTTCGTTGGGCACCAGTCGGCGGTTCTCGACGTCGTAGCCCAGCGGTGGCACGCCGCCCATCCACATGCCCTTGCGCTTGCTGGCTGCGATCTTGTCGCGGATGCGTTCGCCGGTGACCTCGCGCTCGAACTGGGCGAAGGACAGCAGGATGTTCAGCATCAACCGACCCATCGAGGTCGTCGTGTTGAACTGCTGGGTGACCGACACGAACGACACGCCGTAGCGCTCGAACACCTCGACCATCTTGGAGAAGTCCGCCAGGCTGCGCGTAAGGCGATCGATTTTGTAGATGACGACCACGTCGATCTTGCCGGCCTCGATGTCCGCCATCATGCGGCGCAGCGCCGGACGTTCCATGTTGCCGCCCGAGAAGGCGGGATCGTCGTAGTCGTCGGCTACTGGAATCCAGCCCTCGGCGCGCTGGCTGGCGATGTAGGCATGACCGGCGTCGCGCTGGGCATCGATGGAGTTGTATTCCTGGTCGAGTCCTTCGTCGGTGGACTTGCGCGTATAGACCGCGCAGCGCATGCGGCGCTTCAAAACGTCGCTCATCGTCCACCTCGCTTCTTGGTGGACGGCTTGGTCTTGGCATTGGATGGCGGCCTGAGTCCAAAGAACAACGGACCCGACCAGCGCATGCCAGTGATCTCACGGGCGATCATCGAGAGGCTCGGGAACATGCGGCCGTGGAAGTCGTAATGGCCATCGGCGGTTGCGATCACCCGGTACTCGACGCCTTTGTATTCTCGGACCAGCACAGTGCCGGCGGCCGGACGGTAATCGCGGTCGCGCTTTTTCACCTTGCCGGTTTCCACCAGGGATTCGATGCGGCGCTGATTGCGATCCAGCAGGTTCGCGTCGACTTTGCGGAACTCTGCCTCCTGCAGCCGGTAGGCAATGCGGCGTTCTAGGAACTGGCGGTTGTGGGTGGGCGTGTCGCCGCCGACCAACTTCTGCCAGAGGGCCCGGATCTCTGCCATGGGCAACTCGGGCAACCTGGCGATTTGTGCTGCCACCGATGGCGGCGTTGAAAATGACGTGCTCATTTGGACTCCGTAGTTGTCTTGTTGACGGGGTCTGAATGAACGCGCTGGTTGCCAGATAAGCCAAGCTCAAACTCGCTCGCTTCGGCGATGTGTGCGGACTGTTCTGCACCGCTGATACGCAGACGGGCCAGGCCGTTGGCCAGCAGTGACGCGATCTCGTGGCGACGCTGCTCCGGCGTCATCCGCTCGGGCGGTAGATGGTTGATTTGGTGCATTGGTAGCAGTCCTTTCCGTCAAAATCACATGCAGTGAAATTGTCCGGATGGACCGCCGCCGACACCATGAGGGAGTTTCGGACGCGTGCGGGCTGGTGCGGGCTGGTGCGGGCTGGTGCGGGTTGGCGCGAAAACTGAAGCGCGGTAACGCCTACTTTCTAACCGGATACTGGCCGTTGCGGATGAACCGGTCGTAGGTGTCTTCCTCCGGCTCCTCGTCGTCGTGGCGCGCTCCCTGCCACTCGGCTTCAGGCAGCAGTAGCAAGGTCAGGGTGTAGTCGTATTGGCCGGCAACCCTGATCATTTCATTGACCTGCATGCTCTCCGGTTCGCGTGGAAACCAGAGCTGCGCCTGTGCCGTCTGTTGCTGGCTGCCGGCCCAGCCGTTGTTGCTGTGCGCCAGCGCATCACCCGGCAGTTCGATGGTGTTCCTGCGGGTCGCAAAGTAGGCGCCAGACCTCAGCGCCGCCTTGTTCGACTTGGCCCACAGCATGTGATCGTCGCGACTGGCCACGAGCACCGCTCGTTTGGGTGCAATCTCGGTCCAGCGCAAGGCGGCGGCCGTGAGCGATACACCATAGCGGTCTGCGCAGTGGCCCAGCAGATCGAAGCTGATCGGCTGGCCGTCGACTTGGCGCCGGAAGTCGTCCAGCGGCATCAGCAGGGTCGAAGCAAACAAGTCCGCCTCAGCCTCGATGTCGCGCTCGTTGTTGTCTCCCGTTTCGATGTCGCCGTCGCCGCACTCGAAAATGTCCTGCTGGTGACGGTGAAGGATGTAGTGACCGAACTCATGCGCAATCGTGAAGCGCTTGCGACCCTCCGACGGGGTGGCACTGTTGTAAAGGACCAGCCACTTCGACCGCGACTTATTGGCTTTCAGCAGACCATCGAAACCGTCGAGATCTTCGCCCTGGACCTTGTCGATCGGCGAGTCTGAGAAGCACTGGCGGGAATACTCCAGCGCAAGCTCATCAACCTTGACCGGAAAGCGATCCGCACCGAGAACCGTGTTGAGCATGGACGAGATGCGATTGGCCTCGGCCATGGGCTTCTTCGCATCCGTCATTCATCTTCCCAGGCATCGAGGATCTTGCGGATCTTCTTCTTGTCCGGCTCCGACATGGTTTTGTACTTGCGGAAGAAGGCCTCATCGAGCACTTGCTCGTCCGGCGTGGCGGCCGACTCGGTCAACAGGAACTCCGTGGTGACATCGAGGACGGCGGCGATCTTGCCGATCTTGTCGGCCGATGGTTTCGGATCGTCCTTGTTCTCCAGCTCCCAGATGTAGCTCTTGCTGGAGTCCGTCAGCTCGGCCAACTGCTCCAGGCTGAGCTTCTTCTGCTTCCGCAATGCGCGGATCTTGTCCCCCAGGGGCGATGGCACCGTTATCTCCTCATGTGTTCGCGTCAGGCCGAAAATAATACCACTACGCCGAACGAATTCGTACCTGCTTGACAAACCCCTAACCCCTCCGAGACAATCACAATCGTTCGGTACACCGAACGCCATCGGTCTGCACACCCCACTTAGGAAAAGGGGCCGTCGGGGCTGATACCAAGCCAATCCAAACCTTTTGAGGGGTATGTAGATGAATGATGCAGAGAACTTGACCAAGCTCCTGGGACACCTGCCGCCGGCAGTGTTCCGTGAATTCATGGTGGACGAGTTCAGCCTGGCCATGCCGGACCTGGACACCAAGAAGCCGAAAAAGGAGCAGCGTGAACAGATGGAGGCCGTGCTGTCCGCCCTTGGGGTGAGTGAGCGGCAGCGGATCGAGGAAGTGGCCGAACGAATCGTGCTCTTGTCGGACGGCGCCGGCCAGGACGTCATCGACGGCTTCAAGGACGATATTTTCGATGACGCCGCCCGGGAAGCCTTCGCTGCGATCCCGAACCAGTACCAGCGGGCGCTGTGGCTTCATATCAACGAGCCCGCGCTCTTCGAGGAAGCGCTGAACGCCCGGCAGGCCGACGTGTTTCGGCAAAGCGCCTCTTGCTACTCGGGCTTCATGGCGCCCGCCAACCTTGCTGTACTCGACGATGCAGCTGCCAAGACGGCGTTCCACCAGACCGTGGCCCAACAACTCGGTTGCTCCGACGACGCCGTCGCGATCCAGATATTCAAGCGCCTGCGACCCGATACGCAGACCGGCGAAGACGTGGACCTCTACCAGATCAGCATCCACCACAACCGCCCGCCGGAAATCATCGACTGCGTGCAGGCCAGCGAACTGGTGCCACAAGAGGTGATCCGTGCGGTTTCATCGCACATCACCTATGAGCCGGCCAATGGACACCTGGAGGTGCTGTCAAAGGATACGGATGGGCGCGAAGCGCTGGCCCGAATCGTGGCCGACTCCCTGCTGCAATCGCCCATCACCGGCGAGAAGATCCCGCTCAAGCAGTACGACTACCAGAGCCTGGCGGCGCCGCGAAACTTCGACTCGACTGGCGAGCCCGTGGCTCTCGTCAAGGTCGTCGAGCTTGGCTACTCCGCTGCCAATGGCCGGTCGCTGCTGGTGAAGATCTGGACCAAGGACGTCGACGACATCTACGCCGCTGCTCGGTCGTTGATCAGCCCCACCTTCGACTTCCGCGATCACCACCTGAACTACGCCAAGCTGTCCATCAAGCTGAAAAAGGTCGGCAAGGACCGCGCGCGGACGATCACCGTGATCCTGCGTGACGACAACAAGTGCAACATCAAGACGAAGCGGGAAAAGGACCGGGCGCTGTGCGATCGCCTGCTCGCCAAATGGCATCTGGTGAAGGAGATTGGCCATGTCGTCGAAGCCCCTGCCGACGCAGTCGCTGCTTGAGCTGATCGACCTGTTCGAGCAGTCGGGGCAGCCGATTCTCGATGGAGATGGACAGCGGCTTCATGGCGTCCCAGGGTGGAGCGCTTTCGGGCGTACCTCCCTGACCGCCAAGCAGTTGGAACACTGGGCGGATTGCGTCGGCTATTCCGGGAGCTACCCAGCGCCACTCGGCGATGACCGCGTGCATGTCGACCTGGCGGAGGATGACCAGCCTGACCGCTATCGATACCGGTGCCCCGAGACTTTTCGATGGAAGTTCGTCCCGGCCGCAGAGGTCGCAGTCTTCAGCGTCCGACCGCCAGCAATCCTGAACGTCGTCTCTGATCTTCTCGGTATCGCGCAGGCCCTGCGCAAGGGAATCGAGACGCCCTTGCTGGACGATTCACTGTGGCATCTTGGCAAGACCAGAGTAGGACCAGCACTGACAGACGTCTGGCTTGTTCGTGGGTTGGCGCGATCCGTCGAACAGGTGTTTCGGCATTTCAGCCAAACCAGTCTGCCTGATCAGGGCCTGATCTTGTCGTCGGGCGGTGTGCTGCCGCAGTTTGTCCGGCCGCCGCGAAGCTACCGATTCGCATCGCTACGAGCTTCAATCGTCGACTACGTCGCCACGCCGTGCATCGACATGGATCTCCTGCATCGAATACTGGCCGCTCCGCCCGATGGCGCGATCCGCCCCGTGTTGCCGGTGCACTTCGACGAGTACACCAACACGCTGACCATCCGCACCAAGACCAAGCCCTGGACGATCAAGGGCGAGCGTCAGGCTGCGGCAGTCCGCTACATGTTCGAGCAGGCTATCAACGACAGGTGGATTCTCCCGGCCGCTGAAATTCTCGACGCAGCCTATGCAGACAAGAAGACGGCACGCAGTCAGCGCATGCAGAACCTGTTCAGTGGCAACACCGACTGGGAGGACTACATCGACAACCCTGAAAAGGGGAAGTATGGCTTCCGCCGAGATTGACCGGCCACCAGTTGGCAGGACCACGCACAACCGCCTTCGGGCGGTTTTTTGCTTTCTGGGTCCCGCTTTTCCCCGCAGAAGCTGCGCCCGTACATCAGCCCGTACATGGCGGCGGCAGACGCCCGCACAGGCCGACTTCGAAACTGACCTCACGAATTCGCAACAACCAGAAGGAGTGCATCGTGAGTGTCAAACATCTGAATCAAGGCCAATTGGCCGAACGTTGGGGAGTCAGCGAAGCAACGCTTGAACGCTGGCGCTCCGAAGGTATCGGCCCGGTATTCCTGAAGCTGCAGGGTCGCGTCGCTTATCGCATCGAGGACATCGAAGCCTACGAGTCCGAGAGCCTGCGCAAGAGCACCTCTGAACGCGTCAATGCGGGAGGTGCGCTGTGAACCGCATCTCCCCCGACGAAGTCCTGACCACCCCGGCCGGCGAACTGGCTGCGCTTGCCAGCGAGTCCCTGTTCCAGCTCAAGAACGACGCTGCAGATCTTCTCGCCGCTGCCAAGGCGATCGTCGAGCACGTCGATCGCGCACTGGATCTCAAGTATGCCGACCGCGCACACCAGCTGCGCTTGGCGGCAGGCAAGGACACCGGTGTCGTCCACTTCGACGACGGCCATGTCCGCATCACCGCTGATCTACCCAAGAAAGTCGACTGGGACCAGACGCGGCTCGCCGAGATCACCCGTCGCATTGCAGCCAACGGCGACGACCCGTCCGAGTACGTGGACATCAGCTACCGGATCTCGGAAACCAAGTTCAACGCGTGGCCCGAGTCGCTCAAGAGCGCCTTCGCCCCGGCACGCACCCTCAAGACCGGCAAGCCGGGCTTTCGTCTCGCTCTGCTTCAGGAGTAATCGCCATGAAAACCAAACCTACGCTGCTCGAACTGCTGCGCAAACAACCGGAGATGTACCTCCGGGATCTGCCCGAAACCATTCGCATCCCAGCGCTGGACGGCAACCGCCCCGACGAAGTGGTGCGTCGCCTCGAGGACGCCACCATCGATGACGTGGCATTCGCGATCCAGGGCCTGGAGTCCGAAACCCGCGTTATCCATCGGCGCCTGAGTGGTCTGCGCGACCTGTACGAAATGGCGCGCAAGCGTGGCGCGCTCGGTATGACCACCGTTGCTGACGCGTTCGCCAGCATCAGCACTGAGGAGGCCGGCAAATGAGCCTCCCCATCATTACTGCAGACCAGCGTCTGGCCGAACGCCGTGGCGTGAAGGGTGTGCTCGTCGGCAAAAGCGGCATCGGCAAAACCTCGCAACTCTGGACGCTGAAACCCACGGCCACGCTGTTCTTTGATCTTGAGGCTGGTGATCTCGCGGTCGAGGGCTGGGCCGGCGACACGATCCGTCCGCGCACCTGGCAGGAGTGCCGTGACTTCGCGGTGTACATCGGCGGGCCGAACCCGGCGCTGCGCGACGACCAGCCGTTCAGCCAGGCCCACTTCGATGCCGTATGCGCGCGCTTCGGTGATTCGACGGTCCTGGACAAGTACGACACCGTGTTCGTCGACTCCATCACCGTGGCCGGTCGCCTGTGTCTGCAATGGTGCAAGGGTCAGCCACAGGCCTACTCCGAGAAGACGGGCAAACCCGACAGCCGGGGTGCATACGGGCTGATGGGCCAGGAAATGATCGCCTGGCTGACCCACCTGCAGCACACGCGCGGCAAGAACGTGTGGTTCGTCGGCATCCTCGATGAGCGGCTGGACGACTTCAATCGCCGCGTGTTCTCCCTGCAGATCGACGGCTCCAAAACCGGCCTGGAACTGCCCGGCATCGTCGATGAGGTCGTCACCTTGGCCGAGCTGAAGGCCGATGACGGCGCCAGTTACCGCGCCTTCGTCTGCCACACGCTGAACGCATGGGGCTACCCCGCCAAGGACCGCTCCGGGCGGCTCGATCCGATCGAGGAGCCGCACCTCGGCCGCCTCATGGAAAAGATCGCCGGCCCGGCCAGGCCCGCTACCGAACGGCTCGATTTCGCGCGCCCCGCGCCCGCTGCCATCCCCGAATCCACTTCGACTCAGGAGTCCTGATCATGACTTACTTCGATTTCAATTCCGCTTCCGAACAGACCTCTTTCGACCTGATCCCCAAAGGCACGCTGGTGCGTGTCCGCATGACCATCAAGCCGGGTGGCTTCGATGATCCGTCGCAGGGATGGACCGGCGGCTACGCTACCCGCAACGACAACACCGGCTCGGTGTACCTGAACTGCGAGTTCGTCGTGATGGAGGGTGAGTTCGCCCGTCGCAAGATGTGGTCGCTGATCGGCCTGCACAGCCCGAAAGGCCCTGAGTGGGCAAACATGGGCCGCACCTTCGTCAAGGCGATCCTCAACTCAGCGCGCGGCGTTCATCCTGGCGACAACAGTCCTGCCGCGCAGAACGCGCGCCGCATCAGCGGGTTTGCCGATCTCGATGGAATCGAGTTTCTCGGCAAGGTCGACTGGGACAAAGACCAGAACGGCCAAGACAAGAGCGTGATCAAGGCCGCGATCACGCCCGACCACAAGGACTACGCCGCCCTCATGGGTGGCGCGCAGGGAGCAGCGAAAGCGCCAGCACCCGCAAACGGGTCGAATGCGTATGCACAGGCCACGGGCCGTGCCTCCGTGCCGGGTCGCCCGAGCTGGGCACAGTAAGGGGGACGCCGCCATGATGCTCCGCCCCCGCCAAGCCCTGCTGGTCGAGCGCTCTTTGGCGGCGCTCGCCCAACACGGCAACACCCTATCTGTTGGCCCCACCGGGTCGGGCAAGACCATCATGCTGTCGGCGGTGGCCGGCAGCTTGTTGGCCGAGCCAGATGCCAAGGCCTGCATCCTCGCTCATCGCGATGAACTGACCGGCCAGAACCTATCCAAGTTTGCACGGGTGAATCCGGGCGTCAGCACCTCCGTGTTCGATGCCAAGGACAAATCCTGGTCCGGGCGCGCCACATTCGCGATGGTGCAAACGCTGTCGCGCGACAACCATCTCGCTGCCATCCCGATCCTCGATCTGCTGGTGATCGATGAAGCGCATCACGCAGCCTCGGCCTCGTACCGCCGCGTGATCGACCGGGTGCTGGACAAGAACTCGCGCGCCCAGATCTTCGGGGTCACGGCGACGCCTGCCCGCAGTGACGGCAAGGGATTACGGGAGGTCTTCAGCAACGTCGCGGATCAAATCACCCTCGGCGAGCTGATCGCCTCCGGCCACCTCGTGCCGCCACGCACCTTTGTCATCGACGTCGGCGCCCAGGAGCAGTTGACGCGGGTCCGGCGCACGGCCACTGACTTCGACATGACGGAAGTCGAGGCGATTCTCAACAAGACGCCCATCACCGATGCCGTGATCCGTCATTGGCGTGAGAAGGCCGGCGACCGCAAGACGATCGTGTTCTGCTCGACCGTCGCCCATGCCGAATGTGTGCGCCAGGCCTTTCAGGATGCCGGTGTATCCGCCGTGATCGTGCACGGCGAGCTCTCAGACGCAGAGCGAAAGACACGACTGGCCGAGTACGAATCCGGTACCGCGCAGGTCGTGGTCAATGTGGCTGTGCTCACGGAGGGCTACGACTTCACGCCCACCTCCTGCGTGGTTCTGCTGCGACCCAGCTCGCACAAGTCGACTCTGACCCAGATGATCGGGCGTGGCCTGCGCACCATCGACCCAGCGGAGCATCCGGGCGTCATCAAGACCGATTGCGTGGTCCTGGACTTCGGCACCGCGACGTTGATGCACGGATCTCTGGAACAGGACGTCAATCTCGACGGACACCAGCATCACGGCGAAGCGCCCACCAAGGACTGCCCGTCCTGTGAAGCCACCGTCCCGCTCGGCTGCCGCGAATGCCCTCTGTGCGGCTTCGTCTGGGAGAACGAGACCACCGAGGAAGGAGATGCGCTGGCCGATTTCGTGATGACCGAGATCGATCTGCTCAAGCGCTCCAACTTCCGCTGGTGTGACCTGTTCGGCTGCGACGACACACTGATGGCGACTGGCTTCAACGCATGGGGTGGCGTCTTCTTCCTGAACGGCCGCTGGCACGCCGTGGGCGGCGGTAAGGATCTGCAGCCGCGCTTGTTGGCTGTCGGCGACCGCACGGTTTGCATGGCCAAAGCCGATGACTGGCTGAACGACCGCGAGTCGGCTGACTCCGCGCACAAGACCCGTCGTTGGCTGAACGAGCCGCCGACCGCGAAGCAACTCCAGTATCTGCCGCAGGCGCTGCGCGCCGACTTTGGCATGACGCGCTATCAGGCCTCGGCGCTGTTGTCCTTCCAGTTCAACAAGTCGTCGATTCAGCGCCTCGTGGTGGCTGCCAACGATGCCCACCGGGAGGCCGCGTGAAATGTGCAGTCTGCTCACGAAAGGCCAAGGGCTTCGGCTACTTCAATCCACGCCTGCCGCGCAGCGATCCACGACGTTACTCGGACCGCTGGGTGTTCTGCTCGATGCGCTGCCAGAACGCATTTTCGCGACTCATGGAAAAGACGGGAGGTCACATGATCGATCCCAGTGATATGGAGCTCGCCGCCATGACGTCCTGCCTGGCGCCGCTTGGCGAGTATGTCGGCTCCATCGGTATGCAGCGACCGCTGGCGGACTACAGCAAAGACGAAGTGCTGATGCTGATCGACGTAGTGGTGACTGCCTACCAGGAACACATGCTCGTCGAGCACGAGCGGATGGCAGAAAAGGATCGCGCCTTTCTTGAGGAGCGGCTCGCCCGGCAAGGCAAGCCGGGTTCGACGGGAGTGCCGTTCTGATGCTGGATTTCAATCACCGTCCCAAGATCCATGAGCTGATAGGCGTGCTCATCGACGCGGCACTAAGCGCCGATCGTGACAACCAATCCCGTCGCAACTACCTCGGTGCGTCGCGATTGGGCGTCGCCTGCGAGCGCGCGCTGCAATACGAGTATCTCCAAACACCTGTCGATGCTGGAAGGGAAATCCCGGGGCGCGTGTTGCGCATCTTCGAGGTGGGACACGCTCTCGAAGAGCTGGCCATTCGTTGGCTGCGCATGGCCGGATTCGATCTGTACACACAAAAGGCCAGCGGCGGTCAGTTCGGCTTTTCCGTTGCAGGCGGCCGTATTCAAGGGCACGTCGATGGCGTCCTGAACGGCGGCCCCGCAGAGCTAGGAATGAGCTATCCGGCCCTGTGGGAGTGCAAGACCATGAACGACAAGTCCTGGCGGGATACGGTCAAGCACGGCGTCAGCAAATCCAAACCGGTCTATGCCGCGCAGATGGCCATCTATCAGGCCTACATGGAAGCCAGCATCCCGGGGATTTCCACGAACTCGGCGTTGTTTACCGCGATCAACAAGGACTCCGAGGAGATCTGGTTCGAGCTGGTGCCGTTCGACGGCGGCCTGGCGCAGCGGATGTCCGATCGCGCGGTACGGGTCATCACGGCGACAGACAGCCAGGAACTGTTGCCGCGCCATGCGACTACGCCAACGCATGTCGAGTGCAAGTTCTGCCCCTGGCAGGACCGCTGTTGGGGTTCGACATGATGGCCGACAACATCATCTGGCTCGACTTCAATGACGCCCCCGAGCAGCGCGACGAACTGGCATCCGATACCGATGCGCTGCGTGCGGGGCTACTGGACCGGCTCGAAGCCGTTCTCCACTACCTGTTTCCGCAGGGGCGCATCCGAGGTGGCAAGTTCTACGTCGGCGATGTCGATGGCAACCCTGGCAAGAGTCTGGTGGTTGAACTCGACGGACCACGGCGCGGCCTGTGGAAGGACTTCTCCACCGACGAGGGCGGCGATGTCATCGATCTGTGGGCGCGGTCGCAGGGTCGCTCCGCACGCAGCGACTTCCCGCGCATCGCTGGCGAGATCCGGCAGTGGCTCGGTCTTGCTCCACCGAACATCACGCCGATGCGCCGCGATGTTCGCAGCGTGCCGATGGACGACCTCGGCGCTTACACCGCCAAGTGGGACTATCTGTCACCCGAGGGCGAACTGATCGCATGCGTCTACCGCTACGACCCACCGACGGGCAAGGAATATCGCCCCTGGGATGTTCGTGCCCGCATGTGGCGCGCGCCCGACCCTAGGCCGCTCTACAACCTCCCGGTCATCTCGAGGGCGCGAGAGGTCGTCGTGGTCGAAGGCGAGAAGTGTGCGGCTGCATTGATCGCATGCGACATTGCGGCCACCACCGCGATGAACGGCGCCAAGGCTCCTGTCGACAAAACTGACTGGCATCCGTTGGCGGGGAAATCCGTGGTCATCTGGCCGGACCGGGATGCACCCGGCTGGGACTACGCCGAGAGCGCAGCGCGTGCTTGCGTGGCTGCGGGCAGCACATCCGTGGCCATCCTGGTGCCGCCCACCGACAAGCCACCCAAGTGGGACGCCGCAGACGCTGTCGACGAAGGGTTCGACTGCGCGGCATTCATCGCCCAGGGCGAACGTCGCGTGGTCAAGGCGGCGGCTGCCTCTCTGCCCACCTTCACTCTCGGCGAACTGCTCGACGACAACTCGCCGCTGCCACCCGATCTGATCTCGCCGCGCGTGCTGACGCCCGCAGGCATGTTGGTGTTCGGCGGTGCGCCCAAGGTCGGCAAGAGTGACTTCCTCTTGTCGTGGCTGGCTCACATGGCGGCTGGCGCTGCGTTTCTGGGCATGCAGCCACCCCGTCCGCTGCGCGTGTTCTACCTGCAGGCCGAAGTCCAGTACCACTACCTGCGCGAGCGCGTGAAGGATGTGCGCCTGCCGTCCCACCGGCTGTTGGATGCTCGCGCCAACTTTGTCGCCACACCGCAGTTGCGGCTGGTGCTCGATGACGCCGGTCTGGCGCAGGTGATCCCAGCGATCGCGAAGGCTTTTGGCGGCGAGCCTCCTGACATCATCGCCATCGATCCGATCCGCAACGTGTTCGACGGCGGCGATGCCGGTGGAGAGAACGACAACGGCGCCATGCTGTTCTTCCTCTCGCAGCGGGTGGAGCGGATTCGCCAGGCGGTCAATCCCGACGCCGGGGTGATCCTCGCTCACCACACCAAGAAGCTAGGCAAGAAGCAGTTTGAGGAGGACCCGTTCCAGGCACTAGCCGGCGCAGGAAGCCTGCGCGGTTACTACTCGACCGGAATGCTGCTGTTCCGACCCGATGAAACGCGCACCACTCGCCAGCTCATCTTCGAGCTGCGCAATGGCGCGGGTATCCCGCAACGGCACGTCGACAAGATCAACGGTGAGTGGCGTGAGGTCGATGCCAACGAGCGGCTGGTGATGAAGGACTACGGCCAGCGCTTGGATGCCGAGCGCCGCCGCAAACGCGACGCGATCCTTCAGATCCTGTTCGAGGAGGCCGGCAACGGGCGCTGCTACACAGCCAACCAGTTCGCCGAATCTTTCGAGGGCAAGGCCGGTCTGGGCGGCGAGCGCACCATCCGCGAACGCGTCTCCGCGCTCTCGACACAGGGCTACATCAAGTATTTCCGCAACGCGGCTGACTACGGTCTGCCCTCCAGCGGCCGCACCAAGTTCGGCTATCTCTGCGTCGAAGGCATGGTGCTGCGCATGCCAGCGGGCGATGTCGACACGGCCACCGGCGAGCTGCCGATGCGCGAGCACACGGTGCTCCCCACCCACTACAAGTGCCCGCATTCCGGCGCCTCGATGCCCGTCGAGAACCCAGATGTGTGGGTCTATCACGACGAACTGAACGATCCGGAGGCCCCATGAATACTGCCCAATCGGCAGTTGGCAGCGCCGTTGCCAACTGCACTCATTTCCTTGCCAACTACCCGCAGTTGGCAAACCCCTGCCAACTGGAAGTCCAGTCAGATCAAGGCATTGCAGGGAATGACCCGCAGTTGGCAGTTGGCATCGCTGCCAACTTGCCAACTGGCGCAAACCCGCGCCATTGCTGGACTTTCTCCCTTTCTCCAGTTGGCGAAAACTCCCCCTCCTACTACGTAGGAGAGGGACCAGAGGGTCCCTCTGCCCTACGTCAGGGACTTGCCGGCCACCCGGGCTCAGATCATCGGCGGCCATCCGTGCCCTCGATCCTGGCACTGGACCTTGGCACCCAGACCGGCTGGGCAGTACGCGATCGCGACGGCGCCCTGACCAGCGGAACGGAATCCTTCAAGCCGCAGCGATTTGAGGGTGGCGGCATGCGCTACCTGCGCTTCAAGCGCTGGCTCACCGAGATCAAGCAGTCCTGCGATGGCATCGAAGCGGTGTACTTCGAGGAAGTCCGCCGCCACGCCGGCGTCGATGCAGCACACGCCTACGGCGGGTTCATGGCCCACCTCACCGCATGGTGCGAGCACCACCAGATCCCGTACCAGGGCGTTCCGGTGGGCACGATCAAGAAGCACGCCACCGGCAAAGGCAATGCGAGCAAGGACCAGATGATAGGCGCCGTTCGTCTGCGTGGCCACGCGCCTGCCGACGACAACGAAGCCGACGCCATTGCCCTCCTGCACTGGGCGATCGAGACGCAGGAGGTGTGACATGAAGGTTCCGACTCCCGCATACCGCTGTGCCCTGGCTCGACTGCAACCCGATCCGCGACCCGATCCGGAGCAGATCAAGCGCGAGGGCTGGCGCGACCAACAGATCCTGGTGATCTCGCCCGACGACACGCGGCTCGACTGGGTCGAACGTGAACTGCTTCGCCGTATCGGCGATCGGCTGTACGGGCCGAAGGAGCGTCGACATGGCTGAGTGGACGATCGAGACTGTGGCGGACCGATTCATCGAGGCCGCACGAACCGCCCACCGCCTTCCTCCGGTTCGTGTGCAGGGCTACTTCAACTGCTGGCCGGCGATCAAACGCATGCCATGGGAAAATCTGGGAGCTGAGCCACGGGTCTACCGCTTTCCTCCCGACCCTGCTGCCATCGACCGGATGCTGGAGACCATGCGGTGGGTTCAGTGGCTGGAAGAAGAACAGCGACACCTCGTCTGGATGCGAGCGCAACGATATCCGTGGAAGGACATCTGCTGCCGCTTTGCCTGTGACCGGACAACCGCATGGCGTCGCTGGCAGACGGCACTGGAATTGGTCGCCGTGCACCTGCGAATTGAAAAGAAAACTGGGGCAGCCGGCAATTGCCGCTGACGTTGGGTGTAGTTGCGAACAGTCGCGAAGTCGTTGGGAATCCTGCGTGTCGATGCGGGTTTCGGTCGCTTTTTGGCGTGCAACATCCTGAGGTTCTTTCGCTAGTATTACGGCTAATCTTGCGAGCATTGGGTGCGTAAAGGCCACGGAGCGATCTGTGGCCTTCTTCGTTTCTGGCTCGCGATGGCTACGACCCGTTGCGACGGGTCCTTCCCGGCCGGAAAGCAATGCGGGGGGCGCGAGCGCGGCGATTTTTTAGCGTCAGACTGCAAACCTAGGTTTGCAGGGTTTGCAGTTTGCACCCGCCCCACCCAGCACACATCACGAACCCGCCCACGGTTTCCCGTCGGCGGGTTTTCTTTTTCGAGGAACCGATTCTGAAGACGCTCAACGTCGAGTACCGCAAGGTCGAGGCGCTGATCCCCTATGCCCGCAATCCGCGCACGCATACCGACGAGCAGGTAGCCAAGATCGCCGCCAGCATCGTCGAGTACGGCTGGACGAACCCGGTCCTGGTGGATGGCGACAACGGCATCATCGCCGGCCACGGCCGCATGGCTGCCGCGCGCAAGCTCGGACTCGATGAAGTGCCGGTGATCGAACTCGCTCACCTGTCACCATCACAGAAGCGCGCCTACGTCATCTCCGACAACCGGCTGGCGCTCGATGCGGGCTGGAACGAGGAACTGCTTGCGCTGGAGTTGGCTGAGCTGTCCGACGCCGGGTACGACCTCGCACTGACCGGTTTTGAGGATGCTGAGATCGCAGCATTGCTCGCGGACAATGCCACAGCCGAAGTAGTCGACCAGGAGCGAGAGAACGATGAACCGGACGCCGCAGACGACGTGCCGGATGCACCTGTGGTGCCGGTGTCCCGCACCGGCGATGTCTGGGCCATCGGCCAGCATCGCCTGATCTGTGGCGACGCAACCGACCCGACCATGGTCGCCACGCTGATGCAAGGCGACGCGGCGCGCCTGTGCTTCACCTCGCCGCCCTACGGCAATCAGCGCGACTACACCTCTGGCGGCATCGTGGATTGGGATGGCCTGATGCGCGGTGTGTTCGGCAATGTGCCGATGGCCGACGATGGGCAGGTGCTGGTCAACCTCGGGCTGATCCACCGCGACAACGAAGTCATCCCGTATTGGGACGCGTGGCTCGGCTGGATGCGTGCACAAGGCTGGCGGCGCTTCGCGTGGTACGTCTGGGATCAGGGGCCGGGCATGCCTGGCGACTGGGCCGGGCGCTTCGCCCCGAGCTTCGAGTTCGTCTTCCACTTCAACCGGCAGAGCCGCAAGCCCAACAAGATCGTGCCCTGCAAGCACGCAGGCCAGGAGTCGCACCTGCGCGCCGATGGCTCATCCACGGCCATGCGCAGCAAGGACGGCGAAGTCGGCGGCTGGACGCACAAGGGGCAGCCGACGCAGGACACCCGGATTCCCGACTCGGTAATCCGCGTGATGCGCCACAAGGGCAAGATCGGTCAGGACATCGACCACCCGGCCGTGTTCCCGGTGGCGCTGCCGGCGTTTGCCATCGAGGCCTACACGGATTCGGGCGACATCGTGTTCGATCCGTTTGGTGGCAGCGGCACGACGATGCTGGCTGCCCAACGCACCGGTCGCGTCTGCCGCGCCGTCGAGATCGCGCCGGAGTACGTGGATGTCGCCATCAAACGCTACCAACAGAACCATCCTGGCGTTCCGGTCACTCTGCTGGCCACCGGCCAATCCTTAGACGAGGTCCTCAAGCAACGACTGCCAACCACGGGTGCCGAGCAATGAGCGCTTCCTGGTTGGCCGACAAGATCGAGCAGTGGCCGACGGCCAAGCTGGTGCCATACGCCCGCAATGCGCGCACCCACTCGGACGATCAGGTGGCACAGATCGCCGCGTCGATTGCCGAGTTCGGATTCACCAATCCGATTCTGGCCGGCAGCGATGGCGTCATCGTCGCCGGGCACGGACGGCTCGCCGCCGCACAGAAACTCGGGTTGGACGCAGTGCCGGTGGTCGTGCTCGATCATCTGAGCCCCACGCAGCGCCGGGCCCTGGTGATCGCGGATAACCGCATCGCCGAGAACGCCGGCTGGGATGATGCGATGCTGCGCATCGAGATCGCCGCTCTGCAGAACGATGACTTCGATCTGTCGCTGACCGGCTTCGATGCCGATGCGTTGGCGGAGCTGATGGCCGGCGACGAATCGGATGGCCAAGGCCAGACCGACGATGATGCCATGCCCGAGATGCCAGAGACGCCAGTCTCGCGTCCTGGGGATGTCTGGCTGCTCGGTGGTCACCGCCTGTTTTGCGGCGACTCTACGGTCGCCGACAGCTACGACCGCCTTCTCGATGGCGCGCCGGTGGACATGGTATTTACCGACCCGCCGTACAACGTGAACTACGCCAACAGCGCCAAGGACAAAATGCGCGGCAAGGATCGTGCGATCCTGAACGACAACCTCGGCGACGGCTTCTACGACTTCCTACTGGCGGCGCTGACGCCGACCATCGCGCATTGCCGGGGTGGCATCTACGTGGCGATGTCTTCCAGCGAACTCGACGTGCTGCAGGCAGCGTTCCGCGCCGCCGGCGGCAAGTGGTCGACCTTCATCATCTGGGCAAAGAACACCTTCACGCTGGGCCGCGCCGACTACCAGCGCCAGTACGAGCCGATCCTGTACGGATGGCCCGAGGGCGCGCAGCGTCACTGGTGCGGCGACCGCGACCAGGGCGACGTCTGGAACATCAGGAAGCCGCAGAAGAACGACCTGCATCCGACGATGAAGCCAGTGGAGTTGGTTGAGCGGGCGATCCGCAATTCGAGCCGCCCCGGCAACGTGGTGCTCGACCCGTTCGGGGGCTCCGGCACAACGCTGATCGCCGCCGAGAAGTCCGGGCGGCTGGCGCGGCTAATCGAACTCGACCCCAAGTACGTCGATGTGATCGTGCGCCGCTGGCAGGGCTGGACCGGAAAGCAGGCCACGCGTGAGTCGGATGGCGCGTTGTTCGATGATCAGGCGACGGGCGATTCCTCGACGATCTCGCAGTGAATCACAAAGCCTGTGAGGTAAGGCAGGCCGCGCGGGATGCCGTAGTCCTTGCTGGTCTGGCGGCCAATCGTCCAGCCCATCCAGCGCTGGGTGGCGGCGTTGATCGCATCCTGCAAGGCCTGGCCTTGGTACAGGCCGTTCTGGACGTCGTCGGCAAAGTGGCGACCGTGGCGGCTGTCGAGGAAGGTCCGTACCGATTCAAGGGGCTGGTGTGTGGCGTCCGAGACGGCGGTCATCGCCAAGGGCCACGCGGCGCTGGCGTGCTCGTTCATCGTGCCCCAAAAGCCCCAGGCATCGTTCTGAGTGGCGGGAATCTGGCTGGCGGTGGTCATCGTGGCTCCTTGGGGTCTGATCGTTGCTACACCCGTAGTAACGCGCTGTTCGATTGAGAAGCCAAGCGAGCCTTGGCCTCTTTCTCGATCTTTTTGATCAGGCAATCCGGTAGATCCGCTCACCGCCCGGCGCCTTGTCCGAAACGATGGTCAGACCGAGTTTTCTCTTGAAGGCGCCGGCGAAGGTGCCGCGCACGGTGTGCGCTTGCCAGCCGGTCACGCCGCAGATCTGAGCAATCGTGGCGCCTTCGGGACGCTGCAGCATCCGGAGCACTTCGGCCTGCTTGCTGTTCTCGCGCGTGCGCGGCTTGGTCTGCTCGGTGGTGTCCTTGGCCCACTCAGCCTCGGCCGACGACACGGCGTCCTCGATTTCGGGGTCTGCATCCATGGGCGCAGGCGCGGGACGGGCGCGACCCATTGCGTCGTAGCCCTCGGCGGCGACGAACCAGTCGGTTCCGTTGGTGGTGATCAAAGCACGATTGAAAAGCCCGTCGAGCACCTTCTTGCGTGCGCCGCCTTTGATGTTGTCGGGGAACCAGTCGATCTTGCCGCTGGTGTGTTCGAGTGCGTAGGCCAGGATCGCGTGCTGGGCCGGGGTGAGTTGGGTGCTGGTCATGTGCTGCTCCTTGGCAGTGGTTGATGGGGTGACGTGATGAACGCGCTGTTCGCGATTGAAGCCAAGCGTTCTCGGCTTCTTTTTCAGTCCGGCTTGGCGGCCTGTCGACCCGCCTCGTAAGCGGCCAACAGGGCACTTTTGACGGCCCATACGCTGACATCGTGGAAGTCCAGTCGGTCGCTGTTGCGGGTCTCCAAGGACTCAATGAAAAGGTGGTCCAGCGCAATCTGCTGAAGCAGGTTTTCGAGGGGTTTGTCGGCTGGCTTGGTCATGTGCGTCTCCTTGTGACGTCGTGGATGGTGATGGCATGAACGCGCTGTTCCGGAGGGAAGCCAAGCTCAATCCAGAAGAATGACGATCAAATGATTGAAGGGGCCACCGGTTCTCACCATGGGCATTTCGATACGCGCTTACGCCCGGCACCGTGGCGTGACCGACACTGCTGTTCACAAGGCGATTCGCGCCGGGCGCATCACGCCAGAGGCTGACGGAACCATTGATGCCGACCGGACTGATCGCGAATGGGCGCGCAACTCCGATGTGCCTAAGGCCGGTACCCGCGCCAAGGCGGCCAAAGTGGTCGTACCGGACGCCAGCACACAGTCGAACGATGGGCCTGCCTCCTTGCCCACTGGTGGCACGTCGTTGCTCCAGGCCCGCACGGTCAACGAAGTGGTCAAGGCGCAAACCAACAAGGTGCGACTGGCTCGCCTGAAAGGTGAGCTGGTCGATCGGCCACAGGCCATCGCGCATGTGTTCAAGCTGGCCCGCTCCGAGCGCGATGCCTGGCTCAACTGGCCCGCGCGCATCTCGGCGCAGATGGCTGCCAGACTCGATGTCGATCCGCATGCCATGCACGTGGCGCTGGAAGCCGCTGTGCGTGAACACCTGCAAGAGCTGGGCGAATTGCGTCCTCGGGTGGACTGATGCTGGACGTGGATTACGAAGGCGCGGCGGAAATCGAGCGCGCTTGGCGCGAAGGACTGACACCGGACCCACTGTTGACCGTATCCGAATGGTCGGATCGGCACCGGATGCTTTCCAGCAAGGCGTCCGCCGAACCGGGACGCTGGCGGACCAGCCGCACGCCGTACCTGAAGGCGATCATGGACTGCCTGTCGCCGACATCCCCGGTCGAGCGCGTTGTGTTCATGAAGGCTGCTCAGCTCGGCGCGACCGAGATGGGATCGAACTGGATCGGCTACGTCATCCACCACGCGCCCGGCCCGATGATGGCGGTCTGGCCGACAGTGGAAATGGCCAAGCGCAACTCCAAGCAGCGCATCGACCCGCTGATCGAGGAGTCGGGTGTTCTGGCCGAGCTGATTGCACCGGCCAGGAGCCGGGACTCGGGCAACACCATTCTCGCGAAGGAATTCCGGGGCGGCGTCCTGGTGATGACGGGCGCCAACAGCGCGGTCGGACTGCGGTCGATGCCAGTGCGCTACCTGTTCCTCGACGAGGTGGATGGCTATCCGCTGGACGTTGAGGGTGAAGGCGATGCGATCTCGCTGGCCGAGGCACGTACCCGAACCTTCGCTCGACGAAAGATTTTCATCGTCTCGACGCCAACAATCTCGGGCGCGAGCGCCATCGAACGGGAATATGAGGCATCCGATCAGCGCCGCTACTTTGTGCCCTGCCCACACTGCTCGCACCGGCAGTGGCTGCGCTTCGAACAACTGCGGTGGGAGAAAGGCCAGCCGGACAGCGCCGCCTATGTTTGCGAATCCTGCGATGCGCCGATTTCCGAACACCACAAGACCTGGATGCTGGAACACGGCGAGTGGCGCGCATTGGCACCAGAGAATGGCGCCAAGACGGCTGGCTTTCACTTGTCGTCACTCTACAGCCCGGTCGGCTGGCGCAGTTGGCGCGAGATCGCCGTCGCCTGGGAACTGGCTGTGAGCAAGGAGTCGGGTTCTGCGGCGGCCATCAAGACGTTCAAGAACACCGAACTGGGTGAGACCTGGGTCGAGGAAGGCGAAGCACCGGATTGGCAACGCCTCGTCGAGCGGCGCGAGGACTACCCGGTCGGATCGATTCCTCCCGGTGGACTCCTGCTGGTGGGCGGCGCGGATGTCCAGAAGGATCGCATCGAAGCCTCCATCTGGGCCTTCGGGCGCGGCAAGGAATCATGGCTGGTCGAGCATCGCGTCTTGATGGGCGACACCGCGCGGGATGCGGTTTGGAAACAACTGGCGGATCTGCTCGCGGAAAACTGGACGCACGCGTCCGGCGCGGCGATGCCGCTGGCACGGTTCGCCTTAGACACTGGGTTTGCCACCCAAGAGGCCTATACCTTCGTGCGGGCCAGTCGCGACCCGCGCGTCATGGCCATCAAAGGTGTCGCGCGCGGCGCGGCACTGATCGGGACCCCCACCGCCGTGGATATATCCAAGGGCGGCAAGAAGCTGCGCCGAGGCATCAAGGTGTTCTCGGTCGCCGTCGGCATTGCCAAGCTCGAGCTCTACAACAACCTGCGCAAATCGGCGGATGTGGCCGAGGACGGTATCACCGCGATCTATCCGGCCGGATTCATCCATCTGCCGCATGTGGACGCGGAGTTCATCCAGCAGCTCTGCGCGGAACAACTCATCACCCGACGCGACCGGAATGGCTTTCCCATCCGGGAGTGGCAAAAGATGCGCGAGCGTAACGAGGCGCTGGACTGCTACGTCTACGCCCGCGCAGCCGCTTCAGCGGCGGGACTGGATCGCTTCGACGAACGCCATTGGCGCGAGCTGGAGCGACAACTGGGGATGGCAGATCCGCCTGACCCCGTGACCACCACAACGACTGACGAGGCCACCCAACGCGGTGGCCTCGCTGTTTCTGGGCCAGGTCGCCGCGCACGCCAGTTGGTGCGCAGCCGCTGGCTCTCCTGACCAACAAAGGAAATCCCATGAGTTTGCAGACCCGCATCGAAAGCCTGGTGATTCGTATCGCCCAGGAGTTCAACACGCTCAACGGCAAGACCGGCACGTTGGCGAGCCTGACCACGACCGACAAATCGAGTCTGGTGGCTGCCATCAATGAGCTTCAGTCGGCCGTTCTCAGCGGGACCGGTATCGACGACGCCAACGTGGCGCTGACCACCACCTACTCGTCGACCAAGATCGTCACGCTGCTCGACACGCTCAAAGCCGAGATCCTCGGTGGTGCCGATGCTGCCTACGACACGCTGGTAGAGATCCAGCAGTTGCTACAGGACGGCACCAGCGGCCTCGATGCGCTGCTTGCCGCTGTCAACAACCGCGTGCGCTTCGATGCCGCGCAGACGCTGACCGTCATTGAGCAGCAGCAGGCCAGATCGAACATCGGCGCGGTTGCATTGACTGCCATCGGCGATGCCGACACCGACTTCGTCGCCGTGTTCGAGGGAGCACTGGTCTGATGTCGCTTTCCGACCGCATCGCATCTCTCGCCGCGCGCATCGGCATCGAAGTGAAGACCAAGATCGATGCATCTCATCCAGGACTTGCTCGCGCGTGGGTAATCTTCGGCTACGTCAACGGCCAGATGGTGATACATGGCGCTCGCAACGTGGTGAGCGTGGAACGCCTAGCGACCGGTCGTTACCGCGTCCATTTCACGCAGCCAATGCCGGATGCCGATTACTGCTGGGTTGCACTGGCCCGCAGCAGCACCGACAGCGGCACGCAGCGCATCGCAATCGCGCGTGCCAGCGCCGACCAGAAGACTGCCGAGTACGTCGATGTCTCCTGCGCCACGATGGCGACGTCGTTTGCCGACTCCACCGAGATCAACCTGGTGGTGTATCGCTGATGGCCTATACCCAGTCCCAACTCGATGCGCTCGAAGCCGCACTGGCCAAGGGCGAGCGCCGCGTGAGTTTCGGCGACAAAACCATCGAGTACCGCACCGTCGAGGAGTTGGCTACCGCCATTCGCGAAGTCAAGCGCGGCCTGTTCGAAGACGCCGTGGCCACCGGACTGTGGCCAGGTGCCCCGCGCCAGATCCGCGTCACGACCCGGAAGGCCACCTGATGAGCTGGTTCTCCAAACTTCGGCGCGGCATGTTTGGCGGCCCGTCGCCGACTTACGACGGTATCGGCGGTGGTCGACGTGCGATCGCCTGGCAGGTCGGAAATCCTGGTGCCGTTGCCGCGCTGGCCTTCACCCAGAACGAGCTCCGCGCCAAAAGCCGCGATCTGGTGCGACGCAACGCGTGGGCGGCCGCCGGCGTGGAGGCCTTCGTCGCCAACGCGATCGGCACGGGGATCAAGCCGCAGTCGATGCTTTCGGACAACGCACTGCGGGAAGCCATTCACGCCCTCTGGTGGGACTGGTGCAGCGATGCCGATGCAGCCGGCTTGACAGACTTCTACGGCCTGCAAGCACTCGCCTGCCGGGCAATGCTGGAAGGCGGGGAGGCTCTGGTGCGGCTGCGCTATCGCCGACCCGAAGACGGTCTGGCGGTTGGTCTCCAGCTCCAGCTGCTGGAACCCGAACACTTGCCCACGACGATGAACCTGGAGCTACCTTCCGGCAACGTGGTTCGGGCCGGCATCGAGTTCGATCGGCTCGGCCGCCGCGTCGCCTACCACCTGTATCGCTCGCACCCCGGTGATGGCGCCTTGGCGCCGATGTCCGGCACGGGTGGCATGGACACCGTGCGCGTGCCTGCCTCCGAGATCATCCACCTGTTCCGTCCGCTGCGCCCTGGCCAGATCCGGGGCGAGCCGTGGTTGGCGCGGGCGCTGGTCAAACTCAATGAGCTGGATCAGTACGACGACGCCGAACTGGTGCGCAAAAAGACGGCGGCGATGTTCGCGGGCTTCATCACCCGCCTGGCGCCCGAGGACACCCTCATGGGCGAAGGGCTGGCGGACGCCAACGGCGTGTCCCTGGCAGGACTGGAACCCGGGACCATGCAGTTACTGGAACCTGGCGAGGACGTGAAATTCAGCCAACCGGCAGACGTCGGTGCCAGCTACGCCGAATTTCTGCGCATGCAGTTCCGGGCCGTCGCTGCCGCGATGGGCATCACTTACGAGATGCTCACCGGTGATCTGACGCAGGTGAACTATTCGTCAATCCGCGCCGGATTGCTGGAGTTTCGTCGCCGCTGCGAAGCGATCCAGCATGGCGTGATCGTCCACCAGCTCTGCCGCCCGATCTGGCGCGCATGGATGGAACAGGCTGCGCTCGAAGGTGCACTCGATCTGCCGGGCTTTGTCGAACGCAAGCGGGAATACCTGGCCGCGAAGTGGATTCCGCAGGGCTGGCAGTGGGTAGATCCGAAGAAGGAGTTCGACGCGATGCTCACCGCGATTCGCGCCGGACTGCTCTCACGTTCCGAAGCAATTTCCGCCTTCGGCTACGACGCTGAAGACATCGACCGCGAGATCGCGGCCGACAACCAACGTGCCGATGAGCTGGGGCTGGTCTTCGACTCCGACCCGCGCCACGACAAAGCGCCCATCGCGACGGCCGCCCCGGCTCCGGCGCAAGAACCCCAGGACAACTGACATGCAGCTCGTACACCTGGCGTCCCGTCTCTACGGGACGCCGCTTCTCATTGCGCGTTCGAAACTGGACGTGATCCTGTCCGTCCTCGGCCCGCGCATCGGATTGCCCGAGATCGATGCTGCCGTCCCGCTTCCCACTTCGAAACCGGGCACTTCGGTCGGGCAGCCCGGCATCGCGATCATTCCCGTGCACGGCACCCTGGTACGACGGGCGATGGGACTGGAGGCGGCGTCTGGCCTGACCTCCTATGGGGAGATCGCGGCACGCCTCGACGCCGCGCTGGCGGACCCACAGGTCAGCGGCATCCTGCTCGACCTAGATTCGCCCGGCGGCGAAGCGGGTGGCGTGTTTGAGCTGGCCGAGCGGATTCGCGCCGCCAACGACATCAAGCCGGTCTGGGCGCATGCCAATGACTCCGCGTACTCGGCGGCTTACGCGATTGCCGCCGCCGCATCACGCCTGACCCTGTCCCAAACCGCCGGGGTGGGGTCCATCGGTGTTATTGCGCTGCACGTCGATCAGTCGGTCAAGGATGCCAAGGACGGCATCGACTTCACCGCAATCTACGCCGGCCACCACAAAAACGACTTTTCTCCCCACGCGCCGCTGTCGCCACAGGCGGCTTCCACCCTGCAGGCGGAAGTGGATCGGCTCTACGGAATCTTCGTCAGCCAGGTCGCGCAAATGCGAGCTCTGGACAGCGATGCCGTGCGGGCGACCGAAGCCAGCCTGCTCTTCGGCGAGGTTGCTGTGACGGCAGGCCTGGCTGACGCGGTGATGAGTTTCGATCAGGTCCTGATCGAGTTCTCCAACGCACTGGATGCGCAACGCCGGCTGGCGACACCCAGTACGGGCGCCGCGAAGCGCGGCCCGCTCGCCCGTGCCTCGCCTGCTTCACGGAACGCACGCCCGCAGATTTCCAGCCAACAACAGTCTCATTTGGAGAAAACCATGACCGATCACGAACAGCAGCCCCCTCTGGACGAATCCGAGCCGGAGGCCACGCCAGACCCGGCAGACACCCCAGCGCAAGAACCCACCACCCCGCCCGTGTCTGCATCGCTCGTCGGTGCGCACGCCAACGGCCGGATCGAGGCACAAGCCATTGCCGAGATCTGCCTGATCGCAGGCACGCCACAGCGCGCGGCGGAATTCCTGGCATCCGGGATGAACGAGGCCCAAGTCCGCCGCGCACTGCTCGAAGCTCGCGCTGAACAGCCGGAGATTGCCTCACGCATCACCGCCGATGCGGGAACCACCGTGCGGCCGGAGAGCAGCCCGGTCGTTGCCGCCGTCAAGAAACTCGCCACGAAGGAGTAAGCCATGTCTGCCATTCAGGAAACCAACAACCTCGGTGATCTCCTCAAGTACGAGGCGCCGAATCTCTATTCACGCGACCTGGCCACGGTTGCTGCCGGTCAAAACCTGCAGCTCGGCGCCATCGTCGGCCGCGACAGTACGACCGGCAAGCTGAAAGCGCTCGACCCGGCCGCCACCGATGGCACTGAGAACGCGGTCGGCGTGCTCGCCGCTGACGTGGACGCGACCCTGATCGACCGGGAAGACGCGCTGCTGATCTCCCGCCACGCCATCGTCGCCAGCCATGCCCTGGTGTGGCCGGTCGCCATCACCCCTACCGAGAAGGCCACTGCGATCGCTCAGATCGAAGCGCGTGGCGTCCTCGTCCGAACCGCCGCCTGAATTAGGAGACAACCATGCAGAACCCTTTTACCAATCCCGCGTTCTCGATGGCGGCGCTCACGGCGGCCATCAACATTCTTCCCAACCGTTATGGCCGCATCGAGGATCTCGGTTTGATGCCGGCCAAGCCGGTGCGCCAGCGACAGGTCATCGTCGAGGAGATGAACGGCCTACTGAACCTGCTGCCGACCTTGCCGCCGGGCGCCCCGGGCACGGTCGGTGTGCGCGGTAAGCGCACCTTGCGTTCGTTCGTGATCCCCCACATCCCGCATGACGATGTCGTCCTGCCGGAAGAGGTTCAGGGCATCCGCGCCTTTGGCTCGGAGACTGAAACGGAAGCCGTCGCGGGCGTCATCGCGCGCCACCTGGAGACCATGCGTAACAAGCACGCGATCACGCTGGAACACCTGCGCATGGGTGCACTCAAGGGCGTCATCCTGGATGCCGATGGCTCCGTGCTGTACGACCTGTTCGACGAGTTCGACATCACGCCGCAGACGATCGCCTATGACCTCGGCAATGCCGGCACCAATGTGAAGGCGAAATGCCTCGCGACCCTGGCCGCGATCGAGGACAACCTCAAGGGCGAATTCATGACCGGAGTGCACTGCCTGTGCTCGCCCGAATTCTTCGCCGCCCTGACCGGCCATGCCAAGGTCGAGAAAGCGTTCGAGAACTGGCAGCAGGGTGCCATCCTGATCAACGACGTGCGCCGGGGCTTCACCTACGCCGGCATCACCTTCGAGGAGTATCGCGGGCAGGCAACCGATCCCACCGGCACCACCCGTCGCTTTATCGCGGCTGGCGAGGCCCATGCCTTCCCGCTGGGCACGGTGGATACCTTCGGTACCTACTTCGCGCCGGCTGACTTCAACGAGACGGTCAACACCATCGGGCAGACGCTCTATGCCAAGCAGGAGCCGCGCAAGTTCGATCGTGGCACCGACCTGCATACCCAGTCGAATCCGTTGCCCATGTGCCACCGCCCGGGTGTGCTCGTGAAGCTGACGGTGTGATGGTGCGCATCGAGGACTTCTATGAGGCCGCTAGCCGGTCTGGCTTGCTGGTGGATGCGGAAATCGATGGCCACACCATCGCTGTCGATTTCCGCTCTCCGGACGAGAGCGTCCTCGACGGGCTCGCCCTGTCTGCCGACTACACGATCCGCTTTCCAGCCTCGGTGCTGCCTGCCCTGGCAACGGGTAACACCGTGTCCATCGCTGGCAACACGTATCGCGTCCGCGATATCCGCAGCATCGGCGACGGCAGCGAACGGCGCGCTTCACTCTCTCGACTCTGAGGACTCCCGCTCATGAACTCCATCCGTGAGCGCATCTTGCGAGAGGTCGTCGCTCGCCTCACTGCCGGGGTGGCGCCCACGCCGGTGCTGCGCTTTCCGACCGTGCCGGTGACGCGGGAAGCCAGCCCCGCGCTGCTGCTATTTGCCGAAGGCGACAGCATCACCGCGCATGCCAACAACCTCGTCGACCGGCTGCTGATGTTGCGCTTGGTAGCCGTGGCTCGTGGGGACGATGCCTTCGATCAAGCCGATCTGGCCGTCGTCGCCGCCCACGCAGCCCTGATGAGCGACACCAACCTTGGCGGTCTGGCGCTGGCCCTGCGCGAGGTGGATTGCGAGTGGGACCCGGAGGACGCCGACGCCGGAGCCGTGGCGCTGCCTGCTCGCTACGAGATCCGCTACCGCACCCACGCACTTGATCTGACCCGACCTGGATAGCCCGACATGAACATCGAACTACTGAAACCCCATACCCATGCCGGCGTTAGCTTCGCGCCGGGCGATCTGCTCGTCCTCGACGAGGCCGCTGCACGCTGGCTGATCGATGCCGGCGTCGCCAAAGCCACCGACAGCATCGATGAGCCGATCGGCACACCTCAACCCACTGCACGCAAGGGAGACTGACCATGCCTTACTTTTCTGGACAAGGGCGCGTTTACATCGGCGCCCGCGACATCACCGGCAAGCCCCAGGGTTTGAACTACGTGGGCAATGTGCCCGAGCTCAAAGTCTCTCTCTCGGTGGAAACCTTGGAGCACCAGGAGTCCACCAGCGGCCAGCGCCTGACCGACCTGCAGCTGATCAAGACCAAGAAGGGTGAGTTCGCCTGCACGCTGGAAGAGCTGATCGCGGTCAACCTGGGCTTGGCGCTGTACGGCACGACCACCGACCAGGTCAGCGGTACGGTGACCGCCGAGGTGCTGCCTAGCGCCGTCACCCTTGGCAGTCTCTACCTACTGGCCAAGCAGAACGTCTCGACAGTGGTGGTCAAGGATTCCACCGCCACCCCCAAGACGCTGCCGGCAGGCCAGTACACCCTCAACGCCAAGCATGGTTCGCTGGCGATCAACGACAAGACCACCGGCGGCCCCTACGTGGAGCCGTTCAAGGTGGACTACGCCTACGGCGCGGCCCAGAGCACGGCGATGTTCACCCAACCGCTGCCCGAGCGCTGGGTGCGCTTCGAGGGACTGAATACGGCGGACGGCAACCGCGAAGTCGTGATCGATCTCTACCGCGTGGCAATCAATCCGGCCAAAGAGCTCTCGGTCATCACCGACGAACTGCTCAAGTTCGAGCTCTCGGGCCAGGTACTGGCCGACACACTGAAGCCTGCCGCTGGCGATCTCGGCCAGTTCGGCCGCATCGTGCTGCTGTGAGGTGCGTGATGAACGACTTCGACGCGTTTCCGCCCACCCCGCTGACCTTGGAGATTGCGGAGGTCGCGCTAGCGATCACGCCCATTCGCATCGGCGAGATCCCGGCTCTGCTCGCTGCGGTCCGGCCCTTCGCGCACCGATTGGTCGACGGCGATCCGGACTGGCTGGCGCTGCTGGCGGACCACGGAGACGCGCTGATCACGGCAATCGCCGTGGCCTCACGCCGTCCCCAAGAGTGGGTCGCAGGGCTGGCGATGGACGACGCCATCCGACTGGCCGCCGCCTTGTTTGAGGTGAATGCGGATTTTTTCGTGCAGCGGGTGGTGCCGACGATCCAGCACGCCGCCGCCCGGATCAACGCACAAATGAGCGGTCCCTTGGCTGGGCTCACGCCATCCACCGTTTGATCCATGCCGGACACCGGCTGCCGGATGTCCTGGACTACACGCTCGCGCAGATGACTGCGTTTCTCGATGCCGAAATGCATCGTGACCGTGAGCACGCCAGTCTGCTTCTTGGGGTGACGGCGGTGGCCAGCCAAGGCGACAAGCGATCCATCGAACGTCTACAGCGGGAGCTCGATCGTGAAGATTGATCTGACCGCATCAGGACTGTTCGATGCTCGGCAATTCAATGCCTGGTCCACCGAGCGCCGCAATGCCATCCGGGCGGCGCTCAAGCGCGGTATGCAATCCGGTGGCCGCGAAGTACGCGACGCGGCACGCACACAGATGCGCGGTGCGTTCAACGTCAAGCGCAACAGCTTCGTCTCCTCGATGCAGGCCAAGGTGCTGGACAAGAAGACCGATCGCCTGCCGGCCTTGCTGGTGGGCAGCAAGATCCCCTGGCTGGGTTTGCACGAAAAAGGCGGCACGGTCTCCGGCAATCTGCTGATCCCGCTGCTTCCTGGACGGATCGGGCCTAAGCGCTTCAAGGCAGTGGTCGATGGCTTGCTGCGATCAGGCAACGCGTTCTTCGTCGAGAAGAACGGCAAGGTCATCTTGATGGCCGAGAACATCCGCGAGAACGCCTCCCAACTCACCCGCTTCAAGCGGGCCGAGCGCGCTCGCACTGGCGCCAAACAGATCAAACGCGGCCAGGAGATTCCGATCGCCGTGCTGGTCAAGTCCGTCTCCCTCAAGCGGCGGCTGGACCTGACCGGCGCTGTCCAGCGGACCCTGCCGCGTTTGGCAGGCGCAATTCAGAAAGAACTGGCGAAATCCTGATGGCCAACAACCGCGCACAACTGCTGATCACCGCCGTCGACCAGACCCGTGGCGCCTTCGATTCCATCAAGCGCAATCTGGGTGACCTGGGCAACGCGGCGCGATCCATCAATGGATTGCTCGGCACGCTCGGCCTTGCCGTATCGGCGGCCGGTCTCGGCGCGATGGTCAAGGCCTCGCTCGACTCGGCGGACTCGCTGTCCAAGCTGTCGCAGCGGGTCGGGATCACTGTCGAGTCGCTGTCCACCCTGATCCCAGTCGCGGATCTCGCCGGCGTCTCGGGAGAAAAGTTCGAAGGTGGCTTGCGCAAGCTCGCCACCCGCATGCTGGATGCGGCCACCGGATCGGACGAGGCAGCGCGAGGATTCGCTGCGGTCGGCGTCTCCATTCAGAACCAGGACGGAACGTTGCGCGCGACGGATCAGGTCCTGCTCGACCTGACCGACCGCTTCAAGGCAATGCCCGATGGTGCCCAGAAGACCGCGCTCGCGGTGGATCTCTTCGGCAAATCGGGCGCCGACCTCATCCCGTTCCTCAACCAGGGGCGTGATGGCGTCGAGGCGCTGACGACGGAGTTACAAGCCCTGGGCGTGCAGATTGGTGGCGACACCGCTGCACAGGCCGAGGTGTTCAACGACTCGCTCGCCAAGGTGCGACTGGCGATCACCAGCATCGGCAACCGAGTGATCGAAGCATTCCTGCCGGCCATGAACGACATGGCCAACGGGATGGTGGAGTCGGCGAAACAAGGTGGCTCGTTGCGCGCCATCCTGGACGGCGTGGTGCTGGTGCTCAAAACCCTGGCGCTGGGTGCCGCCACCGTAGGCAAGGCATTCGTGGCGCTGGGTGAAGCCATCGGGGCAGGCATGGCAGCCGCCGTCGAAGCCTTGTCCGGCAATGTGTCCGGCGCGAAAGCCATCATCACGGAACTCAAGGGCAGTCTGGTCCAGCGGCTAGACGAACTCGCCGAGTTCCGCGACAGCCTCTTCGACCCGAAGCCGGTCGAGGTGCGGGCACCGGCGATCGTTGCGGACCCCAGTCTGATCGATCGTCTGCGCACACCAGGACGGGCCACCGGGGACAACGGGGCGGCACGACTGGCACTGGCCAAGGCACAGGCCGATGCCGAGCTCAAGTTGCTCAAGGACGTGCTGGACCGGCAGTCGCGCAGCCTGGACGAGGCGCTCGACGGGCGGCTGATCTCGCTGGCGGACTACTACGCCGCCAAAACCGCCCTGGAAACGCGCGAGATCGACGCCGAGATCGCACGCACGCAGACCTTGCTGGCCGAGCAAAAGCGCATCGCGGCGTCCGGTGCTGACGAAGGCGCACGGATCAAGGCCCGTGCCGAGGTGGCCAAGATCGAGGCCGACCTCATCGTGCTCAACAACAAGCGGGCCGATGTCGAGGTCGCCAACGCGCGCAAGGCCGCCGACGCCGAGCGTTCCTTGCGTGATGAACTGGCCCGCGTTCGGGAGGAGTTGCTCGATCTCACCGGTGCTGCAACCGGTCAGGACCGTCGTGCTGCGGTAGAGCGCCAGTACCAGTCACTCATCGAGCGCCTCCGAGCCGAGGGCGACACCGAGGGTGTGGCCACTGTCGCGCGCCTGATCGACGTGAAGGTTGCGGCAGCGGATCTGGCCACCTATGAACGCCAGTTCAATGACGCGCTCAGCCGCATGCGGGCCACCGAGGAATCCATCAATCTGCAGCGCCAATCAGGCCTGCTGACCGAGTCGCAGGCACGCGCACAGATCCTGGCCCTGCACCGGGAAACCGGGGTGACCCTGGAATCTCTGCTGCCGCAGCTCGAGGCCAGCGCCACGGCGATCGGTCCTGACGCTTTGGCGCGCGTGCAGGCATGGAAGAACGAGATTGCCCAGGTCAAGCTGGTGGTGGACGACGTGGCTGTGGCCATCGACGGCGCGGTCCAGGATGGGTTCGCCCAGATGTTCGAGGCCATCGGCAGCGGCGCCAAGTCTGCCAAGGACGCTTTCGCCGATTTCGCGAGGTCCGTGCTGGCGGCGATCAACCGCATTGCCTCGCAGAAGCTCGCCGAGTCCCTATTCGGGAGTCTGCTCGGTGGCGGCGGATCGGGGGGCGCCAGCGGCTTCGGTGCTCTGATCTCCTCGTTCTTCAAGGGCTTTGCCACGGGCGGCTACGTGACCGGTCCGGGCACATCTACCAGCGACTCGATCCCGGCACGCCTGTCCGCCGGCGAGTACGTGGTCAACGCCGCAGCCGTGAAGCGTGTCGGTGTGGCTTTTCTGCAGTCGATCAACGGCATATCAGCCGGACCGAGAGTGGCAGGCCCGACGCTGGCATTTGCCGCCGGCGGTCTGGTGCCCGAAGCCGCCCCGGCGCAGGCCCCGGGCCAGTCAGTGCGCATCGTCAATGTCATCGACCCAGCGATGGCCGCCGATTACCTGAACTCCTCCTCTGGCGAAAAAACCATCCTCAACATCCTGCAGCGCAACGCCGGCGCCGTGCGGCAGGTATTGAGCTGACCGATACACCGAATCCCGCAAGGACCAAAGACATGACGGCCTACACCGGCTTCGTCGACAACTCGACGATGCTCGCCCATTACAAGATGCTCGAAACGATCCGGGACGTCTGTCTGGCCGAGGGTTGGACCATTCTCCGCTACGACACGGCCATCACGAACCGGGAACTGCTGATGATGGCGCCCGGCCTATCGGGCACCGAGCAGATCTTCTGCGGCGTCTACTGCTACCAGGACAGCAACGCGGACTACTACAACCTGGCGGTGGCGACCATGAAGGGCTATGTCGCTGCCAACTCGTTCCTGACCCAGCCGGGCATCTCGCCGGTTCTCGGCGTGCCTGCCCATAACCAGCGCATCGACTACTGGCTATCGGTCAACGGGCAGCGGCTAAACGTAGCAATGAAGGTCGGCACGCCGGTGTATGAATCTTTCGGGATAGGCAAGTTCTTTCCCTACGCATCTCCGGGCCAATATCCCCAGCCGCTGTTTGCGGCCGGAATGCTGACCAGCGCCTCCGCCACGCGCTACTCCGAAACGACCCACACGATGCCGTGGAAAGGTAATCGCAACAACCTGCGGATGCATTTCAACGACGGCACCTGGAAAGCGCCGCTCGCTACGCCCTGGGGCCAAACGACGATGGCCAACGCCTGCCGGCCGGCAGAAACCACCTACGCGCTCTACCCGGTAATGCTCTACGACTCAGGAAACATTTACGGCGCGCTGGACGGGATCTTCCACATCACCGGCTTCGACAACGTCGTCGAGAACACGCTCGTCATCGACGGTAAGAACTATGTGGTCATCCAGGACGTTGGCCGCACGTCCTTTGGCGACTACATCGCAATGGAGCTGTCCTGATGCCCTACGTCACTGGGCTGGCGAACAGCGCCAGCGATCTCCTGAATGCCGTCGTCACCGCAGGGACCGACCACGGTTGGTCCTGGGACGCGAGCAACAGCATGCTTTACAAAGGGGACATCTATGGCCGCCTCACTGTCAGCGGCTTGAACCTCTTGGTACAGGCGGCGCTCGGCTACTCCGGCGCCACGCTGATCACGCCAGCGGCAAAGATGGTCGGAATCACCAACCGCCTGGGTCAAGCCGGTAATACGCTGCTGAGTTATCCGGTGACGTACCACATCTTCGTCCACACGGCGCCGGACGACATCATCGTGGCCGTGAACTATCAGGTGATGTGGTGGCAATGGCTGTCGCTTGGCCAAGCCCGCGGCTTTGGTGTGCTCGGCAACGCCATCTGGCACTGGGGTACTGCGACGTCTGATATCAGTACCGGTGCGGGCGTGGCGATCGACTCCAATGGCAGCACCGGCAGCGGTGGCGGTAACACCTCTGGCGCACCTTTCTGGCAGTCCAACGACACTACAGGCGTCCAGAACAGTTCGATCTACCTGAACTTCAACGGTCACGGCTGGTGGAACAACCCCGTGGGCGTCTCCACGGCGAATCCGAACAACGCGCGCGCCACCATTGCAGTACCAACGTTGCTGCTGACCCAGCCCAATAACTGGAACGGCGAAGCTGTGCTTACGCGCATCCACATCATGGCGTTGCAGCCCTCTAGTTTCTGGTCGCACGTCGCGGAACTGCCGCATCTACGGATGACGCGCAACGACAACATCGACGACGGGCAGATCCTCACGCTTGGGTCCGAGCGCTGGTTCATTGCACCTGTGTATCGCAAGAACACCGCGAGTCGCGCCGCATCGCCATACAACGGCGCGACTCACTCCGGGACCATCGCGATGGCTGTGCGCTACGACGGTCCCTGATCTCCCGTTTTACCTCAACCGAGAGTTATGACATGCCGGTCTTGACAGGCATGGTGCTCGATCGCGCCCAGGCTGGCTCACTGAACCCGCTCCTGAGCATCGACGGGTATCAGGTTGCCGCCATCTATCCGTACACCGCCAGCGATTCGCCACGGGCGGAGAATGGAGCGCGAAGCTACGCAACCGACATCACGGTTCCTGCGCAGCGGGCGCTGACCGGCATCCAGGTACCGAGCTACTTCGAGGATTACTACTTCCGGGTGCATTTGCTGCCCGGGCGCATCAACCTCGGCAGTCTGGCCTCGGAGCAGAGCCGCACGATCGAGGTCTGGAACGCACGGCTGACCCCGAACACCTTAGCGTCCCTAACCGCCACCGGCGCAGAAGGCATGACGCTGATCGGGCCGGCACCCGCGCCCACTGTGTTTGCCGCCAATGAATCGCGGCTCTATACGCTCGCGGTCACGCCGAATGGTCCGCCAACCGTGAACGCGACGTTTCTGTTCGCATTCGCTTTCGACGATGCCGCTTTGCTCGCAACCGGACGCCGTATCGTCGGATGGATCTTTGCGCCGAACTGGGTGCAACCGGTCATCGAGCGGCTGGAATGGCTCACGGATGTGATGGAGTCCCATGCCGGATTCGAGCAGCGCGTGCGCTTGCGTGCCGGTGCAAGGCGCAGCTTTGAGTACAGCGCCTTGGTCGGCTCCGACACCGAACGGGTGAAGATGGAAAACCTGCTGCTGTCATGGCAGGCGCGCGTCTTTGGCCTACCGCTCTGGACCGACGTCGCGCTGGCGGCAGGACCGATCCCAGCCGGCTCGACCTCCATTGCCGTGACGACCGCGAATCGGGACTTTGCCGTGGGCGGTTTGGTTGGACTGGTTCTGGGCATGGAGTCGGAGTTTGCCGAGATCACGGCGGTCCTGCCAACGTCACTGACGATCAAGAGCCCGCTGGACTCTACCTGGCCGGTCGGTACCAAGATCCTGCCTGTGCGGCCCGCCCGAGTTCAGAACGACCTTGGACTGACCTACCTGAGCGATGCCATCGGCCAAGCCACGCTGCGCTTCCAGTTTGAGGACGAGTGGTTGCTTCCGGCAGCCACAGAGACATTGGACTACCGGGGCTACCCCGTCTTGCTCACCGCTACCAACTGGACCGAGGACGTCGAGACAGGCTACGCCCGCAAGCTGAATGAACTGGATTTTCTGACGGGCCGACGCGTCATCGACGATCTTTCCGGTGTTGGCACGGTTCGCCGGACGCATCGGTGGCTGATCTCTGGGCGTGCCGCGATCACTGCGTTCCGATCATGGCTGGCCGCCCGCGCCGGCAGGCTGACGGCATTCTGGATGCCCAGCTTTCAATCCGACTTAAAGGTGGTGAGCCCGATCGGGGCCTTTGACTCGGCCATCACGGTGGAGAACCGCGCCTACGCCGCCAATGTGCCAGCCGCCATCGGGCGGCGCGACATCCTGATCGCCACGACATCCGGCAGTCGCTACTACCGGCGCATCACCGGTGCCACGGCGCTTTCGCCAAGCACTGAGAGCATCGCCATCGACAGCGTGGTGGGCGCGGCGCTACTTCCCGAACAGATCCGCTATGTGTCGTTCATGAAGCTGGTGCGCTTGGACAGCGATGCCATCGAGATCGCCCATCAGACAGACGACACGGCGGAGGTATCGATCTCCGTCAGAAGCATTCGGGATGACACATGACCTACGCCAGCAGAGAAGTATCGACGGACGCCAGCAGTCCGGTCGAACTGTACGAGTTTCGCCGTGGCGGTTCTACGTGGCGCTATACAAGCGGCGCGCAGGACGCGAGCTACGCCACCTATGCCTATGTGGCCGTGCCGATGAAGCGCGGCAGCATCGAGCAGACCGGCGAGATCGGGAGGTCCGGCCTGCGGATCACGCTGGCTCGTGATGTCGAGATTGCTCAGGCATTCATCGCAACACCGCCATCGGAGGTGACCTTGCTCACCATCTATCGCCAGCACCGGAATGATCCAGAAACCGTCGCGGTGTGGATGGGACGCGTCTTGAACGTCGAATGGCGCGGTTCCGAGGTCGAGCTCAACTGTGAGCCGGTCTACACCAGCCTGCAGCGCACCGGCTTGCGCCGCCTCTACCAACGCAATTGCCCGCATGTGCTCTACGGCACGTCTTGCCAGGCCAGTGCGGTGATCTATCGCGTGCCAGGCACCGTGGTGTCCGTCGCCGGAGTCTTGCTGAGCGTACCGTCTGCGGCCGGATACGCCACGGGTCATTTCGCTGGCGGTTTTGCCACTTGGGCGGCCAACGGCATCACCGAGAAACGAATGATCGTTGCCCACAACCTGGACGTCATCACACTGTCGGCCGTGCCGCCCGGACTCGCCGTGGGCGACACGATCTACCTGTATCCCGGTTGCGACCGGACTCTCGCGACCTGTGCGGCCAAGTTTGGCAACAGCGCCAATTTCGGCGGCTTCCCATTCATCCCGACGAAGAACCCCTTCGGCGGCAGCCCCATTTACTGAGTAGACGGTATGCCCTGGGCACAAATCATCGTCTGGATCGTCACCGCACTGATCCAGTACGCGCTCCAGCCAAAACCGCCGCAACCCCAGGCTGCTGAACTCAAAGACTTCGATGCGCCGACTGCCGATGAGGGTCGCCCGGTGCCCGTCGTGTTCGGCACTGTGCTGGTGAAGAGCGCCAACGTGGTGTGGTACGGCGATCTGCGCACCACACCGATTAAATCGAAAGGTGGAAAGAAATGACCGACATCCTGGTGACCCACGGCGACATGCGCAGCCTGGGTTACTGCAATCGCGGCGCGCGGGAGTGGTTCGCGCGGCACCAGCTCGACTGGAGCCAATTCATCGACCAGGGATTGCCTGCGCCACTGCTGTTGGCAACCGGCGACAGCATGGCCGAAGATGTGGTTGCCGCCGCCCGCGCACGTATTGGCCTCGAGGTGAACGATGGGCGGTAGCAGCAAGTCGCAGACGGTCGGCTACCGCTACTACCTGGGGATGCATCTGGCGATCTGTCACGGGCCGGTCGATGCCATCACCGAGATCCAGGTCGGCGAGCGCCAGGCATGGAGCGGCAACCTCACCGCCAGCGGCCGGATCACGGTGAACATGCCCGAGCTGTTCGGTGGCGAAAAGCGCGAAGGCGGCATTTCCGGCGCCATCGATGCTGCGTTCGGCCAGGCGGCACAGACGCCGAATGATTACCTCGCGTCAAAGATCGGCTCCCCTCAACCTGCTTATCGCGGTGTGCTCAGCCTGATCCTGCGCCAGCTCTACATCGCCGCCAACAATCCTTACATCAAGCCGTGGGCCGTCCGCGTCAAACGCTGCTTCCGCGACTGGTACTCAGCAAAGGCGGAGATCAACGGCGCGGCTAACCCGGCGCACATCGTCTACGAATGCCTGACGAATGCCGCCTGGGGCATGGGATATCCAACAGCCAGCATCGACGATGCCTCGTTTCGCGCGGCGGCTGATGTGCTGTCCAACGAAGGCTTCGGGCTCAACATGATCTGGCTGCAGCAGAGCAAGATCGAGCAGTTCGTCAAAGAGGTGATGGACCACATCGGCGGTGTGCTCACGACGTCACCGTCGACGGGACGCTTCGTCCTGAAGCTGGTGCGGGCGGACTACACCGTAGCGACGCTCCCCATCCTGAACCCGGACAACGTCATCGAGCTGGAGAGCTTTCAGCGCGCTGCTTGGGGTGAGACGACCAACGAGATCGTGCTCATCTACACCAAGCCGGACACGTTCAAGGAGACCAGCATCGCGGTCCAGGACCTGGCCAATATCCAGGCTCAGGGCGCCGTGGTGTCGCAAACTCGCCGTTACCCCGGCATCACCTCGGACAACCTCGCCGCCTGCGTCGCGATGCGCGATCTGGCATCCGTGTCCACGCCGCTCGCCAAGGTGCGGCTCAAGGTGAACCGCAAGGCCTGGAATTTGTACCCGGGCGATGTCTTCAAGCTGGAGTGGCCTGCGCTCGGGATCGCCGGTCTGGTGATGCGGATTGCCGGCGTCGATGGCGGGTCACTCACTAACGGCGCCATCAGCATCGACGCTGTCGAGGATGTGTTCGGCCTGCCGTCAGCGGTCTACACCGCATCCCAGCCCACCGGCTGGACCGACCCGGTGCCAGCGCCATCCGCGACGACACCTCGACGTTTGGTCGAGGCCCCTTACTGGGATGTCGCACGCGCGCTGTCCGCCTCTGAGCTGGCCTATCTCGACGCCACGGACTGCTATCTCCAGACCTTGGGCGGTCGCCCCGCCCCTGGGGCCATGAACTACGACCTGTACAGCAAGACGAGCTCGGCCACGACCTACAACCCGCGCGGCCAGGGTGAGTTCTGCCCCACGGCGGTGCTCGCCACCAGCCTTGCGCAAGAGGTGACCAGCACGACGACCTACAGCGGCGAACTCGACATCGATCTGGTCGCAACCGGGAGCTATGCCTACATCAACGACGAGGTCGTCCTGGTCACGGCCATCAATACGACCACGCAGAGCCTGACCCTGACCCGTGGCGTCATGGATACCGTGCCAACCAGCCACGCAGCCGGCAGCCGGATCTGGTTCGCCGATGGCGCTCAGGGTGTCGATCCGACCGAGTACGCCGCTGGCGAAACGGTCAACGCGCGACTACTCACCGTGACCGGAAAAGGCACGCTGGCGCTGGCATCGGCACCAACCGATTCCCTGGCCATGAACCGCCGGCAAAACCGGCCGTACCCGCCCGGCAATGTGAAGATCAACAACGTTGCCTACCCGGCGGTTGCCAAGGGTGACCTGGTCATCTCCTGGGCGCACCGGGACCGGCTGAGCCAGACGGTGAGCCTGGTGCCCCAGACCAACGGCAACATCGGCCCCGAAGCCAGCGTGACGTACACGCTGCGCATCTACGGGGAAGCGGGCAGCCTGCGCCGCACCTACTCCGGCCTGACCGGCGCCAGCCAGACCTACACCTTGGCAGACGACACCGCTGATTCCGGCCTTGGCCGACCCAACGCCGCGCTGCGCATCGAACTCGAATCCAACCGCTCGGGCGTGATCAGCCTGCAGAAGCACTCGATCGCCTTCGAGCGTGCCGGCTACGGACTTCACTATGACAAGTACTACGGAGGCATCTGATGCCCGCAATCACTGACCCGAACCTGGGACTCAACTACGGCTGGACGCTCGGCGAAAGCGGCTGGGGCGCCGGCATGGATGCCAACCTGAAGCGGCTGGGCGCCGTCGTCAGCCTGTCGGTCAAAGACCGCGATCTGGCCACACCACCTGCCAGCCCGGTTAACGGCGACCGTTACCTCATTCCCGCTGGCGCAACCGGCGTCTGGAGCGGCAAGACCGATCAGATCGCGGCGCGCATCGCGGGCGTCTGGGAATACCACATCCCTAAAGTCGGTTGGCTCTGCTTCATCGAGGACGAGGCAGTGCTCTCGGCCTACAAGGCCACCGGCTGGAGTCCCGGCATCGCCATCTGATCGCTTTCCCCTGAACCCCGAAAACCCGCCCGAGTGGCGGGTTTTGCATTTCTGGAGCCCGCCCTATGACTGACCCACAAAAACCCGCACTGGTCGACAGCATGCTCCTCCTGCGCAAGGAGGACTTCGAAGACCTTCTGGATCGCGCCGCCGAACGCGGCGCCAAACGTGCCCTGGCCGATGTTGGCTTGGACGGTGACGACGCCGCCCACGACATCCGCGAACTGCGCGGCCTGCTCGATGCCTTCAACACCGCCAAGCACACCGCGTGGCAGACCGTCATCAAGATGCTCACCACCGGATTCCTGCTGGCGTTGGTGGCGGGCGCCCTCATCAAGTTCAAGGTGTTCGGAGGTGGCCAATGATCGAGACCCTTCTTGGTGGCCTGCTCGGCGGCGCCTTTCGCCTGGCACCTGAGCTTCTGAAGTGGCTCGACCGCAAGGGAGAACGCGGCCACGAACTGTCGATGCAGGACAAGGCGCTCGAATTCGAGAAGCTACGCGGCGCGCAGCGCATGCACGAAATCGGTGCCGGGGCCGATGCTGCGTGGAACGTGGGCGCCATCGAAACGCTGCGCGAAGCCGTTCGCACCCAGGGCGAGAAAAGTGGCGTCCGATGGGCCGATGCCCTCTCAAGCAGCGTGCGCCCAGTCATTACTTATTGGTTCATGGCGCTGTACTGCGCTGCCAAGACGGCCGCCTTCGTTGCTGCTATTGAAGGCGGTGCCGACTGGGGTGTTGCCATCCTCCACGCATGGACCGAAGCCGACCAAGCGCTGTGGGCCGGGGTGCTGAACTTCTGGTTCATCGGGCGCGTGTTCGACCGGGTGAGGCCATGAGCCAGATTCCCCAGGCGGCGATCGCCTTAGCGAAGCGATTCGAGGGATTCCACCGCGTGCCAAAGCTCGATCCTGGCCGCGCCCACCCCTACATCTGCCCAGCCGGGTACTGGACCATCGGCTACGGCCACCTCTGCGACCAGAAGCATCCGCCGATCACCGAGGGCGAAGCAGAGATCTATCTGACGCGCGATCTGAACACTGCACTGAACGCCACGCTGCGCTACTGCCCGGTGCTGGCCACCGAGCCCGAGGGGCGACTCGCGGCCATCGTCGACTTCACCTTCAACCTCGGTGCGGGGCGGCTTCAGACATCGACGCTGCGCAGGCGGATCAACCAGCGGGACTGGATCGCTGCGATGCATGAACTGCGACGATGGATCTATGGCGGTGGAAAAGTGCTGCCGGGATTGATCGCCCGCCGTGATGCTGAAGTCCTTCTACTGGCGTCTGGCTGACGTCAGACCTTCGGAATCTACCGGGCAGTCCCCGGCGACAGCAGGGCAGCGATTTCCTCCAAAAGAGGACGCAGTTTCTGGTGATCAGCTCGAGCGACCGCCATATCGATCCGTGATGACCAGTGTCCGTCCCTATACAGGCTCACAGAGCGTTCGACGATTCCGCGTGCTGCGCGATCGCGGATCTCCTGCGATGGTGCCCCTTCGCCAGACAAATGGGTAATTACCGCCTTTTTGAGCTCCGAAACCTGTTCATCCTCACCCAGTAGCGCGAATGCAGCAAGACCGCAAAGTCCCCGCTCCAGAATTCCCCATCCTGTTTGATATTTCCCGCCCTTAAATGTCCAGGAAAGGAGGATCTCTCCGATTTCCTTCGCAATTTCATCACAGCCGCGATTACGCGCATCCACTGCTGACTCAAGCAAGGTCTCGGTCATCTGGAAGTTCTCGACGAACGTCACTGTGTCCTTGTCATCGGGAATCCAGGTCAATGTCGCGATCAGCCAACGCGCATGCTTCCGTAGTTCCTCTCGGCTGTGATGGTCGCATGCGGGCGCATTCGACACAGCCAACAAGATTTCCGTCACGCCCGTTATCCAGTGAATCATGTCAAAAGCGAAGTGGGACTTCGCCTTTACAGCTTCGAGAAGGAGCTCCTTCTCCGCTTGATAAAGACCATCTGCCCAACGCTCGATGTTCCGTATGACTGATTGGGCGTCCGTGTTGTCCGGTGGCGCTTCAGAGATCGCGTTCGCCAATGCCGTAAGCCGCGACCTCAAACTCTGCATGCTCGTCGACGAGTAGTACGGGCCCAGGAATGTACTATGGCTGCTCGACAGGGGGGTATCTGGTACGTTGAGAAATAACTTCGCCACCAAAGCAACATCTCGGCGGACTTCCCCTACGGCGAAGTGAATGTCGCGGCTCCCGGAGCGAAGTAAATCAAAAGTGAGATTCGCAAGCTGCGCCATGCCTTCCATCGTGACGGGGCGGTAATCCTCTTTCGCGCAGCCGGTACACGCAATCAAAGCGATTTTTTCGCTGAGCGTTGCTATGTCGTTCGGATCTCCATGGCCTAGGAGATATTGCGCAGATTGCCCCATGAGCCGTTGCCCCTCCAGCAGAACATCGGCCATGCCATGAGGAACTACGCTCTGCACCGCGCTTGCAAGGTATCCTGCAGCGAGCTGCGCGTGGCTTTTCGAGGCATACGGGCTCGAGTAATCAATGCTGAGATACACTCGGACAAGTGCAGCCATTGCTTGCAGTGTCTGCTCGATCTGCTGCTCATCCCCACGCGCAATCCCACTCTGCGAGTTTTGCCGCAGGCGCTCCAGCGTATCGTTGATGAAGCCATCGCTGGAGAAGGGATTTTCGACAAATGGGTTGTTGGCGTAGAACGTTTTTCCCTTGGACTCGATGTATGCAGCATTGATGCCGACGACAGCGTTCAGCGCCGCACCAGAAACTTCATAGTCTCCCTGCTCCGCATAGCGCCGAGCAAACGACATGGCATGCCGAACCGCTCGTTTGGTGCCATCGGTCCATCGATTGTTGATCTGAAAAAATGCGGTACGGGCCAAGTCGTGCGTGGAGTCCGATGGTGACGACGTGGCACTTGCACTTTCATCACGCTCAAGCAGCGGCATCGCGCGCTGAGCCCGTCGTGCCCATGTCCGCAATTCCTTACGAGTGTCTTGAATGAGTATGCCCAGTTGCTGCAATGGGTTGATGAGAACCAAAGCGCGCCGATAGGCGTACATAAACGAGATCAGTATGAATGCGACCGCCCATGATGCTGCGAGCACGACCTGCGCCAGCCGGGCCTGATCCACAAAGGTCGACAGCGTTGCGACGCCTATTGCCAGGAGGAATGCCAGCGCGAACGCACCGAGCAACTTTCTATCTGCACTCAGACGGCGAAATAGCCCGTGAGGCATGCGCTCAATGTTCACCTGCATGGCGAACAGTACGAGGGACGTAACAATCGCAGCAGCCCCTATCAGCGCGCTTCCCACATTTAGGATCAGGTTGCGCAGGCCCTCTATCGCATGTTCGGTCGAGTAATAGCCTGCAAGCACATTCTGGAGATCCGATGACAGGTAGGCGCTTACAGAAACTAGAAGGAGCAGCAAAACATAAAAAGCGATGCTGCCGTATCGCAATTGCCAAACACCAAACCGGTGTTGGGTTCGATAGGTGTACTGCCAAAATGCTGCAATTCGCCTTGCGACCGCTTTGCGCATGCGTTTTACAGCCAGGTCGATGTGGGATCGCCAGGACATGAGCAATGACTACCTCTGACGCAAAGCGACAAATTGGTTACTCGGGCCTTCCGACCGGAGGTCGAGGCTCGGGCTGTTCGACACCACGTAGGCCAGGGGCCGCGTCAAGTTGAACGGGAACAGCACGGGCAGCGACTGCAGACTGGGTACTGAAACGGGCTTACCTGCGTAGCGCACAGCAGCTTCGATCAGCCAAGCAGTGAGCGCATCGTTGTCGATGCTCGTCTGTGGCAGGCGAGTGACGCGCTTGCCTTTTTCGACCCGCTCCACGGCGCCCCAACTCGCCTGGCTCTGGATGACCATGTTGGTCATACGCCGGGTACCTTCGCGCTCCCCATAGGTTTCACTCATGCGCCGGTGCACTTCGGCGGACGCGCAGTCGCCCTGAATGGCGGACAGGCGGCCCACCAACTCGGCCACCTTGCCAAAGAACGGGTACGTCGCCGTTGACATGCCCCAGCACAGTGCTGATACGGGAATGTCCGGCTGCGTCTTGTAGATCGCCACGCCACGATCTGCGTAATCGACTAGGTCGGCGCGTGGCTCAAGCCACAGCCGATTCAGCACGGTGCGTGTTTTCTTCTTGGCTTCCAAGCCAAGCTCGGCTGCATCGAGCAGTGCATTCAGATCATCTAGCCCAGCCACGCCTGCACGAACATTCAGTGCCGCAGCCGCCCAATCAAGCTGAATGAACCGATCAAAGCCTATCTTTGGGGCTGATGAATTCATTCGGTACCAATCACATAACTGACTTTCACAAAGGGCACGATCAACTCTTCGACCGACACCCCGCCGTGGACCACCACCTGCTCGCCCTCCGGCACAAAGGCGGTTCGTCCGCCTGCGAATAGGGGCATGAAGTTTGCGGGCAGTCCAGCGATGTCCAACCTCACTGTGGTGGGATAGGCCGCAGCGGAATCGGCCAGCAATGGCTCACTCCGGTAGACCCGAACACGCTCTCCGCGCGTCTCGGCAATCACGCCCTGGCTGGGCCTGCCGACGCCGGTGGACTCCACGTTGCCGTGGTCCGCCGTGAGATAGATGTGGTATCCCTTGTCCAGCAGCAGGGAGAACAGCCGGTCGACGAAACCGGTCGTCAGCCAGTTGCCGATCCACATCGCCACGTCCTTCTTGGACCGTTCCTTGTGGAGCCGATCGTCCACCTCATCGATGACCAGGCCCACCACCTTCGGGCGCCGGTCGATCAAATCCGCTTCCAGCGCGTCTAGCTGATGGGTCTGGCGCAGCGCACGTCGATACATCACCTCATTCGAGTTGACGCCTTCGTTCTGCCAGAACGTCTTCCACAAGGATTCCTCCTTGTCCGTCCTGTCGATGGAGTCGTCGAACTCGCGCGGTTTCAGGCCGGAGAACAGCGCCTGGCGCGACACCGATGTCACGGTCGGCAGCCATGCAAACGCGGTTCCCTCGTCGAACGCGAAACGTTTCGTGGTGGCGATCAGGCGCTCGCGGATCTGCACCCACTGGTCGAAGGCCAGCCCGTCGAATACCAGTAGAGCCACCTTGGCTTCCCCTGCGGACCGCCGATGGCGCAAGAAGCGCGGCACGTGGTGCACCATCACCGGACCTTTGGTCACCGGCTGCAGGATCAGGTCGGCGTAATGCTTGGCTGCGACCCAGGCTCGCAGACCCTCGTCTGATTGCGTCTGCAAGGTCGTGATCCGCTCTCGAATCACCGGCAGGTGTTCGCTGCCTTCAGTGCCTGGCAGACCATGCGTGCGGGCCAGGATCTCACCGTAGCGTTTGGCGAACTCGCTCCAGTCCTTGTGCGAAGAGACCGCCGTTGGTGTCGCTGCGATCAGGCCATCGATGCCTTTGAGCACCAAAGCCTGCAACGCCGCCGGGTCCTGAACAATGCCGGCCTTGATCCAACTCGGCATCCCCGCCGGAACGCTGTGCACCGCCAACGGATGCAAGCTGCCGTCGAGGAACATGGAATCGACCAGCACCTGCACATCGGAGTGGTCGAACGGAATCTCGATCTTGCCGAGGTAGTCTGGCGGTGGCGGTTCACCCGTGCGCGTGCCATCCAGCCCCAGGGTCTTCAGATAGCGGTACCACGCATCCTGTACCACGCGCAGCAGCGCGCTCTTGGATGCCAGCCATGTGGCGACGGGAAGGTCCGGGAACAGTCCCTTGCCCTGGATGATGTTTGCCGCGTGCTGGGCGAACAGGGGTGGCAACGAGCGGTTGGCGAAGTGCATGCGCAGCATCTCACGCCAGAAGTCGACCGGGTTGCGAATGGATCTCGGCGTCAGTTGGTAGACGTGCTCGAGAATGAAGTCCTTGGACTCGTTCTCGCCACGCGCAGACTGCAATTCGGTCTGGTGGGCATGAAACAGCCCGGCAAAATGCTCAGGCTCGACCTGCTGTACCGCGCTGTATGCCAGCCTCGGGAAGAGCTCAGCGAGGCTCAGTCGAACCACACGCCCGTGGTGCACGATGTCCCACGGCAATTCATTCGCGTCGGCGCTTCGCAGATGCAGAACCAGCGAAGGCGCTGGCCCCGGCTCACCGCGATCCCATGCGGCGCGATAGCGTTCCTCGTATTCCGCACGAAAGGCGAACGGATCTTCGTACAGCATGACCTCGAAGCCCCGGCTGCGCAGTTCGGACAACAGCTTTTCGTCCAGCAGCACATCGTCGGGGTCGCACGCCACCCACAGCCGGGTGAGATCGGCCGTGAAGTGGCTGAGAATGCGTTCTGACCACTGGCTCATCCCACCTGTCCTCCGGGCATCACATCGCCGGAGACGCGCACCATCATCACGGCATTCAAATCCGGCACGCTGGCCTCCATGTCGTCCAGGGCGGCCATGCGTGCATCGTGTTCTTGTTGCAGCCGCTTGCGCCGGTGCTCACGCACGGCGGGTAAGCCAATGCGCCCAATGGCCTGGCCTCGCGCCTCGAACGCATACAGCGCACGTTCGCGCTCTTCTTTCAGCCGAGCGCGGTGTTCGGTCAGCAGCTCCGTGAAGATCCGTTCACCCTGGGTGCTGGCAGCGGAATGCGATGCCTCGAACCACCTCACCGACTCCTCGGCACCCGTCACGGCATGCACGTCTACGGTTTCAGTGAGCAGCAGATCCCAGACGCGTTTCGCGGTCGGTACGAAGGGGCGACCTTCTTCGTTGATGAACACTGGAAGGAAGCGCTTCCGACTCAAGCCTTCAGCCGCCAGACTGATCTCCCATAGCGACCAGATGCCGCGTACCGAATCCGGAAGACCGGTCACGCGGATCACCGGCAGCGGCTGCCCGGCGACAAAGCGTGGCAGCTCGCTGATCACCGCCCGAGCGCGTGGGTCTTCCATCGTGACCCATTCCAACTCCGGGTTCTCATCCGCCGTGCGGGCGTCAAAACAGGCCTGTGCCGACTCGCTGCCGTCTGCCCACTTCACCCGCCATGCCTTGCCAACTTTTGCTGCCGAGCCATCGCGCGCAGCCAACCCGCTGGTGATGGCCCGCTCCAGCCAGAACTGCGCCGGGTGGTCACGCCACTTGCGGGCATCGTCGGCATCCAGATCGTGCTCTGTGGTGAGCAGATCGCTGTTCTTCTTCGACTCCGTCAGGGTAGAGCGCAGTTGCGACACCACCGCGTCGCACTCCTGTTCGATGGCATCCGGGTTCTGCAGACCATGCACGAACAGCTCGTCGAAGATCGGGTCGGCCTCGACCGAATCCATCACGTCAGCCGCCTTGTCGACGCCAAACTCCTGCGCGATGACCTCGAGCTTTGCCTCCAACACCTGGCGCACCCGATGCTCCACGGTGTCTTCGAGCACAAAGTTGATGGCGCGAACCACGTGCTTCTGTCCGATGCGGTCCACCCGGCCAATGCGCTGCTCGATCCGCATCGGGTTCCACGGCATGTCGAAGTTGACGATGACATGGCAGAACTGCAGGTTCAGACCTTCACCACCGGCATCCGTCGAAATCAGCACGCGCACATCCTTGGAGAACACCTGTTGTGCCCGTGTGCGCGCTTCCAGGTCCATGCTGCCGTTGAGCGTCGCCACCGAGAAACCCCTGCTTTCCAGGTAGTCGGCCAGCATCGCTTGCGTCGGCACGAACTCGGTGAAGATCAGCACCTTCAGCGCCGGGTCGCCTTCCTCTTGCTGGAGCTTGTAGATCAGCTCCAGCAGTGCCTCGGCCTTGGCATCGGTGCCTGCGGCCTCGGTTTCCCGCGCCAGCTCCAGCAGCATCTCGACTTCAGACTTCTCCAGCTCCCAGCCGCTGGACTGCATCGCCAGATCCACCTGGGACTGGCCGTCGAGGTCAGCCCACTCGTCGGCGCTGGTGCTCTCGAACAGGTTGGCCTGGGGCTGCGGTGCTTCAAGCAGGGCCTGGCGCTTTTCCAGCGTGGTGCGGATGGCTGCCGTACTGGACGTCACCAGCCGCTGCATCAGGATCATCAAGAAGCCGATGTGGCGCTGCTTGGCCGCCATGGCCTGGTTGTAGCCGTGGCGCACATAGTCGGTCACCGCCTCGTACAGGCGTTGCTGCAACCCGTGTCGGGCCTGCCAGGCAACCGCCTGCAGCCGGGTAACACGCGGCTTGAACAGCGGCTGGCCTTCGGCGTTGATCGATGCGCGCTTTTCGGTGCGGATCACGAAGGGGCGTACCCGGTCGCGGCTGACGCTGCTCTCGTCCGGGAAGGCTTCGCGATCCAGCAACTGCATCAAGCGCATGAACTGGTCGGTCTTGCCTTGGTGCGGCGTGGCCGACAGCAGTAAGAGATAGGGCGACGCTTCGGCCAGCGCCGCGCCCAGCTTGTAGCGGGCTACCTGCTCGGTGCTGCCGCCCATTCGGTGGGCTTCGTCGATGATGACCAGATCCCACGACGCTGAGATCAGGTCCTCGAAGCGCTCGCGGTTGTAGGTGTTGAGTTGCTCCAGGCTCCAGCCGCGACGACTCTCCATCGGCTTCACCGAATCGAGCGAGCAGATCACCTGGTCGTGCATGCGCCACAGGTTCTCTTCCTCGCCCGCGCCGCCACTGCGCCACTGCCGGAAGGCCGCCAGCTCGGACGGCTCAATGAACTGGAACTTCTCGCCGAAGTGCAGGCGCATTTCGGCCTGCCACTGGCGCACCAGTCCCTTGGGCGCCACCACCAGGATGCGCTTCACCCGGCCACGCAATTTCAATTCGCGCAGCACCAAGCCGGCCTCGATGGTCTTGCCGAGACCCACCTCATCGGCCAGCAGGTAGCGAATGCGGTCGCGGCTGATGGCGCGGTTCAGCGCATAGAGCTGGTGCGGCAGCGGCACCACGCTGGACTGGATGGGCGCCAACAGCAGGTTGTCCTCCAGCGCATCCAGCAACTTGGCCGCCGCCGTGGTGTGCAGGATCTGCTCCACGCTCGGGCGCACGCTTTCCAGCGAGGCCAGATCCACAGCCCGGGCGCGCACCACCGCGTCCTTGGCGGGCAGCCACACGCGGTAGGCGACCTCGCCCCACACGTCCTGCCGCTCGATCACGCGGCAGGGCGATGCCTGCCGGATAAACCAGCACCAGTCGCCGATGGTGAACCCGCCGCCGGCCATGTTCAGATCCCGTCTTCGGTACGGGTCAGCGCGAGGTCGTAGAGGGTGAGCAGCTTCTCGTCCTCTTGCAGCGCTTCGTCGGGCACCTTTTTCGCGATGTCGATGATCGTCTGGTAGTCCTTATTGCCCCACGCGGCCCTGAAGCCAGCGCGCAGCGCTTCCAGGCGGAACTCCTTCAGACGGCGACCGGTGAACGCTCGATAGTGGTCAAACTCCTTGAGCAGTGCCTTCTCGCGCTTCTTCTCCAAGTCCTGTGCCTTGTTCGGGTCGGGCACGTACCAGCGATCCTTGGCCTTGGCCACCAGCGCTGGACTACTCTTTTCCAGCCCGCGCAGATCCTTGTGGTTGGTCGAGAGGTAGCTGTGGATCTGGCTCGGCACCTCACCCGTGCCGTCGTACTGAATGAAGTTGTCTTCGAGCAGGGCGGCAAGTTCCGGCTTCGATTCGTGCTTCTTCCAACCTGCTCCGAGCTGGCTGATGAAGTCGGTGTGGACCTCTTGATAGGTTGACGGGCGACGCTTCAAGAAATCAGTCAACCAATCAATCGCGCTGCGCTCATCGGAAACGAACATCTCCATTTGTGGGGCTTGCGCAACCTGAGCTCGCTTCCTGTCGTACTCGGCAACCTGATCCGCCAAGAACACCATTCCATCGCGATCCGCAAAGCGCTGGGTAAGACCAGCCTGGAATTCATGGGTGGACATTGGAACCGGGAAGTTGTGTCGTACAAACCACGCCACCATGCGATCAAATATGATCCGAGGATCGCGCTCAGCAATAAATTCAAGATCGCCAGCCTTGACCTTGACAGTTGGCAGATAGCTCAGGTGCGTTCGCACGAAATCCCACACTGAATCCTCACTGCCGCCGGCTTTGGCGAAGCGATCCTCAAGGCCACCATTTGGCTTGTAGGCTGAAATTACGAGGTCTTGCTTTACAGCCGTTGTTGTAGTGACCGCCTTGAAACTTCCTTGCTTTTTGTCAAGAGCAGAAACATTTGCGACAACAAATCCTGCCTCCTGCAGAGCGATCTGAATCGCGTTCCACACTGACGCCTGCGTGTTGGAAAACTCGATGGTCATCCAACGCCCAGGCTTGAGAATCCGATAGGCTTCTGCGAAGCAGGCGGTCATCAGATGTCTGTAGTCATCGAGACTTTTTTTGTGCGCTTTATTCTCTATCGCCTCTGGCTTGTTGTTGGTTATTACTTTCAGCCACGACTCCCACAGGAAATTCAGCTCTGAGTAGTTGATGTTCGCTCCGAACGGCGGATCGAAAAATACATAGTCAGCACTGTTCGCCGGCATCGTTATCGATGCGTTATGACCGGTAGTAACGCACTGACTTTTTAGCGCCGCTTTGTAGGCGCGTCGAATCATTTCGACCTTCTCGGCAAAAGCGTTGAATACGTTTTGCTCGCCCTGGAGAGAAGGCACGTACAAGGTACCAGCAGTCCACCCCTTCATAGGGCCTGTAGACTTGTCGAACCATGCCGGAGCGCGAAAGCGCGACATCCGCGTCAGCACAGAAAAACAATCAAGCAACGCTAGCTTCAAGAGGGGCGATGCGGCTTCGTAAGTTACCTGGCGCATTAGCGTTGAAATGACGTGAAGATTTCTTTGCGTAAAGAAATGATGGACGTGCGTCATTCCTATCGGATCGTTCCTGCGCGATTCACCGCCTTCCATCATTCGCTCTGAAGGATGCCAATCACTGACTGGCTTCGCGGCAACCTTTTCGACTAATTGAAGATCAAACGCATCTGGCGTCTTCTCGAACCGGGACTTGCCAACGCTGTAGTTGATTAGCACCGGAACCTGTTTTGCCTGACGAACCGTCTGCTTGATCGACTCATCGAATAGCGTCGTCCACGCACGGTCCAAGCTCCGCTTGGTGATCTGTGCAGAACAATGCGGACACTTGAATTCATCAAGGATCTGCTTCCCCACCTGATCAACTGCCGCATCCCAAAAGACTACTTCACCCGCGCACTCGGGACAGGTGAAAACATCTGACCACACCGTGTAATTGATTCGGCCCTTGGCCACGCCATCTGTATGTGTGGTCTCGTACATCCATCCGAGCTTCTTTTCGACCTCCCCTAAAACTCGTTTAGCCTGCGCGTCGAAATCGAGCGAGTCGACTTGGGTGTTGTAGTTGTACGCAATGAAAGTGGCCGCTGTAGACAGATCATTCAATACCGCGTGCCGCGCCCCGATTTTCGAGAACGCCTTCCAAGTAGTTTTTCCATCCTCTTGGCGTGGCTCCAGGATCGTTCCGTCTGTTTCAACCCGGTAGCCAAGTGACGTAACGACCGATCTATCACCACAAAGCTGAGCAGCGACGCCGGTCATTCCAGTGCCGCAAAACCCATCAAAGACCACATCACCAGGCTGCGTGTAGTGCAGGATGTACCGCATGATTGCTTTATGCGGAACCTTGGTGTGATAACTATGTGCGTTGTAAATCGGGTCGTTCTTCCCTTCACTGACGTCGGCGGCGAAGGGTTCTTTACTGTATGAAACCGATGGGTCGTAGCTCTTGCCGTAATGCCTGACGAACTCCTCGATGAAAGGGTTGGGACACGCCGTGTAGTACGGCGGGTCGGAAAGCGCCAGGATGTCTTCGTCCGACCCTAAGGGAAAACCTTCGATCTTCCGGAACGCTGGATCTTTGAGCTTCTCGGCAAGCAGCTTCAGGTAGTGATCGCGGCGAGCCTTATCACTCGGGAAAGTTTGCCCGAGGCATTCAACCGGGCCGGACTTGGCCGCTTGGTTCTGGAAAAGATCACTCATCAGTCGTTCCTCAAATTCTTCTTGTCATGGTCGGGTGATCACGTCGTGTCACTCGATCACGAAGCGCAGCTTGGTGGCGTCTTTACCCTTGCAACGCTCGTTCATGAACGTGTCGAAGCGCTTTCGCAGGTCGTCGGGCGTCGCCGGTGAGCCGCCTTGCAGCAGCGCCTGCTTGATCTCGTCGCCCTTGACCGCAATCTTCTCCAGCCCCGACAGCGCCTCTTGCACGGCGTTGGCAAACTCAGAGGTCATCGGGTCCGGCAGCTTTCGCGAGGCCAGGAAGGCGTCGATCAGCTTCTTGGACGCGGGCGGCAACAGGCCCAGGCTGTCCTGCGTGAACGGGTCTTCCAGGTTCTCCAGCAGGGTCTGTTGCCAGTTGGCCACCAACTGATCCAGGTCATCGTCGAGCTTATGCAGGCGGTTGGCCGCCGGGATCAGCTCCAACTGCTCGGCAGACGGGCGGAACTGGCAGTGCGGGCATACCGCCGCTGTCGTCAGCGTGGGCTCGTCCAGCGACGAACAGCTCTTGAGGCCGTTGAGTGACTCCTCGAAGGCAGTGAGTTGGCTGGTGGGCATCAGCGACACGCCGGCCAACACGCGTAGCGCCAGCAGGCGGTCGTCTTTGCGTAGGGCGTTGCGGGTCTTGTCCTCGGCCACGCCCAGCCGCGCCTTGCTGTGGCTGGCAATGTAGGCTGTGATGTAGTCCTTCTTGAGCTGGTTGAGCGTCTGCCGGTATTCGGCGGCGTGCTCGGCCGTGCGGTCCTGGCTCAGCTTTTCCTGCAGCGACTTGCGGGCGGTCTCGGCCTGCTTCACCCACGGGTGCTCGGCGGGCAACACCATCTCGGCCTGCGAGAGGTAGGACGCCGTGCTGCCCAACTCCACCACCAGTTCGAGCAGACGCTCGACGGCGGCCAGGATCTCCAGATTCTTCTTCTGGCCGTCCAGGTCTTCCTGCGTGACGCGCAGGTTCTTGAGCTTGCCGACGGTGTTGTACGGCGACAGCGACTCGGTGAACTTCTTCAGCGAATCGAGCCGGGCGTGCCAGTCTTTGGCTTCTTCTTCGCGCAGCAGGTTCTGGCCCCAGAAACCGAGCTTGCCTTGCTGCAGGTCGGAACCGGCCTTGAGCACACGCGGCACCAGGCCGCTGACTTTCTCCTGCAGTTTGATGACCGGCTCGGTGTCGCCCTGGCTGGCCTTCTGGGCCAGGCCGGACGGCAGGTCGAACAATTCGAACAAGGCACGCAGCACCGCGAGGTTGATCTCCTTGGGCGCCTCAAGGTGCTTGAACTGCTTGAGTTCCTCCAGCGAGCGTTCTGCCAGCTGGGTCAGTTTGCCGGAGTCGATCTTGTCGCCGGTGATCGACAGCACGATGTCGCCGGAATAGACCAGCCCACCCAGCACGGTGACCAGCAGATCGGGTTCCAGCCGGTACTTGATGGGCGCGAAATACTCGACTTCCGATGTGCCCGACAGCAGTTCGCTGCGGTTGAGCACTTGGCCGTGGCCCTTGGCCTTGAGCCGGTTCAGCACTTCCTGCGCGTAGCGGGAGTTGGCCGGGTCGACGCGGTCGCCATCGAGCAACTCCAACGCATCGAGCACGGCGAGCGCATCCTTGGTGCGAGTGCCGCCGGCCAGTGCGCGTAGCGCGTTGCCGATCAGTTGCTTGCGGTTGGCCTCGGTGACCAGCACCGAGAAGGTGGGGTATTCCGGCGAGAGATCGACGAAACGCTGGCCCAGTACCAGGCCGGAAATGACGTTCACCACGTCGCGGAAGTTGATGCGTTCGTCCGCACCCAGCCGCGCCCGGTCACGCAGCGACACGCCTTTGGCCCACTCCTGCAGGTTCTTTTTCTTGCCTTGGTAGGTGACTTCGAAGGCGGTCATCTGCTTTTCCTGCAGCCACTTGCTCATGGCGCGCAGGAAGTCCTGTGCCTTGGACAGGTAGATGGCCTTGGCGCCGCCGCTGGCTGTGGAGGCCAGATCAAGTGCCGCTGCGTAGGACGACAGGTGCCGCTTGAGATAATCGTCCAGTCCGGTGAGGCGGAAGAAGACCTCGTCCGACAGGTTGTTGTCGGCGAACTTCGGCTTGTCGAAGGGCTGGATGAAGTAGACGTAGAAGTCGCGCTCGGGCTGGGCCGTGGGCCGATCGTTCGGCGCCCCGAAAAACAGGTAGCCCATGCGTTCGACGCGGCGCTCCTGCCATTCGAGCTGGTACTGCCAGATCTGGAAGCCGGGGTAGCGCAGGTCGTCGCTGCACTCCATCAGCGCCTTGACGGCGCTGTAGTAGGCGCGGTCGAGCGCGTCGTCGGACAGGGCTTCGGCGCGCTTTTCGATCTGCGCGTCGTAGTCGATGTCCTTCTTGAGGTCGAGGTAGTACTGCTCGGTGTCCGGTGCCTTGGAGATGAACTGGCCGTTGACGGTCTTCAGCACTTCCCGCATGACGGTCTGGACCATCGACAGCAGGTTCTCGCCCGGATCGCCGGGCATGTCCTCCACGCCCGGCTGGAACAGGCACAAGGCGTCACGCAGCTCCGCAGCCGTGGGGCCGATGGGAACATGGATGTCGCCGCCCGTGGTCAAGCGGTGGACGGCCAACGCGTTGATGACGCGCAGCGCCATTGCCTTGTAGGCCGGGCGCGTGAAGGCTTGCTGGACCCGCGACTCCAGCACTTCAGAGACGCGCATCACTTCCTTGATGTTGGGGTCGGCGCGCAAGACCGAGTTGGTCTTGATGGTGTTCCAGAAGCTCTCGTAGCTGATGAACAGCGGCTTGTCGGTGGGCACGTCCTGATCGAGGATCGCCAGCATGGCGGACTCGATGGTCTTGAGCGCGCCGCGCTTCTCGGTGAAGTGGATCTGCTCGAAGGTCTTCAGGTAGTCCGGGTGAACCGGGAACAGGCGGACGTACTCGTCCATGCGCTCGTTCATCGAGCCGTAGAACTTGGCGAACGGCGTGAGGTACTCGCGGATCTTGTTCTGCTGGTCGACAGTCTTCTTGAGCAGGCGCGCGGAGACGACGAAGCTGACGTCCTGGCGGTCGATCAGAATCTGGGTGAAGCGCTCGTTGACGCGGCGCATGCTGTCGGCAACGTGCTGGAAGCGCACGCTGTCGAAGATGGCTTCCTGTACACCGGCCACGAAGCGGAACTTCAGGTGCTTGGTGACTTCGCCGATCTGCCGCAGGATGGCCAGGTCCTGCACCAGCTCGTGGTCGCGACGGGACTGCAGGTACTCCAGGAACTCGTCGACAACGAGCAGCACACCCTGGTCCGGGAATTTCTCCGCGAACGCGGCCATCATCTCCTCGAAGGAGTCCTTGTTGTTGAGCTCCTTGTCGGCGGTCGGGAATGTGTAGTCGACGCCGATCTTTTCGAGGAAGCGCTCAAGCTGCAGGGTGATGATCTGGCGCAGGGGCATCTGCAAACCGCCCACCTCGATGCGCAGCACCTTGAAGCGACCAGCGATCGGGGCAACCGCCTCGGCGACCTTGGGGTGGCGGATCATCGGTGCGTAGGCGGCGTCTTCAGCCACCAACGACAGCACCGACATCAAGTGCGACTTACCGGTGCCGTAGTTGCCGACGATCAGCACGCCCTTGTGATCGACCGAGTCGTCGAAACTGAGCTGAGGAACCATGAGCTTGGAGATCCGCTCGGCCATGTCGTCGGAGATGACGTATGTCGCGACGAGCTTCTTGGCCTCGTCCGGGCGCCCGGCATCGAGCAGCTGAATGACTGACTCGATCTGCTCGAACTGGATCAGATCTCCGTATTTCATGTTCTTGGCCATATGGTTCTCTCTTCCCCGTAGCGTCAAATTTCGAGTACGACCACGCCATCACGGCTGTAGTCACGATGTTCTGGGTGGCTCATGTCGGCGTACACCAAGCGATCACCGTGCAGCTCGCCAGGCCAGACGGCCACGACGCGCTTGGAGTGAGCCAGCCGCCTGACGAGGTCAAGCGGGTTGATCTGCAGTCCCGGCTCGAACAGCAACTCGAGGTTATCGAGCAGCAGCGGGTCTTCAGTTCGTTCCTTGTCCGCGATCTCCCGCAGCAGTTCGCCTGCCGAGAAACCGCGCTTGTTGTTCGGCGTGGCGGCCAAACGGCGCCCCAGCTCCAGGCCGACGTTGAGCGGCTCGAGGTTGAGCTTGGCGCCGAACTGGCGCAGCAATTGGGTTTTGCCACTGCGGCTGGGACCAACCAGCAGGATCAATTTGCTGTTGAGGTCGCCGATTTCGCCGATGAGTCGTTCGAGTTTTGCGAGCATGCTCATCCCCTCAGTCCGACTCGGCTTCGAGCCGTTGTTGATCAGGGGATCGGTAGCCCGGCGCCAGCACGGCGTTGCGCACGCCGTAGATGGCCAGGTGGTCCTTCAGCCACAACCGATACTCGTGCCCACGCAAGCTGTGGTCGGGCGTGCAGTCCACACTCCATTGGCGAAGGATGTAGCCGGCGGTGGCTGCCCGCAGCTTCATCCGCAGCACGCCACCCTGCATGCTGTAGTCCATCTCGGTGATCTCCGGCCGGGGTTGATCCGGGTGCGGCACTAGCTCCAGCTCGACGATCCGGGTCCACTGAATGTCCTGATCGCTCATCTCGTGGGGCGCCACTGGCTGCCCCTTGAGCACCACCGGGCGCTTGATCCGAGTGATGACGAAATCCCGGAACTCTTGGGATTTGCGGTCGAAGGCGCGAACGTGCCAACGGAGGCCGTTGTCGATCAGCGCGAACGGGACGATCTCCCGCTCGGTGCGGCCACTGGAGATGGAGTGGTACTCGATGCCGAGCGGACACTCTTGGTGGATCGCCCGGGTCACGCTCGCCAGCACATCCAGATCCGGATGCGTGAGCCGTGACGGGCTCTCGCTGGCTACCCACGCCTTGAGCCGCATCGGCTCACCATCGCCAAAGCCCTGGGTCAGCCACGACAGCACCCGCTCTGGGGGAAAGTCGAATACGGGCCGGAAGTCCGGCCCCAAGACGTAGGACTTGCCCTTGGGGTCGTAGTCGATGTTGCCCGGGGCCAACTCCTTGTACAGCGCCAGATCCCTGGATGCGGCGGCGGACTGGATGCCAAACCGCGTGACCAAGTCCTGACGGCGTATCTCCCCGATGAAGCGCACGCGCAACTCCACGAACGCGAGCCGGTCGCGTTGTGGCTGGGTTAGATCTGCAAGCTGTTCGTTCGACATCCTGGCTGGCTCGTTCGGGTTAGCGAATGCTTGTACGGGCTATTGCGGAAAGTATATGGTCTGCCCTAGAATCTGTCCATGACTCTATTTTGATTTGGGTGTACGTCGTATGATGATAACCACATGGTAGTGACCCGCCACTTTGGAGCACGGGAGTGAAAGCAGACAAAGCCATCGCGACCTACCGGCGCATGCGGGCGCAACCGTTGTGGCGCCTGCTTGCCTCGAACAATGGACCTACCGTCATTGGCCTGCTCCAAGCCCATCTCTACGAGAGCGAGCGGAGCCTTCCTGCCTCCATTTTTCACGAACGAATCGCAAGGGATCTGGAAGAGCTGCGCGCACATGGCGAAGACTTTCCCCAAACCGCACAAGCGTATGTCGCCAGCTGGCTTGCCGATGGGTACTTGGAGCGACGCTTCCCGGCTGGGGCTTCAGAGGAGGAATATGAACTCTCCACGGCCTTCGTCGAAGCCATCCGATTTATCTCTGGCCTGGAGCAGCCGCACTCAGCCGCGACCGAAAGCCGCCTGACGCTTGTTATCGAGGCGCTGGCCCGGCTTGCAGAGGACACCGACACCGATAAATTCCGCCGCATCGACCGGCTCATGGCAGAGCAAGCCCGAATCGACAAGGAGATAGACGCCATCCAGAAGGGGCAGATGCGCGTGCTGCCCCATGCAACGGCGTTGGAGCGTACGCGCGAAATCATCACGCTGGCCGACGATCTTGCGGGTGATTTCCGTCGTGTCCGCGACCAGTTCGATCAGCTAAATCGAGATCTCCGTGAACGCATCATGGACAACGATGGCAATCGGGGCGACGTGCTGGATTCGCTGTTTGCCGGAATCGACCTGATTTCAGAAAGCGACGCGGGAAGAACTTTCGCTGCTTTCTGGCGATTGCTAACGGACCCACAGCAGGCCGCCACACTTGATCAGGCTCTCGATAGCGTCATGTCGCGGGAGTTTGTAGGTCAGCTCGAAGCCAAGGAGCGCCGATTCCTACTTCGGCTGACACGAACCCTTCTTGAGCAGGGCGGCATGGTCCACGAAGTGCTCCAGACGTTTGCCCGCAGCCTGAAGCATTTCGTCCAGAGCCGTGAATACCTCGAGCAACGCCGACTCAATCACCTTCTGAAAGACGCTCAGCGAGCAGCACTCGCTCTGAAGGACGAAGTCAGGGCCACAGAAACCCTACAGTACACGCTTGAGCTCACGAGCAGCCGTTTGCGCTCCTTGTCTCAATGGGTGCTGTACGACCCCCCTCCCTACAAGCCTTGCCCGGTCAAATGGCGGAAGGTGACGCCCCACCAATCGACCTGGAGTCTGTCAGCGAACTGGTCGCCCAATCCGAGATCGACTTCCGAACATTGAAGGCCAACGTCCTGGCTGTCCTGGAGCAACGGTCCCAGGCATCCATTGCTGAAGTGCTGGAGCAGTTCCCCGCTGCACAGGGTTTGGGCAGCGTCGTCGGCCTGCTTGCATTGGGCAGTCGGCATGGTTTCAAAGCCGACCATAGCGAAACCGTAGGCTGGGTTGGAGGCGACGACGAGCTTCGTAGCGCCCGAATTCCAAAGATCTTCTTTTTGAGGGAGCGGGCCAATGAACTGGTCTGAGAACGACGAAACTGCGATGCCAGCCGAAGCACAAGCACCAGATCCTGCGCAGGAATCTACCGCCCATCTTTTCATGGGTGACAGCGGCGAGTTGGCGCTGGATACCCGGCGCGCCCTGGTGCAGCTACTTGCGGGACCTTCGCTCGACGGACGTCGACATCCAAAACTCTGGCCGATACTAGTGCGAGACGAAGCGGTGATACGTCGGCGCCTTGCCGAACTGTTTCTCGAACTAGTCATCGACCGGGACGTACAAGTTGCCTTCACCCGCCAGGCAGATACCGGCGACCTCGAAGTGCCACTTCTGCTGCGTCGCGCGCAGCTGACCTTCATTGACTCCATTCTGCTGCTCCACCTTCGCCAGCGATTGACCCAGGCGGACTCGCAGGGCGACCGTGCCGTGGTATCGACGGACGAGATGATGGAGTTTCTTACCCTCTATGAGCGAGCTTCCAACACCGACCGCGCGGGATTCGCGAAACGGGTTCATGCATCCATCGAGAAGATCAAGAAGCACAGCATCCTTCAGAAAATTCGCTCGAGCGAGGATCGCTTCGAGATTTCGCCCACGTTGAAGCTCCTCTTCTCAGCAGAGGAAATACAAGCTCTTACCCACTTGTATCAGCGCATGGCTGCCGGAGAGACGCCAGGGCAACTGGCTCAGACTGAGCCTGATGAGGAGGCCGACCAATGATCTCGGAACCCCAAACCGCCTCCTTGTTCGCCCGGGAACAGTTCCGGATGACTCGCCTGCAGGTCTACAACTGGGGCACTTTTTCTGGCCTGCATGATGTACCGATCAGCGAACGAGGCTTTCTGTTTGTCGGTCGATCGGGGGCTGGGAAATCGACGCTTCTCGACGCTTTTTCGGCGTTGCTGGTGCCACCTCGCTGGATCGACTTCAACGCTGCCGCGCGCGAGGCTGATCGCAGCGGTCGTGACCGAAACCTCGTCTCCTACGTACGTGGTGCATGGGCCGAACAGAAGGATGGAGATTCAGGTGAGATCGCCACCCGTTACTTGCGCTCGGGGACAACGTGGTCAGCCTTGGCACTGACTTACCAGAACGCATTGGGCCAGTTTGTGGTGCTTGTTCAGGTGTTTTGGCTGCGTGGTAATGCAAATGGAAACACCGACGTCAAACGCCACTACCTTGTCCTGGAGCGGGCCTTTGATCTGCGCGAGTTGGAGGACTTCGGCCAATCCAACTTCGACATCCGAAAGCTCAAGCAGTCATTCCCCGAGGCGTTCGCCCGCGACGAGTTTCGTCCCTATTGCGAACGATTCTCCCGCTTGCTCGGTATTGAGAGCGAAATGGCGCTGCGTTTGCTGCACAAAACACAGTCGGCCAAAAATCTCGGCGATCTCAATACCTTCCTGCGCGATTTCATGCTGGACAAGCCAGAAACCTTCGAGGTGGCCGATCGCTTGGTCAGCGAATTTGGCGAACTCAATGCGGCCCACCAGGCGGTAGTGACAGCTCGCGAGCAGGTTCAAACACTTGCGCCAGCGCGGGAGCAGTATCAGCGGAGAGATTCGTTGATGCTGCAGCGCAATGGCCTGGATGAGCTTCGGCTGGGCGTTGATGGCTACCGGGAAACCCGCCGCGTTGAACTCCTCAAGCGGCATATCGAGTCCCTGGAGGTGCAAGCCAGCGGCTCGGAAGGTGAAGTGAGTCGACGCCAGAGCATCCTGGATAACCACGCCACAACCTTGCGCGAGCTGGAGCGACAGCACCGTGAAGCCGGCGGTGATCAGATCGAGCAATGGGAGGCAGAGAAATCTGGTCTAGAAGGCCAGCGCACGGATCGTCTGCGCAAACGCGGCCAGGCTGAAGAAGCATGCAAGAAGCTTGGCTGGAGCCTCCCGGATTCGCCTCAGGTCTTCGCTGAGCTGTTGGGCAACGCGCGGCAGGAAGTCGAAAACTGGGAGCAACGTAGCAGCGAGAACCGCGAAGAACAGTTCCGCTTGGCAGCTCAAAAGAAGGACGCCGAAACCGCATTTTCGCAAGCGGTGAAGGAGGTGCAGGCACTCCAGCGCCAACCATCGAATATTCCAGCCGATATGCTGGAAATGCGCCGAGACATCGCCTCAGGCATCGAGCCTGTCATAAATTTTGTGTTCGAGGCATAGCATGACGACAAGGAACATGTATGCCGACGAGCAAGACGAAGATGAAGAACGCGGCGATTGCCGCGAAGATGGCGGCGTTGCCGTCGATCCCGAAGGAGTTGATTGACCAGTTCGTCACCGGGCCGATGACGGGCGATGCTGTGAACGCGGCGACGGTGGCATTCAAGAAGGCGCTGATCGAGCGAGCCTTGGGTGCTGAGATGTTGCACCATTTGGGCTATCCCAATGGCGCGAGCAAGCCCGAGACCAGCACCGCCAACCAGCGCAACGGCAGGAGCGCCAAGACCGTGCTGACCGACGACGGGCCGCTGCGCATTGAAGTGCCGCGCGACCGAGCAGGCTCCTTCGAGCCGGTGCTCATCCCCAAACACGAACGCCGCTTCACCGGCTTTGACGACAAGATCGTGGCCATGTACGCACGCGGCATGACCATGCGCGAGATTCAGGGCTTTCTGCTGGAGAGTTACGGGGTGGATGTCTCGCCCGAGCTCATCAGCTCGGTCACCGACGCTGTCATGGCCGAGGTCACCGCCTGGCAGGCGCGGCCACTGGAGCCGATGTACCCGGTGGTCTTCTTCGACGCTCTGCGCGTGAAGATCAAGGAAGACGCGGTGGTGCGCAACAAGGCCATCTACCTGGCCCTGGGCGTGCTGCCCGATGGCACGCGCGACATCCTGGGCTTGTGGATCGAGGGCACCGAAGGAGCCAAGTTCTGGATGAAGGTGTTCAACGACTTGAAGACCCGCGGCGTCAACGACATCCTCATCGCGGTCACCGATGGCTTGAAGGGCATGCCCGAGGCCTTGGCGGCGGTGTACCCGGCCACCACGCTGCAGACGTGCATCGTGCACCTGATTCGCAACTCGCTGGACTACGCGAGCTGGAAGGACCGCAAGCTACTGGCGGCGGCCATCCGGGCGATCTATACGGCCGCTAGCGCAGAGGCGGGCGAGGCCGAACTCGAGGCCTTCGCGCAAGGCCCGTGGGGCGTCAAGTTCCCCACCGTGGTGGCCGCCTGGCGCCGGGCGTGGGAGCGGGTGATTCCGTTCTTTGCGTTTCCGCCGTCCATCCGCCGGGTGATCTACACCACCAACGCGATCGAGAGCATCAATGCGCGACTGCGCAAAATCATCAAGACGCGCGGTCACTTCCCCAGTGACGAAGCGGCCTCCAAGTTGATCTGGCTGGCGCTGCGCAACATCACGGCTGACTGGGGGCACGCGGCCAAGGACTGGAAGGAGGCGATGAACCAGTTCGCGATACTCTACGAAGATCGCTTCACGCAGCCGACCCACGGCACCAACAAGGCAGGAGGTTGAACCATGAATACATGGCTCAACTGGGGGCGCCTCCGGCGGCCTGGCAGGGGCCTGAAGAAATGAGAGAAATCAGTCGAGAGCAAATCAACCAACCGCCTCGAACACAAAAATCCTGACACTCCCCAGGCATCGGGATCTCGGAGTCGGCGCTGCCCTTTGTTGGCGAACTCATCGAGGTAAAGCCTGACGAGGCAGAGTGGCAAGGTGCCATCGAGCGCGTACTGCACGGATTTGCGCTCTCACTCCTGGTGGACGAGCGCCAGTATTCGGCGTTGGCCAATCACATCAACAACACCCACCTTGGGCAGCGCCTGGTGTATTACCGGACTGGCCGACCGGAGACGTGGCAGGCCAAGCCCATTGGTGCCAATTCGCTCGTCCTCAAGCTAAACGTCAAGGAGGGTACGTATGCCGATTGGCTGCAGGCCGAGCTACGGCAACGCTTCGATTACGCGTGCGTCGAGTCCATTCAGTCGTTCAGGAGCGCTGATCGAGCCATCACCCGCGAGGGGCAGGTCAAGCACAGCAAAACCCGGCATGAGAAGGACGACCGGAGAAGTGTCGGCGACCGACGAAACTGGGTGCTCGGGTTTGATAACCGCGAGAAGCTTGGGCTCTTTCAAGCCCAGGCCCAGGAGCTGGCTGCGACGATTACGCGCCTCGGGCGAGAAATCGAAACCCTCGCCGACCAAGACAAGAATCGTGCGACCCGAGCGATGCAGTGCCAGACCTTGGTGAATCTCCAGTGGCAGGAAATCGATGTAATACCGTTGCTAGACCGCATTTCCACCATCGAGCGGCAGATTCGCGAAGCGCGGGAAGGCAATACAGCCTTACTACATATCAGTGAGCGGATCGACAAGCAAAAGCACTCGGTTGATCAAGCAGACAAGGACCTCCGCGAAGCCAAGGTCGCGCATGACTCCGTTCTCAAGCAGATCAACGACAGCACGCAGAAGCTTGAATCCCTCCTCCAAGATGCTTTCCGGGTTCCATTGACTCCCCATCAGATCAAGGGGCTCGACGAACGCTTCACCAAGCAGTCAGACGCGATCAGGCTCGAAATTCTCGACAAGGTAGCAACCGCTGTTGAGAGAGGGCTCAATACAGAAATCAGTGAGATCAAAGATGAGATCGGCGATTGCGAGAAGGAAATAGAAGCGCGCTTCGCCGAATTCAAACGGCAGTGGCCTATGGACGCTGGCGACATGGACACGAGCCTCGCCAGCGCACCAGACTTTTTCGCCAAGTTGGTTCGACTGGAAACGGATGGCCTGCCCGCCTACGAGCAGCGATTCTTCGAACTGCTGCAGAGCCAAAGCCACCAGAATCTGGCAGCACTGTCCACCTACCTGAACGACGCTCGTAAGGCCATCCTAGAACGAATGGATCTGGTCAACGACAGTCTTGGCCAGGTGCCGTTCAACCAAAGCACCAATCAACGCACCTATCTCCACATCGACGCCAGTGACCGGCAACTTGCTGACGTCAATGAGTTCAAGCAGGAAATCCAGCAAGCACTTAGCCATGCGTGGACGGAAGACCAGGAGTTTGCCGAGGCGCGGTTCCTGGCCCTGCGCCGACTTGTTGATCGACTCGCCAGTCAGGACCCCGAGCAAAAGCGCTGGCGTGAGACTGTGCTCGACGTTCGACAGCACGTTGAGTTCATCGGACGGGAGATCGATGAAGGTGGTGTCGAGGTCGAGATCTACCGAAGCGGTGCTGGTAAGTCTGGAGGCCAACGCCAGAAGTTAGCCACCACGTGTTTGGCCGCAGCCCTGCGGTATCAACTGGGAGGAAACGACCACGGCGTACCGATGTATGCACCCGTCGTGCTTGATGAGGCATTCGACAAGGCTGACAACGAGTTCACCACATTGGCGATGAACATCTTTACCAATTTCGGATTTCAAATGGTCGTCGCTACGCCGCTGAAGTCCGTCATGACCCTCGAACCATTCATCGGTGGCGCCTGCTTCGTAGATATCAGCGACCGGCGAGTGTCAGGCGTCCTGCTGATCGAGTACGACGGTGACCGTCAGCGGTTGAAGCTGCCGGAGCACGCTCGAGAGGAGGCTAGCGTTGAAGCTTCCTGAAGATGTCCGACAGTTTCTCGTCCGTCGCTTTCAAAGCAAACAACGCGAGTGGCTGATTGGCGAGGCTGGCGAGAGCCAATGGCCGCTGGAAGTTCCGCTCAGCATACCGACGGAACAGGCTGCGCTGAGGCAAGTCGACGGCGTTCGCGCTTGGGTGAGCGCATGGCAAGGTTGGCAAGGAGTCGGCACCCTGTCCTGGTGTGAGCGCCGGTGGAAAGCGCTCGGCGTCCAGCGACTGCCAGAGAAACTGGCGCTACGAAGCCCTGAAGATGTTGCCTTGTGGATCGGAGAATCCGCACGGTGGGCCCGTGCCCAATCTCGCTATCAGACGCTCACTGCTCGCTGGCCGGTACTGGCGCAGCAGTTGCCGAGATATTTTGATGTCCTCGCTGACTACGGCGATGCCGATTTTCGTCGGCTGGCAGAGATGCTGGGGTGGATCAATCTCAATCCGAAATCGAATCTCTACCCGCGACAAATTCCGATCTCCGGCGCCGACAGCAAATGGCTGGATTCTAGAAAGGGTCTCATCTCTGACTTGGTTGCGACGCTCCAGGGTGACCCGACAGGAGAGCGCGACTTCTTTAGGCGCTGCGGTTTGAGGGCACAGCCGCAGTTAATGCGCATGCGCGTTCTAGACCCAGAACTGAGAGCCCGTTTGGGCGGTCTTGGCGATATCTCTGCTCCTTGTGAGGAAGTGGCAAGCGTTGGCATTCGACCAAAGAATGTATTCGTTGTTGAGAACCTTCAAACTGGGCTTGCGTTTGATGACCTGCCAGGGGCGGTTGTGATCATGCGCCTGGGTTACGCGGTTGACGTTTTGGGACAGCTTCCATGGCTACAACAGGCGCAATGCATCTACTGGGGTGACATTGATACGCATGGCTTTGCCATTCTGAATCGAGCCAGAACATACATCCCTAGCCTGAGAACTGTGCTTATGGATGAGTCAACGCTGATGAGTCATCGTGATTTATGGGTCGAAGAGAGAGATCAGCACTCTTCCACAGAGCTCCCACTACTCACCAGTACCGAACAAAAGCTCTATCAGTCAATCAAGGGAAATGCCTGTGGTCAACAAGTCCGCCTCGAACAGGAGCGGATACGCTGGGATGTGGCGTGGAATGCCATACAGGCAAGTATTCGATGACTCAGGATTAGGGAAGTCAGTCGTGAGCGGAAATCGATGGGATCAGCCGGGAGTGCCCCACAAAGGATGGCACTGCGTTGACGTGGTCGACCTGCGGGCCGATGGCGAGTCGGCGGACGAAACCGATTACGCGACCTGCCAGATGTGCGGCAACGAGAAGATCCGCTACGTCCACGTCATGGAACACCCGGATCTGGACGAGAACTTCGACGTCGGCTGCGTCTGCGCCGAGAAGATGAGCGGCGACTACGAGGGGCCGAAACGGCGTGAGGCCAAGTTGCGCAACCGAGCAGCACGCCGAACCCGATGGCTGCAGCGCAAGTGGCGGGTGTCCGCCAAGGGGAACAGCTTTCTGAACGTCGATGGGCACAACCTCGGCGTCCACATGAACAAGTTCAAGCGCTGGGGCTACCGGATCGGCAGCCGGTTCAGTACCAAGACCTACGCAACCAAGGACGAAGCCAAGCTGGCCCTGTTCGATGACTTCTGGGCCGCGACCCAGGATGACGATCGGCTGTGGGCTTCGGACTGATTCCAGCAGGCTGGCGGACCAGTCGTAGACCAGGACACATCAAATAATGAAAACAGACTTTATCGAAAAGTACGCGCCGATTCTTTGTGGGTCGACGCCTCCGGTGGTGCGCGACCCGCGCCTTTTGATGGGTGCAAGCGGCGACGTGAAGATCTATTACGCGCCGTTCGAGTACATCAACCCCAATGCGCGGATCGTTCTGGTCGGGATCACACCGGGCCCCACCCAGATGGTCAATGCCAACAACGAGGCGCGGCGCGCACTTCAGGCCGGCAAGTCCAGCACGGAAGCGATTCAGGCCGCCAAGAGCGTCGGCGCATTCAGTGGCGAGCCGTTGCGGAGCAACCTCATCAACCAGCTCAACCATTGGGGCTTCCACAAGTGGCTCGGCCTGACCGATTCGGCCGACCTGTTCTCCACGTCGCGCCACCTGGTGCAGACCACCTCTCTTCTGCGCTATCCGGTGTTCGTCAAGGACGACGATTACCGTGGCTCACCTGACATGACCAAGCATCCCTTGCTGAGGAAGTACCTGCTGGAGAACTTCGCGGCGGAGGTCGAGGAACTGAAGGATGCCGTGTTCGTCGGGCTCGGGCCGCAGGTCCAGAAGGTGCTGGACCGTCTAATCCAGGAGCGGGTCCTGAAACCCGACCGGGTGATTGGCGGCATGCTGCACCCATCCGGCAACTGCACCTACCGGATCAATTACCTCATCGGGGACAGAAGCGCTCCGGTCCCCCACGCCACCAACCCTGTGCCTTACGACCAGGGCCGGCGAGCATTTCGGGAGCGGTTCGTCACCGCCTGATCGAAGGTCGGGTGAGTCGATGCGGACGCGGGTTCAATTCCGCAAATGGGAATCGAACTGGCGTCCCGTCTGATGCACTTGGCTGGTGACCCCGGCCGGGCAGAACTGGTAGGATTGTTGCCAGTTGGGGCTAGATTCCGCACCTTTCCGCAGGAGTTCGCAGCGGTTCTAAGGCGCTGAGTTACATAGGTTTGGCGCAGGGTTCCACCCCACCACCAAACACGAAAGCCGTCACCACAAGGTGGCGGCTTTTTTGTTGCGCCTTGCGCTGATGAATTCAGACGCGCGCGGGCGAGTGCATGTAGTCGATGTGATCCCGCACCGCTTGGAACCCAAAAAAAAAAGCAGCTCCCTCGGCGAATCCCTAAGACCGTCCGAACTGGCGGACGCGGAGCGAAGGGTGCTGTGGAGCTGTTGGCGGGGATTCTATTGACCTACCTAGGCTTCCGCAAACCCACCCTTCTCAGCTCCGTTCAGCTCAAGAATGGTAACTCAACGCTCTTCTAGGCAAATGGAACCAAGCGCAAAACCCGCGCCGGAAGATCCCGTATCGTGTGCAGCCAGGCCTGATTGGGTGATCCCCGTGATGAGCAAGACTTCCGGCAAGTCCACTGCAAGTGCCTCGTCCAAGAGTCAGGCCGGTTCGCCCAAGCTGCTCTCCGGCGGCAATCCGCAAATCCCCAAGGGTTACGGCCAGGCTTCTGTGGATGCCTACATCGCGGCCATGCCGGAATGGAAGCACGAAGTTGGTCTGCGTCTGGACGCGCTCATCACCCAGGCAGTGCCCAAGGTGCGCAAGGCGGTGAAGTGGAACTCGCCGATGTATGGCTTACAGGACGACTTCTGGTTCGTCAGCTTTCACTGCTTCGACAAGTACATCAAGTTGGCGTTCTTCCGTGGCACGTCGCTTACGCCACAGCCTCCGGTGAATTCGAAAACCGCTGACACGCGCTACCTGCATATCAGCCCGAGCGAGCCTTTGGACGAGGCGCAATTCACTGCTTGGATCGAGCAGGCCAGCCGCTTACCCGGCGAGAAGATGTAGTCGACCTCCCTACCCTTATCGACAACTCATCCCATGAAAAAGAACAGTGCTGGATCCAAAACGGCTACGAGCGGCGATGACGCATCGGCCTTGATAGACGAACGCATCAACGAGCTGCGCGACTGGCGTGGCGATGCGCTGTCACGCGTGCGCCAGGCCATCCACGATGCGGTCCCGACTGTGGTGGAAGAATGGAAGTGGCGCGGCACGCCGGTGTGGTCCAGCGACGGCATCCTCTGCACCGGCGAAACCTACAAGGACAAGGTCAAACTGACCTTTGCCCACGGCGCCGCACTCAAGGATCCCAGCAAGCTGTTCAACAGCAGCCTGGAAGGCAACACCCGTCGCGCGATTGATATCCACCAGGCCGATGTCTTCAACGGCAAGGCCCTGCAGGCGTTGATCCGCGAAGCAGCGGCGTTCAATGCCGCCAAGAAAAAGGCGCCGCCCCGCGCGAAAAAAACGGCCGAATAACCTAAGGCCTCACCCGAAACACCGCACTGATCCTCGGCCCCTGCGGCCGGCGCGTCTTGGGAATCCCATGCTCATGGGTCATCTGCGAGGCATGGCTCATGCTCAGCAGGCTGCCAGGCATCAAGTCGATGGCAATGGCCTTGCCCTGCCCTTGCTTGGGCTTGATCAGCATCTTGCGTGGCGCGCCCAGCGAGACCAGGGTGATGGGCCAGCCTTCGCGCAGGATGTGCAGTTTGTCGCTGTGCATGGCGACGCTGTCGTTGCCGTCGCGGTAGAGGTTCATGCCGACGCGCGAATACGGTGCGGGTGCAGTGGCCTGCACCTGCAGCAGCATGTCGCGCAGTGGCAGGTCGTCGGGGAAGGTTTCCACGTCGTAGCTGGCCAGCAGGCGTGGCACGTCGACGACACGGTCGTACATCGGCCGCTGCAGATGCGTCCAGGCGGCTTTGGCCTGCAACTGTTCGAACCAAGCCTGTGCCAGATCGACATCGACAAAGTCCGGCCAGTAACGGATGCCGCCCTGAGCATCGTCGACCAGGTGCAGCGCGCTGGCGCCGAACAGATCGTTGCTCATTGGAAATCCCGCGAGCTGGTCTGCAGGGCGCCCAGCAGATCGCTCATATCCTGCAACTGGTTGGCGATCAGGTGCTGCACGCCGTCCACATCTTCCCAACGACCGCGCACCGACAGCAGGCGTGCGCCCAGCAATGCCTTGCGTTGGCGCTGCGCCAGATCCGGCCAGACCACGACGTTGACCATGCCGTGTTCGTCCTCCAGGGTCACGAAGATGGTGCCGCTGGCCGTGCCCGGCCGCTGGCGCTGGGTGACGATGCCGGCCGCATGCACGCCGCGCCCATGTGGTTGATCGCGCAGTTGGCGCGAATCCAGCACGCGACGGGCGCTGAGCTGATCCCGCAACATCGCCAGCGGATGTGCGCGCAGGCTCAGACTCATGGCGCGGTAGTCAGACAGGACGTCCTCACTCTGGCGCGGCGCAGGCAAGCTCACTTCCAGCTCATCCGGGCTGCCGGGTAGCAAGGGACGCTGGCGCTCGATGCCAGCCACGGCCCAGCGTGCGTTATGCCGATTGCCGGCCAGTGCGGACAGTGCGCCGGCTTCGGCCAGCACGCTGCGCGCCTTCTCGTCGAGCGCCGCGCGCAGGCAGAGATCTTGCACGCTGGCGAAGCGGCGTTGCTGGCGCGCCTGCAGGATCGCCTGCGCAGCGGCCTCGGACAGGCCATGCACCTGGCGCAAGCCCAGCCGGATCGCCGCCTGTGCATCCCTGCCCTGGCCGCGACGGTCGCCGCCTTCCAGGGTGTTGTCCCAATCGCTGATCGTTACATCGACCGGTAATACCTCCACCGGCACGCGCGCGGCGCGGCCACGGCGCGCGTCCTGCACGATCTGGCTGGCCGAGTAGAAACCCATCGGCTGCGCATTCAACAACGCGCAGGCGAAGGCCGCCGGCTCGTGTCGTTTGAGCCAACAACTGATGTAGACCAGCTTGGCGAACGAGGCCGCATGGCTCTGCGGAAAGCCGTAGGAACCAAAGCCTTTGATCTGCTCGAAAATCTGATCGATGAACTCCGAGGCGTAACCCTTCTCCTCCATCAAGCTGCGGATGCGCGCGCGGTGCGGCTCCATGTCGCCGCCATGCCGCCAGGCCGCCATCGAACGGCGCAGGTTGTCGGCTTCGTGCGGCAGATAGCCGGCGTGGATCACCAACTCCATCACCTGCTCCTGGAACAGTGGCACGCCCAGGGTGGGCTTGAGGATCTCCTCGATGCCCGGCGAAGGATAGGTAGGCTGCTCCTTGCCCATGCGCCGGCGCAAATAAGGATGAACCATGCCGCCCTGGATCGGACCGGGACGAACGATCGCCACTTCCACCACCAGATCGTAGAAGTTCTTCGGCTTCAGCCGCGGCAGCATGCTCATCTGCGCGCGCGATTCGATCTGGAACACGCCTACGGTGTCGGCGGCCTGGATCATCGCGAAGGTTTCCGGCTCGTCCTTGGGCAGGCGGGCGATATCCAGCGCATAGCCGCGATGGCGTTCGATCAACTGCACCGCCTTGCGGATGCAGGTAAGCATGCCCAGGGCCAGGCAATCGACCTTGAGCAGCTTCATGGTTTCCAGATCATCCTTGTCCCACTGGATGATGGTGCGATCGTCCATGGCGGCGTTTTCCACCGGCACCAGGGTGGACAGCGGCGCGTCGCTGATCACGAAGCCACCGACATGCTGGGACAGATGGCGCGGGTGGTTGTTCAACTGACGGGCGATGGCCAGGATGCGCGCAATCAAGGGATTGTCCGGCTCAAAGCCGGCCTCGCGCAGGCGCTGCGCCATCGGCGTTTCGCCATTGCCCCAGCCATGGCACTCGGCCAGCAGGGTGATCTGATCCGGCGGCAGGCCAAAGACCTTGGCGACGTCGCGTACCGCACTCTTGCCGCGGTAACGGATCACCGTGGCCGCCAACGCAGCACGCTCCCGGCCGTATTTGTTGTAGACGTATTGCAGGACTTCCTCGCGCCGCTCGTGCTCAAAGTCCACGTCGATGTCCGGCGGCTCGTTGCGTTCCTCGGACAGGAAGCGCGCCATCAGCAAACGGCTCTCAGCGGGATTGACTGCGGTCACGCCCAGCGCGAAGCAGACCGCCGAATTGGCCGCCGAGCCACGGCCCTGGCAGAGGATGTCGCGCGAGCGTGCGTAGCGGACGATGTCTTCCACGGTCAGGAAGAAGGCTTCGTACTTCAGCCGCGCAATCAGTTCCAGCTCGTCATTGATCTGTTTGACGATGGCCGGCGGCACGCCTTCGGGCCAGCGCTGGCGCATGCCGGCTTCGGTCAGCTCGCGTAGATAGCTGCTGGGGCTATGTCCGACGGGCACCAGCTCGGCCGGATACTGGTAGCGCACGTCTTCCAGATGAAACGTGCAGCGCTGGGCCAACTGCACGCTGGCTTGCAGCAGCGCGTGCGGATAGATGTTGCCCAATGCCCGCCGCGTGCGCAGATGGCGTTCGCCATTGCGGAACAGATGCGCGCCGCCTTCGGCCAGGGTGCAGCTGTGGCGGATCGCGGTGAGCGTGTCCTGCAGGATGCGGTGGCGGCGCAGATCCATGTGCACGTCGCCGCTGGCGAGCGCGGTGATGCCCACCTCGTCGGCCAGTTGCTGTAGTTGTTGCAGGCGAGCTTGGTCGTCTTGCTCGCGGTGCAGTTGGATGGCGAGGAAGGCGCGATTGCCGAAGATCTGTTTGAGCCAGTGGGCTTCGTTGGGGTCAGGTGTTTTGGCCGGAAGCCATATAGCGAACAGGCCGTGGGCCGGCGGTTCGCCCCCACCCCGGCCCTCCCCCGCAAGCGGAGGAGGGAGCAAAGCACAACCCGATAGGAGAGTCTCGACATCCCTCCGCGTCAGCTTGTATTCGCCCTTGGGCGCAGCGCGGCGGGCGATGGTGATCAGTTCGCACAGCTGGGTGTAGCCGTGCAGGTTTTCCACCAGCAGCACCAAGCGCAAACCATCGTGCAGGCGGAACTCGCTGCCGACGATCAGCTTCAGCCCGCTGGCGCGCGAGGCTTCCAGGGCGCGGACGATCCCGGCCAGCGAGCATTCGTCGGTGATCGCCAGGGCCTCGTAGCCGCAGTCACGCGCGCGCGCGAACAAAGCCTCGGCGCTGGAGGCACCGCGCAGGAAGGAGAAGTCGGACAGGCAATGCAACTCGGCGTAGGCGGGAAATGGATCCGGTGCGCGTACATCGTCGTCATTGGCGGCGGACACCCCCATCCGCTGCGCCACTTCCCAGGCGCGCGGCGCGCGCACGCCGGGCGTGTCGGCGCCCAGTTGGTCCACGCGGTCATCCCAGCTCATGCAAACCAGCCATGCAGCATCCAGCCGCCCTGCTCGCCCGGCGGTGCGAACGCCCAGGCACGCTGTCCTTGCGAGGTTTCCAGCACGTAGTAATCGCGGCGCGCGTCTTCGCCATCCCACCAGCCGCTTTCCAGGCGCTCGGGCCCGGACACGATGCGCACGCGGCTGTCGCGCAGCGGCACGGGATGCGGCAACAACCAGGCCGGACGTGGCGGCCGCGCGGGCGCTGCCTGCACCTGCGGCGCATCGCCTTGCAATCGCCGCCACGCACGCTCCGGACGTGGGTCGGTGGCCGGCGTCACCTGGTAGACCGCCTTGTCGCCCAGGCGCGCGCGCAAACGCTCGCGCAGTTGCGGCCAGGGCATGCCCTGTTGCGGACGCTGATCGAACAGATCGCGGCTGGCCGGCACAAACGGCGGCAGCTCCCGCGCCAGCAGGCGCAGCGCCACCACTGGTTTGGGGATGGACACGCGTTCCAGGCGATTGCGGGTCAACTCGAACAGCAGCGCCGGTTCGCGCTCGGCCGCCAGCAGGCCTACCTCCACGTCGGTATGCCCGCCTTCGTGCTCCAGCCGCAACACGAAGCGCTGCACGCCGCCATCGCGGATTGAGAGATAGGTGCCGAGATCGCCAATCAGGCGGCGTAGGGGGAACAGCAAAGCCAGGTGGCTTTCCACTTCATGGCCCAGCTCCACCCGCATATCGAAGTAATCCGGCGGCGCGTAGTAGGCCAGGTGATCCTCGCGATCGCCGTACAAGGCATCCAGGTGATCCAGCAGTTCCACTCCGAAGCGGCGATGCAGCCCATCACGCGGTAAATCGCGCAGGCCGCGCAGATCGCGCACGCCCATGCGGTGCAGGCGTTCACCGGCATCGCCGGGCAAGACGGCGCGGCGAACCGGCACCTTGTCCAACAGCTCACGCATGGCCGCTGCATTCGGCGTGGCCAGGCCATCGCGCAGGCCGGCGAAAACGCGCGCCGCACGCGGCGTGGGCGCCATCGCGATACGGTGGCTGAAACCCAGCCCCGCCAGTTCTTCGCGCAGGCGTTGCTCAATCCGCGGCCACGGGCCCAGCAACTGGAAACTGGCGCGCACCTCCACCAACAAACAGCCGCTCCATTGCGCGCTTACCAGCGAACTGTGGCGATAGGCCCAGGCGGCGAGGAAACGCTGCCAGTGCGCTTCGGCCTGCGGCTCGTATTCCACCAGCGCCAGATCCGGCTGCAAGGCATGCGCCGCAGTCAGTCGCATACCCGCGCGCAAACCGGCCTGCGCCGCCGGGGCATTGACCGCGTGCAGGTGGCGCAACTGCGCCGGACCGCTGATCAGGGCCAGCGGAATTTGCGGATCAGGCAAACGGCGAAGGACGGCATCCAGCGCCAGCTGCGGCAACCATAGACAAGCCCAGAGCATGGCCGCGCCTCAATGCCGGGTCCAGGCAAACGCCTGCGCGGGCGGATGGCCGCCACGGCATTTGCGTACGTGCCAGGCGCCGTGTTCGGAAGAAGAGTGGCTGTATTCCAGGCGCAGCGACGCCGCCGAAGGATTGGCCGCATGCTTGCAATCCCTCAGCGCGAATCCCAGGCATTGGCCGCTGTCGGCGGCCACTTGCAGTCGCCGCAGCGCCGGCCCATCGGCCTGCAACGGCCAGCCGACCACCGCCGCGCAGGCACCGCTGCGCAGGCATTGCTCGAACGCCCACAGCGCATCGCGCGGGCTGGCTTCGATAATCGCCAGATGCTCCAAGGCCATGCCCGCGTCCTGCCACGCCGGTGCATAGGGAATGTAAGGCGGCGCAATCACCGCCACCAGGCCGCCGGCCTGACTCAAGCGCGCCAGCGTGGGCATCAGCAGGGCCAGTTCGCCGACGCCATCGGCTGGCAGCAACAGTTCGGTGAGCGCGCGTCGCGGCCAGCCGCCCTGCGGCAACAGCGCATCCAGGGCGGCATGGCCGGTGCTTTCGCAATCGGCCGGCGCAATCGCCCCTCGCCCGGCATGCCACAGGGTCTGTGCGGCGAGCAGGCTGTCCAATGCAATGACGGTGCCCATCAGTCTTGCCTGATCAAACCGCAGTACAAGCCTTCGATGGCGAAGTCTTCGCTGGGATCGGGATCGATCGGCGCGTAGCCCTGGCTGCGCGGCAGCAGCCGCAGTTCGCGGTCGGTGCGATGCAGGCGTTTGATGGTGATGCCTTCATCGCCCAGCCGCGCCACCACAATCTGGCCGTGGCGGGCGTCGGGGGTGGCGTGTACGCCGACCAGGTCACCGTCCAGGATGCCTTCGTCGCGCATCGAATCGCCTTCCACCCGCAGCAGGTAATCCGGGCGCAGGCGGAACAATTGGCTGTCCACCCACAGGGTGCGCTCAATCTCGCCATCGCTGAGCAGCGGCTGCCCGGCCGCGACCCGCCCCACCACCGGCAGGTTGAGTGCATCGCCGGCCTCGCCCATGGCCGGGGCCAGCAGGCGCACCCCGCGTGGGCGGCTGGGGTCGCGGACCAGGTAGCCCTTCTTCTCCAGCGCCTCCATGTGTTTGAAGACCGCGCTGACATGGGCAATGCCCACGGCCGCGCCAATCTCCTGCAGGGTCGGCGCGCTGCCGGTCTCGGTCAGGCGTTGGCGCACCACCGCCAGGATGGCGGCTTGGCGGGATGTCAGGCTCAGGCTCATAGGTAAATCTTTTCACCGAAACAGGTGAAAGCCAATAGTGAAAAGATGAATTGGCAGTTGTTCCCCAAGACACACTGCTGGCCGGGCGCTTGCATCCGGACCGGAAAAGGACCAAATTTAGTCCACTCGATCTACTGGGAGGGTGATCGTGCGTTATTCCAAACAGGTCAAACCCATCAGCTACCTCAAAGCCAACGCAGCCGAAGTCCTGAGCGAGCTCGCTGAAAGCGGCGAGCCGCTGGTCATTACCCAGAACGGAGAGGCAAAAGCCGTGCTTCAAGATGTCGTGTCATACGAACAAACCCAGGAAACCCTGGCGCTGCTGAAGATCCTGGCGCTGGGCGAGCAACAGATCGCGACGGGCCAGACAGTTCCCCTTGAAGAAGCGTTTGCGCTACTCCGCAACAAGACCAGCGCCCGCTGATTCTCTCCGCACAGGCTCAAGGAAGACTGCGTGTCGCTGTATGACATCCATTTGACCCGCGATGCATTCCACGATCTCGAGTCCATCCATGCCGCCCTGCTACGCACGGAAAGCGAAGCTGCGGCGCGCAAAATGCTGGAAACCATCCGCAAGGCCTGCGAGAGCCTGCGTGAAAATCCGGAACGTGGCAGCTGGCCCGACGAGCTGCTGGACTTTGGCAATCGCAAATACCGGCAACTGCAGATCAAACCTTATCGTGTGATCTATCAGGTCATCGGCCAAGCGGTCTATCTTCAGCTCATCGCCGACAGCCGACGCAATCTTGCCCCGCTGCTGGCGCGCCGGCTACTGCAGCCCTGAGCCTCAACCGCCCGCCACGACCTTCGCGGGATTCCCCACCACTGTCGCCCCGGCTGGCACATCGCGTGTCACCACCGAGCCTGCACCGATGATCGCGTCATCGCCCACGGTGATGCCCGGCAGCAGAATCGCGCCGCCACCAATCCAGACATTGCGGCCAATCCGGATCGGCTTGCCGAACTCCGCACCACTGCGCCGGGTTTCCGGATCGCGTGGATGATCCGCCGTGTAGATCTGCACCAACGGCCCAATCTGCGTGCCAGCGCCGATATGCACTTCGACCACGTCAAGGATGACGCAGCCATAGTTGAGGAACACGCCCTCACCCAGATGCAGGTTGTAGCCGTAGTCGCAGTGGAACGGCGGGCGGATCACCACGTTCTCGCCCACCGACCCGCAACGCTCGCGCAGCAGCGCATGGCGGAACTCGCCCGACTCGCCCAAGGCCGCGTTGTAGCGCACCAGCCAGGCAGCGGTGGCCACCTGGTCGGCCTGGATCTCGGCATCACTGGCGAAGTACAGCTCGCCAGCCAGCATCTTTTCCTTCTCGCTACGCACCATCGCCAGACTCCTGCGGATCAGTTGTTGCCGCGTGCGCGGGCGAACGCCGCGGCCAATGCATTGTCGGCCGGTGCAGCTGCCGGACGCGCACCACCACCACCACCCGCACCACGGCTGTTGTTGTCACGTCCACCGCGCCCGCCAGCACCGCCGGCACGCGGGCCGGAGCCATCACGCGGACCGCGCTGATCCCGGCTGCCGCGTTCATCACGTGCTTCGGCCGGCGGCGGCACATCATCCAGGCGGCGAGTCAGCGCGATGCGCTTGCGCGCGATGTCCACTTCCAGCACCCGCACCTTGACGATGTCGCCGGCCTTGACCACCTCGCGCGGATCCTTCACGTAGCGATCAGACAAGGCCGAGATATGGATCAAGCCATCCTGGTGCACGCCAATATCGACGAAGGCACCAAACGCTGCCACGTTGCTGATCACGCCTTCCAGGATCATGCCCGGCTTCAGATCCTTGATCGCTTCCACACCCTCGGCGAAACGCGCCGCCTTGAACTCCGGGCGCGGATCGCGGCCGGGCTTTTCCAGTTCTTTGAGGATGTCGCGCACCGTCGGCACGCCGAAGGTGGCATCGGTGTAGTCCTCGGCGCGCACGCCGCGCAGGAAGCCGGTATCGCCAATCACCTGCTTCACCTCGCGACCGCAGCGCTGCAGGATGCGCTCGACCACTGGATAGGCTTCCGGGTGCACCGAAGAAGCGTCCAGCGGCTGATCACCATCGGCAATACGCAGGAAGCCGGCACACTGCTCAAAGGTTTTCTCACCCAGGCGCGGTACCTTGAGCAGCTCGCGGCGATTGCGGAAGGCGCCGTTGGCATCGCGGAACACCACGATGTTCTCGGCCACGCTGGCGCTCAGCCCCGACACGCGCGTAAGCAGCGAGGCCGAGGCGGTGTTGACGTCCACGCCCACGGCGTTCACGCAGTCTTCCACCCGCGCGTCCAGGGCGCGCGCCAGGCGGAACTGATCCACGTCGTGCTGGTACTGACCCACGCCAATGGCTTTGGGCTCGATCTTGACCAGCTCAGCCAGCGGATCCTGCAGGCGGCGTGCAATCGACACCGCGCCACGCAGCGACACATCCAGGCCGGGAAATTCCTTGGCCGCGAACTCAGAGGCCGAATACACCGACGCGCCGGCCTCGCTGACCACGATCTTCTGCATCTTCTGCTCAGGCGCCAGTTTGATCAGATCGCCGGCCAGTTTGTCGGTCTCGCGCGAGGCGGTGCCGTTGCCAATCGCGATCAGCTCCACCTGGTGCTTGCTGCACAGCGCACGCAGCACATGCAGGGATTGATCCCACTGGCGTTTGGGCTCATGCGGATAAATCGTCGCGGTATCGACCAGCTTGCCGGTGCGATCCACCACCGCCACCTTCACCCCGGTGCGCAGACCCGGGTCCAGGCCCAGCACCGCCTTGGGGCCGGCCGGCGCGGCCAGCAACAGATCCTTGAGGTTGTCGCCGAATACTGCGATGGCTTCGGCCTCGGCCTTCTCGCGCGCCTGGTTGAACAGGTCCAGCAGCAGATGCATGTGCAACTTGGCGCGCCAGGTCAGGCGGCAAGCATCGAGCAACCACTTGTCGGCGGCGCGGCCCTGTGCGGCGACGCCGGCATGCTTGGCCACGCGGCCTTCGGCCAGCAGGTGGCCGGCTTCGGCTTCGCTGCCGGGATCCAGATCCAGAAACAGCACTTCTTCGCGGCGCGCGCGGAACAACGCCAGCAGGCGGTGCGAGGGAATCTTGGCCAACGACTCGGCGTGATCGAAATAGTCGCGATACTTGGCGCCGGCCTCTTCCTTGCCTTCAGCCACGCGCGCGCGGATCACGCCCACCTCGCCCATCCAGTCGCGCAGTTCGCCGACCAGCGCGGCGTTCTCGCCCCAGCGCTCCATCAGGATCGCGCGGGCGCCTTCCAACGCGGCCTTGACATCAGCCACGCCCTTCTCGGGGTCAACGTAAGCGGCAGCGACCACCTCCGGCGTTTGCGTGGGATCACCCAGCAGGCCGTCAGCCAGCGGCTCCAAGCCGGCTTCGCGCGCAATCTGCGCGCGCGTGCGGCGCTTGGGTTTGTAGGGCAGATACAGATCTTCCAGCCGCGCCTTGCTGTCAGCGGCTTCGATGTCGGCCTTGAGTTCGTCGCTCAGCTTGCCCTGCTCGGCAATGCTGGCCAGCACCGCGGCGCGGCGATCTTCCAGTTCGCGCAGATAAGTCAGGCGTACTTCCAGGTTGCGCAGTTGGGTGTCATCCAGGCCGCCGGTGACTTCCTTGCGGTAGCGGGCGATGAACGGCACGGTCGCGCCTTCGTCCAACAGTGCGATGGCCGACTGCGCCTGCGCGGTCTGGGCGCCGATTTCGGCGGCGATGGTCTTGGCGATGTGCAGGGCCAACTGGGTGTTGTTCTGTTGCATTGAGTCCGTATCTGAAAGTGCAGCGTTCGGGAGGTCGATTGTGGCAACCCTGGCGCGTGGGGGAAACGGGTTGACAAGCCGGCTCCCACCAGGGCCGGCCTGCAAGACATGAACTTGCGGCCGAAGCCCGCCGCACCTCGTACACTAGCGGCGACGTAATTCAGGACATCCACGTGCGCGAGCTTTATCCGGACATCGAGCCCTATCGCGTCGAGCGCCTGGCGGTCGACGATCTGCACACCCTGTACCTGGAGGAATGCGGCAATCCGCAAGGCTTGCCGGTGATCTTCCTGCATGGCGGGCCGGGCGCTGGCCTGTCGTCCTACCACCGCCGCTTCTTCGACCCGAAGCTCTATCGCATCGTGCTGTTCGATCAGCGCGGTGCCGGACGCTCCACGCCGCCGGCCGAGCTGCGCGACAACACCACCTGGCATCTGGTCGACGATATCGAGCGCATCCGCGCGCACCTGGGCATCGAGCAGTGGGTGGCGTTTGGCGGCTCCTGGGGCTCGACCCTGGCGCTGGCCTACGCGCAAGCGCATCCGCAGCGCGTGCTGGGGCTGGTGTTGCGTGGCATCTTCCTGGGCCGCCCTGAAGAACTGCGCTGGTTCAATGAAATCGACGGCGGCGCGCGCTTCATCTTTCCAGAGCGCTGGGAACGCTATCTGGCCTATATCCCGGAAGACGAGCGCGACAATCTGGTTGAGGCCTACTGGCGCCGGCTGGATCACGCCGATCCGCAGGTGCGGCTGGAAGCTGCGCAGGCCTGGAGTGACTACGAAGGCGGCAGCACTACACTGATCCACGATCCCATCGATCCCGGCCACTTTGAAGATCCGCATGTGGCGCTGAGCGTGGCACGTGCGGAGGCGCACTACTTCCGCCATCAGGTGTTTCTGCAACCGGATCAGTTGTTGAACGGTATTGATCGCATCCGCCACATTCCAAGCACCATCGTGCATGGCCGCTATGACATCGTCTGTCCGGTCAAGAGCGCCCATGATCTGGCGCGCGCCTGGCCCGAAGCCAGCCTGCGCATCGTCCTGGCCGGGCACAGTGCGGCCGACCCGGCGATAGTCGACCAACTGGTGCAGGCCACCGACGCCCTGGCGGATCGCTACGCCGCCGGCCGCTGATGCGTCGCCACTTCAAGACGCTCGCCGACGGCGCCGTGATCGAGTTTGATCGCGGCCAGTTCGACGACTGGTGTGTCTATCTGAGCGCGCCCGGCCTGGCCCGGGTCGCGCCGCGCGATGTCGACTACTTCGCCGAGCTGCAGGGGCTGGCGCTACGCCACGGCGCCTTCCGGCTGTATCAGGATTTCGTCGAAGTCTATGAGCGCACCCAGGCGCAAGCTCATCCGGGCGTGCTGGGGTGGATCACTGGCTTGTCGGCCGCCTACGGCGCCGACGCGCTGGCGGTGGACCGCCTGCTGACAATCCTCTATGCCGGCATGGTGGCTGAGGAGAACAAGCTCAACGGGCCGCTGGGCAAGCGCATCAAGCGCCTGGGCATGTACCAGAGCCTGGTGGAAGGCATGCCCGCCGCCGAGGCCGCGCAGTACAGCCGCAACGTCGATGCCAAGCGGCTGGACAAGGAATGCCGCGCGCGCGGTTTCTGAGCGCGCGCCACCATCGCGAAGAGGCGGCTGTCAAAACTCCCGCAACGCCCAACTGCTGAGGGTGGCGAAGTACTCGCGCAGCCAGGCGTTGTAGCGGATATAGCGCGGCGTAGGTGCGGCGGCGCCGTGGATGTTCGAGTAGCCCGCTTTGCGCGCAATGCGCACGGCTCGCAACAGGTGGAAGTCACTGGTCACCAGGACCATCGGTGCGCTCGCGTCGATGCCATGTGCAGCCAGGATCGGCTTGCTGAAGGCCAGGTTCTCATCAGTGCTGGCGCTGCGATCTTCGCGCAGTAAACGTTGCTCCGGAATTCCGCGTTCGATCAGGTAGTCGGCCATCAGGCTGGCTTCGCTGCAGGCCACGCCCAGGCCCACACCGCCGGTCACCAGCACGCGCGCCTGCGGGAAGCGTGCGGCCTGGCGCAGGCCTTCATCCAGGCGGGATTCCATGGTGGTGGATGGTTTGCAGTTGGGCGAGCCCGAGCCCAGCACGATGATCGCCTGTATCGGTGTGGTGTCGGCGATAGGTTCGGACGCCACCCGGGTCAGCGTCCAGAAAAACATCGCCAACGACAGCAGCCAGAGCACAATCGCCAACCAGGTGCCGCGCCACAGCCATTCGTGCCAGCGGCGTGTCGTGCGCCAGTGCATGACCGCCGGCCAACGCCAGGCCAGGCCCAGGGCGAACACGCCAAGCATGGCCGGTGCCAGAGAGCCCACATGGATCACGCCACGCGTAAACAGATACAGCGCATTGAGCACCAGCAACACGCCAGCCAGGGCCAGCGCCGCGCGCCGCAACGGCGCCTGCAGATTTCCCGCGATCACTGTGCCCTTCCCTGCCCGTTCAATCGCCGCAGACTACACGAGCGGCGTCAGCGTGTGGCAGTTCTTTGTTGCAGTGCCGTTGCGCATGGGTTCGGCTGCTGCCGGGCGAAGAAAAGGGCCGCGCCGGTGAACTAGCTCATAAGTTGGATGCCACTCCACCTTCTGGGGGCAGTTCAGGAGTGGCCCTTCTCAGTTTAGCGAGCTCAGTTTTCTGCCCTGTATTGCCAACGGAGATCAGATCTCGCGCAGACGGTCGAGCTCCATGTGCATCTCAATTGGCGCGGCAATGACGTTCTGGTGAACACAGCCGGGAAACAGGTTGTCGCTGCTACCGGCATAGTTGTCACCATTGAAAAGGTAAGGCACGTGTGACCAGCAGCGATACCCAAGGTCTTTCAGCGCCTTTACATCAGCCACCGCGTGCTCGCCCGTGCCCAGGCGGAAGTACACGATGGGGTGGAAACGTCGAAGCGTGTCAGCGGCGCCCTGCAGCAGTGAGACCAGCGTACCCGGCAGGTTCACCTTCAGCAGATGCAGCGCGTCCAGCGACAGTTGGTCGACGGTGGAGCCGCGGACGTGCTCGCCACCACTTCCAGGCAGCACGCTGGCCAGCATGACCTGGCCACTGTCACGCCCCAGCCAGACCGAATGCGCGTAGACATTGCCAAGACCATTGAGGGCCACGTTGGCGCACAATTGCTGGAACTCGATGCGACGCGGCTCGGCGACGTGTACTGAGCCCTTGTCACCCACCGCACGCGATAGCCAAAGCGAGTGCGCGCCGTAGTCGCCGCCGAATTCAAGCACTGTCTGGCCGTCCTCCACAAAGCCACTCAGCAAATCCAGCTCTTGTTCAGCCCATTCCCCATACTGCTGCATCGAACGGGCGACCATATTGTTCGCCTGCACCGAGGCGGCAATGCCGTGGCGGGATTTCCATAAACGCTGGGCGCCGTCAACGGAGAACGGTACAGCGGCCGGCGATGCTGATAGCGCCACGGAGGAATTGGGGTTATGGGAAATTTCCATCAAGTTGATTCCAATAGGTAGGGTTAGCTAGTGCTGTTGGCCATCCGCATGCGCTGATGCAGACGCTTCCATTGCGGATGCTGATCAGGCTCGTCCAATTGACGCGCCCACAGCGTGTCAGCTTGTTGCCAGATGGGAAGGATGTCGCTGCGGTGCGCGCCTGCATTCCAGGCAGCGTTGCAGAACTCACTGGCTTGGCCGTACTCGCCAGAGAAGAAGTCGACCCATGCCATCAGCCGCAATGCGCGGGCATCGGACGGGGTCAAGCTCAGCAGGCGTGTGGCGAGCGGGCGCATGGTCGCAACGCGGGCTTCGTCGCGACGATGCGATTGCAAGGCCACCAGCGCAGTCAGGGCGCAGCTCAGGGCGCGCGCCTCGTTCTCGGGCGCCTGCGCGGCGGCGGCACCCAACGCCGCTGCCTCGGCGTAGTGCGCGTCGGCAACCTTCCCTTCTGCCAAGCGCGCTCGCGCCAGATGGATTTCCGCCGATTCCATCTGCACCAGCGCCAGTGGCACCTGCTCACCGCTGATGCGCTCCAGCAACTGCTCGGCCTGGCGCAGCGCTGCATCCTGGCCGGACTTGCTTAGCTCTCGCTGCGCGCGCAGACGCATGTAATACGCCTTCGCGAAGTTCAAGCTCCCACTGCTCTCCGGCACCATGGTCTGAATGCGCGCGAACAGCGCTTCTGTCTCGTCAAGTTTGGCCGCCGCAGCCGCGCCCTGCAGGCTGTCGGCCCAGTCACCTAGCACACTGATCCACGAGAGCAGCGGAGCGATGCTGGCTGCACCGTCAAGGTGCACCTGGATAGCAGGCTGGAGCTGATGAAGGCGGGTGACGCGAGCGGCACGGCTGATGCGCTGCAAGTGGGCACGCTCGCCATCGATCAGGCGGGTGAGCCACGCATCTCGATGCGTATCATCCAGATTCGGCATATAGCTTTGCACCAGAGCGAAGGCGCGTTCGTGCAATGTCTGGGCTGTACGCGAGTCGACGATCTCGGCGCGCGCCCAAAGCGTGTTGGCCTGCAGCCAGCCTTGCTGGAAACCTTCATGTGCAGGCAGGCTGTCTATCAAATGCTGCACGCGATCCAGCCACGAAGCTCGTTCCAGTTGCGGCGATACCATTGCCCGTTCGTACAGCGCGTCGGCCAGCTCCAGATCGATTGAGCGGTCGCCCCGCCCGCCGATGCGGGCGTGACGCAGCGCGTGCACAGCCTGATCCAAACTGTTCACCCGCTCCTGCCCATTGCTCTGCTGGGCGCACAGCATGTGGCAGCGGCCGACCATGCGCGAGAGCAGTTCGATGCGTTGCGGCTCGGCTTTCAGCGCCAGCTCGAAGGCGTGAGCAGCCTCGCGCGCATTTTCCAGCTCTTCGCCTCGATCATTGGCCATCCGCCAACGGGCCCATCCGCATACCATCCATGCTTCACCCGTCATTTCTGAGCTGGACAGTAACGGTTGCAATGCTGCAATCGCGTCACGTGGCCGACTCAAGGCCAACAGGCGCTTGGCCTCTTCCAGCGGTGTGGCGATCTGCTCGCTACTGGCAAACTGGCTTGCCGCCTCTACCGCTCTATCGCCGTCTATGGATTCGCTCGCCGCTTCGGTACTGATACTTGCCGTGTTCTCAACAGTGACGGTGGCGAGCTCGCCAAAGAGGTTTTCAGGGGGTGATACGTATGTCCGCTCCCCCGCTTCGTCTTGCTCTCGAGCGGGTTCGTCCATCACATGCCTCGGCGCAGTAGCCACAGCCGATAGATGCCACACGCTTTCCGCGAGCGGGTCGACGCTCTGACCTTCTGGCATCTCCGGAGCAGCCACGGCCACAGGCTGCAGCGCCTTTGGAGCCGCATTCGGTGTGACTGGCAACCCCTTCATGTGATAGGTCAGCGACGCACGCGCCGTGTCGTGGTGCACGGTTACGCCGGCGCCAAGCCACGCCGGTGATTGCGCGGAAGGATCCGGGATACGGACAGACAGCTGCGGCAGCGGCCTATGGCCTGGACTCAGGGTTTCAGGCTGGAAACCGCTTAGGCCCGGCTTGCGCACATTGCTCCAGCCGATCACACCTCGCCGGGACCACGCCAGTTCCGCAGCACGGCGTGCCTTGCGGCGTCGCCGCCCTCGCGCAACGACAACGACGAGGCACAACACCGCAAGCACTGAGCCGATGAGCCACGGTGCCCATTTTTCGGCGATACCACCTGCGGCGTCAGAGGACTGAGCAACGGTGCTTCCAGCTACAGCAACGCCAGCGTGCCCCGCCTCAATTGCATCGACCGCCAACAAGGACGAGGTCACCGACATCGCCGATGCACCTGCAAGCTGCTGGACTGTCGCCTTCTTTGAACTTACCGACCCTGGATCGGTCATGGTCTCTGCCCACGTGGGCAACGGTCTTGCCGATATCGAATCGGCCGCCTTCGAGCTCGGTCGAAGCGTCGCTTCTTTGCTCGAGGTTGCACCAAAGGGAACCAAAACCATCGCTAATACGGCAAGCGAAAGAGCCACGCGCGAGCGTGCGCGGCAGCGCCTTGCCATGCCTGGCGATGGTGATCTTGTAGTTGGAGTCGACACCGGATTCCTGCCCTATGGTAGGGAGCCTCCAGCAGTGACCACACGGAACTCCACAGTGGCGGTAGCACGAGGCGCCAATCAATGAGTCAAGTTACGCGTGGTCGAGTTATTGAAGAATCAGACCTTTCCGAATATCGCTTCCCTTGTGGGATTCGCTGTAACGCGGAAAGAGAGCCCGACTTTCCGAACACGGCAAGTCTCGGCCGGCGTACCAATGGGCGGAGCAAATCGGCTCGACGAATCATACGCCTGGATGGTATTCAACTCAGGCGGATTTCGAATCCGCGCCATGAGAGCGGATACGCTCAATACGGGGGAAGTACACGCTCGGAGCTTAATGTCCTGGGGAAAGTCGCCAGCAATCTGCCCCGCGTGAGTTAAATCTGCCGATGGAACGCAATACGTCCTCAGCTGCCATCATCTGAAGGCCCGTCCTGGGACGGGCCGTTCTTCTTCCGCGACTACTCTCTTCCTTAGCGCGCGACTACTTCTATCCGCACGCGGCGGTTTGGCTTGAGGCACGCGATGAGTGCATTACGGCTTGTTTCAGCACATTGAACCTTCGGTTCGCCCTCGCCACGGCCTTCCGTGGAGATAGCTTCTTCCGGTATTCCACGCGACACGAGGTAGCGCTTGACGGACTCGGCACGATCCCGAGAAAGACGCATGTTGTACGCATCACTGCCCAAGCGATCGGTGTAACCGGTGACTCGCAGCACTTCCACATGCTCGGCCTCGGTGAGCACCTTCACAATCTGGGCATCGATTGCGGCAGGCGCATTTCGGCTGAGCTTGGCGCTGTCGAAATCAAACAAGAAGTCACTCGAAATCTCCACGGCTGCGGCGATGCGAGATTCCTGCTTCGGCGGCGCTGCCTCGATGCCACCCACGATATCGGCGCACTGCTGCGGATTCCAGAACGTTTGCTCCGACAACATGTCGTCATTGAAAAGAATCTTGTACTGGCAAATTACGATCTCGCCCGTGTGCGTGGGAAGTTTGAAAACGTAATCCCATTCGTGAACACCGGCGATGCCTTCGCGGTACATCGGATGCCCGATGAGGCGATAGACCTCCAGCTTCGCGGTGCCGGGCGCTATCTTCCGCAGCGCCGCCAAGTCTGGCGTCATCGTGGCCTTGATGATCGGATTGGCCTTCTCAACCGGCAGCCATACAGGCTCGTCGGTCTGGCCATCACGCACCTGGCTGATTGTGGTGGAGCCACACGCGGCCAGCATGGCCGTTATGGTCAATGTTAGGACCGCCCCTAACAGGCGTTTGATTGTCATCGATTTGCTCTAAGTAAACCGGCCAGTGTCTGACGACGCCGGTGTCATGTAGAAAGGAAGGCGGCGGTGCCTGAAGGCACCGCCGCTTATTACCGCTGGCTATGGTCAGAAGACGTAGCCGACGCCAACACGGAACACCGCGTCATCGCCCTTGGCTGCAGACACACCGGCGTTGAAGTTGACACGACCGTTCTCGCTCCAGCGCGACACGCCGATACCCAATGCAACCTCACCGCGGTAGCTAGCGACACCCGCGTTGACAGCGGTGTGACCCGGCAGGTACGGCGTGACATTAATCAGCGCCGACGCCGCTGCGATACCGCGGTTGGCCTGACGGTTCACCTGGTCAATATCGCTGCTCAGGTTCTGCCACACATCGTCGATCTGCGAGTCAGTGTAGGCATTGGCTGAGCTCAACGTTGCTGCATCACCGGCCTGCATTACGCGCATATTGACCGCATCCATGGGGGCAGTGCCATCGGCCACGTTGGTGATCGCTCGCTCATGACCCTTCGAGCCCACGGATACTGAGTTGGCACGATCCGCCACCGAACCGTTGCCCAGCGCTACCGAGTTACTACCCGAAGCCACTGCGCTGTCGCCGAAAGCTGAGGCTTGGTCACCGCTGGCATTGGTGTTGTAACCCACCGCCACGCCCGGGCTAGTCCCGGCATTTGCATTGGCCGGTTTTTCAGAACCATTGGCTGCAATGAACGGAGCTCTGCCACCGCCATTGTTTTCGATGTTGGTCACACGGCCATCGATGCTGGTGATCTGCTTCTGCAGCGAATCGCGCAGCCCCGCAATCTGGCCACCATTGACAGCGTCCTTACTGTCCTTCTCGATCCGGCCTGGCGCCACGTTGGTCAGCAAGGTACCGTTGGCACCGCCGAAGGCTACCTCCGACTTGTTGCTGCCCGGCTTGTAGACCACGGCTTCCAGCATGTTGCCCTTGTCATCGGTCAGTCCGGAAACCTTGAACTTGGAGTCCACGGACTTGAGCTGGCTGACGTTGACTGCATCGGTGTCATCCGCACCGGCCGCCAGGTTGGTGATGCGGCGCTCCTTTCCGGCTGAACCCACAGACACCTCACCGACTGCTTTTGCACCGGCCACCGTGCTCGGGGACGCATCCTTGGCCACATAGGCGGCCTTATTCAGATCCGCCTTCGTGGTGGAGTTTGCACCCAGGGCAACCGAGTTCTCGGTCGTGGCCTTGGCGTTGGCGCCCATGGCGACGGCATCCTTGCCGGTGGCCACGGCGTCGTCCGTGTCGTCGGCCTTGCCGTTGGCCTTGAAGTAGCGGATGCCCTTGCCCTTGTAGTTCGGGTTGGCAATCGGCGGACCGCTCGGGTTGCTCGGATCCTGCATGGTCGGCTGCTGATCGGCCGGATTGCCGGTAATCGCGTACATCTGCGCGCCGTTGATGGCATCGGTGCTGGTGGCCGTCACCGCGCCTTGGTGGACGTTGGTGATGGTGGTGCCACCGGTCTTGCCACCGTCCGTGGAGGTCGAACCGCCCATCGTGAGCTTGCCCTTGTTGCTACCCGCGTCATAGGTCACGACATCGAGGACCGAGCCGTTGGCATCGGTGA
>Ga0160448_100050_pt1 | contig 93353 bp, 84 predicted proteins | sample HID1973M_E1MG_FD_108269 | JGI IMG/M metagenome (GOLD analysis project Ga0160448, IMG submission 108269) | Enriched mosquito-associated microbial communities from UW Madison campus, WI, USA - HID1973M_E1 MG | ecosystem: Host-associated > Arthropoda: Insects > Digestive system > Unclassified ...
CGGATATCGGCGTCGACATTGCCGGCGGCCGACATCATGCCCATCATGCCGCCGCCCATGTACGAGAACAGGATGTAGTCGTTGATGCGGCCGGCGTAGGCGGACACCCAGGCATCAAATTTTTCGGTGCGGTATTGCGCGCCGATATCCAACTGCGTGGTGCGCTCGGGTTGGATGCCGGCGAAGGCATTGGCCGCACCCATCGGGCCCATGTCGGGAGAAATCAGTTCCCAGTAATCGGGCATGCGTTCGGTGTGGCCGATGCCGGCGTACCAGGTGACCGGCGCGGCAGACAGGTCCTGCTCGAAGCGGACAAAGCCGGCGGGCAGCGTTTCCTTGCGGGTCATGCCGAAGGTGGGATTGGGCATGCCCATCATGCCGGTGCGCGCACGCTCGTCCTGCACCTGGGCGCGATCAAAGCGCAGGCCGCTGACCCAGCGCTGGCCAGTGCTGACGGTCCAGATGGATTCGGCAAACACGCCGACGCTCTTGAACTGCGCGTCGGTGCTCCATGGCATCGACAAATGCGCGTTGCGGCCCATGCCGCTGCGCTCGCGATGACGACTCTCCTGCCCGTCCATGCCGGCGGTGAGCTCGAACTGGCTCCACTTCCAGCCCAGCGCAAAGCGTCCGCCGACGGTGCGGCGATCCACATCGGCCACCATCGGCATCGGCATCGAACTCATCGGATTGGGTTCGCGCAGGCTGTAGTTGTCCATCACGTGGTCGGCGTAGTTGTAGAACGCGCTGGCCTTGAGCGTGTCGAGCGCGCCGGGCAAGTTGGTCTTTTCGAAACGCAGGCTGTAGCTCTCGCGCTTGAACTGCGCGCCGTCCATGCCGCGACCGGCATAGCGGGCCTGGCCGTCGCCGACACCGGCATTCAACTCCAGCAAGGTGTCGGCATCGGGCGTCCAACCCAGCGACAGGTCGGTGTTCCACTTCTTCCACGCCGAAGGCACCACGTTGCCATCGCCGTCTTCGTAGTCGTCGGACTCGGAGCGGTTGGCGCTCAGTCGTGCGTAGACATCCGGATTACCAACCGCTGCATCCAGCACCTGATCGTTGCGGCCGAACGATCCGCCCAGCAGGCTGCCACTCAGTTCAACACCCGGCGCATCGAAGCGCGGTGGGTTGCGTTCAAAGCGCACCGTGCCGGCGGAGGCGCCCGGCCCCCACAACACGGTCTGCGGGCCCTTGATGACGATCAAGCGGTCGTAGGTTTCCGGCGAGACATAGGACATCGGGTTGTCCATGCGCGCCGGACAGGCGCCGGGCATGCTGCCGTCATTGGTCAGCAAGTTCAGGCGCGAACCGAACATGCCACGCAACACCGGGTCGCCGTTGGTGCCGCCATTGCGCAGTGCGGTGAAGCCGGGGATGGTCTTGAGGTAGTCGGCGCCATCGCTGGCCGGCACCGGTTGGCGCGGCAAACGTGGATCGGTTTCGTAGGTCAACGGTGAGACCGGCGCGGCGGTGACCACCACGGCATCAAAGGTCTCGGGCTGCACAGACTCTTCGGCCAGGGCAATGGAAGGAAGGCAAAGCGCCGCCGCAACGGCAAGGCAAAGACGGGACGCGCGCAGCGCCCCGACAGCGGGAATCGACATGGAAAGCTCCGAAAAAGCACAAGGAAGGACGCGACGTGGCGCGCCTGAATCAAGACCTGTGTTTCAGAGGTACAGCGGCGGCCCCTGGCCACCTAGCCCGCGCAGATTGGTCGGCGTGCGCCGACGTGGCGCCGGCTTGGGGATGAAGCGCGCTGAGGACAGCAGCGGCACCGACAGGCAGATGGCCAACAGCAGCAGCGGCAGCACATCGGCCAGACGGCAGTAGTCGCAGTCCGCGCCCATCGTCATGCCGCCACCGGCCAACGGGGCTTTCTTGACCGGCGAGGTGTCGGCGGTGTCCACCCACTTCAAGCCCGTGGCGGTGCACAACTCGGTCCAGCCGGCCAGCACCTGCGCGCCGGCGCCACTGATCAAGCGGGTGACCGAAGGTGCCAACGCCAACAGCAGCACCGCCACAAGGGCGAGCTGGGTCATGGTTCGGCGGAAGAGCACAGGTTGGGCCACGCCGCGATCTTACCTGGTCCTCAGAAGCTGCGCTCCGCCCCGCAGGCCAGCCCCCGCAAGGCCGACAGGTCGCACAGTTGCCAGTCGCGTTGGCGACCGCTGATTTTTCCGTGCCGTTGCCACTCGGCAAACAGACGGTTCAAGGTTTCCGGGCGCACACCCAGCTTGCCCGCCAGTTGCCGCTGGCTGGTGGGCAAATGCACCAGCGGGTGGGCCAGGTCCGGGCAGAGCGAGAGCAGATAGGCTGCCAAGCGCTGCGCGGCCGAGCTGCCGGCCAGCCAATCCAGTTCATTGGTGCGTTGGTAGATACGCATGCCCATCCAGTCGAGCATGCGCATGGCCAGGGCGGGATGCCGCAGGCAGGCTTCGCGCAGGCATTGCCTGGGCAGCCAGGCGCAACGGACATCATCGCGCGCACGCGCGCACATCGAATAGCGCCCATGCGGCATGAACACCGACATCTCCGCCGCCAGCTCGCCGCGCGTGCAGAGTTGATAGACCCGCTCCTGTCCGTCCCAACCCTGGCGCAGCACTTCCACGCAGCCATGTACGACCAACAGGCAATGGCGCGCGGGATCGCCTTCGCGGAACAGCCAGGCGCCGTGGCGATGGCGACGCAGATCGAATTGCGGCACCACGGCGGCCAAGGCCGGTTCGCTGGCGTCCTGGAACAGCGGATGCGCCGACATCAGCGCGCTCAACTCAGATTGCGCGCTTGCAGGTCGCGCACATTGATGTTCGTCATTGGTGACTGGGCAGACGGACGCAATCATCGCTTACATGAGAACCGTTCTTGCCTTTGAGCCTAGCGAACACCGTTGCCGAGCAAATTTGCTTGGCTTGTTGTTTGCCTCAACCCTGTGGCTGGCCGCTTGCCAGCCGCAGACTTCTTCCACCGCTACGCAAGCCGCAGCGCTGCAATTGGGAGGGCCGCCTGCGGTCGTCAGCTTTCCCTTGATGCGGATGGCCGAAACCGGCATCGCGGTGGGCGATGAGCAGCGACCGGCGCAGTTCGCGCTCTGGCAGAGCGCGGACCAACTACGCGTGTTGTTGGCGCGCGGCGAGCTCGATTACAGCGCGGCACCCACCCATGTTCCCGCGTTGCTGGCCAATCGCGGCCAACGCGTGCGCCTGCTCACTGTCTCGGTGTGGGGCATGCTTTGGCTGGTCAGCCGGGATCCGCAGTTGCACGACTTTGGCGATCTGCGCGGTCGCACTTTGCTGACGCCCTACCGCCGCGACATGGGTGCGATGACACTGCAGGCCGTGTTGGATTCGCACGGACTCGTGGCGGATCGCGATGTGCAGCTGATCCACAGCCGCGATGCACAAGATACGGTGGCGTTGATGTTGGCTGGGCGTGGCGAGCATGCGCTGTTGCCGGAGCCGCTGGCGTCGCTGCTGCTCTGGCGCAACCGGCACAGCGGTGGCGCGCCCTTGTACCGCGTGCAAAGCCTGGAAGACGCGTGGTCGCAGCAGTTCCCCGATGAACCCGAATTGCCGCAAGCCGGCGTGATGGCCGCTGAAACGCGCGCCGAGGATCCGCTGTTGGCCGCGGCCATTGTCTCCGCCTATGCGCAAGCCGCGCACTGGTGCAAGGCGCAGGCACGCGCTTGCGCGCAACTGGCGCAGCGCCATCTGCCGGAAATTCCGCTACCGGTGTTGGAATTCGCGATCCGGGTGACGCGCTTGGACGGTATTCCTGCGCGACAGGTGCGGCCGCAGTTGCAGGCCTTGTACCGGCGCATCCTTGCGCAGGATCCCGACGCCATCGGCAAGACCCTGCCCGCTGACGAGTTCTACGGTCCATGAGCGCCCGTTCGCTTCCTTGTCGCACGCTCTGGTCATTGCTGGGCCTGCTGTTGTTGCTGCTTGGCTGGCATGTGCTGGCCCTGCAGTTGGGTCCTTTGCTGATGGCCACTCCCCAGCAAACCTGGCAGGGATTGGGGCGTCTGCTGTCCACCCCAGACTTCGCGTTCCATGCTGCCGCCAGCCTGCTGCGGGTGGCGGCAGGCGTAGGGCTGGGAATCAGCATCGGCCTGGTGACGGCACTGCTGGCGGCGCGCAGCGAACGCTTGCGCCTCCTGCTGGAACCGCTGCGCTGGCTGCTGATGTCGGTGCCGCCGGTAATCGTCGTGGTGTTGGCGATGCTATGGCTGGGCATGGGCACGGCGATGGTGGTCGTGATCGCGGTGGTGTTGCTGGCACCCAATGTCTACGTCAACACCTTGCGCGGCCTGCACCTGCTGGACCCCGACTTGGGCGAGATGGCCCAGGTCTATCGCCTGGGACGCTGGCAGCGGCTGCGCCACGTGGCCCTGCCGGCGCTGGCCGTTCCACTTTGCTCGGCGTTGCACGTGGCCTGTTGCAGTGGCGTGCGCCTGGTGGTGATGGCCGAAGTCATCGGTGCCGCCAATGGTGCCGGCTTCGCCCTTGCACATGCGCGCGGCAGCCTGGACAGCGCCGCGCTGTACGCCTGGGTGCTGCTGGTCTTGCTGCTGGTCGCCGCGATGGAACTGGTGCTGCTGCGTCCCTTGCAACGCCGCATGACCCGCTGGCAGCGCCAGCCCAGCCACTAGCCATCGGGAAGAACACCATGCTTGAACTTGACGACATCGTCTTGCAGCGCGGCGCGCGCACCCTGCTGACCCAGGCCAATCTGCGCATCGAAGCTGGCGAACGGGTGGGCCTGGTCGGTCCCAGCGGCGCGGGCAAGAGCAGCTTGCTGGCCGTGCTGGCAGGCACCTTGCCGATCCAGGGTGGGCGCGTCCGCAATGACTTCCAGCGTGTGGGCGTTGCGTTTCAGCAACCGCGCCTGCTGCCCTGGCGCAGCGTGTTCGACAACGTACGCATTCCCTTGCGCGCGGCCGGATTCAGTCGCCAGGCCGCGCGCGCCACTGCCCGCGATTGGTTGCACTGGGTGGGGCTGGGCCAACGCCTGCGCGCTTGGCCGCGACAACTCTCCGGCGGTGAGGCGCATCGGGTGGCGTTGGCGCGGGCGTTTTCGATCAAGCCGGATCTGTTGCTGCTGGACGAGCCCTTCAGTGCGCTGGACCCCGCGCTGCGCCAGGAAATGCGCGGCCTGTGCAACACCGCCGTGCGGATGACCGGCGCGTCGCTGCTCTACGTCAGCCACCACCCGTTGGAGTTGTCGGAACTGGTGGATCGCTGCGTGAACCTGGAACTCGGTCGCCTGCGTCCCTATCCGCTGCTCGGTCGCTCCCATTTTTCTTCCCAGTCTGTTTCGTTCCCATGACCCGAAAAATTGATCTTCTGTCTTCGCCTGCTTGCCTGCTGTCTGCGCTTACCGCCCTCTCCTGTCCCCTGCTGTCCTACGCCCATCCGCGCGAGCCGGTGGAGTTGGACCGCATTGAAGTCCGCAATCGCCAACGCGCGCAGGAACCCGTGCGGATGTCGCAGGAGCGGGACGACCTGCGCGACATCGCAGGTGGCACCAATCTCATTGACTTGAGCGGGGCCGCGCGCCGGGAGACGCTGCGCGATGTGCTGGACTATCAGCCTGGCATCGTCGTGCAGGATTTTTTTGGCGGCCTGGATCAGCCGCGCCTGAACATTCGCGGCTCCGGCATCCAGAGCAATCCGGTCAACCGCGGCGTGCAATTGCTGCAGGACGGTTTGCCATTGAATGAAGCCGACGGTTCGTTTGTCATTGGCCTGGTCGAATTGCGCAATGCCGCCTTCGTCAGCGCGCGGCGTGGCGCCAATGCCATCACACCTGCGGCTACCACGCTGGGCGGCGAAATCGATATCCACAGCGCCAACGGCGAAGACCCTGGACGCATGCAGCTGGAAGCGGGCAGCTTTGGTAGGCGCGGCGCCCAATTCGCCTACGGCCAGTCGGGGCAATCGCTGGACTGGCGGGTAAGCGCCAGCGCTGATCGCTACGACGGCTATCGCCACCACTCCGATGGTGATCGGCAGTCGCTGCAACTCACTGCGGGCTGGCACCTGGGCGAGCATGCGCTCAACCGGAGCTCGTTGGGCTGGACCGATCTGTTCTTCCATATCCCCAGCGTGGTCCCCAAGGCGCGTGTTTACAGCGATCCACGCGGCGTACTCGGCGATCAGTCCTCGCCGCAGGATCGCTTGTTGAATGTCTACCGCCGCGACCCACGCAGGCAAGCGCGCCAATGGCGTTTGGCCAACCAAACCGAGTGGTCGCGCGACGCTTGGCAGCAAACGCTGGGGCTGTGGTGGCAGTCCACCGATGATCTGTTCAACAACACCACCGTCCACAACGTCAGCCAGGGGGTCACCCGCGGCCTGCAGTACGACGGGCAGTATCAATTGCCAGGCTGGGATCTGCGTCTGGCTGCGGCCTATACCGATGGCGACAGCACGCGCGATTTCTACGCCAACAACCCGAGCAATGGCACGCGCATGCAGCGCTTCGGACACTTTGCGCTGGACGCTTCCAGCCTGGATGTGATGGCCGGCGTGGTGTGGCGCCCGACTGCAGACTGGCAATGGCAGGCCAGCACGCGCTGGAGCCAGGTGCGACGCGATGCGCGTGATCCTGGCGCTAGTCTCATGTTGAACCAGGACTACCGGCATGCCAGCCCGCGCCTGGGCGCCATCTGGGAACCGCGCCCGCAGCTGCGGCTGTTCGCCAACCTCAGCCGCAGCCAGGAAGTGCCCACCTGGTGGGAAATCGTCAACGCCGAGGCCTCGCCGCTGCAACCGGCACGCGCACGCGCCAGCCTGCAGCGTCTGCGCTCGCAACAAGCCGACACGGTGGAACTGGGTGGCGACGGTGAATGGGGCGAAGATGCGGCCCGCACGCGCTGGTCGCTGGCGATCTACCGCAGCCGTGTCAGCGATGAACTGATGGCCATGCTGGATGGCTACGGCAATCGCGTGGGCACCTACAACTACATCGACGACACGCTTCACCAAGGTGTCGAGGCAGGCTTGAACGGCCAGTTTGGCGTCGCCTCCGCGCAGGCCATCGAATACCGGCTCGCCTGGACGTACAGCGACTTCCGTTTCCTGGGCGGTCCCTATGACGGTAAGCAAATCGCCGGCATCCCGCGCCACCTGATCAGCGCCGAAGTGCTGTGGACCAGTAACAGCGGCTGGCGTGCCGGACCCAGCTTGCGCTGGTTGCCGCAGGACACGCCCACCGATCACATGAATACGCCGAGCATCTACCAGGACGCTTACGCGCTGCTCGGTTTCAGAGTGGAATTCGCTGCCCCGACCCGCCCCTGGTCAGCCTTTCTGCTCGCCGACAATCTGACCGACCGTCGCTACGCAAGCAGCTACTCGGTCCGCCATCAAGCCACTGCGGCACAACCGGGTTTCCTGCCGGGTTTGGGGCGTAATTTCAGCCTGGGCGTGAGCTGGCGGTTCTGAACGGAAAGGCCGTTCGTCTGCCAGAACCGCAGGTCGTCAGGCCCAATGACTTCCCGCACTGTAATGTCGGTATCGCCCTGGAGGATGCTGAAACCTCCACCCAGCAGGAGAAGCTCAATGTCCCCCAAGTCCAAGTCGCGTTGGTTGTTTGTGGCGTTGTCGCTGTGCATGACGCTGGTGTCGTTCTCCGCATTTGCCCAGCGCTCCGACGGCAACATTGGCGGCGTCGCTGCAGCCGGCGATCAGGTGATTGCCGTCAATACCGGTACCGGCCTCAAGCGCGAGGTAACTGCCGACCAGGAAGGCAAGTACCGCGTGCGTTCGTTGCCGGTGGGTGATTACCAGGTCACCATCCTTCGCAACGGCGAAACCGTGGCCAGCGTGAAACTGCCGGTGCGTCCTGGCACCACTTCGCGCATTCCGGATCTGGCAGCCGATGCCAAGCCGATGGCCAGTGAGCCCGCGCCGGCCAACTGAAGACCAGGCGGCAGACGACAGAAAGCCCCGCACATGCGGGGCTTTCCTGTTCTTGGCCACATCGCCCCCCCTGCCAGGCAGGACAATGACTTTCGGCACTGTAATGCCGATACCACTACGACGACTGTATGCCGTCCCTAAGGAGAGAAGAACATGTCTTTGGTTTCCAGCAAGCGTTGGCTGTACCTGGCGTTGTCATTGATGATGGCGTTGACCTCGTTCTCTGCGTTCGCGCAACGCGTCGATGGCAACATCGGCGGCGAAGCCGTAGCAGGTGACCAGATTTCTATCAGCAATGCCAACATTGGTGTCAAGCGCGAGACGGTGGCGGATGATCAGGGCAAGTACCGCTTCCGCTCACTGCCGCTCGGCGAGTACGACGTCAAGGTCACCCGCAATGGCGAGTCTGTAGGTTCCTTCAAGGTCGCGGTGCGTCCGGGCGCCACCTCGCGCGTTCCCAGCGTTTCCGCGCAGGGCGAAGCTGCCGCCAAGTCAGGCGAAGCCGGCGCAAGCAACTGATCTTCGCTTTATCGAAGAAATCAAGCCCCGCGCAAGCGGGGCTTTTTCTTTGGTGGGTCGCGCCGTTCCCGTAGAATCAGGGTTCGAATCAAGCAGGCTTGCGCCCCCCGAGATGACCGACACCATTCGCTCCACGTTCCACGGCTTTGAGCAGATTCCGCTGCGCGAATACGCCGAGCGCGCCTACCTGGACTATTCCATGTACGTGGTGCTGGACCGCGCCCTGCCCTTCATCGGCGACGGCCTGAAGCCGGTACAGCGGCGCATCATCTACTCGATGAGCGAGCAGGGCCTGAGTGCGGCCTCCAAGCCCAAGAAGTCCGCCCGCACCGTCGGCGACGTCATCGGCAAGTACCACCCCCATGGCGACAGCGCCTGCTACGAGGCGATGGTGCTGATGGCGCAGCCGTTCTCGTACCGCTATCCGCTGATTGAAGGCCAGGGCAACTTCGGTTCGCCGGACGATCCCAAGTCCTTCGCCGCCATGCGCTACACCGAAGCCAAGCTGACCCCGATTGCCGAGGTGCTGCTGGGCGAATTGGGCCAGGGCACGGTCGACTGGACGCCCAACTTTGACGGCACCCTGGAAGAACCCACCTGGATGCCGGCACGCCTGCCGCACCTGCTGCTCAACGGCACCACCGGCATTGCCGTGGGCATGGCCACCGACGTGCCGCCGCACAACCTCAATGAAATCGTCAGTGCGGTGATCCGCCTGATTGATGACCCCGACGCCACCGTCGCTGATCTGTGCGAACACGTGCGTGGCCCGGACTACCCCACTGCCGCCGAGATCATCACCCCCGCTGCCGACTTGCGCTCGATGTACGAGACCGGCAACGGCAGCGTGCGTGCGCGCGCCATCTACACCCGCGAGCACAGCAACATCGTCATCACCGCCCTGCCCTACCAGGTCTCTCCGTCCAAGGTCATTGAGCAGATTGCCGCGCAGATGCGCGCCAAAAAGCTGCCCTGGCTGGAGGACATCCGCGACGAATCCGATCACGCCAACCCGGTACGGGTGGTGCTGATTCCGCGCAGCAACCGCGTCGATGCCGAGCAGTTGATGGGCCATCTCTTCGCCACCACCGACATGGAGAAGAGTTACCGCGTCAACATGAACATCATCGGCCTGGACGGCCGTCCGCAGGTCAAGAACCTGAAGATGTTCCTGACCGAGTGGCTGGCGTTCCGCTACGACACCGTCACCCGCCGCCTCAAGCACCGGCTGGAAAAGGTCGACCGCCGCCTGCACCTGTTGGCCGGTTTGTTGATTGCCTACCTCAACCTGGATGAAGTGATCCACATCATCCGCACCGAGGAAGAACCCAAGGCCGCCTTGATCGCGCGCTTCCAGCTGAGCGATGAGCAGGCCGACTACATCCTGGACACCAAGCTGCGCCAGCTGGCACGCCTGGAAGAAATGAAACTGCGCGGCGAGCAGGACGAGCTGGCCGCCGAACGCGACAAGCTCACCGGCATCCTGGAGTCCAAGGCCAAGCTCAAGAAGTTGATCAAGGACGAACTGACCGCCGATGCCAAGAAGTTCGGCGATGCCCGTCGCTCACCGCTGGTGCAGCGCGACGCCGCGCAGGCGCTGGACGAGACCGAACTGGTGGCGTCCGAGCCGATGACGGTGGTGGTGTCGGAGAAGGGCTGGATTCGTGCGGCCAAGGGCCACGATGTGGATGCATCCACGCTGTCCTACCGCGACGGCGACGGCCTGCTGGCGGCGGTGCGTTCGCGCAGCACGCAGCAGGTGGCCTTCCTGGACTCGGAAGGCCGCAGCTATTCCACCGCCGTGCATACCCTGCCCTCGGCGCGCGGTAATGGCGAGCCGCTGACCGGCCGCTTCTCGCCCGCGCCAGGCGCGTCGTTCCAGGCGCTGGCCAGCGGCGACAACGACAACCGGCTGGTCCTGGCCACCTCGCATGGCTATGGCTTTGTTACCCGTTTCGAAAACCTGACCGGCCGGCAGAAGGCCGGCAAGGCCATGCTCAATCTGAGCATCGGGGCCAAGGTGCTGCAGCCGGCTTCCGTGGCGAACGTGGAAACCGATCGCATCGTCGCCGTCACCAGTGCCGGTCACCTGCTGGCCTTCCCCATCAGCGAGCTGCCGGAACTGGACAAGGGCAAGGGCAACAAAATCATCGATATCCCCAAGGCCAAGCTAGGCACCGAGCGCGTGGTCGCCATCGCGGCGGTGTCGCCGGGCGCAACCCTGCAGGTGCGCAGCGGTCAGCGCACGATGTCGATCTCGTTCAAGGAACTGGACGCTTACCTGGGCGCACGCGCCACCCGCGGCGGCCTGCTGCCGCGTGGCTGGCAGAAGGTGGACGGACTGGCGGTGGAATGATGGACGCCGCCTTCTGGCTCGAACGTTGGCAGGAAGGACGCACCCGCTTCCATCGCGACGAGGTGATGCCATTGCTGCGTCAGCATTGGCCGAAGTTGGCCTTGCCGGCAGGCAGTCGCGTGTTTGTGCCCTTGGCCGGCAAGTCGCTGGACATGCTGTGGCTGGCCGGACAGGGCCATGAGGTGTTGGGCGCGGAGTTATCGCCGTTGGCGGTGGCGCAGTTCTTCGACGAGAACCAGCTGCAGCCCAGCGTCAGCGATGAGGCCGACGGCCGCCATCATCGCGCTGGCTCGATCGATCTGGTCTGCGGCGATGTGTTTGCCCTGGATGCGGCGGCACTGGCCGACTGCTCAGCAGCTTATGACCGCGCGGCCTTGATCGCCTTGCCCGCTGACATGCGGCGTCGCTACGTGAGCGAGGTGTACGGGCGTTTGCCGATCGGCTGTCAGGTGCTGCTGATCACGCTGGAGTATCCGCAAGTCGAGAAGGATGGCCCGCCGTTTTCTGTTGACGCGTCGGAGGTCCAGGCTCTGTTCGCACCGCAATGGACGATTGAGGAACTGGATTGTCGCGACATTCTGGCGCAGGAGCCGGGTTTCCAGGCGGACGGTGTGACGGCGTTGAGCACCGCGGTGTATCGCCTGCAACGCAGGGCTTAAGAATACCGACGCGCTGAGAGCTGCGAGCGATTGGCTGGCAAAGGCTGGCTAAACAAGGGCTGCAGTGGATTGCTTGCTGGCTAGTGCTGGCTGGCTGGAAAGTGCTGGCTGGCAGTAGCTGGCTGGCGATTCGTTGTTACCGGCTTCGCGGCTAGGCGCTTTTCAACAGACGAATGTCTGGTCAAGCCGCTCCTACGGGCGCTCGCCGCGGATGCAGGCGAGCGTTGCGTGGATGCTTACTCAGCGGACTTTTCGGCGCGCAGTTGCGCGGTCAGGTAGTTCGGCAGGCCCAGCAAGCGGATCAGGCCGAGCTGCTGTTCCAGCCAGTGGGCGTGATCTTCTTCGGTGTCTTTGAGCTGCGTCTGCAGCACGGCGCGGCTGACAAAGTCGCCGTGGCGTTCGCACAGGGCGATACCGTCGGCCAGGTTCTTGCGCACGGCGTATTCGACTTCCAAATCCCGCTGCAGCATTTCCTCGACGCTCTGGCCGGCGACGAAGGGCTCGGGGCGCATGTCCGGATCACCTTCCAGGAACAAGATGCGGCGCAGCAGTGCGTCGGCATGCTCGGTCTCTTCCTGCATCTCATGGTTCAAGCGCTCGTACAGTGCCTTCAGGCCCATGTCCTCGTAACGACGGGAATGGATGAAGTACTGATCACGCGCGGACAGTTCGCCGCGCAGCAGCTGCTTGAGGTAGTCGACGACTTCGGGATGGCCTTTCATGCGGTGCTTCTCCAAAACCACGGTGGCCGTGGCGGAGCGCATGATGCCCGAATCAAAAATCTCGCGTTCTAATACGAGTCAGTCGCAACTGCCCGGCGCCCTTGTGTCGGGTGACTTCCATTTCGAGGCCGACTGGATGGAAGCAAGGCGCACCGGATCAGTGCGCCTTGCCATCCACCTTGCGCTGCGCCGGTTTACAGCGCGGCGTTGTGTACGCCAGCAATGGCGCGACCTGAAGGATCGGCCGCTGCAGCGAAGCTGGCATCCCAGGCAATAGCCGCTGGCGAAGAGCAGGCGATCGACTTTCCACCAGGCACGGTCTCGGCGCAGGCCGGGCTGGGATAGAAACGCTCGAACACGCTGCGGTAGAAATAGGCTTCCTTGGTCAACGGCGGGTTGACCGGGAAGCGCTTGTCGGCAGCGGCCAATTCGCGATCACTGACCAAGGCTTCGGCGTGCGCCTTCAGGCCGTCGATCCAGCCGTAGCCCACGCCGTCGCTGAACTGCTCCTTCTGCCGCCACAGGATGCTCTCCGGCAGATAGCCTTCAAACGCTTCACGCAACACGGCCTTCTCGATGCGGCCCTTGCCCGCCATCTTGGCCTGGGCATCCATCTTCATTGCCACGTCCAGGAATTCCACATCCAGGAACGGCACGCGCGGCTCCACGCCCCAGGCCATCATCGACTTGTTGGCACGCAGGCAGTCGTAGTTGTAGAGCGCGTCGAGTTTGCGCACCAGTTCTTCGTGGAATTCGCGCGCATTCGGCGCCTTGTGGAAATACAGGTAGCCACCGAAGATCTCGTCCGAGCCTTCGCCGGACAGCACCATCTTGACCCCCATCGCTTTGATCCGGCGCGCCAGCAGATACATTGGAGTGGAGGCGCGGATGGTGGTGACGTCGTAGGTCTCGATATGACGGATGACTTCCGGCAATGCGTCCAGACCCTCATCAAAGGTGTATTCGAAGCCGTGGTGCACGGTTCCCAGTGACTTGGCTGCGACTTCGGCCGCAGCCAGGTCCGGCGAACCCTTCAGGCCAATGGCGAAGGAATGCAGGCGCGGCCACCAGGCCTCCGAGGTGTCGTCGTCTTCCACGCGGTTGCGCGCAAAGCGCGCTGCCACCGCTGCCACCAGCGAAGAATCCAGACCACCGGACAGCAGCACGCCGTAAGGCACGTCGGTCATCAGCTGGCGATGCACGGCACGCTCGAAGGCTTCGCGCAGTTCTTTCGGTCCGACTTGCACGCCTTCCACCGCTTCGTAGGTGCGCCAGGGCTTGTCGTAATACTTGACCAGCCTGGCGCCCTCGCTGTCGTAGTAATGACCGGGTGGGAATTGCGCGACGTCGGCGCAGGTATCGGCCAGCGCCTTCATCTCCGAGGCCACGCACAGGCGGCCTTCGCGGTCGTGGCCCCAGTACAGCGGGCAGACGCCAATCGGATCGCGCGCAATCAGGAAACGCTGGCTGGCCGCATCCCACAGCGCGAACGCAAAGATGCCATTGAGGCGGTTGAGGAAAGAATCGGGCGTGTCCTCGCGAAACAGCGCATTGATCACTTCGCAGTCCGATCCGGTCTGGAAGTCGTACGCCTGCTTGAGCTCTTTCTTCAGCTCACGGTGGTTGTAGATCTCGCCGTTGACCGCCAGTGCCAGTTGGCCGTCGGCCGAACGCAGCGGCTGCGAACCGCCGGCTGGATCGACGATGGCCAGGCGCTCATGCACCAGGATGGCGCCGTCATCGACAAACACACCGCTCCAGTCCGGACCGCGATGGCGCTGGCGTTGCGAAAGATCCAGGGCCAGTCGTCGCAGACCGGCTTTGTCGTCACCGGCCTGCAGACCGAAGATGCCGAAGATGGAACACATGGGAAAACTCCTGAGGGGAAGGGAAATCGGCGGTAAAAAAAAACCCGCATCTCGCGATGCGGGTTTCCTGTATTCGGCTTTGAAACTTTGCCTAATCGCAGACCCGCAGCGCACACGCACGATTATTCGCACGCGCATTATTGCGGCGGTTCGAATTGGTCGTGTTGACGGCGGAAAGGCGAAGCATGGGGGTGAAGCTAACCGGTCCGGGTGGGGGCTGGCAAGCCCCCCTGCAGCTGAGAACCAACAGTTGCAGATGCAACGGCCCATTCGAATCAGGCCTGCGAGCCTTGTAGGAGGGGCTTCAGCCCCGACCGCGGAAGCGTTCGGGGCTAAAGCCCCTCCTACGTCCTCAATCCGGCAGCATCAAACGCTCAAGCAGCCGTTGATACAGGCCCGGCAACGCTTCCAGCTCGGCCACGGCGATGTTCTCGTCGACCTTGTGGATGCTGGCATTGACCGGCCCGACTTCGATGCACTGCGCGCCCAGCGGCGCGATAAAGCGCGCATCCGAGGTACCGCCCGCAGTGCTTTCTTCGGGCGACTCGCCGGCGAATTCGGCCAGCACCTGACGCGCGGTGGCGCGTAGCTGGCCTTCCGGAGTGTAGAACGGTTCGCCGCCGCGATGCCAGTGGATGCTGTAGTCCAGGTCATGCCGAAGCAGCAGGCCTTCGATTTCCTGCTCCAGCTTCTCCGCGGTCCAACTGGGGTTGAAGCGCAGGTTGAAGATCAGCTTGAGGTCACCGGGAATGACATTGCTCGCGCCGGTGCCCGACTGCATGTTGGAAATCTGCAGGCTGGTGGGCGGGAAAGTTTCATAGCCGTCGTCCCACACCCGCGCGGTCAGTTCTGCTAGCGCCGGCAATGCCTTGTGGATCGGATTGAGCGCCTTGTGCGGATAGGCCACATGGCCCTGGATGCCACGCACGGTCAGCGTGCCGGTGACCGTGCCGCGACGACCGACGCGCAGCAGATCACCCAGCTTCTCTTTCGACGAAGGCTCGCCGGTGATGCACCAGTCGATACGCTGGCCACGCTGGCGGAAGGACTCGGCGACCCGCTTGACGCCATCATGGGCATCGCCTTCTTCGTCTGAAGTGACCAGCAGCGCCACCGTGCCCGGATGATTGGGATGTGCGTCGACAAAGCGCTCGAGCGCAATCGTGCACGCGGCCACACTGCACTTCATATCGGCGGTGCCGCGGCCGTACAACACGCCATCGCGGATCGTCGGGATAAAGGGATCGCTGGTCCACTGCGCCAGCGGTCCGGGCGGCACGACATCGGTGTGACCCAACAGCACCAGCACTGGTTCGCCGCTGCCGTGGCTGGCCCAAAGATTGTCGGTGTCGCCGAAGCGCAGCGATTCGCAGGTGAAACCCGCCGAGGACAAGCGCGTCGCCAGCACCTGCTGGCAGCCCGCGTCATCAGGCGTAACCGAATGGCGACGGATCAGCTCGCTGGACAGCTCGACGACGTCACTCACTTGCCGACTCCGAAAATCTTCTTGAAGCCATTGTCACTGAAGCCCTGTGAAAAGCCGTCGTCGGCCGTGATCACCACCGGCCGTCGGATCAACTGCGGATACTCCTTGAGCAGCAGCTTCCACTCGGCTTCCGAACCGGGCGTCTTGCGGTTTTCCGGCAACTGCCTCCAGGTGGTGGAGGACTTGTTGATCAGCGCATCCCAGCCGCCGGCCTTCTGCGACCAGGCCAGCAGCGTCTCCGGCGCCTGCCGGTTGTCGCGATAGTCGATGAATGTGTACGGCACTTCGAAGCGGTCCAGCCACTTCGTCGCCTTCTTGCAGGTATCGCAGTTCTTCAGTCCGTAGATCGTTGCAGTCATGGCGGCTCAGTCAGCCAGTCCGCGCAACAGCTCGTTGACGCTGGTCTTGCTGCGGGTCTTCTCGTCCACCTGCTTGACGATCACCGCGCAGTACAACGAGTGCGAGCCATCGGCGGCCGGCAACGAGCCGGACACCACCACGCTGCCGGGCGGCACATAGCCATAGGTGATCTCGCCAGTGGCGCGGTTGTAGATGCGCGTGCTCTGGCCGATGAACACGCCCATGCCGATCACGCTGTGATGGCCGACCACGACGCCCTCCACCACTTCCGAACGCGCGCCGATAAAGCAATGGTCCTCGATGATGGTCGGCGAAGCCTGCAACGGCTCCAGCACGCCGCCGATACCAGCGCCACCGGACAGATGGCAATGCTTGCCGACCTGCGCGCACGAGCCGACGGTGGCCCAGGTGTCCACCATGGTGCCCTCGCCCACGTAGGCGCCGATGTTGACGAAGCTGGGCATCAGCACCACGTCCTTGCCGAAGTAGCTGCCGCGACGGGCGATGGCGCCCGGCACCACGCGCACGCCGAGCTTGCGGAAGTCGGCTTCCTCAAACGCGCCAAAGCGCGCTTCCACCTTGTCCCAGAACGGCGCCGGGTAGGCCTCGACGTATTCCATCTCGTTGACGCGGAAGTACAGCAGCACCGCTTTCTTCAGCCACTCGTTGACCTTCCAGCCGCCTTTGCCGTCCGGCTCGGCCACGCGCAGTTTGCCGCTCTCCAGTCCTTCGATGGCGCGTTCGACGGCTGCGCTGGTGGAGCCTTCAATCTCCATCGTGGTCAGTTCGGCGCGGCGCTCAAACGCGCTTTCGATCGTCGACTTCAGTTCTTCGGTTGCAGTGGCTTTGCGGGGGCTCATCAATCCATGTCCTTGCGATGTTGGGTCTTGCGGGGTGCGTGTATCAGTTGGGTGTTTCCAGGCCGGCGCGGATGGCGTCGCGCAGTTCCTGCTGTTGTTCGTCCGAGGTCAGCGGCATATCAGCCTCGTCGGTGATCTGGAAGATGTCCTCGGCGCGTTCGCCGAAGGTGGCGATGCGCGCATCGTGCACGCGCAGTCCGCGCGCGCGCAGCACCTGCGCCACATCGGAGAGCAGGCCGGGGCGATCCGGCGCCACCAGGTTGAGCACGGTGCGGCGGCCATCGGGCGTGCGGCCAAACTCGATGCGCGGGGCGAAGCGGAAATGGCGCAATTGCCGGGGCAAGGCTCGACGCGAGGTACGCACCTTGTCGAGCGGGCCGGCCAAGGCCACGCTCAGGGCGTGCTCCAGATCGGCGGGATTGCGGCTGGCGTAGCTGTCGGCCGGCAACACTTCAAACGTATCGAAGACCGTGCCCTGCGGGCCGACCAGCACGCGCGCCTGATGGATCGCATAGCCCTGCCGATCCACGGTAGCCAGGATCGCGGCGAACAAGCCATCGCGATCCGGCGAGTGCACGAACACCTCCATCGCGTTGGCGTCATCGGCAATCAGCCGTGCGCGCACGCGGGTTTCACCGGCCGCCACGCCGCGCAATGCTTCGGCCTGCCAGGCCAACTGCTCCGGGCGGAAGCGCAGGAAGCTCTCTTCCGGCATGGCCGCAAACAAGCTGTCGGCGGTGGCATCGTCCACCGCGTGCAACTTGAGCAGCACGCGTACCGATTCGCGCGCTTCGGCCAGACGGGCGTCGACGGCGATGGGATTCTCCAGGCCTTCGCGCAGCACGCGGCGTGCAGCGAAATACAGATCGGCCAGCAGCCGATCCTTCCAGGCATTCCACAGCTTGGGGCTGGTGCCGGCGATATCGGCGCAGGTCAGCAGGTACAGGTAATCCAGGCGCTCACGATCACCGACGATGCTGGCGAACTTGTGGATCACCTCGGGATCGGCGATGTCCTGCTTCTGTGCAGTCACCGACATCCGCAGATGCTGCTCGACCAACCAGGCAATCAGGTCGGTATCGGCCGCGCTCAGGTTATGGGCGGCGCAGAACTCGCGTGCGTCCACCGCGCCCAATTCGGAGTGGTCGCCGCCACGGCCCTTGGCGATGTCATGGAACAAGCCGGCCAGCAGCAGCAACTCCGGCTTGCGCAGACGCGGCCAGACTTCGTGGGCGATTGAAAAACGCTCGTCGGCGCGACCGCTGGAGAAGGTGGCGATGTTCTTCAACACCATCAGCGTGTGCTGATCGACGGTGTAGACATGAAAGAGATCGAACTGCATGCGCCCGGACACGCGTGCGAATGCCGGCAGCCACTGTCCCAACACGCCCAGACGGGCCATGCGGGTCAGCGTTTCCACTGCGCGTGGACCACGCAGCAGGCCCATGAAGGCGGCGCGTTGTTCGGCGCTCGCCGCTGGATAAGCGGTCAGCTTGGGCAGCGCTTCGGCCAGCGCGCGCGCGGTGCGTGAATGCAGGCCGCGTACCTGCGGCTGCGCCGCCCACATCGCGAACAGCGCGAACACCTGCGACACGTCGTTCTGCGGCCAGTTGGGATCACGTGCGGCCAGATAGCCGCGGCGCAGCGCGAAGGCGTCGTCCAGCGGTTCGGGCAGGGCTTCGCCGTCGAACTGTTCTTCGAAGCGCTGCAGCAGGCGGTCGCTGATCCGGCGCACGATGGCGGCGCTGCGGTAGAAACCTTGCATCATTTTTTCGACGCCCAGGTTCTCGGCGTCATCGACAAAACCCAGGCGCTCGGCCAGGGTCTTCTGGTAGTCAAAGCGCAGGCGTTCTTCCGGACGACCGGCGACCAGATGCAGGCCGTAGCGCAGGCGTCCCAATGCGCGACGCTCGCGCGCCAGCGCGGCGGCTTCGTCCGGGCCCAGATGGCCCATGCCCACCAGCGGTTCCAGATCCCGCACGCCAAACGTACGCAGGGCCATCCAGCCCAGCGCGTGCAAGTCGCGCAGGCCGCCCGGGCCTTCCTTGATGTTGGGTTCCAGGTTTTCCGAAGTATCGCCAAAGCGCGCGTGGCGCTGGCGCAGTTCCTCGCGCTTGGCGACAAAGTAGTCACGCGGCGGCCACACGCGTGCGGGCGCCACTGCATCCATCAGCCGGCCCTCGTCCAGCGGTTCGGCCACGACGGGCCGCGCTTCGATCAGCGCGGTGAGTACGGTCTGGTCGGCAGCGGCCTCGGTGCACTCTTCGGCCGATCGCACCGCATGGCTGACCGGCAGGCCGGCATCCCAGAGGATCGCGAAGAAGCGCGCCAAGGCTTCGTGATGCTGTTGCTGTTGCGGTGCCTCGGCCAGCACCAGCAGATCCACGTCGGACTGCGGAAACAATTCGCCACGTCCGTAGCCGCCGACGGCGAACAAGGCCATCAGGCTGTCGGCCGGCACGCAACGGCGCCAGGCATCGGTCAGTACGTGATCGACCCCACGCGCGCGCAGCGCCAGGATCCGATCCATGCCGTCGCCGTGATCAAAACGCTTGCCCAGGCGAGCGTCGTGCTGGCCCAGGCCGGCGCGGGTGGCCGCCGACCAGGCGGCATCGTCAGCCAGGCCCGGACCGATCTCCGGCGGCCGCGTCAGTGAATCAGCCGCGGCCTGGGAGCTCACAGGTCGTTGTCGTCGCCGGGCAGGCGGGTCAGGATTTCCACGCCTGTGTCGGTGACTGCCACGGTGTGTTCCCACTGCGCAGACAACTTGCGGTCCTTGGTGACCACGGTCCAGGCGTCGGGCAGCACCTTGGAGAAGCGGGTGCCTTCGTTGATCATCGGTTCGATGGTGAAGGTCATGCCCGGCTTGAGCACCACGCCATCGCCGGGGCGGCCGTAGTGCAGCACCTGCGGTTCGTCGTGGTAGACCTTGCCGATGCCGTGGCCGCAGTACTCGCGCACCACGCTGAAGCGTTCGGCCTCGGCGTACTGCTGGATGGCATGGCCGACGTCGCCCAAGGTGGCGCCAGGCTTGACCATGCGGATGCCGCGGAACATCGCTTCACGCGTGACATCCACCAGCCGGCGCGCCATCACTGAGGGCGTGCCGACGAAGTACATGCGGCTGGTGTCGCCATGCCAGCCATCCTTGATCACGGTGACGTCGATATTGAGGATGTCGCCGTCCTTGAGCACCTTGCCTTCGCTGGGCATGCCGTGACAGATGACGTTGTTGACCGAGGTGCAGACCGTGGACGGGAACGGGATGCGGCCGTGGCCGCCGCCGTAGCCGATGTTGGCCGGGATGGCCTTCTGCACATTGACGATATGATCGTGGCAGATACGGTCGAGCTCGGCAGTGGTCACACCCGGCTTGACGTGCGGGGCGACGATTTGCAGCACTTCGGCGGCCAGGCGGCCGGCCACGCGCATGTGCTCGATGTCTTCGGGGGACTTGAGGGTGATAGCCATGCGGCGATTATCGCCGATTTTCCCCGCCCAAGGAGCCCCCGCCCACCCTTTGGTTGCCTGCAACTCTTTGTTCCCGCTATACTTCCGCAGCTTGGCCGGGTCCGCCCGTCCGCCGCCCACGCCGTGCGACACCGGCGAATCCACACCTGCTGCCTCATCCCGTGCCGGGGTGCCCGCGGAAATCCCCGTGATTTCCCAGGGTTCGGACACGGAAGCCGCAGGGAGGCCCAACCCCGGAACCCATGCCCTTGCGGGCAAGCCGCCCTATTCCCTGGCGGTCGTGGTTCCACCTCAGGAGTCAATGCAATGCCCCAAGTCACCATGCGCCAGATGCTGGAAGCCGGCGTCCATTTCGGCCACCAGACCCGCTATTGGAACCCCAAGATGGCGCCGTACATCTTCGGCGCGCGCGGCAAGATCCACATCATCAACCTCGAGAAGACCGTTCCGCTGTTCAACGACGCGATGAACTTCCTCTCGGGCGTGGCCCAGAAGCGCGGCACCGTGCTGTTTGTCGGTACCAAGCGCAGCGCGCGTGAGGCCGTGAAGGCCGAAGCCGAGCGTTGCGGCCAGCCGTACATGACCCAGCGCTGGCTGGGCGGCACCCTGACCAACTTCGCCACGGTGAAGAAGTCGGTGGCCCGCCTGAAGGAACTGGAAGCCGCTGAAACCGACGGCACCTTCGACAAGCTGGTCAAGCACGAAGTGCTGGGCCTGCGTCGCGAGCGCGACAAGCTGGAAGCCTCGCTGGGCGGCATCAAGGACATGAACCGTCTGCCCGACGCCCTGTTCGTCATCGACATCGGCCACGAAGACATCGCCATCAAGGAAGCCAAGAAGCTCGGCATCCCGGTGATCGCGGTGGTCGACTCGAACTACGACCCGGCCCTGGTGGACTACGCCATCCCCGGCAACGACGACGCCATCCGCGCCGTGCAGCTGTACGCCAGCGCCGCCGCTGACGCCGTGCTGGAAGGCAAGGCCGCTACCCCGAACGCCGCCGTCGTGCGTGAGGAAGAGTTCGCCGAAGGCGACGAAGAAGGCAAGGCTGCCCGCCGCGCCCCGGCCAAGAAGGCCGGCAAGAAGGCTGACGAAGCCGCTGCCGAGTAATCGGCCTGCAATGCAGCCGCGCCAGAGTGCGCGGCTGCACTGAATGCCTGCTCCCCCTCGGCGCAGGCAAGCTCATCATCTATTGAGGTATTCCCGTGGAAATCACTGCTTCCCTGGTCAAGGAACTGCGCGAGCGCACCGGCGCCGGCATGATGGAGTGCAAGAAGGCACTCGCTGAGAACAACGCTGACATCGACACCGCCGCCGAATGGCTGCGCAAGTCGGGTCTGGCCAAGGCTGACAAGAAGGCCGGCCGCGTGGCCGCCGAAGGCCGTATTGCGATGGCGCAGGACGGCGGCAAGGCCGTGCTGGTGGAAATCAACTCCGAGACCGACTTCGTCGCCAAGGACAGCAACTTCCTGGGCTTCACCGAGTCCGTGGCCCAGGCCGCGCTGGCTTCCGGTGCCGCCGACGCCGAAGCGCTGAAGTCGGCCAAGCTGCCGACCGGCGAGACGGTTGAGGAAACCCGCGCCGCCGTCATCGCCAAGGTCGGCGAGAACGTGCAGGTGCGTCGCCTGGTCCGTACCGACAGCGCCAACAACGTGGCGGCTTACGTCCACGGCGGCCGCATCGGCGTGCTGGTGGAAGTCAAGGGCGGCGACGCCGAGCTGGCGCGTGGCCTGGCCATGCACGTGGCTGCCATGAACCCGCCGCACATCAAGGCCGCCGACGTGCCGGCCGAGTTTGTCGCCAAGGAAAAGGAAATCGAACTGGCCAAGATGTCCGACAAGGACAAGAACAAGCCGGCCGACATCCTGGAGAAGATCATCAGCGGCAAGATCGCCAAGATCGTCAACGAAGTGACCTTGTACGGTCAGCCCTACGTGCTGGACACCAACCAGTCGGTCGAGCAGGTCCTGAAGGCCGCCGGCGCCGAAGTGGTCAGCATGCAGCGCCTGGCCGTGGGCGAAGGCATCGAGAAGGTGGTGGAAGACTACGCCGCCGAAGTGATGAAGCAGGCCGGCCTGGCGTAAGCCACCCCGCCTGGAGGTGAAGAAAGCCGCGACATGCTCGCGGCTTTTTTCTGCCCGCAAAAAAATTCTAAACAGACCCTAAACTTTGCCGTGACCGGGCCGATACGCTGGCGTAGGGGTCTAAAACCCCGATTCCTTCCCTCCGTATAGAACCGGTGTCAGCCGCACGATGCGAGCCGAACTCGAAGCCCAGTTGTCCTGTTGCCGCGACCTGCCCTCCCCGCCGGGGGTGGCGCTGCGCATTCTTGCGCTGGCACAGGACCCGGACGTGCTGATGGCCGCCGCCGCCGACACCATCGGCCTGGATGCGGCGCTGAGCGCGCGCATGCTGCGCATCGCCAACTCGCCGCTCTACGCCAGCCGTCGGCGGGTGGAGAACCTGAGCCAAGCGCTGACCCTGCTGGGATTGAACGCCACCCTGACCCTGGCGCTGGGTTTTTCCCTGGCCACCGGCCTGCGCGGACAGCGCGGCTTGGGTGAGGCCAGCGAGGACAAGATCTGGCGGCGCAGCGTGATCGCCGCGCTGGCCGCGCGCCTGCTGGGCGAACGCACCGGCGTGCGCAAGCTGGAAGAACTGATGCTGGCCGGACTGCTGCAGGATATCGGCGCCCTGGCGCTGCTGCAGTTGGATCGCGAACGCTACGGCAACCTGCTCTCCGCCGAGCCGGGCACGCGCCTGCGCCTGGAGTTGGAAGAGGAGTGCTACGGCAACCACCACGCCGAAGTCGGCCATTGGATGGCGCGCCACTGGAACCTGCCGCCGTTGCTGCAGGAAGCCATCCTGCACAGCGAATCCGAGCAACCCGACACCCCATTCGAAGCCTGCGTGGTGGTCTCCGGCAGCCTGGCCGATCTGTGGCTGCGCGAGGACACCGAAGCCGCGCGCGAAGACGCCATCCTGGCCGCGCATGCGCACCTGCAGCTGGAACCGGCCGACGTGGACGGCGTGATCGCGCAGATGTCGTTGATGCTGCCGGACGTGGCCAAGATGTTCGACGTGCGCATTTCCCAGCCCGAACGCATCGCTGCCCTGCTCGACCAGGCACGCGAACTGCTGGTGCTGCGCAATCTGCGCGAGATCCAGGAAGCCGCGCGCGCACGCAAGGACGCCGACGAATTCGAACACCGCGCGCGCCGTCTGGCCGAAGAAGCACGCCGCGATCCGCTCACCGGCGTTTACAACCGCAGCCAGCTGGAAACCGTGCTGGAAAAGGAATTCGAAACTTCGACCCGGCATGGCTGGCCGCTGTCGATCGCCTTTGTCGATCTGGACGATTTCAAGAAGATCAACGATGGCTGGGGCCATCTGGTCGGTGACCAGGTACTGCGTACCTTCGCCACCACGTTGCTCAAGCATCTGCGCAACAGCGATATCGTGGCGCGCTACGGCGGCGAAGAATTCCTGGTGGTCTTGCCGGGTACCGACGAACGCGCCGCGCTGGGTGTGATGCGGCGCATCCTGGCCGAGATTGGCAAGCTGCCCATGGCCAGCATCAACGGCCAGCCGCTGCACATCACCTTCTCTGCCGGCCTGGCCACGCAGGGTGCGCTGGAACAGTTCACCCACGTCGACCACCTGCTCAAGGCCGCCGACGAAGCGTTGTACGGGGCCAAGCGCAATGGCCGCAACCGGGTGGCAGGCGGCCTGCTCGATACCTGAGTGCCGGTCTGGATCAGGCCGGATTTGGATTAGTGGCCAGCTTCCTGCTGCAAGCGCTTATCCAGGCGCTGGTTGGCTTGCTCGGCATAGACGCGGCACGCGCCCGGATTTTCCAGCGCACGGCTGGCCGGATTGGCGCGTTGCTTCTCCTCGCGCTCAAACAGTTCGGAAAAACCCGGATGCGCCGAGACCATGACGTCGCAGGGCAGCGCACCCACTTTGGCGATGGTGCGGCGGAACTCGGCCACGCGTGCGCCGTTGGCCGGACCGAATTTGAAATCGTCCGCTGACACCGGCGTCAGGCTGTCGGCATAGACCATGTCCAGGCAGCGTTGCTGCTCGCAGCTGCGCCAGGTCCAGGCGCTGCCGCCGGGCGTATGGCCGGGTGTGGCGTGGATCTGCAAAGTGGTGTCGCCGACGCGCAACTTCTCCCCATCGGCCAGCACCTTGATCGCGGTTTTCACCGGCGGAAACGTGCCACCCATGTGTGCCTGCGGATCATCGTCCGACGCATCGCCGGCACGCAGCGCTTCGGCGCCACGCGCGGTCGCCACCACCGTGGCCTTGCCACCGCTCATCCGCACCAGCGCGGCGATGCCGCCGGCGTGATCGTAGTGCGCGTGACTCATGCCGATGTACTTGATGTCCTCGGGCTTGAAGCCCAGCGTGCGCATATTGGCCACGATCAGCGGCGCCGACTGCGGCAGCGCACCGTCCAGCAACACCAGGCCCTTGCCGGTGTCGATCAGGATCGAACTCAGGCCTTCCGTGCCCACGTAATAGCTGTTGCCGTAAAGCTTGAACGGCGCATGCGGCTGGTTCCATTCCGCGCAGCTGTCGCAGACAAAGGGCTTGATGTCGTCAGCCGCCGCCGGTTGCGCGGCCTGCGCAAGTGGGGCCAGGGTCAGCAACACGACAGACAACAGGCAACGACGGAGCGGCAGCATTCGGGACTTCCTTGCGAGGTGGGATTCGAGCAAGACCAGCGCGTGCGCAAAAAGTTTCGCGCACGCGCCTCGATTATTGCTTGTGCTGCAGATAGACCTCTTCATACGGCTGCACCACCACCCAGCCTTCGCCGGAAAACTTGAGCTGGATGCTCTCACCCGAGCCGCGACCCAGCAGCGTCTTGAAGGAAATGTCGGTGACGATGTCCGGCGTCAGCCCGCCTGACCAGGCCACCGTGGCATTGGGATCGGTGAACACCGGCTGCTCGCGGCTCACCGCCAGCGTCAGCGGCTGGTAGTGCGAGGTGATCGCGACCACGCCGTGCCCGCTCAAGCGGATATTGAAGAGCCCGCCAGAGAGCATGCCGGCCACGCGCCGCATCATGGTGATCTGCGATTCGATGCCGTCTTCGTAAGCGAGCACGTCATTGCCGTTGACCACGATCGACTCGCCCGCCAGGCGCAGCAGGGTGATCTTCTTGCCGCCATCGGCCAGGTACACACGGCCCTGCCCTTCCATCTTCATCAGCGTATTGCCCTCACCGCTGATGGCCTTCTTCAACAGATTGCCCAGGCCCTGCTCGAGCATGCCCTGGCGGACGAACCTGACCCCACCGCGATAGGCCACCATCGATCCGGCCTTGGCCCAGACCCGCCCGCTCAGCTTGACCTCAAGCATGTGCGCACTTTCCAGCTCGAAGGCTTCGGCGCTGAGATCCTTCTGGCTGGAAGATTCAACAAACTCACTGACCTTGGTAATCGCCATCCCGTGCTCCCCTTGACCCGCGTTGCGGGCGAAAGCTGCATGTTACCGCCAGCGGCATCGACACCGCCTGGGCTATACTCCGCGCCGCCCGCACACCCCGAGATCACCATGACCGCACCCCTCGCCTATCGCCGAATCCTGCTCAAACTTTCCGGCGAGGCGTTGATGGGGTCCGAGGACTACGGTATCGACCCGGTGGTGATCCGACGCATCGCCCACGAGATCATCGAGGCGCGCGAAGCCGGCGCCGAAGTGGGTCTGGTGATTGGCGGCGGCAACATCTTCCGCGGCGCCGGCCTGGCCGCCTCCGGCATGGACCGGGTCACCGGCGACCAGATGGGCATGCTGGCCACGGTCATCAACGCCCTGGCCATGCAGGACGCGCTGGAGAAGCTGGGTGCCAAGGTGCGGGTGATGAGCGCACTGAAGATCAACGACGTCTGCGAGGACTACATCCGTCGTCGCGCCGTGCGCCACCTGGAAAAGGGCCGTATCGCGATCTTCGCCGCCGGCACCGGCAATCCCTTCTTCACCACCGACTCCGGCGCCGCCCTGCGCGCCATCGAGATCGGCGCCGACCTTTTGCTCAAGGCGACCAAGGTCGATGGCGTGTACGACAAGGACCCGGGCAAGCACAAGGACGCCCAGCGCTACGAACAGCTGACCTACGACGAAGTCATCGCCCGCGACCTGCAGGTGATGGATACCGCAGCCTTTGCGCTGTGTCGTGACAGCGACCTGCCGCTGCGCATCTACGATCTGTCGGTGCCGGGCAACCTGATGCGTATCCTGCGCGGCGAACACATCGGCACCCTGGTCAAGGGTCGCAACAGCTGATCCCCCCGTGGGAGGGCTGACCAGACTTGCCTCTGTTGCAAGTCAGCCCCGACTGCCCGACCGTCCTGTGATTGTGTCCGCTGCCGCCCGGCGGCGACGCTATCGCCATGGGACACGCTCACGGCTCGCATCACCACGCACATGGCTCGGCCACGCGCACGTTTGCGCTGGTGACCCTGATCAACCTGGCTTACACGGTGCTGGAAGCCGGCTATGGCTTCCATACCAATTCGCTGGCCCTGCTCTCCGACGCCCTTCACAACCTGGGCGATGTGCTCGGCCTGGGCCTGGCCTGGGCCGCCGCCGCGCTGGCACGGCGTCCGCCCAGCGGCCGGCATACCTACGGCTGGCGACGCGCCACCCTGCTCTCGCCATTGGCCAACGCCATTCTGCTGATGGTGTTCTCCGGCGCCTTGGGCTGGGAAGCGGTGCGCCGCTTCAGTGCGCCGCCGCAGATCCCGGCCACGCCGGTGATCGTGGTGGCGGCCATCGGCATCGCCATCAACCTGGGCGCGGCCTGGCTGGTCAAGGACGGCCACGCCCATGACCTCAATAAGCGCGGCGCCTTCCTGCACCTGGTGGCCGACGCGGCGGTGTCGCTGGCGGCGGTGCTGGCGGGCCTGGTCATGCTGGCGTTCGGTTGGTCCTGGTTGGATCCGCTCACCGCGCTGCTGATTGGCGTGGTCATTGCGGTGGGCACCTTCGGCCTGCTGCGCGACAGCTTCAATGCGGCGATGGATGCGGTGCCCAACAGCATCGATCCGCATGCGGTGGAAGCATTCCTGCTCACCCAGCCCGGCGTGCAAGCGGTGCATCACCTGCATATCTGGTCGCTGGGCGCGGGCGAAGTGGCGCTCACCGCGCACCTGGTGCGGCCGGAGCCAGGCGATCACGACGGTTTCATCGACCAGACCCTGCATGCGCTGGATCATCAGTACGGCGTCAATCACGCCACCTTGCAGATTGAGCGCGGCGCGCAGTGCCAGCACGATCTGCACGATGCCGCGCCGCACCATTCGCATTGAGGACAGCCGGGCCCGGGCCGGCAAACCCGCAAAAGCAGCCAGAGCGCCTATAATCCGGGGTTTAAGGATGCCCCAGGACCCGTGATGCTCAACGACATCAAGAAAGACGCGCAGGCGCGCATGACCAAGAGCATCGAGGCCTTGCGTCACACCCTCATCAAGGTCCGCACCGGCCGCGCTTCCACTGCCCTGGTTGAACACCTCAAGGTCAACTACTACGGCTCGGACATGCCGCTGAGCCAGGTCGCCACGGTCGCCGTGTCCGACGCCCGCTCGCTGACCATCACCCCCTGGGAAAAGCAGATGGTCAGCGCAGTCGAGAAGGCCATCCTGGGCTCGGACCTGGGCCTGACCCCGAACACCGCCGGCACCGTGATCCGCCTGAACCTGCCGGCGCTGACCGAAGAGCGCCGCCGCGAGCTGTCCAAGGTCGTGCACAGCGAAGGCGAGGACACCAAGGTGGCCATCCGCAACATCCGCCGCGACGCCAACCAGCAAGTCAAGGATCTGTTGAAGGAAAAGCAGATCACCGAGGACGAAGAGCGTCGTACCGAAGAAGAAATCCAGAAGCTCACCGACAAGTCGATCAAGGATGTCGATGACGTGGTCAAGGCCAAGGAACAGGAATTGATGGCGGTCTGAGGACTGCCATGTCCACCGTTCCAGCCGGCATACCGCGACACCTGGCCGTCATCATGGACGGCAACGGGCGCTGGGCCGAACGGCGCAAGCGCCCGCGCGCCATTGGCCATCGCGCCGGCGCGCGCGCGGTCAATGTCTGCATCGATTTCTGTCTGGAGCGCGGCATCGGCGCACTGACCCTGTTCGCGTTCTCCAGTGAAAACTGGGGCCGTCCGCAGGAGGAAGTGGGCGCACTGATGAAGTTGTTCCTGAGTGCGCTGGATCGCGAGGTCAGCGAACTGGATCGGCGTGGCGTGCGCGTGCGCTTCATTGGCGAGCGCGAGCGTTTTCCGGCCGGCATCCGCGAACGCATGGCCGCCGCCGAAGCCCTGACCGAACACAATCAGCGCCTGCACCTGGTGATTGCCGCCAGCTACGGCGGCCGTCAGGACATTGCCCAGGCCGCGCGCAGCCTGGCCGAGGATGTGCTGGCCGGTCGTCTGCTCAGCCAGGACATCAACGAAGACCTGATGGCCTCGCGGATGGCGTTGGCCGACCTGCCCGCGCCGGATCTCTTCATCCGCACCGGCGGCGATCACCGCGTCAGCAATTTCCTGCTCTGGCAACTGGCCTACACCGAGCTCTGGTTCACCGAGCAGCTGTGGCCGGATCTGGACGTCCCCACCCTGCAGCGCGCGCTGGAAGACTATGCGCGCCGCGAACGCCGTTTCGGCCTGACCAGCGCGCAGCTGGGCGGGCATAGCCCGGAGAATCCATCCGCATGAGCAAGCCCAGCGGCACCAAGGTGCGCGTGATCGCGGCGCTGACAATGGCGCCTCTCGCCATTGCCGCCATCCTGATGCTGTCCACGCCGTGGCTGGCGGCCTTGGCCGCGCTGGTGTTCCTGATCGGCCTGTGGGAATGGTTCAAGCTGGCCGAGATTGATGATTCCTTGCCGCGCACGCTGTTGCTGCTGGCCAACCTGCTGCTGATGGTCTTGCTGGTGTGGGCCTCGGCCGGTTCGACCGATCTGGTGCCGCTGCGGCTGGTCTCGCTGCTGGGTGTGGTCTGGTGGCTGCTGGCGCTGCTGTGGCTGCGCCATTTCGACTTCGCCTCGGATCACCAGACCTGGGCGCGTGGCTTCAAGCTGGCCGCCGGCACGCTGGCGGTGGTGCCGGCCTGGTGCGCGCTGTGCCTGATCCATGCCAGCCAGCCCAACGGGCACCGCTGGTTGTTCGTGGCCCTGGCCATGGTCTGGGCAGCCGACAGCGGCGCGTACTTCGCCGGTCGCAAGTTCGGCAAGCGCAAGCTGGCCCCGCGCATCAGCCCCAACAAGACCATCGAAGGCCTGCTCGGCGGCCTCGCCGCCGGCCTGCTGGTCGCCGCAGGCGGCACCTTTTTCGCCGGCGCCGGTCTGGCCGAACTGCCGTTCGTGCTGATCGTCGCCGTGGCCACTGTGTTGGGTTCGGTGGTCGGCGATCTGTTTGAAAGCCTGATCAAACGGCATGTGGGCGCCAAGGACTCCGGTGATGTCATCCCCGGCCATGGCGGCGTGCTGGATCGGGTCGACGGCGTGCTGGCCGCGCTGCCGATCTTCGTCCTGGGCAAGGAACTGTTCGGGTTCTGATCATGAGCAGTCCTGTGCAACGCGTCGCCGTGCTTGGCGCAACTGGATCGATTGGCGCTTCGGCGCTGGACGTGATTGCGCGCCATCCGGACCGCCTGCGCGTCAGCGTGCTGGCCGCTGGCAGCCAGGTCGACGCCCTGCTTGCGCTGTGCGCGCAACATCGCCCGCAGCACGCAGTGATTGCCGATGAAGCCCGCTATGCGCTTCTGCGCGACGGCTTGCGCGACCTGGGTCTGGATACAGAAGCCCATGCCGGCAGCGAGGCGCTGGATCGCCTGGTCGCCGGTGATGCCTGTGACGTGGTGGTGGCTGCCATTGTCGGCGCCGCCGGTCTGTCTTCCACCCTGGCCGCCGCCCATGCCGGCAAGCGCCTGCTGCTGGCCAACAAGGAGTCGCTGGTGCTGGCCGGTGAGCTGGTGATCGCTGCGGCGCATGCCAACGGCGCCGAGATCATTCCGGTCGACAGTGAGCACAACGCCATCTTCCAATGCCTGCGCTCCTGCCGCGCGCAAGGCGAAGTGCGGCGGGTGGTGCTGACGGCATCGGGCGGGCCCTTCCGCGGACGTTCACGGGCCTCGCTGGCGGATGTCACCCCGCAACAGGCGGTGGCGCATCCGAAGTGGTCGATGGGACCGAAGATCTCGGTCGACTCGGCCACCCTGATGAACAAAGGCCTGGAGCTGATCGAAGCCCATCACCTGTTCGGCCTGTCAGCGGATCGCCTTGGCGTGCTGGTGCATCCGCAGAGCCTGGTCCACTCGCTGGTGGAGTACATCGACGGCTCGACTTTGGCGCAGTTGGGCCTGCCCGACATGCGCACCGCGCTGGCGGTGGGCCTGGCTTGGCCGGAGCGCATCGAGTCCGGCGTCGCCGGGCTGGACCTGTTGAGCCACGGCAAACTTGAGTTTGAGGCCCCGGATCTGCAGGCTTTTCCCTGTTTGCGCCTGGCCTGCGAGGCGATGGCCGCAGGCGGCACTGCGCCGGCCGTGCTCAACGCCGCCAACGAAGTGGCTGTTTCAGCCTTTCTTCAGGGCCAAATCAGTTTCCTATCTATTCCCGCGCTGGTCGAGGACGCCCTCGCCGCGCTGCCTGCCACCCCAGCCAGTTCGCTGGAGGCGTTGCTGGCAGCGGATGCCCAGGCGCGCCGCCACACCCAATCCGCCATCGCAGGACAGGCCCAACGTGCGTGACCGTCCCCTCCCATCGCATGCGTGCCGGCCATGAGTGAAGCCTTCGGCTCAGTGCTGTGGTTGATCGTCGCCATTGGCATCCTGGTGACCTTCCACGAGTTCGGTCATTTCTGGGTGGCGCGACGCTGCGGGGTCAAGGTGCTGCGGTTCTCGGTCGGCTTTGGCAAGCCATTGTGGTCGCGCAAGGATCGCCACGGCACCGAGTTCGCCATCGCCGCCATTCCGCTGGGCGGCTACGTCAAGATGCTCGACGAGGCGGAGTACGAGGTACCGCCGGCGCAGTTGAGCCAGGCCTTCAACCGCAAGTCGATCTGGCAGCGCATAGCGATTGTCTCGGCCGGGCCGATTGCCAACCTGATCCTGTGCGTGGCCCTGTTGTGGGTCATGTTCCTGATTGGCAAGTCGGATTATTCGGCGACGCTGGGTCCATCGCAGGGACTGGCCGCGCAGGCCGGACTGAAAGATGGCGACCGCATCGAGCACATCGACGGCCGCAGCACGGAAACGGCCATGGGTGCACTGCAGGTGTTGATGCTGGCGGCCATCGATCATCGCGATGTGACCATCCAGGCCAGCGACATCAATGGCCATCAGGTCGAGCGCAAGCTGGCGCTGTCGCACCTGCCCGCCGATTTCGATCAGCAGGACGTGGAGCGGGCCATTGGCCTGACCTGGCATTTCCAGACCATGCCGGCCGTGGTCGGCAAGGTCACCGCCGATAGCGCCGCGCACGGATTGCTGCAGGCGGGCGACCAAATCACCGCCATCGACGGACAACCGGTCCGCTACTTCAACGACATCGGGCCGCTGGTCAAGCAGTGGGGCGAGCGCGGCGGCGAAGCCATGGTCGAGGTGGACCGCCAGGGCGAACGCCTGGCCCTGCTGATGCAGCCGCGCCAGCAGCTGAACCCCGAAACCAAGCAGACGCAGTGGGCTCTGGGCATCGCTCCGGCCGCGCGCAAAGCCCCCGAGCACGACGCCCTGCGCCGTTACGGCCCGCTGGAGGCGATCCCGGCGGCTTTCCGCGAGACCGGCCGGATGACCAGCGAATCCCTGGCCATGATGCGGCGGATGTTGACCGGCCAGGCCTCGGCCAAGTCCATTTCCGGCGCAATCACCATCGCCCAGGTCGCCAACGCGACCGCCCGGCAAGGGCCGGCGACCTTCATACATTTCCTGGCTTTGCTGTCCCTCAGCCTGGCCATTCTCAACCTGCTCCCCATTCCGGTCTTGGACGGGGGACACCTGCTGTATTACCTTATTGAGTTGGTCAAAGGCAGTCCGTTGAGCGAACGCAGTATGGTCGCCGGTCAATACATCGGCCTGGCCCTGCTGGCCGGTCTGATGGGCCTTGCGTTTTACAACGACATCCTCCGTCTGGTGACTTGATGCTTTTGAACTTTTTTTCGCCGGTCCGCTCAAAGGCCGCCAGCCCCCCGAACGACCCTTTCCGGCAAACACCTGCCTTGCAGGCCCGCTCCCTAACGGATGAGATGATGACGCGACAGCCTTCCCGCCGCCTGCTTGCCCTGGCCCTGGCATCTGCCCTGGCCGGTCCCGCCTGGGCCCAGACGACGGACCTCCCCGCCTCCTCGGCGGTGCTGAGTCCCGACAGCTTTGTCGCCAGCGATATCCGTATCGACGGCCTGCAGCGCATTTCCGCCGGCACCGTGCTGACCTACCTGCCGATCGAGCGCGGCGACACGGTCACCCAGACCGGCGTGGGCGATGCCATCCGCGCGCTCTACAAGACCGGCTTCTTCCAGGACGTGCGCCTGGATCGCCAGGGCGACATCCTGGTGGTCACCGTGGTCGAACGCCCGGCGATCAACAAGCTGACCGTTACCGGCAACAAGGACATCAAGACCGAGCAGCTGATGGTGGGCCTGAAGGACATCGGCCTGACCGAAGGCGACACTTTTGATCGCCTGAGCCTGGACCGCGTCACCCAGGAGTTGGTCAAGCAGTACAACAACCGCGGCAAGTACAACGTCGAGATCACCCCGACGGTCAGTCCGCTGGACCGCAACCGCGTCGACGTGACCATCGCGATCAAGGAAGGCAAGGCCGCCAAGATCCGCCACGTCAACCTGATCGGCACCGAGAAGTTCCAGAACGAAGACATCACCAAGGGCTGGGAATCGCGCGAGCACAACTGGATGTCGTGGTACCGCCGCGACGATCAGTACTCGAAGGAAAAGCTGTCCGGCGACATGGAGAAGCTCAACTCCTGGTACCTGGACCGCGGCTATGTCGACTTCAACCTGGACTCCACCCAGGTGGCGATCAGCCCGGACAAACGCGACATGTTCGTGACCGCCAGCATCACCGAAGGCGAGCAATACAAGGTGTCCGAGGTCAAGGTCACCGGCGACACCGTGCTGCCGAAGGAAAACGTCGAGCGCATGGTGATCGTCAAGCCCGGCCAGATTTTCTCGCGCCGCCTGCTTGAAATGACCTCCGACAGCATCACCGCCACCTTGGGCAACGTGGGCTACGCCTTCGCCCAGGTCAATCCGATTCCGCAGGTGGACCGCGAAAAGCGCACCGTGGCGATCAACTTCCAGGTGGTGCCGGGTCCGCGCGTCAACGTGCGCCGGATCGTATTCAAGGGCAATGCGCGCACCTCCGATGAAGTGATGCGTCGCGAGTTGCGCCAGTTTGAAGGCGCCTGGTATTCGCAGGCCGCCATCGACCGCTCCAAGATCCGCCTCCAGCGCCTGGGCTACTTTGAAACCGTGGAAGTGGAAACTCCGGCCGTGCCGGGTACCAACGACCAGGTCGACGTGGTCTACACGGTCAAGGAAACCACCTCGGGCAGCTTCGTGTTCGGCCTGGGTTATTCGCAGCTGTCGGGTATGACCACCTCGATCCAGCTGTCGCAGAACAACTTCCTCGGCAGCGGCAACCGCGTGTCGGTGGAAGCCCAGCGCAGCGACTACCTGCAGCGCTATTCGTTCTCCTTCCTCAATCCGTTCTTCACGGACGAGGGCATGTCGCTGGGCTACAACCTGTGGTGGCGCGAGTACGACTACTCCGACTTCAACGTGGCCTCGTACTCCACCACCAGCGCCGCAGCGCAGACGGTGTTGGGCCTGCCGATCACCGAGTCCGATACGGTCTCGCTGCTGTTCGGCATCGACAGCAACGAAGTGCTGACCTACCCGGGCTCCACCCCGCAGTCGATCATCGATTACATCGACGCCATCGGCCAGCGCACCTTCCACGCCTGGCGCACCGAGCTGGGTTGGGCGCGCGATACCCGCAACGACTACTTCATGCCCACCGCCGGTACCTACCAGCGCGTGTCGGCGGAGTTGACCCTGCCCGGCTCCACCGCCGAGTACTACAAGCTCAACTACGAGTTCTCCAAGTACTGGCCGCTGACGCCGTGGCTGGTGCTCAACACGCGCGCCGACATCGGCTATGGCGACAGCTGGGGCAGCGACACGATCCGCTACATCTGCCAGGCGCAGCCGGGCCAGCCGCAGATCCCGGGCCAGCCCCCGGTCAACCCGGATCCCGCAGGTGGCACCAACGTCTGCGGTCCGGGCGCCGTGCTCTCGCGCACCTTGGTCGCGACCGGCCTGCCGTTCTTCGAGAACTTCTACGCCGGCGGCGTGCGCTCGGTGCGCGGCTTCAGCGACAACACGCTGGGCCCGCGCTCCGATCCCAGCTACTACTACTACCGCGGTCAGCCGCTGGGTGGCTCGCTGAAGACGGTCGGCTCGCTCGAGCTGTACTTCCCGCGTCTGTTCGACAGCAACGCCGCGCGCATCTCGGCGTTCCTGGACTTCGGCAACGTGTTTGACGGTTACGACAACTTCGATGCCGGCGAGCTGCGCGCATCGGCGGGTGTGGCCCTGTTGTGGCGCGCACCGGTCGGTCCGATCTCGATCAGCTACGCGTTCCCGTTGAAGAAGAAAGAAGGCGACGAAATCGAACGCCTGCAGTTCACCTTCGGCGGCGGCTTCTAAGTCAGCCGCGCCGGCTTGAGCCGGTCGCAAGCACACGGAACGGCCATGGCGTGGACCACGTCATGGCCGTTTCCTTTTGAACCTCAGTAACCCTGCTTTCGCCATTCGTGCCCCCACGCCGCTCCATACGGGTGTGATCGGGTCGAATACGGCTGCCACCGCGACCTGCCGGCCTGCCCCGCCGCGGCCGCATGACGCTGGCTGCGCGGGTCATGGCGCTACAATTGCGCCATGACAGTTAATTCCTTCACAGCCGCCGACCTGGCCCAGCGCTACGCGCTGGAGCTGCGTGGCGACGGCCAGGTCCGGGTCGAGGGGGTGGGCACGCTGGCCCGCGCCGGCGCCGGCCAGTTGGCCTTCCTCTCCAATTCGCGCTATCGCTCACAGCTGGGTGAGTCTGCGGCCAGCGTGGTGGTGTTGCGCGCCGAGGATGCCGAGGATGCGCAAGGCACGGCGCTGGTGGCCAAGGATCCGTATGCGGCCTTTGCCAAGATCGCCGCCCTGTTCGAACACCAGCCTTCCCGTCCGGCCGGCATCCATGCCAGCGCGGTGATTGATCCCAGCGCCCGCATCGCGCCCACCGCGCATATCGGCGCCTTCGTCAGCATTGGCGCCGACAGCGTAGTTGGCGATGGCGCGATCATCGGCCCGCACTGCGTGATTGGCGATCATTGCGAGGTCGGCGCGGGTTGCGAACTGGTGGCACGGGTGACGCTGGTCGTTCGCGTGCGCCTGGGCCAGCGCGTGCTGATCCATCCGGGCGCGGTGTTGGGCGCCGACGGCTTCGGCCTGGCGATGGACGCCGGCCACTGGATCAAGGTGCCGCAGCTGGGTGGCGTGGTGGTCGGCAACGATTGCGAAATTGGCGCCAACACCACGATCGACCGCGGCGCGCTGGACGACACCGTGCTGGAAGACGACGTGCGCCTGGACAACCAGATCCAGATTGGCCACAACGTCCATATCGGCGCGCATACCGCCATGGCCGGCTGCAGCGCCGCCGCCGGCAGCGCGCGCATTGGCCGCTACTGCCTGATTGGCGGCGCCGCCGGCGTGCTAGGCCATCTGGAGATCTGCGACCGCGTGGTGGTGACCGCGATGTCGCTGGTCACCAGTTCGATACGCGAGCCGGGCGAGTACTCCTCCGGCACGCCGCTCACCGACAACCGCACGTGGCGCAAGAACGCCGCGCGCTTCAAGCAACTCGACGCACTGGCACGCCGTGTGCTGGCCGCGGACAAGGAATAAACATGACCGAAACAGAAATTGAAGTGAAGCTGCCGATCGACGTCGTCACCATCCAGAAACTGCTGCCGCACCGCTATCCCTTTTTGCTGGTCGATCGCATTGTCGAGCTGGAACCGCACAAGCGCGTGGTCGGCATCAAGAACGTCACCATCAACGAGCCCTTCTTCCAGGGCCATTTCCCCGGCCATCCGGTCATGCCGGGGGTGCTGGTGGTGGAAGCGCTGGCCCAGGCCGGCGGCGTGCTGACCCAGCTCTCGCGCGGCCTGTCCGGCAGTGATCGCTTGTTCTACCTGGTCAAGGTCGACAACGTGCGCTTCTCGCGCATGGTCGTGCCAGGCGACGTGCTGGAGCTGCACGTGGACATCAAGCGGGTCATCCGCAACATGACCCTGTACAACTGCGTGGCCAAGGTCGCCGGCAACGAAGTGGCCAGCTGCGAAGTGCTGTGCGCCGAGACCGTGCAATGAATCCGCTCATCCACCCCAGCGCCGTCATTGATCCGGCCGCCCGCTTGGGCGACAACGTCCGCGTGGGCCCGTTCAGCGTGGTCGGCGCCGAGGTGGAAATCGGCGATGGCACGATCATCGGCCCGCATTGCTCGATCACCGGCCCCACCCGCATTGGCCGTGACAATCATTTTGTCGGCCATGTCGCCGCTGGCGGCGATCCGCAGGACAAGAAATTTGCCGGTGAACGCACCGAGCTGGTGATCGGCGATCGCAACACCATCCGCGAGTTCGTCACCATCAACCGCGGCACCGGCACCGGCAGCAGCGTCACCCGCATCGGCGATGACAACCTGCTGTTGGCCTATACCCATGTGGCGCACGACTGCGTAGTCGGCAACCACTGCGTGTTCTCCAACAACTCCACCCTGGCCGGCCACGTCACCGTGGGCGACTACGTGATCATGAGCGGCTTTTCCGGTGCACATCAGTTCTGCCGCATCGGCGCGCACGCGTTCATCGGCATGGGCGCGCTAGTCAATGGCGACGTGCCGCCGTACACCATGGTCGGCACCGAGGCGCTGGGCCGCCCGCGCGGCATCAACAGCGAAGGCCTGAAGCGTCGCGGCTTTGACAGTGATCGCATCACCGCGATCAAGCGCGCCTACCGCACCCTGTATGTGGCTGGCCTGCCGCTGGCCGAGGCCAAGCTGCAACTGGCCGAGCAAGCCAAGACCAGCGACGACGTGCGCGCCCTGCTCGACTTCATCGAGGGTGGCGAACGGCCGCTGCTGCGCTGATGGCCAGCCCCGCCGTGCCCGTCTCGCGGCCGCGCATTGCCCTGGTGGCGGGTGAGGCCTCGGGCGATGGCTTGGGGGCTGGTTTGATCACGGCGCTGCGCGAACGCTTTCCGCAGGCCGAGTTTGCCGGCATCGGCGGCGACGGCATGCGCGCGGCCGGTTGCGACACCTGGTTCGATGCCAGCGAGTTGTCGGTGATGGGTCTGGCCGAGGTGCTGCGCCACCTGCCGCGCCTGCTGCGCCTGCGCCGCGAGTTCCGCCAGCGCGTACTGGCCTGGCAGCCGGATGTGTTCATCGGCATCGATGCACCGGACTTCAACCTGGGCGTGGAGCGCTGGCTCAAGCAACGCGGCCTGCGCACGGTGCATTACGTCAGTCCGTCGGTGTGGGCCTGGCGCGAGAAGCGCGCCGAGAAGATTGGCCAGAGCGCCGACCGCGTGCTCTGCCTGTTCCCGATGGAGCCGGCGATTTACGCGCGCCATGGCGTGGATGCGCGCTTTGTCGGCCACCCGATGGCCGATGACATGCCGCTGCAGCCGGATCGCCACGCCGCACGCGCAGCGCTCGGGCTGTCGGACGCATCGCCGGTGCTGGCCGTGCTGCCCGGCAGCCGCCTGGGTGAGATTCAACGGTTGGCGCCGGACTTCCTGCGCGCGGCGCGCCTGGTCAGCGATCAGATTCCCGGCCTGCAAGTGCTGGTGCCGGCCGCCAACGCCGCCTGCAAGCAGGCCCTGCAGCACTGGCTGCAGCAGCCCGGCCTGGAGGTGCCCGGCGTGCACCTGCTCGATGGTCAGGCGCGCACCGCGCTGTACGCGGCCGACAGCGTGCTGCTGGCTTCCGGCACCGCCACGCTCGAAGCCATGCTGGCCAAGCAACCGATGGTGGTGGGCTACAAGGTGGCGCCGCTGACCTATCGCATCGTCAAGGCGCTGGGCCTGCTCAAGGTGGATCGCTACGCCCTGCCCAACGTGCTGGCCGGCGAAGACCTGGCGCCCGAGCTGATGCAGGACGACTGCACCGCCGACAACCTCAGCCGTGCGCTGCTGCATTGGTTCCGTTCGCCGGAAGACGTGGCCGCGCTGATGCCCAAATACCAGCGCCTGCACACGCAGCTGCGCCAGGACGCCTCCGCGCGCGCCGCCGAAGCGGTGGCCGAGCTGATCACGACACAGCGCTGACCCCGCAGCGCGCGGCCGGACCGAGGCCGCTGGATTACAATCGCCCCGCCATGCCGCCGTCCGACTCCTTGTTCCCCGCGCCCGTGTACCAGCTGATTGCCGGCGTGGACGAGGCCGGCCGTGGCCCGCTGGCCGGACCGGTGACGGTGGCCGCGGTGATCCTCGATCCCAAGCGGCGGATCAACGGCCTCAACGATTCCAAGCAGCTCACAGAGGCTGATCGCGAGAAGTTGTATCCGCGCATCATCGAGCGCGCCATTGCCTGGCGCATCGAGTTTGTCGAACGCGAAGAGATCGATCGCATCAACATCTTCCAGGCCACCATGGAAGGCATGCGCCGCGCGGTGGCGGGACTGACGCCTGCCGCGGAACTGGTGCGCATCGACGGCAACCGCATTCCACCCCGCCTGTCCTGTGCCGCCGAAGCCCTGGTGGGTGGGGATCGACTGGATCGCGCGATCATGGCCGCCTCGATCCTGGCCAAGGTGGCGCGCGATCGCGCCATGGTGCAATTGCACGCGCAATTTCCCGAGTACGGCTTCGCGCGGCACAAGGGCTATTCCACGCCCGAGCACCTGTCCGCGCTGATGCAACATGGTCCTTGCGAACATCACCGCCGCAGCTTCGCGCCAGTGCGCGTGGCGCTGGGACTGCAAGCCGGCACGCAGCTCGAATGCGACGACGAAACCGCCTCGCTGGTCTGAGCTAAACGCCAACGCAACGCGTGATCCACGCGCTGACAATCGGTCGGCGCGCTGCATATTTGTTGCGAACGTTGCAGCGATGCGCTTCCTTTCGTCCGATGAACAGGTTCCCCTGTCCTTGGTCATGGCGACTTCCGCCATTCGCGAGCCGCGCCTGCAACCGTGCAAGCTGCAGGCGCATCCAAGGCAATGGAGATTTTGTTTTCTGCATGGATGCTCCTGCCACGCCACCGGCCCCCGACGGTCTGCGAGTACCCACATGAACCTGCCTCTGCACAACACAGCCACCGTCCGCGACGACGCGGTCGCTTCCCACCTGCCTGCCACTCCGGCGCCCCAACCCGAGCCGACTGACGTCGGCCAGCAACTGGACGCCACCGAACTGGCCCTGCGCGAACACCAGCGCCATGTGCGCGATGCCAGCTACGCGCCGCCGCCTGTCGACTTCTTCCGCGTGCACTGAACGCGCCATTGCGGCCGCCCTGCCTGGCTCTGCCGGCCGGGCGGCCCTGTCAAGCCTTGCCCCTGGGGGAACCCGCCGGTAACCTGCCCCGACAGTCTTCCGAGCCGGCATGTCCTCGCGCTTCGTTCATCTCCACCTGCACACCGAGTTCTCGATGGCGGATTCGATTATCCGCGTGCCCGAGAAACCGGATCAGGCCGACCCGAAAAAGGCCAAGCAGCCCAACCTGCTCAGTCGTGCGGTGGAATTGCGCATGCCGGCGCTGGCGGTCACCGACCGCAACAACCTGTTTGCCCTGGTCAAGTTCTACAAGGCCGCCGAAGCCGTAGGCGTCAAGCCGATCGCCGGCGCCGATCTGCTGGTCGCCGAGGGTGGCGAAGCGCCGTGGTGGATCACCCTGCTGTGCCGGGATCGCGACGGCTATCTGTCCTTGTCGCGCCTGCTCACGCGCGCGTGGATGGAAGGCCATCGCACCGACGGCGTGGCCATTGATCCGCAGTGGCTGCGCGAAGAAAGCAACGGCCTGTTTGCCTTGATGGGCCGGCAGAGTTATGCCGGCCGGCTGGCGCAAACCGGCCGCCATGATCTGGCCGAACACCACCTGGCCGATTGGCAGCGCACGTTCGGCCAGGATCTACATCTGGAACTGACCCGCACCCAGCGCGATGGCGAGGAAGCCTTCAACGCTTTCGCCTTGCATGCGGCCAGCGCGCGCGGCTTGCCGGTGATTGCCAGCAATGATGTGCGCTTCCTGTCGCCGGACGGATTCGACGCGCACGAAGCGCGCGTCTGCATCGCCTCCGGCCGCGTGCTGGATGATCCCAAGCGCCCGCGTGATTACAGCGCCGAGCAATACCTCAAGTCGGCCGAGCAGATGGCCGAGTTGTTCGCCGACGTGCCCGATGCGATCGACAACACCGTCGCGCTGGCGCAACGCTGCAACATCGAGTTGAAGCTGGGCGAGTACGCCCTGCCCGCCTATCCGGTGCCGGCCGAGGAAACCCTGGACAGCTGGATCCGCAGCCAGGCGCACGCCGGCCTGGATCAGCGCCTGGAAAAGCAACCGCTGGCGCCAGGCCACACGCGCCAGGACTACGTCACGCGGCTGGACTTCGAGCTGGACACCATCATCAAGATGGGCTTCCCCGGCTACTTCCTGATCGTGGCCGACTTTATCCAGTGGGGTAAGAACCACGGTATTCCGATTGGTCCGGGTCGTGGTTCCGGCGCTGGCTCGCTGGTGGCCTGGGCGCTGCAGATCACCGATCTGGATCCGCTGCCTTACGGCTTGCTGTTCGAGCGCTTCCTCAATCCCGAACGCGTGTCGATGCCCGACTTCGACATCGACTTCTGCATGGATCGGCGCGATGAAGTCATCGACTACGTGGCACGCAAGTACGGCCGCGACCGGGTCAGCCAGATCATCACCTACGGCACCATGGCCGCCAAGGCGGTGGTGCGCGACTCCGGCCGCGTGCTCGGCTTTCCGTATGGCCTGGTCGACAGCGTCGCCAAGCTGATCCCCAACATCCTGGGCGTCACGCTCAAGGATGCGATGGGCGAAGGCAACAGCGAGATGGCCTCGCAGGAGTTGATCGAGCGCTACCACAGCGAAGACGACGTGCGCGATCTCATCGATCTGGCCCGCCAACTCGAAGACCTGACCCGCAATGCCGGCAAGCATGCCGGCGGCGTGGTCATCTCGCCGTCGCCGCTGTCGGACTTCTGCCCGCTGTACGCCGAACATGACGAAGGCGGTCGCGGCAAATCGCCGGTCACCCAGTTCGACAAGGACGACGTGGAAGCGATCGGCCTCGTCAAGTTCGACTTCCTGGGTCTGCGCACGCTCACCATCATCGACTGGGCGGTGAAGGCCATCAATGTGCGCCATGCGCGCGCGGGCGTGCCGCCGGTGGACATCGCCGCGCTGCCGCTGGACGACGCCAAGACCTACAAGACCATCTTCGCTTCCGGCAACACCGGTGCGGTGTTCCAGTTTGAATCTTCGGGCATGCGCCGGCTGCTGAAAGACGCCAAGCCTGACCGCTTCGAAGACCTGATCGCGCTGGTGTCGCTTTACCGCCCCGGCCCGATGGACCTGATTCCCTCCTTCGTCGACCGCAAGCACGGGCGCGAAGAAGTGGAATATCCGGATCCGCGCGTCGAACCGATCCTGAAAGACACCTACGGCATCATGGTGTACCAGGAGCAGGTCATGCAGATGGCGCAGATCGTCGGCGGCTACTCGCTGGGCGGCGCGGATCTGTTGCGTCGTGCGATGGGCAAGAAGGTGCCGGCCGAAATGGCCAAGCACCGCGAAATTTTCCGCGAAGGCGCGGGCAAGGACGGGGTCAGCGAGGTCAAGGCCGACTCCATCTTCGACCTGATGGAAAAGTTTGCCGGCTACGGCTTCAACAAGTCGCACGCCGCCGCCTATGCGCTGGTCAGTTATCAGACCGCCTGGCTCAAGTGCCACTACCCGGCCGAGTTCATGGCCGCGGTGATGTCCTCGGATATGGACAACACCGACAAGGTGGTGGGCTTCCTGGATGAAGCACGCGGCCTGGGCCTGACCGTGCTGCCGCCGGAGATCAACCACTCCGACTACATGTTCGAGGCCACCGACCCGCGCACCATCCGTTACGGCATCGGTGCGATCAAGGGCGTCGGCCAGGGCTTGTGCGAAGCCATCGTGGCGGAGCGCAAGCAGGGTGGCGAGTTCGCCAACCTGCTCGATTTCTGTAAGCGGGTCGATTCGACCAAGCTCAATCGGCGTGCGCTCGAGGCCATGGTCAACGCCGGCGCAGTCGACGCGCTCGGCCGCAATCGCGCCTCGCTGATGCTGCAGTTGCCTGAGGTGATGAAAGCCACCGACCAGTTGGCCAAGGAACGCGCGGCCGGGCAGAACTCGTTGTTCGGCGGCGGCGGCAGCTCGCCTGCGCTGGAAGTGGTGCTGCCGGAAGTGGACGAGTTTCCGCTCTCGCAGATCCTCACCGGCGAACGCGAGACCCTGGGCCACTATCTGAGCGGCCACCCGATGGATCCCTATCGCGAGGATCTGCGTTCGGTGGTCGGCAGCGACCTGGGCGATCTGGACAAGATCTGGAGCCAGCAACCGGCCGGCGAAAAGAAAGGCTGGCGGCCGGAAGTCAGTGCAGTGGTGGCTGGCCAGGTGGTCGGCGTGCGCCGCAAGGGCGACAGCCAGATGTTCGTGCAACTGGAAGACGGCCGCGGCCGCATCGAGTGCAGTGTGTTCTCCGATGCCGCCACCGAGTTCGGCCCGCTGCTGACCCGCGACCGCATCCTGATCGTCAAGGGCGGCCTGCGCGAAGACGAATTCAACGGCGGCTACAGCCTGCGCATCCGCCAGTGCTGGGACTACGCGCAGTTGTGCGCGCAGCAGGCGCAGCGACTGTCGCTGCGCATCGACCTGCGCGAGCGCGGCGCCTGGTCGCGGGTGGACGCCCTGCTGCAGCGCCATCGCCCCGGCGGCACTCCCCTGCGACTGGATCTGGTGCTGCCTTCGGGCCAGCGCGCCACCGCCGGCATGCTCGACCTCAACGGCGCCATGTCGGTGCGGGTGGATGCCGAACTGCTCGACAGCCTGCGTGCCACGCCCGGCGTGCGCGCGGTCAAGCTGGCCCTGGGCCGGCCCTGGGCTACCGGCGGCTAAGCACCATGACGGTGCCATCCCTCTCGGTATGGAACGGCCGGGCGGGGTAAACTCCCCGCTTTCCGGCCCACGGCCCGCTGATGAACCCGAACTACCTGGATTTCGAACAACCCATCGCCGACCTGGAATCCAAGATCCAGGAGCTGCGCAATGCCAGCACCGGCCCGGCGGTGAACGTGGACGCCGAAGTCCATGCGCTGCAGGACAAGCTGCGCATCCGCACCGCCCAGATCTTCCGCGACCTCAGCCCCTGGCAGGTCTCGCAGCTGGCGCGCCACCCGGCCCGCCCTTATACGCTGGACTACATCCGGGTGTTCTGCGATGAGTTCCAGGAGCTGGCCGGCGACCGCGCCTTCTCCGACGACAAGGCCATTGTCGGCGGCCTGGGCCGCATCGACGGCCGCGCCGTGGTGATCATCGGTCACCAGAAGGGCCGCGACACCAAGAGCAAGATTGCCCGCAACTTCGGCATGCCGCGTCCCGAGGGCTATCGCAAGGCGCTGCGCCTGATGAAGCTGGCCGAGCGCTTCAAGCTGCCGCTGCTGACCTTCATCGACACCCCCGGCGCCTACCCCGGCGTGGGCGCGGAAGAGCGCGGCCAGTCCGAAGCCATCGCGCGCAACCTGATGGAAATGGCCGAGTTGAAGATTCCGATCATCTGCACGGTGATTGGCGAAGGCGGCTCCGGCGGCGCGCTGGCCGTTGGCGTGGGCGATCGCACGATCATGCTGGAGTACAGCACCTACTCGGTGATTTCGCCGGAAGGCTGCGCCTCGATCCTGTGGAAATCGGCCGACAAGGCCAAGGACGCTGCTGAGCAACTCGGCCTGACCGCCAAGCGCCTGCATTCGCTGGGCCTGGTCGACAAAGTCGTGCGCGAACCGATCGGCGGCGCGCATCGCAATCCGCGGCAAATGGCCACCCGCCTGAAGGCCGTGCTGCTCAACGAGCTGGACGCGCTGGAACAGTTGCCGGTCGATGAGCTGCTGGAGCGCCGTTATGCGCGCCTGCGCGGCTACGGCGCGTACGAAGCCGCTTGAGTCTCTGACACTCCATGGCCTGGATGAAGAAAGGAATCTTCATCGCCTTCGTCGTGGTGCTTGGCGGCTACGTTCTGCTCTGCCTTGGTTTGTATGAGTGGGGTCTGCATGGCAGGCCTGACGCCTACAGAACGCCGCCGCCCGTCTTGCCCGCTGCGCTGGTGGAACAGGTGGCGGCCATGGAAGGGCTGGGCCATCAGCCCATGGCGCGCCTGGATCCCATCACCCTGCTGCCGCGATGGCTGCTGAAAGCGCGCTCGCATGAGCGTCGTTCCAATTGGCCGGGCACGCTTGCCACGGTATCGCGGCTCCGCGGCCCGCATCAGGGTGATCAGACCAGAGGCGCTCGTCGGCATCTCACTGAAGTTGCGGATGCGATCTACGTAAGCCGTCATTGGACGCGCGAACAGGTGCTGAGCGCGCTCGCCAACGCTGCCTATTACGGTCGCGATGCGCATGGCTTGGAGGCCGCAGCACAAGCCTGGTACGGCCTGCCGTTGGCGCAGCTGCGACCCGAAGAAATCACCGCCATGTGGGCGCTGCAGTGGGCACCGTCTTCGGTGGATCCGTTCTGCCAGCGTGATCGCTTCGAAAAGCGCTATGCGACGTTGGCCAAGCGGGTGCGGGGCGTGGATCCTGCGGATGTGCCATCGGCGATTGCACGCATGTCGGCCTCTTCGTGTCGTTGAGTCAGTACGCGTTTCGCGGTTGTCGCGAGACGACATCCGCTCGGCCCTGCCGCAATGGCCGGCTGGCCCCTTCATCCACACTGCGGCGGCCACTAGACTAGCTTCGCCTGTCGCCGAGAATGGATTCCATGAGCCCTCTGCTCCTGCTGAGCTTCGCCCTGCAAATCGCTGTCTGCGTGCATGTGGTGCGCAGCGGTCGGCCGCTGTACTGGATCGTCATCGTGGTGCTGTTTCCGCTGATCGGCATGCTGGTCTACGGCATTGCCGAAGTGCTGCCCGAGCTGCGCAACAACCCGTCGGCACGGCGCGCGGCCCGGCAGGTGCGCAGCAAGCTGGACCCGGATCGGGATCGCCGTGACGCCGACCGCCGGCTAGGCCTGTCCGATACCCCGGAGACCCGCCGCCAGCTGGCCGAGCAATGCCTGGCGCGCGGCGACAACGCGCGCGCCGAAGAACTATTCCAGACGGCGCTGACCGGGATTTACAAGCAGGATCCGGATTTGATGCTGGGGCTGGCCAAGGCGCAGTTCGCCCTCGGCAAGGCTGCTGATGCGCGTGCCACCCTGGACGCCTTGATTGCCGCCAATCCCGGCTTCCGTTCCATTGACGGGCATCTGCTGTATGCGCGTGCGGTGGAAGCGTTGGGCGATGTCCCGGCGGCTTTGCACGAGTACGAAACTGTGGTGCAGGGCTACCCCGGTGAAGAAGCGCGCGCCCGCTACGCGCTGCTGCTCAAGCGGGCCGGCGAGACGTCCAAGGCGCGCAAGCTGTTCCAGGAAATCCTGACCCGCTCCGATGCCTTGCCACGCTACTACCAGCGCGAGCAGCGCGAGTGGATCCAGCTGGCGCGCAGCGAGTTGACGCAGCTGCCGGCCTAAGCCGCCCCTGCGACCCCTGGTCGCGTTCCGGCACGCCTGCGCAGCATTACGATGCGCTTGCCGGCTGCCGCCGGCCTGCCTGGGGAAGGCCTATGGATCTCATGCACCCGTGGTGGCTGTTGCCGCTGCTGCTGTTTGTCGTGCCGCTGATTGTGGCGCTGATCTACAACCGCCTGCGCTGGCACAAGCGCGGCGTAAACCAGAACTGGGTCCTGGCGCTGTTTGTCAGTGTCTGCTGGATTTCCGCCTTCATCGTCATCCTCAACGCCGTGCGCTGAGCCAGACCGGCGTGCAGGCCCTAGACTGCACGCCATGCTGACCCTGCCGCCCCTGCCCGACGCCAGCACCGGTCCGCTGCTGGTGGCCTACAGCGGCGGCCTGGATTCGAGCGTGCTCTTGCACGCCTTGGCCGCAGATCCCGGCTGGCGTGCGCAAGGTTTGCGCGCGGTGCATGTGCACCACGGCCTGCAGGCCGCTGCAGACGAATGGACCAGGCATTGCGAACAGCAGTGCCTGCAATGGGATATCCCCTTGCAGGTGGTCCGCGTGCAGGTGGCGCACGACAGCGGCCTGGGTCGTGAAGCCGCTGCCCGCCAGGCCCGCTACGACGCCTTGGCCGCGCAGCTGCCGCCCGACGGCGTGCTGGTCACTGCCCACCACCAGGACGATCAGGCCGAGACCTTCCTGCTGCGTGCGCTGCGCGCTTCGGGCAGTGAGGGTCTGGCGGCGATGGCGCCGTGGCGACGCTTCCAGCAGGGCTGGCATTGGCGCCCCTTGCTGGACACCTCGCGCGCAGCGCTGTTCGCCTACGCGCGCGCGCACGGCATGCGCTGGATTGAAGACGCCAGCAATGCCGACACCGATCTGGATCGCAATTTCCTGCGTCACCGCGTGCTGCCGTTGCTGCGCGAGCGCTGGCCGCACGCCGATGCCGCGTTCGCCCGCAGCGCCGCACTGTCCGCGGAAAGCGCGCAGTTGCTGGCGCAGGAAGATGAGCAGGCGCTGGCGTTGGCAGCCACCTCGGATCCACAAGCGCTATCCGTGCCGGCGCTGCTGCAGTTGCCGCGCGAACGTCGCGCCCGCGTGCTGCGCCGCTGGCTGTCCTCGTTGGGCTTGCCCGCCCTGCCCGCAGCCGGCGTGCGGCACGTGGAAAACGATCTCCTCAACGCCGCTGAAGACAGCGAAGCCGAATTCCGTTGGGACGGTGCCGTGTTGCGACGTTGGCGCGACATCCTGCACGCCGAGCGCGAAACAGTGGGGCTGGCCAGCGACTGGCAGCTGATCTGGGACAGCGCCCAGGCCATCACCCTGCCCACCGGCGACGCCCTTGCGCTGGCCTGCGCGCAGGCCTGGCCGCGCAGTATCCGCCTCACCGCACGCCAAGGCGGCGAACGCCTGCGCTTGCCCGGCCGCGCGCATACACACGAGTTGAAGAAGCTGCTGCAACAAGCCGGCATCCCGCCCTGGGAGCGACGCCGCCTGCCCCTGCTCTGGGATAGCGACGGCGAACTGCTGGCCGCCGGCGATCGGTTGCTGTCCGCACGCCTGGACAACTGGCTGCGCGAGCATGCTGGCGAGCTGCATTGGCACCGGCCCCGACCGGATTCTGTTTGACCTGGCCGGCACGGCTCCGCACACTTTCGCCATGGCCAAGAAACCCACGACCGAAGCCACCCCGGTGGCGAACTTCGAACAGTCACTCGACGAGCTCGAAAAGCTGGTCGAACGCATGGAACACGGCGACCTCAGCCTGGAAGAATCGCTGGCCGCCTACGAGCGCGGCGTCGGCCTCTACCGCCAGTGCCAGAGCGCGCTGGAGCAAGCCGAACTGCGCGTGCGCCTGCTCAGCGATCCGGCCCAGCCCGAATCCGCCGAACCGTTTGCGCCCTTGAACGATGGCAACTGAGGCATCGGCGCGCGCGCCTGCGGACACGCAGGCGGTCCTGTTCGCCACCTGGGCGGCACGCGTGGAAGCCGCGCTGGAACGCGCCCTGCCCGGCGCCGATCAGGCGCCGCAACGCCTACACGCGGCCATGCGGCATGCGGTGCTGGGCGGCGGCAAGCGCATGCGCCCCTTGCTGGTCTATGCCGGCGGCGCGGTGCTGGGGGTGGAAGCGGCGGAGTTGGATGCCCCAGCCGCAGCGGTTGAACTGATCCACGCCTATTCGCTGGTCCACGACGATCTGCCGGCGATGGACGATGACGATCTACGCCGGGGTCGCCCCACCGTGCACATCGCCTTTGACGAAGCCACCGCCATCCTGGCCGGCGATGCCTTGCAAACCCGCGCCTTCGAAGTGCTGGCGCAGGCCCAGGCCAGCACGCAGGTGCGGCTGGGTTGGGTGCAGGCGCTGGCGCAGGCCTCGGGCGTGGCCGGCATGTGCGGCGGCCAGGCCCTGGATATCGATGCCACCGGCCGCGAGCAAAGCCTGGACGAGCTGGCCCGCATGCATGCCTGGAAAACCGGCGCGCTGATTCGCGCTTCGGTGCGTCTGGGTGCGCTGGCGGGAGGCGCCGAAGGCGCAACGCTGGAGCGGCTGGACCGCTTCGCCGCCGCGCTCGGCCTGGCCTTCCAGATCCGCGATGACATCCTCGATGTGGAAGCCAGCTCCGAGCAGTTGGGCAAGACCGCCGGCAAGGATGCAGCGCAGGCCAAGTCGACCTATCCGGCCTTGCTGGGCATGGACGGCGCCAAGGCGCGACTGGAAGAACAGCGCGAGGTAATGGCGCAGGCGCTGTCGCCGTTTGGCGCCGATGCCGATGCGCTGCGGGCGCTGGGCGAGCTGGCGGTGTTGCGATCGCATTGAGCGATGCTTGGGATTGTGCGGATTGCTCGGATTGCGCGGATTGCGCAGATGGCTCGGATGGCTCGGGGAGTGAGACAGAAAAAAGGGCCCGCGTTGCGGGCCCTTTTTTTCGGGCCTGAAGGCCCTCCTACGACAGCGGGCTGCGGGGAGCTCGCTGTTTATTTGATCAGGCGCAGCGCGAACGGGTAGCGGTAGGCTTCGCCGTTGTTGGCCTTGACCGCGCCCAGGATGCTGAAAATGATGCAGGCCAGCCAGGCCAGCAGGTTGATCAGCGCGCCAATCAGGATCACCGACAGGATCACACCGATGATGTAGATGATCACCAGGGTGATCTGGAAGTTCAGCGCTTCCTTGGACTGATCCACCACAAACGAATTGGGGGCCTTGTCCTTGTTGATCAGCCAGATGACCAGCGGACCGATGAAGCTGGTGAGGATGCCCAGCAGATGCGCGACCAATGCCATGGTCCGTTCTTCCTGGGTCGAACCGCCTGCGGTCGGCGGCGGCGGGGTGGTGACGTTCTCAAACTCGCTCATACTTTAGGTTCCATTCCTGCGTTGATGACGGTGAGGGGTACGGCACGGACTGACGGGACACTTTCAGCGCCGCACCTGACACTGTCAAGACTGAACGTCATTCGCCGCCGGCAACGGTCAACTTGCCAATGAGGATGGACCCGCAGGCCACATGCGAGCGCGGATCGACATCGCTGCCCACCGCCTCGATGGCGGCGAACATCTGCCGCAGGTTGCCGGCCACGGTGATCCCGTCCACCGGGTAGGCCACCGCGCCGTTCTCGATCCAGAACCCAGCCGCGCCGCGCGAGTAATCGCCGGTCACGGCATTGACGCCCTGCCCCATCAGCTCGGTGATCAGCAGGCCGTTGCCCATGCCGGACAGCAGCTCTTGGAAGCCGCCGGCATTGGCGGCCACCCGCAGGTTGTGCACGCCGCCGGCATTGCCGGTGCTCTGCAGGCCGAGCTTGCGCGCCGAATAGCTGCCCAGCAGGTAACGCTGCAGCACGCCCTGGCTGACCAGCGGCGATTGCGTGGTGGCCACACCTTCGGCATCGAACGCGGCCGAACGCCAGCCGCGTTGCAGGAACGGCAGCTCTTCGATGTTGAACCAGTGCGGGAACAGCGGCTGGCCGACCGAGTCGAGCAGGAAGCTGGCCTTGCGATACAGCGCCGAGCCGGAGACCGCGCCGAGCAGATGGCCGATCAGCGAACGCGCCATCTCGGCGCTGTACATCACCGGATACTCGCCCGTGGCCAGGCTGCGCGGTTGCAGTCGCGCCACCGTGCGCTCGGCGGCTTCGCGGCCGACCTGCGCCGGATCCTGCAGGGCATCGGCCATCAGCGCGGTGGTGTACCAGCCGTCGCGTTGCATGCCATCGCCGCGGCCGGCGATCAGCGCGCAGCCCAGGGTGTGCTGGGTGCTGCGCTCGCGGCCAATAAAGCCATGCGAATTGGCGTACACCGACAGGCTTTCGGCGCTGCCGACCGAGGCGCCATCGGAATTCTCGATGCGCGCATCGGCCTCACGGCCGGCGTTCTCGCAGGCCAGCGCCAGATCCACAAAAGCATCGGCGTCGAGCGTCCACGGATGCCATTGATCGAATTCGCGCGTGTCGTGCGCCATGCGGTCCGCATCGGCCAGGCCGGCGGCTTCGTCGTCTTCGGTGTAGCGAGCGATGGCACAGGCCTGCTCGACCGTGGAGGCCAGGCTTTCCTCGCGCAGATCGGCGGTGCTGGCACTGCCCTTGCGCTGGCCAAAGTAGACGGTCACGCCAATGCCGCGGTCGCGGTTGGACTCCACCGTCTCCACCTCGCCCATGCGCACATTGACGTTGAGCCCGCGTTCTTCGCTGCAGCTGACCTCGGCCGAGCTGGCGCCACCGGCACGCGCCAGCTCCAGCAGCCGCTGCGAAATGCCGGCCAGGGAGTCCAGTCGAGCCAGGCTGTCATCGGCCGTGGACGTGGAGATGCTGTTCAATGGCTTATCCTTGTGCAGTGCGGGAAGCGCGGGTCATCCGGCTTCCAAATGAACGACGAGAATCAAGATGCGCGGACGCGATCCCGAAACCGGTGAATTTTATAGCCCCAGCCGCAGCCAGCAGCGCGAAGGCGCGCTGGAGATCCGCAGCCTGGCCGAACAGCTGGTGGCGCTGAGCGCGGCCAAGCTGGCCAAGTTGCCGATCCCCGAGGAGCTGATGCCGCATATCGTGGAAACCCAGCGCATCACCTCGCACATCGCGCACAAGCGGCAGTTGCAGTTCCTGGCCAAGCAGATGCGGCGCGAGAGCGACGAGACGCTGGAAGCCATCCGCGACGCCATGTCCATCGGCGGCGATGCCTCGCGCCGCGAGACCGCCCTGCTCCACCGCGCCGAACACTGGCGTGACCGCCTGCTCGACGAAGGCGACGCTGCGCTGACCGCGTTGCTGGAGGAATACCCGCAGGCCGAGCGGCAGAAGCTGCGCCAACTGGTGCGCAACGCCGCCGACGAAAAGGCCAAGAACAAACCGCCGCATGCCTACCGCGAAATATTCCGCGAGTTGCGCGAGTTGCTGGGTGAAGCGTCCGGCGTGCATGAAGGCGATCCCGACGAAACCGAAGATTGAACGCAGGGGCCCGCCACCATGCCCCTGCCCGATGAATTGATGCGCATCGAAGCGTGGCGGACGCGCTTCCTGCGGCAAGGCACCGAGGCCATCGATGCCTTCTTGCATGAGCATCCCGCCGCGGATCGTTCGCTGCTGCGGTCGCTGGTGCAGGAAGCCGTCGCCATGCACCACAAATCTGGCACCTCGCGCAAACTGTTGCGCTATCTGCGCCAGATGGATGAAACCAGGCAGGATCAGGCCGCCTTGGTTCCACCCACGGTCAGCCCTTCAATCAACAGCGACGGCTGACCCACGCCTACGGGCACGCTCTGGCCATCCTTGCCGCAGACGCCGACGCCGGCATCCAGCGCCAGGTCGTGGCCGATCATCTTGACCTTCTGCATGGTCTCCGGGCCGTTGCCAATCAGGGTGGCGCCCTTGACCGGCGCGGTGATGCGGCCGTCTTCGATCAGGTAGGCCTCGGTGGCCGAGAACACGTACTTGCCGCTGGTGATATCGACCTGGCCGCCGCCGAAGTTGACCGCGTACAGGCCCTTCTTGACCGAGCGGATCATCTCGTCCGGATCATGCTGACCGGCCAGCATGTAGGTGTTGGTCATGCGCGGCATCGGCAGATGGGCGAAGGATTCGCGGCGGCCATTGCCGGTGGGCGCCATGCCCATCAGCCGCGCGTTGAGCGTGTCCTGCATGTAGCCCACCAGCACGCCGTCTTCGATCAAGGTCGTGCAATTGGTCGGCGTACCTTCGTCATCGATATTGAGCGAGCCGCGTCGACCCGGCAGCGTGCCGTCATCGACAATCGTCACGCCCGGCGAAGCCACGCGCTCGCCCATGCGACCGGCATAGACACTGGTGCCCTTGCGGTTGAAGTCGCCTTCCAGGCCGTGGCCGACGGCCTCGTGCAGCAACACGCCCGGCCAGCCGCTGCCCAGCACCACCGGCATCACGCCTGCCGGTGCGTCGATCGCATCCAGGTTGACCAGCGCCTGGCGCAGTGCTTCGCGCGCCAGATCTTCCGGCTTGCCGCCGGCAAACAGTTCGGCATAGTCGTAGCGGCCACCCATGCCGGCGTAGCCGGACTCGCGGCGACCGTTCTGCTCGACGATCACTTGTACGTTCATGCGCACCAGCGGGCGTACGTCGCTGGCCAGCACGCCGTCGCTGCGTGCGACCAGCACGGTGTCCAGGCCGCCGGTCAGGCTGACAGTGACCTGCTGCACACGCGGATCGGCGGCGCGCACGTAGCGATCCAGTGCGCGCAGGGCTTCGACCTTGGCGGTGTTGTCCATCGCATCAATCGGATCATCGGGCAGGTACAGTGCACGTCCGTTGCTGCGGCTCAGCGCCAGCGGCTTGTGCGCAGTGCCGTCGCGGGCGATGGCACGCGCCGAGCGAGCGGCTTCCATCAATGCCTGCGCGTGGATGTCATCGGAATAGGCAAAGCCGGTCTTCTCGCCGGCAATCGCACGCACGCCCACGCCCTGCTCAATCGAGTGGGCGCCGTCCTTGACGATGCCGTCTTCCACCGTCCAGCTCTCGCGACGGGTGTGCTGGAAATACAGGTCGCCAAAGTCGATGCCCGGACCCAGCAAGGTGCCAAAGGTGCGATCCAGGCTTTGCGGGTCCAGCCCGGCGGGCAGGAGGAGGCGATGTTCGGCAAGCGAGAGTGAGGTCGTCATAGGGGAACAAGCTGGGGTCTGGAGGGGGACAAAGCAAGCGGGATGCGCCTGGCCAAAGCGGCTTTGCCGGGCTTAGGCCAGAACCGGCACAGTCACCGACGCCGGCGCCTGCGCTGGGGAATCAGGGCGCGCCGGCCTGGTGGCGGGTCGCCGGTCCACCCTGGCGGGACTGCTCGCGGCTGAGCACTTCGACCTTGGGGTCCTTCCACGGCCCGGTGACCCGGTAGGTCTTGGCGCCCATTTCGCTCAGCGGCTTCTTGAGCACGGCATTGGCCACCGCACCCACCGCCGCGCCTATCGGGCCGCCGGCCACCGCACCCACCGCGGTCAGCACGTTGGCCGACTTGGGCAACACGTCCACGGTCTGGTCAAACTGCTGGGCACGCAGATCGGTATCGCCGCGGATGCGGATTTCCGCGGCGGGGCCGTCAATCACCAGGCTGTCGGTATGCGCCACGCCATTGCCCAGGCGCATCGAACCTTCCATCTGGTTGAAAGCGAAACCCTTGGAGAAGAAATCGCTGAAGTCCAACATCAGTCGCCGACGCAGTTCCGCCACGCTGAGCAGGCCGAGCACGCGGCCCGCACCGGGTTCGACTTCCAGCAGATGCCCGTCCTTGGCTTCCACGCTGACCTGGCCTTCCAGTCCGCTCAACGTGAACGCCGCCGGGCTGCCGGCCCAACCAGCGCTGGCCTGCAGTTGGCCGTGGCCGCCGCGCATGCGCCCGGCATAGCCGACGTTGTCCATCAGCTTGCCGAAGTCCTGACTGTCCACGCGCACCTCCAACTGGGTGCGCGCACGCGCGCCCTGACCCAGCCAGGTGCCGGCGATGTCGATGCTCTGCTCCGGCGAACGCAGCTGCACCTGCTCAATCTGCATGCCGGTGGGCAGGTTGCGCGTGCGCAGGCGCGCGCTGCCCAGGTTGGCATCGCCGAAGCTCAGGTCATCCACGTCAATCTGCAACGGCGGAATGTCGGCCGGGTTGATCGCATCGGCATCGGCGCGCGCATCGGCCACCGCGTTGGCGCGGGCCGCATTCGCCGGTGACAGCGGCGGCGTGGCGGCCGGCGCCGTGGTCGTGGCCGAACGGCTACCGGCACTGTTCGCACCCGCACCGTTGACGCCCGTGCTGGCACTACGCCAATGCAAGCGCGAAAGGCGGCCTGCAATCGCCGCGCCACGTGCATCCGGCACCAGCAAGCCACCGGCCAGGTTCTGCCCTTCCAGGGTGATGGCCAGCGCGTTGGCGGCCGGCGCCAACTGCACGCGCGTGGATGGGAACACCCCGCCCAACAGCAACAAGCGATCCGCGCTGACATCCACGTGGCGCAACGGCAATTTGCCGTCGCCGCCGCCACGCGCCAGTGCAATCCAATCCATCGCATCCAGACTGCGGGCGCGACCGGTGGCAATCAAACCCGATGCCGGCGGCGCTTCGCTGACGGTGTCGCTGCCCAGCACCACGCGCACGCCGGTTTGATCACCGCTGGCGCGCGCGCGCAGCGCCAGGCGCTGGCCAAAGGCCACTTCGATCTGGCCGCCGCCCAGCGGCAAGGCGGTCTTGACCGTGGTCGGCAAGGCGGCAAAGGCCGGCTTGTCCAACGGCGCCGGCAAGGTCAGCGTGGTGCCGACCAGTTGTGAGCGCAATTGCAATTGCGTGGTGGGGCTGGTGCCAGCCGCGCCACGCGGAATTGAAACGCCTACGTTCCAATCCGAGCGACCATCGATATACGGCTTGAGCCAGGCCATCTCCGGCGCGCGATCCAATAGCTCCTTGGCATCCAGGCGCGCACTCAACTCGGCCTCGAACGCCTGCGCGCGATCGCGCGTGCCGCCACCGGCGCGTAACGACAACACGCCGGGCTGGGTTTGATGGATCACCTTGAGGTTGTCGGCGACAAAGCCATCACCGTTGTAGGCAATCTTGCCGGCCACCTCGGAGAACGCCAGGTTCCAACGCTTGTCACTGAGCTTGGCCGCACTCAATTCGATCTCGCCATCGAGCTCGCGGCGGGTCGGCGAATCATGCTTGAGCGGTTGCAGCAGATGGAAACGCGCACGCGTGCCGCCGGCAGCCTGCAGATTGTCCAGGGTGTCGCCGTAGTTCTTGTGCAGCGGACTTTGCCGCAGCATCGCCAGCAACTTGCCGGCATCGGTCTGGCTGCGCGCATCCACGCGCAGGTTGGAATCGCCAAAGTCGGCGATGCCGGCATCGAAGTGTTCAATAGGCACGCCGGCCAAGGCGCCGCGTCCGGCCAGGGTGAAGCCGTTGGCGATGAAGGCCACATGTGCATCCACATGATCCATCGCCGGCCACTCGGGCTGGAACTTGATCTGGCCATCCACGATGTCGGCCACCGCTTCAAAGCGGCCGTTGTGGTTTTCAAATGGCCAGTCGTCCAGGTCACCAGAAACGATTGCGCGACCATTGCGCACTTCGCCGGCCACCAGCGCGCCGTTCAACCAATCCACTGCCGCCTTGGGCATGCTCTGGTGGATCCAGAAACCCTTGGCTGCCGGTACCGGCGCTGGATCCAAATCGGCAGCCAGATCGATCCAGGGCCGCGTGCCGTCATTCTGGAACCACATGCCGCCGCGCACATGCGCGCCGTATTCCTTGCCGCGAACACGCAGCGCACTGGTGCCCACGCGCCAACCCGCGCCTTCGCGCCAGCCGACGATCTGGCCATCCAGGGTGACGTCGTGGACCACGCCAAAGCCGCTGGGCCAGTCAAAGCGCAACTTCGAAGCAGAATCCAATTGCAGGCGCACGCCATCGGCGTCGCCGAGGAAACGCCCGGCCAGGCCGCTCATGCCGGGCGCATGGCCCACCGGCGCAAAGCCGACTTCCAGCACCCGGCCCTGGCCGCGCATGCCACCGTTTTGACTGCCGACAATCTCCAACTCGGCCAGGCGTGCGTTGGGCCGCGCACGCGCCAACCAACTGCGCATGCCCGGCTGCACGCGATCACTCAAACCCAGTACCGCGAACAGCGGCGCCGCATCGACCTGCTTGGCCAACATGCCGTAGCGGCGACCACCGGCAATCATCAAACCATCCAGCACCTGTTGCTGGCTGCCATGGCCCACGCGCAGTTGCGGCGCGTCAAAGCGCCAGCCATCGCGCACCAGCCGCCAGCGCACGCGTCCATCGACCTGGCCAAAGGCCACCTTGGGCACACCGCCATCGGCCATCGCCGCGCCCCGCAGGGTCAGTGCCTGCAGCTGCGCTTGCGTGGTCATCATCACCACGCGGTGGCGATGCAGCGAGGCCCAGCTTTGCAGCCGACCATTGCCGCCTTCCAGCACCACGCCGGCATAGCGCAGCAGCGGCGACCAGGCGGAGAAATCGTTGGCCTCCACTTCGGCATAAGCGTGGCCATCACCGCGACGGCGATCAAAATCCACGCTCAGCTGCAGCGGCGCGGCATCACGGCGCATGCGTGCACGCGCACCGGCGCGTACACGGTCGCCGTCCACGCGCAGGCGCAAGTCCACGTCGGGCACCTGGAATTGCAGGCCCAGCGAAGGCGCCTCCAAGGCCACCTTGCCGTCGATGATCTGCAACTCGCCCAGGCCTTCCAGACTGGCCAGCGGATCCCCGCCGGTTTGCTGGCCCGGCAATCCACGTACCGACCACACGCCGTCGTCGGCGCGCTGCAAGGTCAGCGACAAGCCGCGCAGGCGCAGCTCGGTGAACGAATGCCCCGGCAACAGACCGCCGTACATCGACACCAGCACTTCGGCCTGGCCAATCCGCACGCCCTCACCTTCGCCGATGCGCAGGCCATCGAGCTGCAGCAGCGGGCCGCGCCGGGTCCACTGGGTTTCCACCGCGTCGAAGGCAATCGGCCGGCCGGCGCGTTCGCTCAACCACGCCGCCACCTTGTCCGGATGACGCTCGACCAGCGGTAACACCTGGCTGGCAATGCCCAGCACCACGGCCATGCACACCAGCACGATCGCGATGCCGTACACGGCACCGCGGCGAGCCAGGCGTAGGCGGCGGCGGAAAGGAGTGGGCATCAGCGGCTCAATACGTCACAGCAAGACAACGTCGAACTGTTCCTGCAGGTATTGCTCGTCGGCCTGGAAGCGAATCGATTTGCCCAGGAACTCTTCCAATTCGGCCACTGCCTGCGATTCCTCGTCGGTGATGCGGGTCACCACCTTGGGCGAGGCGATGACCAGCAAGCGCGCGGCTTCAAACTGACGCACGGCGCGGGTGATCTCGCGGAAGATTTCGTAGGTCACGGTCTCGGCGGTCTTGATGCTGCCACGCCCGCTGCATTCCGGGCAGGGTTCGGACAGCTGCCGTTCCAGGCTTTCGACCGTGCGCTTGCGGGTCATCTCGACCAGGCCCAGCGGCGAGAACTCGTAGACCGTGGTTTTGGCGTGATCGCGCGCCAGCGATTTTTCCAGCGTGCGCAGCACCTGCCGGCGATGCTCGGGATCATCCATGTCGATGAAGTCGATGATGATGATCCCGCCCAGGTTGCGCAGGCGCAATTGCCGGGCCACGGCTTGCGCGGCTTCCAGGTTGGTGCGGTAGACGGTTTCTTCCAGGTTGCGTTGGCCGAGGAAGGAGCCGGTATTGACGTCGATCGTGGTCATCGCCTCGGTCTGGTCGATCACCAGGTAGCCGCCGGATTTGAGCGGCACTTCCTTGTCCAGCGCGCGGCCGATTTCGTCTTCCACGCCGTAGAGATCAAAGATGGGCCGCTCGCCGGCGTAATGCTCGATGCGCTCGGCCAGCACCGGCATGTACTTGGCGGCAAAGGCTTGCAGGCGCTCGCTGGTTTCGCGCGAGTCCACCCGCACTTTCTCCACGTCGCGGCGCATCAGATCGCGCACCGCGCGCAGCGGCAGGGTCAGGTCTTCGTAGATGCAGGCGCCCACCGGTGCTTCGCGGCTGCGTTGCTCCACCAGCGCCCACACGCGCGCCAGGTAGGCGATGTCTTCGGCCAGAGCTTCGGCCGGCTGGCCCTCGGCATTGGTGCGGATGATGTAGCCGTGACCACCGTGGCTGGCGGCCAGATCGGTGACCAATGATTTAAGACGCTGGCGTTCGGCTTCGTCCTCGATGCGCGCAGACACGCCGACTACCCGCGACTGCGGCAGCAGCACCAGGTAGCGCGAAGGAATGCTGATCTGGGTAGTGAGCCGGGCGCCCTTGCTGCCAATCGGATCCTTGACCACCTGCACCACCACGTCCTGGCCGTCGCGCAGCAGGTCCATGATCGGCACCGAGGGTGCGGGCGGCAGCGGCGCTTCATCGCCCTCGCCATTGGCCACGGTCGCCGGGCGGACGATGTCGTTGGCGTGCAGGAAGGCGGCACGGTCCAGACCCACTTCAACAAAGGCGGCCTGCATGCCGGGCATGACTCGCTGCACTTTGCCCTTGTACAAATTGCCCACCACGCCGCGGCGCCATCCGCGCTCGATGTGCAGCTCCTGCAGCATGCCGTTTTCGATCACCGCCACTCGGGTCTCGCGCGGGGTGACGTTGACAAGGATTTCTTCGGACATGCCCTAGTCCCTGGACGATTGGGTGGGGGCCGGCAGCACGCCAAAGGCGCGTAGCAGGGTGGCGGTTTCGTGCACAGGCAAACCCATCACGCCCGAATAGCTACCGGACAAGCGGGTCACGTACTGCTCGGCGCGGCCCTGGATGGCGTAGGCGCCGGCCTTGCCCATGGCTTCGCCCGAGGCCAGGTACTCGGCAATGTCGGCTTCGGACAGCACCGCAAAGCTGACCTCCGACACCGATACCGCCTGCGCCTCGCGTGCAGCGCTGACCACCGACACCGCCGAGATCACCTGATGGGTGCGACCAGACAGGCGCCGCAGCATGCCGGCGGCATCGGCCAGGTCGGCCGGCTTGCCGAAGACCTCGTCGTCCAGCACCACCTCGGTGTCGGCGCCCAGCACCACCGCGCCGGGCACGCTCATGACCTTGAGCAGGCCGGCGCCGGCCTTCTCGCGGGCGACGCGCCGCACATACTCCTCGGCGGCTTCGCCGGGACCACGGTGCTCGGGGATGTCGAGATCAATCCGGCCGAAGTCCAGCCCCAGGCGGGTCAACAGTTCGGCACGACGGGGAGACTGGGAAGCCAAATGCAACATCGGGGAAGAATAACCTGAGGTCAGTCACTGAACGCCGGTTTAGCACCACCGCTGACACGGAAACCCGATTCAACTCACAACGCGTTCATTGAAAGGTGAACACCCTTCGTTCCCGTTGGAACCCACCTGGACGCAACAAGGAGAACCCATGCGCCATTCCCCGCTTCGCCCGTTGATGCTCGCCCTGTCCCTGGCCCTAGGAACCATGACGATGTCTGCCCATGCCCAGACCGCCGCCACCGGCTATGCGGTACCCGCCGACGGCACCCTGCTCAATGTCTCGGCCCAGGCCGAAGCCTCGCGCGCGCCGGATGTGGCGACCGTGTCGGCTGGCGTGGTCACCCAGGCCGCTGACGGCAACACCGCCCTGCGCCAGAACGCCGAGCAGATGAGCAAGGTGGTGGCCGCAATCAAGGCCGCCGGCGTGGCAGACAAGGACATCCAGACCAGTGGCATCAGCCTCAACCCGCAGTACCGCTACGTCGAAAACGAAGCGCCCAAGATCACCGGCTACCAGGCCAGCAACAACGTCAATCTGAAGATCCGCGACATCGCCAAGCTGGGCAAGGTGCTGGACGCGCTGGCCGCCGTGGGTGCCAACCAGATCAACGGCCCCAGCTTTGAAATCGACCAGCCCGAGCCGGTCTATGACGAAGCCCGCCTGGCCGCGCTGAAGAAGGCCCAGACCCGCGCCGAGACCTATGCCAAGGCGCTGGGGCTGAAGGTGCGCCGCATCGTCAGCATTTCCGAAGGCGGCAATGGCTTCCGCCCGCCGATGCCGATGGTGTCGATGCGCGCCGGCATGATGGACGCCAAGGAATCCACGCCGGTGTCGCCGGGCGAAACCACCTTGTCGGTCAGCCTGGACGTGGTGTTCGAGCTGGGTCGCTGATTGCCCACTCAAGCACTTGATGGCAAACAGGGACGGCGCCGCAAGGCGCCGTTTCTGTGTGTGGACCATGACGACCGGCACTTCTCATCCGACCAACGTCTTACGCGCCCCCTATTGACGGACCACACGCCCGAGTACAGTCTGGAACTGCGGCGCATCGGGGAACGCGGCAACCCCACCTGGCGTGACCGCGCGTTGTACCTGTCACAGCCCTTCATGGAGGTGGATCATGGTTCGCGCACTACCTTTCCGTACCCCAGCCCGTCTGGACTTCGGCCGCGTCATCGCCCTGGCCGCCGCCATTGCGCTGCACCTGCTCGCCCTCCTGCTGTTGTTGATTCCGATGGCCGCGCCGCCACTGGAGCGGGTGGTGGAGAAACAGGAACCTTGGTATCAGCCGTTCAAGCCGGTGATTCCACCCCAGCCGCCGCAACCCATCGAACCCGTGCGCCCGGTCACCATCCAACCGCCCACCGTCCAACCCACCGTGGTCCCGCCCACCGTGCTTCCGCAGAACACGCAGATTGTCGACACCGGCACGCTGCAAGCCAGCGAAGGCATCGAGGCAGTGGTGCCGAGCAACGACATCGGCCCGGTCGACACCTCGCCGATGGTGGGTTCGCAGCTGCAGTATGTGACCGCGCCGCCGCCGCCGTACCCGAGCGCCGAACAGCGCCGCGGTATCGAAGGCACGGTGACCCTGCGCATCCTGGTGGATGTGGATGGCAAGCCGCTGGAAGTGTCGGTGGATTCCAGCAGCGGCAATCGCAACCTGGATCGTGCGGCCAGCCAGCATGTGCTCAAGCACTGGCGCTTCAAGCCGGCGGTGCGTGACGGCGTGACGGTGCAGGCCTACGGACTGGTGCCGATCTCGTTCGCACTGCGCTGATCGATTCCGTCAGCATCACGACGCGAACAGCCCGCCGCAAGGCGGGCTGTTTCGTTGCGGCGAGTCGCAGGGCCAAGAACGCATTCGGCCAAACGCGAAAATCAGGCGCGGTGATACGGATGGTTGGCCAGCATCGCTGCGGCGCGATAGATCTGCTCGGCCACCACCAACCGGGCCAACATATGCGGCAGGGTCAGCGCGCTCAGTGACCAGGTTTCGTGCGCGGCGGTCAGCACATCTGGCGCGTGGCCTTCGGGCCCGCCGATGAGGAAGGCGAGATCACGTCCCTGCCCGCGCCAATGTTCCAGGCGCTGCGCCAATTGCTCGGAACTGTAGGGCTTGCCGGTGACTTCCAGCGCCACGATATGGGCGTTCTTGGGGATCGCAGCGAGCACGCGCTTGCCTTCGTCCTCGATGGCGCGCTGCGGATCGCGGCCCTTGCCGCGCAGGCCGGGCTCAATTTCCACCAGTTCCAGCGGCAGCCAGTGCGACAACCGTTTCTGGTATTCGGCAAAGCCTTGCGCCACCCAACTGGGTGCGCGTTCGCCGGTGGCGATCAGTCTGCTTTTCATCGCGCCATGATAGCGGCGACCGCACATGACAACGGCGCCCAGGGGCGCCGTTGTCTGCACTGCGGTATGACGCGGCAGCGATGGCCGGACAGGCTGCGCCTTAGCGTGCTTCGGCCTCGTCGTGTTCCGGCGGCTGATCGCCGACCGTCCACAGGCGTTCCAGCGCGTAGAACTCGCGCACGCGCGGCAGCATGACGTGGACGATGACATCGCCCAGATCCACCAGCACCCATTCGGCTTCGCGCTCGCCTTCCACGCCCAGCGGCATGACATCAAGCTTCTTGGCGAACTTCACCACTTCATCGGCAATCGACTTGACGTGACGGGTGGAGGTGCCGGAAGCGATGACCATGTAATCGGCGACGCTGGACTTGCCGCGCACATCGATCTCGACGACTTCCTTGGCTTTGAGTTCCTCAACGGCCGCATGCACGGTTTTGAGCAGGTCCGGGACCGACGGCGGCGGGCTGGGGAGACGGGTCTTGATGACTTGCGCTTGGCTGGACAAAGGCTTGGTAAGGGGCAGGAAGACGGGCGCTGATTATACCCAAGCGTCCTGGCGGTCAGCCGTGAAGTACAGCCGTTCGTCCGCGATGTAAGCGGCCACGGCCGCTGGCAGCAGATCGCGCCAGGGCTGGCCGGCCGCGATGCGGCGGCGCAGATCGCTGGCCGATTCGGGCTGCAGCGGCTGGTGCAGCCGATACAGGCGGCCGGCCGGGGTAGCCTGCAGGGCTTCGGGCCGCTCGTGCCAGCGGCCCTGCAATTCGGCCGCCAGCTCCGCCGCCAGCTCGCCATCCAGCGGGCTGCCCGGGCGCTCGGCCACTACGAAATGGGCCAGCCCGAACAATTCCCGCCAGGACTTCCAGGTGGGCAGCGAGACCAGGCTGTCGGCCCCCACCAGCAAGGCGATGGGCGCCTGCGCGCCGAGTTCGCCACGCAATTCGTGCAGGGTGTCGACGGTGTAGGAGCGGGCTTGCGGCTGGCGGCGGGCGCGTTCCAGCTCGCGCCGGTCGACCGACAAGCCCGCTTCGCCGGCCACGGCCAGGTCCAGCATGTGCGCCCGCTGCGACGCATGGGCGCCGGGCGGCGCGCGATGCGGCGGGTCGGCGGCCGGCATCAGGCGTACCGGCACCGCCAGTTCGTCGCGCGCGGCGCGGGCGATGGCCAGATGGCCGTTATGGACCGGGTCGAAGGTGCCGCCGTAGTACAGGCTGAGCATGGTGCTCAGGCGACGAGCAGGCGTACCGCGCGCGCTTCGGCAATCGCCAGCAACAGGCGCTCCAGCGCAACCCAGGCATCGCCGGCGGCGCGCCCCTTGGCAATGCGGTCGATGCGCGAGGCTTCGACCACGAACCGCTCCCAGCGCTGCGGCGAGGCATGCCGTTGCAGCGCGCGCTTGAACGGCGCCTGCTTGGATTCCCACACGCCTTGCGCCTTCATTTCTGCGGCCAGGTTGCCGCCTTGCGCCTGCACCCGCGCCAGCGCGGCGGTGCGCAGCAGCTCTTTGACGATCATCGGCATCAAGCCGGCGACCACGTCGCCTTCGGCGCGTAGTCCGGCCAGCATGCGCGAGACCTGCGGCCCCTGCCCGCCCAGCATGGCGTCGGTCAGGCGGAACACGTCGTAACGCGCGGCATCGGCCACCAGCGCATCCATCTGCACGGCGGTCAAGGTCTGCCCTTCGGCCAACAGCGCGAGCTTGTCGATTTCCTGCGCGGCGGCCAGCAGGTTGCCATCCACGCGTTCGGCCAGCGCCTGCACCGCGTCGCGCTCGGCGCGCACGCCGCGCGTGCGCAGGCGGCTCTCAATCCAGCCCGGCAACTCATGCGGTTTGATCGCCCAGGCCACGGCGATCACGCCGACCTGGGAAATCGCGTCGGCCCACTTGCCGTGATGGGCTTTGCTCCACTCACCGGCGGTGATCAGCAGGACCACGTCGCCCGGCGGATTGGCGCAGAAGCGACTGATCACATCGGCGCCGTCCTTGCCCGGCTTGCCACTGGGCAGACGCACTTCAATCAGGCGCTGCGCACTGAACAGACTGGGCGCATTGAAGCTGGCATCGAGCTGGTGCCAGTCGAAATCGCGGCCGTCGGCGTCAAACACTTCGCGCTCGCCAATGCCTTGCGCGCGCGCCTGCTGGCGCACGGCGTCGGCGGCTTCCAGCACGCGCAGGGTTTCCGGTCCGGCAATCAGATACACCGGTCGCAGCGGATCGCCGCTGCGCGCAGCCACTGCTTCGGGCTTAAGTTCCATCAGCCGGCGTGGTGGTTTCGACGGACTTGCTCGCATCCGCAGGCGGCACGTCGGTGGGCGTCGCCTCTTCCACGGGGGCCGTGCCGTCTGCAGGCTCGGCGGCCGGCGGCACCACCAGGGAGCGGGTGCGCAGCACGCCGTCGATGCGACGCAGGATCGAGGCAGCCATTTCGCGGCGCAGCTCATCGGCCAGAATCTCGCGCTCGGTGCTGGTGCCGGTGGCGTTCTGCGGCGGCGACACGTAGTCGCGCGAAAGCTCCACCACCTGCTGCGGTACCAGCACGGTGCCGTCGGCCTTCTGGAACACGAAGATGGCGGCATAGCGCAGGCTGTACTCCTGCGCGCGGCCCAGTTCGTCGATGGCGATGGGTTGATCACCCCAACGCTCGGAGACAATCCGCAGCGTGGCTACGTCCTTGCTGCCTTCCTGCGCGATGGTCGCGCCCGAACTCTGCAGGCCTCGTTCCACCGGCTCGGTGAGCTGGCTGTAGCGCACATTGGAGACCACCAGCACCGGGCCCAGGCCCTCGGGCAAGGCAATCGAATTGCGCAGGTGGAAACCACAACCGGCCAGGGTCAGGGTCAGGGCAAAGGCGGCCAACAGGCGGAATGGGGTCATGGACGAAGTCTGGACGAGCCCGACAGGGGCGGCAATAGCGTAACGCGACTGCAGGTGAACGCTGTGCGGCGGGACGGCCACTCCCTCCCCCGTAATCGGGGCAAGGGAGGGCTCGGCGCCATGCGGATCAGCCGGCGACCAGATTGACGATCTTGCCCGGCACGATGATGACCTTGCGGATCGTCATGCCTTCCATGAACTTGGCGGTGTTGGGCTCGGCCTTGGCCAGGGCTTCGATCAGATCCTTGGGCGCGTCGGCCGCCACCTCGATGGTGCCGCGCAGCTTGCCGTTGACCTGCACCGCCAGCGTCACCGAGTCGCGCACCAGCGCGGCCGGGTCGGCCTGCGGGAACGGCACATCCTCAATCAGCGTCTCGGTGTGGCCCAGCAACTGCCACAGCGCATGGCTGCTGTGCGGGGTGATCGGATTGAGCAGCAGCGCGGCGGCGGCCAGCGCTTCCTGGCGCACCGCCCGACCCTGCGCGCTGGCATCGTCAAACTTGCCCAGCGCATTGGACAGCTCCATCACCGCGGCAATGGCGGTGTTGAAGCTGTGCCGCTTGCCGTAGTCGTGGCCGACCTTTTCAATCGTCTCGTGGGTCTTGCGGCGCAGCGCCTTCTGGTTGGCGTCGAGGGCGGCCACGTCCAGCGCCGGCGCGGCGCCATCGGCCACATGCTTGTGCACCTGCGTCCACAGGCGGCGCAGGAAGCGCGCCATGCCTTCCACGCCGGCCTCGTTCCATTCCAGCGACTGTTCCGGCGGTGCGGCGAACATCGAGAACAGGCGCACGGTGTCGGCGCCGAACTTGTCGACCATCGCCTGCGGGTCCACGCCGTTGTTCTTGGACTTGGACATCTTCTCGACCGCGCCGATATGCACCGGCTGGCCGTCGGCGTGCAGGGTGGCGCCGGTGATGCGGCCGCGCTCATCGCGCTGCACATCGACATCGGCCGGATTGATCCAGTCCTTGGAACCATCGCTGTTGTCGCGATAGAAGGTCTCGGCAATCACCATGCCCTGGGTCAGCAGGTTGGTGGCCGGCTCGTCGCTGTCCACCATCCGCGCGTCACGCAACAGCTTGTGATAGAAGCGGAAATACATCAGGTGCAGGATCGCGTGCTCGATGCCGCCGATGTACTGATCCACCGGCAGCCAGTAATTGCCGCGCTTGTCGACCATGTCGCGTGCACCCGGCGAGGTGTAGCGCGCGTAGTACCAGCTCGACTCCATGAAGGTGTCGAAGGTGTCGGTCTCGCGTTCGGCCGCGCCGCCGCAGTCCGGACAGGTGGTCTTGCGCCATTCCGGGTTGGCCTTGATCGGCGACTTCACGCCGTCCAGGGTCACGTCCTCGGGCAGCACCACCGGCAATTGCGCATCCGGCACCGGCACTGCGCCGCACTTGTCGCAGTAAATCACCGGAATCGGACAGCCCCAGTAGCGCTGGCGCGACACGCCCCAGTCACGCAGGCGGTAATTGACGCGGCGCTGGCCGCGGCCCTGGCGCTCGAAGCGCTCGGCCAGCGCTTCGAAGGCGCCCTGGTAATCCAGGCCGTCGAATTCGCCGGAGTTGACCAGTTCCAAATCGTCGCGGGTCTTGTCGCCGTACCAGTCGCGCCAGCTGCTGGCGTCGTAGGATTTTTCGTCGTCGTTCTTCGGCGCCTTCAGCGCGATCACCTGCCGCACCGGCAGTGCGTACTTGTTGGCGAATTCGAAGTCGCGCTGATCGTGACCCGGCACCGCCATCACCGCACCCGTGCCGTAACCCATCAGCACAAAGTTGGCCACCCACACCGGCAGCTTCTCACCGGTGATCGGATGCGCCGCGCGCAGGCCGGTGTCCATGCCGCGCTTTTCCTGAGTTTCCAGTTCGGCTTCAGAGACGCCGCCCTGCTTGAGCTGAGCCAGGAAATCGGCCAGCGCCGGATTGGCGGCAGCGGCCTTCAACGCCAGCGGATGTTCGCCGGCAATCGACAGGAAGGTCACGCCCATCAGCGTATCGGGACGGGTGGTGAACACGGTCAATGGCTCGTGACCGCCTTCCACTGCGAACTGGATTTCCAGGCCTTCGGAGCGGCCAATCCAGTTGCGTTGCATGGTCTTGACCGAGTCGGGCCAGCCCGGCAGATCGTCCAGGCCATCCAGCAATTCCTGGGCGTAGTCGGTGATGCGCAGGAACCACTGCGGAATCTCGCGCTTTTCCACCAGCGCGCCGGAACGCCAGCCGCGCCCGTCGATCACCTGCTCATTGGCCAGCACGGTCTGGTCCACCGGATCCCAGTTGACCACCGAGTTCTTGCGGTACGCCAGGCCCTTGCGCAGCAGGCGGGTGAACATGCGCTGCTCATGCACGTAGTAATCGGGTCGGCAGGTGGCGAACTCGCGCGACCAGTCAATCGCATAGCCCAGCGACTTGAGCTGGCTGCGCATGTGATCGATGTTGGCGTAGGTCCACTTGGCCGGCGCGGTCTTGTTCTTGATCGCGGCGTTCTCGGCCGGCAGGCCGAACGCATCCCAGCCCATCGGCTGCAGCACGTTGTGGCCGGTCATGCGCTTGTAGCGGCTGATCACATCGCCAATGGTGTAGTTGCGCACATGGCCCATGTGCAGCGCGCCGGACGGATACGGCAACATCGACAAGCAGTAGAACTTGGGCTTGTCCGATTGCTCGTTGACCTCGAAGGCCCGACGGGACTCCCAGTAGGCCTGGGCGGCGGATTCGACGGACTGGGGATCGTAGACGGCGGTTTCGGCAGACATGACCAATCAGAATGAGGCGACGGCAAAGCGCACAAGGGTACCGCAGCGCAGCAAGCCACTCCACTTCCGTCGGCTCTCGCCCGTGCACGCCAAAAGGCGGTGACCCGTCCGGCGTGAGAGTTATTGCGAGGAAACGCGCGCCACCACGGCGTTCCAGCCACTACGCCCGGCCAGGATCAACCAGCCCCACCACACGGCCAGCGACAGCCGCTGCGCCAGACCCGCCGGCAAAAACGCCACGCCCACCATCACCAGCAACAGCAACAACAGCGGCGCCCATACGGAAGCCCGGGCCAGTCCGCGCCACGGCGCCTGACCGCGCAGGCCCCAGGCCAGCAACCAGGCGCCCGGGCAGAACGCCACCCACCACAACATCCAGGCGGTGGCGTGCCAACTGCTGGCGCGGTTGTGCAGATCGGTGGGATCCATCGGCAACAGGCCCATCGCCACAAACCCCAGGCACGACAGCAGCACCAGTTGTGCGCCAATCCGCAACGGCCAGCCGGCCTGCGCCGGCAGGCGCTGGCGCAGCTGCATCATCGCCATAGCCGCCATCAGGCCCGGCCACATCAGACCGAGCAGGTTGAAGGCATTGGCCTGCGGCACATCGCGCGCGCCGAGCGCGTCAAACGGAAAATGCAGATGCGAGTAGCCCGGCCACATCGCAGCAAACGCAATCACCGCCACGGTAAAAATCAGCGCGCCCAACAGCGCCGTATGGCGCAACACCCACGTACTCATTCCGGCCAACGGAACACCTCTTCCACGCCCAGGTTGAACGCCCGCGCGATGCGGAACGCCAGTTCCAGCGAAGGCGCATAGCGCCCTGCTTCCAGCGCAATGATAGTTTGTCGGGTCACGCCACAGGCATCGGCCAAGGCTTGCTGGGTCATGTCGCCCTGCTGCTGCCGCAAACGGCGGATGTCGTTGGCGATCGGCGTGCCGGTCATTGCCGGTCGCGCCAGTACTGCCCGGCAATGGCGGCGTACTCCACCAGCCAAGCCAACATCAGGCCGAAGATCAGCAGGTTGGCCAGGAAGAACGGCGTGGCCCAGGCCAAACGATCAGCCGGCGAGAAGCCCAGTGTCAGCGCCAGCGCAATGGTCAGGAACACCAGCGCGCCGCGTGCCCATGCGCTGGCGCGCTGCAGGATCTCGCGATCACGCTCGTCCTCCTGCACCTTGCCCTGCCAGCGCGAGGCCAGCACCTGCCCCAACACCGCCCAGGCGATGCCCAGCGTGACCAGGTTGCGCACCACCACGCGTGCGTCGATGTTGTCGCTGCCAAACAACGGCAACTTGGCGAAGAAGTAGATGACCGCCGCGAGCATGAAGAACAGGCCGATCCAGGCCCGCCATTCGCCGGGTGACACCGCCTCGTCCAACTCTCCGCTGCGGCCATGGCCCAGTTGGTACAAGGACACCCAGGCCACGCTGATCAACGCCACTGAGCCCACCTGCCCCAAGTCGAAGCCCAGCAATTGGCCGCTGCCGGCAATCATCAGCCACAGAGCAGCGGCGGCGGCGAGCAGCAGGGCAATCGGGCGCAAGGGCGGGCGTTTCATGGCGAGCAGTCCACGAGGTGTATGTAACATTTACCTTACATCGACGGCCCCAGGGGATGTCAAGTAAACCTTACATTGGCTTGTATCCTGCCGCGCCGGCACCATCTTCCAGCCAGCTGACCCTCCAGGAATCCCATGAGCCAGATGCCCCACGTTTTTGACGCCACCACCGAGACCTTTGAAGCCGACGTCCTGCAAAAATCGCTGGAAGTGCCGGTGCTGGTGGATTTCTGGGCCACCTGGTGCGGCCCCTGCAAGACCCTGGGCCCGATCCTGGAAAAGCTGGCTGGCGAATACAACGGCGCGTTCGAACTGGCCAAGGTCGATGTGGACAAGGAACAGCAGATCGCCGCGGCGTTCCAGATTCGCTCGGTGCCGACCGTATTCCTGGTCAAGGGCGGGCAACTCGTCGACGGCTTCCCCGGCGCCTTGCCGGAAGGCCAGCTGCGCGAGTTCCTCAAGCAGCACGGCATTGAACCTGCGCAGGCGGTGGAAGCCGAACCCGCGCCAGCGGCGGTGATCGATCCGCACGCTGCCGTGATCGCCGCGCGCAAGGCAGTGGAGACCGAACCCGACAAGGAAGAACTGAAACTGGATCTGGCCCTGGCCCTGCTGAAAACCGGCGGCGCCAAGGAAGCCGAAGCCTTGCTTGATGCCCTGCCCGCCAACCTGGCCACCGATGATCGCGCGGTGCGCGCCCGCGCCCGCCTGGGCTTTGTTTCCGCCTTGACCGATGCGCCGCCGCAGGAAGTGCTGGAGGCCGCCATTGCCGCCGATGCCGGCGACCTGCGTGCGCGCCATCTGCGTGGCGTGCAGCACCTGATTGCCGGCGAAGACGAAGCCGCGCTGGCCCAGTTCCTGGAAATGCTGCGCCGCGATCGCAGCTACCAGGACGGCCTGGCCAAGAAGTCGCTGATCGATGCCTTCCGCGTGATTGAAGACGAGGATCTGGTCGGCCACTACCGCCGCAAGATGTCGTCGCTGCTGTTCTGATCCCGGCCCATACCGTTCGGTATGGTAGCCTGCGGACCTTCCCCCCGAAGGTCCGCGGCAACGCATGAAGGCTTCTGTTCTTCGCCACATCTTCAACCTCTGGCCGCCGTTCCTGGCCAGCGGCATCCACGTCACCCAGATGAGCGCCGACTGGCGCCATGCACGCGTGGAGTTGCGCATGCGGCCCTGGAACCGCAACTACGTGGGCACGCATTTCGGCGGCAACCTGTTTGCCATGACCGATCCGTTCTGGATGATCCTCATCAAGGAATGCCTGGGTAGCGAGTACTTCGTCTGGGACAAGGCCGGCGAAATCGAGTTCGTCAAACCCGGCCAGGGCACGGTCAGCGCCGAGTTCCGCGTTGACGACAGCCTGCTCGACGCCCTTCGCCAAGCCACCGCAAGCGGAGAGAAACACCTGCACTGGCTGCCGGTCGAGGTGATTGACGGCCAGGGCGAGGTGGTGGCGCGGGTGCGCAAGCAAATCTATGTGCGGCTCAAGCCGCGTGCGCGCAACGGCGAGTAGTCGCTCGCCAATGGCGCCGGGAAGCGTACGCACCGCCACGCGGAAGTGTGTAATCGACTCTACAATAGCGCCATGCCCCCCGAAGCCCCCCGCCCCTCGCTGCAGCGCCTGTTCCTGACCGGCCTGCTGACCCTGCTGCCCATCTGGTTGACCTGGGTGGTCGTCAAATTCGTCTTCGTGCTGTTGTCGGATATCAGCAAACCATTTGTGGGTCCGGCCTCGCACCAGATCGCCGCCTCGTTTCCGCAGGCGCTGGGTTGGTTCAACGCCGCCTGGGTGCAGAACACCTTTGCCTTGATCGCCACGCTGCTGGCCATCCTGGCGGTCGGTTGGCTGGCACGCCGGGTGATCGGACAACAGCTGCTGCGTTGGTTTGAGCTGCTGATCCAGCGCATTCCGCTGGCCAGCACCATCTACAACAGCGCGCGCCAGTTGCTGGACATCCTGCAGACCAAACCCGGCAGCACCCAGCGCGTGGTGCTGATCGATTTCCCCCATCGCGACATGAAGTCGGTCGGCCTGGTCACCCGCGTGATCCTGGAAGAAGGCACCGGCCGAGAACTGGCCGCGGTGTACGTGCCGACCACGCCCAATCCCACCTCCGGCTATCTGGAAATCGTGCCGGTGGAATTGCTCACGCCCACCGACTGGAGCGTGGATCAGGCGATGAGCTTCATCATCTCCGGCGGCGCGGTATCACCGGCATCGATGCCGTTCACGCGCACCGCTGACAAGTAAGCGCAGCGGCGCAAAAAAATTCCCGAAGCGTTCAAGTTTCCTCTTCCCTCGCGCCTGGACTGTTCTGTAGGTTGAGCCTCGTTACAAGGAGTAGACGATGGCTACACCCAAGCACCATGCGGGTACTGGGAGACCCCGCATTGTTCGGCGCGCGAGCGCCGCGAACGGCAACGCAGGCGGCCACGCCGCCAACGAGGGGAATATGGATACACGCATCACCAAACTGGAAGTCATCTTGCCCATGCTGGCCACCAAGGCCGACCTGGAATCGCTGCAGGCCTCGCTGGCGCATTCGTTGGGCGACATCAAAACCGAGTTCGAGCGCGGCCAGAAGGAAAACCGCGCCTGGATGCTCACCACCGTCCTGGCCTTGTTCATAGGCGGACTGACGCTGGGCACTTTCATGTTGCGCAACCTGGACCAGCGGCAGACCCCTTCGTCGGCCACGGAGCGCCCTGATACGATGAGCCTGACCCAGGCCCCTCCCACCGCACGCTCACTGGCGCACTAGCCCATGACCAACGGCCGTACCCTCGACGATCGCGCGGTACGGCTCTTCATCGGATTGGCGGCATTCTTCTGCGTCAATGCGGTGCTGGCGGAATTCATCGGGGTCAAAATCTTCGCCCTCGAAGACACCTTGGGCATGGAGCCCTGGGAATGGAATCTGTTCGGCCAGAACGGTTCGCTCAACTTCACCGTGGGCACGCTGCTCTGGCCGTTTGTTTTCATCCTGACCGACACCGTCAATGAGTTCTTTGGCCGGCGTGGTGTGCGTTTCATTTCCTGGCTGGCGGTGGCGCTGATCGTTTTTGGTTTTGTGTTTGCCTTCCTCGCCATCGCCACTGCGCCGGCCAGCTGGTGGATCACCGCCGCGCAGGCGCAGGGTGTACCCGACTATCAGGCCGCCTTTGCTGCCATCTTTGGCCAGGGCATGTGGTCGATCGTCGGTTCGATCATCGCCTTCCTGATTGGCCAGCTGATCGACGTGGCGGTGTTCTACCGGATTCGCCAGGCCACCGGCGAGCGCCACGTCTGGCTGCGCGCCACCGGCTCCACCGCCATCTCTCAGCTGGTCGACAGTTTTGTGGTCATCTGGATCGCCTTTGTGCTGGGCCCGCAGAAATGGCCGACCTCGCTGTTCCTGGCGGTCAGCTCGGTCAACTACGCCTACAAGATGCTGGCGGCCATAGCGCTGATTCCTCTGCTGTATCTGATGCGCCACCTGATTCGCCGCTATCTGGGCGAACAACGCGAACGCCAGCTGCGCGAGGAAGCGGCGGCCGACTGACGCTGCCCCCTGAAGCCGCCGCCGCGCTTTGCCGGTATGCTCCGGCTTCCATCACGTCGGGGGAGTCTTGATGAAGCTGTCGCGCACCTTGTCCGTACTGCCGCTGTTCCTGCTGTGCCTGTGCTTGCCCGCGCTTAGTGCGCAAGGGGTCGAACCTACCCCGGCGCAGGCAGCCGTCATCGCCCAACAGATGCAGCGTTATGAAGGCCAGGTGCCCGGTGCGGCGTTGCTGGTGTTGAAAGACGGCCAGCCGGTGGTCGCGCGCGGCTTTGGCCTGGCCAATCTGGAAGACAGCATCGCCGTCACCGCGCAGACCAACTTCCGCCTGGCCTCGATCACCAAACAGTTCACCGCCGCGAGCATCCTGCTGCTGGCCGAAGACGGCAAGCTGGGCTTGGATGATCCGGTCAAGCGCTGGCTGCCGTCGCTGCCCAAGGCGGCCGATGCGATCACCCTGCGCCAGCTGCTCAGCCATACCTCTGGCTTGATCGACTACGAAGACGTGATGCCGGCCGATGTCAAAGGCCAGCTGCATGACATCGACGTGCTGCATATCCTGGAAGGCCAGGATCGCACCTACTTTGCACCGGGCTCGTCGTATCGCTACAGCAACAGCGGCTATTCCTTGCTGGCGCTGATCGTGGGCAAGGCCTCGGGCCAGGATTTCGCCAGCTTCCTGCGCCAGCGCATCTTCCTGCCATTGGGCATGAAGAATACGGTGGCGCTGGAAGAAGGTCGCAGCAGCGTGGTCAATCGTGCCTACGGTTACAGCGAAACCGATGGCCGGTGGGAGCGCACCGATCAAAGCTCGACCAGCGCGGTGCTGGGCGACGGCGGCATCTATTCCTCGATTGACGATCTGGCGCGCTGGGATGCGGCGCTGTACGACGAGCGCCTGCTCAAGGCCGCTTCGCTCAAGCTGGCTTTCAGTCCGGCGACGCGCACCGACGAGCCGCACGTGCCCTACTACGGCTTCGGCTGGCGCATCGACGGCGACACGCTCTGGCATTCGGGCGAAAGCATCGGCTTTCGCAACGTCATCCTGCGCTTCCCCAAGGAAAAGCTGACGGTGCTGCTGCTGAGCAATCGCAACGATCCGGAACCCTACGCCACCGCCAGCGCGATTGCCGAGGCGTTTCGCAATCACTGAGCCAGCGCGCGCTGGCTCACGCAAGCCGATATCAGCCCAAGTCCGCCAGGATCGCCCGCGACGCATTGTGTCCGGGCGCACCGGTGACGCCGCCGCCCGGGTGGGTGCCGGATCCACACAGGTACAAACCGGGAATAGCGCCGCGATAATCGGCTTGCCCCAGCATCGGTCGCGCGCTGAAGAGCTGGTTGAGCGACAACGCACCGTGGAAGATGTCGCCGCCCACCAAGCCGAAGATGCGCTCCAGATCCAACGGACTGAGTACCTGCCGGCCGAGCACCGAATTTGCGAAGCCCGGCGCGAACTTGTCGACCGTCGCGATCATCAGATCCGCCACCTCGTCGCGGTGGTCATCCCAACTGCGCCCGTCGGACAGCGTTGGCGCCACATGCTGGCAGAACAGGCTGGCCACGTGCTGGCCGGGTGGCGCCAGCGAATCATCCAGGGTGGACGGAATCAGCATCTCCACGATCGGTTCGCGCGACCAGCCACGCACGATGGCGTCGCGATAGGCCTGGTCCATATAGTCCAGGCTGGGCGCCATGATGATGCCGGCGGTGAGGTGATCGCCCTCGCCCGGCAGCGCGCTGAAATCCGGCAGCCGCGACAGCGCCACGTTCATGCGGAAAGTGCCGGAGCCACAGCGCCAGTTGCTCATGCGCTCGCGCGTGGCTTCGGGCACGTCGCGTTCGCGCATCAAGCGCTGATAGAGCAGCTTGGGATTGACGTTGGCCACCACCGCGCGCGCGCGCAGGGTTTCGCCGGTCTCGGTGATCACGCCGACCGCGCGGCCCTTCTCCACCAGCACTTCGCGTACACCCGCATCGGTGCGCAGCTCCACGCCGGCCGCGCGTGCGGCACTGGCCATCGCCTGGCTGATCGCGCCCATGCCGCCCATGGCATGGCCCCACGCGCCTTTGACGCCGTTCACTTCGCCAAAGACATGGTGCAGCAAGACGTAGGCCGAACCCGGTGTGTAAGGGCTGGCGTAATTGCCCACCACGCCGTCGAATCCGAACAGCGCCTTGATCGGCGCGCTCTCGAACCAGCGGTCCAGATACTCGGCCGCCGAGATGGTGAACAGATCCAGCAATTCCTGGCGTAGCGTTTCGTCCAGCGCATACAGGCGCTTGCCGAGCCGGCCGGCACGCAGCAGTTCCGGCAAGGCCTTCCACCAGCCGCCCTCGGTGAGGTTGGGTGGCGGCTCCAGCGCCAACGCGCGCAGCACATCGGCGATGGCGTCCAGTCGCGCCTCGTACGCCGGCAGGCGCTCGGCATCGCGCGCGGAAAACTTGGCCACCTGCGCCTGGGTCTGGCCTTCGCCGGTCAGCAGGTACTGGCCGTCCGGCAGCGGCAGGAAGTTGTTGCGACGGCGACGCACGATGCGCAAGCCGTGAGCGTGCAGATCCAGATCCGCGATCACCTTGGGTTGCAGCAGCGAGACCGTGTAGGCAGCTACCGAGTTGCGAAAGCCCGGGTGGAACTCCTCGGTCACCGCCGCACCGCCCAGCACCGCGCGGCGTTCCAGCACGGTCACCTTCATGCCGGCCTTGGCCAGGTAGGTGGCGCAGACCAGGCCATTGTGGCCGCCGCCAATCAGCACGACATCCCGATTCGGCTCAGCCATGGCGGCGCCCCTTGACCCAGCCGGCCCGCAAGGCCCCGCTATACTGCAAGCCTGTCAGGCAGTGGATGGGGCGCGTGGCGACGGGTTTTTGCACGACGGAAGTCCGTAATAAGAGCAAGGCAAGATGGCACTGCGGCCACGTCTGGTCCGCCGAGCATAACCGCCACCCGCGCCGGGGTGCTTGCATGTCCACCGCCAGACAAGTCGTCCGTAGTCGCGGTTCCACGAGTTTTCGCCCATCACGCGTACTATGGGCGCGCGGGCAATATCGGTGCCCAGGGGAAGCAGGAATCGCCAGGCAATGCCTTTTTACCCACCACGTCCGCTTGCTGAGCCTATGACGTCGAGCCTGGCTGTCCCCACTACGCGCAACCGTTGGCTGATCGCCATCGGCGCGGCCGCGCTGGTGTGCTGCCTGATCCTGCTTGGCCTGACCCAGCGTGCCGATGCCTGGATGTATGACCGCCTGAGCTCGGCCACCTCGCACCAGCCCGATCCACGCATCGTGGTGGTGGCCATTGACGACAAGAGTCTGGCCGAGTTGGGACGCTGGCCTTGGTCGCGGCGCACGCATGCGCGCCTGGTCGATGAGCTGGGCAAGATTGGGGTGCGCGGCATCGGCCTGGATTTGTTGTTGTCCGAGCCGGCCCTGTTTGATCCCGAAGGCGACGCCCTGCTGGCGCGGGCGATGAGTCGCAACGGCCGCGTGGTGTTGCCGGTGCTGGCCGAGCCGACCCAGTTGAATGGGCCGCCGGTGGAGCTGCTGCCGATTCCCGAGTTCTCCGCCTCCGCCGCTTCGCTGGGCCATGTCGACGTCGCGGCTGATGCCGATGGCGCCGTGCGCAGCACCTTCCTGCGCGCCGGCCAAGGCTCGCCGCGCTGGCCGGGTCTGTCGCTGGCGCTGAGCCAGCTGGATCAGCCGGTGGACGTGAGCATCGCGCTACCCGGCGAGCGCGTTGAACACAGCCTGGCCAGTTCGCCGCAGCAATGGGTGCGCGACTATCGCGTGCTGATTCCGTACGCGCGACCCGTCACCGGCTTCAGCCAGGTGTCGTACACCGATGTGGTCAATGGACGCGTGCCGGTGGCGCAGTTGAAGGATCACTGGATCCTGGTCGGCACCACCGCCCTGGGCATGGGCGAACAAGTGCGCGTGCCCAATCGCAGTGCCGTGCATGGCCTGGCCACCGTGCAGTACGAAGCCAACGTGCTCAACATGCTGCTGCAGGGCAAGGCGATCACACCGATGTCGCTGGGCGCGCAGCTGCTGCTGTCGATCCTGCTGGTGGCCGCGCCGCTGCTGCTATGCAGCCTGCCGGTGTTCCGCCCGCTGTGGCGCCCGGCCGTGGCGATGATCGTCGTGGCGCTGCTGTTGTCGTTCGCGCTGCTGCAGTTCGGACGCGTGTGGTTTCCGATTTCGGCCAGCCTGCTGGTGCTGGTGGCAGGCGCCTCGATCTGGCTCTACAGCTACATCCGCCGCACCCGCCATGCGGCACAGACCGACGCTGTCACCGGCTTGGCCAATCGCGGCAAATTCAACAGCGCGCTCGAGCAAGAACTGCGCGCCAGCCAGCGCAGCCAGTTGCCGCTGTCGTTGCTGTTGCTGGACATCGATCACTTCAAACAGCTCAACGATCACCACGGCCAGGGCGCCGGCGACGCCGTGCTGCGCCTGCTGGCACGCGTGCTGCGCGGACGCGCACGTCGCCCGCGCGACGTCATCGCACGCCTGAATGCCGACGAATTCGCCGTGCTGCTACCGGAAACCTCGGCCCAGGCGGCCGCCACCATCGCCACCACCATCCATGTGGATCTGGCCAACCTGGCCGCACGTGGCGAACGCAATGCCGAGGCACCCGCCTTCACCGCCTGCATTGGCATGCATACCGCCGCAGCCAGTGATGAGATGGCCGCCACCGATCTATTCGAGCGCGCTGATGCCGCGCTGTTCCAGGCCAAGCAAGCCGGCCGAAACCGCAGCGTGGGCCAGGCCGCGGGTTAACCGTTGGACCGCTTTTGCGGCCCCTGTGAAGAGGGTTTGCGGGAGCAGGTCACATGACCTTCGACACCCCCTGCCCGTCAGGGCAAGTAGTAAAGTCCGCCGCACGTCCATGCGGGCGTCCCAAAAAACCCATCGCCCCCTACCGGGCCGGAGTACCTTCGTGACCTTTCGCAAACCCCAGCTTCTTCTGCTGTCCCTGGCCGTCACCGCGGCCCTGGCCGGTTGCTCCAAACCCAACGAGGCCGCCGCGCCTGACACTGCCGCCAAGGCCACGCCCGACACCGGCGAGCTGAAGCTGACCCTGGACGAAAGCAAGCTGCCGCCGGTCAACCGTTTCCAGCTGGCCGATCTGGACGACAGCAAGGGCGCCTGCACCGACTTCAACGCCTATGCCAACAGCAAGTGGCTGTCGGCCAATCCGATTCCGGGCGACCGCAGCAGCTGGGGCGCCTTTGAAATGCTCGACGAACGCTCCACCGCCGTGCAGCGCCAGTTGGCCGAGCAGGCCGCCGCGCACACCGGCGCCGGCGTGGAAAAGTTGGTTGGCGATTTCTGGGCCACCGGCATGGATCTGGAAAAGATCAACCAGCAGGGCATCGACCCGCTCAAGCCGGAGCTGGCACAGATTGATGCGCTGAAGGACGGCCCGGGCGTGGCGGAGTTCCTGCGCCAGTCGGCCAGCAAGGGCCAGGGCTTCCTGATCGGCATCGGCTCGATGCCGGACTTCAAGCAGTCCGACATCAACATCGCCGCCGCCAGCCAGGGCGGCCTGGGCCTGCCGGACGTGCCGTACTACACCGCGCCGGACAAGAAGGACATCCGCGACGCCTACGTGGCGCACGTGGCCAAGGTGCTGGAACTGTCCGGCGTGCCGGCCACCGATGCAGCCAAGCAGGCCAAGGACGTGCTGGCGTTTGAAACCCGCCTGGCCAAGGTGTCCAAGTCCGAGGAAGAGTTCTCGCGCGACGTCGGCCTGTACTACAACCCGATCACCCCGGCCGAAGCCGACAAGCTCTCGCCCAACTTCCCCTTCACCAAGCTGTTTGAATCGCAGGGCGTGAAGGTGCCGGAGAAGTTCTCGCTGGCCGTGCCGAGCTACCACGCCGAAGTCAGCAAGATGCTGGCCGAGGTGCCGGTGGATCAGTGGAAGAGCTACCTGCGCTTCCACCTGGTCGATGATGCCTCGCCATATCTGTCCGATGCCTTCGTCAACGAGAACTTCGACTTCTACGGCAAGACCCTGAGCGGCAAGAAGGACCTGCGTGAGCGCGGCAAGCGCGTGCTCGACACCGTCGACGATCAGGTCGGCGAGGCGCTGGGCCAGATGTACGTCAAGGTCGCCTTCCCGGCCGAGTCCAAGCAGAAGATGGAAGCGCTGATCAAGAACCTCAGCGACGCGCTCAAGCTGCGCATCGAAAACCTGGCCTGGATGAGCGCCGACACCAAGAAGAAGGCGCTGGAGAAGTGGGCCACCTTCCAGCCGCGCGTGGGCTATCCGGACAAGTGGCGCGACTGGGCCGGCCTGGATACCAGCCGTGACAGCTACGTCGGCAACGTGCGCGCCGCGCGCGAATTCAACTACAAGTGGGACATCGGCAAGATCGGCCAGCCGGTCGACAAGACCGAATGGGGCATGCGTCCGCAGACGGTCAATGCCTCGTACAACCCGCTGGCCAACCAGCTGACCTTCCCGGCCGCGATCCTGCAGCCGCCGTTCTTCGATCCCAATGCCGACGACGCGGTCAACTACGGCGGCATCGGTGCGGTGATCGGCCACGAGATGACCCACGGTTACGACGACCAGGGTTCGCGCTTCGGGCCGACCGGCAACATGGAAAACTGGTGGACGCCGACTGACGCTTCCGGCTTCAAGTCGCGCACGGGCAAGCTGGTGGCGCAGTTCAACGGCTACAAGTCGTCGGTGGGCAAGAACGTCAACGGCAACCTGACCCTGGGCGAGAACATCGCCGACCTGGGCGGCCTGGCCACCGCGCACGACGCCATGCTCAAGGCAGTGGGCAATACGCCGGATCCGATGATCGACGGCCTCAATCGTGATCAGCGCTTCTTCCTGGGCTGGGCCACGGTGTGGCGTCGCAACATGACCCCGCAGGAAATCGACAAGCGTCTGGGCACCGACCCGCACGCGCTGGCCGATTTCCGTGCCATCGGCGCGCCCTCGAACATGCCGGCCTTCGCCGCCGCGTTCAAGTGCAAGGCCGGTGATGCGATGGTGCGTGACAGCGACAAGCAGGTCGTGATCTGGTAATCGCCAGTATCAAGGCAAGCACGCAGAAGGCCCGGGGAAACCCGGGCCTTCCTGCTTTTGCGTGATGGCGGCCGAAGTGTGCGGCGCGTTCAGGGACTTCATGCCGCGCTTGCTAGAATCCGGCGGTCCTCAACACCCGGAAGCTCCAATGTCCCCACTTCGCGCCCTTGGCAAACCCACCCTGCTCGCCTTTGCCCTGGTCGCCGCGCTGGGCAGCACCCAGGCCGAAGCCGCCAAGAAAAAAGCCAAGGCCCCGGCAGTGAGCGCCCAGTGCAGCGATTTCTACAGCGCCGCCAATGCCGACTGGCTCAAAGCCAACACCGCCGGCAGCGCGCTGGGCCAGTTGCGTGAGCGCAGCCAGCAGCAACAGCGCGATCTGCTGCAAGCCGCGATGCAGGCGCCGCAAGGCAACGTGCAGAAACTGCTTGGCGACTTCTGGGCCAGCGGCCTGGACGAGGCCGCAGTGGAAGCCGACGGCGCCCGCCCGATTGCACCGCTGCTGGATCGCATCAACGCCATCCGCAAGCCCAAGGAAGTGGCGCCGGCCATCGCCGCGCTGCACCAGGTCGGCATCCCGGTGGCCTTCAACTTCAGCCCGGATGTGGATCTGCGCGCGCTGGATCGCCATATCGGCTATTTCATGCAGGGCGGCCTGGGCCTGCCCGATCCGGCCTACTACACCCGCACCGACGCCGACACCCAGCAGGTGATGACGCGCTATCGCGCCTACGTCAAACAAGTGCTGGCCTTGACCGGTTCGAGCAAGGACAAGCTGGATGCCGATGCGCAGTTGGTGATTGATCTGGAAACCCGCCTGGCGCGCGCATCCAAGCCGCTGGTGGATCTGCGCAATCCGCTGACCAACTACGCGCCGGTGGCGACCAAGGATCTGGGCAAGCAGTACAAGAACCTGCAGCTGGACGCCTTCCTCAAGGCGCAGGGCGTGAACGATGACACCGTGTCGATGGCCGACGCCGAACTGTTCCGCCAACTCGACGCGCTGGTGGCCAGCCTCAAGCCGGACCAGTGGAAAGCCTATCTGCGCTGGCGCGTGGGCGATGCCATGGCGCCGTATCTGGCCAAGTCCTTCCGCGATGCCGAGTTTGAATTCCGCGGCCGGGTGATGCGCGGCCAGAGCACGCCGCCGCCGCGCTGGCAGGAAGTGCTGGATGCGATCAACCTGGCGGCCGGCCCGATGCTGGGCAAGGAATACGCCGCGCGCTACCTGCCGCAAGCCACCGACAGCCAGGCCGAAGCCATCGCCGGGCAGGTGCGCGACGCACTGGGTCGTCGCCTGGAAGCCAACACCTGGCTCAGCGCCGAGGCCAAGAGCGAAGCCAAAGCCAAGCTGGCGCAGCTGAAGATTGAAGTCGGCACGCCGCATCGCGACATCGACTACAGCGTGCAGCCGATGGGCCGCGGCAGCTTTGGCGGCAATATCCTGATCGCCTCGACCTGGCGCCATCGCGAAGAGATGAAGCGCATTGGCAAGGGCAATGCGGATCGCCGTTGGGACGTGCTGCCGCAGCAGCCGGCGCTGGCTTACGACCTGGCGCAAAACCGTCTGATCGTCACCGCCGCTGTCCTGCAGGCGCCGGTGTACGACGCCAGCCGCGATTCCGCCGCCGTGTACGGCGCTTACGGCGCGTTGGTGGGTCGCGAACTCAATCGCGGCTTCGACAATCGCGGCCGCATGGTCGATGCCAAGGGCCAGGTCCGCGATTGGTGGTCGGCTGCCGACCTCGCCGCCTGGAACGGCCTGACCGCCAAGGTGGCTACGCAGTTCGATGGCTACAACTATCCGGAACTGAAGAACGTCAAGGTCAACGGCAAGCTGGTGGCCGAAGAAGCCACGGCCGACCTGGCCGGCGTGGAGTTGGCGTGGGACGCCTACCAGGCCGCGCAACCGCAGGCCGCGCTGCCGTCCAAGCAGGCGTTCTTCCAAGCCTGGGCGCAGCTGTGGGCGCAGAAGTTCGACCAAGCCGACGCCGCCCAGCGCGCCGCCAGCGATGTGCGTGCACCGGGCATGTGGCGTACCAATGCACCGCTGGCCAACCAGCCTGCATTCGGCGCGACCTACACCTGCAAGCCGGGTCAGCCGATGCAGCGTGCTGAAGCGGAGCAAGTGCGCGTCTGGCGCTGAAGGTTAGCGGCAACTAGAACGAAAAAACGGCGGGCATGACCCGCCGTTTTTCTGTACTAAAGGAAGGTGAGAGATGGCCTCTCGAGTGTTTTCATCTATTACTGTGGCTGTGATCGCGATTTTTTACTGCGCGGATTCCTTCTCTGCAGGGCCGCCTCCCGTCAGTCATCCCTGGGCCTGCGCGGACAGCTATTGCGTCGAAGTGATTCCGCCATCGCCGTACTTTCCTTACCAGATTGAAACAACGACAGAGCTGGAGGGACACCGTTCAAGCTTGATAGTAAAGCTAAGGAACGGTGGGGCTGTGGCCTTCCGATCGAGCATGGTCGAGCGCCAAAAGGGTGGAAGCAAACCCTTCGTGCCGACTTGGACCTACGCAGAAAAGATCAGCACTGCCTCCGCATGCTTGACGTGCGCGGAACCGAATCGGCGCCAAGACGTGGTGCTAGGCATTGCCGTTGCAGGTCTCCCGCTCGTTCTTTCGAAGCACTTGAGCAATTCCATGGACGTTTGTTATTGGCCGCTTGATATGGCATCTGCAGGGTACGGAAGCGGACGTAGCATGGCGCTCGGCGACAAAGTCTGTGTCGATGACATCAAAAGTGCAGAGATAAGGCGGGCGGCTGAAGAATCCTGACACTATGCGATGGAGAACGTAATGACAGAAATCCTGTACTCGATGCTGGGCAGTCCACTCGTGTCCGTGGAGGTTATCCGTGACGCGGGACTATCCAACCAGACGGCAGGGTATGTGGTGACGCTCCAAGAGGGCGCCTTCACTGTCATGGCAGATGATGAGGCTGAAATCAGCCTGCAAAGCGGCATTCCGAAGCTCTCTCCGGAGCACACTCGCCACCCCGCAAGTGAATTCGATGACTTGGTCGGTTGCTGCTTCGGCGATTACTGGTACGCCACGAATTCGCAGGGATATCGGGACTTCCTGCAGCTCATGTTCTACGAAACAGAGTCGAAGAAGAACCACTGCGTTCAGTTGATTGGCATGCCTTTGACTTTGGATACCTATCGGCTTGATCACTGATTAGTGATCACAGTCGCGCCTGGCAGAAAGTTGGCGGCGAGGAGGTTGCTTGAATAGACAGGACGCTACTTGACGATGCGCATCCGCGGCGGCGGCGGACGCCGCTTGCCGAACGGAGGCTGCCCGCGCCAATAGCGAATCAGCAGGTAGCCAAAGATCATGCCGCCCAGGTGGGCCAGATGCGCCACGCCCGCCTGCGTGCCGGTGACGGCGTAGAACACCGCCAGCACGCCGTAGATGATCACCAGCGTGCGTGCACGGATTTCCATCGGGAAGGGGAAGATGATCATGCGCTGGTTGGGGAACAGCATGCCGAAGCCGAGCAACAAGCCGTAAACACCGCCGGAAGCGCCGATGGTCGAACCGGTCACGTGGTACTCGCTCAACATCCACGTCGACACCACCAGCTGGCAGAGATTGCCGCCGACGATGCAAACCAGGAAGTAGGTGAGGAAGCGCCGCTCACCCCACACTGCTTCCAGCGGCGAACCGAACATCCACAACGCCAGCATGTTGAAGGCCAGATGCCACAGGCTGGTCGGGTCGTGCATGAAGCCGGCCGTCAGCAGCTGCCACGGCATGAAATTCGGATACGGCGATTGCAGACCCGTCAGGTTGATCGGCCACAACTCGAATGGGCCGGTGATCGCCGGGCTGAGGACCCACTGCAGCAGATAGATCGCGCAATTGGCGATCAGCAAGGCCCGGGTCATGGGCAGGATTCTGGGAAACATGCATCGCGTTCCGGTTCTGCGGACTTGGCGATGATAACGGCCTCAGCGCGAAGGCCCCCATAACACCTCGTCCAGATCACGCGCGGCCTTCAGCCCACGCACGCGCCCCTTCTCCACCCGCACGCCTTCGGCGCGCAGGCGCTGGCCTTGTTCGCGGTAGCCGCGCGAGCCTTCGGGAAAGGCGATGCGCCCGTCCGAGCGCAGCACCCGGTGCCAGGGCAACTTGGGATCCTCGTTCTGGCCCAGGATTCGCGCCACCAGCCGGGCGCGACCGGGCAAGCCGGCGCGGCGCGCGACTTCGCCATAGCCGGCCACTTGTCCGCGCGGGATGGCGCGGATCGCGGCCAGGATGCGGGTTTCAGCGCTGTCTTCGCTCACGGATCATCTCGATGGATAAGCCAAAGTGTGGCCCCTGCCCGTCCCGCCTGGCTACCCCCGGCCGGCCAACGGGCTACCATAGCGGCGCAAGCATTCTGGAAATCGCCATGAAGAACTTCGAACAAATCCGCAGCCACCTGACCACTTCCGGCTACCGCGTCTCGGTGCAGGAGCCGTTCGTGGCCTGCGTGGAGCTGTCGCTGGAGAATGGCAATCGCCACCAGGCGATTTTCCTGTCGGAACTGGGCAATGACGATGAGCGCGGCTACCTGCGCGTCAGCACCGTGATTGCCCCGATCACCGGCGTGGATGCGCGCCGCGCACTGGCTTTCAACTGGAGCAGCAGTGTCGGCTACCTGGCCATCGGCGAACTCGATGGCGTCCCTTACCTGCAACTGTGCGAGAACCGCCCCTACGAAGGCCTGACCCTGGCCGAAGTGGACCGCCTGATCCTGGAAATTGGCGGCCTGGGCGACAGCATGGAACGCGCCCTCTCCGCAGAAGGCGATCTTTTGTAGGAGGGCCTTCAGGCCCGAAACTCGTCTGTTGAAAACTAGCCGGACCGCTTAGCCCGTTCGCTTCGATCGGATGGCTCAGGGGCGGAGACAGCAAAAAGGCCCGCGAAAGCGGGCCTTTTTGTCGGGCCTGGTTTTCAACAGACGAATGTCTGGTCAGGCCCGCCTACGGGGCGCGGGGTTACGCCCAGCCGAACGCTTCTAGAAGGCGCAGCAAGCCGTAGGCGATCCCGCCGGCGGCGGGGATGGTCAGGATCCAGGCCCAGATGATGCGTTCGACCACGCTGAGCTTGAGCGCGCGCGGGTTCTTGGCAAAGCCCACGCCCATGATTGCGGTGGAGATGCTGTGGGTGGTGGACACCGGCATACCGAAGTGCGCGGCCAGGGTCAGGATGGTGGCCGAGCTGGTCTCGGCAGCAAAGCCGTTGATGGGATGCAGCTTGACCATCTTGTGGCCCAGGGTCTTGATGATCTTCCAGCCGCCCGAGGCCGTGCCCAGCGCCATCACCACCGCACAGGTCAGCACAATCCACATGGCGATGTCGGACTCGTTGCCGGTGGCAGGGCGCAAGAACGCCAGCCACGACGGCAGGTCATCAAGCGTGCCCGAGGCCTGCGCGCCGAACAGGGTCAGGGCGATGATGCCCATGGTCTTCTGCGCATCGTTGTGGCCGTGCGCGTAACCCATGTAAGCCGCCGACAGGATCTGCGCCTTGCCGAAGAACTTGTTGACGAAGTGCGGGCGCGAGAGCCGGTGCAGGAAGCCGCCGGCTTTGGACAAGGCGGTAATCAGGCCCCACAGCAGCAGCATCACCAGGATGCCAAGCAGGAAGCCGGCAATCGGCGAGGTGACCATGGGCAGGAACACCTTCCACAGCAGACCCTTGTTCTTGGCCCAGTCGCCCACGGTCTCCGACCAGATCAACGCGTCCCAGTTGTTGTGCGCGGCCGCCAGCGCAGCGCCGCACAGGCCACCAATCAAGGCGTGCGAGGACGAGGAAGGCAGGCCCTTCCACCAGGTGATCAGGTTCCAGATGATGCCGCCCAGCAACGCGCACAGGATCACCTGCGAGCTGGCGTCCACCACCTCGGTGTTGACGATGCCCTTGGCGATTGTCGCCGCCACCGCAGTGCCGGTGAGCGCGCCGATCAGGTTGAACACCGCCGCCAGCGCCACCGCCTGTGCCGGCGACAGCACCTTGGTGGCCACCACGGTGGCGATCGAGTTGGCGGTGTCGTGAAAGCCGTTGATGAACTCGAAGACGAGCGCGGCCAGGATCACCACCAGGACGAGGGTCAGCATGCGTCTGGCCTCAGCTGTTCTTCAACACGATCTGGTAGGCCACCACGCCGGCTTCGCGGCAGCGGTCGATCGCCTTTTCCAGAATCTCGAAGAACTCCTTGAGTAGGAACATCTGCAGGTTGTCCAAACGGCCGGAGTAAATGTCGCGATACAGCTCCAGCATCAGGCGGTCGGCTTCGTTCTCGATCGCGCGCAGCTTTTCGTTGAGCGCGGTCATCCGATCCAGGTTCATCTTCTTCAACTCGTGGACCATTTCCACCACCACCGTGGCGGCCTGCTCCAACATCGCTGCGCGCGGGGCGAAGTCGATGCCTTCCAGGTGCTGCAGGGCCAGCGAGTAACGGTCGGCGAACTTCTCGACCTGCTTGGGAATCTTGTACAGGGCCGAGCCCAGCGCCTCGATGTCTTCACGCTCGATCGGGGTGATGAAGCTGTCCACCAGGGCCTGGCTGATCTTGTCCGAGGCCGCGCGCTCGCGCAGGCGGGCCAGCTTGAAGGCGTCCAGCGCCGGCTGGCGGTCGGTGGCCTTCATCATGCTGTGCAAGGCCTTGGTGCTGTCGTAGGCGGCTTGGGCGGCCTCGTCGAGCAGGGTGTAGAACTGCTGGCCGGAGCCGAAAATGGTCTGCAGCGAAAACATCGGGGCAATCCCACCGTCGCGGGGCGGACGGCTCAGGGGGCGAATTATGACGGTTCGATGACCGTCCTGGCGACGCCCCCGGGGCCAATACGCCGTCATGGCGGGTTTGCTACACTCCGCCGGCACCCAAGGGTGCGCTCTTATGGAAGACGACACTACCTCCCCCGCGCATTGTCGCCTGCAGCACGGATTCTGGCCGGCCTCTCCCTCCCTGTGGACGGTGAGCCATGCTTGAGTTGCTGATCGTGGCCGCCCTGATTGTCGTGAACGCTTTCTTCGCTCTGTCGGAGATGGCGCTGATGACCTCGCACAAGCTCCGTCTCAAGCAGATGGCACTGGAAAGTCGCGGCGCCCGCATGGCGCTGCAGCTGGCCGAGCATCCGGACAATCTCCTTTCCACCGTCCAGGTTGGCATTACCGGCCTGGGCATCCTGACCGGCATGTACGGCGGCGAAGCCATTGGCACGATGATCGCCAGCTGGCTGGCCGACGTCTGGCCGGGCGCGCAGACCTACGCCACCAGCATCGGCCGCGGCGCGGCGGTGACCCTGATCACGGCCAGCTCGGTGATTTTTGGCGAGCTGATCCCCAAGCGCCTGGCCCTGACCAACGCCGAAGCCATCGCCTCGGTGGTCGCCATTCCGCTGTACTGGCTCTCGCGCATCGCCCGCCCGGTGGTGGCCGTGCTGGGCGCCATCAACCGCGCCGTGCTGCGGATGCTGGGCATCAAGGACGACGCACGCGGTGCGGTGACCGAAGAAGAAATCCGCATGCTGGTGACCGAAAGCCACGAGCAGGGCGTGATCGACGTTGACGAACGCAACATGATGAATCGCGTGCTGCGCCTGGGCGACCGCACCGCCGACAGCCTGATGACGCCGCGCAAGCGCATCACCTGGTTGGACGAATCGGCCAGCGTGGCCGAGAACCTGGCAACCATGCGCGAATCGCAGTTCTCGCGCTTCCCGGTGTTCCGCGGCAGCGACCAGGACGTGGTCGGCGTGCTGGAGGTCAAGTCGCTGCTGGATCGCTTCGACCAGCCCGAGCCCAACCTGTTCCGCAATCTGCGCGAGGCCTTGTTCGTTTCCGAATCCACCCATGCGATGAAGCTGCTGGAAATCTTCCGCGAGGAACAGCAGTCGCTGGCGCTGGTGGTGGACGAGTACGGCGATATCCAGGGCCTGGTGACGCTGAGCGATCTGATGGGCGCGGTGGTCGGCCGCCTGCAATCGGCCGAGAACAGCGAGGACACCGCGCTGGTGGTGACCCGCGACGACGGCTCGCTGCTGGTGGATGGTTCGCTGCCCAATGACGATCTGCGCGAACTACTGGGCGGAGTCAGCCTGCCCGACGACGACGAATACAACACCATCGCCGGCCTGGTGATTGAACGCTTTGGCCGCATTCCGCATGTGGGCGAGTCCTTCCATCTGGATGGCTGGCGCATTGAAGTGGTGGATCTGGACGGCGCGCGCGTGGACAAGCTGTTGCTGCAGCGCCTGCCCGAGGAAAACGGCGAGGATGCCGCGGCCTGACGCGGACGCTGGGGCGTCCGGACACGCGCATATCGGCGCGCGCGCCCTGCTGGACGACTTCGCCTTGGGCGATCCCAACCAAGTGCTACGACTGGGCGATCTGCTCTCAGGCTTCGGCCAGTCGGCGTTTGGCATGTTGCTGTTGCTGGCGGTGTTGCCAGCCTTCATTCCGATTCCTGGCGTAGGCGGCGCGATTGGCGGGCCGCTGGTGATCCTGGTCGGCAGCCAACTGCTGCTGGGCCTGGGCAAGTTGTGGCTGCCGGGCTTCCTGGCCCGTCGCGGGCCGCACCGCAGCGCGGTGATCACCTTCCGCACTTTGGTCTCGCCCTGGCTCAAGCGCCTGGAAAAGCTGGTCAAGCCACGCCTGCACGGCGTGCTCGATCATCGGCTGGCACTGTGCTTCACCGGCTTGCTGCTGGTGTTGCTGGGGCTGCTGCTGGCACTGCCGATTCCGTTCACCAACTATGTGTTCGGCGTGTTGCTGCTGTTGTTCGCACTGGCGCTCTTGGAACGCGACGGTGTGTTGATGTTGATTGCCTGGGCCGCCGGCGCTGCGGCGGTGATCGTGTTTGGCCTGTTATCCGGTGAGCTGGTCGGCGCCGCGAACGTCCTGCTCCAGCACTGGTTTGGCTGACACCCCAGCAGTGAACGATCGAATCCGATCCGAAGGTCTGTAGGAGGGACTTCAGTCCCGACCCGCGATTTACGGACGATTCTGACGCAACGGTCGGCACTGAAGTGCCTCCTACAGATAACCCGCAGGCAACCTACAGGGCAGCATCAGGTGCATCGGATGGTCAACTGAGCTTGCCTCAGACGATCAGCTGGCCGAACTCGGCGGCCGTCACGGGGTAACCCAGCCAGTAGCCCTGCGCGAGATCGCAGCCGCGCTCGCGCAGCATGTTGAACTGGCCTTCCTTCTCCACGCCTTCGGCAACCACCGTGATGCCCAGCGAATGCGCCATCGCGATGATCGCGCTGGTCAAGGCCAGATCGTCCGGGTCGCGCAGCATGTCGGCGATGAAGCTGCGATCAATCTTGACCCCGTCCACCGGCACGCGACGCAGATGGCTCAAGCCGGAGAAGCCGGTGCCGAAATCGTCCAGCCACACTTTTACGCCGGTGCGATGCAGCGTGGCCAGCAAGGCGCTGGCATGGGCTTCGTCGCTGATCACGGCGGTCTCGGTCAGTTCCAGATGCAGACGCGACGAGGTCAGGCCGGTTTCGCGCAGACATTCGGCCACCACTTCCGGCAAGTCGCCGCTGCGCAACTGACGCGGCGAGACGTTGACCGAAACGAACAGCTGATCCATGGGATCGCGATCCGCGCTCCAGCGGGCCGCTGCCGCACAGGCCGCGCGCAACACGCGCGGGCCGATGGTTTCAATCAGGCCACTCTGCTCGGCCACGTCGATGAACACCGACGGCGCCACCATCCCCAATTCCGGATGCTGCCAGCGCAGCAGCGCTTCGGCGCCGACAATGCGGCTGTCGGACAGGCGGAACACCGGCTGGTACAGCAGGCTCAGTTCGCCGCGCTCCCAGGCGCCGCGCAATTCCTGTTCCATGCGCACGCGCCGCTCGACCGCTTGATCCATCGCGCGGCTGTAGAAGCGGTAGCAATTCTTGCCGGCCACCTTGGCCTGGTACATGGCGATGTCGCCATTCTTCATCAGCGCAGTGGCGCCGGAGGCATCTTCCGGGAACAGGGTGATGCCAATCGAGGTGCCCAGGAACACCTGGCGATCCTGGATCACGATGGGCCGGCCCAATTCGGTCACCAACTTCTCTGCCAAACGAGTCGCGGCGGCACGTACATCGCCGTCCTGGATCAGGATCACGAACTCGTCACCGCCGAAGCGCGCCAGCAAGGCGTCATCGCCGCCCAGCAATTCCACCGCTTCCAGGATGCGGTTGGCGAATTGCTGCAGCACTTCGTCGCCGGCTTCGTGGCCCAGGGTGTCGTTGACGCGCTTGAAATCATCGATGTCGGCGAACAACAACGCCAATTGGCGACCCGCACCACGCAGCATCATCAGGCGATGATCCAGGCTCTCGCGGAAGGCCAGACGATTGGTCAAACCGGTGAGCGAATCGGTATAGGCCATGCGCCGCACGTCGCGATCATGGCGGGCGATGCTGTCGCTCATGCTGCTGAAGGCACGCACCAGCTCGCCCACTTCATCGCGACGATGGCTGACCGGGCGTTCGCTGTTGTAGTTGCCCACTTCAATGGCGTGCGCGGCTGCAGCCAGCTGGCGAATCGGCCGCACCAGCGTGCGCTGCGCATACAGCATGATCGCCACGCAGGCGGCTACCAACGCGGCCAGCAGCGCGGCGACCCAGACCAGATGGCGTCGGCCGAGTTCTTCCAGCCGCGACTTGGCGGCGGTGACTGCGCGATCTTCGTGCGCGCGCACCGAGGCCAGCGAGAAGCCCACGCGCACACCGCCAATGCGCTCGTTGCCGATCATGATCGGCTCAGAGATATCGACGATCTGCGGCGACCACTGGATATGCAGATTGGGCGTGCTGACCGCTTCGTAGGCCAGCGGATCGCTCATCTGCTGGCCGTACACCGCGATTTCTTCGGTACCGTCGTGGATGATCCGGCCTTGCGGGTCGTACACCAGCACGTAGCTGACATCCGGCTCCTGCTGCGCCGAACGCACCAGCTTGCCGATGGTGTCCAGGTCAAAGTAGTACAGCGGATTGGTGAGCGCGTCGGCCAGTTGGTTGACGGTGGCCTCACCATGCCGGCGCAGGCCGTCCTCGACCATGCTGTGCATGGAATCGCGGGTGGCGTCGGCCACTTCCTGCTGCATGTCCTTCTGTCGATGCAGCAAGGTGGCCAACAAGGCAATGACCACGGCGAGCATGATCGCCATCGCGGTCAGAAAGCGCGCCTGCAGGCCGAAGCGAATCTTCTTCATTCAATCTGCTCTCGAACCCGTGTCACGCCCTTGCGCAGGTGCTCGAGCGCCTGCTGCGAGGCCGGATCCACCGGCAGGAAACGGGTAGTGCGGAAAAACAACCGCAGCGCTTCCTTGGCGTCAGGGTCGTCGGCGGCCTGCAACAGCACTTCACGCAGGCGGGCTTCGACCTTGGGGTCGAGATCGCCGCGCACCATTTCCAGGGCACGCGGATAGTCCGGGGTTTCGTGGATGATGCGGAAATCGGTGCGGAACGCGGGCGGGATGCGGCGCTCGTCGTCCCAATCCAGGCTGCTGACCACGCCGGCATCGACCAGGCGCTTATGCACCCACACGGCGATGTTGAGTTCGGTACGCGCAAACACATAGCCCACCGAATCCGCACCTGGACGATCCATTGGCGAGAGCAGGATTTCCATGCGCTGGCCGGCGTCCAGCAACTCCACCGTCGGTGCGAAATAGGCGCTGGTGGAGGCGGTGTTCTGGAAAGCAACGGTGCGGCCTTCCAGGTCGGAGAGTTTTTCCAGCCCGGAATCACGGCGCACGAAGAAGATGCCGTGGTATCGGCTGACCCCGCCGCGCTCGGTCAGCAGCAGCGGACGTGCGCCAGCGCGTTCCTGCAGGCGCATGGCGGTGCCGGCGGTCTCGGTGACCCAGTCGACCCGGCCGCGCCGCAGATAGCTGGTCATTTGCTGCACGTCGCGGGCCATCAGGATCCGGCCCTCGGTGATGCCCACGTCCTTCATCCGCGGGATGACGTAGTCCAGCAACGGCTTGAGCTGCTCGTAATGGGCGCGGGGGTCGTCGCTGATGCGTCCCAGGACCAGTACATGGTCGTCACCGGCGGCCCGGGCCGGCGCCAAGGTTCCGAAACAGACGGCCGCGCCGATCAACGCCAGGGCGATTGCGAACCGGGACCTAGGCAAGCGGCGGAGTCCATCGAAAAGGTGGTGCGAGCCTAGCTGAAATCACGTTGGCGGGACAGATGTAACGCGCTGTAAACCACACCCAGTGGCGCGCTGCAGCGCTATTGGTCGCCCTTCTCCCGTGCCAGCCGCGCCATCCGCTGGGCGTCGGCCAGGATGCCGCGCAACAGCCGCACTTCCTGCAGGCTCAGCTGGCTGCGATTGAACACCCGGCGCAGCTTGCGCAGGGCCGAGTCCGGACTGCGTCCCTTGTGGAAATCGATGTCATCCAGGGTCTGGCCCAGCTGGCCGTAAAAGCCTTCCAACTGGGCGTGATCGGCCGGCAGTTCGTCAGCATGCGGGGTGGCCACCGCCACCGTCGGCGCAGCGCCGTCACGCAGCGCCAGGCGCAGCTCATAGCTCAGCACCTGGACGGCGGCAGCCAGGTTGAGCGAGCTGTAATCCGGATTGGCCGGGATATGCACGGCGGCATGGCACAGCTGCAGTTCTTCATTGGTCAGGCCGGTGCGTTCGCGGCCGAACACCAGCGCGACCTCGCCCTCCCCGGCCAGCGCCACCGCGCGGGCGGCGGCCTCGCGCGGCTCGTACTCGGGCAGCTGCACCCGCCGGCTACGGGCAGTGCAACCGAGCACGGCATGGCAATCGGCCACGGCCTGAGCCAGGTCGGGTACCACCACGGCCTGCGCGAGCAGGTCGTCGGCACCGGCGGCACGGCGGAAGGCCTCGTCCGAGGGGTACTGCTCCGGCGCGACCAGCACCAACCGGGCCAGGCCCATGGTCTTGAGGGCACGGGCGGCGGCGCCGATGTTGCCGGGGTGCTGGGTGCCCACCAGGACGATGCGCAGGCGGGAAACAGCGGCGGAATTTGGAATAGCTGCGGTGTTCATGGGTGCAGATGTTAAACTGTGCGCGCCGGTCTTCGCGCCGTGCTGCTCTTTACCACCGTCCATCCCCCGACTTGCCTGTTCCGAGGTTCGAAGCCATGCAGAAACCCGCCGTCACCGTCATGGTCAAAGCCGCCCGCCTGGCAGGCAATGTGCTGTTGCGTAGCATCAACAAGCTTGATGCGCTCAATGTGGTCGAGAAGGACCGCATGGATTACGCCAGCGAGGTGGACGCCGATGCCGAGAAGGTCATCGTCAAGGAACTGCGCCGCGCCTACCCCGACTACGCCGTGGTCGGCGAAGAAGGCGGCTCGCAGGGCAAGGGACGCTTCACCTGGGTCATCGACCCGCTGGACGGCACCAGCAACTATCTGCGCGGCTTCCCGCACTACTGCGTGTCGATTGCGCTGGTGGACAACGGCGAACCGACCGACGCGGTCATCTTCGACCCGCTGCGCAACGACCTGTTCACCGCCAGCAAGGGCGCCGGCGCCCAGCTCAATGAGCGCCGCATCCGCGTGGCCGACCGCAAGGATCTGTCCGGCACCCTGATCTGCACCGGTTTCCCGCCGCGTGAGCGCGCCCGTGCCACCGCCCAGCTCAAATGCGTGAATGAGCTGCTGGCCACCGCCGAAGACGTGCGCCGCACCGGTTCGGCCGCGCTGGACCTGGCTTACGTGGCTTGCGGTCGCCTGGACGCCTACTTCGAAGCCGGTGTGAAGGACTGGGACGTGGCCGCCGGCGTGTTGCTGGTGCGCGAGGCCGGTGGCCGCATCTGCGACTACAAGGGCGCACCCACTGCGCGCCTGGACGGACGCGGTCCGCAAACCCGCCAGATCATCGCCGCCAACCTCAAGGTTAC
>Ga0160448_100051_pt1 | contig 89621 bp, 77 predicted proteins | sample HID1973M_E1MG_FD_108269 | JGI IMG/M metagenome (GOLD analysis project Ga0160448, IMG submission 108269) | Enriched mosquito-associated microbial communities from UW Madison campus, WI, USA - HID1973M_E1 MG | ecosystem: Host-associated > Arthropoda: Insects > Digestive system > Unclassified ...
AAAGACGCGGCAGTGCGGGGGTATGGCGCAAGCAGCACACGGATGTGCTGCGCTCGGCTGTCGGAGGCAGGACGCCGGAGCCAGCCGATGCGCCATACCCCCGCACTGCCGCGGCTCCCGCCGGAGCCGACACCACCCAACGCCCTTGCTCCTGCGATTGCGGTTGCGGTTGCGGTTGCGGTTGCGGTGCGATGCCACCCCAGGCGGATCACGCAATGCAGGCCGGCAATGCCTGCGATAATGCGCCATGCCGATGACCGACCGCGCCCGCGCGCAGCTGCAAATCCACTTCTGCGTCCTGCTGTGGGGCTTCACCGCCATCCTCGGCAAACTGATCACCCTGCCCGCACTGCCGCTGGTGTGGTGGCGCATGCTGCTGGTGGTCGCAGCGCTGGCGCTGGTGCCGCGGTTCTGGCGCGGGATGCGCGGGCTGCCCGCGCGGCTGGTGCTGGCCTACGCCGGCATCGGCGTAGTGGTCGCGCTGCACTGGCTGACCTTCTACGGCGCGATCAAGCTGGCCAACGCTTCGGTGGCCGCGACCTGTATTGCGCTTGCGCCGGTATTCACCGCGGTGATCGAGCCCTGGGCCGCACGGCGCCCGTTCCGTCCGCGCGAACTGGTGCTGGGCGTGGCAGTGCTGCCCGGCGTGGCGCTGGTGGTCGGCGGCGTGCCGGACGGGATGCGCCTGGGCGTGGCGGTGGGCGCGTTGTCGGCACTGCTGGTCGCGATCTTCGGTTCGTTCAACAAACGCCTGGTCGAACACGCCGATCCGCTGACCGTCACCGGCATCGAGCTGGGCGCCGGCACCGTGGCCCTGACCGCGCTGGCCCCGCTGATGCCGCTGCTGCTGCCGGGTTTCGCCGGCGACCTGCTGGCCGTGCCCGTGTTGCGCGACGGCACCCTGCTCCTGGTGCTGGCGCTGGGCTGCACCCTGCTGCCGTTCGCGCTGTCGCTGGTGGCGCTGCGCCACCTCAGCGCCTACAGCGTGCAGCTGGCGACCAACCTGGAACCGGTCTATGCCATCGTGCTGGCCGCGCTGCTGCTGGGCGAACAGCGCGAGCTCACCCCGCAGTTCTACCTGGGCGTGGTCGTCATCCTCGGCGCGGTGTTCCTCGACCCGCTGCTCTCGCGTCGCCGCGGCGCGCCGCAGCCGCGGCAGGAGGAAGTGCAGCACCCGGAACTGCTGGGCACCTCCGAGGCCAAGCAGCTGGTCGACTGATCGCGTCGTAGAGCGGGGCTCGTCCCGCCGCCTTTGCCGTGGCGTCGGTCAGGAGCAGCGGGACAAGCCCCGTTCCAGGGATGCAATGCCGCTGGCGTGCGTGATGGCCATCGATCGGTGCATCCGGATCCCCAGGGCCACTCCGTCGCGGTTGCCGATTGCCGCGCCGGCACCTGCGCCGGTGCGGGTAGCAACCGGCGCGGACGTCCCTGGCTACCAGTCCGTGAACTGCGGCAGCAGGCCGCGCAGCTCGACCTCGGTCAGGTTGCGCCACTGCCCGGGCTTGAGCGCGCCGAGCCGGATGTTGTCGATCCGCACCCGGCGCAGCTGGGTGACGCGGTAGTCGAAGGCGGCAGCCATCAGCCGGATCTGCCGGTTCAGGCCCTGCTCGAGGACGATGCGGAAGCCGAATTTGGCGATCCGCGCCGTGCGGCACGGCAGCGTCGTCTCGCCGTGGATGCGCACCCCGCGCGCCATACCGCGCAGGAACTCGTCGGTCACCGGCTTGTTCACCGCCACCAGGTATTCCTTCTGGTGGCCGTTCTCCGCGCGCAGGATCTGGTTGACGATGTCGCCGTTGCTGGTCAGCAGGATCAGCCCTTCCGAATCCTTGTCCAGGCGGCCGACCGGGAAGATCCGCTGCTCGTGGCCGACGAAGTCGACGATGTTCCCGTCCACCGACGACTCGGTGGTGCAGGTGATCCCGACCGGCTTGTTCAGTGCGATGTAGACGTGGCGGCGCCTGCCGGCCTTGGCCGTGCGCGCCTTCAGCGGCTGGCCATCGACCAGTACGGTGTCGCCCTCGCCGACCACCGCGCCCATCCCGGCCGGCTGGCCGTTGACGGTGACGCGGCGTTCGGCGATCAGGCGATCGGCCTCGCGGCGCGAACAGAAGCCGGTTTCGGCGATGTGCTTGTTGAGGCGGACGGTCATGGCGCCATTATCGGCGACCTGCCTTGCCCGCGTCCGCTCCGGCAGTGCGATCGCCCCCGGCGGGATCCTGGCGAACGGCGCCCCGGCCCGGATCCGGTCGTCCACTGAAGCGCGGAATGCGGACGGCGCAGCCGCTCGAGGGCGAAAAGCTTCGGCTCCGGGCGGGGCCGCCGTGCCCTTGGGGCGTTGGGATTATGGCTTCGTCCGGCGAAAAACCAGTGGCCAGGCGAAGGCAGGACGCGGCGACGCACCGTCCGCATCGCCGGTGACAACCAATCACCATCGTCCTTGTAGGAGCCCGTCTTGCGGGCGACAAGGGCGTCGGAATCATGGAGGCGTCGCCTGTGCCGATGGCGTCGCGTCGCCTGTGCCGATGGCACCGTCGGAATCATGGAGGCGTCGCCTGTGCCGATGGCACCGTCGGAATCATGGAGGCGTCGCCTGTGCCGATGGCACCGTCGGAATCATGGAGGCGTCGCCTGTGCCGATGGCGTCGCGTCGCCCGCAAGACGGGCTCCTACGACCCCGCTTGCGCGGGGACGACCGATCCCCGGCCCGCCGGCGGCCGCCTCAACCGTGAGGCTTCGGCGGCCCCTTGCGATGCGGCTTGGACGGCGGCCTGCCGCCGGGGCCGCCGGGCTTGCCCGGACGCGCGCCCTGCGGACGGAACCGGCCCTTCCCCGGCGCATGTTCCGACGGCGCGTGGCTGCCGTCCCAGCGGCTGATCCGCAGCTGCTGGCCGACCACCCAGGCCTTCTGCAGGTGCGACATGATTTCCGGCGGCATGCCTTCGGGCAGGTCGAGGATCGAATGGTCCTCGTGGATGTCGATGCGGCCGATGAAGCGGCTCTCCAGCCCGGCCTCGTTGGCGATCGCGCCGACGATGTTCCCCGGCTTGACCCCATGCACGTGGCCGACCTCGACCCGGTAGGTCTCCATGCCCTGGTCGGGGGCCGAGCGCGGCGGCTTGGGCGCGCGCGGCGGGCGCGGCCCGCGTTCGAAGCCCTCGCCCGCGTCGTCGCCGTGCGCGGAGGCGGGCGACGGCCGGTGCGGACGCGGCGCGGCGCGTTCGGGCCGGGCCTCGCGTTCGAAGCGCGGCGCCGGTGCGCGCGGCGGCGGATCCTTCGCCTCCAGCAGCAGCGGCGTGCCGCCCTGCGACAGCCTGGCCAGCGCCGCGGCGATCTCCTCGGCGGTGACGCCGTGCTCGCCGGCGTAGCGGTCGATCAGTTCGCGGTACGGGTCCAGCCCGCCGCCTTCCAGCGCCCCGGTGATCTTGTCGAAGAAGCGCGCCACGCGGCGGTCGTTCACCGCCTCCACGCTGGGCAGGCGCATCTCCTCGATCGGCTGCCGGGTGGCGCGCTCGATCGCGCGCAGCATGCCCTTCTCGCGCGGGGTGACGAACAGGATCGCCTCGCCGCTGCGCCCGGCGCGGCCGGTGCGGCCGATCCGGTGCACGTAGCTTTCGGTGTCGTACGGGATGTCGTAGTTCAGCACGTGGCTGATCCGCTCCACGTCCAGCCCGCGCGCGGCCACGTCGGTGGCCACCAGCACGTCGAGCTTGCCGTCCTTGAGCTGCTGGATCGTGCGCTCGCGCTGCTGCTGCTGGATGTCGCCGTTGATCGCGCCGGCCGCGACGCCGCGCGCCTGCAGCTTTTCGGCCAGTTCCTCGGTGGCGGCCTTGGTCCGCGCGAACACGATCATCGCGTCGAACGGCTCGGCCTCCAGTATCCGGGTCAGCGCGTCGAGCTTGTGCATGCCGCTGACGAACCAGTAGCGCTGGCGGATGTTGGCCGCGGTGGTGGTCTTGGCCGCGATGTTGACCTCGACCGGATCCTGCAGGTAGGTCTGGGCGATGCGCCGGATCGGCGCCGGCATGGTCGCCGAGAACAGCGCGACCTGGCGGGTCGGCGGAGTCTTCTGCAGCACCGCCTCGACGTCGTCGATGAAGCCCATGCGCAGCATCTCGTCGGCCTCGTCCAGGACCAGGCACTGCAGCCCGGACAGGTCCAGGGTGCCGCGGTTGAGATGGTCGATCACCCGTCCCGGGGTGCCGACCACGACCTGCACGCCGCGGCGCAGCGCGGCCAGCTGCGGGCCGTAGCCCTGGCCGCCGTAGATCGGCAGCACGTGGAAGCCGGGGATCTTCGCCGCGTAGCGCTGGAACGCCTCGGCGACCTGGATCGCCAGTTCGCGGGTGGGCGCCAGCACCAGTGCCTGCGGCTTGTTGCGCGACAGGTCCAGCCGCGCCAGCACCGGCAGGGCGAAGGCCGCGGTCTTGCCTGTGCCGGTCTGTGCCGTGCCCAGCACGTCGCGGCCGGACAGCAGCGCGGGGATCGTGGCGGCCTGGATCGGCGACGGCGATTCGTAGCCGACTTCGGCCAGCGTGGCGAGCAACGGCTCGGGCAGGCCGAGGTCGCCGAAGCGCGGCGCGGCAGGGGTTTCGTGGTCGGGGGCGGACATCCGGAGCTCCGGCGGCGGCGCGCCGGGACGGCGCGGCGGGGGTGCTGAACAGGGGCGCCATTGTGCGCCGATGAACGGGCGTTGTCGCGCCGGAACTGAATGCGGAGCGGAGATCCCATGTAGGAGCCCGTCTTGCGGGCGACGCGATGCCGTCGGCACAGGCGACGCTCTCGGGGGGCCTGAGCACCTCGCGTCGCCCGCAAGACGGGCTCCTACAGGAAAACCACGATACTGGCAGGCCAGGCCGGTTCCAGCGCGGTTGTAGGAGCCGGTCTTGCCGGCGACACGACGCCGTCGGCACAGGCGACGCTCTCGGGGGCCTGAGCACCTCGCGTCGCCCGCAAGACGGGCTCCTACAGGAAAACCACGATACTGGCAGGCCAGGCCGGCTCCAGCGCGGTTGTAGGAGCCGGTCTTGCCGGCGACACGACGCCGTCGGCACAGGCGACGTCCTCGTGATGCCGATACCCTCGCGTCGCCCGCAAGACGGGCTCCTACAGGAGAACTCGGCGCCGGCGAATCAGGCCTGTGCCACGACCGTTGCAGCGCGCGGACCGTGCGGGGTCAGCCGCCGTGGTCGGCCGGCACCGGCGCGGCGTCGCCGGCGGTGACGGTCTCCGGGACGGGGGGCGTTTCCGGTCCCGTCTCCGTCTCCGTCTCCGTCACCGGCACCGCCATCGCCTCTCCGGCGACGGGCTCCGGTCCGGCGATCGGCAGCGTCGCTTCGGGCAGTTCGTTGAACTCCGCCAGCGGGCTTTCCGCCGGACAGTCGTCGTCGGGGAAGCCGAAGTCGCGGCGCAGTTGCAGCCCGCAGCTGTTGAGCGCATACACCTGGTCCTGCGCGCGGCAGCGCTCGTCGAAGGCGCGCACCCACGCGTCGCGGCGCTGCATGAAGTCGTCGCCGCACTTGTCCAGCAGGCGCACCCGGTCCAGGTCGTCCTGCGCGGCATTGTTGCCGTCCAGACCGTATACGCGCAGTTCGTCGGCGGTGAGCAGGCGCAGGCTGCGGTTGGGCACGGTCTTCATCACGTCGGCCAGCAGCGGCGAGGCGCCGTTGCGTTCCAGGTACTCGCGTACCGTGGCGTACACGGCCTGCAGTTCGGTGTTCAGTTCGGTGCGGCTGGTGGCGGTGGAGCTGAGCCGGATGATGCGGTGGATGCCGACCCGCCCGGCCAGGCGCCGGCTGTCGCCGCCGGCGAGCACGAACACGCAGGCGCTGTGGCAGACCGAGTCCTCGCGCACCCACAGGGTCCAGTGCGAACCGCCGATCCAGTCGCCGGCGCGGATCGCGTCCTCGACCTGGCCGCCGGTCGAATCCAGGTCCAGCACCCGGCTGCCGATGCCCAGGCCGTCGGCCACGCGCGTGACCCGTTCCACCAGTGCGGTGAAGTCGGCGGCGATCTTGCCGCGGTAGCGCAGCCGCAACACATCGCCTTCGCGGCACGGTTCGAGCAGATGGCGCAGGTTGGCGCGGCTGGGGGTCTCCAGCGCTTCGCCATCGCCTTGCCGGTAATCGAGCTGGCAGTCGATCCAGGCCTGGCCGGAGGTGAGCTCCAGCGGCGACCAGTCCGCAACCCGGGCCGGCGGCGTGGGCGCGGGTGCAGGCACGGCCGCGGGGGCGGCGGCCGGCGCGGTGGCGGCGGGCATCGGCGCACGGCTGACCGCGCCGCCCTCCTCGGGCGAGGCGACGGTCTGGGTCTCGATCTTCGCGGCGGGCGCGGGGTCGGAGTGGCGGCCGCACCCGGCCAGCACGGACAGCCAGGCCAGGAACAGGCACGCACGCAGGATGGGCATGGAGGACGACGGAGTGCGGCGGGAAGACGCCCCCAGTCTAGGCGGTTGCCGCGCGTCCGCGACAACCGCCGGTGAACGCGTCGCGCCGGCTCAGTGCAGCAGCGGCCACAACACCGTTACGACCCCGACCATCGCCACGCTCCAGACCAGCGAACGCAGGTACGGAATGCCCGCCAGATACAGCGGCACGTAGGCGATCCGTGCCCACAGGTACAGCTGCACGCCCAGCGCGCTGGCCTCGCCGGTGCGGCCGGCGGCGACCACGCCCAGCACCGCCGCGGCGAAGAACGGGAAGGTCTCCAGGAAGTTGCGGAACGCGCGCTCGGCACGCCCGGCGACGCCGGTCAGCGGCGGCGGCTGGCCGTCGCGCGGGCCCGCGTTCCAGCGGCTGCCGCGCTGGGCGGTCATCAGCGCCGCGGCCAGCAGCAGCTGGACCAGGCCCAGCACCACCGCCCAGGCCAGGAAACGGATCTCGATGCCCATGCGTTCCTCCTTTCCCTCGCCGCGGCCATCGCGGCTCGGCGGCAGCCTAGCAGCCGGGACGCGGGCGGGATCGTGCACGGCGCCCCCGTTACGATGTCGCCCATGGCCCTGCCCCGCCTGCCCCTGCCGGAACCGCCACCGCCCAGCGCGCGCACCCTGCTGCAGGAGATCGGCCGCGTGCGCCAGGCACCGCCGCAGCGCTGGGCCTTCGCCCTGCGCGCCGCGCTGGCGATGGGCGTGCCGATCCTCGCCGGCTGGCTGGCCGGTCGGCAGGCCGCCGGAATGATGGCGACCATTGGCGCTTTCACCGCTCTGTACTGCAGCGGACGCCCGTACTACGCGCGCGGCATGGCCCTGGCGCTGATCGCCGGCGCCTTCGCCACCGCGGTGATGTTCGGCCTGTGGCTGGAGCACTGGCCGTGGCTGGTGGTGCCGGTGCTGGCGGTGGTGGCGATGCTCGCGACCTGGCTGTGCAAGGCGACCCGGATCGGCCCGCCCGGCGCCTACATGTTCGTGCTGGCGTGCGCGGCCGGTACGGCGATGCCGGCCCATCATCTGGCGCCGTGGCATGCCGGCCTGCTGGTGCTGGGCGGCGGCGCGTTCGCGTGGCTGCTGCACATGGCCGGCGCGCTGCTGTGGCCACGCGGGCCCGAGCGCAAGGCGGTGGCCGGCGCCGCCTCCGCGGTGGTCGCCTGGCTGCGCGACAGCGGCGGCGACGGCGCCTACCAGGCGCGCCGGCACGCGGCCCAGGCGCTGCACGAGAGCTGGCAGATGCTGGTCGGTTTCCAGCCGGTGCCGGCGCGCCGCAATGGCGAACTGGCGCGGCTGCGCGCGGTCAACCGCGAACTGCACCTGCTGTTCGCCTCGACCCTGGACGACACGCCATCGCCGCAGCGCCGCGACGCGCTGCTGGCGCGGGCCGAGGCGCTGGCCGCCGAGGCCCGCGAACCGGCGATCCGGCGCCCGCGCGCGCTGCCGCCCAACGCCGTGCCGCAGGGCTATCCGCGCTCGTGGACGCGGTTGCGCGAAGGCCTGGCGCCGGGCTCCAACGCACTGCGCCTGGTGCTGCGGGTGGGACTGGCAACGGTATTCGCCGGCGTGCTGGCCGGCGTGCTGGACATGCAGCGCGCCTACTGGGCCATCGCCGCCGCGCTGCTGATGCTGCACCAGGGCTTCGACTGGCCGCGCACCCTGCAGCGCAGCCTGGAGCGCACCCTGGGCACCTGGGTCGGCCTGCTGCTGGCCGGCGCGATCCTGTGGCTGCATCCCACCGGCCCGTGGCTGGCGCTGGTGGTGATGGCGCTGCAGTTCACCATCGAGATCGTGGTGGTGCGCAACTACGCCATCGCCGTGGTGTTCATCACCGGCGTGGCCCTGACCATCGCCAGCGGCGGCCACGCGGTGGACGACGTCGGCGCGCTGCTGCTGGCGCGCGGACTGGACACCCTGCTCGGCTGCGCCTGCGCGCTGCTCGCCTTCCGCCTGCTGCCGCCGCGGGCCGACGCGCGCACCGTGGCCGCCGGCATCGGCCAGTGCCTGCGGGCGGTGCGCCGGACCTGCCTGGCGCTGGCCGGCGGCGACGTCACCGGCCCGGATGCGCGCGCGGCGCGGCGCGACCTGCAGCACCGCAGCTTCGTGCTGGAGCAGACCCTGGACGAGGCGGTCGCCGGTTCAGTGGGCGAACGGCGCGACGCGGCCCGCTGGTGGCCCGCGGTGGCCACCTGCCAGCGCCTGGCCTATCGCGTGCTGGCCGCCTGCTGGGATGCCGAGCGCGACCTGTCCGATGCCCCGGACAGCGACGCCCGCGCGCCGGCGCTGGTGGCGGCCGATGTGGCGGTGTTCGCGCCGGTGCTGGAGGAGCAGGCCCGCGCCTGGCTGCGCCTGGTCCCGCCACCGCCGGTGCCGCCGCTGCCGGAACTGCTGGAACCGGACGTGCCGGACCTGCATGGCTTCCTCGCCGGCCAGCTGCGGCCGGACGCCGGTGCGCTCAGCGCGCCGCCGCCGGGGAGTCGCCCGGGTCCACCGCCGTAGCCCACGCCATCGCCTCTTCCGCCTGGTCCTCGCCGAAGCTGCGGATGTCGGTCTGCGGGAAGAAACGGCCGGCGAAGTCGGTCACCGCCGCCAGCCAGTGGCTGCCGGTGACGATCGCGCCGCGGGCGAAGCGGTCGTACTGCCCGACCTTGGACAGCGAATAGCGCACGTCGCGCGCCAGCGCCGCCGGCGTGATCCCGGTGAACCCGCGCAGGTCGCAATAGATGCCGATGCGCTGGTGGCGCGCCAGCCGCGCCTCGAGATCGCCGATGCAGCGGTCGTAGTCCTCGGCGGTCAGGGTGCCGCTGAAACGGTAGGCCGCCAGGTGCGGCGGCGCGGGCAGGATCTCGATCATCGTGGCCACCCATGCAGGGAATCCCGCACAGGGTACGACCGTCACCGTGGCGCGGGCGTCGCCAGCCTTGCCATGGCCTGAACATCCGCGCGCGCACCCTGCGCGCACCGTCGATCCCGGCGCCGCCCGCACGTCCTGTTCCTGCGGGCGACCGAATCCGCCCCGCGACGCACACCCTACGAGGAGAACCGCCATGCCTTACGTCGATGGTTTCGTGATCGCCGTCCCCACCGCCAACAGGGAGAAGTTCCTCGCCCATGCCCGCCGGCTCGATCCGGTGTTCCTGGAACTCGGCGCCACCCGCGTGCTGGAGTGCTGGGGCGACGACGTTCCGCGCGGCCAGGTCACCGACTTCTTCCGCGCCGTGCAGGCCACCGGCGAAGAGACCGTGGTGTTCTCCTGGGTCGAATGGCCGGACAAGGCCACCCGGGACGCAGGCGTGAAGAAGATGATGGACGACCCGCGCATGGACCCGGCCACCAACCCGATGCCGTTCGACGGCAAGCGGATGATCTATGGCGGCTTCAGCGCGGTGCTGGAACTGGACGGCTGAGCGGCATCGGCCGCGGCCCGCACCGCGGCCACCCGCCGGCTTCCGTTCTGCCAGGTTGCGCGGGTCGCCACGCAGCGCGCCGGTGGCAACCGCAGCGATCGTGCCAGCGGACGCGCACGGTCTGCGCGCGCTAGCGGACCCTCACCCCGAAGCCCGCCGCGAACTCGTCCTGGTCGAGGTTGCCGTCGCCGTTGCGGTCCATCGCGCCGTAGCGCATTTCCGCGGCCCGGCGCAGCTCGTTCTCGTCGAGCTTCCCGTCGGCGTCGAGGTCGGCGATCACGATGCGCTCGGCGGCGGTCGGCACGCCGTCGACGGGTGCGCCCAGCAGGGCCTGGAGTTCGTCGGCCGACAGCTTGCCGTCGTGGTCGCCGTCCAGCAGCGCGAAGGCCCGGTCGCCGTCGTATTCGTACTTGCTGACGACCCCGTCATGGTTGACGTCCAGCGCGCGGAAGCCGGCACCGGCCGAGGCGGCCGCCTCTCCGGCACGGAGATCGGGCGCGGCCAGCGCCACGAGCGCCAGCGTCAGCGGAACAAGGGCACCGCGGTGGATGGAAACGTTCATGCCAGGCTCCCGGAGGGTCGTTGCCAGCCTAGGGAACGCGAACCCCGTGGCGTAGCGGACCTTGTACCTACGCCGGTCCGGCCTGATGTCCCCCGCTACCCGCGACCCGTGGTCCCTTCGCCGGCACCGGGCTACATTGGCTCCCCGTTCCAGGAGCAGGCCGATGATCCGAACCGGTGGTTGCCGCTGCGGCGCGATCCGCTACACCCTGTCGGCCGAGCCGCTGGCCACGCGCCTGTGCTGGTGCCGCGACTGCCAGTACTGGGCGCTCGGCAACGCGGCGGTAAACATCATGGTGCCGCGCGCGGCTGTAGCCGTGCAGGGCGCGCCGCGCCGCTGGGAAAGCCTGGCCGACAGCGGCAACCGCATGGCCCGTTCGTTCTGCGGCGACTGCGGCACGCAGCTGTTCAGCGAGTCCAGCGGCAATCCGCAGAACAGGGTGATCCGCGTCGGCACCCTGGACGATGCCACCGGCATCCGGCCGACCGCGGTGATCTGGACCGCTTCGGCGCCGGGATGGGCGCATATCGATCCGGCGCTGCAGGCGTTCCCGGGGCAGCCGGGCTGAGCTGCGGTGCGGTCCGCATCCGGCGTGGAGGCAACCGGCGGCGACACCGTTCCCGGCATACCGCGGCCCGGGGATCGCGGGCCGAACCGGGGCGAACGGCCCTGCGGCCGCCGGTTCCCGGACGGGCGATGGCTGGCCGTCCTGGCCTGGCCTGTGGTGCTGCTGGCCGGCTGCGCGACCGCTCCGCCACCGTCCACGTCCCCGCCGGCGGACGTGCGCGCCGAAATCGTGCGCCGCATGCCCGCCTCCGTGCCCGACCGCGACGGCTGGGCCACCGACATCGAGGCGTCGCTGGCCGCGCAGCGGATCGGGACCACCCCGGAAAACCTCTGCGCGATCCTGGCGGTAGCCGAACAGGAATCCGGCTACGTCGCCAACCCGGCCGTGGCCAACCTGCCGCAGATCGCCCGCGCGGAGATCGACCGCCGCGCCGGCGCGCTGCACGTGCCCGGCTTCGTGGTCGATGCCGCGCTGGCGCTGGAATCGCCTGACGGTCGCAGCTACGGCGAACGCCTGCGCGCCGCGCGCACCGAGCGCGACCTCAGCGACCTGTACGAGGACATGACCGGCAGCGTGCCGCTGGGCCGGCGCCTGTTCGCCGCGCACAACCCGGTGCAGACCGGCGGGCCGATGCAGGTGTCGATCGCCTTCGCCGAATCCCGCGCCGCCGCCTACCCGTGGTCCATGGACGGCAGCGTGCGCGACGAAGTGTTCACCCGCCGCGGCGGCCTGTACTTCGGCATCGCCCACCTGCTCGGCTACGAGACGCCGTACACGCGCAAGGTGTACCGCTTCGCCGACTACAACGCCGGCTGGTACGCCAGCCGCAACGCCGCCTTCCAGAACGCGGTGGCCACCGCGGCCGGCACCGTGCTGGCGCTGGACGGCGACCTGCTCGCACCTGGCGCGCCGCTGGACCGGCCCGGCCAGACCGAACGCGCCGTGCGCAGCCTGGCCGGCACGCTGGACATGGACACGCGCGAAATCCGCAAGGCGCTCGAACGCGGCGACCGCCTCGATTTCGGCGACACGGCGCTGTACGCGCGCGTCTTCGGACTGGCCGAGGCGAAATCCGGCGCGCCGCTGCCGCGGGCGGTCCTGCCCGGCATCCGCCTGGAGAGCCCGAAGATCACCCGCGAACTGACCACCGCCTGGTTCGCCCAGCGGGTGGACGAACGCTACCGGCGCTGCATGCAGCGCTGAAGGTCCGGTCCGGCGTCCGCGGCGCTGCCCGGCGTGGCCCTGCCGGCTGGCGGGCTGCGGGCGGGATCCGGCAACCGCCCCAGCGGGCGGCGGTCAGCCACGCGAGACTTTTCCAGTGGCGCGCCGGTAAAAATCACTCGGCCGCCAGTGTTTTCCATTCGTGTGCGTATGGAAAACACCGACGCGTGAGTATTTTCCATTCACGCGCGTATGGAAATTACTGGGACGCGGGTCTTTTCCATTCATGCGCGTATGGGAATTACTGGCGCGCGGGTCTTTTCCATTCACGCACGTATGGAAATCACTGGCGCGCGAGTCTTTTCCATTCACGCGAGTATGGAAATTACTGGCGCGCGAGTGATCGGAACTGGCGCGTCAGTGGCTGGAACTGGCGCGCAGTGTTTTCGGGCGGCGCATGCGGGCAACCACGGGCGTGTCCGGATTTCTGTGTGCCTGGGCGGCCTGCCACCGGGGCGTGCCCGGGTGGGAGACGCTGGCCGCCGGAGCCGGAGCGAAAGCGAAAGCGAAGGCGAAGGCGAAAGCGAAGGCGAAGGCGCCGGGCGGGATCGGCTTCGGCGGGAGCCGCGGCAGTGCGGGGGTATGGCGCATCGGCCCGCTCCGGCGTCCTGCCTCCGAGGGCCGAGCGCAGCACATCCCTGTGCTGCTTGCGCCATACCCCCGCACTGCCACGTCTCTTCGGCGCGTTGGGGGTGTGGCTTCGTTCCTGGCGGTGCACTTTCTGGCCTGCCGGCAGCTCGCGCGCGTGGATCAACGGCTGCCGGTCGCCCTGGTCCAGCGGTGAACTGGCCGGCTTGCGGGCCTGCCTTGTCGCGGGGCTTGCCCACGAAAGCCAGACCCGCGGGCTTTGCCTCTGATCGAAGCCGCGACCGGACCGCCGCGAAAGGACGTCGCACCCTGGGGGTCTGGCGCAAGCAATACATGGATGTATTGCGCTCGGCCCTCGGAGGCAGGACGCCGGAGCGGGCCGATGCGCCAGACCCCCAGGGTGCGGCGGCCCCCGCCGAAGCCGACGCTCCGGCTTCAAGCCCAGCAGGGATGTATTGCGCTCGGCCCCCGGAGGCAGGACGCCGGAGCGGGCCGATGCGCCAGACCCCCAGGGTGCGGCGGCCCCCGCCGAAGCCGACGCTTTCGCGGGCCTCAACCCATCGGCAGCTTGAGCCCCTGCTCCTTCGCGCACTGCCGGGCGAGGTCGTAGCCGGCATCGGCATGGCGCATCACCCCGGTGCCGGGGTCGTTCCACAGCACCCGGGCGATGCGGCGGTCCGCTTCGGGGGTGCCGTCGCAGACGATCACCACGCCGCTGTGCTGGCTGTAGCCCATGCCCACGCCGCCGCCGTGGTGCAGCGATACCCAGGTGGCGCCGCCGGCGACGTTGAGCATGGCGTTGAGCAGCGGCCAGTCGGACACGGCATCGGAACCGTCCTTCATGGCTTCGGTCTCGCGGTTGGGCGAGGCCACGCTGCCGCTGTCCAGGTGGTCGCGGCCGATCACCACCGGCGCCTTCAGTTCGCCGTTGCGCACCATCTCGTTGAACGCCAGGCCCAGCCTGTGGCGCAGGCCCAGGCCGACCCAGCAGATCCGCGCCGGCAGGCCCTGGAAGGCGATCCGCTCGCGCGCCATGTCCAGCCAGCGGTGCAGGTGCGCATCGTCCGGGATCAGTTCCTTGACCTTGGCGTCGGTGCGGTGGATGTCCTCCGGGTCGCCGCTCAGCGCGACCCAGCGGAACGGGCCGATGCCGCGGCAGAACAGCGGCCGCACGTAGGCGGGGACGAAGCCGGGGAAGTCGAACGCGTTCTGCAGGCCCTCGTCGAAGGCCATCTGGCGGATGTTGTTGCCGTAGTCCACGGTCGGGATGCCCTGCGCGTGGAAGGCGAGCATCGCTTCGACATGGGTGCGCATCGAGGCCTTGGCCGCGTCGCGCACCGTGTCCGGTTCGCTCTTCTGCGCCGCCTGCCACCGCTCCACCGTCCAGCCGATGGGCAGGTAGCCGTGCACCGGGTCGTGCGCGGAGGTCTGGTCGGTGACGCAGTCCGGGCGCACGCCACGACGGACCAGTTCCGGCAGCACTTCGGCGGCGTTGCCCAGCAGCGCGATCGACTTCGCTTCGCCGGCCGCGGTGTACTTGGCGATCCGCGCCAGCGCGTCGTCCAGGTCGGCGGCCTGCTCGTCCACGTAGCGGGTGCGCAGGCGGAAGTCGATGCGGCTCTGCTGGCATTCGATGGTTAGGCTGCTGGCGCCGGCCAGCGAGGCGGCCAGCGGCTGCGCGCCGCCCATGCCGCCCAGGCCGGCGGTGAGGATCCAGCGCCCGCGCAGGTCGCCGCCATGGTGCTGGCGGCCCATCTCCACGAAGGTCTCGTAGGTGCCCTGCACGATCCCCTGCGAACCGATGTAGATCCACGAACCGGCGGTCATCTGCCCGTACATCATCAGGCCCTTGCGGTCGAGTTCGTTGAACACGTCCCAGGTCGCCCAGTGCGGCACCAGGTTGGAATTGGCCAGCAGCACCCGCGGCGCGTCGGCATGCGTGGGGAATACGCCCACCGGCTTGCCCGACTGCACCAGCAGGGTCTCGTCGTCGCCCAGTTCCTTCAGCGTGGCCAGGATCGCGTCGAAGCTGGCCCAGTCGCGCGCGGCGCGGCCGATGCCGCCGTAGACCACCAGGTCCTCGGGGCGCTCGGCCACCTCCGGGTCCAGGTTGTTCTGCAGCATGCGGAACGGGGCTTCGGTCAGCCAGCTGCGGCAGGTCAGCTGGGCGCCGCGCGGGGCGCGGACGACGCGGGACGGATCGTGGCGCGGATCGGACATGCCGGGAACCTCGAAGGATGTACCGGCATTATCGCAGGTGGTCCACGCCGGACAGCCCGTGCGCGGCCCCTTCCGGCCCACGGCGGCCGCGCTCAGGGCCTGGCGGGTTCCGGGTCCGGACTGGCCTGGGCGCGCTGGCGTTCGAGTTCCTCGCGTTCGCGCTCATAGGCCTGGCGGCGCTGCTCGTACTCCTGGCGCAGGCGTTCGGATTCGGCGGAATCGGCGGCGGCGGCGCGCTGCCGCTCGGTGCGCGCGCGGTCGGACTCCATCTTCTGGCGGTTGGCGTCGATGGCCACGCCGACGCGGTCGCGTTCGGCCCGGCGCGAAGCGTCCTGCTGGGTGCGGCGCGCTTCTTCGTTGGCCTGCTGCTGGCGCTGGTACAGGCTGTCGCTGGCGCTGGCCGGCGGTGGCGTGCCGTAGCGGTTGGGCTGCACCGACTGCGCGTGCGCGGCGATGCATGCGCCCATCGCCATCGCCGCCAGCAGGATTCGCACCGGTGCAACGTGCTTCGCAGGCGGAGCCCGCAGCGGCTGCGCGATCGCCGGGGAAGACACGAAGAAGGGAGACACCGGACGCATGCGCCATTTATAGCGCGCCATCCATGCGGCGCGCACGACCGGCGGAACCGGCTTCAGCCGGGTGTCAGCCGGGTGGACACGCGGTGACGCGCCCTGCATGGAAGGCCTGCGCCTGCGCCGCGTCGGCCGGCTTCGGCTCCAGTCCGTCGTCGAACACCACCCGCCAGGTACCATCGCCGCCGCGCTGCCATACCGAACTGAAACGGCCGATGCGGTAGGCGCCGGTGGCCGGGTCCTGGTACAGCGCCGGGCCGCTGGAGGCGACGATGCCGCCGTCGCCGCCGGCATTGACCCGGTCCGGATACCACCACAGCTTCACCGCGCTGCCGTCGACGATGCCTTGCCATCCGGCCAGGATTTCGCGCTCGCCGCGCAGCGGCTGGGCACGGGTGACGCCGAAGACCGCCGCCGGATGCAGGTGCGCGGCGAACGCGGCGGCATCGTGGTCGGCCACCGACTGCGCGAACGACAACTCGCGCGCCCAGACCTCGCAGCGGGCGGTGTCGTGCGGGGACGGCGACGGAATGGCGTGTGCTGCCGGCAGCAGCGCCGCCAGCGCGGCAAGCGTGGTCGCCTTGCCTGCGCGCACGTGGACGCCTCAGCGATCGGGAACGTACGCCTGGCCGTAGCCGGCGCAGGCATTCGACCCGTCTTCCCGCTTGAGCCGGCTGCCGGTGCCCTTCAGGCAATTGTCCCTGGAGGGCTTTCCCCCTTCGACCATGCGGTACATCGCCGAGAAACGCATCACCGGACGATCCTCCGGCGTGGCCTCGGCCATCCGGGTGCGGCGCGGTTCCGCGGATTTGTCCAGGGTGTCGGCGCGACGTTCCGCGGTGGCAGCCGATTCCGCCGGCAGGGGAATACCCTCCTGCCGCCCGGCGTTGCCCAGCGAGGCATGCGCGTCGGACAGCGGGACAGCGGCCAGACATGCGACCAGCAACAGCATCGGCTTCAAGGCGGCACCTCCGGATGCGTGACGCATCGAGCATCCGCCCGCACCGCAGCCGCGTCAAGCCATGCCGCACCTCGATGTCATGCGCGTTGCACGCGAGTCTGCCAAGCTGTGACGGTCATTCCAGCCGCGTTGCGCAATGTCCGTTCGCCTGATCCGTCTCGCCAGCTTCGTCCTGCTGCTGTCGCTGTCCGCCTGCGCGGCATCGCCCTCCCGCCCCGCCTCCAACGGACCGGCCCCGCTGCTGCTGGTCTCGATCGACGGCCTGCGCGCCGACGCGCTGGGCCAGGGCGACACGCCGAACCTGGACCGGCTCGCCGCCGGCGGCGTGCACGCGCAGTGGATGCGGCCCTCGTATCCGGTGCTGACCTTTCCCAACCATTTCACCCTGGTCACCGGACTGCGGCCGGACCACCACGGCGTGATCCACAACTCGATGAACGACGCCGCGCTGGGCCGGTTCGTGGTCGCCGATGCGCAGGCCGGGCGCATGCCGGGCTGGTGGCAGGCGCAGCCGCTGTGGGTGGGCGCCGAAGAAGCGGGCCTGGCGACCGCGGTCTGGGCCTGGCCGGGGGCGATGGCGCCGATCGACGGCGTGGTGCCGCGCCACGTCCATCCCTTCGATCCGGCGGTGCCGCTGCCGGCGCGCATGGAAACGGTCGCCGGCTGGCTCACCGCGCCGGCGCCGGAGCGCGCCCGTTTCGCCGCGCTCTACCTGGAGCAGGTCGACAAGGCCGGGCACAGCTTCGGTCCGCATGCTCCGCAGACGCGCCAGGCGATCCGTGACGTGGATGCGGCGGTCGGGCAATTGCTTGCCGCGCTGGACACGGCCGGGCTCGCGGCCGACGTGGTGGTGGTGTCCGACCACGGCATGGCCGACGTGCCCGCGGACCACTACCTGGCGGTGGAGGACATGGCCTCGATGGAGGAAGCCGAAGTGACCAGCATCGGCCAGGTGATCGGCCTGGTCCCGCGCCCCGGCCATGCAGCGGCGGTGGAGGCGCGCCTGCCCGGCCGGCATCCGCACTACACGTGCTGGCGCAAGGCCGACATCCCCGCGCGGCTGCATTACGGCACCCACCCGCGCATCCCGCCGATCGTGTGCCAGATGGACGAAGGCTGGAACGCGCTGCCGCGCGCGACCGTGGAGCGCCACGACGCCGACGGCGGCCACGACCGCGGCGCGCACGGCTACGACCCGGATTCGCCGACGATGCGCGCGGTGTTCATCGCGCACGGCCCCTCGTTCCGCGCAGGCACGGAACTGCCGCCCTTCGACAACGTCGACGTATATCCGTTGCTGGCACACCTGCTCGGAATCGCGCCGCGGCCGAACGACGGGGATCCGGCGACATTGCGGCCGGCGCTCGCGACACCCTGAGCGCGACGGATGCCGTTGTAGGAGCCGGTCTCGCCGGCGACCCGACACCGCACAGGCACAGGCAGCCCGCTGTGAACCCGACCCGCCCCTCGCCGGCCGGATCCGGCCTGCCCACACGGCATACGGCACCGGCATCGCCCATCCGCCATTGATGTCCGAAAACGGCCAGTCCCATGCCGCCGGCGGTGCTAGCCTGCAGCCATGGCCTCGACCCACGCCACCGCCCCCTCCCCGCATGACGCACGTGTCTATGAACGGGCGCGGCTGAGCCGCGATCCGCGCTTCGACGGGCTGTTCTTCACCGCCGTGCGCAGCACCGGCATCTATTGCCGGCCGGTGTGCCCGGCGCCACCGCCCCGGCGCGAGAACGTGGACTACTACCCCAGCGCCGCCGCGGCCGAAGCCGCCGGCTTCCGCCCCTGCCTGCGCTGCCGGCCCGAGCTGGCCCCCGGCGATGGCGCGTGGCGGCGTGGCGACGAGACCGTGGCCCGCGCGCTCAAGCTGATCGACCAGGGCTTCCTCGCCGAAAATCCGCTGTCCGGACTGGCCGACCGCGTGCACCTGGGCGAACGCCAGCTGCGCCGCCTGTTCGTCGAGCGCCTGGGCGCGGCGCCGGTCGGCGTGCATGGCACCCGTCGCCTGCTGTTTGCCAAGCAGCTGCTGACCGAGACCGCGCTGCCGGTCACCGAGGTGGCGCTGGCGGCCGGCTTTTCCAGCCTGCGCCGCTTCAACGACGCCTTCCTCCAGGCCTACCGCATGGCGCCGCGCGAACTGCGCCGCCGCGCGCCGCCCGAGGCCCCCGCGGCCGGATTTTCGCAACCGCTGGTGCTGCGGCTCGGTTATCGCCCTCCCTACGATTTCGGCGCGATGCTCGACTTCCTGCGCGGCCGCGCCCTCCCCGGAGTGGAGACGGTCGATGCGCGCAGCTATGCCCGCACCATCGGCACGCCCGGGGCGCCGGGCTGGCTGCGGGTCGGCACCTGGCCACGCGGACGCGGCGGAAGCGCGCACGCGCTGAAGCTCGAGCTGCACGGCGCCACACCGGCACAGCTGGCCGGCATCGTCGGCCGGGTGCGGCGCATGTTCGACCTGGATGCCGATCCGAACGCCATCGCCCAGGTGCTGTCCACCGACCCGCGCCTGCGCCCGCTGCTGCGCAAACGGCCGGGACTGCGCCTGCCCAGCGGCTGGGACGGTTTCGAGATCGCGGTACGCGCGGTGATCGGCCAGCAGGTCAGCGTCGCCGCCGCGCGCACGCTGACCGCGCGGCTGGCGCAACGCCATGGCCACGCGCTGGCGACACCGCTGGCACCGGACCTGACCCATCTGTTCCCCGACGTCGCGGCACTGGCCGGCGGCGACCTCGCCGGACTCGGCCTGAGCACCGCGCGCGCCGCCACCGTGCGCGGCCTGGCCCGCGCCCTGCTCGATGGCCGGGTCGGCTTCGGCGCCGAACAGACCCTGGACGACTTCGCCGCGGCCTGGAGCGCGCTGCCGGGCATCGGCCCATGGACCGCGCACTACCTGGCGTTGCGCGCGCTCGGCCATCCGGATGCGTTCCCGGCCGAGGACCTGGTGCTGCAGAAGGCGCTGCCGGCCGACGGCCGCCGCCTGACCGCACGGCAGCTGCGCGCGCATGCCGAGGCCTGGCGCCCGTGGCGCGCGTACGCCGTGATCCATCTGTGGCGCGATGCGATGGCATCGCCCGTTCCCGTGGAGAAAGAGCCATGACCCGCATCCGTTACCGGCGCATCGACAGTCCGGTCGGCCCCCTGACTATCGCCGCCTCCGATGCCGGCCTGCATGCGATCGAGTTCCCCAGCCACCGCCACCCGGTGCGCCGCGACCGCGACTGGCAGGAAGGCGATCATCCGCTGCTGCGGCGCGCGCAGGCGCAGCTGGACGAATACTTCGCCGGCGAGCGGCAGGCGTTCGATCTGCCGCTGGCGCCGCGCGGCACGCCGTTCCAGCGCGAGGTGTGGTTCGCGCTGGCGTCCATTCCGTACGGCCGGACCGCCAGTTACGCCCAGCTCGCCGCGCAGGTCGAGCGGCCGACGGCGACGCGCGCGGTCGGCGCGGCCAACGGCCGCAATCCACTGCCGATCGTGCTGCCCTGCCATCGGGTGATCGGCGCCGACGGCTCGCTCACCGGCTTCGGCGGCGGGCTGCCGACCAAGCGCTTCCTGCTGGAACTGGAAGGCGCGTTGCCGCGCGAGGCGGCGGCCAGCGATCTGTTCCGGTCGGCCGGCAACCTGGCGTGAGAAGCCCGCAAAGCGTCGGCATCGGATGGAGCCGTTGTGCCTGTCGGGTTTGAAGCAGGAGCGTCGGTCTGGGACGGAACCGCTGCATCTGTCGGGTTTTCGAAGCGAGAGCGTCGGCTTGGGACGGACCGCTGCACCTGTCAGGTTTGAAGCGAGAGCGTCGGCTTGGGACGGACCGCTGCACCTGTCAGGTTTGAAGCCAGAGCGTCGGCTTGGGACGGACCGCTGCACCTGTCAAGTTTGAAGCGAGAGCGTCGGCTTCGGTGGGGGCCGCCGTGCCCTGGGGGTCTGGCGCATCGCTCGGCTCCGCCGTCCATGGCTCCGACGAGCGACCGCAGGCCATCCTTGGCCTGCTTGCGCCAGACCCCCAGGGCACGACGTCCTTCGGTGGCATCGAGGTCGTGGCTTCGATCGGAGAAAGCGAACCCTCGGGATCCAGGCTTTCGTAGAGCGGGACTTGCCCCGCTGCTTCTGACCGGCAAAGGCAACAGCAGCGGGGCAAGCCCCGCTCTACGAGGGCAGGTCAAGTCGAAACGACGGCACGCACGCAAGGGAGCCGACCCCGGAACGGAGCCACGCCCCCAGAGCGCCGAAAGACGCGGTAGTCCGGGGGTATGGCGCAAGCAGCACAGGGATGTGCTGCGGTCGGCTGTCGGAGGCAGGACGCCGGAGCCAGCCGATGCGCCATACCCCCGGACTGCCGCGGCTCCCGCCGAAGCCAACGCCACCCAACGCCTTTGCTCCTGCGGTTGCGGTTGCGGTTGCGGTTGCGGTCACCTGCAGCGTCACATAGCGCGTGCCCCTTGCCGCCCGCCACTCATCCCGCGTCGATGGCCTTCCGCAACGGCGCCAGGAAGACCTTCGCCCGCGCCGCGGCTTCATCCGCACCGTCGGCATCGGCCAGCGCCGAGACCAGCGCACTGCCGACCACCACGCCGTCGGCATCGGCGGCCATCGCCGCCGCACTGGCCGCATCCTTGATACCGAAACCGGCCACCACCGGCACCTTCGCCGAAGCGCGCAAAGCCTGCAGGCGCAGCCCGGCCGCACCGGTATCCAGATGGTCGGCGCCGGTCACCCCGGCGTAGCTCACGTAGTACAGGTAACCCTGCGCACTGGCGCACAGCATCGCCGCGCGTTCCGGCGACGTCGTCGGGGACGCCAGCATCACCAGCGCCAGGCCTGCAGCGTTGAATGGGTGCTGGAACTCCTCCGCCTCTTCCGGCGGCAGATCGACCAGCAGCACGCCGTCCACCCCGGCGGCCACCGCTTCGGCGGCGAAGCGCGACGCCCCGCGGATCTCGACCGGATTGAGGTAACCCATCAACACGACCGGCGTGGCCCCGTCGCGCCGGCGGAATTCACGCACGCAGTCCAGCACGTAGTCCGTGCCGGCGCCACGCGCCAGCGCGCGCTCGGAACTGCGCTGGATCACCGGGCCGTCGGCCATCGGATCGGAAAACGCCACGCCCAGTTCGATGGCATCGGCGCCGGCCTCGACCAGCGCATGCATCACCGGCACGGTCGCCTCCAGCGATGGATCGCCGGCGGTGACGAAGGGGATCAGGGCCTTGCGGCCGGTGTCGCGAAGTTGCGCGAATTTTTTCTCGAAGCGGCTCATGGGTGGCCTGTATGTCCGGGGCGCGCCTGTTCGGCGTTGTGGAAGCCTGTTGGCCAGGCATCGCGTTGTATGCGGTAGATCGATGCGGCGTCGGGTCGCCGGCAAGACCGGCTCCTACAGCACGATCCCTTCGCGGGCGGCGATGGTGTGCACGTCCTTGTCGCCGCGGCCGGACAGGTTGCACAGCACCAGCGCGTCCTTCGGCAGTTCGCGCGCCAGCTTGATCGCCTGGGCGACGGCGTGGCTGGACTCGAGCGCCGGCAGGATGCCCTCGGTGCGGGTCAGCTTGTGGAACGCGGCCAGCGCTTCCTCGTCGGTCACGCCCACGTACTCGGCGCGCCCAGTGTCCTTGAGGAAGGCGTGTTCGGGACCCACGCCGGGATAGTCCAGGCCTGCAGAGATCGAATGGGTCTCGATGATCTGCCCGTCGTCGTCGCAGATCACGTAGGTGCGGTTGCCATGCAGCACGCCGACCCGGCCGGCGGCCAGCGACGAGGCATGGCGGCCGGTTTCGATGCCGTCCCCGGCGGCCTCGGCACCGATGATGCGCACGGACGGATCGTTGAGGAACGCATGGAACAGCCCGATGGCGTTGCTGCCGCCGCCCACGCAGGCGGTGATCGCATCGGGCAGGCGGCCGTAGTCGGCCAGCATCTGCGCGCGCGCCTCGCGTCCGACCACCGCGTTGAAGTCGCGGACCATGCGCGGGTACGGGTCGGGGCCAGCCACTGTACCGATGATGTAGAAGGTGTCGTGCACGTTCGTGACCCAGTCGCGCATCGCCTCGTTGAGCGCGTCCTTGAGCGTGGCCGAGCCGGAGGTCACCGGCACGACCGTGGCGCCGAGCAGTTTCATCCGGTAGACGTTGATCTTCTGCCGCTCGATGTCGGTGGCGCCCATGTAGACCACGCACTCCAGGCCCAGCCGCGTGGCCACCGTCGCACTGGCCACGCCGTGCTGGCCGGCGCCGGTCTCGGCGATGATCCGGGTCTTGCCCATGCGGCTGGCCAGCAGCGCCTGGCCGATGGTGTTGTTGATCTTGTGCGCGCCGGTATGGTTGAGGTCCTCGCGCTTGAGCAGGATCTGCGCGCCGCCGGTTTCGCGGCTCAGCCGTTCGGCGTGGTAGATCGGGCTGGGCCGGCCGACGTAGTGCTTGAGGTCCTTCTCGAACGCGGCGACGAACGCTGGATCGACCCGGGCCGCATCGTAGGCGGCGGCCAGTTCCTGCAGCGGCCCGACCAGGGTCTCGGCGACGAAGCGGCCGCCGTGGCGGCCGAAGTGGCCGGTGGCGTCGGGGAAGGCGTGGAAGTCCGGGGGAGCGGCCATCGGCAGGTCCGGGAAGCGGGGGATGGCGTGAGGTTAACGCACGACTATCCCCGGCAGAAACCAAAATTATCTACCCGACCTGTGAGTTATAGTCACAGCCATGGCCCGCCGCCTGCCGCCCCTGAATGCCCTGCGCGCCTTCGAGGCCGCCGCCCGCGTGGGCAGCGTGAGCCGCGCCGCCGACGAGCTGCACGTGACCCACGGCGCGGTCAGCCGGCACATCCGCACCCTGGAGGACGCGCTGGGCGCGCCACTGTTCGAACGCGACGGCCGCGGCCTGGCCCTGACCGCCGCCGGCGTGCGCCTGCGCGATGCCGCCGGCGATGCCTTCGCCTCGCTGCAGTCGGCCTGGGCCGCGCTGCATCGCGACGCACGCACGTCCGCGCTGGTGCTGGGCTGCCCCGGCAGCCTGCTGGCGCGCTGGGTGATCCCGCGACTGGAACGGCTGGGCACGGACCTGCCCGCGCTGAAGCTGCACCTGTCGGCGCAGGAAGGCGGCTTCGATGCCGCATTGACCGGCCTGGATGCGGCCCTGCTGCTCGGCGAAGCGCCCTGGCCGGCCGAGTGGCAGGTGCAGCGTCTCGGCCCCGAACGCATCGGCCCGGTGCTCAGCCCGCGGCATGCGCGCTACCAGTTGCTGTGCGACGGTGCCGTCGACGCGTTGCTTGACGAGCCACTGCTGCACACGACCTCGCGCCCGCAAGCGTGGCCGCGCTGGTTCGCCGCGCAGGGCCTGGACGATGCGGCGCCGCGGATGGGCACCGGCTTCGACCACCTCACCTACCTGCTGGAAGCGGCCATCGCCGGACTGGGCGTGGCGATCGCGCCGCAGGAACTGGTCCAGGCCGACCTGGACAATGGCCGGCTGGTCGCCCCGTGGGGCTTCGTCGCCACCGGCGGCGAGTGGGCGCTGTGCATGCGGCGCGGCGATGCCGACCCGCGGCTGGCGGCGCTGGCGGGCTGGCTGCAAAAGGAGCTGTGCGGCTGATATCCCGGGCCGCGTTGCCGATTCCCGTGCAGGAGCCGGTCTTGCCGGCGACCGTGGAGGCGGAGGGATCAATGGCAAACGGTTCACGCAGATATCCGCCATGGCGGTCGCCGGCAAGACCGGCTCCTACAGAGAGACATCATCCAGCGACGTGAGCTCGTGCCGCATCGTGGCCCCGGCACCATCGACCGGCAACCCGCCGCACGGGCGCTGCTGCAACTCCCGCACTATCCGCCCCTGCTCCATCACCAGCACCCGGTCGGCACTGGCGATGGTTTCGGGGCGGTGGGCCACGATCACCTTGGTCAGCGCCAGCGCCTTCACCGCGTCGTTGACCAGCCGCTCGTTGGCCACGTCCAGGTGGCTGGTGGCCTCGTCCAGGCACAGCAGCTTCGGCCGCCGGTACAGCGCCCGCGCCAGGATCAGCCGCTGCTTCTGCCCGCCGGACAGGGAACTGCCCATGTCGCCGATCAGGCTGTGGTAGCCCATCGGCATCGCCGCGATCTCGTCGTGGATCGCGGCCAGCCGCGCGGCGGCCTCGATCCGTTGCGGGTCGTGGTGCGTGTCGAAGAAGCCGATGTTGTCGGCGATGCTGCCGGCGAACAGCTGGTCGTCCTGCATCACCGCACCGACGATCGCGCGCACGTTGCGCGGACCGACCTTGTGCAGGTCGTAGCCGCCGATGCGGATGCGCCCGGCGCTGGGCGCGAGCAGGCCCAGCAGCAGCTTGACCAGGGTGGTCTTGCCGCAGCCGGAGGCGCCGACGATGGCCACCGATTCGCCCGGTTCGATGGTGAAGCCGCAATCCTGCAGCACCCACGGCTCGCCGTCGCCGTAGCGGAACGACAGCCCGTCCACCTCGATGCGGGCATCGGGCGGCATCGGCAGCTCGCCCGGGCCGGCATCATCGTCCGGCGGCGTGAGCACTATGTCGGCCAGGCGCTCGCCATGCAGGCGCAGCATGCGGAACTCCACCCACTTGTCGATCAGCGAGGACGTGCGCGCGGCGAACTGGTCCTTGTAGGCCAGGTAGGCGATCAGCATGCCGACCGAGAACACGTTCTGCAGCGCCAGCGCCGCGCCGATCCAGATCACCGCGATGCGCTCGGCGCCGAACACCAGCTGGCTGGCGCCGCTGAAGCCCAGGCCCATCCGCGCCAGCAGCACCTCGTGGTTGACCGTGTCCACCATCAGGTTCTCGTAGGTCGCGCGGCGTCGCGGCTCCTCGCCGGCCACCTTCAGGCTCTGCATGCCGCGCAGCGATTCCAGCAGATGGGTCTGTTGCTTGGCCCCGGCGACCAGCTGCTGCTCGGTGCGGTCGCGCACCGGCCGGTAGGCCAGCGCGCGGATGCCCAGGTACAGCGCCACCGCAAGCAGCGTGACCAGGGCCAGCTTCCAGCTGTAGAACAGCATCAGCCCCAGGGTGACCACCGCCATCAGGCCGTCGATGAGCGCCTCGACGAAACCGGTGGTCAACGTGCGCTGGATCGCCTGCACCGAGCCCATGCGCGAGATGATGTCGCCCAGGTGGCGCTTCTCGAAGAAGTCCAGCGGCAGGCGCAGGGCATGCGCGAAGACATTGCCCATCCACTGCAGCCCCAGCCGCGAGGACAGGTACACCACCGACCAGCCGCGCAGCAGGCCGATGCCGATCTGCAGCAGCAGCGCCAGGCCGAAGCCGAGCCCCAGCACGGTGAGCAGGTCGCGGTCGGCCGAGACCAGCACCTGGTCCACCACCCACTGCATGTAGAACGGCGCCAGGACCACGAACACCTGCAGCGCCATGGACAGCAGCATGATCTGCGCCAGCGTGCGCCACAGGCCGCGTACCGGGCCGGTCAACTGCCGGGCGGAGATCGTTGGCGCCGCCTTCTGCGGCTTGAACCCGGCGGCGGGTGCCAGTTCCAGGGCCACGCCGGTGAAGTGCCCGGATACCTCGGACAAGGGCATCCGTCGTTCGCCAGAAGCCGGGTCCAGGATCGTGGCCTTGCCCTTGCCAACCTTTGCCAGTACCACGAAATGATTGAGGTCCCAGTGCAGGATGCACGGCAGTTGCAGCTTCGGCAGGTCTTCCAGTTCCAGTCTCAGTGGACGGGTGGAAAAACCGAGCGTCTGTGCCACCTTCATCAGATGATCCAGGCGCGCGCCCTTGAGTGACAGTGGGAAACAGCGCCGCAGCTCGGCCAGTCCCCACGGCTGGCCATGGATACTGGCGACCATGGCCAACGATACCAAGCCACATTCGGCGGCTTCCGATTGGAGGATTGGCCTCATGCGGAGGTCACCACAGGATGCCCCAGACCGACCCGGCTTTCTCCAGCGTCGCTTCATTCATGGCAGGCGGAGATCAGAACGCGTCAACCAGGATGGAAATCAGGTTGTATGGATCGATGACCGCCTCGGCCAACCGGCCGACGCCATTCGCGATGTCGTTCGCCATCTGCCCCAGCGTGCTTTGCGGACAGTCGATCACGTCGTACTCCCGAACGGGGCCGCAGCCCTCCACTGTCGAGGCGGTGGCATTCCGTCCACCCGAAACGAACACCACTTCACCAACGGAAAGTTCGCGCATCTTCCTACTCTTCTTCGAGACGCAATCCCTGCGTCATGGGCCCGGTACTCCGGGAACTCATCCTGGCCAACGTTCTTTTCCCGAGCGATGGAAACGAGTCAGCCATTGCCTGTCATGCCCTTGAGCGAATACAAAGGCTCAAACACCCACTCGATCAGCCGTCGCTTCTCGCCCAGGATGTCCGCCTCCAGCAGCATCCCCGGCTTGAGCGGTTCGGGTTTGCCGTACGCGGTCACCGCCTGCGCGGCCAAGGCCACGGTTACGCGGTAGAACGGTTCGCCTTGCCGGGCACCAGTCAGGGCGCCCGGTTCGCCGGCACCCAGCGCGCTGCGGCTGATTCGCTCCACGATGCCCAGTTGGTGCCCGAATTTCTGGTACGGGAACGCCTGGTAGCGCAGCAGGACACTGTCGCCGGGCTCGATGAAGCCGATGGCGCGACTGGGCACCAGCAATTCGGCTTCCAGCCTGCCGTCGCCCGGCAGCAGGCTCAGCAGCGGTTGGCCGGCCTGCACCGCCTGGCCCGGTTTGACCAGCCGCGTGGCGACCATGCCTTCCACCGGTGCGTTGACCACCAGGACGCCCTGCGCCCGGGTCTGCACGCGCTCCTGCTCGAGTTGCGCCAGATCGCGCCGCAGGGCGGCGGCGACTGCCTGCTGCTGCGCGGGCAGTTCACGCAGCGCCTGCTCCAGTTGCGCGAGGGTCCGGCGCGCGCCGATCGCCTGACGCTGCAGGGCCTGGGCCTGCCCGGTGTACTCCAGCGCGACCGATTCCTGCTGCTTGATCTGCAGCAGGCTGACGTACCTGCCGTCCTGCAGTTGCCGCAGGCGTTCGAGCGTTTCCCGGGCGATGCGCGCCTGGGCCTGGCGCGTGGCCACTTCGGTCCCGGCCTGCGCCAGTTCGCGGCGGGCCGCCGCCAGTTGCAGGCGCAAGCCGTCGGCCTGCGCCTGCAACTGCTGCTGATGGGCGTCCTGCGCCGACTGCAACCCGGCCTGGCGTTGCGCCAGGCCTGCTTCCAGCGCGGCCTGGGTATCACCCGCGCCCGGGGTCGCCCGCGGCACCGTCACGATGCCCAATCGCTGGCCCTTGACCACGCGCCCGCCTTCGACGGCGTCCAGACGGTCGACCACCCCGGTGGCCGGGGCCAGCACCGTGGCCAGCCCGCGCGTGGGCACCAGTTGCCCGACGACGGTCGAACGGCGCGTATAACTGCCGAGCATCAGGAACGCGACGATTGCCAGGCCCGCCAGCACGGCGAACAGGGTGAGCAGCCACAGCCGCAGCGGCTGGGCGATGAAGATCGCGCCGAGCCAGCCCGTGCGTCGTGCTTCCAGCGCTTCCCTGCGGAACAGTTCCCGGGTCATTCCATGCCCCTGCGGCAGCCATGCCGCTTCGCTTGCATCGCCGCCACGACGATCCTTCGCCGTGGCCAGCCGATACTTGCCACCGCGCGCGGCGAACACAAGCGGTGCTGCCGCGCACGGGCCGCCAGCATCGCTTGCAGGTCGCCTGGCCCGCCTTGTGCCCCGGGCGCGGCGCCCAGCCGCAAGCGGAACTGCACCAATCGCCGCCAATATCGCTTGCACCTGACTCGGGTTGCAGCGTCGCGGTCCGCTGGGTAGGCTCGCGGTCCTGTCCAGGACGGACGAGAAGGAATCGAAATGGAACTTTCGATGCGGATCCGGATTGCGCGCCAGCGTGCGCGTCTGTCGCAGGAAGGCCTGGCCGCGCGCATGGGCGTCACCCGCGGTGCGGTGGCCAACTGGGAGTGTGCAGTGGGCGCCCTGCCCGCCACTTCACGGCTGGAACGACTGGCGCGGGTGACCGCGGTGCGTTTCGAATGGCTCGCCACCGGCCGCGGTGGCGTCGGCTACGAGCCCACCGCCGAGGACACACCGGCCGCCGACGCCGAACTCGTCCACGACCCTGCCGAGCGGCAGCTGCTGGCGGCGTTCCGCGGCTGCGGGCGGCAGGCGCGCAGGATGCTGCTGGACCTGGCCGAAGCCCAACTGCCGGCGCAGGGACGCCGCAGCGCCTGAGTCCCTGAACAGCGACAGGTCCCGTCCGGCGCCTCAGAACGACCCGAACAGCGTCCCCAGCACGATCACCGCCACCAGCGCCACGATCGGCCCGAGGATCGCCGCCATCGCGATGTCGAAGTAACTCTCGCGATGGCTGCAGCCGCACACCGCCAGCAGGGTGATGACCGCGCCGTTGTGCGGCAGGCTGTCCAGCGTGCCGGCGCCGATCACCGCCACCCGGTGCATCAGTTCCGGCGACAGTCCGGTGTCGGCGGCGATCTGCATGAACGCCGGGCCCAGCGCGTCCAGCGCGATGGTCAGGCCGCCGGAGGCCGAACCGGTGAGTCCGGCCAGGATATTCGTGGCCACCGCCAGCGACACCAGCGGCCCCCCGCCGATGTCCATCACCCAGTCGCGCACCACTTCGAACGCCGGCATCGCCGCGACCACCGCGCCGAAGCCGACCAGGCTGGCCACCGACAGGATCGGCAGCACCGAGGCGTTGGCGCCGGCGTCCACGGTCGCGCGCAGCGCGGGGAAGCGGCGGAGATTGAGCGCCACCACAGTGGCGATCGCCGCCGCCAGCGCCACCGAAACCGACCACACCCCGCCGACCGCCGACAGCGTCGTGCCGCCGAAGCGCGGATCGGCCAGGTAGGACACGTCCATCCGCGGCAGCACCACCAGCGACATCAACAGGTTGACCGCGATCACCACCGCCAGCGGCGCGAACGCGGCGGCGACCGGCGGCGCGCCATCGCCGCGCGCGCCATGGCCCGCCTCGGCCGGGTCGAAGGCCTGCGATACCGAGGCGCGCTCGCGCACGATCCCGTCGCCGGCCAGCGCCCCGGGCACCGCCGGCGCTACGGCGCCGAAGCCTTCATCCGCCGCGCGGGCACGCGATTCGGCCAGCGCCAGCCACCACAGGCCGAAGCCGAGCATGATCGCGGAGGCGATCAGGCCCAGCCCCGGCGCGGCGAACGGCGTGGTGCCGAAGAACGGCATCGGGATCGCGTTCTGGATCGAGGGCGTGCCGGGCATCGCCGACATGGTGAAGGTCGAAGTGCCCAGCGCCAGCGCCGCCGGCATCAACCGGCGCGGGATGCCGGCGCTGCGGAACAGGGCCGCGGCCATCGGCGCCAGCACGAAGAACGCCACGAACAGGCTCACCCCGCCGTAGGTCACCAGCGCGCCGGACAGCACCACCGCCAGCATCGCCCGGCGCGTGCCCAGCCTGTCGGTCATGAAGCCGGCGATGGCGGCGACCGAACCGCTGTCCTCCATCAGCTTGCCGAACAGCGCGCCGAGCAGGAACAGCGGGAAGAACTGGGCGACGAAACCGGCCGCGCTGGACATGAAGGTCAGCGTCCAGTGCGCCAGCAGCGGCTCGCGCGAGAACAGCGCCACCACCAGCGCCGCCGCCGGCGCCAGCAGCAGCACGCTCCAGCCGCGGTAGGACAGGAACACCAGCAGGCCGAGGCCGGCGAGGATACCGAGCAGGCCCATGCTCAGACGCCCTCCAGCAGCACGTCCAGGTCCACCGACGAGCGCTTGCCGAGGTTGCCGCCGTCGCGTTCGAGGAAGCCCTCGGCCGCGCGCCGGCCTTCGCCGTGCAGCATGGTCAGGAACGACCATTCGGCGTTCATCTTCGACGACGAATCCAGCTCGGCCGCCAGTTCGTTGCGGACCAGGTGGATGCGCATCCGCGCCCAGCGCGCGCCTTCGCAGTTGCCGGTGTCCGCCACCTGGCGCAGCAGCGCGATCATGCGCAGTTCCTTGAGCAGCCCGGCGTTGAACGAGACCTCGTTGATCCGGTTGAGTATCTCCCGCGCGGTGGTCGGCCGGCCCTCGCGTTCGACCGGGTTGATCGCCACCAGCAGGGTGTCGTTGGAATCGCACTCGCGCACCAGCGGGGTGATGGTGGGATTGCCGGAATAGCCGCCGTCCCACCAGTACTCGCCGTCCAGCTCCACCGCCTGGAACATGTTCGGCAGGCAGGCCGAGGCCAGCAGCACGTCCGGGGTGAGTTCGGCATTGCGGAATACGCGGCCGCGGCCGGTGCGCACGTTGGTGGCGGTGATGAACAGCCGGACCGGCGACTTCGCCAGCGCCCGGAAATCGATCGAGCGCCCGAGGATGTCGCGCAGCGGGTTGATGCCGAACGGATTGAGGTCGTAGGGCGACCACAGCCGCGACACCAGGTCCATGCCGAGGAACAGCGGCGATCCTTCCAGGCTCCAGCGCCCGAGCATGACGTCCAGCGGGCCGCGCTGCAGCGGGCTGAACCGCGCCGCGTCGGACACCGCGCGCCAGAACGTCGCCAGGGCCTGGCGCGCGCCCTCGCGGCCACCGCGTTCCAGGCCGTCGACCAGCACCGCCGCGTTCATCGCCCCGGCCGAGGTACCGGAAATGCCGTCGATCTCGAGCCGCTCCTCCTCCAGCAGCCGGTCCAGCACGCCCCAGGTGAAGGCACCGTGGGCGCCCCCGCCCTGCAGGGCCAGGTCGATCAGCAGCCGGCCGCGACGGGAGGCGCTTCCGGCAGGTGGCCGCAGGCGTGGCGTGCGCTTCTTCGAAACTGGGGCGGGCCTGGGCTTGCGGGGAGCGGGCATGGAGGCTGATCCGGTCGGGGGAGTTCGAACTCGAACGGGAACCGCGTACGCGCATCCGGAGGATGCGTCGCGCCGGCCCATGCCCTCCCCAGGACACGCTCGACGGGGTCAGGGGCCGAAGCCATCCTGCCGTCCTTCCACGCCCGAACGCTACAGCGCTTTACTGGTGCGCGCAAAGCCGGCCGGTCTTGTGGGCGCCGCCGCGTTCCGCCGGACCACGATCGCCTTTGCATGACGGCGGAGCAGCAGGGCAAGCCCCGCTTCACGGAATGCGGGGAAACGCACCGGCGAAGCCGCGTAGAGCCGGGCTCGCCCGGCAGCCTTTCGCCTACCGGCAGCCTCTTCGCTCGCCTGGCTGCCCTTCCTAGTCGGCGCTGCAGTCGGCCTTGCGCACTTCGGCGACGAAGCGGCGCATCTTCTCGCCGTCCTTGATGCCGGGCGCGGCCTCGATCCCGCTGGCCACGTCCACCGCCCATGGCAGCGTGGCCATGATCGCGTCGTGGACATTTTCCGGGGTGATGCCACCGGCCAGCACGAACGGCCGGTGCAGGCCCGTCGGGATCCGGCTCCAGTCGAAGGCCTGGCCGCTGCCGCCGGACCCGCCCTGGCCGTGGCTGTCGAACAGGAAGCCGTCGGCGTTGGGCCAGCGCTGCTGCAGCATGCGCGCGTCCCAGGCCACACCCTCGCCACTCATCGGTATCGCCTTCAGCCAAGGCACGCGGAAGCCGCGGCAGAACGCGTCGTCCTCGTCGCCGTGGAACTGCAATAGGGCCGGCCGCACCTGGCGCACGACCTCGCGCACTTCGGCGGCGCCGTTGTCGCGGAACAGCGCCACCGCGCTGACCATCGGCGCCAGCGCCAGGCGCAGCTGGCGCGCCTCGGCCGCGGTCAGCCGTCGCGGGCTGCCGGCGGCGAACACGAAGCCGACCGCGTCCACGCCCAGCTCGCCGGCCAGGCGCACGTCGCCGGGGCGGGTCATGCCGCAGAACTTGATCCGGGTGCGGTACAGGGTGCGGTTCACAGCGTCACCTCCGGCGGGAGGCCCCATTCTGGCGGATACAGCGGGCGCAGGAACACCAGCCCCTGCGGCGGCGCGGTCGGCCCGGCCAGGGTGCGGTCGCGGCCGGCCAGCAGTTCCCCGATCCAGGCCTCCGGCCGGGCGCCGGCGCCCACTTCCAGCAGCGAGCCGACGATGTTGCGGACCATGTGGTGCAGGAACGCGTTGGCCTGCACTTCGATCTCGACTGTCTCGCCGACCCGCCGCACCAGGATCTCCTGCAGGTTGCGGCGCGCGTGCGGGGCCTGGCAGTGCACGGTGCGGAACGCGCCGAAGTCGTTCTCGCCCAGCAGCGCCTGGGCGGCGCGGTGCATGGCATCGGCGTCCAGCGGCCTGCGCTCCCAGGCCATCAGCTGCCGGTACAGCGCCGGGCGCACCTGGCGGTTGACCAGCCGGTAGCGGTAGCGGCGTGCGCGCGCCGAGAAGCGGGCGTTGAATTCGACCGGCACCGGCACGCACCAGCGCACGCACACGGCCGGCGGCAGGCGGCCGCTGACGCCGAGCGTCCAGGCGCGCGGGTCGCGGTCGGCAGTGCTGTCGAAGTGCACGACCTGGCATTCGGCGTGCACGCCGGCATCGGTGCGGCCGGCGCAGGTGACGGTGATGGCCTGGTCGGCCACCGACGACAGCGCCCGCTCGAGCGCGGCCTGCACGGTGGGCGGCCCGGATGGACCGAGCGCCTGCCATCCCTGGAATCCGCCGCCGTCGTATTCGACGCCGAGCGCGTAACGCATGGCCGCGATCCTTCCCGGATCAGCCGATCTCGCGCAGCAGCTGCGCCGCTTCGTCGCGCGCGGAAGGATCCTGGCCGGCGGCGACCTCGCGCAGCAGGCTGCGCGCGGTCTCCACGTCGCCCAGATCGAGGTAGGCGATGGCCAGCTCCAGGCGCTCGCGGCCGGCCGGCGACGGGTTCAGCGGTGCCAGGCCTATGGCCGCACCGGCAGTGCCGGTATGCCAGGCCGGCGCCTCGGCATCGTCCGTACGCGCGTCGGCCGGATAGGGCGTCTGCTCGAAGGGGAAATGCGCTTCCTCGGGCGTGTCGGCCGCCAGCGTCGGATCGGCCGGCGCGCGCGGCACCGCCGCGGCCAGCGAGGCCGCGTCGAAACCGCCGCTGCGCGCCGACGCGGCGACCGGGATGGGCAGCGGTTTGGGCCGGCGCGCCAGCCACCAGACCAGCGCGGCTATCAGCAGCAGGCCCGCTCCGCCCCACAGCCACGCCGGCGCGACGGCCCCGGCCTGCGTGGCCGTGGCGGTGTTGGTCCTGGCCAGCGCCTGCTGCGCGGCGGCCAGCTCGCTGTCCTTGAGCTCGATCAGCTTCATCTGCTGCTGCTGCAGCTTTTCCAGTTCGTCGACCCGGCTGCGCAGGTCCTGCAGTTCCGAGTCGCGGGTGGCCAGGTCTTCCCGGGCCTGGCGCAGTTGTTCGTTTGCCAGCATGTCGCCCTCGCCACCGGCGCCGAGTCCGGATTCTGTCGCCTGGGTACCGGCCGCCGCGGCCGCCGGTGCGATTTCCAGCCGCGCGCCAGCGGGCGCCGGCGTGGTCGGCGCCGGGGCAGCGGCCACGGGCGCCGCGCCGGCGTCGGCCGGCTGCGGAATCGGGCGCACTGCCTGCCGCCACTGCGCGGTCTGTTCGCGCACCAGTGCCGTCGCGCTGGCCGCGTCGTTGCGGTCGAACTCGCCGGCGCCCGGCATCCGCAGCACCGCGCCGCTGCGCAGGCGATGGATGTTGCCGCCGATGAAGGCCTCGGGATTGGCTTGCAGCAGCGCCAGCATCGCCTGGTTGAGGGTATGGCCACCGCGGTCCATGCCGGCGGCGATCTGCGACAGGGTCTGTCCGCGCTCGACCCGCAGCAGTTCCTCGCCCGGCGCCGCGGCGGGCACGCTGGCCACCGGGGCACGTCGTGCCGGTGCCGGTGTCGGCTGGGATTCGGGCGCGGCCGCCACGGGCGTCGCGGCAGGTGCCAGTGCAGGTTCGCGCACGATCGCATCCGACGGCATCGCCTGCGGCGCCTCGATCACCGGCGCCTCGATCACCGGCGCCTCGATCGCCGCGGCGGTCCGCGGCGCATCGACCAGCGCCGAGTACTCGCGCACCAGCCGGCCCTGGCCCCAGTCCACCTCGACCAGGAACGCGAGCGCCGGCACGTCGACCGGGGCGCTGCCGGTGACGCGCACCACCGCCCTGCCCTGCGCATCGGTGGTGATCTCGAACTGCAGGTCGCTGACCAGGCCCGACGGCGCTTCCAGGCCGACACGGGCGAAGGTCTCCGGCGAGGCCAGGCGCGCGCGCGCGTTCTCCAGCTCGCCCGGTTCGTTGGAGATGATCGGGATCTCGGCGAGCAGCGGCTGCCCGGGTGCGGACAGCACCCGGATCTGGCCCAGCCCGAGCGCCATCGCGCCTCCGCTGAGCAGCGACAGGCCGACCGCCAACAACCAATGCCACGGGCGCCTGGCGCCCCGTCCCCTGATGCTCATGCGGCGCACTATAGCCGACACCCCGCCGTTGTAGGAGCCGGCCTTGCCGGCGACACGACGCCCTCGGCACGGGCGACGTCCTCATGGTTCCGACGCCCGTGTCGCCCGCAAGACGGGCTCCTACACAAGGCCTGCCACGACGCTGCTTCTCGTAGGAGCCGGCCTTGCCGGCGACACGACGCCCTCGGCACGGGCGACGTCCTCATGGTTCCGACGCCCGTGTCGCCCGCAAGACGGGCTCCTGCAAGGTGAAGCACGCGCGGGAGGGCGGCGCGGAACAGGTCTGCGCCGCCGCCGGATCAGGCCTCCCGCGCCACCAGCTCGGCCAGCTGCACCGCGTTGAGCGCGGCGCCCTTGCGGATGTTGTCGGAGACGATCCACAGGTTCAGCCCGCGCGGGTGCGAGAAGTCCTCGCGGATGCGGCCCACGAAGACCGCATCGTTGCCCGAGGCATGGGTCACCGGCGTCGGATAGCCGCCGGCCTTGCGCTCGTCCACCACCTCGATGCCCGGCGAACGTTCCAGCAGTTCGCGCGCCGCTTCCGGGGTGACCTTCTTCTTCGTCTCGATCGCCACCGCCTCGGAATGGCCGAAGAACACCGGCACGCGCACCGCGGTCGGGTTCACCTGGATGCTGTCGTCGCCGAGGATCTTGCGCGTCTCCCAGACCAGCTTCATCTCTTCCTTGGTGTAGCCGTTGTCCTGGAAGTCGTCGATGTGCGGGATCAGGTTGAAGGCGATCTGCACCGGAAAGCGCTGCGGATCGGCGTCCTGGAAGTTGAGCAGGGCGCCGGTCTGCCGGCCCAGTTCCTCCAGCGCCGAGCGCCCGGCGCCGGACACCGACTGGTAGGTGGCCACGTTGATCCGCTCGATGCCGTACTCGCGGTGCAGCGGCGCCAGCGCCACCAGCATCTGCATGGTCGAGCAGTTGGGGTTGGCGATGATCCCGCGCGGGCGGTCCTTCGCCGCCTCCGGGTTGACCTCGGACACCACCAGCGGCACGTCGTCGTCGTAGCGGAAGGCCGAGGAGTTGTCGATCACCACCGCACCGGCGGCCGCGAACTTCGGCGCGTATTCCCTGGACACGCCGCCACCGGCGGAGAACAGGGCGATGTCCACGCCGGTGGGGTCGAAGGTGGCCAGGTCCTGGACTTCGATCTTGCGGCCGGCGAATTCGACGTCGCCGCCGGCCGAACGCTCGGAGGCCAGGGCGACGAGCTTGCCTACCGGGAACTGGCGTTCTGCCAGGATCGACAGCATGGTCTCGCCGACCGCGCCGGTGGCGCCGACGACGGCGACGGTGAAACGACGTTCTGCATTGCTCATGGGGATGCTCTTCTTTCGCTGGTTTTCTGGATGCGTGGATTCGGTGGTCGCGCGATGCGCGCGTGCGGTCCGGATTCGGGGAACCTGCCTGCCTGGATGCGCCGGGATGCTGCGTCGGGCGCGGGTGGAGGTTCCCTATCGTTTTCCGGCCGCGGTTTTGGCGTCCGCGGCGGTGGTAATGGCGCTGGCATCCGCTTTGCCGGCCCTGGTATTCGCGGTGACCGGGGTCGGCGGGTCGCCCGCGCGCGGGCCGAAACCGAGCGCGGCCAGCAGGTTGTCCACCGCCAGCTGGACCATGGCGCGGCGCGTGGCCAGCGAGGCGCTGCCGATGTGCGGGGTCAGCACCACGTTGCGCAGGGCCAGCAGTTCCGGACGCACGGCGGGCTCGCCCTCGTACACGTCCAGCCCGGCCGCGGACAGGCGGCCGCCGGCCAGCGCGTCGGCCAGCGCGACCTCGTCGACCAGGCCGCCGCGGGCGATGTTCACCAGGGTGGCGGTGGGCTTCATCTTCGCCAGCGCGGCCGCGTCGATGACGTGGTGCGAGGCCTGCGAATACGGCAGCACCAGCAGCAGGTGATCGGCCTGCGCCAGCAGCCCGTCGAAATCGACGTAGCGCGCACCGGTTTCGCGCTCGGTCGCCTCCGGCAGGCGCGAGCGGTTGTGGTACAGCACGTCCATGCCGAAGCCGTGGCGGCCGCGGCGGGCGATGGCCTGGCCGATCCGGCCCATCCCGAGGATGCCCAGGGTGCTGCCATGGACATCGGCGCCGAGCATGGTCGAGAACGACCACTGGCCCCACTGCCCTTCGCGCAGCCAACGCTCGGATTCGGTGATCCGGCGCGCGGCGGCCATCAGCAGGGCGAAGCCCAGGTCGGCGGTGGTCTCGGTCAGCACGTCCGGCGTGTTGGTGCCGACGATCCCGGCCGCATCGAGCGCGGCGATGTCGAGGTTGTTGTAGCCGACGCCGACGTTGGCGATGGCGCGCAGGCGCGGTGCACCGGCCAGCTCGGCCGCGCCGATGCGTTCGTTGAGCGTGACCAGCGCGCCGTCGGCATCGGCCAGCGCCGCGGCGATGGCGTCCTGCGTGTATTCGGTGACCTCGGCGGTCGCGCGCACGTCGCAATGCACCGCCAGCTGGCCGACGATGTCGTCGAACAGCGGCTGCGACACCCACACGCGCGGACGCGGGACGGACATGGCCTAGCCCTGGCTCCCCCGCCCCGACTCACCGATGCCACCGGCACCGGACGGGATGCGCGGCGCGACCTCGCCAACGTCGCCGCACTGCGCCCGGTGGCGCAGCGCCTGGTCCATCAGCACCAGCGCGACCATCGCCTCTGCGATTGGCGTGGCGCGGATGCCCACGCACGGATCGTGGCGACCGGTGGTGACCACTTCGACCGGCTCGCCGCGCACGTCCACGGTCGGCCCGGGCAGGCGCAGGCTCGAGGTCGGCTTCAGCGCGATCGAGGCCACCACCTGCTGCCCGGTGGAAATGCCACCGAGGATGCCGCCGGCGTGGTTGCTGGCGAAGCCGTCCGGCGCGATCAGGTCGCGGTGCCCGGTGCCCTTCTGCGCGACCGCGGCGAAACCGTCGCCGATCTCCACGCCCTTGACCGCATTGATGCTCATCAGCGCCGCGGCGAGCTCGCCGTCGAGCTTGCCGTAGACCGGCTCGCCCCAGCCCGGCGGCACGCCGTCGGCGACCACGGTCACCCTCGCGCCGACGGAATCGCCGGACTTGCGCAGCGCGTCCATGTAGCTTTCCAGCTCCGGCAGCTGCGGCGCATGCGGCCAGAAGAACGGATTGTCCTCCACCGCGCTCCAGTCGAAACCCGCCGGCTGCACCTCGCCGATCTGGGCCAGGAAGCCGCGCACGCCGACGCCATGACGCTGCCGCAGCCACTTCTTGGCGATCACCGCCGCGGCCACGCGCATGGTGGTCTCGCGCGCCGAACTGCGGCCGCCGCCGCGCGGATCGCGGATGCCGTACTTCTGCCAGTAGCTGTAGTCGGCGTGGCCGGGACGGAACTGCGCGGCGATGTTCGCGTAGTCCTTGCTGCGCGCATCGGTGTTGCGGACCAGCAGCGCGATCGGGGTACCGGTGGTCTTGCCCTCGTATACGCCCGACAGGATCTCGACCTCGTCGGCCTCGCGCCGCGCCGAGGTGTGGCGCGACTTGCCGGTGGCGCGGCGCGCCAGGTCATGGGCGAACTCCTCCGGCGCGATCTCCAGCCCCGGCGGGCAACCATCGACGACGCAACCGATGGCCGGGCCGTGGGATTCGCCGAAGGTGGTGACCGACAGAAGCTTGCCGAAGGTGTTGCTGCTCAAGGCGCCGCTCCGCGCAGGGAACCGGATGGAAGACGCGCAAGGATCGCATATCGGCGGCCATTGCTGCAGCGCGTCAGGTGCCCCGGGGAACGTTGCCACGGTAACCGTCGCGGACGGGAAAGGAGCACTGCCCGCGACGGCAAGCCGGGCCATCACCGCCCCGCATCCGCAATGCGGGCCGCCGGCGGCTTCTTCTCCTCCGCTGAAGAGAGGCACGCAAACCGCAGGGGCAGGATCAAAGGCGTCGGGTTGCGTCGGCTTCGGCGGGAGCCGCGGTAGCGCGGGGGTATGGCGCATCGGCCGGCTCCGGCGTCCTGCCTCCGACGGCCGAGCGCAGCACATCCGTGTGCTGCTTGCGCCATACCCCCGCACTACCGCGTCTTTCCGGCGCGTTGGGGTGATGGCTTCGTTCCTGGCTCGGCTCCCTTGCGTGTCTGCGGACGTTCCGACTTGATTGCTCTCGTAGAGCGGGGCTGCCTTTGCCTCGCTGCTGATCAGGAGCAGCGGGGCAAGCCCCGCTCTACGAAAGTCCGGGTTCCGAGGGTTCGCTTTCCCCGATCGAAGCCACAACCTCAACATCATTGGAGGACGTCGTGCCCTGGGGGTCTGGCGCAAGCAGCACAGGGATGTGCTGCGGCCGCTCGTCGGAGCCATGGACGGCGGAGCCGAGCGATGCGCCAGACCCCCAGGGCACGGCGGCCCCATCCGAAGCCGACCATCCCTGGCAGGGTTGCGGTTGCGGTTGCCGTCGTCCTGCGGCTGTAAGACGCCCCCGCGCCCCGACTCAGCCGCGCGCGGCCGCCAGCTCGGCGATGCGTGCGTTGTGCGCGATCAGCTCGCGGCACTCCACCGCGAAGATCCCCATCTGCCCGACCTTGAACTCGATCCAGGCCAGGTCCAGCTCCGGCAGCAGCTTCACCAGGTGCCGCTCGGACTCCCCCACCTCGCAGATCAGCAGACCATCCTGGCTCAGGTGCAGCGGCGCATCGCGCAGGATCTTCAGCACCAGGTCCAGCCCGTCCGGCCCCGCACGCAGCCCCAGCTCGGGCTCGTAGGAATACTCCTGCGGCAGCGCATCGGTCTCCTCGTCGGTGACGTACGGCGGATTGGTGACGATCAACTGGTAATGGCGCCCGGCCAGCCCGGCGAACAGATCGGACTTGAGCAAAGTGACGTTGTCGGCATGCAGGCGCGCCTTGTTCTCCGCGGCCAGCGTGAGCGCCGCGTCGCTGATGTCCACACCATCGACCTGCCACTCCGGCTGGTAATGGCCCATGGCGATGGCGATGCAGCCCGAACCGGTGCACAGGTCCAATGCACGGCGCACCTCGCGCCCGCCCAGCCACGGCTCGAAGCCGTTCTCGATCAGCTCGGCGATCGGCGAGCGCGGCACCAGAGCGCGCGGATCGGACTTGAAGCTCAGACCCGCGAACCAGGCCTCGCCGGCCAGGTAGGCCGCCGGCACGCGCTCGTCGATGCGGCGCTGGAACAGGGCCAGGATCGTGCGCTTCTCCTCCGCGGTCAGCCGCGACTGGCCATAGACCGGGCTCAGGTCGTGCGGCAGGTGCAGCGCGTGCAGGACCAGCTGGGTCGCCTCGTCCATGGCGTTGTCGTAGCTGTGGCCGAAGGTCAGCCCGGCTTCGTTGAAGCGGCTGCCGCCGTAGCGGATCAGGTCGATGATCGTGTGCAGCTCGGCGGCCGGGTCGGCGGTCATGGCGCGGCGCCGCGCGGGCGCATCGTCGGAAAGGGGCGGGAATTATAGGCCAGGCCACCGCCGCCCACCGGCCCGTACATCGGGCTGCCGCTATCATGGCCGGCCTGAAGACCGCCCACGGACGCCGGACGCATGTTCAACCGCACCTCCGCCTACATCCTGATCGCCGCGCTCGCCGCCGGCCTGGGACTGCTGGCCGCCTACCACCTGTCCGGCCGCGACGACGCCGCGTCGGCACCGGAACTGCAGACCGTGACCCTGCTGCCGCAACCGCGCGAACTGCCCGCCTTCAACCTGCGCCAGTCCGACGGCACCCCGCTGGTCCCCGGCGAGCTGGCCGGGCACTGGACCCTGGTGTTCCTGGGCTTCACCTTCTGCCCGGACGTGTGCCCGACCACCCTGACCGAACTGGCCCAGGCGCAGAAGCAGTGGGAAGCGCTGCCCGAATCGACCCGGCCGCGGGTGCTGTTCGTCTCGGTCGACCCCGACCGCGACACGCCCGGCAAGACCGGCGAATACGCCCATGCCTTCCACCCCGACACCCTGGCGGCCACCGCCGACGTGCCGGCGCTGGAGAAGCTGGCCACCTCGCTGGGCTTCGTGTTCATGAAAGTGCCGGGAAAGAACTTCGAGCAGAACCCGCAGGACTACAGCGTCGACCACTCGGCCAACATCGCCCTGCTCGACCCGCAGGGCCGGCTGGCCGGGCTGATCCGTCCTCCGTTCCAGCCCGCGGCCATCGCCGACGACCTGGCGCGCCTGACCGCCGCGGAGCGCGCGCCTTGAGCCTGCCGACCACGCTGAGCTGGGCGCTGCCGCACCGGCTGCTGTCTTCGCTGGCCCGCAGCGCGGCCTATTCGGACAATCCGTGGCTGAAGCAGCGGCTGATCGACACCGTCGTGCGCCGCTTCGGCGTGGACCTGGCCGAGGCCGCGCAGCCGGATCCGGCCGCCTATCCGACCTTCAACGCCTTCTTCACCCGTGCGCTCAAACCCGGCGTGCGCACGCCCGACCCGGACCCGCGCGCGCTGCTGATGCCGGCCGACGGCCGCATCAGCCAGCTCGGCGCGATCGCGGCCGACGGCCGCATCTTCCAGGCCAAGGGCCAGTCGTTCACCGCCGCCGAACTGCTGGGCGACGGCGAGGCGGCGCGCGTGTTCGCCGGCGGCAGTTTCGCCACCGTGTACCTGTCGCCGCGCGATTACCACCGCGTGCACATGCCCTGGACCGGCACCCTGCGCGAGACCGTGCACGTGCCCGGCCGCCTCTTCAGCGTCGGTCCGGCCGCGGTGCGCAACGTGCCGCGGCTGTTTGCACGCAACGAACGGCTCGTATGCCACTTCGACACCGACTTCGGGCCGATGGCCTCGGTGATGGTCGGCGCGCTGCTGGTCTCGGGCGTGGAAACGGTGTGGAGCGGCGAGGAAATTCCCGCCTACGGCGACGACATCACCCGCAAGGACTGGCGCGGCCGCGGCATCGTGCTGGAGCGCTTCGCCGAGATGGCGCGCTTCAACTACGGGTCCACCGTCATCGTGCTGCTGCCGCCCGGAGCGGCGATGCTGGCACCGGACCTGTCGGCCGAATCGCCCGTGCGGCTGGGGCAGGCGCTGGCGTACCGGCGCGGCTGAGCCGCACGGGGGCCGCCGTGCCTGTCGGGCTTGAAGCAGGAGCGTCGGCTTCGGCGGGGGCCGTCGTACCCTGGGGGTCTGGCGCATCGCTCGGCTCCGCCGTCCATGGCTCCGACGAGCGAGCGCAGGCCATCCCTGGCCTGCTTGCGCCAGACCCCCAGGGCACGACGTCCTCCGGTGGCGTCAAGTTCGTGGCTTCGATCAGGGGAAAGCGAACCCTCGGGAACCGGACTCTCGTAATGCGAGGGTCGGACCTTCGACGTCCCGGCCGCAGACGTGAAGCCGCGGCAATGCTATTCGATAGCTGAAGGTGCCAGGTGGGCTTTCGACCCAGAGCAGACCTCCGGTTGAGTCACACCTGGGGACCGCTACGACCCGAAGCGTACCTTCCTGCGTTCATTGGCGGTGAACGGACCTGGGCGTAGTAGTCCCCAATCGCCCTCGGCCGCTTCCGGGCATTGTTGCCATCTCGCGGAGAATCGTCATGCAATCGAAGTCGCCCGATAACGCGCCCCAGCGCGCTGCACCGACCGGCAACTCGGCACTGGCCGCCGAAGAGGTGCGCGCCATCGCCAAGGAAGCCTTCATTTACGGGTACCCGATGGTGGATAGCTACCGCATCCAGCACGCGTTTTTCGTGGATTCCAATAACCCGGATTACAAGGGTCCATGGAACCAGCTTGTCAACTTGGCTCGGGTCTACACACCTGAGGATAGGACTGCACAGACTCCCAATTCGGACACGCCTTACTCACAAGTAGGCTTGGACCTGCGCGCCGAGCCCATGGTCCTGACCGTGCCGGCGATTGACAAGGAACGCTATTACAGTATCCAGTTGGTTGATGCCTACACTCACAATTTCGGCTACATAGGCAGTCGTACCACGGGAACCGAAGCCGGCAACTACCTCATCGCTGGTCCGGACTGGAAGGGTGAGACACCTCGAGGGATCGAGAAGGTCATTCGCTCGGAAACCCATCTTGCGAAAGCAGGCTACCGCACCCAGTTGTTCAACCCGGCCGATATCGAGAACGTGAAGAAGGTCCAGGCTGGCTACCAGGCGCAGCCGCTATCTGCGTTTCTCGGGCAACCCGCAGCGCCACCCGCGCCACCTATCGATTTCATCAAGCCGCTCACGCCGGGGGAAGAGAAGACCTCGCTTGAGTTTTTCAACGTCCTCAATTTCATCCTGCAGTTCGCACCGACAGTTCCTTCCGAACGCGATCTCATGGCGCGCTTCGCGAAGATTGGCGTAGGACCGGGACTGATGTTCGATCAAGGCAAGTTGTCGGAGGAAGCGAAGGCTGCCATGCAGCAGGCATGGACGATGGCTGGGAGGAGTTCGAAGCCTTGAAGAAGCGGATCGATGCCAAGCAGGTGACCTCGGGCGACTTGTTCGGCACCCGTGAGTTCCTTAAGAACAACTACCTCTACCGGATGGCGGGCGCGGTCCTGGGCATTTTCGGAAACTCCAAAGAGGAGGCCATTTATCCGATCTACACGGTCGACGCGAGGGGTCAGAAGCTGGATGGCACCAAGCGATACGTCCTGCGCTTTGCACCCGGCCAGTTGCCCCCGGTGAATGCCTTCTGGTCGGTGACGATGTATGAGCTGCCATCGAGCCTGCTGGTGAGCAATCCGCTCAAACGCTATCTCATCAACTCGCCGATGCTGCCGTCGCTGAAAAAGGATTCCGATGGCGGCCTGACGCTCTATCTCCAGAACGAGTCGCCTGGCAAGGAACGGGAGGCGAACTGGCTTCCGGCACCCAAGGGGCCATTCATGGTGGCTATGCGCCTTTACTGGCCGAAGGAAGAAGCGCTGAGCGGAGCGTGGACTGCTCCGCCGCTTGAGCTCGCTCCAGAGGGCTAGGTGAATGTCCGCTAATGGCCGGGAGCGGACCTGGTAGGACATCAGCCTCAACTAGTTCCAAGCCTCGCCGCGCCGGCTTCAGGCCGGCTTATCAGCCCGCAAATCGGCGATCTGACTTACGAAAACACTGATTTATCAATATTTTCATCCACTTGGCCGAATCGAGCGGTCACTCATAATGAGTCCATAGAGCGAGGCTTGCCCCGCTGCGGTCGACCGACAAAGGCAAAGGCAACGGGGCGAGTCCCCGCTCTACAAAAGCAGGCAAAGTCGAAGCGATGACAAGCACGCAAGGGAGCCGATACCAGGAACGAAGCCGCACTCCCAACGCGCCGAAAGACGCGGTAGTCCGGGGGTATGGCGCAAGCAGGCCATGGATGGCCTGCGCTCGGCTGTCGGAGGCAGGACGCCGGAGCCAGCCGATGCGCCATACCCCCGGACTGCCGCGGCTCCGTCCGAAGCCGACACCACCCAACGCCTTGGCTCCTGCGGTTGCGGTTGCGGTTGCGGTTGCGGCTTCAGCCGCATCTGTCATCCATCACCTGCTCGGCGCCGACAGTCCACGGCCGAACAACCCGCCGGTCAGCCCTTGCAACCGTCCAGCCGCAGCTGCTGCCCCTGGCGCACGCTGTAACCCGGCGCCTTGAGGCCATTGGCCTTCGCCAGGGACTTCACGTCGCAACCGTGCTTCTGCGCGATCCGCCCCAGGGTATCGCCCTTGGCGACCCGGTAGCTGCGCGCCTGCTTCGACTTGGGCACCGCCGCCTGCGGCATACCGGTGGCCACCGTCGTCGCCACGCCCGGCAGCGGAACCACGTCGCCTACCGCCACATTGCCGGACGGCCCGTCGCTGACGATCGCCGCATTGACGTCTGCCATCACCAGCGCATGCGCCAGCTCGGTGCGCGCCCCGCCGCCGCAATGGCGGTGGTATAGCCCGACGATGCGGGTGGTGGCGTTGAGCGTTGTGCCCGCCGCAAGCCAGCTTTCGGCCTCGTAGCGCGGATTGAGGTTGCGCAGCGTGCGCATGTAGCCGTCGCGGCTGCCGGTGTTGCCCAGGCAGATGGCCAGCTCGTAGATGCTGGACGGACGGGCCAGCTTCAGCGGCGCCGGCTGCGCTTCGACCTTGGGGAAAGTCACCCCGTACTGGCGCGGGTGCAGGTAGATCCAGGCCGCGGCGATCACCATCGGCACGTAGTCGCGGGTCTCGGCCGGGAACTGCCCGTAGACCGAGGCGTCCCAGAATCCCGAGCCGCCGCTGGCACGGTGCACGCGCAACGCGCGTCCTTCACCACCGTTGTAACCGGCCAGCGACAGCTCGACGTCGTTGTTGAGTTGCTGCAGGCGTTCGTTGAGGTAGCTGGCGCTGGCGCCGGCCGCGCTGCGCGGATCGTAGCGGGTGTCGAAACCGGTGCCGTCCGGGCCCAGGCCGAAGCGGCGTCCGGTGGCCGGCATGAACTGCAGCGGCCCGCCGGCGCCGGCGCGCGAAGTCGCGTGCACGCGGCCGTTGGATTCCTTGGCCATGATCCCGAACAGCAGCGCCTCGGGCAGGCCGCGGCGCTCGAACTCCGGCCACATCAGGTAGCGCATGGCCTGGTAGTTCTCGTAGCTGTCCATCAGCTGCGGGCGCATGTCGGTCAGCCAGCGGCGGATGCCGGCCTGGATCGCCGGGTTGAACTCGACCATGCGGTCGAACGCGTGCCGCCGGTCGTCGCCGAGCAGGGTGATGGTGCGCGCCGCCTCGGGGATGTCGGCGGCCAGTGCGGTGTCGGCCTCGAGCAGCGCATCCTCGGCCGGTTCCTCGTCGTCCTCCTGCGCCGCGTCGACCTCGGCCTTGAGCAGGCGCTTCCAGGCCGCGAGCATGTCCGACATCGGGCAGCCCTTCTGCTTCGCGCAGGCGTCGACCACGTCTTCCATGTCCTCCAGCGCGGCGTTGCTTTCCTCGACCCCCTTCGCGTCGCCGTTGCCGGCCAGGACCAGGGCGTCGCGGTAGCGCTGCTCGGCGGTGGCCATGCGCTGGACCAGCGCGTCGGAGGCGGCCCGGTCCTTGGCCGAGACCCGCTGGGCGAAGGCGGAGGGGCTGATGCAGAGCAGGAGGGCGGCGGCCAGCGGCCAGTACTTCGGGCGCCTGGGGTGTCGCGGGTGCTTCAAGAAAGCGGAAAACATCGGGCACATCGGAAAAGCGGAGCGACCGGCAGGGTAGCCGCCCACGGCTCCGGGCGGCAAGCCGCGCGACCCCGCTAGAATCCACCGACGCCGCCAACCTCCGCCACGAGGCAACGAATGGATCCGATCCTGCTGGGCAAGGGCCTCACCGACAACGTCCCGGTCACCCTGCTGCCGAGGTACGGCAACCGCCACGGCCTGGTCGCCGGCGCCACCGGCACCGGCAAGACGGTGACCCTGATGACCCTGGCCGAGGGCTTCTCGCGGATCGGCGTGCCGGTGTTCATGGCCGACGTGAAGGGCGACGTGGCCGGGCTGGCGGTGCCCGGCGACGCCAGCGGCAAGCTGCTCGACCGGGCCCTGGAGATCGGCATCGCCGACTATGCCCCCGGCGCCAGCCCGGTGCTGTTCTGGGACCTGTACGGCAGGCTGGGCCATCCGGTGCGGACCACCGTCAGCGAGATGGGGCCGACCCTGCTCGGACGCGTGCTGGAACTGAACGACACCCAGTCCGGCGTGCTCGACATCGTGTTCAAGCTGGCCGACGACCGTGGCCTGCTGCTGCTGGACCTGGACGACCTGCGCGCGCTGCTGAACCTGGTGGCCGAGGAACGCAAGGCGGTCTCGACCGGATACGGCCTGGTCAGCGCGCAGTCGGTGGCGGCGATCCAGCGCGCCCTGCTGCGCCTGGCGCAGGACGGCGGCGAAGGCTTCTTCGGCGAGCCGGCGCTGGAGCTGGCCGACCTCATGCGCGTCAACCACGACGGCCGCGGCGTGATCGGCATCCTCGCCGCCGACCAGCTGGTGCTCAAGCCGCGCCTGTACGCGACCTTCCTGTTGTGGCTGCTGTCGGAGCTGTTCGAGAACCTGCCCGAGGTCGGCGACCTGGAGAAACCCAAGCTGGCCTTCGTCTTCGACGAGGCGCACCTGCTGTTCGACGACGCCCCGCCGGCGCTGCAGCAGCGCATCGAGCAGGTGGTGCGGCTGATCCGTTCCAAGGGCGTGGGCGTTTACTTCTGCTCGCAGTTCCCCGATGACGTACCGGACAACATCCTCGGCCAGCTCGGCAATCGCGTGCAGCACGCGCTGCGCGCCTATACGCCGCGCGACCAGAAGGCGGTGAAGACCGCGGCCGAGACCTTCGTGCCCAATCCGAAGCTGGACGTGGCCGCGACGCTGTCGCAGCTGGGCACCGGCGAGGCGCTGGTATCGACGCTGCAGGACAAGGGCGTGCCCGCGCCGGTGCAGCAGACGATGATCGCCCCGCCGCGCTGCCGCATGGGCGCGATCACCGACCCCGAGCGCGCGCAGGTGCGCGCCGGCAGTCCGGTCGGCGCGAAGTACGACCACGCGGTGGACCGCGAATCGGCCGCCGAAAAGCTGGCCGGGCGTGCGCAGGCCGCCGCCGACAACGCCAATGCACCGGCGGCCCGCGGCGGCAAGGCCGGCGGTGACAGCGGCCGCGCGCAGCCGCAGGAGGACAACGGCTTCGGCAAGGCGGTCAGCGACGTGCTGTTCGGCACCGGCCGCCGCCAGGGCGTGATCGAAGCCTCCAGCAAGCAGGCCGCGCGCACCATCACCAACCAGATCGTGCGCGGCATCCTCGGCGGGATCTTCGGCGGCAAGAAGCGCTGACGGCCTGTGTTGCAGGAGCCCGTTTTGCGGGCGGCACGCCACGTCGGCACAGGCGACGGCCTCATTCTCCCGACGCCCGTGTCGCCCGCAAGACGGGCTCCTACAATGGCCGTTCCACCCGCAGACCGCACCCCGCAACGGAAACATGTCCCGCTGGCGTCCCCCATCCGAGAAGAGCACCGCGCTGATCACCCGCGCCGGTCATGAGCGGCTCAAGGTCGAGCTGGACGATCTGTGGCGGGTGAAGCGACCGGAAGTGGTCAAGGCCTTGGCCGCCGCCGCCGCCGAAGGCGACCGCTCGGAAAACGCCGAATACACCTACCGCAAGAAGCAGTTGGGCGAGATCGACCGGCGCGTGCGCTACCTGGGCAAGCGCGTGCCGTCGCTGCGCGTGGTCGAGGAACCGCCGTCCGATCCGGACGCGGTGTTCTTCGGCGCCTGGGTCGAACTGGAGCGGATCGACAGCGGCGGCCTGGTCCGCTACCGCATCGTCGGTCCGGACGAGACCGACGCGGCCGCCGGCTGGATCAGCATCGACTCGCCGCTGGCGCGGGCGCTGCTGAAAAAGCGCGTCGACGACGAGATCGAAGCGCAGCTGCCGGGCGGCCCCGCGCGCTTCGTCATCGCCTCGGTCGAATACGAAGCATCTCTGTAGGAGCCCGTCTCGCGGGCGACCCCGACCCCACCGACCAACGCGGCGTTCGACAGCGGACGCACCCGACACCGCCGATCGACGCAACGCCCGACAACGCACACGCATCGCACCTCCGGTGCCCCGACGGAACGAGCGCCCACGCCGGCATGCGGCGCCGCGGTGTCGCCGGCAAGCCGGCCCCTGCATAATCCGGATACCGGAACGCAGGAGACGGCGATGGGCCAGTGGATCCAGCTCGACACTCCGCACGGCGCGATCGCCGCCTGGCAGGCGGACCCGGCCACGCCGCCGAAGGCCGGCCTGGTGGTGATCCAGGAAATCTTCGGGGTGAATCCCCACATCCGCGCGGTGGCCGACGGCTATGCCGCCGACGGTTACGCGGTGCTGGCGCCGGCCTTCTTCGACCCGGTCGAGCGTGGCGTCGAACTGGGCTACGACGAGGCCGGCTTCGCCCGCGGACGCGAGCTGGTCGGTCAGCTCGGCCTCGAAGCGGCGCTGGACATCGTCAGGGCTGCCGCGGCGCGCATGCGCGCGCACCTGGCCGCGTTCCAGGGGTCGCAGGCCATCGGCACCGTCGGCTACTGCTGGGGTGGCACCGTGGCGATGCTGTCGGCGCTGCGGCTGGGCCTGCCCTCGGTCGGTTACTACGGCGCGCGCGACCTGCCGTTCCTCGAGGACCCGGCGCTGGTCGCAGCGCCGAAGGCACCGGTGATGTTCCATTTCGGCGAGCACGATCCGTCGATCAAGCCCGAGACCGTCGAGGCGCACCGCCGTGCGCTGCCGACGATGCCGGTGTTCACCTATCCGGCCGGGCACGCCTTCAACCGCGACGTCGACCCGAAAGCGTACGACGCCGCCAGCGCCACGCTGGCCCGCCAGCGCAGCCTGGCCTTCTTCGGCGACCACCTGCGATGAACGACGCGGATGCCTTCGAACTGGACCCGCGCCTGGCCGCCGACAGTGTGTTCGTCGCCGACGGCCCGCTGTCGCAGGTGCGGCTGATGGACGACACCCGCTTCCCCTGGTTGCTGCTGGTGCCACGTGTGCCCGGCGCGACCGAGTGGATCGATCTGGACGGCGGCCAGCAGCGCCTGCTGCTGGCCGAACTCAACCGCGCCTCGCAGTTGCTGCGCGGCGAACCGGGCGTGGAGAAGCTCAACATCGGCGCGCTCGGCAACATCGTGCGCCAGCTGCACGTGCACCTGGTCGGGCGCCGCGCCGGCGATCCGGCCTGGCCCGGACCGGTGTGGGGCAGCGGCGCGATGCAGCGGCATGCGCCCGATGTGCTGGAAGCGCTTACCGCGAGGTGGCGGCAACGGCTAGCATAGGCCGCCCTTCGCCACCGACGCCTCCATGAAATCCAACCACATCGCCGCCCTGGTCCTGATCGTGCTGGGCCTGGTCTTCCTGGCCAACAACCTCGGCTGGACCAACCTCAGCCTGGGACGGCTGATCGCCACCTGGTGGCCGGCGGGACTGGTCGTGGTCGGGCTGGGGATGCTGTTCTCGCGCAAGTAGCGCTACCGCACCGGACATCCCGGCATTGTAGGAGCCCGTCTTGCGGGCGACGCGACGTGCTAGCACCGGCGACGCCACCATGATTCCGAGGTCCTCGCGTCGCCCGCAAGACGGGCTCCTACAACAACCCTGCGCCACGCGATCGCCCGCCGCCGCGCCTCAGGTGCGCGGCAGGGTGACGCCGGTCTGGCCCTGGTACTTGCCGCCGCGGTCCTTGTACGAGGTCTCGCAGACGTCATCGGCATCGGACTGGAAGAACAGCATCTGCGCCACGCCTTCGTTGGCGTAGATCCGCGCCGGCAGCGGCGTGGTGTTGCTGAACTCCAGGGTCACGTGCCCCTCCCACTCCGGCTCGAGCGGGGTCACGTTGACGATGATCCCGCAGCGCGCATAAGTACTCTTGCCCAGGCACACCACCAGGGTGTCGCGCGGGATGCGGAAGAATTCCACCGTGCGCGCCAGGGCGAAGCTGTTGGGTGGAATGATGCACTCGTCCGCCTCGATGTCCACGAAGCTCTTCGGATCGAAGTGCTTGGGATCGACGATGGTCGAGTTGATGTTGGTGAACACCTTGAACTCGCGCGAGCAGCGCACGTCGTAGCCATAGCTGGAGGTGCCGTAGCTGACGATGCGCTGGCCGCCGGCGCCGCCCTTGTCGGAAAACTTGACCTGGCCCGGCTCGAACGGCTCGATCATCCCGTGCTGCTCGGCCATGCGGCGGATCCAGCGGTCGCTCTTGATGCTCATGCGGTGTTCCCTGGGCCGCAGCGGCCCGTGACCGCCCGATTCTAGCCGAGGCCGTCTCCCTTTGTAGGAGCCGGTCTTGCCGGCGACCCGATGACCCGATGACCCGATGACCCGATGACCCGATGACCCCGGGATCATGACCGCATCGCCCGTGCCGGCGCGTCGTGTCGCCGGCAAGACCGGCTCCTACAAAAAAACATCGCCAGCGCGGCGCGGTCAGGCCAGGGTCGAAGCGATCGGGATCGAGGCGCGCGGGCGCGCGGCCAGCTGCGCGGCCAGCGCCTGCGCCGCGGCCAGGTAGGCCTGCGCCGGCGCCGACTCCGGCGCGGCGGCGATCACCGGCGTGCCGACGTCGCCCTGTTCGCGTATGCGCAGGTCCAGCGGCAGCGAGCCCAGCAGCGGCACCCCGTACTGCACGGCCATCGCTTGGCCGCCGCCCTGGCCGAACAGGTGCTCGGCATGGCCGCAGTTGCTGCACACGTGCACGGCCATGTTCTCGATGATGCCCAGCACCGGCACGTGCACCTTCTCGAACATCTTCAGCGCCTTGCGCGCATCCAGCGTGGCGATCTCCTGCGGCGTGGTCACGATCACCGCGCCGGCCACCGGGATCTTCTGCGCCAGGGTCAGCTGGATGTCGCCGGTGCCCGGCGGCAGGTCGACCAGCAGGTAGTCCAGGTCGCCCCAGCGGGTGTCGGTGAACAGCTGGGTCAGCGCCGAAGTGGCCATCGGCCCGCGCCAGATCATCGGCGTGTCCTGGTCCACCAGCAGGCCGATCGACATGGCCTCCACCCCGAACGCGCGCATCGGCTCGATCGACTTGTCGTCCGGGCTCTCCGGCCGGCCCGACAGGCCGAGCATCGCCGGCACGCTGGGGCCGTATACGTCCGCATCCAGTATCCCGACCTTCGCTCCCAGCCGCTGCAGCGCCAGGGCCAGGTTCACGGCGGTGGTGGATTTGCCTACCCCGCCCTTGCCCGACCCGATGGCGATCACGTTGCTGACGCGAGGGTGAGGGAACAAGCCGGGCTGGACGGCGCGCGGGACGATCTTGGGCACGGCAACTACGGACATCAGCTGAAATCCTCCCGGTGGCAGGTGGATGAGAGGAACTCAAGGCTCGTAAATGCCGGCCGCCGTGAGCCTTTCCACCAATGGCGCCAGCCTGTCGATATGCCTGCGCGAGCTGCGCACTGAGCGGGCATGGACAGGCTCACGAACCTGCGCGGCACTGGCCGTGGCGAAGACCGTCTGCTTGTCCGGAATGCTGAGTGCCGCCGGATTCCATTCCAGCCCGCACCAGTCATAGAGGCGCCGCGCCTGTGCTTCGGTATCGGTAACCAGATCTTCATACCGAACATCGAGGATCACTCCCGGCATGACGTCATGCCAGTGCCGCATAATCCGGCGATAGGCGATGTAGTACTCGGCCAGTTCCTCCAGGTCGTAGGAGAAATCGTAGGCATTGAAAAACAATGTCTTGAAGATGGCATAGCAGCTGTCCAGCGGATCGCGCACCAGATGGACGATCCTGGCATTGGGCAAGGCCCTGTGGATTATCCCGCAGTACATGTAATTCGCCGGCATCTTGTCGATGAACCAGGCATTGCCGCCAGCCATCTGCCGCGCACCACGCATGTATTCCCGGCCCAGCGCGGCGAAATCCAGTTGCATGGAGGCCCTGGCCGCGGAGAGCCCGGCCCCTGCGGCCTGCACCTTGCCCACCGCCGCAGACATCAGGAAACCAAAATCGGTCAATTCCCCCGCGTTCTTCACCTTGCCGGACTGCAGCAGCATGCGCTCGGCCAAAGTAGTACCGGTCCGCGGCATGCCCACGATGAAGATCGCGCCTTCCTCATCATGTCCGGCGACAGGGGCGGACATGGCCCGCGCATCCGTCACCTCCCGGATTTCATCCAGAGTGGCATAGAAGGCGGATGCGTCGTATCTCAGCGTGCCGCGCCGCTTCTTCGCACCCGCGGCCAGCGCTGCGAAGGATTTCTCGTGCTCTCCCATATCCTCCAGCTCCTTGCCGAGGGCATAAAGGGCGCACGCTTCATCTTCGTCCTTGGCGAATCCCACCTTCAGCCGGGCCTCGATATCCGCCACATGGTTGCTCTCCGGCTTCTGCCTGCGCAACGTTGACCGCAGATAGATGACCGCTCCGGCCTGGGGAGAGACGGCAAGCACTTTGTTCAGATCCTCCTCGGCAGGCCCGGAATCACCTGCATAGAAGCGCGCAACGGCCAGATCGTAGCGCCAACCCGGATGATCGCCAGCCAGTGCCAGCGCGCGATCGTAGTGCGCGATCGCCTCCTGCAGGAGATTGTGATGGTAGTAGAGCTTGCCGATCTGCCATAAAAGCAAGGCGTTGCCTTCCGCCTCCCCGGAAAGCTCCGCGGCCAGTGCTGGAACTTCATCGCGACGATACGAACGGGAAAGCAGCCAGGCCTTCTTGATCTTGTGTTGCGGGTCGTTGCCGAGCGCGATGGCCTTGTCGATCGACTCCAGCGCTGCTGGCAGGTCATTGGCAAGTCGACCGGCTTCCGCCGCGAAAGCGAAGGCATGCGGCTGTGTCGGGTAGGCACTCGTGATGGCCCGTCCCAACTCGATCGCGTCTTCTAGACGCCGCTGGCGAAGCAACTCGTTTCCGTGGGCGATCTGCTGCGATAAACCGGGTGCGTTGGTCGCCGCGAGGCGACTGGATGGGGTACTCATGCGCACGAGTCTATTACACCGCTTTCACAGCCTTCTACTTCTACGGCTCACTCACACGAAGATTGCCCAATTGTTAAGAATGGCGTTGCATTCAGTGAAAATTCAGTAGTAGTATCATTCAGCAACCATTGCACAAGCAACGTTAGCCAGGTCACAAATACTTGTTTTCAAAGGAGATTTCAATGACCCGCAGTCGTCAGACTTCCGCGTCCCGCATTAACAAGAACCCGCTGGCGCTGGCCTTGGCCACCGCCCTGCTGTTTCCTTTCGCCGCCGCCTACGCACAAGACGCGGTCGATCAGGACACCGAGAACGAAAAGAAGGAAGCCACGGAAGACAGCGCCCCGCCATCGGCGGATACCGGGACCCTGGAGACCATCACCGTCACCGGCTCGCGCATCGCCCGCGACACCTTCAACTCCATTTCGCCGGTGCAGGTGATCACCCGCGAGGAGTCCACCATTGCCGGCTTCAATTCGACCATGGGCGTTCTGCAGAGCAACGCAGTCACCGGTGGCTCCGACCAGATCAACAATGCCTATGGCGGCTTCGTGGTCGATGGTGGTCCTGGCGTCAACACGCTCTCCCTGCGCGGCCTGGGTCCGAACCGCACGCTGATCCTGCTCAACGGCCGCCGCATGTCTCCGGCCGGCTCCCGCGGCGCGGTGGGTGCGGTCGACCTGAACACGTTGCCGAACATCATGATCGACCACATCGAAGTGCTGAAGGATGGCGCTTCGTCCATCTACGGCTCCGATGCGGTGGCCGGCGTGGTGAACATCATCACCAAGACCAAGGTCGACGGCGTCTCGCTCGAATTCCAGACAAACGCCACCCAGAATGGCGGCGGCATGGAAACCCGATGGGGCGCCCTGTTCGGCACCAGTGGCGACAACTGGCGCGTCTCCGGGTCGCTTGAGCTCTACCATCGCGACGAGATCCGGGTTGGCCAGCGCGACTGGGCCAGCAAGTGCCCGCGGCCCTTGTATGGTCGCGACGACGCCACGGGAAGGTACGGCGCGCTGGACTACATCGACCCGACCACGGGCGAGCCCAAGTGCTGGGGCCTGGACGCCGGCGGCGTCACCATCAACACGCTCGGTACCCAATGGCTCCTGGGCCGCCCTGGCCTGGGCAGCCTGGGCTACTACGGCACCTATGACCCCGGCAACATCGACCTGTTGCCGCCTGGCTTCGACTATTTCAATCGCTGGCGCCCGAACGCGTCGGTCACCGATGGCGGCGACATGCCTGGCTTCGAGGGCGTCGACTACGAAGGCCGCACCACCTTTGACCCGCGCATGAAAGACGAGTCGCTGATCTCGCCGACCACCAACATCACCGGTTTCCTGCAGGGCAGCATGGACCTGAACGCCCTCGGCAACGCCGAGGCGTTCTTCGAAATCCTGGCCACCCGGCGTGAATCGCGGCAGACCGGCTACCTGCAGCACAGCCTGGACTATCCGGTTGGCAGCCCGCTGCTGGGGGACCTGTCCTGGTTGCCGGCCTACATGGCCGCTCCCGCCGACGGTTCGACCAACGGCCAGAACGTATCCGCCCGCGCCTTCATCGGCTGGGGGCTGTACAACAACTGGCAGGAAGTCAACTTCGGTCGCTACACGGCAGGCCTGCGCGGCGAGTTGGGCTCGTCGTGGAACTACGATGCCTTCGCCAGCTACGCTCGTTCCGATGCGGACTACTTCACCGACAACCGCCTGACCGATCGCATCGCGAAGACCTTGGACGTGGTCTCCGATGGCAATGGCGGCTTCGCCTGCCGCGATGCCTCAGACGGCTGCGTGGCCGCCCCCGTCCTGAGCGCCGACGTCATCGGTGGCAACCTGCCGCAGGCCTACCGCGACTACGTCATGCAGGTGACCCACGGCACGACCACGTACGAGGAAACATCCGTCCACGCCGGCGTCAGCGGCCCGTTGTTCGACATCCCGGTCGGCGGCACCGTCTCGGCGGCGTTCGGCGTGGAATACCGTGGCATGGAAATCGACGACACCCCGGACATCAATTCGATCAATGGCAATCTGTACGGCTTCACCTCGTCCACGCCTACCCGCGGCGACGATGCGGTGAACGAAGCCTATGCCGAGTTCGAGGTGCCGCTGCTGTCCGGCTTGCCGGGCGCACAGGAACTGACCTTCAACCTGTCCGGCCGCTACACCGACTACGATTCCTACGGCAGTGACCAGACCTGGAAGGTGGGCATGCTGTGGACGCCGGTCAACTGGCTGTCGCTGCGGGCCTCGAACGGCACCTCGTTCCGCGCCCCAGCCCTGTTCGAGCAGTTCCTCGGCGCCAGCAGCGGCTTCAACAGTGCCAACGGCGATCCGTGCAACGGCTGGGGCGGGTTCACCGACACGAGCAGCAACCGGTACCTGAACTGCTCCAGCCTGGGACTGCCGCCGAACTTCAACCAGACGAGCAGCATCAAGGTGTTCACCAAGGGTGGCGCTGAAACGGGCCTGGAGGCCGAAACCTCCAAGGCGTTCACCGCCGGCGTGGTGCTGCAGCCGGAATTCGGGGACGGCTTCGGCGATCTATCGTTTGCCGCCGACTACTTCGATGTCCAGGTCAACAACGGCGTGTCCTTGCTGACCAGCGCGCAGATCCTCAGCCTGTGCTACGGCCAGGCGCCGGCGGAATTCGCAGCCGGCGCCGACTATTGCGGCTTTGTGCAGCGCGCCGCCGACAATTCCCTGACCGTCACCACCGGCTACATCAACGTCGCGAAAGACACGGTGCGCGGCTGGGACTTCAACCTGCGCTACAGCCGCGACATCGGCCCGGGCCAGTTCGTCGCCAACGCCGCGGTCACGCACTTCCTGGAACAGGGCTACCAGGCGCTCCCAACCGAGGACTTCAGGGATTCCAACGGTGCCGTCGGCTCGCCCGACTTCACCGGCCAGCTGGACCTGAACTACACGGTCCGCAACTGGCGCGTACGTTATGGCCTGGATTGGGTCGGCGCGGTCGAAAGCTACTCGTACTACGAGCGGTACTATGACACCGACTACCGCCCGGACTACCTGTTCGCAATCGACGATTACTTCATACATAGCGTGTCGCTGCGCTACACCGGCGACGACTGGAGCGTGACGGGCGGTATCCGCAACCTGGCCGACAAGGATCCGCCGATCCTCTCCACGGGAACCGGCTGGACGGCCTTCGGCAATGCTCCGCTGTACAGCGGTTACGACTACTTCGGCCGGACGTTCTTCCTCAGCTTCACGAAGGACTTCTGATCGTCGGGTTGTTCCGAGCGACAACAAGCCGCCACCCCATGGGTGGCGGTTTTTTTTCCGCGACTGATACCATCGCCACGCACCCACCCAATCAGACCGCATCCATGCGAAAAAATCGCTTATCCGTTCTGTCCATCGTCGCCTTGCTGGTTTTTGGCCCAGTCCATGCCGCCGCGCCGGCGCGTCCGTCGATCGGACAACTCGCCGCATTTCCGCAGTACTCCGGATTCACCCTTTCACCGGATGGCCAGCACATCGCCGCCCTGCGCGGGAACGACGAGGACAGGGTCATCGCCGTCTGGAAGACCGACGCGCTCGACAAGGCACCGACCCTGATCGGCTCGTCCCGCATGAAGATCAATGGCGTGCAGTTCATCAAGAACGACCGCCTGGCTGTCTTGTTGTGGCAGCCGGTCGACCTGCGCGTGAACGAGGTCACCAAGACATTCCTTTCCAAGCTGATGGTCACCGACCTGGACGGCAAGGAATGGAAGGAACCCCTGTCGCAGCCGCGTGCGGCCAGCCGAGAGGCCGAACTTGCACAGGCAATGAGCAGTCCGACCGTGCTGGACCCCCTGCCGAATGACCCGCACCACATCCTCGTGGTCAACAATGTCGGCAACAATGCCGGCGACGTCTACCGGGTGGACCTGCGCAACTACAAGGCGGATCGCATCCAGATGTCCGAGGAGCGGGTCGCCGGCTATGTGACCGACCTCGATGGCGCCCTACGCGCCCGCCTGCAGCAGGACGTGGACGGTACCGGCGCGTACGTCGCCGCGGAGTTCAGGAACCTGGAAACCGGGGAGTGGGAAGAGCACTTCCGTTCCTACGTGAAGAACCGCGACCAGACCGAGATCATCGGCTTCAGCAATGATCCGAACATCGCCTTCGTGCTCAGCAACGAGGGCCAGGACAAGTCCGTCATCTACGAATACGACATCGCCGCCAGGAAGCGCCGTGAGGTGCTTTTCCAACACCGCTTCTTCAACGCGAACCGCGTGCTGGTCAACCCCTACCGGAGCGCCGGCGATGGCTTTGGCCGGATTCTCGGACTCGGCTATGAAGGCCCACGCGGCGACGATGTGGAATGGACCGATCCCGCCATCCGGTCGCTGGACGCGGGCCTGCGGCAGGCGCTGGGAATCACCGGCGACAAACTGAAGATCGTGGATCCGGCCACCGGGCAGAGCGCAGCGATCGACTATCCGGTGAAGAAGAACATCACCATCTCCGGCTTTACCCCCGACCTGTCGACGGCGCTGCTGAGGGTGGAAGGATCGGCGACTCCACCGGAGTACTACCTGTTCCGCAAGGGCCAACTGTCGCTGCTGGCGAAGACCTATCCGGACATCGACCCGCGCGCCCTGGGCGATACGCAACTGGTCTACTACAAGGCGCGCGATGGCCTGACCATTCCCGCCTTCCTCACCCGCCCCGACACAGAACTGTGCGGCGCCGGGCCATGGCCGGCCGTGATCCATCCGCACGGTGGCCCGTGGGCGCGCGACACGATGGACTTCGATAGCTCCATGTGGGTGCCGCTTATGGCATCGCGCTGCATGGCCGTGCTGCGCCCGCAGTTCCGAGGTTCCGAAGGCTGGGGCCGCAAGCTGTGGATGGCCGGCGACGCCGAATGGGGCCAGAAGATGCAGGACGACAAGGACGACGGTGCGAAATGGCTGATCGAGCAGGGCATCGCCCAGCCCGGCCATATCGCCATGTTCGGCTTCTCCTACGGCGGCTACTCGGCGTTCGCTGCTTCAGTAAGGCCCAACGGGCTGTATAAGTGCGCCATCGCAGGCGCAGGCGTGTCGGACATCAAGCGCATCTGGGCGCGCTTTTATACCAATCCATTCTTCCGTCAGGCACAGGCACCCACCGTGAATGGCCTCAATCCGATCGACAAGGCAGCCGAGATGCAGATCCCGCTGATGGTCTATCACGGCGACCGCGACCAGACCGTGCCGCTGGAACAATCGATCTGGTTCGTCAACAAGGCCAAGGCAGCCGGCAAGCCCGTGGTCTTCCACGAACTGGCCGACTACGCCCATGGCCCGGCCTGGACCCGCAAGATCTTCGCCGGCCAGCTCACCCTGATCGACGACTACCTCACCAGGGACTGCGGCGGCGGTGGCCTCTGACGGCCACCAGCCCCACCGGCGCCCTTCGTCCTGAAGGGCCGTCGGTGTTCGGCAGTGTGACGGCACGGGAACGACGCGGACACGTCCATACGCAGGCGGATGCGGTATAAAGAGCACATTCGCCGGCTCGTGCCGCGGCCATCCGACATCCCTGGGAGGGGAACATGTGCAAGACCCTGCTGGCCTGCATGGCTGTTCCGCTGATGGCCCTGTCGCTGTCGGCCACCGCCGCCGACTCGGTCGTCGGCCACTGGAAAACCATCGACGGCGACACCGGCAAGCCCAAATCCATCGTCGAGATCACCCAGGCCGCGGACGGCACCCTCAGCGGCCACATCGTCGAGCTGCTCAACCCGAGCAAGCCCAACCCGGTCTGCGACAAGTGCAGCGACGACCGCAAGGGCAAGCCGATCACCGGCATGGAGATCATCCGCGGGATGAAGGCCTCCGGCGACGGCAAGTACGCAGGCGGCACCATCCTCAAGCCCGACGAGGGCAAGGTCTACAAGTCGAAGATGGAACTGGTCGAAGGCGGCAGGAAGCTGGAGGTGTCCGGCTGCATCGCCTTCCTCTGCAAATCCCAGACCTGGCTGCGGCAGTAACTTCCTGCAGGAACCCGGAAAAGCAGCGACCCGGCCCCGGCCGGGTCGCTGCTTTTCCGGAACCGCGGCGGCAACCAAAAGCATCTGTCCGGTGTCCGAAGCGCAGGTTTCCCGCCATACCCAGCCACGATCCGCCCCCATGCGATAATCGCCAGCCCCCGACCGCAGACCTCCAATGTCCCGCTCCGCGCTCGTCACCAACGCCCTGCCCTACGCCAACGGCCCGCTGCACCTGGGCCACCTGGTCGGCTACGTCCAGGCCGACATCTGGGTGCGGGCGCGGCGCATGCGCGGCGACACGGTGCACTACGTCTGCGCCGACGACACCCATGGCACGCCGATCATGCTCGCCGCCGAGAAGGTCGGGGTCACCGCCGAGGCGTTCATCGCCGGCATGCAGGCCAGCCACGAGCGCGACTTCGCCGCCTTCGGCGTGGCCTTCGACCACTACGACTCGACCCACTCGGCCGCCAACCGCGAACTGACCGAACAGTTCTACGCGCGGCTGGAGGCCGGCGGCCACATCGGCCGGCGCTCGGTGGCGCAGTTCTACGATCCGGCCAAGGGCATGTTCCTGCCCGACCGCTACATCAAGGGCACTTGCCCCAACTGCGGCTCGGCCGACCAGTACGGCGACAACTGCGAGGTCTGCGGCGCCACCTACGCGCCCACCGACCTGAAGGAACCGAAGTCGGTGCTGTCCGGCGCCACGCCCGAGCTGCGCGATTCGGAGCACTTCTTCTTCGAGGTCGGCCGCTTCGAAGGCTTCCTGCGCGACTGGCTGGCCGGCGACGTCGCCCTGCCCGGGGTCAAGGCCAAGCTGATGGAATGGCTGGATGCCGAGGGCGGCCTGCGCGCCTGGGACATCTCCCGCGACGCGCCCTACTTCGGCTTCCAGATCCCCGGCCAGCCGGGCAAGTACTTCTACGTCTGGCTGGACGCGCCGATCGGCTATCTGTCCAGCTTCCGGAACCTGTGCGCGGCGAACGGTGCCGACTTCGACGCGTTCCTGCGCAGCGACAGCGATGCCGAGCTGCACCACTTCATCGGCAAGGACATCGTCAATTTCCACGGCCTGTTCTGGCCGGCGGTGCTGCATGGCGCCGGCCTGCGCGCGCCGACGCGGCTGCACGTCAACGGCTACCTGACCGTGGACGGGGCCAAGATGTCCAAGTCGCGCGGCACCTTCATCATGGCCCGCACCTACCTGGACGTGGGCCTGGAACCGGAGGCGCTGCGCTACTACTACGCGGCCAAGTCGTCCGGCGGCGTGGACGACCTGGACCTCAACCTGGCCGACTTCACCGCGCGGGTGAACGCCGACCTGGTCGGCAAGTTCGTCAACCTGGCCAGCCGCTGCGCCGGCTTCATCGAAAAGCGCTTCGGCGGCCAGCTGGCCGGCGCCCTGCCCGATCCGGCGCAATACGACCGCTTCGTCGCGGCGCTGGACGGCGTGCGCGACGCCTACGAACGCAACGACCCGGCCGCCGCGATCCGCCAGGTGATGGCGTTGGCCGACGAGGCCAACCGGTACATCGACGAAAAGAAGCCGTGGGTACTGGCCAAGCAGGATGGCATGGAGCCCGTGCTGCACGCGGTATGTACCCAGGGCATGAACCTGTTCCGGGTACTGGCCGCCGCGCTGGCGCCGGTGCTGCCGCGCACCTCGGCGCAGGCCGCCGCCTTCCTCGCCGCGCCGGTACGATCCTGGCCGGACCTGGACGCACCACTGCTGGCGCGCACGATCAACGCCTACGCGCCGCTGTTCACCCGCATCGACCCCAGGCTCATCGACGCCATGACCGACGCCTCCAGGGACACGCTGGCCGCCGCCACGCCCGCCGCTCCGGCAAAGCAGGCCGGGACGAAGAAGACGGAAGCGAAGCCGGCCTCCGCCCCCACCCCGGTTCCCGCCGCCGCGGGCGACGCACCACAGCACATCGGCATCGAGGATTTCGCCAGGCTCGACCTGCGCATCGGCAAGGTGCTCGAGTGCGGCTTCGTCGACGGCTCGGACAAGCTGCTGCGCTTCCTGCTCGATGCCGGCGAACTGGGCCGGCGCCAGATCTTCTCCGGCATCCGCGCCAGTTACGGCGAACCGGAGACGCTGGTCGGCCGCAGCGTGGTGTTCATCGCCAACCTGGCGCCGCGCAAGATGCGCTTCGGTGTGAGCGAAGGGATGATCCTGTCGGCCGGCTTCGACGGCGGTGCCCTGGCGCTGCTCGACGCCGACGCCGGTGCGCAGCCGGGTATGCCGGTGCGCTGAAGGGGACGTCAGCCGCTTCGCGGCTGGCGCTCCCACGGTTTGCCCGGGCAAACCGTGGGTCCCACACCCCGCCTGCCAGATCCCCCGCCGCTTCGCGGCAGCCCCCTTGACCCGAGGGGGCAATCGCCGGGACTTCCAGCCTGATGGACCTCGCTCTGGTCGACTTCGACCACACCGTCACTACCTGCGATACCTACACGCGCTTCCTGCGTGGCCTGGCCACGCCGGAGCAACTGGCGGCCGCGAAATGGCGCGTCGGTCCGTGGCTGGCCGGCTACCGGTTGGGCGTGGTGTCGGCCGCCAACCTGCGCACGCGGGTCACCCGGCTGGCGTTCGCCGGCGGCGAACCGGCCCAGGTGGCCGAGGCGGGCCGGCGCTATGCCGAGGAGGTGCTGCCGACCGTGCTGCGGCCGGAGATGATGGAGCGCATCGCCCGGCATCGTGACCGCGGCGATACCGTGGTGCTGGTGTCAGGTTCGCTGGATGCCTACCTGCGTCCGTGGTGCGACCGCCACGGCCTGGATCTGCTGTGCAACCGGCTGGAGACCGTCGATGGCCGCCTGACCGGCCGTTACCTCGGCGGCGACCGCGGTGCGCACAAGGCCGCCGACATCCGAGCCCGTTACGACCTCGCCCGCTATGCGCGCATCCACGCCTACGGCGACAGCCGCGAGGACAGGCCGATGCTGGCGTTGGCGCACGAGCGCTGGTACCGCGGCCGGCACGTCGCCAGGGCCGGCCCTTTGTAGGAGCCGGTCTTGCCGGCGACACGACGCCGTCGGTACAAGCGACGCCCTCATAGGCCCGACGCCCGGTCGCCCGCAAGACAGGAGCCGGCGGGTTTTGTGCGAGCCGGTCTTGCCAGCGACGCGACGCCGTCGGTACAGGCGACTCCCTCGTGGCGCCAATGCCCGTGTCGCCCGCAAGGCGGGCTCCTACAGAAAGCGCCTGATCGCCCGCCTTCGTCGTGCGCGGCGGCGCGTTCCCCGGTCCCGACCAATCACGCCACCTCCTGCCGCGGTTCCCGCAGCCATGCTGTCGGCTGGCGAATGCGCGGCCCGATCGACGATCGCCGGGCGATAATGCGCCGCCGGCGCGACGCCGGATGCGCTAGCCTCCGCCACGCATGTCCTCTCTTCCCATCGCCATCGACCTGGTCGAACGCCTCGACCGCCTGCTGCCGCAGACCCAGTGCGGCCAGTGCGGCTACGACGGCTGCCGTCCGTACGCCGAGGCGATGGCCCGCGGCGAGGCCGGTCCGGACCATTGCCCGCCGGGCGGCGACGCCGGCGCGCGCGCGCTGGCGCTGCTGCTGGAGACTGCGCCGGTGCCCTACGACCGCAGCCGCGGCGAGCACAAACCGCCGCAGCTCGCAGTGGTCGTGGAGGTCGATTGCATCGGCTGCACCAAGTGCATCCAGGCCTGTCCGGTGGACGCGATCATCGGCGCATCGAAGCTGATGCACGTGGTCCTCGATCCGCTGTGCACCGGCTGCGAACTTTGCGTGCCGGCCTGCCCGGTGGACTGCATAGTGATGCAGCCCGCGTAGGAGCCCGTCTTGCGGGCGACCGGGCGTCGGAACCACGAGGGAGTCGCCTGTGCCGACGGCGTCGGGTCGCCGGCGAGACCGGCTCCTACAAAGGCGGCACCGCCGCAGCGTCCTGCAGGAGCCCGTCTTGCGGGCGACCGGGCGTCGGAACCCATGAGGGAGTCGCCCGTGCCGACGGCGGCGTGTCGCCGGCAAGACCGGCTCCTACAAAAGATGCCATCTGCGGATCGGCTTTGTCCGCCGGCGTCCCGGCCGCGCGCCGCTGCCGCCATCCACGCCGTCACATCACGGCGCGCAGGCCGAGCAGATGCGCTCGACCGTGTATCCCTTCGCCCGCAGCTTCTCGACCACGCCGTCCTCGCCGAGCAGGTGCAGCGCGCCGACCACGACCAGGGTGTCGTCGTCCTTCTCCGCCAGCCGCCGCTCCAGCTTCGGCAGCCAGGCATCGTTGCGCTCGACGTTGATCCGCGCATACAGGGCCGGGTAGTCGCGCTTCATCTCCGCGGCCATTTCCTTCCACATCAGGTCCGCATCGCCGGCGCGCCAGGCCGCGTGCAGCTTCCTGGACTGCATCGGACCCTCGTCGGCCTGCGCCAGGGCTTCGTCCAGCATCTGCCGCTGTTCGTCCAGGGTCATGCCGGCGAGCACCGCGATCTGCTCCTCGGCCCCCTCCAGCCCCTGCGCCGGCTTGCCCACGCTGGCAGCCGCCTCCATGAAGTGGCGGTCCAGGCCCAGCGCCGGATCGAGACCCTGCTTGCCCATCTCCATCAGCCCCACGGTCAGGCCGACGAACCAGGGCTCGAAGGCCGACAGCTGCGCCAGCGGCAGGCCGTTGGCCTGCGCGTAGGCCTGCAGCCGCGCCCACAGGTCCGGGCCCAGGTCCTGCTGCAGGGTGCCGGGCCGGGTGCGCATCGCCGCCTGCGCCATCTGCGCCGGCAGCGCCGGCGAATTGGCCTCTTCCGGCGACAGCTCGAACAGCAGCGCCTCGGCGTCGGCGAAGGCGACATCCACGTCCGTCGACAGCGGATAGTCGTCCTGGGCCAGCAGGTGGAACGAGCCGAGCAGGTAGACCGCATTGTCGGCGTCGGACACCTTCCACAGCAACGGCACCGGCGGCTGCGCGCATGCAGGCCACGCCGCGGCAAGGACCAGCAGCGCGGCGGCGGCGCGGGAAAACGGTCGGATCATCATCGACTCCTCGGGTGTTCCCCGGCCGATCGCCGCGCCGGCCGCGGTTCAGTGCACCGGCGAAACGTAGTTCTGCTCGCCCGCGGCGACCGCCAGGTCGATGCGGTTCTCCGGCGGCGGCAGCGGACAGGTCGCGAACAGGGTGAACGCACACGGCGGGTTGTAGGCGCGGTTGAAATCGAGCACGACCTTGCCGTCGGCGCCCGGCCACGCCGCTTCCAGAAACCGCCCGGCCGGATAGCTGCCGTGCCCGCTGGTGCGGTCGGCGAAGACGAAGAACAATTCGCCGCCCGGCTCGCCCAGCGCCTCCAGGCGGAAGGTCTGCCCGTCGCGCTCGAACTCGACCGCGCCCGGGTTGGGCGAATCGTTCTGCGTGCCCACGATGTCGGCGATCGGCAGGGTCTTGCCCGGCGGATGGGCCACGAAGCGCCCCTCGATCCGCCACGACGGATCGGCCGGCCAGTATTTCAGCCCGGCGAACTGCAGCCGGGTCGGCGCGTCGGCGTACTTCACCCGCAGCGCATCGCGGTCACCGCGCCGGATCAGGGTGACCTGGCCCTTGCCCTCGTCGAAGCCGATGACGCCCGGCTCCGGGTCATGGTCGCTGTGCAGCGCCACCCGCTCCTTCAACGGCTCGCCGTTGAGGGTGAGCGCCACGCCGCTCTCCGGCGTGAACGACCAGGCGCCGGACGCATCGCGCGCGATCATGCCCATCTTCTCCGGGCCGAAGGCGAAGCGCACGCCGTTGCCGATGCGCGCGCCACTGCCGAGGTAGTGCGCCTTCAGTTCCAGCCAGTGCAGGCCGACCAGGCTGGTCCAGCCATCGGGCTGCAGCAGCGCCTCGAGGCGCTGGTTGCGCCAGGCCTCCTGTTCGGCCAGGAACGCCGGATCGGCCTTCGTGGCGCCCGCCTTGGCCATCTCGCCGCCCGCGCCCGTGCCGCCGCCCCCGCAACCCGCCAGCAACGCCATCCCCACGGCGATGCCGACCCATCTCATCTTCCCCGCAAGAACCATCGATCGATCTCCCCCAGAGTGAAGCGCGCCCAGGTCGGGCGTCCGTGGTTGCACTGTCCCGAGCGTTCGGTGGCTTCCATGTCGCGGAGCAGTGCGTTCATTTCCGGCAACGTCAGCCGCCGGTGCGCGCGTACCGCGCCATGGCAGGCCATCGTCGACAGCAGTTCGTCGCGAGCGGCGGCCACGCGCCGGCTGGCGCCGTGCTCGCGCAGGTCGGCCAGCACGTCGCGCAGCAGCGCTTCCGGGTCGGCGTGCGCCAGCAGCGCCGGCACGCTGCGCACGTTCAGCGCCTGCGGCCCGCTGCGGGTCACGTCGAAACCCAGGTCGGCCAGGGTCTGCGCCTCGCTTTCGGCGATGTCGGCGTCGCGTTCGCCGACCGCAAGCATGAGCGGCACCAGCAACGGCTGCGCGCGCAGGCCGATGCCGTCGTGCGCGTTCTTCAGCTTCTCGTAGCCGATGCGTTCGTGCGCGGCGTGCATGTCCACCACCACCAGCCCGTCCGCGTTCTCGGCAAGGATGTAGATGCCGTGCAGCTGGGCGACGGCGTAACCCAGCGGCGGCACCTCGCCGTCGGACGCCGGCAGCGCGTGGTCCTGCCACGGCAGCGCAACCGTGCCCGACCCCGGAGCCGGCTGTGCGTACAACGCCGCGTAGGCGCCGGCCGCTTCGTCCACGCGCAGTCCCAGCGGCTGTGGCTGCGGCGTCCACGTGGCGGCGGCGCCCGTCGCATTGCCGGCGCCTGCAGCGGGATGCGTCGAGCCGGCGCCCGCCATCGCTGAAGCGCCAGCGCCCATGCCCGCGACCTCGGTGCCTGCGCGCGTGTGCGCCAGCGCTTCCTGCAGGGTGCGGTAGACGAAGTCGTGGACCAGCCGCGAATCGCGGAAGCGCACCTCGTGCTTGGCCGGATGCACGTTCACGTCGACCCGCTGCGGCTCCAGTTCCAGGAACAGCACGTAGGCCGGCTGGCGGCCATGGAACAGCACGTCCTGGTAGGCCAGCTTCACCGCGTGGGCGACGTTGCGGTCGCGCACGGCGCGGCCGTTGACGTACAGGTACTGCTGGTCCGCGCTGGCGCGGGAGTAGTGCGGCTGCGCGATCCAGCCGTGCAGGCGCAGCCCGGCGCCGGCGTGGTCGATGCGCAGCGCGCTGCGGGCGAAGTCCTCGCCCAGGGTCTCGCCCAGGCGCGCGGCGGCCTCGCTGTCGCCGGGCTTGTAGCGGCGCGACGGCCGGCCGTTGTGGCTGACCCGCAGTTCCACGTCCGGCCGCGCCAGCGCCAGCGAGCGCAGCCATTCCTCGATGTGGCCCAGCTCGGTGCGTTCGGCGCGCAGGAACTTGCGCCGCGCCGGCACGTTGTAGAACAGGTCGCGCACCTCCACCGTGGTCCCCGGCGCATGCGCCCTGGGCGCCACTTCGCCGACGCGGCCACCGTCGACCTGCAGCGCCGCGCCATGCGCGTCGCCGGGCCGGCGCGAGGACAGCAGGAAACGGCTGACCGAGGCGATCGACGGCAACGCCTCGCCGCGGAAGCCGAGCGTGGCCACCGCCTCAAGGTCGTCGAGCGAGGCGATCTTGCTGGTCGCGTGGCGGCTGACCGCCAGCGGCAGTTCCTCCGGGGCGATGCCGCCGCCGTCGTCGCGGATCCGGATCAGGCGCACGCCGCCTTCCTCCAGATCGATGTCCACGCGGCGCGCGCCGGCATCGAGCGCGTTCTCGACCAGCTCCTTGACCACCGAGGCGGGGCGTTCGACGACTTCGCCAGCGGCGATCTGGTTGATCAGTGTGTCCGGAAGCGGTCGGATCGGCACGGCATCGCGGCGGCGGGCGCCGGATCGGAAGACAGTGCGCATGATAGCCGGTGCCGGGCACCGGCCGGGTGCCGCGACAGCGTCAGGGCGTGCCGCCGGCCATCGCCACGCTCTCGGCCTCGGCGCGCGCGGCGAACAGCGTGCCCGGCGGCGGCTGCCGGGTGAAGTAGGTGGTGAGCCCGTCCACGACCGCGCCGGCGACCTTGCGCTGGTAGGTCGGATCGGTCAGCCGGCGCTCCTCCTCCTTGTTGGAGATGAAGGCCGTCTCCACCAGCATCGCCGGCATGTCCGAGGTCCGCAGCACGGCGAAGTTGGCGCGCTCGATGTTGGGCTTGTGGTTGTTGCCCACCCGCTTGAGCCCGCCCAGCACGTGGTTGGCCGCATCCTCGGAGGCGCGCATGTGCCCGCTCTGTGCCAGGTCCAGCAGCACGCCGGCCAGGATGTTCTCGGTCTGCTGCAGGCGCACGCCGCCGACCAGGTCGGCCGCGTTCTCCTTGTCGGCCAGCCAGCGCGCACGCTGCGAGGACGCGCCCTTGGTCGAGAGCACGTACACCGACGAACCGCTGGCGCTGCGGTTCTCCGCCGCGTCGGCATGCAGCGAGACGAAGATGTCGGCCTTGGCCGCGCGCGCGCGCTGGGCGCGCATCGGCAGCGGGATGAACACGTCCGAATCGCGGACCAGGTAGGCCTTCAGGCCCGGGGTGGCGTTGACCTGGCGCGCCAGTTCGCGGGCCATGGCCAGGGTCACGTCCTTCTCGCGCTTGCCGGTCGGGCCGATGGCGCCGGGATCCTGGCCGCCGTGGCCGGCGTCGATCGCCACGACCAGCGTGCGCATGGCCGTGCTGGAGCGCAGCGGGCGCGCCGGCGTGGCCGTGGCGGCCGGTGCCGGGGCCACGGTCGCTGCGCGGACGGCGGGCGGCGGACTGCCGTCAGGCAGTACCGTCGTCGCGGCCACCTGTGCCGGTCCGGATGCGGTCGCCGGTGCGGCAGCGGATGCGCGTCCTTCCAGGATGGCCTGTGGCGAGGTCGTCGCGACGCCCGCCAGATTGGACGTCGCCGGCGACGCAACCGCCGGGGCAGCCGTCGTGGCCCGGACCGGAACGACAGCCGGCTGCCTCAGGGCGGCGGTGACCTGCGCGGTCAGCAGCGCGGTGGCCCGTGCGGCCTCCTCGCGGGGGTCATGCGTGGTGGCCGGGCCGGCGCTGGTGGCCGCAGCCGACCCGGTTTCCGCCGACTCCTGCGGTGCCGCGGCCGCTGCAGCCACCTGGGTGGATGCTGCTCCAGCCGGGGCAGCCGGGCCATCGCCCGGCCATTCGATCAGCAGGCGCGCGCCGCCGTCCGAAGGCTCCATGCGCAGCGGCAGCGCCGCCACCGGAGCGGCCAGTTCGAAGACGATGCGGAAGGTGCCCGGCACCGGCTGGCCGGTGCGCACCGCGGTGACCACGCCGGCCGGGGCCGGCAGCTTCAGGTCGCGCGCGGCCTGCGAGTCGGGCAGGTCCAGGACCAGCCGGTCCGGTCCGGTGAGGGACAGGGTCTTGTACTGGCCGGCGCCCAGCAGGCCGATCTCGGCGCGGGTCCCTGCGGCTCCCTGCTCCAGGGCCACCGAACCGACCTGGCCGGCCCAGGCGGTGCCGACGAACGACAGCGCGGCGAGCACTAGGCCCACGCTGCATCGTCCGATCCGGGCAATCCCCTGGCGCATGGGCGGGATTCAAGCACCATGCCCCCGGGAATGCAAGACTTTTCCTTTAATAATCCGCGGCCTGGGATACCTTCCTAGGGTCGCTCGGCAGAAAGGGCCTGCAAACGACCTGTTTCCCGTGCCGCAACCAGCCAGTCCACCCCCGCCGGCGACCCGGCATCCAGCCAGGCCTGCCGCCCCATCCCGTCCTGGGCCAGGCGCACCCGCAGGTCCGGAACCGGGAGGGCCGCCTCGCCGCGTTCGGGCCATTCGACCAGCCACAGGGTCGCCTCGCCGCCGTCCAGGCCGAGGAAATCCAGCTCCCCGGCATTGCCGATGCGGTACAGGTCCAGGTGCCAGGCCTCGCCGCCTTCGACCGGATAGCGCTCGACCAGGGTGTAGGTCGGACTGCGGATCGGGCCCTGCACGCCCAGCTCGCGCAGCAGTGCGCGGGCCAGCGTCGACTTGCCGGCGCCGAGGTCGCCCTGCAGGTGCACGACCGCCATGGGCGGGCGCGTGGCTGCCAGCGCGCGCCCGAGCGCTTCGGTGGCATCGCTGTCGGCAAGCACGAGCCGCATCAGTGGGTTTCCTCAGGATTGGCCAGGCGCCGCAGCCACGGCAACAGGTCAGAGGGCAGCAGTCCGCGCTGGCCGTCGCGCGCGGCGGCATCGCCCGCCAACGAATGCAATAGCGCGCCGGCGCAGGCGGCCTCGAACGCGGGCAGCCCCTGCGCGCGCATCGCCGCGATCGCGCCGGTGAGCAGGTCGCCCATGCCGCCGGTGGCCATGCCCGGATTGCCTGCGTCGAGCACGCACGGCGTGCGGCCGGGCGCGGCGACGATCGTGCCGGCGCCCTTCAGCACCACCGTGCAGCGGTAACGCTGCACGAGCGCGGCGGCGGCGGCGAAGCGGTCGTCCTGGACGGCGGCGGTTTCGATGCCGAGCAGGCGCGCGGCTTCGCCCGGGTGCGGGGTCAGGATGGCATCGGCCGGCACGGAAGGCGTGGCCGCCAGCAGGTTGAGCGCATCGGCATCGAGCACCAGCGGCCTGCCGCAGCCGAGTACGCGCCGGTACAGCGCATCGCCCCAGGCGTCGCGGCCCAGGCCCGGGCCGCAGGCCACCACCCCGGCGGCATCGAGCAGCGGCACGAGCGCATCGGCCCGGTCGATCGCGCGCGCCATCGCTTCCGGGCGGCGCGCCAGGATCGCCGCCACGTGCGCTTCGCGCGTGGCCACGCCGACCAGGCCCGCGCCGCTGCGCAACGCGCCTTCGGCGCACAGCAGGATCGCGCCGCCACCGCCGTGGTCGCCGCCCACGCACAGCACGCGGCCGGATTCTCCCTTGTGCGTGTCGCGGCGGCGCGGCGGCAGCCAGTGGCGCAGCGCGGACGGGCCGAGCAGTTCGGCCACAGGAGCCGCGACGTCCGCGTACTCGCCGGCATCGACGTCGAGCGTGTCCAGTTGCAGTTCGCCGACATGGTCCGCGGCCATGCCGGTGCGCAGGCCGGCGTGGGCCACGATGAACTGCAGCGTGCACTGCGCCCGCACGGCGACGCCCGGCGCGGCCCCGCTGTCGGCATCGATGCCACTGGGCACGTCCAGCGCGAACACCGGCGCCAGCGCCGCGTCCAGCGCCTGGATCAGCGCGGCCATGTCCTCGCGCGGGGCCTGCCGCAGGCCGATGCCGAGCAGCGCGTCGACCAGCAGGTCGGTGTCGTCCAGCGGGCAGGGGAAGATATCGACGTGTCCGCCGGCGGCCAGGTAGTCGGTGCAGGCGCGCTGCGCCAGCGGCGTGGACGGTCCGCCGCCCGCCGGATGCACCACGCGCACCCGGCGACCGGACTGCAGCGCCAGCCGCGCCAGCACGTAACCGTCGCCGCCGTTGTTGCCGCTGCCGCAGGCCACCACCAGCCGCTGCGCCTGCGGCCAGCGCTGCAACAGCACGCGCCACGCCGCCCGTCCGGCGCGCTGCATCAGCACGTAGCCGTCGCCGCCCAGCGCCACGGTGGCGAGGCGGTCGATTTCGCGCGCGGCGGCGGAGTCGTGCAAGGCGGGCATGGCGCGATTCTAGCGGCAGCCCGCCGGCGATCCCTGCCACGACGGGCCGTCGGCCGGCGATGACGGCCCGGTCCCTATAATTCCGCCATGTCCGCCGCCCCGGCCACCCATGCTTCCGCCGACCCCGCGAGCGCCGCCCGGCGCGTGCGCGAACTGGCGCGCGAACTCGGTTTCCAGCGTTGCGGAATCTCCGGCGTGGAACTGGGCCGGGACGAGGCGCACCTGCGCGACTGGCTGGCGCAGGGCCTGTACGGGACCATGGACTGGATGGCGCGCCACGGCGACAAGCGCGCGCGGCCGCCGGAGCTGATCCCCGGCACGCTGCGGGTGATCTCGGTCGGCCTGGACTACGGCCGCAACGACGGCGACGAGGCCTGGGGCACGCTGGCCGACGGCGGGCGCGCCTACGTCGCTCGCTATGCGCTGGGCCGCGACTACCACAAGCTCATGCGCAACCGCCTGCAGAAGCTGGCCGATCGCGTGCAGCAGGAGATAGGTCCGTTCGGCCACCGCGTGTTCGTCGATTCGGCGCCGGTGCTGGAGCGCGCGCTTGCGCGCAACGCCGGGCTGGGCTGGATCGGCAAGCACACCTGCCTGATCGACCGCGACGGCGGCTCGTGGTTCTTCCTCGGCGAGATCTACGTCGACCTGCCGCTGCCGGTGGACGAACCGGCCAGCGCGCACTGCGGCACCTGCACGCGCTGCATCGACATCTGCCCGACGCAGGCCATCGTTGCCCCGTACCGTCTCGATGCGCGCCGCTGCATTTCCTACCTCACCATCGAACACGAGGGCCCGATCCCTGAGGAACTGCGACCGGCGATCGGCAACCGCATCTTCGGCTGCGACGACTGCCAGCTGGTGTGCCCGTGGAACAAGTTCGCCCGGCGCACGGACGAACCGGATTTTCGCGCACGCAACGACCTGGACGTGGCCACGCTGCCGCAGCTGTTCGCGTGGGACGGGGACGAGTTCCTGCGCCGCACCGAGGGCAGCCCGATCCGCCGCAGCGGCCATGAACGCTGGCTGCGCAACATCGCCGTGGCGCTGGGCAACGCGCCCTCCACGCCGGAGGTGCTGGTTGCGCTGGAGTCGCGGCGCGGGCATGCGTCGGCGCTGGTGCGGGAACACGTGGGTTGGGCACTGGCGAGGCATGGGGTGGCGTGAGTTCGGCTCCAAGCCTTGGGGTTCTTTAGCGCAGGTTTCGCGCGAGGCCACGGCCCCAAGACGGCCAGCCACGCCTTTCAACTCGTCGTCATCCTCGCGCAGGTGGGGACCCAGCGACTTTCAGGGCGTGAAGTACAGCGTCGCTCCGGACGGGGCCGCCGGGCCTGTCGGGCTTGACGCCCAAAGCATCGGCTTCGGCAAAGGCCGCCGTGCCTGTTGGGCCTGAAGCAAGAGCGTCGGCTTCAGGGGTCGCCACGCCTGTTGGGCTTGAAGCAAGAGCGTCGGCTTCGGCGGGGGGCCGTCGTGCCCTGGGGATCTGGCGCATCGCTCGGCTCCGCCATTCATGGCTCCGACGAGCGAGCGCAGGCCATCCCTGGCCTGCTTGCGCCAGATCCCCAGGGCACGACGGCCTCAGGCAGCGTTGGGGATTATGGCTTCGTTCGACGAAAAACCAGTGGACAGGCGGAGGCAGGACGCGACGACGCACCGTCCGCATCGCCGGTGACAACCAATCACCATCGTCCGCCGTAGGAGCCCGTCTTGCGGGCGACAAGGGCGCCGGAGTCATGGAGGCGTCGCCTGTGCCGATGGCACCCGTCGGAATCATGAAGACATCGCCTGTGCCGACGGCGTCGCGTCGCCCGCAAGACGGGCTCCTACAAGGGCAATGGCTGTAGGTCCTCGATCCGGTTCTCGATCGTCTGGGTCCCACCCGCGGGAACGACGGTTGAGCGCGAACGGAGCAACGCACCCCAACGTGCTGGAAGACGCGGTAGTCCGGGGGTATGGCGCAAGCAGCACAGGGATGTGCTGCGGTCGGCTGTCGGAGACAGGACGTCGGAGCCAGCCGATGCGCCATACCCCCGGACTGCCGCGGCTCCCGCCGAAGCCAGTGCCAGCCGATGCCTTTGCTCCCGCGGTTGCGGTTGCGGTTGCGGTTGCGGTTGCCGATATCGGCCGGGTCGCGCCCGGGCGCGCCCACATCCCGTCGCGCTATCCTGTCCCGCCGCCTCCGGCGCGACGATGTCCGAGCAGAATCCCGTCCTGACCCCGAGCCAGCTCAACACGCTGGCGCGCGACCTGCTGGAGAGCGCATTCCCGCTGGTCTGGGTCGAAGGCGAGCTCGGCAACATCACCCGCCCCGGCTCCGGGCACCTGTACTTCACCCTCAAGGACGCGCGCGCGCAGGTGCGCTGCGCCATGTTCAGGCCCAAGAGCCAGTGGCTGAAGTTCGTCCCGCGCGAAGGCCTGAAGGTGCTCGGCCGCGGACGACTGACCCTGTACGAAGCACGCGGCGACTACCAGCTGGTGTTCGACCACCTGGAGGAAGCCGGCGAAGGCGCCCTGCGCCGCGCATTCGAGGCGCTCAAGGCCAGGCTCGAAGCCGAAGGCCTGTTCGACACCGCACGCAAGCGCCAACTGCCCGCCTTCGTGCGCCGCCTGGCCGTGATCACCTCGCCCACCGGCGCGGCCGTGCGCGACGTGCTCAGCGTGCTGTCGCGGCGGCTGCCGCTGCTGGACGTGGAGATCCTGCCCAGCCTGGTCCAGGGTGAAAGTGCCGCGGCGCAGATCGCCGACCTGCTGCGCCGCGCCGGCGCCAGCGGCCGCTACGACGCGGTGCTGCTGGCACGCGGCGGCGGCTCGCTGGAGGACCTGTGGGCGTTCAACGACGAACGCCTGGTGCGCGCGATCGCCGCCTCGCCGGTACCGGTGGTGTCGGCGGTCGGCCACGAGACCGACTTCACCCTGGCCGACTTCGCCGCCGACGTGCGCGCGCCCACCCCTTCGGTCGCGGCCGAACTGCTGGTGCCGGACCGGCGCGACCTGCAGGCGCGGCTGCGCGCATCGCAGGATCGCCTGCACGCACTGCAGCGGCACCGCCTGCGCCAGGCCATGCAGCAGGCCGACCGCGCCGCGCTGCGGCTGCAGGCGCAGTCGCCGCGCGCGCGGCTGCACCTGCTGCGGCAGCGCCAGGGCGAACTGGCCCGGCGCCTGGATATGCTGTGGCGCGAACGCCTGCAGCAGCGCCAGGCACGCCTGCGCCATGCCGCCGCAGTACTGCGCGCGCACCACCCGGCGCGGCGCCTGGCGCAACTGCAGGCACGCCTGCAGCGCCTGCAGGCGCGGCCGCAGGCGGCCATCGCCCGGGTCCTGCAGCGCGACGCGCTCAAACTTCGCGCGCTGGCACGTTCGCTCGAAACCTGCAGCCCGCTGGCCACGGTCGCGCGCGGTTATTCGATCCTCACCCGCGCCGAGGACGGGCGGCTGGTGCAGTCCACCGCACAGGTCGTTGCCGGCGAACTGCTGCAGGCGCGCGTCCGCGATGGCGTGATCGCCCTGACGGTGGATGGCATCGCACCGGATACGCCCGACCGCGACGCGTAATCCGGCGAGGCGCCCACGGCGCGGAAGTCGGCCCAGCCCGCCCGGCGCGGTGCCGCGCTCCGTGTTCAGGACGACGGGATCCCGTGCAGATCGACCCGCGCCGGATGCCGTCGTCAGCCATCGACGGGATGGGGTCCTGCGACGCATGGACGAGCGGTCCACTGCGGTGATCCGCGCCACGACCCATGCGCGCGGCCAGGCATCGGTGCTTCTGCGCCACCTGCACCGTCATGCCGCCGTCATCGCACGGTCATGGCCATTGCACGCCACCCGCGGAGGATGCGCAAAACCGGAGTCGACGCGCATGCGCTACGCCCTCGTCACCGAAACCTGGCCGCCGGAAGTGAACGGCGTCGCCCTGACCGTGCAGGGCCTGGCCCACGGGTTGTGCGCGCGCGGCCATGCGGTGGAGGTCGTGCGGCCACGCCAGCCCACCGACCACGCGGACGGCCTGGAAGAAGAAGGCACGGTGGCGACCCTGCTGCTGCATGGCGCCGCATTGCCGCGCTATCCGGGCCTGCGCTTCGGCCTGCCGGCGGCGCGGACGCTGGCGCGGCACTGGAGGACCGCGCCGCCCGACGCGGTCTACGTGGCCACCGAAGGCCCGCTGGGCTGGTCGGCGCTGCGCGCGGCCGGCCAGCTGGGGATCCCGGTCGCCTCCGGTTTCCACACCCGCTTCGACCGCTACATGCGCGACTACGGCATGCCATGGCTGGAAGGTGCGGCGCTGGGCTGGATGCGGCGCTTCCACAACCGCGCCGATGCCACCCTGGTGCCCACCACCGAGCTGCTGGAGTTCCTGCGCGCGCACGGCTTCGAGCGCGTGGTCCGGCTGTCGCGCGCGGTGGACAGCGTGCAGCTGTCGCCGGCGCTGCGCGACCCCGGGCTGCGCGCGCGCTGGGGCGCCGGTCCGGACGTCCCGGTGGCGATCCATGTCGGCCGGATCGCGCCGGAGAAGAACCTCGAACTTGCGGTGCGCGCGTTCCGTGCGATCCAGCAACGGCGCCCGGACGCCCGCTTCGTCTGGGTCGGCGACGGGCCGGCCCGCGAAGCGCTGGCGCGAAGCAATCCGGATTTCGTGTTCTGCGGCATCCAGCGCGGGGAAGCGCTCGGCCGGCATTTCGCCAGCGGCGACCTGTTCCTGTTCCCCAGCCGCAGCGAGACCTTCGGCAACGTCACCCTCGAGGCGATGGCCAGCGGCGTGGCGACGGTCGCGTTCGATTCCGGCGCCGCGCGCGAGCACCTGTGCGACGGCGTGCATGGCGCGCTGGCGTCCTTCGACGCGGATTTCATCGCCGCCGCCACGCGCCTGGCCGGTGATGACGAAGCGCGGCGGACGATGGGCGCCGCGGCGCGCGCGGCCATGCTGCGCCTGCACCCGGAACAGGTGGCCGCCGATTTCGACGCCCTGCTGGCGGGGCTGGCCCGCCGTGGAGAACGCCATGCCGCTGTCGCCGCCTGACCGGCTCGCTTCCGGCCGGTTCCTGTCCGGCGCGGTCCCGTCGCGTCGGCGCCGTGCGGCGCGCCTGCGCGCACGCGACCGCGGCTGGTGCATGCGCGCCAACCGCTGGGGCGCGCGGGATGCGGTACGCCGCTACTTCGCCGCGATCAGCCGGCTCGGCGACGGCATGTTCTGGTACGCGCTGATGGGCATGCTGGTGGTGTTCGACGGGCTTGCCGGCGTCGCCGCTTCGGCGCACATGGCGGCCACCGGGGTGGTCGCGCTGCTGTTGTACAAGCGTCTCAAGCGCTGGACCCGTCGGCCGCGTCCGTTCGCCGCCGACGGACGCATCCAGGCCTGGGTCGCGCCGCTGGACGAGTTCAGTTTCCCCTCCGGCCATACCCTGCATGCGGTGGCCTTCACCATCGTCGCCCTCGCCTACTACCCGTGGCTGGCGGTGCTGCTGGTGCCGTTCGCCGCTTCGGTGGCGGTGTCGCGGGTGGTGCTGGGCCTGCACTATCCGAGCGACGTGCTGGCCGCCACGGGCATCGGTTCGCTGCTCGCGGGTGTCTCGCTCGGCCTGGGCTCGCTGCTTTAGGAGCCGGAGTCGGCCAGCGACGCGAGGTGGTCGGTAGACCGGTGCGGCGGGGCGGCACAGGTTCCGTTGGTGCGCTGGCGAACGCCGCTACGACGCATGGCGCCGGTGTCGCCCGCAAGACGGGCTCCTACAGGGCTTCGACGCGGGCGCGGGCGAGTGCCGGCGCGTTCTGCCCCGGCCAGTCGCGGTCGTTGGCGACCTGGGCGCTGCCGCGGGTACCTTCCAGCAGGGCGAAGTCGAGCGTGGCCACCGCCCACGCTTCGCCGCCGCGCGTGCGCGCAAGGATGCCGTCGGCGGGAAAGCCCGTGTCCATCGGCGCATACAGCGTGGCCTCGCCGGTGTTGTCGTCCAGCGCCGGGCTCCATGGCGCCTGCCCGGCGGTGACCGACTGTGCCACGAACATGCGGTTCTCCAGCGCGCGCGCCAGGCAGCCGACCTGCACCCGGGTGGCGCCGGCGGCGGTGTCGGTGCAGCTGGGCACCAGCAGCAGGCGCGCGCCGGCCTCGTACTGGGCCCGCACCGGCAGCGGGAACTCGCTGTCGTAGCAGACGGAAACGCCGGCGCGGATGCCGTCGATCTCCGCCACCTTCAGCGCATCGCCACCGTCGATGACGCCGATGGCCTTTTCGAATCCGGTCAGCTGCAGCTTGTCCTGCCACAGATGGCCGCCACCGGGCGCGAACAGGTCGCTGCGGTTGCGGTAGCGGCCATCGCCGTGCGCCAGCAGGAAGCTGCCCGCGAGCACATGCACGCCGGCGTCGCGCGCCAGCCCGGCGAACAGTTCCAGCCAGGCCGCACGCAGCGGCTGGATCGCGGCCAGCGAGGCCTGCAGGTCGCCATGCACGGCGGGCGGGAAGACCGCGGCCAGTTCCAGCGACAGGTATTCCGGCAGCACCGCCACCTGCGCGCCCCGCGCCGCCGCTTCGCCCAGCAGTTGCCGCTGCTTCTCCGCGAACGCGGCGAAATCCGCAGGCCGGCCGACCGGGTACTTGCACACCGCGACCTTCATGCGTCTTCCCCTCGCCAGTCGCGCAGCCAGAAGGTCAGCGCATGCCCGGTCTCGCCCCGGCCGGCCTCGTTCCAGGGCAGGTGCATGGTGATGTCTGGCTGCCGCATGTAGCCGCGCTTGCGCCAGAAGGCATCGTTGGCGCGGTAATCGGCCGGCCGGCGCGCATCGCCGTCGTCGCGGTCCACCGCGCAGAACGCGGTCCAGCGGAACCGTCCCAGCGCGCGCGCATGCGCCTCGCGTCGGTCGAAGAAGGCATGGCCGATGCCTAGGCCGCGATACTCCGGCAGCAGCACCGATTCGCCGAAGTAGAACACCTGCTCCACCGGCATTCCGGCTTCGCGCAACGGCGCCGAAAACACGTCCGCGTCGTCGGCCAGCGGCAGGCCGGTGGAAGCGCCGACCACCCGGTCGCCGTCCAGCGCCAGCACGGACACGCTGTCGGGCGAGTCCGCGTAGGCGGCCAGGTAGTCGCGCTCGTAGCCCACGTCGCCCTCGTAGAGGTAAGGCCAGTCGCGGAAGACGGCGATGCGCAGGCGGGCGACATGGTCGAGCCACGGCGCGATTTCGGCGCCGCGGAAACCGCGGATCTGGGGACGTACGGACATGGCCGGGATTCTAGCCGCACGGGGTGAGGGCCCGCCCTGCATGCGCCCGGCGTGCCGACGATAATGGGCGCCGGAACCACGCCGGGAATGCGGCAAGGGCGAGCCGGCGTGTTTTTTTGTAGGAGCCCGTCTTGCGGGCGACGCGACGGCTTGGCACGGGTGACGCCCTCGCGATTGCGACGCCCGTGTCGCCCGCAAGACGGGCTCCTACAGACGCGGGGCCGCCAGGCGCCCGAGCGGAGCGGCCATTTCCCACGACTTCAATCCGCGCGATCCCAAGTGGTGCGCCAGTACGCCGCGCAGCGGCAGGCGCAGGCTGGCCAGGTCGGCCGCCTCCGCCCGGGTGTCGGCCGCCAGGGCCAGCAGCGCGCGGCCGGTGGCCGCGGCCTGGCGCTCGGCGTGGCCGCGGTCGCTGAGCAGGCGGCGCGGCCCGTGTTCGGGATCGAGCCGGTAGCGTGCGGCCGGATCGATGGCCTCGCCGTCGCCGTCGCGGTGCAGCGCGAAACCCACGCCCAGCGCTTCGAGCAGGTCGCGTTCGAAGCGGCGCAGCGTCCACGCCAGCGGCTCGCCCGCGCGCAGCCGCTCGCGGGTGCGGGCGTAGGCGGCATCCAGTTCGGGCAGCGGGTCCTGGCGCGGCGCCAGGCGCAGGACCAGTTCGTTGAGGTAGAAGGCGGCCAGCAGCGCCTCGCCGGACAGCAGCGGCGCCGCATCCAGCGCCTCGGCCGCGCGCAGCTGGGCCAGCTCCCCGACCAGCACGGCGTCGAAACGGATGTGCTGCAGCGGCTGCAGCGCGGCGCGCAGTACCTGCCGCTTGGGGGTGTGCACGCCGCGCGCGACCAGGCCCAGCCGGCCATGGCCGGCGCTGAGCACCTCCACCAGCAGGCTGGTTTCGCGCCAGGACCGCGCATGCAGGACGAAGCCGGTCTCGCCCTCGATCCGCATCGCCGCCGCGCCGCCGCTCAGCCTTCGCCGTAGCCGAAGGCCTTCAGCGCCGCCTCGTCGTCGGACCAGCCTTCGCGCACGCGCACCCAGGTTTCCAGGAACACCTTGCGGCCGAACAGGCGCTCCATCTGCTGCCGTGCCTTGCTGCCGATCTCGCGCAGGCGCACGCCGCCCTTGCCGATCACGATCGGTTTCTGGCCTTCGCGTTCGACCCAGACCACCGCGCCGATGCGCAGCAGTTCGCCATCCTCGGTGAAGCGTTCGATCTCCACCGTGGTCGCGTACGGCAGTTCGTCGCCGAGCTGGCGCATCAGCTGCTCGCGCACCAGCTCGCCGGCGAGGAAGCGCTGGCTGCGGTCGGTGATCTCGTCCTCCTCGAACACCGGCGGCGCTTCGGGTACCAGTTTGAGCAGGTCGCGCAGCAGCTGCTCCAGGCCCTTGCGCTTGAGCGCCGAGACCGGGTGGATCGCGGCGAAGTCGCGGCCTTCGCTGACCTGGGCCAGGAACGGCAGCAGCGCGCTCTTGTCCTTGAGCCGGTCGACCTTGTTCACCGCCAGCACCACCGGGATGCCGCCGTCGCGCAGGACGTTGAACACCAGCGTGTCTTCCTCGTCCCAGCGCCCGGCCTCGACCACCATCAGCGCCGCGTCGACGTCCTCGACCGCGCCGCGGGCGGCGCGGTTCATCACCCGGCTCATCGCCGAGGCCTTGAACCGGCCCTCGCCGCGGTGCAGGCCGGGGGTATCGACCAGCAGCAGCTGCCCGCCCTCGACCGTGGCGATGCCCAGCAGCCGGTGCCGGGTGGTCTGCGGCCGGTTGGACACGATGCTGACCTTGGCGCCGACCAGGGCGTTGACCAGGGTCGACTTGCCGACGTTGGGCCGGCCGATGACCGCGACGCTGCCGCAGCGGTGGGAATCTTGGGTATTTTCGGAATTCACTCGATGCCGCTCATGGATGCCGGGGCGAAGGCTCCAGCCGTTCCAGCACCGCCGCCGCCGCCGCCTGTTCGGCCAGCCGGCGCGAAGTGCCCTCTCCCTCGGCGCTGGCCGGGGGCTCGCTCAGGGTACACCTGCAGAGGAAGACCTTGGCGTGGTCCTCGCCGCTTTCGGAAACCATTTCATAGGCCGGCAGGGGCCGCTGCCGCGCCTGCAGCCATTCCTGCAGCCGGGTCTTGGCGTCCTTCTCCGGCCGGCCGGCCGGCAGTGCGTCCAGCGCCTGCTCGAACCAGGGCAGGACCACCCCGCGGCAGGCCTCGTAACCGGCGTCCAGGTAGATCGCCGCGACCACCGCCTCCAGCGCGTCGGCCAGGATCGAATCGCGGCGGAATCCGCCGGACTTCAGCTCGCCCGGCCCCAGGGTCAGGCGCTCGCCCAGTTCCAGCCGGCGGGCGATGGTGGCCAGCGAGGCCTCGCGGACCAGTTCGGCACGGGCCCGGGTCAGCACGCCTTCGTCGGCCCTGGGCCAGCGCTGGTACAGCGCCTCGGCGGCGATCAGGTTGACCACACCGTCGCCGAGGAATTCCAGCCGTTCGTTGTGCGGAGTACCGGCGCTGCGATGGGTCAGCGCCTGCGCCAGCAGCGACGGATCGGCGAAGTCGTGGCCGATCCGGTCGCGCAGCAGGGTGCGGTCAGTCGCCACCACCGCGCCGGGTCAGTTCCTGGGTGCTGTCGAACTTGCCGACCACGTCCAGGTTGCCGACCAGCGGACGGCGCACCTCGTAGTTCACCCGCATCTTCCAGCCGCCGTCGGTGCGCTCGAACTTGACGTTGCGCGCCTCGACGTTCTCGGAATAGTTGATGTACAGGCGGCGGAAGAACAGGTCCTGGATCTTGGCCGGATCCATGTCCCCCACGCCCGGCTCGTTGGCCAGGCCCTTCATCGCCGACCGCACCGAGTAGTACTCCTGGTACATCGGGAACAGCTTCATGCCGACGTACGCGGCGAAGCCGACCACGGCCAGCACGACCAGGAACCCCACCAGGCTCAGACCGCCTTGCTTGCGCTTCATTGCCATTCCCCTTGACCTTGGATGCTTGGACGCACGCCCGTTGTATCCGGATCCGGCCGCGCGTTACTTGATCGCCGTCCCGATCCGCGACGGATCGAAACTCCCCTTGCACAACCACCCCTCGCAGTTCAGCCAGATCAGGAACGCCCTGCCCCGCAGGTTCTCCTCGGGCAGGAAATGGGTCTGGGTCCAGAACCGGCTGTCCTCGCTATTATCACGATTGTCGCCCATTACGAAATAGTGGCCGGCCGGGACCGTCCACTCGCCCTGCCCGGCGGGGTTGGCCCGGTCGATCCACTCCAGCACCTTGTGCTCGCGCCCGGGCAGCTTCTCCAGCAGCAGGGTCGTCCCGTTCATCTCCGCGCCGCGGCCCTGGCCGACGAACTCGCCCAGGGTCTGGTACTCCATCGCCTCGCCGTTGATGTACAGGGTGTCGCCGTGGAAACCGATGCGGTCGCCCGGCAGGCCGATGATCCGCTTGATCCAGTTCTGGTCCGGCGCGTGCGGCGGCTTGAACACCACCACGTCGCCGCGCTTCGGCTCGCCGATGGCCAGGAACTTGTGGTTGTTGACCGGCAGGCGCAGGCCGTAGGCGAACTTGTTGACCAGGATGAAGTCGCCGATCAGCAGGTTGGGCATCATCGAGCTGGACGGAATCTTGTACGGCTCGGCGACGAAGCTGCGCAGCACCAGCACCAGCGCCAGCACCGGGAAGAACGCGCGCGAGTAGTCGACGATCACCGGCTCCTCGGCCAGCAGGCCGTCGCGGGCGGCGCGGCGTTTGGCGAGGAACAACCGGTCGAGCAGCCAGATCAGGCCGGTGGCGAAGGTCAGCACGACCAGGCCGAGTTCAAACCATTTCATGCGGATTCCTAGTGGCGGGAACGGGGAACATCACTTGCTGTCCACCTGCAGCACGGCGAGGAAGGCCTCCTGCGGGATCTCGACCCGCCCGACCTGCTTCATCCGCTTCTTGCCCTCTTTCTGCTTCTCGAGGAGCTTTTTCTTGCGCGAGATGTCGCCGCCGTAGCACTTGGCCAGCACGTTCTTGCGCAGCGCCTTGACCGTGGAACGGGAGATGATCTGCGAACCGATCGCCGCCTGGATGGCCACGTCGAACTGCTGGCGCGGGATCAGCTCCTTCATCTTCTCGCACAGCTCGCGGCCGCGGCGGTCGGCATGGCTGCGGTGCACGATCAGCGACAGCGCGTCGACGCGGTCGCCGTTGATCAGCGTGTCCACGCGCACGAACGGGCCCGGCTCGAAGCGCAGGAAGTGGTAGTCCAGCGAGGCGTAGCCGCGGCTGACCGACTTGAGCTTGTCGAAGAAGTCCAGCACCACCTCGGCCATCGGCAGCTCGTAGCTGATCTGCACCTGGCTGGCCAGGTACTGGATGCCGAGCTGCACCCCGCGCTTGTCCTCGCACAGCTTGATGATGCTGCCGATGTAGGCCTCGGGGGTAAGGATGTTGGCGCGGATGATCGGTTCGCGGACCTCGTCGACCAGATTGGCCTGCGGCAGCTTGGCCGGGTTGTCCAGCGGCATCACCGTGCCGTCGGTGCGCAGCACCTCGTAGACCACGGTCGGCGCGGTGCTGATCAGGTCCAGGTCGTACTCGCGCTCCAGGCGCTCCTGGACGATCTCCATGTGCAGCATGCCGAGGAAGCCGCAGCGGAAACCGAAGCCCATCGCCTCGGAGCTCTCCGGTTCGAAGCGCAGCGCGGCGTCGTTCAGGCGCAGCTTCTCCAGTGCCTCGCGCACGTCCGGATAGTCCTCGGCGTTGACCGGGAACAGGCCGGCGAACACGCGCGGCTGCATTTCCTGGAAGCCGGGCAGCGGCTTGGGCGCCGGGTCGCCGGCCAGGGTCAGGGTGTCGCCGACCGGCGCGCCGTGCACGTCCTTGATCGTCGCGTTGATCCAGCCCACCTCGCCGGCGCCCAGCTTGGGCAGCTCCTTGCGCTTGGGGGTGAACACGCCGACCTGGTCGACCAGGTGGGTGCGGCCGGTGGACATCACCAGGATCTTGCTGCCCGGCTTGATCTCGCCTTGCATCACCCGCACCAGCGAGACCACGCCCAGATAGTTGTCGAACCAGGAGTCGATGATCAGCGCCTGCAACTTGTCGGTGTCGCGCGGCACCGGCGGCGGGATGCGGTGGACGATAGCCTCCAGCACCAGGTCCACGTTCAGCCCGGTCTTGGCGCTGACCGCGACCGCGTCGTCGGCGTCGATTCCGATCACCGCCTCGATCTCGGCCTTGGCCCGCTCGATGTCGGCGGTGGGCAGATCGATCTTGTTCAACACCGGCACCACTTCCAGGCCCTGCTCCACCGCGGTGTAGCAGTTGGCGACCGACTGGGCTTCGACGCCTTGGGCGGCGTCCACCACCAGCAGCGCGCCCTCGCAGGCGGCCAGCGAGCGGCTGACCTCGTAGGAGAAGTCGACGTGGCCGGGGGTGTCGATGAAGTTGAGCTGGTAGGTGTTGCCGTCCTTGGCCTTGTACGGCAGCGAGACGGACTGGGCCTTGATGGTGATGCCGCGCTCGCGCTCGATCGGATTGGAATCGAGCACCTGCGCTTCCATCTCGCGCGCTTCCAGCCCGCCGCACAACTGGATGATGCGGTCGGCCAGGGTCGACTTGCCGTGGTCGACGTGGGCGATGATGGAGAAGTTGCGGATGAACCGCATGGAATCGGAAGACATGGGGGAGCGGCGGTCTCGGCCGTCGTCGGACAACGGCGGATTATCGCACGCCGGGGGTCCCGGCAGGCCCGGCACTGTCCGCCGGACTGACGATCCGTTCCCGTGGCGCCCGGACCGGGCGCCACGGAGCACGGATCGTCAGTCGCCCGAGCCCACGGTCAGGGCGACGAAGCTGGTGTTGCCGGACGGGCTGCGCATCAGCAGCATCACCGCATCGCCCGGGCGGGCGCTGCGCAGCTGGCGCTCCAGGTCGGCGACGCTGCCGACCGGGGTGCGGCCGACGCGCAGGATCGCCATGCCCGGCTGCAGGCCCGCCTCGCGCGCCTCGCTGCCGCTCACGCCGGCGATGGCTACGCCCTCGCCCTTCTCCAGGCCCAGCTCGCGCCGGGCCGCCGCATCCAGTTCGGCCACGCGCAGGCCCAGCTTGGCCACGCTCGAGGAGGTGTCGGCCGGACCGGCATCCTCGTCGTCCTGCCCGGTGCTGGCGCGCTGCGCGTCGCTGGGCAGCTCGCCCAGGGTGACGGCCAGTTCGCGGGTCCTGCCGTCGCGGATCACGCCCAGCTTGACCTTGCTGCCCGGCGGCAGCATGCCGATCATCGGCGGCAGGTCGGCGCTGGTGGCCACCGGCCGGCCGTTGACCGAGGTGATCACGTCGCCGACCTCGATGCCGGCGCGCTCGGCCGCACTGTCGGGCTCGACGCTGTTGACCAGGGCGCCGTCGTTGTCGGCCAGGCCCATCGCCCTCGCGCGGGTCGCGTCGATGCCCTGGATCTGCACGCCCAGCATGCCGCGGCTGACCTTGCCGCCCTTCTTGATCTGCTCGGCCGCGCCCATCGCCAGGTCGATCGGGATGGCGAAGCTCACGCCCATGTAGCCGCCGGAGTTGCTCAGGATCTGCGAGTTGATCCCGACCACCTCGCCGGAGGTGTTGAGCAGCGGGCCGCCGGAATTGCCGCGGTTGATCGCCACGTCGGTCTGGATGAACGGCACGTACTGCTGGCCAGGGCCGCCGGTGCGGCCGACCGCGCTCACGATGCCGGCGGTCACCGACTGGTCCAGGCCCAGCGGCGAACCGATCGCCACCACCCACTGGCCCGGCTTGATCGCCGACGAATGGCCCTGGCGCAGGACCGGCAGGCCCTTGCCGTCGACCTTGAGCAGCGCCACGTCGTAGGTCTCGTCGCTGCCTACCAGCTTGGCGGTGAACTCGCGGCGGTCGGACAGGCGCACGGTAATACTGTCGGCGCCGTCGACCACGTGGTGGTTGGTCAGGATGTAGCCGTCGGGCGAGATGATGAAGCCCGAGCCCAGCGAGCGGCCCGACGGGCCATCCGGCTCGGGCTGGCCCGGCTGTCCGGGTTGGCCCGGCATGCCCGGGAAGTCGGGACCGAAGAAGCGCCGGAAGATCTCGGGGATCTGCTCGTCGTCGGGCATCCCGCCGCGGCCGCGGGCGGCCTGGCGCGGGCCGATCCTGGCCTCGATGTTGACCACCGCCGGGCCGACCTGTTCAACCAGGCGGGTGAAATCGGGCAGGCCGCTGACCAGCGGCGTGGACGGTGTCGCCGGCACGGCCGTGGGCGCGGCCTGGGCGGCGGGCGAGGTGCTGGCGTCGGGCGAACGCGCGCAGGCCATCAGCGGCGCGGTCAGGACCAGGGCGGCGAGGAGGCTGGGACGGACACGGGAATTCATCGGGTACATGCCTTCAGAGCAGTGGAGGAGCGGCCACGGTGGCGGCCACGGGAATGGGCCGTGGAACACGGAGGAATGCGGGACAGCCGGAAGCGGGACCCGCGCAGGGAAGTCAGCGCTGGCCGTCGTCGTCCGGCGGCGCCGGCAGGTCGTCGTCGGCCGGGGCCTGGGGCGTGGCGGCCTGTACCGGCAGGCGCGGATCGAACGGATAGAAGGACGCGGTGGCGGCCGGTTCGCCGAAGCTGGCGGTATAACCGCCTCCGGCCGGCTGCGGCAGCGCCGCGCGCGGCCACGGGCGCGCCTGCAGTGGGGCCGAGGACGCGAACGGATCGGCAGGCGCCAGCGCATGCGTGCCGGCATCGGCCACGACCGCATCGACGGCCGGCGGCCGGATCGGTTCCCGGCGCGGGGGCGCCACGGACGCCACGTCGCGCCGCGGCTGGCGCTGCATGGACGCGGGCCGCGCGGCGGGTGCGGCCGGCGGCGCCACGACCGGGGGCGTGGCGATGGCCGGTGCGGTCGTGGCCAGTACCGCCTCGGTCGACGGCAGGGTCTGCAGGGCGGTCGCCGGCGCGGTCTCGACCGCCGGACCGGTCGATATCTCCGGGTAGCCGACGAACATCGCCACCGCGGCCACCGATGCGGCCAGCGCGGCGCCACCGCTCCAGCGGGTCCAGGACAGGCGGCGTCCACTGTGGGCGGCGACCTGCGCAGCGGCCGGTTCGGCCGCGATGGCCACGGCCACGCGCGCGCTGAAATCCGGCGCGGCCGCGCGCCGCACCTGGCCGCGCATCACGTCGCCGCACAGCTGCCAGCGTTCGAAACGGCCGGACAGTTCGCCGTCGTGCTGCATCCGGCGCAGCAGGAAGCGCGCTTCGTCCGGGGAAAGTTCCCCATCGACCAGCGCAGACAGCTGCTGGCGGTAGTGGGTCTCGAACTTGTCGTCGGTATGTCGGGGATCTTGGCTCATGGACGGTTGCGTTCGCGTGTGGCGCTTTGGACATCAAGCAGGGGCCGGAGTTCGGCATCGATGGCCTCGCGCGCGCGGAAGATGCGCGAGCGCACCGTGCCGATCGGACAGGCCATCTTCTGCGCGATCTCCTCGTAGCTCAGGCCCTCCACCTCGCGCAGGGTGATGGCGGTCCTCAGTTCCTCCGGCAGCGCGTCCACGGCTTTCATCACCGTCCGCTCCAGTTCCTCGCGCATCGCTTCGCGCTCGGGCGTGTCGGTGTCGCGCAGGCGCGTGCCGACGTCGTACTGCTCGGCGTCGCTGGCGTCGATGTCGTCCGTTGGCGGACGGCGGTTGTGGGCGACCAGGTGGTTCTTGGCTGTATTCACGGCTATCCGGTGCAACCAGGTATAGAACTGGGCGTCGCCGCGGAAGTTCCCCAGCGCGCGGTAGGCGCGCATGAAGGTGTCCTGGGCCACGTCCTGGCATTCGCTCCAGTCCGATACGTAGCGCCCGATCAGCCCGGTGATCCGGTGCTGGTACTTGCGCACCAGCAGGTCGAATGCCGAACTGTCGCCACGCTGCACGCGGCGGACCAGCTCCAGATCCAGCTCCTGGGTTGGATCCTTTGGCGTTCCCTCGACCATGCCGGGCCCACTCCTGTCGACCCGGCGTTCCGGGCCTTGTGACCGCCGTTGCCGGAAAAAGTTCAGCGGCTGGCGGAAGCCGCTGTCCCGGATGAGCCATCCGCCCGGCGATTCCGCGCCGGCTCGCTCCCTGCCCTGGCCCGCTGGCGCGGCACCGGCCGCGCCATGCAGGACCTTAACCGGATTCGCCGTATCTTCGGGCACGCGTCAGGGCAAGCGCTCGCGCAAGGGTCACGCAAGCCGCCGCCCACGACGGCTTCACTTCCCTTTATGGGATTTGACGCCGCGGAAACAAGCTCGGGATGATAGCGGCCTTCTCCATACACAACCGGATGGTCAGGCCATGCTCCCAGGCTTCGACGGACTGCGATTCAGCCATTGGCAAGCCGCCCAGCGCGACGACGGCGTCGTCGTGCTGTCCCTCGACCGCCAGGATGCGCCGGTCAATGCACTTTCGCAGGACGTGCTGATCGAACTGGGCGACATCGTCGAACGGCTGGCGATCGACCCGCCGAAAGCCGTCGTGTTCCGATCGGCCAAGCCATCCGGCTTCATCGCCGGCGCCGACCTGAAGGAGTTCCAGGCGTTCGACCGCAAGGGCACGGTCGACGACGCCATCCGCCGCGGCCAGGCCGTGTTCCAGAAGGTGGCCGAACTGCCCTGCCCGACCGCGGCGGCGATCCACGGCTTCTGCATGGGCGGCGGCACCGAACTGTCGCTGGCCTGCGACTGCCGGGTGGCCTCGAACGATCCGTCCACGCGCATCGGCCTGCCGGAAACCAAGCTGGGCATCTTCCCCGGCTGGGGCGGCAGCGCGCGCCTGCCGCGGCTGGTCGGCGCGCCGGCGGCGATGGACATGATGCTGACCGGGCGCACGCTGTCGGCTTCGGCCGCGCGCGGCATCGGCCTGGTCGACAAGGTGGTCGAGCCGGCGCTGCTGGAGGACGCGGCCGCGGCGCTGGTGCTGAAGAGCGTGCGGCGGCCGTTCAAGCAGCGCTTCCTGGGCTGGGCGACCAACACCTGGCCGGCCCGCAGGATCCTTGCGCCGCAGATGGCCAGGCAGGTCGCGCGCAAGGCGAAGAAGGACCAGTACCCCGCGCCGTACGCGCTGATCGGCGTGTGGGAACGCGCCGGCGGCGGCGGCATCCAGGCCCGCCTGGACGCCGAGCGCAAGGCCGTGGTCAAGCTGGCCGGGACCCCGACCGCGCGCAACCTGATCCGGATCTTCTTCCTGACCGAGCGGCTCAAGGGCCTGGGCGGCAAGGATGCTTCGGACGCCAGCGGCAAGCCGCAGTCGGGAATCGCACACGTGCACGTGGTCGGCGCCGGGGTGATGGGCGGCGACATCGCCGCCTGGTCGGCCTACAAGGGTTTCCAGGTCACCCTTCAGGACCGCGAGCAGCGCTTCATCGACGCCGCGCTGGCCCGCGCGCAGGACCTGTTCGCGAAGAAGATCCGCGAAGAGGGCAAGCGCCCGGCGGTGGCCGCGCGGCTGAAGGGCGACCTGGCCGGCGCCGGCGTGGCCGAGGCGGACCTGGTGATCGAGGCGATCATCGAGAACCCGGAGGCCAAGCGCGACCTGTACCACGTGCTCGAGCCGCGGATGCAGGACGAGGCGCTGCTGGCCAGCAACACCTCCTCGATCCCGCTGGACGAACTGCGCGAACACATCGCCCGCCCGCAGCGGTTCGCCGGCCTGCACTACTTCAACCCGGTGGCGTCGATGCCGCTGGTGGAGATCGTCCAGCACGACCGCCTGGACCCGGCCAACGTCAGGCGCCTGGCCGCGTTCTGCAAGGCGCTGGACAAGTTCCCGGTGCCGGTGGCGGGCACCCCGGGCTTCCTGGTCAACCGGGTGCTGTTCCCGTACATGCTGGAGGCCGCCACGCTGTACGCCGAGGGCGTGCCGGGCGTGGTCATCGACAAGGCCGCGGTGAGGTTCGGCATGCCGATGGGACCGATCGAACTGATCGACACCGTCGGCCTGGACGTGGCCCAGGGCGTGGGCGCGGAACTGTCGCCGTTCCTCGGCCTGCAGGTGCCGGCGGCGCTGGCCAACGTCGAGCCGGGCAAGCGCGGCAAGAAGGATGGCCAGGGCCTGTACAAGTGGGAGCAGACCGACAAGGGCAGCAAGCCGGTGAAGCCCGAAGCGCCGGCCGGTTACCAGGCACCGTCGGACCTGGAGGATCGGCTGATCCTGCCGCTGCTCAACGAGGCGGTCGCGTGCCTGCACGACGGCGTGGTCGCCGATGCCGACCTGCTCGATGCCGGCGTGATCTTCGGCACCGGTTTCGCCCCGTTCCGCGGCGGCCCGATCCAGCATATCCGCGCCACCGGCGCCGACGCGCTGCTGGAACGACTGCGTTCGCTGCAGGCCCGCCACGGCGACCGCTTCGCCCCGCGCCCGGGCTGGGGCGACCCGCTGCTGCGGCAGCCGCCGGAATAAACGCAGCGTCCCCGTGCAGCGGGGCTTGCCTCGCTGCTCTTGATGGGGCGGGAAGAGCGAGAAGCTTCGGCTCCGGACGGGGCCGCCGGACCCCAGGGCACGACGTCCTTCGCGAGGGTTGGGGTCGTAGCTTCGTTCGGCGAAAAACCAGTGGCCAGGCGAAGGCAGGACGCAGCAACGCACCGCATCGCCGGCAACAACCAATCGCCCTCGTCCGCTGTAGGAGCCCGTCTTGCGGGCGACAAGGGCGTCGGAGTCATGGAGGCGTCGCCTGTGCCGACGGCACCCGTCGGAATCATGAAGGCGTCGCCTGTGCCGACGGCGTCGCGT